>JAEEGJ010001945.1_pt1 | contig 234678 bp, 193 predicted proteins | sample 8958761 | NCBI WGS metagenome assembly JAEEGJ01 (sample SAMN16246546, study PRJNA631951) | gut metagenome | biome: gut microbiome; feature: rumen; material: RS-attached | host: Bos | place: Iran: Karaj | collected 2018-10 | reverse complement strand
TTCTTTAATGTCTGCTGCGACAAAGTCTTCTTGAAATCAATAAAGTAGTTCTTGTAAACAACTATATGTCTCTTGTAATTCCGTTCAGCCATTATGATATATTTTTCGGCAAAGTTAACTAATTAGTAAACAATATGCAAGTTTTTCTCATTATTTCTTCTTTAAGATGTGTAACTATGGGTCAATTATTCTATTGATGTAGATATAATTAGAAACGATATCACTTGTGTGATAAAATCTATATCCAGTATCTTTTTTAGTAAAAATGTCATCTGAACTTACGCCATCTTCAACAGTAAAGAAATAGTGAAAATGACTGAAGTTTGCATTTGTTGACGGATAGAAACATTTTATATCAAGTTTTACTTTCATGCCTTTTTTTAAAGAAATCATGTCGTTAGAACACTCAGCTTGATATTGACTTAAAATTGTATAAGACAGGTTATTTCTTTTAACTGTGATAATGTAATATGTTCTATGATATTCAATATTCTTTATAATAAACTCCCCAGAAACATACCGTTTCCACTGATCAAGCTGTATTTGCTTGTTACGGTTCAATACACCACAACTTGTAGTCATTAAAATCAAAAGAAATATAGCCCATTTATAATATTTTCTTGACATAATTCAATGTGTTTTCTGCCATCGGCAAAGATAGTGGTTTTTTAACATAGTTTTCAAGGCTAGTTATCATATTCATCCTTAGTGATAGGTTTAAGTATAATATCTTCAGGAAAATCTGAGATGCCATGTGGATAAATATGTTGCTTATAAACAAGCGTGTTTTCCTTAATTTCAAAAATTATTTCGTCTTCATAAAGCCATCCTTCTGCCCATCTTTCAAATGATGGTTTTATGTCAAACACCATGATAACTCTGTCTTTTTTTAATTTCCAATGACCTATTCCTTGCCAATGGACATCCAAAGCAATAGATTCATATTCAAATGTATTATCCTTAGTATTAAGTTTAACTTTTATAAAAGAGCGATTTTTGTATAAAAAACACAATTCATCTCCTTGCTGATAGTTTTGTAAAAATGTTTTTTGCGAACCACAAGAGCATAGAAGCAACAAGCCCCAACAAGCTATTGCAAGAATGATATGTAATCTTAGTTTTGTCATAATTCAAGCTATATTGCTGCCATCGGCAAAGATTGTTTGTTTAGAAAGTGTTTTTTTATCGAGAAAAGGTCGAGGGGAGAAACAATCAACTTGGCTAAAACGGCGGGATTGCGTTTTGCCAAGTTGAAGGTGTTTTTTATGTGCGGTTATTGGCGCTTGATGTCGAGGATGGCGGGACCCAGGTTGTTGACGATGTCGCTGGCGATGAGGCTCTGCTGGCCTTGCTTGGCAGCAGCGAGGTCGCCTGCGTGGCCATGAATGAAGACGCCCATCCACACGCTGGTATCGGGTGAGTAGCCTTGCGCGATGAGTCCAGAGATGACACCGGTTAGGATGTCGCCGCTGCCGGCTGTTGCCATGCCTGGGTTGCCGCTATTGTTGATGTAGACCTTTCCATCGGGGCGCACTGTCATTGTGTAGTGACCCTTGAGGACGATGGTGATGTTGTAGGTCTTAGACGCGCTGATGGCACGCTTGAGACGCTCCTCGTCGGTGATGCCGTCGGCAACACTGCGACGGAACAGTCGGTCAAACTCGCCGGTGTGCGGAGTTATAATAGATCCCTTGGGGATGCTGCGCAGCAACATTGGTCGCTTGGCGATGCAGTTGAGGGCATCGGCATCGAGCAAGCATGGCTTGTGGTAGTTCTTGAGGAAGTGGTCGACGGCGTCGATAGTCTCGTCGTTAGTTCCCATGCCGGGTCCGAGTGCTATCACACTGAAGCGGTGCTTGCAGTTGATGGATGTGGTGCACACATCGCTCTGATCGGCCTCGAAGAGTGCCTCGGGACATGCGGTCTGCATGATAGTGTTGGCACTTGCTGGTCCGTGTACTGTTACCAGGCCGGCACCAATGCGTTGAGCACCACGTGCGGCGAGTATTGCGGCTCCCATCATTCCGTAGCTACCAGCAATGAGGTAGAGCGTGCCGTTGTCATATTTGTTGATGAAAGGGTCGAGTGGTTGTAGCTTGTTGCGCACATCTTCTTTCTCGACGAGGTAATAGTCGGCAGGAGTGTTGGCTATAGCATTGGGGCTTAGCTCGATGTCGAGGACTATGCATTGGCCAATGAACTCGGCATTCTCGCTGAAGAAGAATGACAGTCGCTTGCTGGCGAAAGTGAGCGTGAGATCGGCGCGGATAATATTGCGTCGGTCACTGCCCTCGTTCCACTCGCAGAACAGGCCTGAAGGCATGTCGATGGCAACGATATAGGCTCCGCTGTTGTTGATGTACTGTACAAGCGAGGTGTAACCACCCTTGAGAGGTGAGTGCAGCCCAGAGCCAAAGAGTCCGTCGATAACCACATCGCTACCGCTAAGCTCGGGAGGAGTGAAATTGTCGACAATCTCGGTGAAGTCGATGTCGCCCAGGTCTAGCAAGCGCTGACGGTTGGTCGCGCAGCACTCGCTCAAATTTGACGACCTTACATTAAATAGGTAAACCTCGGGCTGATAGCCTTGCTCATAGAGCATGCGTGCCACCGCCAGAGCGTCGCCACCGTTGTTGCCTGGTCCGGCAAAGATTATCATGCGCTGTGAAGTGCGCCATCTCGACATTATCTCAAACGTCACGGCCGATGCTGCTCGCTCCATCAAGTCGAGCTGCGTAATACCATCGGCAGCAATTGTCTCGTTGTCAATTTTCCTAAGTGCCTCGTTGGTAAATATTTTCATGCTACAAATACTCGTTTTTTCGTCTTACTTCATTTTCATATAAAGGCCATTATTCATAAAAAAAGGCCACATCTCGTTTTGAAACTACAAAGTTACATAAAAAACAAATTAAATCAACAATAAATGGCACAAAAATATTTTTTTTGTGAAAAATATAATTATTTACCTCAAAGTGGATTGATAAGTTTGTTCAGCAAAAGACACAATTATAAGGCAAAAAGTTGTATATTTGTAGTCGATATGACACGAGAAGAACTGATATTGGACTGCCGTTATTTCAATGGTGATGAAGATCCGCCCGAAGGAATAAATGAACTCATGTGGGGATATGAGGAAGCATGGGTTGGCATGATGTTGAATGATCTTCCTAGATTACAAAAACTAATTGATTATTATACAAAACAATATGACTTGCCATCCATTTTGCCCTATGAAAACGATGGCACCCCGATTGGCATAAAAGCTATTTTGTGGAATAGACTGGACCATTGGAGTTATGTTTCGGCTAATGCTGATGAATTCAAAGAATGGTATCAGGAACATTATATCGCTAATACCAAGACTCATCGGCAATTACTGAATAATCAGTGATTCCTGCAGTAGTGTTTTGAACTTTATGGGAATTTAAAGTTCACAGAAGAAGGTGACGAGGAAGGGCACGCTGAAGTCGACGATAAAGCCGTGGAAGATTGAGACGATGACAAAGTCTTTGCCACAAGCGTTGGTGAGGATGGGCAGGGTGGTGTCCATGGTTGTTGCGCCTCCCACCGAGATGGGGGCGAGTTTGCCGAACCACTTCACCATTAGCGGCGCTCCAAGCAGGGTGATGACTTCACGCACAATGTTGGCAAGCAGGGCGATAGTGCCAAGTTCGGCGCCTTTGGATTGCGTGATGAGCACGCTTGAGAGTGAGTAGTAGCCCATTCCCGAACCCACGGCTAGGCAGTCGCTCAGGGAGCGGTGGGGGAGTAGTGTGGTGGTGATAGCGCATCCTGCCAGGGTGCCAACGATTGTCATTAGCGGCAACAGCATGTAGAGCCTGTTCAGACTGCGGAACTTTTGGAAAATCTCGACATCGTTGCCAATCATAAATCCCACGAGGAAGATGAGGGCACACAGCGTGATGTAGCTCACGTTGCTGAGCCAGTCGAACTGTGGCATCAGGTGTAGCACGCCCACGACGATGCCAGCGACAAAGAATCCCACTATCACCAGGCTGCCTTTCATCGCTTGCCTCCTTCCTTGCGCTGGATGAATTTCCACAGAGCCCATGCAAGAGCGATGCTGCCTGCAGTGCCGGCAATGGAGAGCAGCAGGGCCTCGATGCCCAGTTCTTGGAATCCATCGATAACAGCTTTGTTCTCACCGGCTTCTACTCCCAGGAAGAACAGCAGGGCCCACACCAGCACTATTAATAGGGTGTTGAGGAACCTGAACGCATGCTTGCGCAGGAGCCATCCTGCAGCAATTCCTGCAGCCATTATGAGAATGATTTGCAACATAATCGCTACAAAGGTATAAAAAAATAATGGTGAAGCAAAAGAGTGGAGAGGGGAGAGTGAGAGGGGAGAGTGAGAGGGGAGAGTGAGAGGAGGGACATGATTGTTCCGTTTGAGTTATGGTTTTTGGGTGTAAAAATGCTGAAAATGAGAAAAAAAACTAAAAAAAGTGATTTTTTTCATCAATAATATGTGCTAATTAAAAAAAAAGTACGATATTTGCACTTGCAAATTTTGAGGCTATTATTTATTTGCTTGTTTTTTAGGCGTTTTGCTCGTTTTTGAAAGCAAGTGAATAATTGATGTGACCTCAATTTTTAGTGAGTAAATGAATTATTTTATATTTTAACCATAAAACATTTATTAAAATGACAAAAGCAGATATCGTAAGCGAAATCGCTAAATCAACAGGCATTGACAAAGCCTCAGTTTTGGAGACTATTGAGAAATTCATGGAGACCGTAAAGGATTCTCTCGCCGAGGGTGAGAACGTTTATCTGAGAGGTTTCGGTAGCTTCATCGTTAAGACTCGTTCGCAGAAGGTTGCCCGCAACATCTCTAAGAAGACCGCTATCATCATCCCAGAGCACAAAATCCCAGCTTTCAAGCCCGCCAAAGTTTTCATGGAGCAGGTTAAGAAGTAAAAAATTGTACTGAGGAATTAACATCGAAATATAAATTTCTAAAAATTAAGAAAATGCCAAGCGGTAAAAAGAGAAAAGGCCACAAGATGGCTACGCATAAGCGCAAAAAAAGACTGAGAAAGAATCGTCACAAGAACAAGAAGTGATTTTTCTTGAATGAGTCTTAAGCGAAGGGACAAACTAATGAACAAGGACTCGCAAGTGTGTGATTATGCATTAAGGGTGCCAGACATCATTGGTTTGTTCTTTTGCATTTAGACTGATGGCAGCGTTGCCATCCCCCCGATCCCCACTCGTCGTTGCGGCCCACACATTAATATTATATAGGGCATAAAGAAAACGTAATGAGTGACTAAAGAAAAATAACAGAAATTCACGATGAGAAGTGAACTGATTGTAGACGTGAAACCCACAAGCATCAGCACGGCCTTGCTTGAAGACGGCCGGTTGATGTCGCTACAGAAGGAGGCACGCGACGCTTCCTACGCAGTGGGTAACCTCTATTTTGCCAAGGTAAAGAAGCTTATGCCAGGCTTGAATGCCGCGTTTGTGAACGTGGGCTATGGCAAAGAGGCATTTCTTCATTACCTTGATTTAGGGTCACAATTCAGTAGCTATTCTTCATTCATCAAGCAGGTGCGCGAGAGCGGCGGCAAGCGACAGGTGAGCCTGTCGAAGATGAAGCTGCTTCCCGACATCGACAAGCATGGCTCGGTAACCGACATGCTCGAGGCGGGTCAGGAACTGATAGTTCAGATTGCGAAGGAGCCCATTTCGACCAAGGGTCCTCGTCTGACCACCGAGATTACATTCACAGGCCGTTTTCTGGTGCTGATACCGTTTAACAACAAGATATTGGTATCGCAAAAGATTAAGGACCGCGCCGAGAAAACCCGCCTACGCCGTCTTGTTGAGAGCATTAAGCCCAAGAACTTTGGTGTGATAGTGCGCACATCGGCCGAGAACAAGCGTGCCGCCGAGTTGAATAGTGAACTGAAGGTGCTCATGAAGTGCTGGGAGGAGAGTGTCGCAAAGATTAACTACAGTGACGCTCCAAGTCTCCTCTATGAGGAGGAGAGCCGCGCGGTGAGTTTGATACGCGACATCTTCAGCCCCGACTTCGAAAGCATCCATGTGAATAATGCCGAGATTTACGAGCAAATTCACAACTATGTGAGCCTAATCGCCCCCGACCGTGGCGATATTGTCAGCATTTACAGCGACGACCAGCCAATATTCGACAAGTTTAATGTAACGCGTCAAATGAAGTCGTCGTTTGGAAAGACGGTATCTTTCCGTTCGGGCGCATACATAATTATTGAAAGCACCGAGGCTTTGCACGTGATAGACGTGAACTCGGGCAACCGGTCCCGCAAGACCACCGACCAGGAGAGTAATGCCCTGGATGTGAACTTGCTCGCCGCCGACGAGATAGCACGCCAGCTCAGGCTGCGCGATATGGGCGGCATTATTGTGATTGACTTCATCGACATGGCCAAGGGCGAGCATCGCCAGGCTCTGTATGATCACATGAAGGAAGTGATGCAGAAAGACCGTGCCCGTCACAATATCTTGCCATTGAGCAAGTTTGGTCTGATGCAGATTACGCGCCAGCGTGTGCGTCCTGCACTCGACATTGTCACGAGCGAGACGTGCCCCTCTTGTGGAGGTAAGGGGGAAGTGATGCCCTCGCTGCTTTTCACCGACCGCCTCAAGGATAAGATTCACTATTTGGTGAACGACCTTGGCGTTAAAGGTTTCATTATGTATGTCCATCCATTTGTCGATGCCTATCTCAAGAAAGGCTTTATCAGCCTTTACATGAAATGGCGCCGAGAGTTTGGGCGAGTATTCAAGATTATGCCCGACCAGGATTTAGCCTACCTGCAATATCGGGTCATCGACAAGAACAAGCAGGAAATTGACCTTAGTGAAGAGAAAGACACAAGCAGCTCCTCAAGCAAAAAGGAAAATAGACAGAGGAAGCAGATAGAACAAGATGACGACACCCAATAAAGGACACGTCATTCTAAACTAGACAAAACAACATCCCCACCCATTATATGAGGCGGGGATGTTTATTTTTTATGCAGATATGGATTAGTTCAAAACATAGATGTGGAGAGGATGGTGCGTTATGGCTTTTGTGTGGCAAAGTAACGCCAGAGCGGTGCGAGCATCAGGGCTTGCTTGAGCTCGTTGTTCTGCATCATGCTCAGTACCTCGTCGCGGCTGAGCAGCACCACGTCGATGTCCTCGGTGCGGTCGAGATGCTGAGACTGTACTTTTTCCAATCCTGTTGCCAGGAAGCAGTGAGTCAAGTTGTTGCAGGTGCCTGGATTTTGTCCAATGGCCATGACTTCGGTCCAATTGCCGCCTCCGTAGCCTGTTTCCTCAAGGAGCTCGCGTCGTGCTCCTTCTTCGGGGGTCTCACCTGGCTCTATCACACCTGCGCAGAGTTCTACCGAATCAAGCTCCATGGCATACCGATATTGCCTTACAAAGACAAACTTGTCGTCGTTGGTGATGGCAATCACGTTCACCCAGTCGGGGTATTCCAGCACATAATACTCGTCGTTGACCACGCCATTTGGTAGTTGAACGGTGTCACGCCTTGCAGTGAGCCAAGGTCGCTTTATAAGATATTCGCTTTTGAGCGTTTTCCAGCGATTCATATGGTAGTTGTTCGTTATTTGTTGTTCGTTGTTTTTTGTTTTGGGGCTGCGAGTTGCAGGGTGCGGTAAAGGTTGCAGCCTATGAAATTGCCAATGATAGAGGCAATGTAGACGATGAGCGTTTGCCCTGTCCATTCGTTGAAGTTGAGTGCGAGGGTGTAGTAGAATGCGTCGGCTATGCTGTGCACAAATCCGCACATTATGAACAGTGGAATGCCGAAAAGAAGCGGCAGCCACATCTTTTGGCGCGCGAAGTTCACGACAGTTGTCATGATAAATCCACAGAATATTGCTAGCAACACTACATTCCAGAAACCTTTCTCTACTCGTCCATCAACTATTGTGCGGGCTGTGTCGACGAGTTCGGGGATTGCAGTCTTGATGGAAAGTGCCACAAGGGCGCACCCTAGGATATTGCCCAGGATGATTACTGGCAGCTCAATCCAGTCTTGCCGTGTCTCGACAAAACCGCTCACTCCTGTGTAGAGCTTCATTTTGTAGCACACTACGGTGATGAGACCGAAGGAGAAGAGAACGGCGCCTATGATACCTCCCACCTTTAGGAAGGCCACTCCGCCAAGTGAGATGCAGATTCCTGCAAGAATAGAGTCGATAATGGTTTTGCGCATAATTCGATGGTTGTTGGCCTGGTGGCCGAAGGTGTAAAGAAACTTGATGTAAAACAAAAAACGCTGACAGCTATTGAAGACCTTCGTCGTTAACTGTCAGCGCTTTTTCATCGGGTGGGTGCTGACGGATTCGAACCGCCGACCCTCTGCTTGTAAGGCAGATGCTCTGAACCAGCTGAGCTAAGCACCCGTGCTTTTTCGAAAAGCGATGCAAAATTACAACCGATTTTTGAACTGTGCAAGTTTTTTGCGATTTTTTTTACAGGGGTATGCCATTTTCAATTATCGGTATAATATCCAGAGGCTTGTTGATGATCACGTTGGCGTGATATTCCTTCAGTTCTTTGACAGGTCGGAAGCCCCATGACACACCCACCGAGTCGATGCAAGCTCGCCTAGCTGTCTCCATGTCGATGCCTGAGTCGCCAACGAAAATCGTCTCCTGCTTTGTGATGTGGGCCTTTGCCAGAATCATGAAGATGATAGATGGGTCGGGTTTTACAGGAATGTCCTCTTCTTGCCCTTGAATTGCAATCCAGTTGATGTCGGGGAAGAAGTGGTTAATGATTTTGAGTGTTGCTTGCTGGTATTTGTTGCTTGCAACGGCAAGTTGAATCCCGTTATCTTGCAAGTGATGAAGCAGCTCTGGAATGCCTTCGTAGGGTGCAGTGCGGTCGGTGTTGTGCTCGTTGTAGTATTGCTTGAAGTCTTTGAGCATAGTGCTTACCACGGTCTTGTCCTTTCTTGCGTCTTCGGGCAGAGAGCGTTCAATGAGTCGCTTCACGCCGTTGCCCACAAAGAATGGGTAGGAAGCCACGCTGTGGGTGTGGAATCCGTTTCGGTCGAGAGCGTAGTTTACAGCCTCTCCCAGGTCCTTGATAGTGTTGAGCAAGGTGCCGTCAAGGTCGAATATCGCTAGCTGTTTCATAAGAGTTATCAGTAGTCAGTTATCAGTAGTCAGTAGTCAGTTATTCTGGATTATCTAGCATTTCGTTGAGAGCTCTCCACTCTTCATTAGGTTAGAATGGATAGCCGATTGAGAAGTGTAGTTCGGCATCACGCTTGAGCGAAGGGTGGACTAGTGGCCAGTGCTCTTGTCCCGATGCTGGGTTGTGGGCCTTCATACCCACATCGAAGCGCACGAGGAAGTAGGTGAAGTCCATGCGGAGTCCCAGTCCGTAGGATAGTGCCAGTTGCTCAAAGAACTTGCTAAACTTGAAAACACCACCTGGTTGGTTCTCATATTCCTTGATGGTCCACACGTTACCACAGTCGATGAAGGCTCCCAGCTCAAGCACCCAGAAGAGCTTGCATCGGTACTCAAGGTTAAGGTCGAGTCTGATGTCGCCGCACTGGTAAATGAAGCTGTTCTGCGCCTTCTTGCCGTCGAAACTACCAGGACCGAGGGTGCGCACTCCCCATCCTCTCACACTGTTGGCACCGCCCGAGTAGAAACGTTTCTCAAATGGCAGCACTGTGCTGTTGCCATAGGGTACTGCGATGCCAAAGCCTGCGTGCATAGCCAGCGAACTGCGCTGGTTGATATAATGTGTGATGGCGAAGTCGCCGTCGAGTTTTACATACTGTGAATATCGGGTGCCAACTACCTTGTAGCTATCATCGTCTTCACGTTTTTGTCCAATCAGGTGCGAGATGCCATAGAGCAGGTTGCCCGCAGTCTCGGCCGAGGCTCTCACTGTGTAGATGTTGTCCTGGAACACGGTTGTGAGCGGATTGGTAGCGCGTCGATTGGTCTTGTAGAAGGTGTAACCCATGCGCATGATAAGGTGGTTCTCGTAGGAGTAGCGCAGCAACGGGTTGGTGATGCTGTCCAGGAAGTTGATTTTGCTCTTGGGCAGGTACACATAGCTCAGGTCGATGAGGTTGAACGTGTGGCGCATTTGGTTGTTGCGCTCGCTCCAGATGTATTTCCATCCACCACCGGCAATGATGCGGGTGTACTCAGGCCGTTCTTGATAGTTGAAGCTAGTCATGAACTCGGTAGAGGCTTGGATGCGGCGCTTGAAGCTCTCGCGCAAGAATGGCATCTTGAACTTGGGGAAGGTGATGCCCACGTCGCCCGAATACTCGCTGTAGTTGTCGTTGATGAGGCCGCTCAGGTCGCCCGACAAGCTCTCGTAGGAAGCCTTGAACTTGACGTTCAAAATTTCGGAGCCCTTGAAGATGTTGCGGTGCTGGTAGTCGGCACCGATGCCAAATCCCAAGTCGCCCTCGCTGTTGGTTCCCTCGAGCGAGAAGGATATTGTTTGCGACTTGTCGCGATTGAGCAGGATGTAGGCATCGAGCAGCAAGTGTCCATCAACCTCTCCAACGGCTTTCATGTCGATGTTTATATACTTGATGATGCCCAGACGGCCCAGGGCTTTGTAGGTGCGGTCCACATCGTTGGCGTTGTAGATGGTTCCGGGCCTGATGAAGCAGTTCTCGTCGAGAATAGCCTTGTCGATATAGCGGTCTTCGCCATAGAGCACGGTGATGCCGTTATAGGATGTGGAGTCGCCATACACGCCGTTCTGCATGTTCACTGCATCGTAGCTGGTGACGAAAATCACGTCGCGCACATAGAATTGCCTGTGCGTGTCGATGTGTGGCATGTGGGGTAGGTCTTGCGTCTTCTCGCTCAGGGCCAATGTGAGATCCACGTCATGAGAGCCTGCTGCCGTGTCGGCCACAAAGGTGATATAATTTTTATTGAAGGCGTAGTAGCCCTTGTTCCTAAGTCGCTGCACGATGAGTTCACGCTCGTCGTCAAGCTTTTTGTGGTCGAGGGCCGACTGACACTTAATGGGGAAGTCGGTGGTGTCGCCCAAAATTATCTCGCGCAAGCTGTCATTTGGAATATCGTAGGCTATCGACCTGATGAGGTAGGGCTTGTTGAGCGTGATGTTATATTCCACCTGCGCTTTTTTCTTCTCGGGTTTCAGAGTCACGTTACTTGTTACCGTGTTCTTGAGGTAACCCTTGTTGATGAGGGCGCGCTGGAGTTGGTTTTCGCTAGCTGTGGTGAGCGTGGAATCGTAGATTACAGGTGGGGTTCCCACTCGCCTGATCCACTTGTTGAACCAATTGCTGGAATCTTTACCTGAAATGTTGTAGATGGCGAGTTGCATCTTCAGTCCGCCCAGCACCTTGTGGTTCTCGGTCTGACGCAGGTAATTGGTGAGCTCCTGTTTATTAAGATCTTTGGCGTTGTCCTTGTCAAGGATGTTGATTTTCACCTTGTCGAGAAGTAGCTGGCCATCGGGCACATGTTTGGTTGAAGCACACGAGTACAGCAATGTCACTGTTGCCAGTGTCATCGCAATGAGCAAGAGATGTGTGATTCTTTTTATCATGTGCTTCTAGTGGTGCAAACAAAATGCAAAGTTAGTAAATAGTTTTCAGTTATTGGTTATCAGTAGTCAGTTTTTGTTTGACAAAAGGTATATAAAAAAAAGAAATCCCTGACTCAACGTCGGGGATTGCTTAACTAATTAACTTTCTAATACCATTAACATAAACCTTAAAACAATGAAAAGTATCGTCTCACGACGACTAAGATTTCATAACCTTAAAAAACTAATACCATGAAAACTGATGCAAAGGTATAGCATTTTGTGTTATAAAACATAATTTTCAAGCAGAAATCGTCTTTATTTAACTTTGTTTAACAAAAATAGGTCGATTTTTCTTGTGAAATGGTAATTTTTTGCCCTTTATGCTTGGTTTTTTAGAGGGGGGCAATAACCACTCAGCTATATATAATCTTCCCAACTCCCCCTCGAGGGAGTTGGGAAGTGGGAACTTACAACTGAAGACTTATTTCAGATAGTCGTCGAAGTAGCGGGTGATGCGCTCGTGCAGGTGCACACTCTGGTGGCCACGCATGTTGTGGCCCTGTCCTGGATATACGAAGAAGTCGGGCTGTGTGTCGGCGCCGATGCAAGCTTTAAGGAACGAGTAGGCGTGCTGAGGCACAACTGTTGGATCGTTGAGGCCGATGATGATTTGCAGACGTCCCTTCAAGTTCTTGGCCTTGTGGATAAGGCTGGTTTCGGCATAGCCCTCGGGATTTGCCTGTGGGGTGTCCATGTAGCGCTCGCCGTACATTACCTCATACCATTTCCAATCGATTACCGGTCCGCCGGCCACACCCACCTTAAACACGTCGGGATAGTTGGTCATCAGGCTGATGGTCATGAAGCCACCGAAGCTCCATCCATGCACTCCCATGCGATCCATGTCGACATAGGGCAGAGACTTGAGGAATTCAACGCCCTTCATCTGGTCGCGCATCTCAACCTGTCCCAGGTGGCGGAAAGTGGCCTGCTCGAAATCGCGGCCGCGATTCTCGCTGCCGCGGTTGTCAAGGATAAACAACAGGTATCCCTTTTGCGCCATATAGGTCTCCCAGCTGCGGCTGCAGTAGTGCCAGCGTGCGTCAACGTTGTGGGCATGAGGTCCACCGTATACATATACTACTGTAGGATATTTCTTGGTGGGATCAAAGTCAACAGGCATTACCATGCGGTAATAGAGGTCGGTGACGCCGTCGTCGGCCTTGATGGAGCCACACTTGTACTCAGGAACAGCATATCCCTCCCAAGGGTCGGGAGCGGTGTAGTAGCGCAGTGGCTTGCTGCCATCGTTTTTCACGATAGCGATGTTGCGAGGCACATCAGGCTCCTGATAGTAATCTACAAGCCATGAGCCGTCACCACTCAGCACACCACTGTGCCAGCCCTTGCCACCCTCATCAACACGGGTGCGCTTACCGGTGGCTACATCCACACTATAGAGGTTGCGCTGGATGGGGTTAGCCTCGTTGCTGGCGATGATTACTGCCTTGCGTGTCTTGTCAAAGCCCATCAACTCCATTACCACCCAGTTGCCGCTGGTGAGCTGCTTAACAAGCGTGCCGTCGGCGTTAAACAGATACAGGTGGTTGTAGCCGTCCTTCTGGCTCTGCATGATGAACTTGCTGTTGTCCCATGGAAGGAAAACGATGGGGCTCTGTGGCTCTACATATTTCTCGCTTGTCTCGCGATAGATTTCAGCTACCTTGGCGCCAGTGCTAGAATTATAGCTCACCAGTCGGCAGTCGTTCTGGTCGCGGTTGATTTCAAACATGTAGATGAGCTTGTCGTCAGGACTCCAAGCGATGTTGGTGAAATAGCGGTCGGTGGGATCGCCAGTTTCTAGATATATCACTCCGCCCGATGCCACGTCGAGCACGCCCACTTGCACCTTGTGCGATGTGCGGCCTGCCATTGGGTACTTCTCGGGAGCTGGAGTGGCCTCAACGTGAGTGGAATCGTAGATTTCGGGCACTGTGATGAGAGGATAGTCGGCCACCATGCTCTGGTCCATGCGATAGAAAGCGAGTTTCTCGCCGTTGTTGCTCCAGAATGTGCCCTTTTCGATGCCAAATTCATTGCGATGCACAGCCTGAGCGTAGACGATGTCGCGCGAGCCGTCGTTGGTAATCTGCTTCGACTCTCCGCTGGCTGTTGTCACCCACAGGTTGTCATCCTTTACAAACGCCACGTTGCGGCTGCCTTTGTGCCAGTCGCTGTTGGTCTCGTTCTTGTAGCTCTGACTCCACTCGGGGCAGTGCTTCTTCACGTCGACGAGCATGCGAACCTCACCAGCATAGACCATCATCAACGACATGTCGGGATAGGGGAATGAAGCGTAACTCAGCATTGGTGCTTTCTCGAGCCCGGCCCACTCTTTTACCTGCTCGGCAGTGAATGCGAGCGTCTCCTTGCCGGTCTTGGTGTCGACCTTCCAGCACGAGTCCCTCTCAATGTGCATGAGTTGATTGCCCATCCATGTCAGGGTTTTGTTTTTAGGCAACATTTTGTAATAGTTCTTGCCTCCAAAGTTCAAGTCCTCGAGAGTGAACTCCTTTTGAGCACTAGCGGTAACTGACCATAGCAGCACCACAGCAGCGCAATAAATTAATCGTTTCATTATAATTATAGTTTTTAGTTATTAGTTTCTTAGTTTTTAGTTCTATAAGTTCTAGACATTCTAGAAAATCTAGAGGGGCTAGCCTCGAGCACACTCACCTCTAACCACTACTTTGGTTTATCAAAATCGCCACTATCCTGAGTCTGGATGGTGTAAATCTCGCGGTAGATGTCGTTGTTTTTGAGCAGGTTTTCGTGGGTGTCGAAGCCTATGATGCGACCGTTGTCCATCACGATGATGCGGTTGGCGTGCATCACGCTGTGTACACGTTGCGCCACAATCACCTTGGTCACCTCGGGCATATAGTCGCGCAGGGCACGACTGATGCGGGCGTCGGTAGCAGTGTCGCATGCGCTGGTCGAATCGTCGAGCACCAGCACCTTGGGGCTCTTGAGCAAGGCGCGGGCGATGCACAGGCGTTGCTTTTGTCCGCCCGACACGTTGGCTCCACCTTGTTCTATAATAGTGTCATATCCATTTGGCATCTCCTCGATGAACTCGTCGGCACAAGCAAGCTTGCATGCGTGCTTGCACTCCTCGAGCGTGGCGTCGCTCTTTCCCCAGCGCAGGTTTTCGAGCACTGTGCCGCTGAAGAGAACGTTCTTTTGCAGTACCATCGACACGTTGTTGCGCAGCGTCTCAAGGTCGTAGTCGCGCACGTCCACTCCACCCACCTTGATAGAGCCGTTGCTCACGTCATACATGCGGCTGATTAGCATGGCTAGGGTCGACTTACCGCAACCGGTACCGCCAATGATGCCAATAGTCTCACCACTATTGATGTGTAGATTTATGTCGTTGATGGCATAGTCGCATACGGCTGCTGCTCCTACAACGCCCAAAAAGGCGATAGGTGGTGGAAGCTCACCGGTCTTATTATAGGTGAACTTCACGTTCTCAAAGTCGATACTGCCGTCGGCAACTGTCATGACAGGATTCTCGGGATTCACGATGTCGGCTTTCTCATTGATGACCTCGGCCACACGTTTACCACTGGCGGCACTCATCGTGAGCTGCACAAAAATCATTGAGAGCATCATCAGTGCGCTAAGGATGGTCATTACATAGGTGAAGAGCGACGTGAGCTGGCCAGTGGTGAGGTCTCCACCCACAATGTGCTTGGCACCAAACCACGATAGCGAGATAATGCAACCATAGACGACTATCATCATCACTGGGTGGTTCAACGCCATCAGACTCTCGGTTTTTACAAAGAGACCATACAGCGCTCTTGCCGCCTTGCTGAACTTCTTGTTCTCATAGTCCTCACGCACAAAGGCTTTTACCACTCTAATCGCCGACACGTTCTCTTGTACCACATTGTTCAAGTCGTCATATTTCTTGAAAACCTGTTGGAACAACTTCACTGTGCGGCTGATGATGAGGTAGAGCGCAGTTCCAAGGATCACGAGGGCGATAATGAAGATTGTGCTCATTTTTGTGTTAATGAACACGCACATAAAGATGGCAAACACCAAGTTGAGTGGCGCGCGTACCGACACCCTAAGCAGCATTTGGAAAGCGTTCTGAAGGTTGTTGACGTCGGTAGTCATTCTCGTCACCAGGCCCGACGAGCTGAACTTGTCGATGTTGGAGAACGAGAAAGTTTGAATGTTGCGAAACATGGCCTCACGCAGGTTGCGTGCGAAGCCCGACGAAGCAATTGCCGAAAAACGGCCAGCAAGAATGCCGAATAGCATGCTCATGGCTGCCAGCACCAGCATGATGGCTCCATATTTGTACACATTGCCCAGATGGCTCTTTGCTATGCCCTCGTCGATAATCCACGAAGTGACATAGGGAATTAGTACCCCCATCACCACCTCTAAGGCGATAAAGATAGGAGTCAATATCGACGCAGTCTTGAAACTGCCAATCTGCTTTATTAATGTCTTAAGCAATGTACTCTAAATTTTAATTTGTCGCAAAGATAGTAAATAGTTTTCAGTTTTCAGTAATCGGTAGTCAGTTTTTAGTTATCAACATCTTTTGTTGGTTAGAAGTCGTAGCCGTCTTCCCAGCCTTCATCGTAGTCTTCGTTGTCGCCGTTGCTATCTCCGTAGTCGTCGGCGTGGTGCCCTGGATGTCCTGTGACGCGATCTTCTTCGGCGAGTGCGTCGGCTTCCATGAGTCCGTCTTCATAGTCATCAACTGTAGCCTGCTGGGGTGGGGTGTAGGGCCTAGGTTCTTGTATGCCTGATGAATCGGGTGCTGTAGTCATGGTGTGATCGAGTGGAATTGTAGTGTGGCTCAATGATGCCGAATCGTTGCCGCTGTCGCTGCCACCGCAACCTGTCATAATGAGAGCAATCAGACATGTCATGGCCCAAAAAGTAGTGTGTTTTACTGTATTAATTATAAAGTTTTTGGTCATCGTGTGTGTGTGTAGATTGCAAAGATAGTAAAAACAATCGAGAATTTGCTTTTAGGCTTTTGAGGGAATGTACAAATTTGTAGATTGTGTTAATTTTTGGCGGTTAAAGTCTTAAACAATTATAAATTTTCTACTATTATTTTGGGTTAAATTTGTTTATTAGAAAAAAAACACTATTTTTGCAATATATTTAGTGATATGCTTTTAGGACGAAAAACGAAATATAAAAATCTTTTTCTATTGAAAATGCTTTTAATAATACAAAAATTATGAAAATAAATCGGCCAGTTGCTGAAATTGGTCAACAGTTTTTCATATGTATCTTTTTCATTGTTAACAAACACAAAAGTATTGTAAGGTAAATAAGTTTTAGTATTTAAATTTTATGGTGAGGATGTCGTTGGATGTGAATCTAGCGGCATTTTTCTTTGTCCATTTTAGGTTGTAAATAAAAGAGTGTTTTTTAAGTTGTGAACTTGGGAATTATTGACTACCTTTGCATCGTTTTTTAGAAAATTTAATCATAGAGAAGAAATATTTCATGGTTTTTACTTTTGAAATACATTATATAATATGGTGCTTGCTGGCGGCGGCATTGGTGTTGTCGCTGGTGTGGGTGGTTTGGTATAACCGTCGTAGCATGAAGCTGTTGAAGTTCATGAAATATGAGGAGCGCACCCGTCGTTATCTTTATCCCGAGGATTTGCCTTCGGTGTCGGTAATCGTGTTTGCCGACAATGACGAGAAGTGGCTCAACAAGTACCTTCCCACCATGATGCGCCAAAAATATCCTTCGCCATTTGAGGTGATAGTGGTCGACGACGCATCGTTCGACGGCACCAAAGACTTGGTGGGCGACATGATGGTGTATTTCGACCATCTGAAAATAGTTTCGGTTCCCGACCAGACACGCTCCTTGTCACGCAAGAAGCTTGCCGTGATGCTTGGCATCAAAGCCGCCCAGCACGAAGTGGTGCTGACCACCAACGCTAATTGCCAGATTCATAGCGACCGTTGGCTGATGGCGATGATGCGCAACTTTGGTCCTGGCGTAGATGTGGTGCTCGGTTATTCTTACTTTGATCACAGTGAGGACCGTGGCATTGGAAAATGTTACCGAGTGCTTGACGAGATGACGACTGCCATGCAGTGGATACTTAGCGCCGTCAAGGGCCAGCCTTACCGTGGCATCAGCGACAACCTCGCCTATCGCAAGGAGGTTTTCTACCGAAACAAGGGCTTCTCTAAGTCGCTAGAGATGAAATGGGGCGATGATGACATCTTTGTCAGCGAGATTACCACTCCCAAAAACACACGTGTGGAACTGCTCCCTGCAAGCATGTCGACTGCCCACTTTGACGATTTGCCACATGCTTTCAGCACCTTGAAGTCACGCCGTGATTTCACATCAAGGCACGTGAAATATAAGTCGCAGTTCCGCGTGCAGGCCTGCATGTCGCTACTATATTACTTGCGTCTTGCTGCGCTGGTAGCGGCCGTTGCTTTGTGTTACACTAACCTGGCTGTGAGCCTGTGTGCATTCCTCATTTTCCTTATCACATGGTTGCCCATGATGCTCACCACATTCAGGAACTGCTACTTGCTGCGCTTGCCGTTGCTGTTGTTCTCGGTTCCGCTATTCACCTTGATTCGTCCTATTGTCAACACATTCTACAAAATCAAGGGATTGTTTACCCGCAAAAACAATTACACGTCAATAATGTAAGATGATTAAGACCCTCACCAGCTGGCGCGGCATCTTTGCCTTGTGCATCGTGTGTTTCCACTTTGCGATGCATGAGTTTGACCAAATGACCTATGCCGGTGTCACGTTCTTTTTCATGCTTAGCGGCTTCTTGGTTACTTACAAGCATGAGACGCTGAATAGCGTCAAGAGCTTCTATAGTCGTCGCTTGTGGCGCATCTTCCCCCTTCACTGGCTGGTGCTCGTGGCAATGATATTGCTCGACCTTGCAGTCATCCACCGGTTCCACTACGGTTGGGATTTGCCACTGCATGTGACGTTGCTCCAATCGTGGATTCCCTACAAATCAATACACTATAATTATAGCATCCACTCGTGGTTCTTGAGTTCGCTCATGTTTTGCGTGCTGGCCACTCCTTTGCTGCTCAAAGTCATTAAAAAGCTGCGCCTCACGATGGTTTTCGTGCTGGCGCTTGTGGCTTGTGCGATAGTGATAGTGTTGAACACTGTACCATTGGGCTTTGACACAAGCTATTGCTATGTGTGCCCTCTCACTCGCTTGGTTGACTATGCATTAGGAATGGTGCTGGGTGTGGTTGTTAGAAAACTTCAGGCAGTGACCACTCGCCAATACTCGCTGGCTAAAGCGAGTTTCGTTGAGCTGTGCGTGCTGATGGCACTGACAAGTTGTGTCGCGATTCATGCCAGTGGTAATTTCATAGCTGTGAAGCTAGAAAACTCGCCACTATGGTGGATACCCGTAGCTGCAATCATCTTTGCATCGGCAATGCTCAACGGTCAAGAAGGCGTGGTGGGCAAAGTGTTGAAGTTGCGCCCACTGGTGTGGCTGGGTGAGATAAGTTTTGAGGTTTATCTGTTGCAGAAGTTGGTAAACAATGCTTTCTGTTACCTGGTGGCGCCATTGTTTGGCCACTATGGCATCATGATTTATGATTACAGTTTTGCCTGCACCCTGCCGCTGCTCATCGTCACCGCTTGGGCAGTGAACCGATTGTTGTCCTTCACAGTCGCAAAACGACTAGCCCAAAGACCTTAATAATATATATTATTTATTCAAAAAGTGACATATTTGCAATAACAGCGGGAAAATTGCGTTATTAAGTTAAGATGAATATTCTCAAATACCGACATATTGCAATTTTAGCGCTACTATTAACGGTTGTTACTGCTGTGGCTCAAGACAATGACAAAATCTTGAATCGCCAGTATGCCGATATGAAACGAGTGCATTATGGTTTCTCGGTGGGTGTTAATTTCCAGGACCTTAAGCTAACTAACAACGGCTACATTAGCGAGGACGGTCAGGCATGGTTTGCCGATGTGCCAAACCATTCTCCGGGCTTCTGTGTTAATGTGCTTGCAGACTTGAGATTGTCGAACCACTTCAACCTGCGATTTTCGCCAGGTATGTACTTTGGTAACAAAGTGGTGAGATATTTCAATGCTAACGCTCCTGTCGACGCCTTGGAACCATCGATCAAGCAGCAACGTCAGAATGTGAAAGCTACTTATATTGTCGTACCTCTCGAACTCAAGTTCTCGGCTCGTCGCCACCATAACATCAGGCCATATTTCACTGGTGGTGTCATGGGGCTCTATGACCTCAGCAAGGAGCGTCCGGAGCAGATGCGCCTTAAAGACTTTGATGTTATGCTTACTGTGGGCATGGGATGCGACTTCTACCTGCCTTTCTTCAAACTGTGTCCCGAGGTGAAATTCTGCTTTGGCTTGAAGAACCTTCTCGAGACCAACCGTCCTGATCTTCAGGACAATCCAGCAATGGAGGTGTTCACCAAGAGTCTAAGTAAGGTAAAAAACAGTATGGTAGTGCTGACATTCTATTTTGAATAAAGAGAAAAAAGATAATGCAACTGCATAAATCATATATTAGAAAACTGGCTGTGGCGCTGTTGATGGCAGTGGCGTCATGGGGATTTAAAGCATCGGCACAAATCGACGCCCAGCTCACTCAATATTGGGCAGTGCCATCCTATTATAACCCATCGTCAATAGGTAATGTTGACTACATCCACATCACTGCTGGCAGTAAGTTGCAGTGGATAGGTGTGAAACATTCCCCAATGAACTTCCTAGCGATGGCCGACATGCCATTTAAGTTCCTTGGCAAGCGATGGGGCACAGGTCTCTTGTTGCAACAGGAGAACGTGGGTCTTTTCAGCACCCAGACTGTAGCGGCACAACTCGCATGGAAGAAAAAGATGCTTGGAGGAACCCTGAGTGTGGGAGTTCAAGTGGGACTGCTCAATCAATCCTTCAAGGGCGATAGTGTGAGAGTGCCCGATACCGACCAAGCTCACACCAATGCCGACGACGCTATACCCAAGGGAGTTGTCAACGGCAGGGCACTTGATGTGGCCGCAGGCGTGTCGTTTGTCCACAAGTGGTTTTGGGTAGCCGCCTCAACAACCCACGTGACCGCTCCAACCATCACTCTTAAGGCCGGAGAAAACGAGGAAGATTTGTACGAGTTTAACACTGGTCGCTTCTTTTATTTGATGGCTGGTAGCAATATTCCTATAAAAAATACGTTATTTGAGATACAGCCTTCGGTTTTTGCCAAGACTGATACTAAATTCTGGCAAGCCGAGGCAACATTGCGTGTGCGGTACAACAAGTTCCTTTCAGGAGGTTTTGCCTATCGTCACAAAGATGCTGTCAGCGCTATGTTTGGAGCCGAGTTCAAGAACTTTTTTGTGGGGTATGCCTACGACTTTCCCATCTCATCGATGAACAAGGCGACGCATGGTAGCCATGAGCTGTTTTTAAATTATAACGTGAAACTCAACTTGGGTGAGGTTAATAAGAACAAGCACAAGAGCATACGCATCATGTAGCTTGGGCTGTAATTTTTTGAGAGAGACAACAAACTATCAAGACAAAATATATTCTAGAGTATAATGAAAAAGTTATTGATTATTGTTTTGGCGACTTTAGCTCTTGCATCTTGCAGTGGCATTCGCAAGTCTATCAATAGTGGTGGCGGCGAAGTTACTGGTGTGGGAGCAGTGACTTATTCGGAACCCACTCCCTATGGAATGGTGCTCGTTGATTGCGGCTCGATGAAAGAGGGTCCATCTCAACGTGACTCCCTGTGGGGAATCGACTCTACAGCTCGTGGAGTGAGCGTTGACGCCTTCTGGATGGATGAGAATGAGGTCACCAACAGTAAGTACAAGCAGTTTGTCTATTGGGTGCGCGACTCAATTATCCGTGAGCGTCTTGCTGACCCTGCTTATGGTGGCAACGAAGAGTTTAAAATCGAGGAGGACAAGGATGGCAACCCCATCAAGCCTCACCTTAACTGGAGTAGAAACATTCCTTGGAAAAACCCAAGTGAAGATGAGGAGCGCGCTATCGAGAGCGTTTATCGCATCAACCCAATTACTGGAAAGAAGGAATTGGATCCTCGTCAGATGAACTATCGTTACGAGATTTACAATCTCACCGAGGCAGCCAAGCGTCGCAATCGTTTTGACCCAACAACTCGTGACTACAACACCGACCATGCCGTTCCAACCACTAATCCTATCATTAGCAAGGACACAGCATTTGTTGATGATGACGGACGCATCATTCGTCAAACTGTAACACGCCCACTGCAGAGTGAGTTTGACTTTGTCAACACCTATATCGTGAACATCTTCCCCGATACCACTTGCTGGATTAACGACTTTGAGAACAGTTACAACGAGCCCTACGTGAGGTTGTATTTTGCCAATGGCAACTACAACAGCCACCCCGTAGTAGGCGTGAGCTGGGAGCAGGCTAATGCCTTCTGCCACTGGCGCACCGAGTTCCTGAAGAAGTCGCTGGGCAAGGAGGGTGTTTACATTGAGCCTTTCCGCTTGCCTACCGAGGCCGAGTGGGAGTTTGCTGCTCGTGCAGGAAAGAACGAGAACATCTATCCGTGGGATGGGGCATTGCCGCTAACGGAAGATGAAGGGTGCTTCTATGCCAACTTTAAACCTAACGAAGGAAACTATGTGAGGGACGGAAGCATCATAACGTCCCCGGTGGGGACGTATGAGCCCAACGACAACGGCCTATTTGACATGGCGGGTAACGTGAGCGAGTGGACATCGACGAGCTATACCGAGAGTATCGACCAGATGACCAACGACCTCAACCCCGAGTACCGTTACAACGTTGCCAAGGAAGACCCCTACAAGATGTCGCGCAAGATAGTGAGAGGCGGCTCTTGGAAAGATGTTGCCCACAACATCCGCAGCGATATTCGCATGTGGGAGTACCAGAACGAGCAACGTTCCTACATTGGCTTCCGTTGCGTGCGCTCAAAGGTGGGCTTCACCAAGTCGAAACGCAAGAACAACTGCTGCGATTGACCTAGTGGCAACCATTTGTCAAGAAATCTAAACAACTTAACATAGCAACAATATGTCAACTGATATCAATAAAAGAGCAAGGCTTCAGCGCAAGAGAAAAAGGCAGATGATAACCCAGCGCTTCTTCAACTTCGCCTACAGTATAGGTGCAGCTGTCGTTATCTGGGGTGCTCTGTTTAAGATTCTGCACTTACCTTGGGGTAATACACTGCTGACCATAGGTATGGGTACCGAGGTGCTCATGTTTATCATCACTGCTTTCGAGCGTCCCGAGAAAGAGTATCACTGGGAAGACGTGTTCCCAATTCTCGACACTGGCGATCCTGACGACCGTCCTCCAGTGCTCAATGGCCATCCAGCCACTGTCACCATCAATGGCGATTTGAGTGGTGAAAATGTGACCGACGAAACCGATACCGATGAAAGTGGTGTGCCACCAGTGCCCGGCAGTGACGAGCAAGTTGGCCGTCAGCAAACAGGTGGACAGAACATTACCATCAACACTCTTCCTGCTTCGATAGGAGGCGCTACAGTAGTTGCAAGCCCCGATGTGGCTGCCACTATTGCCGCTATGAGCTCGGAAGACGTGAAGGCTGTGATGGGCCTGCCACAAGGTGTGGAGCTTAACGAGCAAGAGACACAGTCGCTGAGCGATAGCATCGCCAAGATGAACAACGCCAGCAATCAGCTCTCGCGCATGGCCGAGCTTACCGACGCCACTCAGCAGTATCTGAATCAGATGTCGGCAATCAGCGAGCAAATGCAGCGCTTGAGCGAGACCACAACTGCGTTGAACAATGTTCAGCAAACCCTGTTGTCGAGCTATGAGGCTATCACTAGCAACAGTGAGAGCATCACCAACAACACCACCGGCTACATTGAGCAGATGGAAGCGTTGAACCGCAACGTGGGTGGCTTGAACACAATCTATGAGATTCAGCTCAAGAGCATCTCGTCGCAGCTCGACAGCATCGACCGCGTGAACCGTGGCTTGAAGGATATTCGTGACATGTATGAGAAGTCGGCCGCCGAGAGTGCTCACTACTGCGATGAGACCGAGAAGATGGCCCGCTACATGAAGCAGCTCAACAATGTCTATGAGAAGATGATAAAAGCAATGACTGTTAACATGTATAACCCCATGGCAGGTAACATGATGGCAGGAATGGGCGACAGCAACTCTCAGCCCAGCGATAGCTACGACGACTATAATGCTGGAAGTGGCATCGACGAATAAATAAGAAACTTTAATCACACAGATTATAATATTAGGTAATGGCAGCTGGAAGAAATCAGTCACTGGCGAAGATGTCGCCACGTCAGAAGATGATAAACCTTATGTATATCGTCTTGACGGCCATGCTAGCGCTTAACGTGTCGAACGATGTCCTCAACGGCTTCAGCCAGGTTGAGGAAGGCTTGACGCGCTCCAACAACACTATCACTTCTCGTAACATGCTCATGATGTCGAAGCTGCAGGAGTTTTACGACGAGCACCCTGAGGAGGGCGAGCAGCTTCTCAACTCGGGTAACGAGATTCGCGAAAGTGCCGACGACCTCTATTATTACATCGACAGTCTTAAACTGATGATTGTGAAGGATGCCGATGGACCTGAGGGACGTCTCGACAACATTAAAAATCGAGATAACCTTGATGCTCCTAACAATGTGATGCTCTCACCTGAGACACGCCGAGGAAAAGACTTGCGTCTGCGCATCACTAGCTACAAGGACTTCTTGCTTCGTTATATCGATGACCCCGACAAGCGCAGGAACATTGAGGCGTCACTGTCGACCGAGCCTTACAAGCTTAAAGATGATATAAAGGGCAACAAGACGTGGGAGGAATCGCTATTTGAAAGCATGCCTACGATTGCCGCCATCACACTGCTCACTAAGTTGCAGAACGATGTGAGATATGCCGAGGGTGAGGCCTTGCGTCACCTGCTTACCGAGGCAAAGATTGGCCCCGAGGAGCTGGAGGCGATAGAGACCGCCGACTTGAGCACTATCAAGGTGAACTGGATGAACGCTTTTGTGATTCCTCAGTCACGAGTGGTGATGAGAGGCTCAAGATATAAGGCACAGATTGTGCTTGCGTCTATCGACTCCACACAGCGCCCCGCAGTGTATGTTAACGGCTCAAGATTGAGTAGCCGCGACGGCACCTACGAGGTTGGTACCACCCAATCAGGAACTTTCAACTACTCGGGTTACATCGAGGTGGTGGGAAGAGACGGACATGTCTATAAGCGTGACTTCAAGTCGAGTTACACCGTTATTGATCCTGTGGCAACAGTTAGCGCCACAATGATGAACGTGTTCTACGCTGGTATCGATAACCCAGTTTCTATCTCGGTTCCAGGCATTGGTGACGGAACAGTTAACGCCACAATGACCAACGGAACGCTCACTAAGAGCGGAAACGGATGGATAGCACGACCAGCACAAGTGGGCGTTGATTGTGTTGTATCGGTTTCGGTGGAGATTGACGGAGTGAGGACCAATGTTGGCTCTTCAACGTTCAAGGCTCGCAAACTTCCCGACCCAACGCCTTACATACCACTGGGCCAGGATATACGTTACAAGGGTGGAAAACCCATTGCTAAGAGCACTCTGTTGAATGTGAACAAGTTGCATGCTGCCATCGACGATGGTCTGCTCGACATCGAGTTCCAAGTCATAAGCTTCGAGACAATCAGCTTGGGCTCTATGGGTGAGGCCATTCCCGAGATTTCGGCTGGTAGCGCCTTCTCGGAGCGCCAGAAGAACAGCTTCAAGCGCATGCAGCGCGGCAAGCGCTTCTTCATCTCTCGCATCAAGGCTAAAGGTCCCGACGGAGTAACACGCGACATTTCTCCAATGGACGTTATAGTGAATTAGTAAAACAGTTTTTGTCACATCACACATAAACTCATTATAATGAAATATTTTAAAATAATAGTTTTGGGCATCATAGTAGCTTTTGCAACAGCAGGAGCTAGTGCTCAGGTTGTCAAGAAAGATGGTAAAGACACTCGCGACAAGAAGCAGGACAACACTGTGAAGGTGTCGGGAAGGCAGCAGGCATTCTATGAGCAGAATGAGCCTAGCGAAGCCGACCTTCAGTGGAGCAAGACAGTGTATCGCGTCTTGGATCTCACAAAGGGAAAGAACGCCGCTCTTTACTATCCCGATGAGCCAAACGAAGACGGCCAGAGCATGTTCTTCATCATTATGCGTCTGCTCGCTAACAACAAGATATCGGCCTATGAGTATCTTGACGGTCGTGAGATGTTTACCGATGAGTACAAGATTAAGGTTAATGAGATGCTCGATCGTTTCCATGTTCTTTACACCGAGGCTAAAGGCAGTACCGAGAAGAATCCGCTTTACACCATTGACGACAGCGACATTCCTGGCAACGAGATTCTGAGCTACTACATCATCGAGAAGTGGTCGTTCGACACTCGTTCTAACAAGATGCGTTCTCGTGTCGATGCTTTGTGCCCTGTGCTTCACCGCATGGACGACTATGGAGGCGTGCTCAAGTTCCCAATGTTCTGGGTGAAACTCAACGACATCAGGCCTTACATTGCACAGCAGTTTGTGTTCACCGATGATGACAACAACCTCATGCGTTACAACCTCGATGACTTTTTCAAGCTGAAAATGTACACAGGCGATATCTACAAGGTTAAAAACCTCCAGAACAAGTCGCTCATGCAGCTCTTCCCCGACTCGGCAGCGCTGGCTCATGCGCGTGACTCAATTGAGGAGCGCTTGCATCGCTTTGACAAGAACTTGTGGGCGCCCTCGCGTCAGGAACTTCAGGCTCAGGTAGAGGCAAAACGTAAACTTGAAGCTGAGCAGAGGGGTGAAACCCTTGAGGAGGAAGGCGAAGCAGCTACCGAGGCTAAGGATGAGAACAAGAGCGTGAAAAAAAGCACTACCAAGCGTGGAAGCAGTAGTAAAAACGACGATAAGAAGAAGACTACTAAGAAGAAAACCTCTAAGCCTAAGGAAATTAAGAGCAATCAGAGTGTAGGTCGCTCGGTGCGTAACCGCAAGCGGTAACCCCTACATCACACTAACAATATTAGAAACACACCACTCTAAATATTTAGTGTGGTGTGTTTTTTTGTTGCAATCTTTTTCATGGAAAAGGCATTGATTTTTAAATGTTTTGCTTATTTTTGTGGAAATTATTATTCAAACCTAAAAGTGAGACATTATGAGAAGAATTATTGCTGCCACAATAATAGCGATTACAACATTTGTGACGATGGCTCAAGTGCAGTTTAATCACAAGGGACTAAAGTACACAGTTCTCGATGACAGTACCGTGAAGGTGGGAAAAATAGACGATAAACACCAGCCCAAAGGCAAGCTTGTGATTCCCTCGCAAGTGGAGCACGATGGTGTCACCCGCACTGTCACTGCTCTTGATAGTTGGGCATTCTTTGGTTGTGAAAACGTGACCGAGGTTGAATTGCCACCCACGTTGACCAAGATTGACATATGGGCGTTCTGTAACTGCAAGAAGCTCAAGAATGTTGTCATTCCGCCAAGTGTGGTTGAAATTGGTTATAGTGCTTTTGAGAATTGCGAGAGTTTCACATCATTCAATTTTCCCCGGGGTATAAAAGTAGTGCCCGAACGCCTGTTGCAAGAGTGCTACGCCCTCACTCAGGTAAACCTGCCCGAAGGTGTAACTCGCATTGGCAATAGCGCTTTCAGCAGCTGCAGGGCATTAGAGAGCATCACACTGCCCGAGTCGGTCAAGGCCATCGGCAACTATTCATTGGCCTATTGTGACAACCTGAAAAATGTCATCTTGCCCCGGCAGCTTGAGAGCATTGGCAATGATGTGTTTTCTTGTTGTAAGTCTCTAACCAGCATCGTGCTTCCTGAGGGCTTGAAATCGATAGGTAGCAATGCGTTTAATAACTGCACTGCACTCGAAGATGTGACACTTCCCGCTAGCCTCACCGATCTTAACGGAAATCCATTTTCTTCATGTAGTGCTCTTAGAGAGTATAAAGTGGCTGAGGATAGCCAATACTTTACCATCAAAGACGGCATCCTTTTCTCAAAAGACTTGACACAGCTCATTGCGTGCCCAACAAGTAATAATATAGGCAACTACACTGTGCCTGCTACTGTAAAGAGCATTGCCTCCATGGCTTTTTATGATTGCATGTTGCTCACCGGCATCAAGATGACTGGTGTGGTCTTGATAGGAGAGAGCGCATTCAATGGATGTCGTAATCTTGCGACGGTGGATCTTGGCTCGAAACTCGAGACACTGGGCAAAGGTGCCTTCTATAGCAACTCGAAGATAGAGAGTGTGGTGCTGCCCGATTCGTTCAAGCACATGGATATGATCAACTTCGATTTTTGCAGCAATCTCAAGACTGTGAGCCTGAGCGAGCAGTTGAGCAAGCGTGAAAGTGACTTTAATAATCTCTCTTTTAATTACAATTCCCAAGACCTGCGTTTCATCATTCGCATGCCTGATGGCACAACCAAGACGTTGACACACGATGAAATCAACGACGTGAAGAAATACTTTATCGAGCGTTGATTGCACACACACGCAGATGGACAAAAAAAAGAAACACTTGTTGCAATACAAATGTTTCTTTTTTTTATGTGTGGATTTTAAAGTCAAATGATGAAAGCAATGAGCATAAGGATTGTGAAGATTAGCATGTTGCGTGCCGTTTCTCCAAGCAACGGGTTGAGTGCAGCCCCAACACGATGGTTGAGCTTGAACCAAGTGATGGTGTGCATTACCAGATAAAGGGCTGGAATGATATATACCCACAAGGACAAGGTGCCCTCAAGGTAAATGAGAAGCCACAGTGGTGAGAGCATGGCGATAGCCATGAAGCCGTTGAAAAGATAGGCAGCGGCCGATAGCCGGCGTCCGAAAATCACCACAGCAGTGCGCTTTCCCGCCTCGATGTCATCTTCCATGTCGCGGTAGTTGTTAACCAGTAGCACGTTCACTCCCATGAAGCCTATGGTGATGCCGCCCAGCACTGCAAGAGCATCGATGCGACCAGCTATCACATAGTAGCTGAAAATCACAGGAACCAAGCCATAGAAGATGAATACGGTTAATTCTCCCAGTCCGTGATAGGAAAGAGGGTAGGGGCCAGCGCTATAGGCAAGAGCAAAGATTGCAATGGCAACACCCACAGGAATCATCTGCCACCCTCCATAGGGTATGAGCCCGCATCCCACGAGGCATGCAGAGGCAAGAGTGATATAGGTCACATTGCGCAACGTTTTAGGCTTGATGTCGCCTTCGGTCACACCGCGTCGAGGCCCAACGCGTCCTTTCTTGTCGGTTCCCCGCAGGTAGTCGTAATATTCGTTGGCCAAGTTTGACACCACTTGTGCCATAATGGCGAAAATAATGCACAATATTGCCGGTATCCACTTGAAATGGTTTTGCCACACAGTGATGCCTATTGCCATGAGCACACCGCTCAGCGACACTGGCAATGTGCGGAGCCTAATTGCTTCTAGCCAAATCTTTGCCTGTTTGTTCATCCCTCTTATCAGTTATCAGTAATCAGTTGTTACTTGTTACTTCTCACTTGTTACTTGTTTATATCTTTGTCAGTACCCATGCTCTGGGAACTAGGACTTTTATTTTCATGTATTTCTCGGGATTGTTAACAAAGGTGGCTGCTGTGCTCAGGTCGTCATAGCTTTCGACCACAACACAATAAATTTTTTTGGCAGCGATGTAAACTACAAAGGAGCCATGACCTTCCTTGCGCAGGCGGTCGCGGTAGCTTTTAGCATTAAACTCTTGCTTAAATTCAGCAACCACAACGTTATATTTCTTAATCAAGTCGCTCTTGTCGTCAACAATGTTGAAATGGTTGTGCAGCAAGCGAATGCTGTCGCCATTAATAACATAATTTGACTTCATGCGGTTTTCTAAATCTTGTTGATAGAGCACTCCTTTCTCTCCAGTGCGGCTTGCTGCCACGGCCTTGTCATAACTTTCCTTGTAGTTGGCCTCGGTAGAGTGGCACGACCACAATGCAGCTGCTACTGCAAATATTAGAATAATGTTATAGAAAATTTTCATATTCATCTTTTTCTGATTTCTGACATCTGAGATATGTTTTTTTTATTCAACTATGCGTCCTTGAGGGTTGTCGCGGTCGTCGGCCAGCTCGATTACTTGGCAACCTGTGATATTGCCGCTGTCGAGAGTCAGGCGAATGAGGGTTCGAACCTTTTGCCATCCTTGTCGTCCAGCAGCTCCAGGGTTGATAGTTAGCACTCCCAGGCTGCGGTCGGGGATAACCTTTAGGATGTGGCTGTGCCCGCACACAAAGATTTTGGGCTGCACGAGGTCAAGTCGCGACTTGATGCCAGGGGCATAGCGCCCGGGATAGCCTCCAATGTGCGTTAGCATCACTTTCACCCCCTCGACGGTGAAAACTTCGGTCTCCTTGAAGCGACGGCGCAAGTCCTGTCCGTCGGCATTGCCCCACACCGCTCGCACTTGAGGCCCTATGGCCTCTATCATATTGATGAGCGCTTCGTTGCCAATGTCGCCAGCGTGCCAAATCTCGTCGCAGTCGGCAAAATGCTCAGCATACCGGTCATCCCAGTAGCAATGCGTGTCGCTTATGATTCCAATAGTTTTCATAAGATGTAAAAGTTTTAAAAATGTGTAGCCCAATTATGCATTATGCATTGAGCATTAATTAAACTCCATGAGGCGTGCAAGGTATTTGCCTATTATGTCAAACTCTAGGTTGACGACAGTGCCTTCCACGATATTGTGGAAGTTGGTGAGCTGGTGGGTGTAGGGGATGATGGCCACCTCAAAGCTGTCGCGCTCGCTGTTGCACACCGTGAGGCTGGTGCCGTTGACAGTGATGCTGCCTTTTTCGACTGTTACATATCCCTTGCGCGCCATGGCGGGGTCGACCTCGTAGTGGAAAGTGTAGTACCAACTGCCGTCGGCCTCACGCACGCTAGTGCAGGTGGCGGTTTGGTCAACATGTCCTTGCACAATGTGCCCGTCAAGTCGTCCGTTCATGAGCATGCTGCGTTCCACGTTCACCTCGTCACCCACCTTGAGCAGGCCCAGATTGCTGCGGTCGAGCGTCTCTTGTATAGCAGTTACTGTGTAGGTGCCATCACCTGGCAGTTTCACCACTGTGAGGCACACGCCGTTGTGCGACACGCTTTGGTCAATTTTCAATTCATGCACAAAACTGCATTTGAGCGTGATGTGCAGGTTGCCTTCTTCTCTCTCGAGTGCCACCACGCGGGCAGCTTCTTCTACTATTCCTGAGAACATTTTTCTTAAGCGTTAAGTGATAAATTCTAATGTGAGGACTAGGCCTGCCTCGTCGTGCGATTCACGACCTTCGTTCCACGTTCCACGAAAAAAACTATCTCTTGCGTGTGGCACTGGGGTCGCTAGACTTCCTAGTTGCGCCAGTTCCAGAGCCGGTTCCAGAGCCAGTACCGCTTCCGCCGGGTCTTCCTCCAGTGTTGGGTCTCGTGCTACCACCCAGTACGCCACCATCAAGTTTAGGTCTCTCTTTTCCGTCTTGCCCACTATACTTGCCTTCGGGATCCTTTTCCCTTCCTTCGGCAATAGCTTTTTCCCTCTCTTTTTCGGCCTCCATCTTCTTCATAGTGGCGGCTTCTTCCTTCATCTTGGTTATTTCCTCGGGTGTCTTGCCTTCTAGGTCTTTCTCGCTGAGGCCTAATTCAGTTAGAGCTGTCTTGGTGGAATCATTCTCTTCTTCACCAGGTTGTATCATCGAGCTGTCGAACGTGCGATAGTAGTTGGTGGTGAGCACTTGGAACTCGGTGCGGCGGTTTATTTGGTCGGCTGCCGCAAGGTCTTCCTTAGATAGTGCCATGACAAACGGCTCGTTGAGCGTGTCGCCCTCGTTGAACTGCGGATATAGACGTGCGATGCGCTTAGTCACGATCTTTGGCCTTGTCTTTCCGTAGCCATGATATTGCAGGCGTGCGCTGTCGACTCCGTTCTCGATGAGGTAGTCAACCACACTCTTGGCGCGTGCTTCACTGAGCTTGTTGTTATATTCGTCACTTCCCACACGGTCGGTGTGCGAGCCCATCTCAATTGTGATGTAGGGGTTGTCGTTGAGCACCTGAACCATTGAGTCTAGAGCCTGTTTCGACTCAGGGCGAAGTGTTGCCTTGTTGTAGTCGTAGAAGATGTTCTCGATAACCTGTGGCTTGGTCATTGCGGCGAGGATGAAGTCAACGCCATATTCGGCATCCTCCTCCTCCATGTCGCTGGTGAATTGCTGCTTGCCGTTGAGATAACCGTTGGCACCGGCAAGCATCACATAGCTGATTCCACGCTGTAGGTCAAAACGGAACGAGCCGTCGGGCTTGGCAACGGCCTTCTGGTTGCTGCCATCGTTACCCACGATGCGGATTAAAGCATTTGGCACAGGCTCCTCGTCCTTGTCGAGCACGTAGCCCGAAATCCAGATTTTCAAGTCGGGTTTCTCAAAGCTGAAGATGTGGTCATAGCCACGTGCATCCTTGCGGTTGCTTGAGAAATATCCTCTCTCGCCTTCACTCTCAAAGGTGATGCCAAAATCGTCGCCACTGGAATTCATGGGCGAACCCATGTTCTCGACAAACCAGCGTCCCGAAGGCTGCAGGCGCGCGCGGAAGAGGTCAAGGCCTCCAAGTCCGGCGTGGCCGTTGCTCGAGAAATAGAGTGTGCTGTCGTCGCGCACATAAGGGAAACGCTCGTCGCCAGGTGTGTTGATTTGCTCACCCAGGTTCTCGAGAGTTCCGTGCCCGTCGCTAATCATCACTCGCCACAAGTCTTTGCCACCCTGTCCTCCTGGCATATCGCTTGAGAAGTATAGCCACTTGCCGTCGGCACTTACAGCGGGGTCATCGTAGGCCGAAAGTGTGTCGGCTGTGATTTCAAATTTTGAGGCGCCACTCCATTTAGCTTCGCTACGGCTGGCTTTATAGATTTCAACACTTGTTCCCGAGTCGGTTTTTCTCAATGCTTTGGCAAAGTACATCGTTTGTCCGTCGGGTGTGAATGCTGTGATTCCCTCGTCAAACTCGGTGTTCAAGTCTCCCTCCACGGGTTCGGGGTTGCTCCACTTACCCTTGTCATCCTTCTTCGAGAAGAACACGTCGCAGTTTTTAGCTCCTGTAATCTCACTCTTAGCGGTGCCAGTTGCTTTCTCACGCGACGAAGTAAAATATAGGATATCGTTCTTACTGTCGAGGAACATAGGGCAGAAGTCGGCGCGCCTAGAGTTGAAAATGCGCGCGTTCTTCACTATGTAGCGCGAACCTTGCTCACGCCACTTGGGTGACTGCTGGCAACCGCGAATGCCTTCCTTGGCAAGTTTGTTGTTGGGAGCAGTGTCGAGGTATGCTTTATAGTTGCGTTCAGCAAGGGTGTATTGTCCTTCCATCTGCTGAGCTTGTGCAAGGTAGAATGGGATGAGGCTGTCTTCCCACTCATAGCGCTGTGCGTTTTGATAGGATGCGGCAGCGCGAGCGCTCTGGTTCAAGTGTCTGTAACACTCGCCAAGCATAAACGCCACCTCGCCACGCTGATATCGGTCTTCCTTGCGGCGTAGTTTGTTGTAGATTTTTCGGTAGGTCTCGGCAGCGGCATAATATTCACCGCGCTCATATTTCTCGTCGGCGTCCTTCATCTTGGCGGTTTTACACGATGTGAATTGCAACGTGGTGACCAACATGATAGCCGAAAGTATTATATAAAAAATCTTCTTCATATATTATAATATAACTATACTTAAAACGAAACATAAGGTTACTTTATTGCACTGACGCAACATCGTGTATTAATTTCTCGTTTTTTATTAAACTGAATTATATTTTTTGAGTCAAAAAGAAAACATAAATACTTTTACTAAAATGGCAAATTTTAAAAGAATGATTTTATTGCTGGCAATAATTTTGCCGGCGATTTGTTTTGCGCAACCCGGGGTGTGTGAAGTGTCATTTACTGGTAAACAACCTACTATCAAGGACTTTGCTAGAGCCTATTGCTCGCAGTTTGACCAAGGCAGCTTTGAGCGTCAAGCGCTTGCCGCATTTAGTAAAGGAACTTACCAAGCAAGGGTAATGGGTGGTTGTGATTGTTGTGTTGTAGACTCCAAGAACGGTTATGTGAGATTTACCGCGCTCAAATATGGCACAGATGGAACCATTAACCAAGAGACACTTGAAATGTGCTACTGGAACTGCGACAACAAGAACGAGAAACTAGTGGCAGTCAACAACATTGACTCCTCAATGGGATTTGACGAGAGTATTCTCTACTTCTATCGTTATAACGTGAAGACCAAGAAGATGAAGCTGATTGAGGCACCATTTGACCGCGAGCCCAATGCTATTGACCTGGTAGACCAAGACAAAGCCGACAAAGCAACTATCGACCTGGTGCTTAACTCAATCAACGAGGATGCTAACAAGTTTCAGCCTAGTTTCAGCCTGCCACGAGAGGGCAAGGACATCACATACCGCATGGCCAACCCAACTGCCATCCCTAAGGCTTTCCAGCGTGAAGGCAAACTTGTGTGGGACGGTAACGGTTTCTCACCTGAGGACTAAGGTGGTTGTAGCACAAAACACAAAAAAGCGCCCGCAGGCGCTTTTTTTGTGTTTATGCATTATGCATTTTGCTAGTTGCCTAGCATTATGTTGTAGATAACTGTAATGTCGACAGTGGTGATGAATCCGTCGCCATCCACATCGCTAGTGTCGATATAGGTCTCGTCGCCATTGAGCAGATAGTTGTAGATGCAAGTGATGTCGATAGTAGTTACCTCGCCGTCACCATTTACGTCACCAACGATAACAGCATTTGGATCGAAGCCGAGCTGCTGGTCCATCCATGTCAAGCGGTCGTGAATCCAGCTCTTGAGATGACTCACCTCATCGTTGAAGTTCTGAGCGATGTACTGATTGGGCCACACATACTGTCCCCAGCGTGGCCAAGCCTGGCTGTTGCGGTTCATAGCACCCTGTGCTGTGAGCTGAGTTGCCATCGAGTCGATAGTGGCATAGATGCGGTCCTCGCGCATGTTGGCGCGACGGCATTGTGCCCAGCGGTTCTTGAGCAGATTTTGGTAATAAGGGTCTTTGTTGAGCTTATACCACCAGAAAGGCACGAGTTGGGTGTCACCGTTCCAGTTCAGCAAGTCGTTGTTCTGATAAATCCAAGTGTTGGTGTACCAACCGTTGTAGTAGTCGCTGTTGCCGAAAGCGATGTTGAAATCCCAGAGCACCATCTTGAATCGTGGGTCAACGCTGTCGCGCCACTTGAAAATCTTGGAGCTGAGACGATAACCGTCAACGTTGTGCGAGATTTCTTGTGCAATTTGGAAATCAACAAACGACATCACGTCCATGTACTTGCGGTATCCAGTCTCGGGGTCAGTATAGTTTGACGAAGCAAGTGCGTCCTCCATCAAGTCAACCTGATGGGTGATATAATTATATTGAGCATCGGTTAAGTCCTCATATTCTGGCTCTTTGAACTGGTAGTTGATATAGCGGTTGTTAATCCACTGACCGTTCTTTGTCATGGGGTGATACTTCGAGGTGTAGGTAGGCTCGTCGGTGCGGTCAACCTCGAGTAGGTAGCCTCCAGTGAGTTCGTCACCTTCCTCGCCTGGGTCGTCAAGGTTGAGGCGTTGCTTGCCCTTGGTGGGAAGCTCACTCATGATGTAGATGCCGTAGTAAATGCCATCGAGAAAAAGTTCGCAGTATTTTCCATGTGGAGTGTAGAACATCCAGGGGCGCTCTAATTCAAAGATAAGCAAGTCGCGCATCATGCTCTTGTCACTATAAGGTGCGAGCAGAGCCCAGTTGTTGTCCTTGCCCATGCCCAGGATTTTAACCTTCTGCTTTGTTCCGCCTTCCTCGAGAGGCGCGTTGAGCGGACGGAAAGAGTAGGGTTTCTTGTCGCTGGCAGTGAACGATGAGTTGCCACGATATTTAAGTGCGACATATCCTTGATAATCAATAGTCTGACCAGGGTGTGCCACGGTGTCGGCATAGTTGAGGTTGCCGTCACCATTGTGGATAATCTTCATGCGTGCTGTGATGCGCTCTTCACGGTCGATAGTAGCACCATCCACCTCCATCCACACGATGGGGAGGTTGGTTTGAGTGAGCTGCACATTCTCGTTGTCGGGTGGATAGTTGGGATTCCATCCCCATTGTGCATTAACCGATGTCATAGCCATCAGCGTCATTGCTAAAAGTAGAAGTCGTTTCATGTTGATTTGAATTATTGGTTAATATTATTGTTATTTATCAATCCAGTCGCCGTTCTCTTTAATCAAGGCGATGAGGTGAGGTATTGCCTCGTCTTCGGGGATGTTTTTCTCGATACATTCCTTGCCCTTGTAGAGGCTTATTTTCCCTACAGCAGCCCCCACGTAGCCATAGTCGGCATCGGCCATCTCGCCAGGCCCGTTCACGACACATCCCATGACACCAATCTTGAGGTGGGTAAGGTGCTCGGTTGCCTGTTGCACGCGGTGCACTGTGGTTTGGAGGTCAAACATTGTGCGCCCGCAACTGGGGCAGGATATGAACTCAGTCTTTGTGGTGCGTAGTCGTGCCGCTTGAAGAATGGCAAAAGCATAGCCCACTACATCGTTGTGATTATCATAGTTTGGGGTTTCAATCCACACGCCGTCACCCATGCCATTGAGCAACACTGCGCCCAAGTCGGCTCCAGCTTTCACCTGCAGCCACTCGTTGTCGTTGTCGAGGTAGGCATTGTGCAAAATCAGGGGGCAATTGATGCCGGCATCAATAAGAGCGTGGATTAACGCTTGTTGGCATCCCGAGATGTTGATGTTGTCGGGGTCGATAATAAGTGCCACGTTGTCGCAGTCCTTAAGGAAGAGAAGTTGCTCGATGGGTGTGCTTGCCGGAACATCGAGCCACTTGAGTGGTGCTTGTATGCTATCGTCCCAGTTCTTGAGCGAGAATAGGGGATAGGTGTTAGTCTCGTTGCAGTTGTAAATCTCGGCAGGCACAATAAACTGGTCGTCGTCATTGAGAACTCCGTCAGGACTGAAGAAGAAATCGGGACGGCGATTGCCAGTGATGTCTTTAGGATTGCACGAGGCGATGACGATAGGTTTCTTGCCGCCCACCAAATTTGCAATGCTTGCACCCACACGTCGCTTGGGCATGAGAGGGTCATAGCCATTGCTGTAGTGACCCTCGATGGGTGGATGATTCTCACGGCTGGCGATATAGTCAACGAGTTTGTTGGCTACCGGCACCTCGAGCTCAGGGTCTTCGCTGAGCGAAACACGAATTGTGTCGCCCAATCCCTGACTCATCAGAGCTCCGATGCCAACGGCGCTCTTGATGCGTCCGTCTTCACCAAAGCCGGCTTCGGTGACTCCCAGATGAAGAGGAAAGTGCATGTCCTCGGCGTCCATGGCGGCAACCAATCGGCGCACTGCTTCGACCATAACCACAACGTTTGAGGCTTTCATCGAGATGACTACATCCATAAACTGTTGCTCAACAAACACGCGCAGATATTCCATCACACTCTCAACCATGCCTGGAGCGGTGTTGCCATAGCGACTCATGATGCGGTCGCTCAGTGAGCCGTGGTTCACCCCAAGTCGCACAGCTGTGCCATGTTTGCGGCACAGGTCAATGAAAGGTACAAGTGAGTCGTGTATGCGCTGCAGCTCGGCTTGATACTCCTCGTCGGTGTAGCTCAAGCTCTTGAACTGGCGTGCTGGATCGACAAAGTTGCCTGGATTGATGCGCACCTTGTCGGTAACTTGCGCTGCAGCGAGTGCTGCCCGTGGGTTGAAATGGATGTCGGCAACCAATGGCACCTCGCATCCTTGCTTGCGCAACTCGGTGCGTATGCGTCCCAGGTTTTCGGCCTCTTTAACGCCTTGCGTGGTGAGTCGCACGTAGTGGGCTCCAGCCTCAGCGATGCGCAGGCATTGCTTCACGCTTGCGTCTATATCGTTGGTCGACGTGTTGGTCATTGACTGCACCCTTATGGGGTAGTCGCTGCCCAGTGGCGTGTTGCCAATGTTGACAGTGACAGTCTTGCGTCGTTGATAGTTGAGAAAGTTCATGATTCTTGTTTTTTCTAGAAATGATCACCTCTTATCCAAAAAGGCGCATCATCACTGAAACGCACACCAAACCGTTGCAGAATCCTGCCAACACTTGCGACAGGTTGTGGCGCTTGAGCAAGATGCGAGCAGAGCCCAAAGCCCCACTCAACCCAATGACTACGAAGATGAAAAACAACATCCACACTGGGCTTATAACTTCCAAGTCCATTGCGTTGAGTTGCCACAGCAGGGCCAGCAAGCCGCCCATGCCTGCCATGTGGGCACTAATTTTCCACTTGATGTTGACAATCGTGGAGATAAGGCACGCCAATGCTCCACCTGCGGCAAACATTACCAACCACTGTGGCTCGTGGGTGTAGGACATATACCACACGGCTACCAGATAGAAAATGGTACCAGTGATATAGGGAATGAGTCGGTCTTTGCGTTTGATTAATCGCTTGTCTTTTATGACCTTGAAGTTGTGGAGTACGGCAATGGTTACCATGGGGAGAACGCATGTGATGCCAAAGATGATGAGCAGCAAGTTGATGCGTGTACCCATGTTGTCAAGCACCTTAGGCGATATGCTCAAAGCCAAGAAAACACCGTAGCTAGGGGTGAGCAACGGACTTAGCACGGTTGAAATGAACCGTGCTGACTCATCGAGTAATCTTATTCTTGCCAGTCGTGTAGCCATCAGGGGGGTGGAGGGTGATTTATAAATGTTGAGTAGTAAGTTGTAGCATGTTGCAATCACAAGGTTTTGCGTTGACGAGCCACAGGAATTTTCAAGCTCTCTCGGTATTTCGCCACAGTGCGTCGCTTTATGTCATATCCTTGTTGCTGCAGGGCCTCACATAGCTTGTCGTCACTCAGGGGTTTGGTCTTGTCCTCGTTTTCAACCATCTCTTTGATTATGTCTTTGATAGCCGTTGACGAAGCTTCGTTATCATTTAATTTCTTAACAAAGAAGTACTTCACAGGGAAGATACCCCAGTTGGTGTCGACATACTTGTTTTGCTGGGCTCTCGAGATAGTCGAGGTGTCATAACCTGTCTCCTCGGCGATGTCTTTGAGCACCAGTGGCTTGAGGGCGTGAGTGTCGCCTGTGATGAAGAATTCCTGCTGTCGCAGCATGATGGCTCTCATGATTTTGTAGAGCTTCTCCTGGCGCATCTTCAGCAGCATGATGAAATTAGAGGCGTTCTCATATTGGCGCTTGATAGTCACGTCCTCATCGCTCTCCTTGATGTTCTTGCCTTTGCGTTTTGCGATGCGTTGATATTCAATTTCGTAGCTTTCCGAAATCTGCAACTCGGGGATGTCGTTTACCACGGTGAGTTGCAGCTTGTTGTCGTCGGTGGTGATAATGAAGTTTGGGGTGATGTGTGTGGCATTGGCCATGCGATTGCCGCTGTTGAACATGTTGCCGGGGCGAGGGTTAGAGCGCTTGATGATTCGGTCGGCCTCTTCAAATGCCTTCTCATCAATGTTGAGAGCGTTGAGAATCTTATCATAGTGGTGGCGCTCGTAGGCATCGAAATACTTGTCAACGATAGTGTGGGCAAGTTGCGCAGCCTCGATGTTCACACCTTTCATGTCCTCGATTTGCAGCAGGATACACTCGCGTGTGTTGGTGGCTCCAATGCCAGCTGGCTCCAAGTCTTGTATGACTTCAAGAACCTCTTGCACCTCTTGTGGGGAGACAAACTCGTTCTCGAGAGAGATGATGTCACCGCATATCGATGTGATGGGGCGTCGCATGAGTCCGTCATCGTCAATCTCGCCTATTATATACTCGGCAATGAGCAGCTGGCGATCGGTGAGGTCGCGCTCGCGCACTTGGTTCATGAGAACCTCATACATCGACGCCTCGTTAACAACAGGCGGGCGGTAGGCGTCGGTCTCTGCGCGTTTCCTGCGTGACGGTGCTATTAATGCGAAGCCGTCATCGCAGGAATCGTTCCCTGTGTCGTCATCGTTTTGTGTGTAAGGAGAGTCAAACGGGTCGTCGTTGCCCGTGCCAACCTCCGCAGTGGTGTCGCTCGACGAGTCGTCGCCGTCGTCAACATTGTCACCGTAGTCGTCTTGACTGTCGCTGGCTTCCTCAAGTGCTGGATTGTCGACGAGCTCAGCCTCGATGCGCTCCCTGATGCCGTCGTCGTTCATCGCGATTAGCTCGCCAAGCAGCATCTGGTTAAGCGTGGCGCGCTGAGTTTGGATTTGCTCCTGACTTAGCTTTTGTATCTGTTGGAAACTGTTATTTTCGCTCATATCACACTAGTGTTGTATTGTAATTACAAAGGTAATGCTTAATTTTGTTTTAGACAACATCCAGCCTGATTTTTTCTCACTTTAGCTATTGAGAGCGCATGAAGTTTGTTTTATTTGCCTCACTGATGCGAAAAAACTGATAACTGATAACTGAAAAGTAAAAACTATTTACTATCTTTGCAGTTTGTAAGCATGGCAACAGAGCCGTGTGAGAGATTATGGAAGGACAGAAAAACGTGTTTATAAAGAGTGCCGAGCTAGGTGTGCCATTTGGTGCGCTGTTGCTGCTGGCGTCGGTAGCGATGATATTTGCCGACAAGGTGCAGCCACTATCGTTTGTGACACTCTTGGTGGCCATTATCGCTCCCATGGTGCTTTACTGCTTCCAGCGCCGCCGCTTCGTTGAAAGCAATGGCTTTGCGCCCTTCAGCGAGTTGTGGACACTAGGCATTTTCACTACAATAGGCGGAGCTATGATATGCGGTCTGGCAACCTATGGGGTTATTACCTATCTAAGGCCCGACTATGTGTATGAGCAGGCCCAAACTGTTGTCGATGTCTACAAGCAGGTACCCAGTGGCGATGCCAAGGAACTGGCCAATGTGCTGGAAAAGGCTATTAAGAGCAACTTGCTGCCATCGCCGTTCGACTTTTGCGTTCAGATGTTCTGGCTCACTTCAAGCTTGGGCTGTGTGGGAGGTGCCATCACAGCATTGATAGCGGGAAAGATTCCATTGAAAAGTAAGAAGTAAGAAGTAACAAGTGAGAAGTAGCAAGTAATAAGTTACTAGTGAGAAATAATAAATAACAAGATATGGACATTTCGGTTGTAGTACCACTTTATAATGAGGCCGAGTCGCTGCCCGAGTTGGCAGCGTGGATAGAGCGGGTGATGAATGAGAACAACTTCACCTACGAGGTGCTCATGATTAACGACGGCAGCACCGACGACTCGTGGAACGTCATTAAAGAGCTTAGCGAGAAAAATCCCTGCATCAAGGGTGTGTGTTTCCGTCGCAACTATGGCAAGTCGCCTGCATTGTACACTGGTTTCGAACGCGTGCAAGGCGACGTGGTAATTACCATGGATGCCGACCTTCAGGACTCTCCCGATGAGATTCCTGAGCTCTATCGCATGATTATGGAGGATAAATATGACTTGGTTAGCGGCTGGAAACAGAAACGCTATGATCCATTGTCGAAGACTCTTCCCACCAAGCTCTTCAACGCCACAGCGCGCAAGGTGAGCGGCATCAAGAATCTGCACGACTTCAATTGTGGCCTCAAGGCCTATCGTCGTGACGTGGTGAAGCACATTGAGGTGTATGGCGACATGCATCGCTACATCCCTTATCTGGCCAAGAATGCTGGTTTCGATAAAATAGGCGAGAAGGTGGTGCACCATCAGGCACGCAAGTATGGCAAGTCGAAATTTGGTCTTGACCGCTTTGTGAACGGCTACCTCGACCTGATGACCTTGTGGTTCCAGTCGAAATTTGGCGTAAAGCCTATGCATTTCTTTGGTTTGTTGGGCAGCTTGATGTTCTTCATCGGCCTTATAGCTGTGATTGCTGTGGGAGCTATCAAACTCTATAACATGTATGCCGGCAACCACTATATCCTGGTTACCGACTCGCCCTACTTCTATCTCGCGCTCACATGCATGATTCTGGGCACTCAGCTGTTCCTCACGGGATTCCTGGGCGAACTCATTGCGCGCAACTCGGCAGGACGCAATCACTATGAGATAGAGGAGGAGATAAAGTAACAAGTAACAAGTTGCAAGTAACAAGTGATAACTGAAAACTGATTACTGGAAACTGATAACTAATATGAGATTGGGAAGAAAATATGGAGCGTTGGTGGCTGTGGTGATTCTTGCTGCAACAATGTTGTCATGCAATAACGACAACTGCAAAGGCAATAGCAATGGCATACCACTGGCAGCTTTCTTTGATGATGACAAGCAAGTCTCTATTACTAATCTCACTGTTTACGGCATTGGAGCCCCTAACGATAGCGCTATCATACGTAAGACCGCAGCTAGTCAAGTCTATCTGCCTTTGCGCATCACAGTGCCTACGTGCAGCTATGTATTTGATTATAACGATGACGGAATGCTCAACGACACCATCACTCTCAACTATGACGTGATTCCTTATTTTGAGTCGGTAGAGTGTGGGTCGATGTATAATTTCAAGATTACTTCATGGGAATACACCCAAAATGCCATCGACTCGGTGGCTATACCTAATCCCTTGATAACCAATAGCGATGTAGTAACCATCAAGATTTATATGCAATGAGACGCAAGACTATTATAATAGGTGTGGCATGCTTGATGGTTGTTCTTGCTTCAATGGCTGTCAACGCACAAGATCAGCAGCGAAAGGTGACTCCGGTGAAGCCTAAAACTAACAAGGTGCTCACTCCACCCAAAGGCACCGATGAGAAGATAATACAGCAGTATCTCACTGGCGACACAGCTCAGGCACGTGCACAGGAGCGCAAAGACTCGTTGGCCAAAATTTATCCTCACTATCCCAAGCTCACCGAGTTCTCACTGGGGCTGGGCTTTGGCGACGCTCTGATGATGGCGTTTGGACAAAAGTATGCCTCATTTGACCTCAGTGCCACGCTTAACATGTGGAACCGTTTCCAGCCAGTGCTAGTGGTGGGATTAGGGCGCGCCAAGAATATGCCCGATGACATGAATTTCACTTATGTGGGCAAACTCTCACCATTTTTCAAAATAGGTGCGAACTATAATTTCTTATATAAGAACGAGCCTCAATATCAGCTATATGCAGGTGTTAGACTAGGTTACTCCACTTTCAAGTATGATGTGGACGATGTGAGTGTGAGCAATCCCTATTGGGGCGAGCTTGAGACCTATTACTTGCGTGGATTGAGCTCCAATGCGCTTTGGGGTGAATTTCTTGCAGGACTTAAGGTGGGTCTTTTCAGCAATTTCTCCCTGGGATGGGAAGTGAAATTCCACGGCATTTTCAAGGAGAAGAAGAGCGATAGTGGCAAGCCATGGTTTATCCCTGGCTACGGAACGCGTAACGGCAATTGGGCATTTGGCATTTCGCTTTACTACACCATCCCCCTGAGCCGTGACCGTTGGCCCGTGAAGGAAGACAAGAAAAAAGGCAATAAAAAGACGACCAACAATCCGCCGGTCGCCCCTCCTGTCAAGTAAATCCTATTTGAGGATTATATCTTAACTTCTAATCATTTTTAGAAATCTTGCAGGCTTGCAAGAGCTTGCTCATATTCCAGCACCAGTCGTTGTATCACAGTGTCGACAGGCTCAATGTCATTGCCTTTGAGCAGCGAGGCTACTTGGCCTATCTCCAGCTCACCGTTCTCGACATCGCCATCAAAGATTCCAGCCTTGGTCTTTCCTATGCCTATAATGTCGAGCAACTCCTCGCCACTGGCACCACGATTCTCGGCCTCCTCAATGGCGTCGTAGAAACCGCCTTTCACCAGTCGGGTGGGTGAGAGCTTGCGCAACAGCAGTTTTGTGTCGCCCTCGTTAAGGTCGAGACAGCGACGCTTGAAGGCCTCGTGGGCACCACTCTCTTGGGTGAGGGCAAATAATGTGCCTATTTGCACGCCCTCGGCTCCCAGCACTTTTGTTGCAAGAATTGCCTCGCCACTGGCAATGCCACCCGCAGCAATCAGCGGCAACTTTGTGGCTTTGCGGGCTGCTGGTATCAAGCACATTGTCGTAGTCTCCTCTTTGCCATTGTGTCCTCCTGCCTCAAATCCTTCGGCAACCACAGCGTCAACTCCAGCCTCCTCGCATTTGCGGGCAAAAGTCGATGATGCCACCACATGGGCGACCTTGATGCCGCGCTCGTGTAGCCAAGCAGTCCACTTCTTAGGGCTGCCAGCGCTGGTGAACACAACAGGCACATGCTCCTCGGCAATAACATCCATGATTTCGGCTACATTGGGCTTCATCAGTGGCACATTTACGCCAAATGGCTTTTGCTCGTCATCAACATTGGTGGCCTCACGGCACTGAGTGATGTGCTCCCTGAGCACCTCGGCAGTCATCGAGCCTGCACCTATCAGGCCTAGGCCGCCAGCGTTGCTCACTGCCGCCGCTAGTTTCCATCCACTGCACCACACCATGCCGCCGGCAATGATGGGATATTCAATTCCAAAGAGTTTGGTAATTCTACTTTTCATGTTTTTCGGTGTTATAGTTTTTATTCCGACTTCAAAGATACATTCTTTTTTTGAAAATCTCAAAAACGCGACACATTTAATTACTTATTTCGTGCCTCTGTATTCAAAGTGCTGGAAATCTTTGCATGATTTCCAGTCGCCTCCCCATGAAAATCCGTGACTTGTGAAGAGCTTGTAGGCAGGGTCGTTGTGGTCAATTTTGTAGTTGAACTCAGCGCTTCGGTCAGCATATTTTGTCGCTGTTGAAGGCTGAAGATCAACGATGTTGTTGCCTCTTATTCTATAGTAGGGATTGTAGAGAGGGTTAAGGTCGATGGCGAGCCCAAGCGCGTGCTTTGACAAGGTGCGCGTGCCTTTCACTGGGCGGTAGCAGTAGCACGAGGTGTTGTTGGCCTGCATTTGTGCCTCATCATCGTTGGAGTAGGCACTGGCTGGCTTTATGCTTTGAATGGGATATCGTGCCTCATAAAGCTTCTTGAAAATATCGCATAGGGTGTTGGCGATAATTTTGTTGCTAATCATCTCGCCCGAGTGAGTTTTGTTGTCAATGTCCCAATGGAGCACCTTGACAAGACGCAAATCGTTACGGTTAATTTGGCCTTTGCTCTCGGCTTTTATCTGTTCCCACAGCTCGTCGCCGATTGGCTCAACCACAAAGCAACTGTCAGTGACAGGTTTCTTCACCTGCTTGTTGCTGGTCGTGGAATCGGCTTTGTGCTGCTTAATCGCCGGGGTGTCGATGGTTGGCTTGTGGCTTGTGCTGTTGCCCTTCTTCTCGGCGGTGCATGAGCACAGTAATGCTGATGCCGTGACTACTATTAATATTAATAATGTGTATCGTCTCATCCATGGCAAAATTAAAGAAAACGGATGAATTTGTTTCTCCTCTTGTTCTTTTTTGATTAAAAAAATTGGCTTTTAACTTAGTTTGATTTATGTGGGCAACAATTTAGCCCAATGACGGCCTAAATTTGCAGTGTAAAACAAAAACAGGAGGACATTATTATGAATTACACATCAACATCACTCTCGGTTAATGACCAGATTTTTGCCACTCTCGAAGTAGGAGGCAAGATCATGGCTACTGTGAATAAATCGAATTTCTCGAATATCAACGATATCGTGCGTTTTATCTATTCGATTGCTGGGCGTTTCATGGGGCTTGCTCGCTTGAGCATCCGCAACAAGACGCAGGGGTGGACTATGAATATGGCATTGGCTTCAAGGCAGAATCAACCCTTAGCTGCCAACCATGTAGCACTGCCTAGTCAGTACCGTCAGGCTTCACTCTTTGCTTAAAAACGAATCACCTTATCTAATACACTGAAAACACTAGTTTCGACATTTTTCGTTTTTATTTGTTTGACTTCAGAGGGAGGAATCTGCCATGAGAATGGTGGATTCCTTCTTTATTTGTGGGTGATAGTTGCTACGATGTATTCGGAGCGTGTGCCGATGCGGTATTTGCCGCCCCAGATGCCGATGCCCGATGTGACGTAGTAGCGTGTGTCGCCCTTTTGGCAGAATCCCCATGCATTTTCATACATGCGATGCACCAGCAGGCTGATGGGCCACACTTGTCCCTCATGGGTGTGTCCGCTTAGTTGGAAGTCGACGCCAGCCTTTTGAGCCTCTTCTAGTTTGTAGGGTTGATGATCGAGCAAAATAATGAACTTGGATGTGTCAACGTTCTCAAGAAGATGCTTGAGAGGCTTGCGCTTGCGGCTGAAGCGGTCATCCCTGCCCACTATCACGAGGTCGCCCACCGTGATAGTTGAGTCGCGCAGCAGTGTGATGCCAGCGCGCTTGTAGAAGTCAAGTGACTTGTCGATGCCGGAGATATACTCATGGTTGCCCAAGCACGCCACCACTGGGGCGTTGAGCTGGTGGAAGTCGGCAGCCATGTCCTCCTTGAGCAGCGGCCGCACATATCCGTCGATAATGTCGCCTGCTACGAGAATCAGGTCGGGTTTCTCATCGTTTATCATCTTTACCCAGCGTTGCCACTCGGCCTTGCGGTTGTGGTATCCCAGGTGCAAATCGCTGAGCATCACCACTCGCATGGGTTTTGAAACCTCTTTGGAAGTGTCGAGCTGCAAAGGCTCGCGCACCTTGTTGTGGTAGTGTATGTTGCCGTAGATGAGCAGTCCTGCAACAAGTGCAGTGATGGCTCCTGCCGTCCATGCGTTGTTGTGGAGCAACTCTTTAGGCACCAAATGCACGAGCCGCCCCAGGTCGAGGAGGATAAAGGCGATGAGCAGATACAGGAACACGATGAGCCATGATGTGCTCACGTCATAGGTCGCTGAAGCCAGCCACAGCGGCATTCGGTCAAACACTCCCATGATTCCTGTAATCATCAACACCACAGCTGCCACCATGATGGCCACCACAGTCCACTTTGCCCACACGGGTATTGGCAGCAGGTGATAGACATGCCACAGCACATACACATTGGCGGCAATCACCATTGCCATTATAACGATAAAACCTATCTTCATAAATGAATAAAAATTCTTTTTTGTGACACAAAATTAATGTTTTTAATTTTTATTTACGTCAACAAAATAGTTTTTTCAATATATTTTATTATTTTTGTCAAAAATTTTTTTCAACAGATATGACAAGGTTACATTTATTATTATTAGGGATAATTTCGCTTATGGCAAGTTTTTCAATAAATGCTGAGGTGCTACCTGAACCACAAACCACAGGCGGAAAGCCGCTTATGCAGGTAATGAACGAGCGTAAGTCTAGCCGTGATTATCAAGAGAATCAGACGGTTACTAAGCAGGACCTGAGCAATATGCTCTGGGCTGCGTGGGGAATCACTCACGACGGCAAGCGCACCATAGCAACTGCAATGAACAGGCAGGAGCTCGTGCTCTATGTTGTCACTCCCACCGAGGTTAGCCGATATAACCCCGAGGCCAATACTCTCACTGTGGTCAACACAGGCGACTTTCGCAAGTATAGCACAATGCAGGACTTTGCAGCTATAGCTCCAATCAACATTGTTTTGGTTGTTGACACCAGCAAGCAGAGCAAGCCAGAGTTTCAAGGCTACACCGCTGGAGCGGCATCACAAAACATTTATCTCTATTGCGCACAAGCGGGCCTCAAGAGCGTGGTGAGGGCCGGATTTGATGCCGAGAATCTGCCACAAGTGTTGAAGCTCTCGAGCAATGAGCGCATAATGTTTGTCCAAACAGTGGGCAAATGAAAAACACAGCCTCAATAACCATGAATTCAAGGATATTCCTTTATGCTACGGCGCTATTGATTGCTGTGGTGGCTGTAACTATGTCTTCTTGTAAGGAAGAGAAGCATTACCATGACTACTTTGACAAAAGTCAGCTGAAATATGTTGCCAAGCTTGGCAATAAGCCAAAGCTGGAAGACAAGCATTTGCAGGGCGATACCACTTGGAAGGACCAACAAGGGCTGCATCGCATTGCCACAACTCCATTGCCAGGCAATTATGATGAACTTTTTGTTGATCTTAACAATGTTCAGTTTCCCAATGCTACCAAAAACGGCATTGAGCCCATCGATAATCTTCACGATGCATATCGCTTGAGGCAGCCGTTGGTGAAAATAGCATCTTGCGAGGCCTACTTCCTGGACTCGCTCACTCACTCCATGCCCTACCTTGTGCCTAAGGCTGCATTGCTGCTCGAGGAGATAGGATGTGCCTTTGCCGACTCAGTTATGGCCCGAGGTGGCAGCCCTTATCAGATTGTGGTGACCAGCTGCACACGCTCACAATACACAGTGGGCAAGCTGTTGAAGGTTAACGGCAATGCCTCGGCCAGGTCATGTCACATGTATGGCACCACTTTCGACCTCAGTTGGGTGAGGTTTGTTCCTTATGAGAACGACTACCTCATCAATGCCGAGGACCTCAAGAATGTGCTTGGGCATGTACTTCTTGATTTCAAGAGCAGGAATCGCTGCAACGTGCTCTATGAGAGCGGGCAGTGTTGCTTCCACATTACAGTAATCTAATTAAATAAACCATATATAAATAAACCACATCATAATAATTAAAATGACCGAACAAACAGCTATTGCCAACTATCTGAAGTATACTGGCAAGAAATCGTTCAACTTCACAACAGCACTTATCGACATGGACGGAGTGCTATTCGACTCAATGAAGAATCACACCCGCGCTTGGGTGAAACTTATGAAAAAGAACGGAATCAAGTGCACGCGAGATGAGTTCTATATGTATGAGGGAATGACAGGACGCGACATCATCAAGATGAAGTTCAAGAATGGTGCAGGAAAGAATGTCACCGACGATGAAGCGCAGGCGCTCTACAAAGTCAAGACGCGTTATTTCACCGAGCTGGGCGACGTGGAAGTTATAGAAGGCACCTTAGGAGTGCTCAAAGCATTAAAAGAGGCAGGCATCAAGTGTGTGCTGGTGACTGGTTCGGGCACTCAAGCCATGCTTGACCGAATCGACACCGAGTACCCCGAAATCTTCGACGAACAACGTGTCACAGCCGCCGATGTGAAGCGCGGAAAGCCTAATCCCGAGCCTTATCTCAAGGCAATGGCCAAGGTGAACGTTCAGCCCAACGAGTGCATAGTGCTCGAGAATGCGCCACTTGGCGTTCAGGCTGGGCACACAGCAGGCTGCTTCACCATTGGAGTCACCACGGGTCCTATTCCCGAGAAAGACATGTATAAAGCGGGGGCCGATATCGTCTATAAGGACATGGCCACACTGCTTGAGGCTATCCCTGCTCTTCAAGAAGCTTTCAAACCTCAACAATGAAAAATGTGCTCTATAGCAATGAAGTAAACACCACTCTCAAAACTTTTATTGAGGGTGGTGATTACAATTTAGTGATGGTGCTTGTCGACAACAACACGCGCCAGCTTGTGCTGCCACACATCGCTTGCTTGAGCAATGCCCATGTCATTGAGATGCCGTCGGGCGACGAGGGCAAGAACATCGACTCGCTCATGAGTGTGTGGAGACAAATGGAGCATTGTGGCGCCACGCGCAGGTCGCTGCTTGTGAACCTGGGTGGGGGAGTGGTTACCGACCTTGGTGGACTTGCCGCTGCCACATTCAAGCGAGGGATTCACTTTGTGAATGTTCCCACTACACTGCTTGCGGCTGTCGACGCATCGGTGGGAGGCAAGACTGGCATCAACTTCATGGGGTTGAAGAACGAGATTGGAGTCTTTGCTCATCCACAGCAGGTGATTGTTAGTACTTGCTTTTTCAACACGTTGCCGCAACAAGAAATAAAGTCGGGATTTGCCGAGGTGCTCAAGCACGCCATGCTCAGCAGCCATGAGGAGATGATGACTCTCCTTGAGATGGATATCAATAGTGTTGACTGGCCTCTTTTCCTCAACAAGTTGCAAGCATCGGTTGAGGTGAAATTAAAAATTGTGGATGAAGACCCCACCGAGCAAGGGCTGCGCAAATCCCTTAACCTGGGGCACACTGTGGGGCATGCCTTTGAGAGCATGGCCCTTGCCAAAGGCAAGCCAGTGCCACACGGATATGCCGTGGCTTGGGGGCTGGTGGTCGAGACTGTGCTGTCGCACATGAAGCTGCAATTCCCCAGTGATGACCTTTATTCGCTAACCAGGTTTGTCGTCGATTGCTACGGGCCATTCCACTTCACTTGCGACGACTATGATGAATTGATTTCTCTTATGCGACACGACAAGAAAAGCACTAACCATGAAATTAACTGCTCACTACTTAAAAAATGCGGTGATGTCGTCATTAATTATAATATCAATTTAAACGACATAAAGGCTGCATTTGACATTTTCCGAGATTTGATGGGAATTTAACCATTTTTAGTAGTGAGAAAAAATAATTTTTTGAAGAAAAAATGAAATAATTTGTGATAAAATTTTGATGTTTCATTTTAATTTCTTATCTTTGTGGCATAATATAAATAGGTAGTATATTACTTTTGTTTTGGCTTTTTTAAGTAAAATTCTATAAAATAAGCAAATAGAGAGTTTATTTTCTTTTATTATTAACCAAAACCGTTTTATTTATGAAAAAATTATTCTACTCATTGGTTTTGTGTGTAATCGCAGCTTTGCCAGCTTTTGCACAGGAGACAGTGACAGTGTATGACGGTGACGCAACAAACAATTACGTTCCCGTTTACGGTTTCTATGCCGACGCATTCAACAAGTGCGAGTACATCATGCCCGCTGATGACTTGAGCGAAATGCAAGGTGCTACTCTTACTAAGATGACTTGGTACTTGGCATCCCCAGCTGAGGCTGTATGGGGTGGCAACTTCCAGGTTTACCTGAAAGAGGTTGACGCCAATGCATGTGGTGATGCATTCATGGGCACTGATGGTGCAACCCTTGTATTTGAGGGTCCACTTGATGGCACAGGCGAGACAATCGAGATTGAGTTTGCCAACGACTACACTTATGAAGGTGGCAACCTGCTCGTTTGCGTTTATCAGGTAGAGAAGGGCACTTACAAGAGTGCTTCCTTCGCTGGTGTAGCCGCTACTGGCGCAGCTATTAGCAACTACAGCTACAGCTCACTTGAGGCTATCACAACTGCTTACACTCGTGACTTCTTGCCCAAGACTACCTTCGAGTTCGTTCCTAGCAGTGGCGTAGTTTACTACAAGCCAAAGAACCTGCAGATTGGCGAGATTGGCACCAACAGTGCTGTTGCCACTTGGGAGGCTGGTAGCGACGAGACTTCTTGGGGCGTAGAGTACAAGAAGAGTGCTGACGAGGAGTGGATTTCGGCTGGTACTGTTACCGAGAAGACCATCACTCTCGATGCTCTCGAGAACGGTACTCAGTATGACGTTCGCGTTAAGGCTATCTATGCCGACGGCGAGAGCGGCTGGGCAACTACTACGTTCGCTACTCTGGCTTGCGAGGAAAGTGACATGGGCGAGGTTGAGTATGTACTCACCGACACTTATGGCGACGGTTGGAACAACAACCACCTCCAGATCTTCCTCCATGGCACTAACGTGATGATTGCTGACCTCTTCATCCCAGGTGGTGTTAATGGCACTCCAAACGACAACCTGCTTGAGGGTGTTGTTAATCTGTGCTACGGCGTTGAGTACGACCTCGTTTGGGTTGCTGGTAGCTATCCTTATGAGACTGGCTTCACTCTGACTGGTCCTGCCGGAGAAGAGATTTACGTATTCCAAGGCACTGGTTCAAGTAGTGGTCCAACTCCAACTCCAGGCGTTCTGACTACCTTCACAATCCAACAAGTTACTTGCCCACGTCCAACTGGCGTAGTTGTTGAGAACATCACTTACAACAGCGCAGTTGTAAGCTGGATTCCTGGCGCTGAGGATCAAGACCTGTTTGAGGTAATCTATGCTAAGGGTGATGTTGCTGCCGATGCAATCGACATGACTCCAATCCAGACTAACGATCCATTCGTAACTCTGACCGATCTTGAGGAGAATTCTCACTACAGCGTATACGTTCGCGCTAACTGTGGTGCAGAGGATGGTGCAAGTATTTGGACTAAGGTTGTTACCTTCGACACTCCATTGCGATTCCAAATTCCACAGAATCTCCTTGTTAACGACATCACCAAGAATAGCGCTGTTGCTAGCTGGACCGGCGAGGCTCCCGCTTACAACTTCCGCTATCGTCCAAAGACCGGTCTTGACGAGGGCTTCGAGTATGGCGGCGATGATGAGCTTCCTGCTGGATGGATTCCTGCTGGCATCACCAACTATGACGCTGATGGCGATGGCAACGCATGGCAAGTTCTTAAGATTACTGACTGGAACATGGGTGGCACTCCACTTACCGCTGCTGCAGGTGACTACTGCATCGTATCGGAGTCTAAAACAATTGCCGACGGTTCTGCTGTAACTGGCGACAACTGGCTTATCAGTTCTAAGGTTGAGCTGTCTGGAACTCTTGAGGTTTCGGCTGCCGACCTGGGTGCTGACTATGCTGAGAGCTTCAGCGTAATGGTTTCTACAACTGGCACCGCTCCTGCTGACTTCGTTGCACTTGAGACAGTGAATACTCCTGGCGCTTTGAACTCATGGCAGAAGTATGAGTATGACCTGAGCGCATTTGAGGGACAGGAAGGCTATGTAGCTATCCGTCACCAGCCAAATGGCACCTCTGGTTACATCCTCTTGATCGACGAGTTCAAGATTGTTTCTGAGTCAGCCGGCGAGGAGTGGATTTATGTAAACAACACAACCGCTCCTGTACAAATGGAAGGTCTTGCTGCTGGTACTACCTATGAGTGCCAAGTACAAGGTGCTTATGAGGATGGTAACTCACTGTGGACCGACCTCGTTTACTTCACTACTACATCGGCCGACGCTATGCCAGCTGCAGTTAACATTGAGAACATCACTGCTACTACTGCCGATGTTAATGTAGTAGGCTCACAAGACCGCTACAACATCCGCTACCGCACTGCTGCTATCCAGAATGGTGTAGTAGAGGACTTCATGGGCTATGAGACTGGTGACTGTCCTACTGGCTGGACTCTTATCGACGCCGATGGCGACGGTCAGAACTGGTATGTATGGAACCTCACTCTCGATGATGGTACTGTACAAACTACCTTCTCTTCTAACAGCTACATCAACAACTATGGCGCTTTGACTCCCGACAACTGGGCAATCACTCCACAATCTACTCTCGGTAGCGTGGTTAAGTTCGACGCTTGGGGACAGGATCCTAGCTACGCAGGTGAGCACTTCCAGGTTTATGTAAGTACTACTGGCACTGAGATTGCTGACTTCACACCAATCAGTGAGGAAATCGTTGCAACTGGTACTCAGACCACTTACGAATTCGACCTTGGTCCTTATGCAGGTGAGCAAGGCTACATCGCTATCCGTCACTTCAATGTTACCGACATGTACATCCTTAACGTGACCAACTTCTACATGGCTGGTGAGACTCCCGATGTTCCTGCTGGCGAGTGGACAGTTGTTGAGAACGTAGAAGTACCTTACACTATCGAGGGTCTCGCACCTAACACTAAGTATGAGGTACAAGTACAAGGTATCTATGAGGCTAAGGGTACTACCGAGTGGACTCCAAGTGTATTCTTCACTACTCTTGCTGATGACGGCATGGACGAGTTCTACGTAGTAGGTACATTCAACGACTGGAACCAGACAGAGGACGGTGGCCGCATCGCACTCGTTAGCGAGGACGGCGCTGAGTACACTGGTGAGGTAACTCTTGCTGCTAACGACGAGTTCAAGATCATCACTCCTGCTCAGGATGGTGGCTGGATCTGGTACGGTGGCGAGGATGCTAACCAAGTTGGCTACTTCTGGATTGGCGAAGAACTTCTCGACAACCCAATCACTCTCATGGACGGCTCTAACTTCCGCATCTATGAGGAGGGTACTTATGTAATCACCGTTAGCGCTGCAAGAGGTATCAACGAACCTCTCCAAATGGTAATCTCTAAGAAGGTTACTGGTATCGACAACATCGCTGTTGACAGCCAGAGCAACGAGTGGTACAACCTCAATGGTCAGAAGCTCAACGGCAAGCCCGTTACTCCTGGTATCTACATCAATGGTGGCAAGAAAGTTATCGTTAGATAATTGACTTGTTAGATTGAAACTTTAAAAGATGCGTCCCCTCGGGGCGCATCTTTTTTTGTTTCTTCTAAATTATCTCTTTATTTTATAATTTATCAACAAATTGAATGTTTTTAGTCGTAAAACTTGCATTTTTGATAATATATTGATAAATTTGCCAATAATATCTAAAAAATATACCATAAATAATTTGAAGCCATTATATTCTTTGACTTATCGCGTGTAATTCACCTATATTATTAACTAAAACCGTATTGTTTATGAACAAAAAACTATTATCTCTATTACTGCTTGTGGTAGCGGCCTTCACAACCGCTTTTGCACAACAGACGTTGACCGTGTATGAAGGAGAGGGAGGCACCAATGGCTATGTTCCCACCTACATGGGTTACTGGGATGACTTCACAAGAAGTCAGTATGTTATTCCCGCTGCCGATTTGGCCGAAATGAATGGCGCCACCATCAGTGCCCTGACTTTCTACACCACCTCTCAAAACGTTCCTTACACCTCGGTTTCAACAGCCGATGTTTACTTGATGGAAGTTGACTACACTGCCATCAGCGCTTTTGAGCCCAAAGCTAATGCTACCATAGTGTATCAAGGCACAGTGAGTATTGTGGCTAATGAAGCTGGTGATGGTGGAGAGATGACCATTGATTTTGCCACTCCTTTTGTATATGGTGGTGGCAACCTGCTCATTGGTATGGAGAACACTACCGATGCTGGTTACAAGTTCATGTACTTCTATGGCCAGACTGTAGATGGTGCTTCGGTTGCCGGTTACAACTCAAATAGCCTTGACGCTGTTACCGCAACCCAGCGCAACTTCATCCCAAAGACCACCTTCACCTACACTCCATCTGGTGGCGTGGTTGTGCCAAAACCCACAAACCTGCAAGTGAGCAACCTGGGCCCCAACAACGCTACTTTGAGCTGGACCGCTGGTGGCACCGAGACCCTTTGGGATGTTGAGTACAAGAAGGCTGCCGATGAGGAGTGGACTGCCGAGACTGCCACTGCTCCAACTATCGATCTCGACGCACTTGCCAACGGCACCGAGTACTATGCACGCGTGCGTGCCAATGCAGGTGACGGCAACACCAGTGGTTGGGTAAACACTACCTTCACTACTCCATTGTGCGACCCTGACGACATGGGTGAAATCACCTATCAGCTCACCGACTCTTATGGCGACGGCTGGAATGGCAACGCCATTGAGATTGTTGCACCTAATGGCCTTGTGGTTGAGACCCTGACCATCACAACTGGCAACACTGCCTCGGGCACTGTGGCTTTGTGCCATGGCATTGAATACACCATCCGCTGGAAGCTTGGCAGCTATCCTGGCGAGTGCTCTTATGTCCTCACAGGCCCCGACGGAGCCGAGATTGTTAGTGGCGCAGGACTATCAGCAAGTGGAGTTCTCACTACCTACATGCTTCCAGCTCCAGGACAAGGCATGGTAAAGAACGTAGAGGTTACCGACGTTACTGCCACTACTGCCACTGTGAACTGGGAAGGCGAGCAAGAGACCTACAACGTGCGCTATCGCACTGTTGGCTATCCTGGTGGCGAGGTTGAGGGCTTCGAGTATGAGGGCCTCCAGAGTGGTGACTTCCCAACCGAGAGCGGCTGGACCACTATTGATGCCGATGGCGATGGCTATGCTTGGTACATCTTCGCTCCTACCAACACTGCCGATGGCAATGGCAATCCTACCGTGTTTGGTGGTGCTTGCATGACTTCGGCAAGCTACATGCAGAGTGCTCTTACTCCCGATGACTGGTTGATTTCTCCACAGGTTGAGCTCAAGGGTATTCTCAGAATGTGGCTCCGCGGTCAGGATCCAGGTTATGCTGCCGAGCACTTCGCAGTTTATGTTTCAACAACTGGCAACACCGATGTCGCCGACTTCGTGGAACTCATCCCCGAGACCGTTGCCGAAGGACAATATGTTGAGTACACTGCCGACCTGAGCGCTTACGAAGGCCAGATGGGCTACATTGGCATCCGTCACTTCAACTGCACTGACCAGTTCCGTCTCAACCTCGACAACTTCCTGATCCAAGATCCAGAAGCTGTTATTGAGGACGGCGAGTGGATTACTGCCGAGGCTGTAACCAATCCTTACAACATCGAGGGTCTTACTCCAGAGACCGATTATGAGGTTCAAGTACAGGGTATCTTCGAGGAGAAGGGTACTACCAACTGGACCGAGAGCGTATTCTTCACTACTCTCGCCGAGCCTGTTGAGCCTGAGGAGGGCTTCTTCCTTGTGGGCACATTCAACGAATGGAACCAGACTGCTGACGGAGGCCGCTTAGCATTCGACGAGTACGACACGCTCGAAGGTGTTGAGCTAGAGGCTGGCGCCGAGTTCAAGGTTATCGCATTTGACGAGGATGGCACTATCTGGTTTGGTGGCCAAGACGATAACAACGTTGGCTACTTCCTGATCAACAGCGACCAATTTGACAATTACATCATGTGTGTTGAAGGTGAGAGCGGTGCAAACTTCCGCATTGAGGAGGCTGGCACTTACAACATTGAGCTGGGTGTTCTGAGAGACTTCAATGGTGCACTTATGATGAAAGTCACCAAGCAGGATCCCAATGCTATCAGCACTATCGCTGTTGACAGCCAGAGCAACGAGTGGTACAACCTCAACGGTCAGAAGCTCAACGGCAAGCCCGTTACTCCTGGCATCTACATCAATGGTGGCAAGAAAGTTATTATTAAATAAGCTTTCTTCCGTTTTTGACTAAAAAATGCATCCGCGCCATGCGGGTGCATTTTTTTATTTTTTTCCGTCATACAATGGTGCCTTTTCCCCTCTTATCATTTTTTATAGTGAACTGCATCTTTTTTTCAACGAATCTTGTTATTTTTATAATAAATTACTAAATTTGCAATTTAATTGTTTATATATACCAAATTTAATATCTTGACTAAGAAATTGCCTTTATTTGAACTTAGTGTTTATTTTCTATATTATTAACCAAACCGTTTTACTATGAACAAAAAATTATTATCTCTTTTGCTCTTTGTGATGGCGGCTTTCACAGCGGCTTTCGCACAAGAGACGGTCACAGTTTATGACGGAACTAACACTAACGGCTATGTGCCCGTTTATGGCACATGGGCCGATGCTTTTAACAAGTGTGAGTTCGTCATGAACGCCGAGCAACTCGGTGATCTGCCTGCAGGGTCAACTATCACTGGCCTTACTTGGTATCTTTCAACGACCCCATCAGCAGCTTGGGGTGGCAATTTCCAAGTCTTCATCAAGGAGATTGACGCTACCACTATCAGTAGCTTCACTGGCACCGATGGTGCTACTGTCGTTTGGGAAGGACCTCTTGATGGCAGCTCTGGACAAGTTGCTCTGGAATTCAACAATTACTACACCTACGAGGGCGGCAATCTGCTTATTGGTGTTTATCAAACTCAGAAGGGTACCTACAAGACTGCTGCATTCTATGGTGTAGGAACCGATGGTGCTTCGGTAAGTGGCTATAGCAGTTCTGCTCTTGAAAGCTGCTCTGCCTCTCAGCGCAACTTCGTGCCCAAGACCACCTTCACTTATCTGCCTTCTGGCGGCGTTGTGTACTACAAGCCCCAAAACCTGCAGGTTAGCGACATCACTCCCAACAGCGCTAAGCTCACTTGGGAAGCTGGTGGCAATGAGACTGCATGGAACGTAGAGTACAAGAAGGCTGCCGACGAGGAGTGGACTTCGGCTCACGTTACTGCAATGACTTACGATCTCGACGCACTTGCTAACGGCACCAACTACGACGTGCGCGTGCAAGCCGACTATGGCGATGGCAACTTGAGCGGATGGCTCACTGGCACATTCCAGACTCCCGTTTGTGACGATGCTGATAAGGGAGAAGTTTCCTATGTTCTCACCGACACTTATGGCGACGGATGGAACGGCAACAAGCTTCAGATTGTTTACAATGGCGCTGTGGTTGAAGAACTTACCATCACCACTGGTGGCAAGGACGAGCCAATTACCGGTACTGTTTCTCTGTGCTATGGTGTTGACTATGACCTCGTTTGGGTAGGTGCTAACTATGGCTATGAGTGCGGTTTCGTTTTGACTGCTCCTGACGGCTCAGTTATCTATGAGTTCCATGGCACTGGCTCAAGCAGTGGTGCAAGCCCCACAAATGGTGTGCTCACTACCTTCCACATCAGCCAAGTTTCTTGCCCACGTCCAACAGCTCTTGCAGCAAGCAACGTTGTCTATAACGGCGCAACTCTGAGCTGGACTCCAGGCGACGAGGAGCAGGATGCATGGGAGGTTGTTTATGGTGCTGCTGGCTTCAATCCCGACGAGGCTACTCCAGTAGCTGTTTCGGGCGAGGCAACTTACACCATCACCGGTCTCACCGAGAACACTGCTTACACTGCTTACGTTCGCACTAACTGCGGCGAGAACAAGAGCAACTGGAGCGATCCTGTGAACTTCACCACTTCATTACAGTTCGCAATTCCTACCGAGCTCGCAATTAGCGACATTACTTCCACTACCGCCAAGGCTACTTGGACTGGCGATGCCCAGAACTACAACTTGCGTTACCGTCCCGCTGCCGGCACTCAGACTCTCTTCTCCGATGACTTCGAGAATGGTCTTGGCAATTGGACAGTATACACCGATGGCACTGCTCCCCAGACCGAGGGCTGGTATGCATTTAACGCAGCCAACAGCAGCATAGCAGTTGGTGCACATGGTGGTGGCTATGTTGCAAGTGCTTGGAGCTGGAGCACTAGTGCTTACGACGCCAACAACTGGCTCATCACACCGCAAGTGACATTTGGTGATAATGTTTCGTTCTGGGTAGCTACTGCCGCCAGTTGGCCCGACAGCTATGAAGTGCTGCTTTCTACTACAGGTAATGCCGAGGCAGACTTCACTGTTACCCTCCAGCCTATGGCAATAGGTCCCACTAATGGTGCATGGAACCAAGTTAACATCAGCTTGGCTGATTATAAGGGACAGACTGGTTATATCGCTATCCACCACGTGAGCAATGACTGCAACTACCTCTTCATTGACGATTTCAGCATCGAGACTACCCTTGAGGCTGGCGAGTGGACAGTTCTTGAGAACGTTACCAGTCCTGCCGACATCGAGGGCTTGACTCCAAGCACCAAGTATGAGGCACAGGTACAGGGCGTTTATGCCGACGGCACTTCGCAGTGGACCGAGAGCACTATCTTCACCACTACCGATGGTCTTGACGTGCCAACCAACCTTGCTATCAGCGAAATCACTCACAATAGCGCTGTTGCGACTTGGGAGGGTTCTCAAGAGACCTACAACGTTCGTTACCGCACTCCAGCTAAGGCCGACGTTAATTTCTTCGAGGGCTTCGAGAACGGCCTTGACGCTTGGACCCTTGTAAACACCGATGGCGATAGCTACAACTGGCAGGTTGTTGATCCAGAGACCGCATTCTCTAATGGTTCTCTGCCAAGATTTGAGGGCAACTACTGCGTGATGTCGAGAAGCTATGCAGGCTCTGCTCTCACTCCCGACCAGTGGATGATCAGTCCTGAGATTGAAGACCTGGGCGGCATGCTCCGTTACTATGTAATGGATGATGGTGCAAACTACCAGGAGACCTACCGCATCTACGTATGCACTACTGGCAGCACCGATATCGCAGACTTCGTGCCTGTAACCGACAATATGCTGACTCCAAACAGTGCCGCTTGGACCGAGCAGGCAGTTGACCTGAGCGCTTACGCTGGCCAGAGCGGTCGCATCGCGTTCCGTCACTACAACTGCACCGACCAAGACTTCATGTTCATCGACGCTATCGGCATCTATGCCAACGAGGTTCCTGCTGGCGAGTGGACCGTTCTTGAAGGCGTAACCAGTCCTGCCGACATCGAGGGTCTTGATCCAGAGACCGAGTATGAGGTTCAGGTACAAGGCATCTTCGGTGAGAACACAACTGAGTGGACCGCTTCGGTACTCTTCACCACTCTCGAGGCTCCAGCTCCCGAACCAGTTATCACTGTTGACGTTGCATTCGGAACTTACAACGAGGCTCAGACTGTTCACGTAACTGTTGAGAACATGCCTGAGGATGCTACTATCGTTTATCAATTAGTTCCTTCTACTTCAAAAGAGGAGTGGAGCAACTATGACGACGCAACCGGCATCGTTGTTGATCAGTCGGCAGCTCTCACCGTAGCAGTATTAGATGCTGAGGGCGAGGAGCTCGCAAGACTCGAAGGCGAGTATGTAATCGATACTCAAACAGGAATCGCTAACATCGGCGTTGACGGCTATGACAACAACGCATGGTACAACCTCAACGGTCAGAAGCTCAGTGGCAAGCCCACTACTCCTGGCATCTACATCAACGGCAACCGCAAGGTTGTTATCAAATAATTGACTTGTTCATGTGAAACTTTAAAAGATGCGTCCCCCCGCGGGGCGCATCTTTTTTCATTGACAATGTGGCTTTTTGATTTTTTTTTACTATATTTGCCAAAAGTTGAATTATTTACACTAAAAAACTATATTGTCATGAAGAAATTATTGTTATTCTCACTGTTCACCCTTTGGGTCTCGGTGGCTGTGGCGGCAACCTATCCGGCAAGCTACTACACCCTTGCTCCCGAGACAGCCGTGGTTGTTGGTGACGTCAACCAAGACCAGGTGGTGACTGCAAGTGACGTGACAGAGCTTTACAACTACTTGCTTAATGGCTCAACCACCTACCTTAGCACTAGCGACGTGACTGGTGACGGCCAAGTTACAGCCGCCGACATAACTGCCGTCTATGATGTGCTACTGGGTGGCGGTGGTGCCTCGACGGCAGCCACTTCCATCAAGATGAACGAATACACGAGCGCTACCTCGTCGGGTGCGCCAACTCAACACGTTTGGAAAAACACCGAAGATGTCATCTACATCACACTTGATGGTGTGGAACAGAACATGTATGTGCTGGTGCGTAGCGGTGGCAAGTGGACACTCAGGGACATCACAGGTAGCAACAAGGCTGGTTTCAAGAGCAGCGGCAGTATTAAGGCCATGTGGGTGCGTGGCGCCAATTGGTCAAGCGATCAAGTGGGCGACCTCAACATTCCACAAGACTGCGCCTTTGGAACCGGCACATACGCTTGCAGTGGCAATACAGTGGGCATCAATTTACCTCTTGAGCTATATGAGAGCAAAATCATCCTTGGTGGAACCAATGTTAACACATCCACTAGCATGACTTATTGCCGGCACATAACAAGCCTGCAAAGCATCAACGATTTCATTGACGGCGGTACTTCGGAAAACGAATATGCCACCGTTTCACCTAAGGCTCAGCTGATAAATGGTCAATATGTGATTTATGCGCGTCACGTGGATGTCAACAGCTCAGGGAATACCGTGTTCCATGTAACGTTGCCCGACACCCGCAGCTATAGATACACCGCCAACTTTAAGTTTAAACCAGGGCAAGTCTACACCCTTATGAATCCTGGACCTGGCGCGGGATGGACTCGCGACTTTGTAATAGGGTATTACAATTCGGCTTATGACCCCAATAACAGCTTCATAGCACTTAACGATAACGGATATACCAATCAAGTGACAATTCCTGTGGGCACCGAATATAATCTCGTGCCTAAGGAGGGCGGAACCACGGCATATGGCGGAACAGTCCAAAATCTTCAGGTTTCTAACACCACGTGCATCACTACCTACAACAGTGCCTTTGCCACGCCCACCATTTGTGCCCAAGAAGTGGGAACCTCTTATGTCTATTTCAAATACACAACCCCCTATGGAGATTCTTATCTCTACACGATTAAAGTCACCGTAAATCCTTCTCTATGGCTTTATGGATATACTATAAAAAACAACAAAAGTGTGCCTACCATCTACTATAACATGAAAGGCACTTCGGCTCCTAAAATCGGCGATGACACAGGCAACCAGGAAGTGTCGGGATTCTCGATGAGCAAGGGCCATGCCGCAGCCATTGTTAAGGGTTCCAGCACTTGCAAATTGTTCAAAAATTCTGGTTCGCCCTATTACTACGGAAGCTATAACGAGAGATACGACATTGGGTCGCCCATTGCAAAATGGACATATATGGATCATGATGAGAACATATATTACGACAAGGAGTCGGTAGGTTATTATTATGTTATGAAAAATAACTCAGTAGTGCTATCAAACTCTAATAAAGACCGCCCGTTTACCAGTTTCAAAGTTGACTACACCACTGGCAAAATCGCTTGCGTGAACAGTTTTAGCAATAGTTCTGAGCTCTATATCTTGGGAATAGGCTTAGTGAGAAGCGATTATGGCTATGACAACTTGCATTGGGGACCAAATGGCACCAGTACCGGCGAAAGGGTTACTTATAGCTATAATTATGCCTTCAGTAACGACCGCCTGATTCTTAGGGTGCACCGTCAAACAACCCAATTTGGACAAAACGACAATGAGATGATATATACCAACAACTACTATGTCTACACCTACAACTCCCTCGGTCAGCAATTGTCATCGCCCACGTTCAACCATGAGGGATTTAAGGCTTCTATGTTCTATGACGGCAACACGTTGTTCTGTGTCTCTAATGGAACGCTTGGCCAGTTCACTACTACCGTGGGGAATAACGTTAGCACTATAACTACCAACAAAAAGAATATCTATAAAATTGGCTACAAGGACGGATATGTCTATGGCTTGCGCCGTGTGAATGAGTCGGGAAAACTAATTTATTACTTCTTCTTTGGCTCTCTCAGTCAAGTGCTAAACAATACTTGCACCGAGATAAACCTTGGAGAATATCCTGACTTCGTTCTTAATGGCATGTTCTTTGAGACATCTAAGAATTGATAGGCTCGTTTCGTTGTCACAGAATAATTGTTGCAACGATTCAGAATAAATTATTATATTAGTTTTTCTTAATGACAACCTTGCAGTATCCAAACTGCAAGGTTGTCGTTTTCATTGAAGCCTGTTTTTTGACTGTAATTTTGCGGTGTAAAAACGAGTTAACGCATTTTATTCACTATTTAATTACAGTAATTATGGAAACTAACAATCGTACCAAAGTCTACAACGTGATCATTCTTGACAAGAGCGGCTCGATGAGCAGCATCACAAAGCAGGCCATCGACGGCGTGAACGAGACCATCGCATCTATTAAACGTGGGCAGGAACTGCATCCTGAGCAGGACAACATTCTCACGCTAGTGGCATTCTGCGGCTGTGAGCTACGCAAAATCTATGAGCAAACACCCATTGCTGAAGTCACTCCTATTACTGAACGCGACTATAGGCCTTGCTGCATGACACCTCTTTATGATGCCGTTGGCAACACCATCACCGCCGTGCATCGCCTCATGGAGGGTGATAATAACGCTATTGCCAGCGTGACTGTCATCACCGATGGCTATGAGAATGCATCAAAGGAGTATTCCCACAAGGCAATCAGGAGTCTTATCGAAGCCTACAAGAGCGAAGGATGGCTCTTTGCCTACATCGGTGCCGACCACGATGTGGAGGCTGTGGCATTCAATCTGGCGATCGACAATCACATGGCATTCGAGAAGAGCGAAGAGGGTACTAAGGATATGTTCTGCAAATTCAATCTCTCTCGCGACAGGTATCTTGATGAAGTGATTTCAACGATGAGTGACGCTAGTATGGACGCAGACCAAAAGAGGAATGTATTGCGCAGTAATTCAATTAACTTCTTTAATGAAGAAGAAGAGTAAGAATGCGCTCTTAGCAACAAGTGTGTCACCTTTAAAAAGATGGCACACTTTTTGCATAAAAATTACTTTGTACTATTGTGAAAAAACTCATAAACCATGGCTTTCATAGAAAGAAGTTTCGAGAAGATTAATAAAGAATTTCGCTACGGTGTGATATATGTTATCACATCGTTTAACCGTGTTTGGGACTCTGATATGAGTATTAATCATCGGGTGCCGTCACGACTGCTAGAATGGCTTAGGCGCTTGACAGGTTTTGATGTTGAAGTTATAGAGGATCCTGGAGTAAGTGAAACAAAGCTTGTAGCACGACGCATCAATGTGGGCAATGCTGGCAAGGAAGCTGTGGTTGAGATGCCACTCCATTATAGTTCGTTCAGTGATGTTATGAGGTTTGCCCAGAGTGCGACCGATGTGCTGAGCACCGATGAGGGTAACCAGGTGCTCGAGCAGGAGGTAGATTTGGACTCTATGATGGAATCTTTTAGTGATGATTATAAAGAAGATGAGTCTGAAATCAATGAACTTGTTAAGAAAACTCTTTTAGAACAAAATACACGGGAAAAAAGAAGATGGTCTTCGGCTCTTCCATCCTCGTCGGAACCCTTGTCTCGTGCTCAGGTTGAGCTTGAGCTTGAGGAGGAGGAAGAAGAATTACTTACCATTGAGAAACAAAAGGAAGATGCACTGAAAGCCATTCAAGCACAGATTCTTGATTATGTCAGAATATATCAAGACGATCCTATGGAGCTCATTAACACCTTACTCAAGGGAAAGATCGTTATTGGACAAAACAATGGGCTTAGTCCACTGGTGGTGAACAATGACCTGAAAATTGTTCTGCCCAACTATAACGAGGTGGAGGTTAAGATGCCTGCCATGTGTCGTGCCATCTACATCCTGTTTCTCAAGCATCCCGAAGGCATTGCGCTGCGCAACATTGGCGACCACCGGGCCGAACTTGAGAATATTTACTCCATTGTTATGCCGGGCCGCAGCGAGGAGAGGGCTCGTGAGGCTATCGACAACCTCGTCAATCCCATGAGCAACACACTCAACGAGTATATCTCAAAAATTAAGCGATGCTTCAAGACTTGCATTATCGACGACGAGCTAGCCGATAAATACTGCATCACAGGAAAGAAAACAGAGCCTTATAAAATTGCTCTCGACCCGTCGCTAATCACCTTGCCACGAGCTGTCATGGATGAATGATGGCTCGATGGTTATTTGTTGATTTTAGAAAAAAAGGTTATCTTTGCGCCTGCAATTGCTGGCAGGTTTCGGTATTGCGCTTAATAATTTGGTCTGATGAAGATTGGCAACATAGATTTAGGAGAGAGACCGGTGATGTTGGCTCCCATGGAGGATGTCACCGATGTGTCGTTCAGGCAGATTTGCCGTGAGCAGGGTGCCGATATGGTGTATACCGAGTTTGTGAGTGCCGATGCCGTTATTCGCAACATCGACAGCACTTTGCGCAAAATGGTGATAAATCCTGGTGAGCGACCAGCAGCTATTCAAATTTATGGCCGTGAGCTTGAGCCTATGGTCGAGGCCGCCAAGATAGCCGAGGAGGCTAAGCCCGAGGTGCTTGACATCAACTTTGGATGTCCCGTTAAAAAGGTGGCTCGAAAGGGTGCAGGCGCTGGAATGTTGCAGAATGTGCCTCTCTTGCTCGAGATTACTCGTGAGGTGGTAAAAGCTGTCAATCTCCCTGTTACGGTAAAAACTCGTCTTGGATGGGATTGCAACAACAAGATAATTGTTGAACTTGCCGAACAGCTGCAGGATTGTGGCATTCAGGCCCTTACGATTCATGGTCGCACCCGTTCGCAGATGTATAACGGAGAGGCCGACTGGACTCTCATTGGCGAGGTGAAGAACAATCCACGCATGACAATCCCCATCATTGGCAATGGTGACATCACTACTCCCCAAAAGCTTGCTGAGTATTATGACCGCTATGGCGTTGACGGAATCATGGTGGGACGTGCCTCGATTGGTGCCCCCTGGATTTTCCGTGAGATGAAGCAATATCTTCTGACTGGCGAAATTCCTGAGATTAGTCGTAAAGAGAAGATGGAGTTGATTCGCCGTCAAATTGACGAGAGCATCGACCGCATCGACGAGTACCGCGGCATCCTGCACATTCGCCGCCATCTAGCCGCCACACCGCTGTTCAAGGGCATCAAGAACTTCCGCGACACACGCATCGCCATGCTCCGCGCCAACACAAAAGATGAACTCACAGCCATCCTCGACCACATCGAGAACGACATCTTCCCTTCCCTAAATGCATAAAGCACAATGCACCATTTTGGCATTAGATGTTTCAATAATCTCACAAAGCTGCACCGATCGAAAAGCCGGCTTGCGCCATAATTTTGAAACATGGAATCGATGGACTCAGTTTGCCTTGAGGTTGGAGACTTTGGGAAATCGAATTTTTTAATGGCCAATGGTTTATTATATAACTTTTTCGTAATAAATTGTCCTTTTTTTTGTGCTTAGCAGATATTTTTATAATTTTGCAAATGACTCTATTGGCCCAAGAGAGAGCAGTGGGTCAACTACATTTTGGTAAAGGACGTTTACTAACGGCGTTATCTTCTATCGTCAAATCTAGCAAATTTGTATAAACCCAAGAAGATGCGGCAACATGGTAGACGTCCACGTTGAGTGAATTGTTTTGCCCAATGGGCTAACATATTCATTGGCGTGGGCTGACTGTGTTGCTTATCCTGGGTGAGGGCAATGCTAGAGCCTGACGATGGGATGGGCAAAAGTACAGATTCCCACGTCTTTTTTTATTTCCATTTCATAACCAAGCCTAAAATCAGGGGAATCGAACAGGCTAGAAAAAACTTTTTATTATGACACGGAAAAAAATCCATTTGTTGTTTGTAGTGTTGACACTACTAAGTGTTGCTGTTGTAAACCAGAGTTGCAACATACCAATTGCTGGTGCTATTGCGATTGCGCAACACATTAAAAAAGGAAAGAAAAACAAGGTGATAAGTGAGGCTATAAACAAAGGCCCCTTAGACAAAGGCGAATACTGCATAAAGGACGAAGCTGGGAAAATGAAAATGGGAGACATGGTGTCACACCTTCAGTCAAATAATTATGTAGTTGTTGACAGCAAAGAAAGCGTTCAGGGAAAGGTTGAGAACATTAAGTTTGTTCCCAAAGAAGACTTATACAAGTATTATTACAAATTAAATAGCGGCAAAGATTTCTCTAATGCTAAAAAAGGCAAAGGCTGTCGTTTTAAAAAAGTGAATGTAGACATGTATGGGTATTTATATAAGTATGTCCCAGTCGTGATCGAAACATATTGGTCGGGTGATATTATTGATGGATACATAAATGGTAAAGGTTCAGGGTTATATTTGTTATACACTTCTGACAAAAGGTTTGCAGGGGATTTCTGTTATTTCGAAGGTGAATATGTTTACGGAATACCTATTTCAGATGTTGATTTTTATACAATTGAGTCGAATAATGTCAATCAATTTAGAAATATAAAGCCGCTTACAATTAAAAAGAAGGAAACAGACTATTATCTTGTTGAAAATAGGAACGAGCTTGAGCAAGCTATGTTAGATAATTTCGTCAAAGGTAATAGTAACGTCCAATATGAACAATATAAGAAATTAGCCAATGATGTCAGAAGTATAACTGCAAATTACAAGAAATATGCTGAAGATATTATACTGAATGAAAAGACTCCACAGCTGAGTCAAGGGATAGGAGGATTAAGCCCAATTCAAGTTCCTTTATTCCCACCAGAAAGAATTGTGTTGTTTAAAGAATCTCCCGAAGAGTATAATAAACGACACACTATAGAGGCATTTAAAAACTTTGAGGGCATTGATATGGCAAAAATGAATGATAAAGATAAGGAATTATTCTCCCTTGTACAGAAGCCATTACTAAAAGATATTGATGAGACATTGAAGTATATGGATTTGCTTGATGGACTATCGTTAACAACCCCCGATAATATAAAAAACGCTAAACAAAACTACAATGCTTCACTCATAAGTTATTATGGTACACCTATTATTGACCGTTCTAATTATCATGCTGTTTTAGATAATGCTGAGAATATAGCTAAAGAGCTAAAAAATGCTTCTACTGGTAAGTTGCGTGAAAAATATGCTGCCGCAGAGAAAAAGATTAATGATTGTCACAAATCTGTAAATTATGAGAGGAATAGCGTTTATGGAGAAGTGGCAGAAATAAAAAATAGTGCTTCAAAACGCAGAGAGAAGGAAAAGTATGAAATTGACTGGGATAAGCATACTGAACCGTCAGGTGAACTTGTTTATTCTAGTGGCCTTTTTTCAACTTATTATGAGCATAAGAAAGAAGGTCGCATATCCACAAAGAATGGAGGAAACTATTGTACATACAATATCATTTATAATCCTGATAAAACAGTGAATTGTTATCGTATAAGATATTCAACAAAGAACGTTGATAAAAATGATTTCAAATCTCTCGGGGAATTAGTTGAGGCATTTCTTAATGCCATTAAGTAAGTAGGGATTGTTCATTTATAATCACAGTAAGCCCGCTGGTGGTTAAGAAAGATCGCCGGCGGGTGATTTTTTTCAGGCTTGGCATGTGCCTTGACAGTCGGGGTAGGCTGAACAGCCCCAAAACTGGCGACCTGCTTTTGCGCCTCGCTTGATGGTGCGCTTGATCATCGGTTTTCCACAAATTGGACACTTTGGAGCCCCTTGTTCTAAAGACTGCGATGCTTGTGTCTTTATTCGCTCCTTGCTAAGGCCCTCGGTGAATCCTCCTGAGGATTTGAATTCTTCAAACTGACGCGAGATCAGTTTTTGCAGCATGCTTATGTTGCGATTAATTAGCAGCTTTAAGGAATTGACTCTCACCTCGAGATTGTCACTCTCAACCCAAGGAGCAAAACGCTCGCGTTGTGCTTGAATATGCAACCAAGCATCGCGCTCGATGTCCTCGCCATAATTTGGGCGTTCAAGTTGCAACATTTGGATGGCATTGTAGTTATTGCTACCTTTTGGCCAGGGCTCTATATTATAGGTAAGTGAGAATGCCATGAAATCACTAATCAACTCACTCAAAGTTGCTCGAGCCACATCGGTGAGACGCATCTCGGTTTCACGACTGGTCTGCCTGCGCGAACAGCCTTCGGCGATATTAGCAGGAGCACTTCTTGCCGCCATCACCATTTGGTCATAAAGCCGGCCGCTAGGGTCGTTGGTTTTATTAAGATAACGCTGGCAAAAACTAATTGTAGCTTGGTGGATGATGTGCGACATTACCCAGGCATCGAGGTAGTAGTAGCCCTTTATTGATTTTATCTCGATTGACATGATTTTTTGATTGAACGATTAATCGATTAATCGACTATTCGAATAATCGATTATTCGAATTATTGACTATGAATTAAGCATGTCGAGGAATTGGTCTTCGTTGAGGATTTCAATTCCTAATTTTTTTGCTTTCTCAAGCTTGGCGGGGCCCATGTTCTCACCAGCAAGGATGAAACTTGTTGCCTTGCTGATGCTGCTCACGTTCTTGCCGCCATTCTGCTCAATCATCGCCTTGTACTCCTCGCGCGAGTGATGCTGGAACACACCGCTAATCACGATTTTCTTGCCTTCGAGCTTGGTAGTGCGGTTGGCAAGTTCCTCTTCGCTCAGAGCCATCTGCAGCCCTGCCCATCTCAGCCTCTCCACAATGTCGCGATTGGTGCCCACGGCAAAGTATTCCACTATGCTTTGAGCAATCTTGGGTCCTATCTCAGGGATAGCGGCAAGTTCCTCGGCACTCATTTCCATCAAGCTGTCGATGTTGTGCACGTTGCGAGCAAGCACCTTAGCAGTAGTCTCGCCCACAAACTGGATAGACAACGCAAAAATCACTCTTTCAAATGGCACTTGCTTTGATTGCTCAATGCCACGCATAATGCGCTGGGCACTCTTGAGCTGGAAGCGGTCAAGACTCACTAGCTTGTCCACAGAGAGGTCGTAAAGATCGGCGATATTGTTTACTAGCCCGCTCTCATGCAGCTGAGCTGCAACTTCCTCGCCTATGCCGTCGATGTTCATGGCATGACGGCCCACGAAGTGTTCTATGCGGCCAGTGATTTGCGGCTTGCATTCCCATTTGTTGGGGCACACCCATGCCGCTTCACCCTCAATGCGCTGCAATGCAGTGCCGCACACGGGACAGTGAGTAACAAACTTCAGTGGCTCGGCACCCGCCTCTCGTTGTTTGGTGTCGACTCCCACAATTTTGGGGATGATTTCACCGCCTTTTTCCACATAAACCATGTCGCCATCGTGAATGTCGAGCTGGCGGATAATGTCCTCGTTGTGCAGCGACGCGCGCTTGACGATGGTGCCACTGAGCAGCACTGGCTCAAGGTTGGCGACAGGGGTGATGACTCCTGTACGCCCCACCTCAAAGCTCACCGACTTGAGCTTGGTGCACTCTCGCTCGGGAGCAAATTTATAGGCTATTGCCCAGCGTGGCGATTTGGCAGTGGCGCCCAGGTTGAGCCACTGGCGCAGCGAGTTGAGCTTAAATACGAGTCCGTCGGTGGCTACTGGCAATGACTTGCGCTCTTTGTCCCAGCGCTCAATGAAATCGGTAACGGCGTCGATTGACTCAAGCACCTCGGTGTGGGCTATCTTGAAACCCCATGAGCGCGCTGCCTCCATTGCTTCGGTGTGGGTCTTGTAGGGCAGATTCTCGCCCAGGATGAAATAGAAATAGGCATCAAGCCCACGGCGTGCCACCTCGGCGCTGTTCTGCAGTTTCAAAGTTCCAGCGGCAGCGTTGCGGGGATTGGCAAAAAGTGGCTCCTCGTTGAAGGCGCGTTCCTTATTCAGGCGTTCAAAGCTTGCCCATGGTAGCATTATCTCACCGCGAACCTCAAATTTTGCAGGAAAATCCATGCCTTTAGGCAATTCCAATGGAATGCTACGAATAGTGATGACATTGGCGGTTACGTCATCGCCACGCACACCGTCACCACGTGTCACGGCGCGCACCAGGCGGCCGTTCTCATAAGTCACCGATATGCTCGTGCCGTCATATTTCATCTCACCGACGATTTCGACCGGTTCGCCACCCAAGCCGTCCTTGGCGCGACGCAGGAAGTCTTGCACCTCCTCAATGCTGTAGCTGTTGCCAAGCGACATCATGGGGCGCTCATGCTGCACTTGCTTGAAACCTTGGCTCAAGTCACTGCCCACGCGCTGGGTGGGCGACAGTGGATCGGCCATCTCGGGATGTTTCTCCTCAAGGTCTTGCAGCTCACGCATCAGGTGGTCAAACTCCTGATCGCTGATAGTGGGTTGATTAAGAACATAGTAGCTGTGGTTGTGGCGGTTTAGCATTTCACGCAACTCCACAATCCTTGCTTCCTCGCCAGTGGGCTGCTTAGGTTGTTCAACCTGCTCCTCACTATTGTTATCTATCTCAAAATCGTCGAATAAACTGGGCTGAATATTCATTATTGTTTATATTATGATATTCGTTAACAATCACGAAAACATTACCAATTACACATTGCAAATATAGGCTTTTTCTTTTGTTTCTGCAATTAAAAAATTCTTTTTTACAATCTATCAAAAACCATTTTTGCTCAGCTTCTCTGTTTTTTTGTGCATAGTTAGTCTTTGTTATTTTTTTTATGTATATTTGCACACTATAGTTATATTAGATAAATGATAGAGAAGAACAAAATTAAGCGCTGGTCGCAATGGGCTGCATGGTTGGTAGTGGTTGCGCTACTGGCAGTTTTCTATGCCAAAAAAGGCGATAATCAGCCCGCCGAGCAACAGGGCGACGAGCAATCGCTTGTAATGTTCCCCGAGGATAACACCAGTACCACGCTTGGCAATGACGCTGCGGTCAACTATGAAAGTGTCTTGTTCCCTCGTGGATTGAGCGACAAGGTAGTAAAGTATAAGGGCTACACAGCTCACTTCAACAAGGACTTGCACATTCCCAATTGTGTAACCTATGAAATCACGGCTAATGAGGCACGAGGCAAGCGCGACCGTAGTGGCAATTTCGAGCGTGACGAAAGCGTGGCAGGATGCCCAAACTGGTGGGACTACCGCGACTCAGGCTACGACCGTGGTCACATGGCACCTGCAGGCGACATGAAATGGGATGAGCAGGCAATGAACGAGACGTTCTACCTCACCAACGTGTGCCCACAGGACGCTGCTCTCAATGCTGGCATGTGGAACGATATCGAGATTAAGGTGCGTGAGTGGGCCCGTCGTGATAAGTCACTTATCGTGGTCACGGGGCCTATTATGGATAATAAACACGAAACCATAGGCCAGGATATGGATATAGCCGTGCCCGATGCGTTCTTCAAAGTCATACTCTCGCCTAACACCACTCCAAAGAAGGCGATTGCATTCATCTGCCCCAATCGCTCTTGTGGAGGTACTATGAAGAGCTATGCGGTGAGCGTCGACGAGGTGGAAAAACGCACAGGCATGAACTTCTTCAACGCCTTGCCCGACGATGTGGAGAACCGCATCGAGGGCACTTGCAACATCAATCAGTGGCTTGACCGATAATGTTTGGCATGTTTTTTGTAAATATCAAGCTGGAACATGTTTAACTAAATTGGTTTTGAAATGATGAAGAAGTTTTTGTATATTGGTTTAGCATGCATCCTGGCTGTTGTCATGGTGCTAGAGTTTACGTCGTTTTCGGCCTTCGCCAAGAAAAAGAAGCGTGACAAGAACCCAAACAGGATAGAGCAGTACACCGATTATAATTTCGACCGCATCGGGAGAAGCAACAGCAATGGCTCACAAATTGCTCAACCAGTGAACTCTAATCTCACTGAGGTGCGCATTAATAGCCGCTACACCAATGTGCTGAAGCGATATCCTGCTATGACTGTGAATTTCAATTACTCTTATCGGGTGCCCAACTGCGTGAGCTATGTCCTCACTAGCGATATGGTGGCGATAACCAATGGCCCCAATGCTCAGAATCGCCGCAACTACAAGTTCTATGCCGACCCGTCGGTGAAGGGCTGTCCTGAATGGTATGAGTATCGTGGCAGCGGTTATGACCGTGGGCACATGGCACCTGCCAACGATATGCGTTGGAGCAGGCAGTCGATGAGCGACTGCTTCTTGATGACCAACATCTGTCCGCAGGATCACGACCTCAATGGCGGTAGCTGGAATAAGCTGGAGCTTAAAATACATGACTGGGCAAAGCGATATGGCAAGATTATTGTCGCTACTGGACCTATTTTCAGTGGAAACAGCCGGCGCATAGGGCAGAACAACGACATTGTGGTGCCTGCTGGCTTCTTCAAGGTTGTGCTTGACCCAAGTCGCAATCGCGCCATAGGCTTTGTCTATGAGAACCACGAGGGTGGAGGTGGCGTGGCCCGTCATGCCTGCTCGGTCGACGATGTGGAGCGCATCACTGGGCATGACTTTTTCAGCGCCCTCCCCGATAACGTGGAACGCTCCATCGAAAGCAACTACAACTTCGACCAATGGAATTGAGCTCTCCGTGTGAAGAACGAGAATAGAGGCTCAACTTTGAACTATGAACTAATAACTCTGAACTAAAATAATGGACACAATTTGCGCAGTATCTACACCCCACGGCATGGGAGGTATAGCAGTGATTAGAGTGAGCGGTGATGAGGTTCTCAACATCGTGCAACAGCGATGGCATGGTAAGCCATTAAGTGAAATGGCTAGTCACACAGCTCACCTGGGCCACATTATCGACTCACAAGGCGAACTCCTCGATGAAGCTGTCCTCACGCTATTCCGTGCCCCCAATTCGTTTACTGGTGAGGATGTTGTCGAAATCTCGTGCCACGGCTCAATGTGGATACAGCAGCAGATTGTCGGTACTCTCATCGATGCTGGTTGCCGTGCAGCAACAGGTGGAGAGTTCACGCAGCGCGCATTTGCCAATGGCAAACTCGACCTGTCACAGGCCGAGGCGATAGCCGACATCATAGCCTCGCAATCGCGCGCCTCGCATCATGTGGCGATGAACCAGATGCGTGGCGCCTTCAGCCGTCAGTTGAGCACTTTGCGCTCTCAACTGCTGCAGTTTGTGTCGTTAATAGAGCTTGAACTTGATTTCAGTGAGGAAGATGTAACTTTTGCCGACCGTGAGCGCCTAACCACACTGGCAACTAATATCAAGAAGGTGATTGACTCGCTCGCTGGTTCCTATCAGGCAGGAAATGCCATCAAGAATGGTTTACCAGTAGCTATTGTAGGACCAACTAATGCTGGGAAATCAACGCTTCTCAACACCTTGCTTGGCGATGACCGCGCTCTAGTGAGCGATATCAAAGGCACCACTCGCGACGTTATCGAGGATACCATCGTGATGGGAGGAGCATTGATTCGTTTCATCGACACTGCTGGCATTCGCGAGTCGAGCGATGTTATCGAGAGCATGGGAATCGAGCGTTCGTTCAAGAAGATGGACGAGGCTCGCATCGTCCTGTGGGTGGTCGACGCCACAGCTCCAATTGCCGAACTTGAGGACTTCCACCAGCAAATTGCAGAGCATTGCCAGGACAAGGCTGTGATAGCCGTAGTCAATAAGATTGACGCAAGCGACACACAAGCTATCGTCAAGAAACTAAATGCACTGGATGTTAAGATTGTCGAAATATCGGCACGCGAAGGCACTGGTGTGGAACAACTCAAGCAAGACATTATTGAAGCTGCCGCCTTGCCACAGGTTAACGACGAGAATGCCGTCATTGTTACCAACGCCCGCCACTATCATGCCCTCGTGCGAGCCAGTGAGGCTATCGACCGCACCCTGCAAGGCCTCGCAACTGGCCTCAGCGGCGACCTCGTGAGCCAGGACATTCGCGAGTGCATGCACTACCTGGGCGAAATTACCGGCGAAATCTCCACCGATGATATCCTCGGTGAAATCTTCGCCCACTTCTGCATCGGCAAATAGATTTTTGCAAAGAAACTATATTCGAACGAATATAAAACAATGGTTTTTATGATAATTTATATCCGAAATGATATAAATTAGTTTTTTTTGTGTATTTTTGTATTCGAAATAGTATATTTTATATTATGGGAAAGACAAAATTATCAATAGCGGTAAAAGCTTTGCGTAAAGAATATGGCCTAACTCAGGAAGACCTTGCCATGAAGTCGGGAGTTGGACTTAGTTTTGTTCGTAGTTTGGAGCAAGGCAAGCAATCTTTAAGGATGGATAAAGTAAATCTGCTCCTTGACCTGTTTAATTATGAATTGATTGCAACAAAGAAACAAAACAATGAAACAAGCAAAAATATATCGTAAAGACATTCTTGCAGGCCTGCTCACTGAAGATGGAGGTGAGTATCGCTTTTGCTATGAAAATTCTTATCTTAGCAGAAAAGATGCTGTGGCAATAAGCCTCACGCTTCCTTTACAAGAAAAAGAGTTTGTGAGTCCTGTTCTCTTTCCGTTCTTTGATGGTTTGATACCCGAAGGTTGGCTGCTAGATGTCGCCCTACGAAACACTGATATCAGTATACTTGATCGTATGTCACTACTGTTGCTCTGTTGTAAGGAATGTATTGGTTCAATAAGTGTAGTTCCAATCAATAAACAAGATTATTGAAAATGTGTAAATGTCTGTATTGCTATAAAGAACTCGAAGAAGGTCAAAAAGACTTTCATCCACGTTGTGCCAAAAAAATCTTTGGGATTAGTGAAGCACCAGCTCTTGAGTATCGTCATGAGGATATCGACCAACTTGCCGAGATGATAATAAGAGCTCAAACTTCACTGACTGGAGTACAACCTAAATTGTCGCTTAACCTAAACAAACATGATGGCGACAACCGATTGACGATTGTTGGACTGTGGGGAGACTATATCTTCAAACCACAGAGCGATAGATATTCTCAACTTCCAGAAAATGAGGATTTGACCATGCACCTCGCCGAAGCGGCAAAGATAAAAGTTGTTCCCCATAGTTTAATTCGTATGGCAGATGGAAAGCTTGGATATATAACTAAGCGCATTGATCGCTCTAAAAACGGCGAGAAGATTGATATGGAAGACATGTGCCAACTGACATTACATCCCACTGAGTATAAGTACAAAGGGTCACATGAACAAATCGCTAAGGCCATAATGCAGTATTGTGATATGCCTAAGTTGAACATAACCAACTACATGCAGTTGTTGCTATTCTGTTTTGTGATAGGAAACAATGACATGCATCTGAAGAACTTCTCGCTTTATCGTCCCAAATCAGCCTATCAGATGACTCCCGCCTATGATTTGCTAAATGTAGCAATCGTAAATCCCGAGGATAAGGAAGAGCTGGCTTTAACGCTCTCTGGTAGAAAGTCAAAACTTAATTTGAATGATTTCCTAAAAGCTGGGACTTCTATGGGACTTGACACAAACGTAATGTTACGTCTCATAGATAACATGCACAAATCATTCCCCAAGTGGAAAGTTCTGATTAAAGATTCCTTCCTCAATGATGAGATGAAGCGCAGATATGAACAGCTTGTCACATCAAGGTTAGAACGGCTACGGGTATAATAACTTCCAAAATAACAACACCCAAACCACTTTGTGTTATTAATGAGCGAAATCTCAACCGATGATTTCCTCGGTGAAATCTTCGCCCACTTCTGCATCGGCAAGTAGGTGTTGCGTTGGCAAATAGGTATAGTTTTGTCCTCTTTACATATCAAGTGAGTTAAATTAGACCTTTTTTAAGTTGACAATCAAAATTCTTGATTGTCAGATTTTTTTATATATATGGTAAGGAAGATATTTATTTATTATCGCTATAAAATGCCAACGCTTGGTTACATATGCTATTGACTTTCGCTTGTTAATGGTTGCAATAATTTGATTAGCAACTTTTTCAACTGGCATCACCCAAAACAATCCTTCGCCTTTTGCCATTGCCGTATCAACGAGACCAGGGCGAATATCAGTAACTATTATATGTCTTCCATATTTGAAAGCCTTTTTGTTTAGGGCTTCCAAGTAGTTGATTTGATAGGCCTTGGTTGCGCTATATGCTGGCGCCATAGGTTCACCTCGCAGACCACCAATAGAGGAAATAGCAACAAGATGGCCATGACTTTGTTGCTCAAAAATGTGGTAGAGCGTATCAATGACAAACGTCCATCCCACAACGTTAGTGTTAATGATTGGATGCTCCACAGCATAGTCCAAAGTGGCGTTAATGTCCCCTATACCAGCACACACGATAGCGAGATCGATGCGTCCTAGTGCTTCTTTAAGAGTATTAATGACTTGTTTAATTTCTTCTATATTGGTAATGTCTGCTTGAGCTGGAATGGTCTTGAATGGATTCTTCTGATACAATTCGTCTAGCAAATGTGCACGTCGGCCAATGATGCCAATTCTATTGTTCTCATTTGAATATTTCTCGAAAAGAGCTTTACCAATACCAGAGGAGGCTCCGATGATAACGATATTCATATTGTGCTTTTTTTGTACAAAGGTAATAGTTTACCAGTAAGCCTAAGCACAAAAGAAAAGCAAAAGAACCCACTTGGTTGCAAACTCTCAAAACATTTTGAGAATTACAGTTCAAAAGTTATCTCTCTACGTATGTTGCTGATAGTTGTAGGTGTAACTTTTAGAAAGGAGGCTATATCTTTTAGGTTGATATTTTGTATTATTTCAGGACAACGAAGTAGCAAGCGCTTATAACGCTCTCTGGTAGTCATTCGATACGTATCAAGATATTGTGTATAGACCTGCGAAAAGAGATGATCGGAAATGGTTTGTTTGAGGTCTTTCATGCCATCTGAATCTAATAGTTTACATAAATCTTCACCTGTTAATTGAAAGACATTACAGGAAGCTCCTGCAACAATTGCTACTTCTGATGTCTTACCATAAAGACAATTAGGGTAATCACCCACGAATTCACCATTAAATGCAAAACCTGTAATATAGTCTTTTCCTTCAGGGAAATTATGCACTTTGTAGTTGAAATATCCACAATCAACATAAGCAATATAATGAGACTTTTCACCTGCTTTGACGAAATAATCGCCTTTAGCGTATTTTGTCACTCGTCCATTATTAATAAAATACTTTTGCAGGCCTGATAGGTCAAGACCATCGATATAAGAATTGAAGTCTATCATATAGCCAAACGTTTAACTTAAATATTGGTGATTAATATGGAAATATACCTATAAATTCGTGTTTTTAGCGAATTCAGTAATTTTTTTATAAAAAACGATCTCCGAACTAATATATATTAGAAATAATATTTTTAAAAGCAACATTTTCAGCACTACTTATATTGTTCGATAAAGTCGCGAACCATCTTGAAAATGGGCTCGTAGCTGTCGAAGCGAACGGTCTCATAGGTATCGAAGATGGTGTGGTAGTATTGGAATGCATCGCCTTTCTCATTCTCAAGGAAGATGCAGGGCACGTGGCGGGTGGCAAAGGGGTAGTGGTCGCTGTTTGCAGCCAGTTCTCCACGATGCAATTCCTTGAAATAGTTCTTGCCTTTGTTAATCTTCTCAAATAGTGAGAACCCACGCATGCCTTCATCGCTCACCTCGCAATACTGAACAGGATTGTTATCGCCTATCATATCAATATTGAAAAGATACTTGATTTGCTCTAGGGGTACGATGGGATGCTCCACATACCAGTTGGAACCACGCAGATTGGCATCCTCGCCCGAGAAAGCCAGGAAGTACATGTCATATGGTGGGCGATTCTTTGCGTAGTATTCTGCAAGTGTCACAACAGCAGCTGTGCCTGAAGCGTTATCGTTGGCTCCAGCGTAGAATACTTTCTTGCCCAGATTGCCTATATGATCGTAATGCGCCGTGAAAACGTAGCAACTATCGTGACGTTGCCCAGCAACTTTGGCAATGACGTTGAAGCACTCATAGTCTTTTAGGAATTTGTTGTCGACATTAACGCTGACGTTCTTAACACCCTCAATTGCTTCGGGTGTCACCCAAATGATTGGCTTATCCACTATGTGGTCACCATAGGCCTTGAAGAACTTGATGGGTGATGCCCATGTGTAAATGAGACCAGCATTAGTGCATTCTCCATTTTTCTGAAGGCGAGAGAATACATCCTTGTGGCGATAAGTGAACCAAAATTCGCAAGCGACAAGGCAGTTGGCGTACTCAGGTTTAGCTAAGTCGGCAAATATGCGCTCGGGATTAAAATTCAGGGTGTCAACATGATAGACGGGAAACTTTCCGTGTACGCCAGGTGAATATTCTCGCATTGAGAAATCAATGCCAGGCCGTAGCTTCTTGCCGTCGGCACTCATTTCCATCTTGCCGCCGAAGGTGTTTATGTCCAATTTAAAAGGTTGGATAATCACCTCATCAACACCAGCTTTCTCATACTCTTTCTGCAGGAATTTCCCGGCTTTGTTAGCGCCGTCTTTGGCATATCCGCGACCTTGATACTTGGCGGAGCTCAACTCCTTTACTATGCGTTTGAAGTGTGTCAAGTCCTGCGCACCAACCTGTATGCCAGCTAGCACTAAAACAATCAAAAAGACTATCTTTTTCATATCTATTTAAGAATTATTATTTGACTTTTCATACAAAGGTACAATTATTATTCAAAATTTTAATAAAAAGTCAAGAAAAATCATTTGTTGCTTCGCGTGACTTTCATCCATAATTTGTATCTTTGCGATAAGAATAATCTGCATTATGTTAAGTGATCTCTGGAAACATATAGTTTATCCCGCCAAATCGGTAAGTGATGAGAAGCTGAGATGCACTTTTGAGGGCAAGTGGGTAGTGATTACAGGTGCTTCGTCGGGCATTGGCGAGGCTTTGACTCTTAGGCTGATAAAGGCTAAGGCTCGTCTGTTTCTCATTGCTCGCAGAGAGGAAAAACTGAAATCTTTGTGCGATAAGGCTCGTGAGAATGGTTGCGAGGCGCGATATAAGGCTATTGACTTGAGGCGGCGTGATGAGCTTGATGCTTGGTGTGAAACGCTCAGGGGGGAGTTGCCCGAGGTGTCTTTCCTCTTTTGCAATGCTGGGAAATCAATCAACCGCAGCATCAGTTCTTCCATCGACAGGATGCATGACTTTGACCGCACTGTGGATTTGAACTACCGCTCGATGGTGGCATTGTCGCTGGCCTTGATGCCATCGTTGCGTAATGCTGGTGGCAGAATTGTGTATACCTCGTCGGTGAGCAGTCGTTATCCATTTGCGCCAGGATGGTCGGCCTATCATGCGTCGAAATGTGCCGCCAATGCATGGTGCCGCACTGCTCGCCGAGAGAACAAAAAGCTAGGGGTTAAGGTCCAAGTGGCCTATATGCCGCTGGTGCACACTCCCATGGCTGATGTGAATGAAAGTTATAAGAATCTGCCAGCCTATTCAGCCGACGAGGCTGCGTGCATCTTGCTGAAGCTGGCAATGGGTAATAAGTTCCGTTACAAACCCTGGTGGGCACTTTAATGCAATGAACAGGACTATATTATCAAAATTAGTAAAGTTGCACCTCATCACTCCAGGTGGCATCTATAATTTGGTCAGGAGCTTCAATGGCGATGGCATATCGCTGATGGCATTGTTGCGCTTTTCGGCTACTTATTACTCTGATAGATGCGCTTTGGTCTCGGATGAGATGCGGCTTACTTACAAAGAGTTATATAGTCTTGCCCAGCATCTTGCTAAAATGCTTTACCAAGATTATTGCCTCACAGCTGGAATGAGTGTGGGGGTTATGTGCCGCAATCACATCACGATGGCATTGCTGCTGCCGGCATTGTCACGGCTTGGCGTGAGAGTGAAACTGCTGAATACCGACATCGCTCCCAATTTGTTGAAAGAACAGGTGAAGAGAAGCAAAATCGATGTGCTTATCTATGATTCAGAGCTGAAAGAGCAACGAGTTCCCGTTGACTTGCCATGCAATGTGCTGCATAGCGAAGACCTGTATCAAAAGGTTGTCGGCAATGCCCAACACCTCAATGTGAAACTGCCACGCATCAAGCGCGGTGGCGATATCTCAGTTTTCACTGGTGGCACCAGCGGAAAGAGCAAGGAAGCGTCAAGGAAAATGAATGTCAACCAATTTTTGCCGCCATTATTTGCTTTGCTCGAGCAGCTTCGTCTTGATGAGCGCGACAGTGTGTTGCTCTCGTTGCCTGTGTATCATGGGTTCGGACTTGCCACGCTTGTTATGTCCTTGCTGATGGGCAAGAAGGTGTGTTTGATGCGTAATTTCGATGCCGAAGAAACTCTGAAGATTATTTCCCTTGAGGAAATCGAAGTGTTGCCGTTGGTTCCTGCCATGCTCGCTCGTCTGTGGCAAGTTGATAAGGCACCTTCACTGATGAAGACTGTGAAGTGCATCATCTGTGGCGGCGACCGCCTCGACAAGAAATGGGTAGACGTCACCTCCGAGCATCTTGGTGATGTACTTTTCAACCTCTTTGGCACTACCGAGGCTGGATTTTTCATGATTGCCTCGCCCCAAGACTTGTCACGCAACGAAGAGGGGACGATAGGGCGGCCCATACGTGGCGTGAAATGTAAGGTGGAGCACGAAGATGGTCAGGGAGTTGGTTCGTTATGGGTGCGCTCGGGCTGGGCAATGATTGGGCTAAAAGACAAATGGCAGAATACCGGCGATATGGTGTATCGCAGCTCTGATGGTTGTTATTTCTATCGTGGTCGTAGCGACAACATGGTGGTGTGCGGTGGTGAGAATGTTTATCCCGAGAATGTGGAAAAAGTTATAAATACCCACCGCGAGGTGCTTAACTCAATGGTTTACCCTGTCTCCGATCCGCTATTTGGCAATGTGCTGAATGCCAAAGTTGAACTGAAGCCCGACTCAACCTTAACTGCCGAAACCCTAAAAGAGATACTGCGCCCACAGCTCTCACGCGCCGAGATGCCACATCACATCACTATCACCCCCATCAGCCTGAAGAATTCAGGAAAGATTGCTAGAAAGAGCAATTCTACGGAGTCTTGGAGATAGTTTAACTCCTTAACTACTCAAATTCCGTAGATATATTTAATTCAATTTGAACCAATCGCTGTGGTGTGTAATCTCACAAAGCTGTCGAAAAGCTGGAGGGGCGCTGCGCTTAATACTTATTGAAAATTTTAATGAAAATTGCATCGACGCTGAGACGAGTAGTGCGGCTGGTTCACTTGGTTCGGTTGGGCCGCGCTTCGCGCTAAAAATTACTGCCCTTCGGGCTAAGATTGGTAGTGTGGTGCCTACGGCACTAATATTTATTTTTACGCTGCGCGCTAAGATGTCGCTGTGCATGGAATCGGTGGAATCAGGTTTGCCTTGAGGCTGGAGGGGCGCTTCGCTTAAAATTGAATGAAAATTTTAATGAAAATTGCATCGACGCTGGATTACTTCACACAAATTATCATGAATTGACCGCAAATTATCATTTAATTATCAGGTTGCCTTGAGGCTGGAGGGGCGCTTCGCTTAAAATTGAATGAAAATTTAATTGAAAATTGCATTGATGCTGGTTTTTAGACAGTCTGGAAATTAAAAACTCCTCGCTTGCGAGGCTTTGCGACACCAATAGGTGCAACTTTGCGAGAGAACGTGGAATCGGTGGAATCAGTGGAATCAGTGGAATCACTTGGTTCACCTAGTTCACCTGGTTCACCTGACTCAGTTTTATCAAACAACAAGGACAACTGTATAACAAACATAACAACTGTTGTTTTGTCGCTACTTGCTAGATTTTTTTGTTTTCTTTGTTTCATGGTTATATTTTTAATAATGTACGTGTGTGCGCAAAGGTAATGGATGGTGGGGTGGAGAGGCAACATTAAAAAAACGGTGAATTATCCATGAATTATCAAACAACTAAAACAACACAATAACAACCAAAACAACTGTTTTTGTTAATCTCACAAAGCCCTTAATCAATGCATAATGCACAATGGGGGCTGCGCGCGGATGCTTTATTAATCTCACAAAGTTGCATCTATCGATGTCGAAAAGCTGGCTTACGCCAGATTATTTTTTCTTCGTAAGTCTCTTGAGGAAATATCTACGGAGTTATGGAGTCATGTAAACTCCTTAACTCCTCTAACTCCGTAGATTATAAGAATGGGCGCCGCGCTTAAAACTCGAAACCAGCTTTGAGGAGTAGTAGCGCCTTGCTGTCTTTGATTCCAGTGTGGACATTCGTGAGTCCTATTCCCACATTAAACGCCAACCTCTTGCTTGAGCGCAGGCCAAAGCGACAGCCCACCGAGGCGTTGTAGAAAAAGCCTTTGTCCTTTTCGAGCGCACTACCTAACCTCAAGTCAATAAATGGATTGAACAACGTGCGAGTGAGGAACACTTTCACATCGCCAAAGAGGATGTTTAAGTTGTTGGTGTGTTTTGTTCTCGTGCCATCGGCATTAAGAGTTTCGCCATCTTTTCCATGCATGAACATATATCCCGCGCCCACTCGCAACCAGGGTAGGAACTGATAGCCCTGCACCGTGCTGAAACCATTTGACGGGTTTTTATATGGCATCACCTCATAGTTATACTCGCCATGATAGCCACGCTGTGGGCCACCTTCGTCAAACTCGCTCGTGAACGCCATGTTATAGGGGCGCTTGCGCTGGATGCGGTAAATCTCAGATTGCTGATAAGTGATGGTGTCGCCTTTTTCAGTGACGATAGTAATAGACTTGCCGGGTTCGTAGCTAATCATGCGCCCCGACTGCTTGTGAAGGCCCTTCGATGCTGACTGATCGTTAGAGTTTTTAAACACAATGGTCACCTCATCATCGCTCAGGTCTTCTACCAAATTCTGAGCATGGCCCGCAACAGCAATAGTAAAAATGCACATAAGTGCGATAGCTAATTTCTTCATAGTTTATTTGTTGTTTTTTAGTTAAATATTTTTCTACACTGCATTAGCATTAAGAGTTAGCACAGTCAATGCCATTAATGTAATCTTTTTTATAGCTGTAAATTTTTGTGTTTATCATAATCGTTTGTTTTTTAGGTGGCTGTTTTTTTTACACCACAAATCTTGGAAAATTAGCTTATTGTACCCTAAAGAGCAAGGCGCAAACCTAACTCTAATGACCCATCATCTCCATTACGATAACGACAAGATACGCGGCAGTCCGAAGATGAATCACTACAACTACCACCACGTATAACATAATGAGGCCAATTAAAAGGACTTCCATCATAATAATAGAACTTATCATTACACCACTCCCTCACATTGCCGCTCATGTCATAGAGGCCGAGTTCGTTAGGTTGCTTGGTGGCAACTGAATGGGTGCCAAATTCATTACTGTTTCCTGAATAATAGGTGTTGTTGCCATACCAGGCTACTTGTTCAATATCATTGCTGCCGCTATAATTATAGTTTTTGCTAAAGCTGCCTCCCCTAGCGGCATACTCCCACTCTGCCTCGGTGGGAAGGCGGAATGTCTGGCCGGTGATTTGATTCAACTTGTCTATAAACTCTAGGCAATCTTCTCGACTCACATTCTCAACAGGACGTTGCATGTTGGTTCCAAAATCATGGTTGTTTTTAATTCCATTGCAAAAGCTAGGGTTATTTCCCATCACTGCTTGCCACAATTCTTGTGTGACTTCGGTCTCGCCTATGGCAAACGACGACACTTTAACCTGATGAGCTGGCTTTTCATAAATAAAGGCATCTTCTTCGTTTGAACCCATAGTGAACGTGCCTCCTTTTGTGGTTATCATCTTGAATGATACGCCATTGACATTAAACGTCTGAGTCCAGTTTTTCACTTCAGGCCCATCTTCTTTTAAACAAGAAGTGAATAACACTGTAACAGTTAATGTTGCTATTAGCACTTTCAATGTATTTATCATAATCTTTTTCTTTTTTGAGTTGACGATCTTCTTAAAACACCACTAAATTAGTAATTATAATTGTTTTATGCAAATATTTCTACTCTTCTCCAACATACACCGCACGAACGCCTTTATAATGCAGTATTTATAGTGAGAGTCTTGACAGCGTGTGACTAATAAATAACAAAGTTAATTGTATGTCAGATTTCTCACTATAAATCCTTGATAATATTAATTGCTGTTGCCCAGTAGAATGTTGTAAACTGCAGTAACATCAGCACTGGTTACTTCGCCGTCTCCATTCACATCGCTGGTTTCATAATACCGGTAGTCACTGTCGAGCAGATAGTTATAAAGAGCTGTGATGTCGGCGCTTGTGACAACTCCATCATCGTTCACATCGCCCTCGACGGGATTTTTCAGCCTTTGAGCCTTTTCATAGGCACGACCTTTATAGACGAGTTCGCCATTTTCATAAACAGCTGCCAGACTCGCCATGGGATTGAAACCTGTGTAGTAATCCCTATAAGGAATGAGCAAGTCGCCAAAATCACAGTCAACACCAATGCCTTCTATGGTTTTAAATGACTGTTCATCATTTCTATGTTCAATAAAATATCCTTTCCTGACACTTTCTCCAACCTCAACTTCGATTGATGAGTATGTTGTGTAATTCGTAATGTAATCATAAGGACCATCTTCACCAAAAAGAATGTATGCCTCATCAGGCAAGAACATTGGTTTGCTGAAGTCATATAATGTTTTTGGCATCATCCACCAATAAGTATAATAGACATACTCGTCTTGATCTTCTGTATCTATATATACTGTAACAACCTTGTTCTCTTCTCTTACATATGCAACAAAATATGGCTCCTGGGCGTTGCCCTGCTTGTCATAATTGGTGCGATAGATTTTATGGTAAACCTTTCCATCAATCGTTGTAGTGCCATTGAATTCAAGGGCGTAAAGCGAATGTTTAGGAAGAGGATCATCGCTTTCGCCCACATATTCCCAAACTACCCCTTCGCGAACTAGGGGCACGTACTCTGACAAATAATCTACTGCTGCTTCATAATCTTCTCCTTTGAATAGTATTTCGCCATTATCCTCAAACCAGGCAAGAGATGTGTGAGAACCGTCTGGCATGACCATTGGCCATGGGTCATAAAAAACATTGTCAAGACAGCCAACCCCTTCAGCTATTCTTTTTGTGTTACCAATACTGTACAAGTTAACCAAATTGTCTCCTAATTGCATTTGTTCACTAGAGACTGGTGTCAAAAATATTTCTTCCAATGTATAAGGGGATGTTATATCGTTGAAATCATAAATCTTATATTCATTTATATCTTCATTTGATATTATACAACCATAAACCTCAGAATCAACAGGAATGATATAAATCTGCTTGTCTTGCTCTCTGACATAAGCAACGAGTCGGTTATTCTGTGTCGCATCATTGATATTGGCAGCATAGAGCATGCTATAAATATTCCCTCCGATTTCTTTCTGCCCATCAAATTGGTATGAGGTTAAGGACTCAATATTCTCTATTGAATTATTATAATACTCAACCCATTTCACTCCCTCGCGCACTAGAGGAACATATTCATATTCAACTGCGCTGGCGCTGGTTATCATCAGCAGTCCCAGCAAGGTAAAAATCATCTTTTTCATAATCGTTTATTTTTATGTGTTAAACTTAATTATTTTGCGATGTTGCAAAGTTATAAACATTTTTTTAAATTACCCCCCCCATTTGTTAGATTGCATTAAAAAAGAATGGTGTTGTTGGTATTTTGGGGCTCAAAATCCAGTTCATTTGACTCAATTTGAACCGATTTGAACAAATCGCTGCGGTGGATAAACTCACAAAGCTGCATCTATCGATGTCGAAAAGCTGGCTTACGCCAGATTATTTAAATTCTCCTGCGTGAGCAGGCTTTGTGACGAACTCCGTTCGCAACTTTTTGAACAAAATATTAGAAGCGGTAGTCAATGGCAAGTGTTTTTTCTTTTGCTTTCACATTTTATGAATAGGCGCCAGCATATTAGCCGTGGCAAACTTTACATCGCTTCGCAAATAAATCTTATTAGCAAGATTCAGCACTTGCTCGGCATTATTGAAGTGGCAGTCGAAATAGAAAAAATAACTGTCTGCATCCTCTTTTTTACCTTGCTCATGGTCGGCAAGTGTCAATTTTCCCTTATAATCCTTCAAAATTTTATCCTTAGTTTTTGGGTCGTAAACCCAAACTCCTATTGATGGGTCAATAATGATATAATCATGGGAAATTTCATTAGTGTAAAGATCAGTATAATAACCAGCAAAATATCGGTCACTAACGAAATCCTCAGCAGTTATAAAGTCACGGCTTCGTGAAACTATATAAATATCTTTTGATGCTTGCAGCTTTATGACTTGAGAGCCCTCTTGCTGTGACAGCTGCTCCAACTCGGCATTTCTCCTGTCAGTCTTAGGGAAAATGCAGTACTGACCAGCAGCGCGATAAGCAAACTCAAAGAGTGTCAAATTAGGCTTATAACCATAGTAATAGCCAACATTCGAGACGAGTTTTTCCAGTTCGGTATCACCTTCATCGGCTTCGTGCTTAACGACCTTCACGTTTACTGGATCCTCAAGAATAGAGTCAGAATCGCACCCTGTAAGCACCAATGCGCCCGCAACAAACAATAAATATACTAGTTTTTTTACCATAATTATTTTGTTAATTTTGAGGAACTAATAGTTTTGAATGCACAAGGTCTTGAGAAAATCATCATTTATTGGGCAATTGAAGAGCTCTCAAATGAAATTCTTCTTCAAAGTAGTTGCTACAAACAATATGGAAATTGAAAATCCTTGTGGTGTCACTGTTGTTTGGTTTGAATTCTAAGTCAACATAACTATATAGCTTTTTGGTTTCTGTCTCAAAATAATTCTCCGACAGTTTCGACGATAAGAATGCTTCATTGCCATCACCAGGATTGTCAAAACCTACTTCATCAATAGAAAACTCGTCATAGGCATGCCTAATCCGATATTTAGCTCCTTGTGCAGGAACATATAACCTGGGTTGCTGTATGGCAGGAGTCCATTGGAGAGTGTCGCCCTCAGTTTCTCCATCTTTGAGCAGAACCCACTGTCCTGGCACTTTGCTGCCAAGTAAAGGGGCATCGTCATCATCACCGCATGACACAAATCCCACACAGCACATCAACAGCAATAATAAACTTAAAATATGTTTCATAATTTTTTCTTAATACTGCTGGTTACTTTTTCTCTGGAATTACAACAAAAGAGCTAATGTGCTTGTCGCCAAGGTCCATGAGTTTTTGTGTGTGGCAGAAGATGGCATCGCCAGATTCCACAAATTGGTCATCATTTCCAGCTACCCATGGGTTGACTTGACTATATTTCCTCACAAGAGCAAAAACCATATTGTTCTCAACCATGAGACTCTCAACGCAGGATGAATGGTTGTTGCCATTACCAGTAGCAAAATCCTTGTGCTCATACCAGCCTAATTCATAAGTTAAATCAGAATATTTGCCTCCAATCTTCATAGTTGCTTTATCAACATTGTAATCGTCGGTTTTGAATCCACCCAAGCACAACTGCCCATTAAGGACACTTGCACAAGTGATAGTTGAGAATCCTTCATCAACAATTACGTTGGAGTTTACAGCATAAGCACCTTTACCTTCGCTATTGTTTCCGAGAAGATACACGTCATTTCCCACAATGCACATTCTAAGTGGTGTGATGTTGCCGTTTACTTGATAAAGTTTTTGTCCATTCTTTTCAACTATCCAATTACCCGATGGGTTGAGCTCACGTGAATATAAGTAAGCATGGTAGAAGTTGCCGTTGCCATCAACCATACTCATATCATACCTAAACATATATGAAGTTATGTCCCCATTAAGTTTATACGAGAATTCTTTTGAATTGCCATTCTCATCAATAATGACATACTTTTCTTCGGAATAGCTTTCGCAAACATAGTTGTAACTGTTATTGGTGTTAGAAACTGACACCCACCAGTGGTCACCAAGATAATCATTCAATTGAGTGACAATCTTATTGTCGGTGATTTTCTCTCCATCAAATTTCATCATCCTGAAACCGTCACTAGCCTTGCTAAAAAGCATCATCTCGCCATTATGCATAAACAAGCATCTTAAAACACCATAACTGTCGTCGACTGTAGTGGTCTTAACTTGTTTATCGGATGTACTCATTGAATGGAGCGTGTTTCCAGTCTGCGCCACAATTGTCACATTATTGGTCTGTACCTGTGGGTTCCAAGGCTCGTCGTTTTTGTCTTCACAAGAAACAAGAACCAATAATAAAGTTAATAATAGGAAAAACTTTGATTTCATAATTATATTGTTTTTAGGGTGGTCAAACGCCACGGTTAATAATTTATATTCAATTATTGTCTCAGTTGCAAAGTTATAAACATTTTTTTAAATTACCCCCCCATTTGTTAAATTGCGTTAAAACAAGTGGCGTTGTCGGTATTTTTTGTTGGCTCAAACCTGTTCATTTGACTCAATTTGAGCCAACTTATTAGGAACGACAATTGTCATTAATAAAACAAACATAAAGAATTATTGTCGGTAATTGTCGTCGAACTAATTTTCTGGTTGCAAAGTTACGGTGGCAAAAACTATTATGCAAGAAAAATGCCCGTGCCTTTACTTTTCGTAACCCATTGTCATTGTGTATGTTAAACAACTTCGTAATGTGCCTTTTCATTTTGTCCTATGAAGAGCACAAAAACAGAGGCAAAAAAGGTTGTTTTGTTGTTGTCTTAATGTTGTAAGGAGTTGTTTGAATCTAGACCTTGGGTGATGTTTATAACATAGTCAGTGAGGTTGCCTTTTATACCCATCTTGTCTCTAATCTTCCGCCTACGACTTCTGACCGAAGCGACATTCCTGTAATTCCTGCACACGGCTATGGCGGCATCGGAGAAACCGCAGCACATCAGCTTGATGAAGTTCAAGTCGCTCGCCGAGAGTTGCGGGAAATCATTGGCTATCTTGTCCATCGCACCATTATGCTTGATATTGATATAGGAATACAGCCCTTCCCAGAACTTCGTGTCGTCGTCGGCAATAGGCGATATCTTGTGAACCACCTCGTTGCTTTTTGAGTCCTGGTTGGGGGTGTAGGCTCCAGTCATAATCTCCTCAAGAGATACCAGCTTCTCGGTCATAGTCTTGCTGAAGTGGTTGTCAAAGTCGGCAAGGTTGCTCCTCAACTCCTCATAATTGCCGAAACTCTCTTCCTTCAGCTCATCAATCATCTGCTGCTGATCTTTGCGCTTTTTCCTACTGATGACGATAAAGAGTGATGTGGTAATCAATGCAAAAACTAAGAATAAAGCAATTAAACCGTAGATGGTTTTATGTTGCGATGAAATCTTATTGTTGTCTCTTGCCGTAATTTCTTCATCAATGTTCCTTTCATTTTCAAACAAAGAATACTTTATTGGATTGTAACTCAAAGAGTCATATAAATTATTGTATAAGGTCTCGTATTTCTTTATGACTAAATTATCACCTGAACTCTCTGCAATTTCTTTTAGAGTCAAATATCGTATCACGAGCATTTGTTTGTCATTAGGATTTCTTTGTGTTTTTGATAAATAGAATTTTGCTGAATCGACATCCCCTAATGCGCAGTAGGCTCTTGCCAGATTATAATAGCAATGGTCATTAATATATTTTCCCCCATTTTTGATGCAATAAAGAGCAGTATTTTTAGCTTTATTATAATCTCCATCCATATAATATGACAAAGATAATGAAGACATTGCCACAAACATCTCATTACTGTCGCCGATTTCTTTTGTTTGCTCAATGGCAATAGAAAAATGCTCTTGGGCTTTTTGTTGGTCGTTAATTCTATAAAGATTTCCGAGATAGGAATGACAAAGTGCTGTCATGCGTTTATCATGTAATTTATCATAGAAAAATAAAGCTTTCTTAAACTTCTCAAGGTCAATGTTGTTACTAGCGTAGTTTTTGTAGTAAAGCACTGCCATTCGCATGTTGATTTGCGCAAGATTGCGGTAGTCGGTGCTGTCGGCGTTGTCTTCGGCCTGTTTATACCTCTTAATAGCTTCGACAGGATTGGCCCTCTCTTCGAAATAGGAACCTTTATAGAGTAAAGAACGTGTATAGTGCTCATTGTTATGGTTATCGCTATAGTAGTCAAGTGCACTATTAATTAAAGTGTCGCTAGTGCAGTTGCCATTGCAACGGAACTGAGCTTGCGTGAGTAAGAGGGCGTGATAGGCAAGGTTCTCATCGTTGGTAAGGGAGTCGCGGTTGATGGAATTAAGTATGGCAAGCGAGCTATCGGGGTTAGTCCACATAAGCGTATCGGCGAGAACCAGTCGCTTGTCAACGCTGCGACTACAACTTATCGCTGCCGAGAGCAAAACAGCCAAGAGGCAAATGTATAATAGTTTCTTCATAATGATGCTTTAAAACGTTGCAAATTTAGCACGTTTTCTGTTAACCACCAAACATTTTGCCCGTGCCCTTACTTTTTACAAGTTGCTGTAAATCAATTAGTAACAAGCGTCAAAAATGTGCCCTTTGATTATTTTGCACAAATTCCCCTAAATTGAAACGGAATTTTATAAAAAATGAGCAGAAAAACTTAGCACAAATCGCCCAGAAGCTCAACGTGCCAAACCTTGGTGATAGCTCTTGTGGTTGTATTCTATTTCACAAAGTGTGGGTGGTTCTCGTCGCCAAGGTTTGGGTCGAAATGGAATCCCTCGTAGCTGAAGGCTTGCAAAAGTGATGGTTTGCTAATTTGATTCTCAATGATGAATCTTGTCATAGCTCCTCGGCACGTCTTTGCCCACACGGCTTGCATCTTCAGGGCATTGCCTTTCTTCACGTAGAACAGGGGTTGCACAATGCGCACCTCACGGCTCACGCGTTGCCAGTCGAGCAGATGCTGAAACTCCTCGGTAGCGAGGTGGATGAGCACGCCGTCATCGGCTTTTACTGAGTTGATTAGTACATCTGTTAGGCGTGATTTCCAAAATCCAAACATATTCTTGCTCTCGCCGCTGGGTAGCTCCACACCACCTTCCATGCGGTAGGGTAGAGTTCCGTCGAGCGGCCTGAGCATGCCATACAGGAACGACATTATCCACAGATGCTGCTGTGAGAAATTGAGCTGCTCTGTAGTAAGCGTCTCTGCCTTCAGGTGCTTATAGGCTTGCCCGTGATAAGCAAGAATGGCCGGCATAGTGGCTGCATCCTCAAGGTGGTGCATAAAGCGCATCTTGTTTTGAGTTGCAATGGCTTGACTACACCCAAGTATCTCGGCAATCGTCTCGATGGGATAGGAAGCCATGTCGCGAGCGAAAGCCGCCGCCTCGTTTTGAAACCGAGGTGTGGTCATGTCAACATTGGGCATCGACTTCAACTGGTCGTGCATGATTTTGGCCGAAGCAAGTATAATCTGCATAGAGTTAGTGGTGTTATTTCATCCTTGTTTTTAAGCGTTGCCATGCAGGTGCGTCGAAGAGGAAGCATTGTCGCATGGTTTTCATCATCGCAGTGAAGCGGCTCATGGGAATAGTAAAACTCAACTCGTTCTCTCCAACCCATGGGCGTACCGATGGATCGAGTAGCCCCAGGAAGCATTGATGCCCTTGTCGTGCATTCTCGGCGACTGTCATTGACACTACTGTGCTGCAGCCTGAGCCAAACCTGGTCACCACAGCATCGTTGTGATTGTTATCGAAGAATGCCCAGCCACACAGCCCTGAGAGCATGTCGGGAGTGGCATAGAATAGCACACCCTCAGCCCAGTCAAGTGATTCCACCTTGTCGATGCGCTGGAAGTTGAGATAACGTTTTGTCGTCTTTCTCAATTCTAGACTGTTGACGTAATCGACCACCATCTCGGGGGTGAGTTTGTATTTCTCCTTGAGCGACACAAAGTTGGCCACATATTCAGGCATGTCGGCAAAGCCTGTATAGAGTTTTCCTCCTCCACATCCTATTACGTCGACGCTCAAGCTCACACCGTTTCCTTCGCGCGCTTCTTGCAGTCCTTTAAAGAAGCAGCCGCCTATTTTCTTGGTTTCGGCAATGGCAATGTCGCTGTACCCAAAAATCAGTGGCAGTTGAGCAGTCTCGCCAAAAGCTTCATGGTAGTTTTCAATAAAATCTTTTATGTCTTTCATAAGAATGTTTATTTAGGGTTAATGATTATCTTTTGGCATGGCGGCAAGGCCGGCAGGAGTCATGAGGCCACGACGCTCAAGGTCGTGACAGCGTTGCTTGTTGAGTTCGGTCCAGTGGCTTCGCTTGCGACGTGGTGAAAGTCTTTGCACCAAGCGACCGTCGGGTAGTTTCTTGCAAGTAGAATCGATCCAACCAAAGCACAATGCTTCTTCCACAATGTCGAGATAGGGTAGTGCCACCCATTCAGGTTGCTTCTTGCGAAAAGATACAACCCAGCATTCTCGCGCTGTGGAATGATTCTCCACAAGCCACTGCCGCAGTTCGTTCCTACTCTTAAAACTCAACAAATTAGTCACTTCCATAGCAAGAATAACTATTTTTTCTTAGAATGCTTATTCTTGACTAGTTCATAAGACTGGCGCACTAGCATCCTTAAGGTGTCATCATCAACGTCATTGTTCACATCCACGCTTATCCAATAGCGCTTGTCGCCGTTGAAAGGTTCGCCAATGGCTTGATAACGCTCTTTTAGCTCAGCCATTTGCTCTGGGTCGCACTTTATGGTAATAAACCTGAAATCATCGATATTGAAATAGCAGAACATATGCCCATTAACATAGAACACAAGAATCGTGTACTTGCCCCGCGAGAATTTCTCGAAAGGAGTGGCCTCGGTCACGCCTGGCAGCGAGAGGCAGTAGTCACGAAACTCCTCGATGTTCATGTCTCAATTCTCTTGATAACTTTAGCTGGTATTCCACCCACAATAGTATTGGGTTCAACGTCCTTAGTCACTACTGCGCCAGCGGCAACCACCGCTCCGTCACCAATCGTCACGCCGGCGAGCACAGTGGCATTGGCGCCAATCCACACATTTTTGCCAATGTGGATGGGTGCATGAGTCATGCCTCCACGCTTTTCGGGGTTGAGGTAATGGTTAAGAGTGGCTAGCACCACATTGTGGCCTATCAACGCCCCTTCATCAATCGTTATGCCGCCTTGATCTTGAAACTTGCAGCCCATGTTGATGAACACCCGTTCGCCTAGGACGGTGTTCTTACCGCAGTCGGTGTGGAATGGCGGAAACATGCCCACGCTTTTGGGCACCTCACGCCCAAAGAGCTGCTCGAGTAGCGCATGCAGTTCCTCGGGGGTGTGATATCGACCGTTAATCTCGGCTGTGATTTTCAGTGCTTCCTGTGAGAGCTTGTGAAACACGGCATGCACTGGCGAACCACCATCAATGGGTTCGCCAGTGGCCATGAAATCTCGAAATTCTTGTATTGTCATGAATTATATATTGGCAACAAGGTCAATAATCTTCTGTTTTATTTCATCGGTCTTCTGCTCATCGTTCTTGGCAGTAACGATACCGCAGTCTTCAGCTCCCCAATAATTGCAAATGTCGCGGTACTCGGCAGTTGCGCCGTCATACACGCCTGGTGAGTAGCTTGACATGAGCAGAGCCATCTTCTTGACTCTGGCGGGGTTGTTCACGCAATACATGCGCTGGATGGGTGCTTGAATTTGAGCGCACAATGTGAAATAGTAGATGGGTGCAGCTAAAATCAATACATCAGCTTCGTTCATCAGTGGATAGAGCTCCTGCATGTCATCTTGTTGGATGCACGCACCGTTGCCCTTGTTGTGGCAATACTCGCAGGCTAAGCAACCAGCAATCTTTTTGCGTGCCACGTTTGCCAATACAACATTGTGACCTGCTGCTTCAGCAGCCTTTTTACACTCTTCAGCCATCCAAGCTGTGCTACCGTTTGCTCGTGGTGAGCCTTGTAAAATGAGAATGTTCATAGTGAAAGTGATGTTATTAGTTAATGATATGAAAATTTAAATATTTAGGTTTCAAAATGTTGAAATGATAGTTGGGTCTATATAGCTGAAATTGCTCAAGAACCTTGTTGCAAGTTCCTGTGCTATGGTTACAAAGTTAAGAATTATTCTTGAAATTATTAGAATAAAAGCCTACAAAAACGATAAATTATCGTTGGCGATTCAACCAAATGCACGCCCACCATATCGTTTGCACGGCGCTGCGAGTGGTGAGGAATGCAACGAACGATATCCAAAGGGCGTGGTTGCCTAGTGAGGTGGGAAGGGTGAAATACAGCAGGAAAAACAAGCCACAGGCTGTGGCCACGGCAGTAAGCATGCCTCGTGTCGCAGTAACGCCAATGAACACGCCATCCCACACAAACGCTGCCATGCTTACTAATGGCACTACCGAGCACCACCAGTGATAGTACATGGCTGTGCTCACCACCTCGCTCTCGCTAGTGAATAACGAGAAGATGCTATGAGGAAATATCGAGTAAGCCAAGACAAACACCATCGTAAGCATTGTGCTCCACACAAATAGCCAACGAACGCAGCGATGCATCTGTCGATAATCTTTGGCTCCGTAGTACTTGCCAACTACCGCCTCGCCAGCAAAGGCAATGCCATCCATAAAGAAACTGAAGAGATGGAACAGCTGTTGCATCAAGGTGTTAACTGCTAGCACTATATCACCGCTGACGGCTCCTGCTCGTATGAAGAAAAGATTAACAGCTAGCATGAAGATACAACGCACGAAAATGTCGCTGCTAACCTTGAAAAAACGTCCACTGCCATTGAAGTTGAAAGCTCTCTTGAAGTGGAGTTCTCGTACAATTGAGACAAAGCGGTTTCGAACTCGCCAGCATGCATAAATAACTCCAACCCACACCGATGTGAGGGTGCCCACGGCGATGCCCTTAAATCCCATGTCGAGCACGTACACCGCAACAAGGCTCACTATTACGTTGAGAACGTTCACACCTATTGAGATGAGCATAGGGCTTCGTGAATCCTGCATTCCTAAAAGCCAGCCTTTTATCGACATCGTTACAAGCACTGCAGGAGCTCCCCACACAACTATGCTGAAGTAGGTTGATGCAAGAGCTGAAACCTCGGGGCTAGGGCCCATAATCCAGAGCAATAGCCATCGCAATGGGACTTGAAGAATCACCATGGCGATGCCGGCGATAAGGGCTATGGCACTCGAACGCTGCAATGTGTCGACTTGAGCCTGGACTGAGCCGCTACCATAGGCTTGGGCCGTGAGTCCCGATGTGCCCATGCGCAGGAAGCCAAAGTTCCAGTAAAGCATGTTCATCATCATTGCACCCACTGCTACTGCACCAATAAACTGTGGTGCACCCAGGTGGCCGGCAATGCCCGTGTCGAGCAATCCCAGTAGTGGCTCGGCAATGTTGGCGATTATCGCAGGCAGCGATATCGCCATGATTTCCTTATTTATCTTCGACAGGCTCATATTTTCCTAAAAAACGCTGCAAAGTTACAACAATTAATGAAGAAAGCATAATGAACAACGCACAATCAAAAATCTTTTCTATAACTCTTTCTTCTAATCTCATAAAGGTTAAACTTGTTTAATAGTTTGTGTTATGTGGTTTTAGTTATTAACTTTGCAAACATTAATATTTTTAAAAGAGAAACTAATTATGAAATACTTTAAATATCTGGCTATTGCCTTGTTTGCTGTAGTAATGGTGGCTTGCGGTGACGATGAGCCCAAGAACACGTTTACTCGAGAGTTCAACATGATTTATCCTCAGCTGCCAGCTGGTCACAAGTTCATTAAGAAAATTGAAAGGAAATATGACCGAGGCGCAACAAGTGTGGCTACAGCCGAATATGACGGCGACCACCTTAAGAGCATCAATGTGGTGAACCGTGATGATAATGGAGATTTGTTGAATGAGGAGACCATACAATTTGACTACAAGAACGGTGCGATTATTTGCGACAGGAGCATTCAGGATGTTACCTATTCGTTTGAGGTTAACGGGTCTGGCGCCATCTATCGACTAAATAATATATCTTCTGGCAGTACTTCTTCAGCATTTGTTTATGATGAAGATGGACATCTTGAGGCAGCACAAGTAACTACACCATCGTCATCAGGCACAACCTCATTTAAATGGGTTAATGGAAACATAACCGAGTGGGTGAACCGTGATATCAATAAGCCAGATAGCGTGGCCTATGAATATGGCGAAGGCGCTATCCTTAACAAGGGTTGTATAGATATTCCCGGTAATGAGACAGTGACTTTCACTAAGTTTATTTGTGCCATTATTCGCAACGCAGGGCTTTATGGTGCTCCAACAACTTATTTGCCTACTGTAATTAAAAAAGGTGTTGATCACGCACAAGCAACTGAACAGGGTTCGAATCATGTCGAGCTTAAGCGATATCCCATCACTTACGTTCTTGATGCCGATGGCTATGTGAAGAGCTATACAACCACCGAGACGCCCAAGTACACTGTGACGTTCACCTACAGGTAACTCTCTGTCTAGGGAAGGTCGCTTTTTTCTTAAAACCTCTATTATTCTTCTTCAGCAGGTTCTTTTTTCTTCCTGAATTTGCTCTTTAATCGTTTGTAGCCCTCAACGCCTAGAATCGTAAGGCCTCCGTACTGGAAGGTCTTAGCAAGTCCAAAAAGGACTGTCCATAGTATTCCTTTTGCTGTGGCGCTAATGGGTAGCAGCATCTGAGCGAACGATAAGATGTAGAAAGGTATGCAGCAGAGCAATACAATCACACCTGTCCTAAATGACAGCGATTGCAGCCATTGCTTTATTTTGCGAAAAATGCTAATGAAGTATTCTTTCATATAATGTGTTTCATGGTTTCCAAACGTGGAGGCCCTCGGCCGAGGCGATGTTGTCGAGGAGTTGCAATGTCTCCTCATCAGGGTCATATATCGTCATGTTGTGGTCATCACCAGTGATGGATAGCATCGCCATTGATTGCTTGAGCACCACGAATAATGGTCTGCGTTTTACCACTATACGCTCCAAATCCTCTGGAGCAGGATTCTCCACCCAAGATTCGTCATCAACTTGGAAGACGATGATGTCAACGTAGCAATTGAGTTTCAAAAGCACGTTGGCAAATTTGCGATAAATGGCATCCACACGTGGCGGTGACAAGAAGTATTTTTCTAATGTGAAATACTGCCCGCCAGCATTGGCCGGCACCTGCTTAGGCAAGATGTCGATAATCCAGTAGGGCTTTAACAATAAATTCTCGATATCAACCATCATTCAGCATTAACAGCCTTGGGAGTCCAATGCATAAAGAATTGCAACACTTTGTCCTTGTGATAGCCCTTGCCTTCTTCGAGATAGCTCGAGTCTTGAATGTGAATAACGTTGCCCTTAGCATCAAGCACTACAAACACCGGATAACCAAATCGCCCAGGATTGCCCAATCGCTTGAGCATGGCTTTATCGCGTGCTTCGTCGGTCGACTTGTGAGGGTTGTAGCTCACATGAATGTAGACGAAGTTTTCGTCGATAAGCCTAGCGATTTCCTCGTCTTTAGTTATAAAATCGGCAAAGCGAAGGCACCATGGGCACCAGTTGCCACCCACTTGGCAAATCACGAACTTGCCCTGCTCGTTAGCCTGAGCAATAGCCTTGTCGATTTGCTCCATCGGGTTGATATCATCATTATATACTTTCTTGAGCTGGGCATTTGCACCCAGAGCCAAGACAGCAAAAATTGCAAAAGTTAAAATTTTCTTCATTGTTATTTTGTTTTGAATTAGTTCTTGGGATTGATGAGGTAATGCCAATCAATCTTGTCGGTCAAAATCAATACTTGGTGAAGTTGTATTTCTCGCGCAGCTCAGCTTTTTTCTCCTCGGGCAGGCTAGTGAAGTAGCCTTTCCAGCCAGGGCAGAAGTTGATGTGCCAGCGCCAAAAACGTCCGAGTGCCGACTTAGGTTTCTTGTCATAATGAGCGCGGAATTTGCAGTTTTCGCAAGTGTGTGCCATAATTAATAGTGTTTTAATGAATTTGGTGTAAAGGTAAGAGAAAAACTTGAGATAGACAAAAAGGCTTTGTCTTTTTTGCTCAAAAGGTTAGTTTTTGTAATTTTGCGACCAAAATGTAGGTACTATGGCAATAATTGAGATTACATCACTGGAGCAGAGTGGGGTGGAGGTGTTCGGTACCTTGACCGAGGCTCAACTGCGCAACCGCTTGGAACCCGACAAGGGAATTTTTATCGCCGAGAGTCCAAAGGTGATTGACGTGGCGTTGAGGGCAGGATATGAGCCATTGTCGCTGCTGTGTGAGCGTCGCCACATTGAGGGCGATGCTGCCGATATCATTGTGCGTTGTGGCGACATTCCTGTATATACTGGCGAACGCGAACTGCTTGCCCAGCTCACTGGCTATGTGCTCACTCGTGGTGTGCTGTGTGCCATGCGCAGGCCGGCGCATCCAAGCGTGGAGCAAGTGTGCCGTGATGCTCATCGTGTGGTCGTGATAGACGGTGTTACCGATACGACCAACATTGGTGCCATATTCCGTTCGGCAGCGGCTTTGGGCATTGATGCTGTGCTGCTCACTCGCACGAGTTGCGACCCTCTAAACCGTCGTGCAGTGCGTGTGTCGATGGGCTCAGTGTTCCTTGTGCCCTGGACGTGGCTTGATGAGCCTATCCAAAGCCTCAACTCTCTTGGTTTCAAGACAGCGGCAATGGCGTTGAGTGACAACTCCATCAGCCTTGATAACCCCGTTCTTGCCACCGAGCCTCGTCTTGCGATAGTGATTGGCACCGAAGGCGACGGCCTGCCCCATGAAACTATAGAGCAGGCCGACTATGTGGTGCGCATACCCATGAGCCACGGTGTGGATTCCCTCAATGTAGCTGCTGCTTCGGCTGTGGCATTCTGGGAGCTAAGAGTGGCTAGGAATTACTAAAGTTGGCATTAAAGACTCACTACCTCGATTGTGCTACTCGAGGAATTGCCTTCTTGGTTAACTTGAATCTGTACAGGAATTCTCTCTTTCAGCTCCTCAATGTGACTTATGATGCCCACTTGGCGTCCGGTTGCAGTGTGCAGGCTGCGCAAGGTGTTGATGGCATTTTGCAGAGGCTCACCGCTTAGCGTGCCAAAACCCTCATCGATAAAGAGCATGTCAACTTGCAACTGCTGTGCTATGTCGCTCAATGCCAATGCCAGGGCTAGTGACACCAAGAAGCTCTCGCCGCCCGAGATTGTGCTTGCCACTCTCGACACATATCCTTGATAGGCGTCTTCAACACTAATCACAAACGTTCCAGGCTCCACCTTGAGGCGGTAACGGTCGGTGAGAGAGCGCATGTATTGGTTGGCCGAGTGAATGAGATTCTCAAGAATATAACTTAGAGCCACCGTTCGGAACTTCTTACCGGTATTGTCGCCAATCAAGTTGTTCAGTTTTTCCCATTGCTCATAGATGGCTTTTAGGTTATCTCTTTCGGCAATCAGCTCGCCTTGGCGTTTCTTGTTGAGCTCATCAGTGTCAAGTTGCTGCTTGATCGCTCCCATTTCTTGGCCTAAATCCGTGATTTTTTTGTTGATGTCGTTAAGCTGAGTAGTGAGTGACTCCACTGTTTCATCATGGCCGAGCTCGGGTTTATTGTTGTTGTGGGTATCCAATTCGCTTTTTTTCAACTTGAAAGCAGCCTCACAAGCAATAACCTTGTTTTTCGTGTCCTGGAGGTGCTGTTGAGCTTCGGCAATAGCTGATTGATTGAGATTGGATAGCGCCGTGATGCGAGCAAGCGTGAACGATGGATTTTTCTCAATAAACTCATCGAGGAGTCTTGCCTTTTCTTTCTCACGGCTGTTCTCGCTCTTAATTTGTTGCTGAGTTGCTACTACTTGTGAGCGCAGATTGTTGGCTTTAGTCAGCAGATCCTTGACATCACTTGCTATGGTTGTGACCAAATTGCTCCATTGTGGCTCTAAAGTGACAATTGCATCAAGTGCCTCCTTGATGAGGGTGTATTCCTTTCTGCTCTGATCCAGCTTGTTCTGTCGTTTGTTGAAATCCTCAACGAGGTTGTTGTAAGCCTCAGCCGTTTGCTTGAGCTCAAGCGCAAACTCCTTGGTCTCGGTTTCCCAGTTGTGTTGCCACTTGGTAGTTGACAATGCCTTGGTTATGGCCCTGCTCAAATCTTCAATTTGTTTCTTGTTATCGCTAATCACTCGGTTGCTGGTGTCAATTTTGCTGTTGCAGTCAGTGATATCGGCTTTGGCTTTGTCAAGTTTTTGCTTCGCTACGTCGAGTTGATTGCGTGCAGAGTCATAGGCTCTGCGTGCAATCTTAACTGCTTTTTCTTTTTCCTCGGCTTTTTCGAGCTTATCCTTTACCTCGTTAATTTCTTTAGCCAGCTGTTCTACCATGCTTTCAAGCAGCTGTGAAGTGCTGTCGTCAACACTGGTGATACCGCACTTGTTGCAAGCCTCAAGCGTCTTTTCCTCTTGAACTATGAGATTGTCTTTAGCGGTTTTGTATTCACTTTCGGCACGTTTCTTTTGTTCGCCTTGAGCCTTGATATCGGCCTCGCATTTGTCACATTTTGCAGTTGCTTCTTTAAGTGCAGTTTCAGCATCTTTGAGTTCTTTTTCGGCTTTAACGAAAATGCTGTCAATCTCCTCTTCATGGGGCATGGCATTCTCTATCTCTCGCTGGCATACAGGGCACTTATCGCCCACCTGCAATTTTGAGCGCATGTTCTTGGCCCACTGTTCCACGCTCTCACGCAGCTTGTCGTGCATGCTGCGTTTGGAATCGTGAGTGATAGAGGCCGCCTGCTGGTCATTCTTTAAGCCGATAAGAGTGTTGTTTAGCTCAGCTATGGTATTATTGATGCCCTGTAAAGTTTCGTATTTTTGGCCGACCTGTTGCTTTGCACTATTGCAGTTATCAAGCATCAGTTTTGCTGTGTCTATAACGTGTTGCTTGTTATTAAGTTCGGTCTGCTTTGTGCGTAGGTCAGCGATGTGGCAAGCTTCTAATTCCTTCTCCAGCTTATCGTGAGCGTTCTGGTTAGCTTGCAGAGCATCTTTTTTCTCGTTGTGCTCCTTTTCGGCATTTTCCTTTGCTGTTTTCAGTTTGCCGTTAAGCAGATTTTTAGCTTCCTCGAGAGCGTTATTCTCATCCTTTATTCTATTGTTACATGAGATTAAACTGTTGAGCTTCTCGTTGATGGCCTGCCAACCAGCATATATCTCCTTCTTGTCGTCTTGCTCTTCAATCTTGTTGCCGTCTTCATAAAGTTTGGCGGTCTCATTGCTGATATTGTTGTCGAGCGCCAGCTGTCCTTCTTTAAGTTGCGAGAAAGTGGTGTAGTGGTGCGACATTTCTTGCTGAAGGGTGTTTTGAGCTTGCTCGGCAGCATTCTTCTCATTTAGCCAAGTCCTAGCCTCGGCTGTGGCGTTCCAATCATTGACTTGAGCCTCTTGACTCTTAAACTCGTCGCTTTCTACTTTTTGTTTGATGTCATTAAGCTCGGTTTGAGCATTAGTAACTTGACTGGATTTAGTTGCCAAGTCTTCGAGCCATTTCTTCTTGGTGTCGAGCGTGTTGCGCAACTTGACAGTATCGGAATTCTCGCCGTCGAGCTGTTTAAGTCGTTCTTCAAGCTCGTTTACTTTGTCATCACTCAAAATTTCTACTTGGCTTACCCTGTCATTAGCTTGATGGTAAGCCTCTTTCTTGGAGCTGGTTATCTCATAAACCTTGGCTCCAATTTTGGAGTAGATGTTCACTCCCGTGATTTTCTCAAGGATAGAGCTTTTCTCGTCGTCTTTACTGTTGAGAAACTTGGTGAATTCACCCTGCGCAAGCATTGTCGTGCGGCAAAACTGGTTGAAGTCGAGACCTATAGCCTTGTTTATCTCGCTAGAAATCTCGGCGTCCTTAGTGATTGTGCAGTCTTGCTCAACAATGTGTAGCGTCCAGTTTTTGGGCTGGATTCTGCCCGTTGCCTTCTTGTGTGCTCTTGCCACGCTCCATTCAGCCTCATAGTGCAGGCCATCGTTTCCCAAGAAAGTGAGTTTAACCCACGATTCACCAGTGCCACGCCTCATGAGCTGCACAGGGTTGTTGATTTTCACTTTTTCATCGTCGGGACTGTCGCCTTGCATCAAGGTATTCTTAAGGCGTGGAGTGTTGCCATAGAGTGCGAGTGAGATTGCGTCGAGGATAGTAGACTTACCCGACCCAGTTTTGCCTGTGATGAGGAATACCTCGCTCGATACCAAAGGATTAGACTCAAAGTCGATTTCGGCATCTTCGATTGATGCAATGTTGTGTATGTTAAGTTTGAGCAGTTTCATAATTAATTCCTTTCTTGTTGTTGTAGTGCTGCGAGCACTTCGTTAAACATGTCCTCCATTTTTTTGTCGAATACTACATTCTTGTCATTGGCATAGCGTTTCACAAGATTGAGTGGGGAAATCTTTTGAAGTTCCTCCACTGTAAGGGTCTTAGCTTGAGAGTGTGTCCTTTCGGGGCGCGTGGTGTTGATGTGACACACGCGGCATTGCTTGTCGCTTGCTATAGAGCGTGCCTCTTCCATAGCACCTGTTGCCAAGAAGTCCTCGATTTGCACGTTAAGGCGGATGTAAGCCGGAATATCGTTGTCAAAGTCTTTGAGAAGCTCCTTCGCTCGCTCCCAAGAGGCAGTGTCCTCGCTAGGGAGATTGACAAGAGGATGTGGATTGTCGATGGGTATTACGGTAAGTTTAGGCTCCTCACCATGTTTGCTTATCTCCACCAACGAAACGCTGTGGTCATAAGTTTCGTCAAAGCTCACGGCCAGTGGAGTGCCACTGTAACGCATGCGATGATTGGTGTCGTGAATGAATTGTGCGTGGTGAATGTGACCAAGTGCCAGATAGTCGTAGCCCTTACCAAAAGCGTCGTGTGGCATACTGTCGATGCCGCCAACCGAAGTCTCGCTTGCATTGTCATGCCCAGTGAAATTGCAGCCTTGCACCGTGGTGTGCGCCATCATTACTACTGGCAGCCCCTCGGTGTTGCGTTCTTCCACTTTGTCGAGCAGTTGCTGGAAGAATCCCTCGGGGATGGTTCGCTCGTAGGCATAAGGCACAGCGACAATGAATCCCTTGCCAGGCATTTGAATGATGTGGCTTTCGGGATTGTTCTTGTCGATGTTGCCAATGGAGTGCACATTGAAAGCGCGCCAGGGTGTTTTGAAAATTTTGTACTTAGAACCGCTGTCGTGGTTGCCTGCAGTGATGACTATGGTCATAGTGGGGCAAGCCTCGTGCATTGCCACAATGGCCTCGGTGAACATCGTCTGCACCGTTGTGCTTGGCTGTGATGTGTGGTAAACATCTCCACTCACTACCATAGCATCAGGTTGTTCCTCCTTAATAATTCCTTCAATTTGTTCGAGCATCGATTGCTGCTCAACGGAGCGGTCATAGCCGTAGAGCACATGTCCTAGATGCCAATCACTAGTGTGTAAAATCTTCATTTTTAGTTTTTAAATTGTTAATTATAATACTTTCTCTATTTAGCTTTAAATGCGTCCATAATTACAGTAGGTCGGTGGTTTTGGAAGGCACCTAGTGGGTAGTGGCCTTCGGCCTCGGGCGCCCAGTAGAACACACCGGGGCAGTTGCCGTTGGTTTGATTGCGTGCGGCGTCGATGAGTCGAGTCATGAATGCTTTGCCTGCTTCGGGGCGGCGTGCCTCGTAGCCTGTCTCTACAATCATGACTGGGCATTTGTATTCCTGTGCGAGAGTGTTGATGTTGGCAATCACGCGCTCTAGTGTCTCATCCTCGCTCTTGGTGAGGCCAGCTTCCATGTCCCAGTAGGGATATACGCTTACGCCTATCATGTCGAAGTGCGCCTTGTATTTCTTGAGGCCGTTGAAGATGGTGTGATAGCGGTCGATGTCGCATGCTGCGTCAAGGTGCACTATGCATGTTGCCTTGGGGTAGACCTTCTTGGCTGCACGGTAGCCTGCTTCGGTGAGGCCCGCATATTGCTTCATGTTCTCAGGTGTGTGAGCCATAGGCCACAGGAATCCGTTGGTTGTCTCATTGCCTATCTGTATCCACTTGATATCCACACCATTGTCCTTGAGTAGTTTGAGGGTTTCGGTGGTGTGCATTGCCAAGGCACGTTTCATAGCTTCGTAGTTGTAGTGTCGCCAACGGGCAGGAATGTTCTGCTTGCCTGGATCGGCCCACCAGTCGCTGTAGTGGAAGTCAATCATTATGGCCATGCCTTGGGCTTGGGCGCGCTTGGCCATCGCCAGCACGTCGTGCATGTCGCACTCGCCGTCGCGAGGGTTAACCCATACGCGGAATCTTGCCGCGTTTAACCCAAGCTCATGCATGAGCGTGATATTGTCGCGCTCCTCGCCAGCGTTGTTGTAGAGTTTCACTCCAAAACGCTCCAATGCACTCGTGCCACTGATGTCAGCACCTAGCCAAAAATCTTGTGCAGTCGCTCCGAGCGACAGCCAAACGGTGAATAATGTTGCTATGATTTTTTTCATGATAACTGTGTTTTCAACAAAGATACAAATTTTCTTAGAATAATCCAAACAATCGGTTAAAATTTTTTGCCAAGATTTTAGTGTAGGTATGAATGTGATTTGTTCGTTCGGTTGGCTCTTTTTAGAATAAAAATGGATACTTTTTCGAGTCATTAGGAAAGTTATTAACAATTAGCAAAAAATAAATTATATAATTGTTTTTTTTATGAATAATAATTAAATTTGCGAATTATTATTGCAAATATTAATATCAAAAAAAATATAATATTCATCTTTTAAAACTCTTTGTGTATGAAGAAATTACTAACATTTTTAATGATGTCCGTCCTCGCCATAGGCGTCGGATGGGCAGATGAAGTGACCGACGTGTTGACACAAGCCACTACAGGTGTAACTGGCACTGTCTATACGTCATGGTCGGGAAAAACTTTGAACTCTGCCGCTGTCTATGCAGGCCAGAGTGCTGGAGGAAACAATAGCATCCAGCTAAGGTCAAACAACAGCAACTCAGGTATTATAACTACGGGTTCTGGCGGTAAGGTTAAGAGCGTTACAATTGCTTTTAATTCAAACACAGCTAGTGGAAGAACAGTTGACATTTATGGCAAAAATACGGCTTATAGTGATCCAACTGATTTGTACAATAGTTCTACTAGAGGAACTAAAATTGGTTCCATCGTGTATGGCACATCAACATCGATAACTGTGAGTGGTGACTATGCATTTATAGGTTTGCGCTCAAATAGTGGTGCCCTTTATATAGAGAGCCTCACTATTGTTTGGGAGGATGGAACTTCTAGTTCCGGTGTTTCCACTCCCGTGATTAGTGGTACAACACCATTTGTGGGAAGCACCCAAGTTTCGATAAGTTGCGAAACAAGTGGTGCTTCTATTTATTATACCACTGATGGTAATGACCCAACTACTTCGAGCACGCTTTATAGTGCACCTTTCACGATTAATGCAACTACCACTGTCAAGGCGATAGCAGTTAAAAATAGCCAGACAAGTAATGTCGCCTCTATGTTATTCACTGCTTTACAAGCAATTTCAAGCATTGCGGAATTCAATGGTCTTGCTGTGAATGACAATTTTAAGTACACTGGCAATAATCTTGTTTATATTAAGTCAAACTCAGGTGGTAATAACCACTATGTGCAAGATGGCTCAAAGGGTATGTTGATTTATGGTTCTTTGGACCAAACTTATCAACCTGGTGATGTGATTCCTGGCGGATTTACTGGAACAAGAGCAGAATTCAATGGAGCTCCCGAGATGACCAATCCAGATGGTTTTACTACTTCTTCTCAAAATGTTGGGTTGACTCCAATGGAGATTACTCCTTCTCAAGTCAACCTCGACAACTTTGGTCGCTATGCAATCATCAAGAACGCTGCTTTCAACACCAGCGCCAAGACAATCACCGCTGGTGGTGAAACTATCGGTTATCACACCACCTTTAACAACAGCATCCCAACCGATGGTGCTGCCTACGATGTGATTGGCATTTGCGGTTACTATCAGAACAATCCACAGTTCTTGCCTATCAGTTTTGATCCATCAGAGGTTACAGGTGCCGACTACTATCTGATTGGCACATTCAACGAGTGGGCTCAGCAGGATGAGAACTACAAGTTCACAGCTCTTGCCGATGGCAGTTACCGTCTAAATAATACTATGCCCGACGGCGTGAGATTCAAGATTCTCAAGGTTGATGGTAGCAGTGTTTCTTGGCTTGGTGGCTCGGCTGGTGACTACTTCGGTATTACAAAAGACGTTTGCACCAACATTCAACTTGTTGATGGCGCTGACTTCTATATGGAGGCTGGTGGCAACTGCACATTTACTGTAAGCGCCGACCAGAAGCTCACGGTTAGCAAGGAAGCTCAGTTGTTCCTTGCTGGTACTTTCAACAACTGGGGCAAGACCGATGCTTTGGAAGCTACTAGTGATGGCTGGACTATCGAGAAGGAACTGTCTATCAATGACGAGTTTAAGTTTGTAGATGAGTGGGGAACTTGGTATGGTGGTGGCAACACTATCGCTGAGGCCAACCTGGGCTCATCAATCACTCTTAACAATGGCGACAACTTCAAGATGGCTGTTGATGGCGATTTCGTTATCAACGTCTCTACCAACAAGAGCAGTTTTGTCATTACTCGCAAGGCGGAGACAACCACAGCAATGTTCAACTTCAATGACGACTATGCTACATTGTTCCCTGACCTTGACTTAACTACTCTTCCTTACGAGATTCTTGAGCCAATCACTGCCACAGTTGACGGTATCTCAGTTACAGTAAGTGCGGCAACAAGTGGCACTACTAATAAGATTTGGAACAACAATAATAAACTTAGAGTTTACTCAGGAACAATAACTGTTACTGCTCCCGAGGGCTACAATTTGACAGGCATTGAATTCACTAACCATTCAAGCAACTTCAACCTTTCTCCAAGTGATGGTGAGATGGGTGGTTCAGGCTCGGCTCGCACATGGTCTGGCGTGGTACCCACTCTCGTGTTGACTGCTGGCAGCAACACACAGATTGGCACAATGAACGTCACTGTTACCAAGGCCAATTCTAACGCACCTGTTGCTCCAGTAATTGAGGGTGACTCTCCATTTGTGGGTTCTACTCAGGTTACTATCACTTGTGTCACCAATGGTGCTTCTGTTTATTATACCACCGATGGCAATGACCCAACATCATCTTCTACTTTATATCAGGGTCCATTCACCATCAGCGAAAGTGTGACTGTTAAAGCAATAGCATACTCTGAGGGTGGAGTTCCTTCTACTATAACAACTAAGGAATTTGTTAAGACTCCAAGCGTTGCAACTATCGCTCAATATAAACAACTCGCTGCTGGCACTACATTTGTGTTCACTGGCAATGTTGCCGTGACCTATGTCAATGGCAAGTACCTTTATATTAAGGATGATACAGGCTCAGCACTGATATTTGGAAACAGCAATTTTGACTTCACTCAAGGTCAAGTTCTTGAAACTGGCTGGAAAGCTGAGACCACTGTTTACAATGGTTTGTTAGAGGCCAAGAATCCTGTAGACGTTAGTGCTACCGATCAGACTGTGGAAATCGCTCCAGAAGAAAAGGCAGTTAATGCAATCAGCACCACTAATGACAATGAGTATATCATTGTTACTAACGTGAGCATTGATGAACCTGTAAATAAGAACTTCACTATTACCGATGCCAATGGCAACACTATAGTTGGCCGCACTAATTTCACTGGTGTTGACCATCCATCAAATCTTGATGCTAAATATGACATCATTTGCTTGGTAGGTGAATATAACGGTACTGTTCAGCTTTACCCAACTGAATATAATGCAGCTGCTGTTATTGAGCCAGTAGTTCTTGATGGTGTGGCATTTACTGCCGACCGCCAGTGGGCTACTTGGTATGGCGACGCAAGTCTTGCATTGCCAGAGGACGTTACTGCCTATGTGGTTACTGGCGTTCAAGGCGATGCTGTTGCGGTTGAGGCATTAGATTACATTCCTGCAGGCACAGGCGTGTTGCTCTACAGCGAGACTGCTGCCGAGAGCGTTAGCGCAATGCCTTACACTGGCGAGGCTGGTACAATTCCAACCAACTTGCTCGTGGGCAGTCTTGAGGCTCAGACTGTAAGCAACGCTTACTTGCTCTACAACAACCAGTTTATCCTTGCTCAGGATGGCACAACAGTTGGTGCTCACCGTTGCTACTTGCCAATGAGTGCAAGCGCACAGGGTATTCCTGTTCTCAAGATTGGCACTCCTGGCACAGTGACTGGCATTGAGACAATCAGCACTAATGGCAATGGCGACAACACTTACTATAACCTCATGGGTCAGCCAGTGGCTAATCCCACTCCCGGCATCTACATCCGTGGTGGTAAGAAGGTCATTGTTAAATAATGCTCAAAGCATAATTGAATGATTTCATACTCCCCTCAACCCCTTCTATCTTAGAGGGGGAGCTGAGGGAGGTAAAGCGAAGAAAAAAATCAAACAAAATATTAACTAATTTCTCAAACTATGGTAAAAAACATGACAAAACGACTGTTCGGCATTGTCTTGATGATGATGCTGATGACGACGTTGTCGCTAAAGGTCTATGCCGGTCCTGTTACTGTGAAGGGCGGCATTACCAATGGCACTGTCGCTGTCGACAAGGCTACCGCCAATCCAGGTGAGACGGTGACTATCACTGTCACTCCTGCTAATGGCTTTTATACCGAGAAAAGCGATGTCAAAGCCGAGAAGACCATCGATGGTGGTTCGGCTCAGGCTCCTGGCTTGAAGGCCGGTAACCCCGGAGTGGGCAGCTTTGTTGATATTCAGGGTGATGCTCCCGCCGACATTAGCGGTGTGGCAACCTACACCTTCACGATGCCCGAGGCACCCTACGGTGTTCAGGTTAGTGCTGAATTCCATGAGTGTACTCCTATTACTCAAGCAATGTTTAACTCTATTGCTGAACAAGAATTTAGCGGTCAGCAGATTACTCCTGCAGTTCAATGTGCCGATGGCTACAATCTTGTTTTAGGAACTGACTATACTGTTGAGTATGGCGAGAATGTTGGTCCTGGCATGAATGCCGGAACCGTTACTATCACCGGCAAGAACAAGTACACCGGCACAGCATTGTTGTATTTCACTATCTTCCGCGAAACTTATGAGATTCGTTGGGGCCAGGGCAATCCATGGGATTCACAGCACGTGATTGCCATGACCAAGGGCGCCGATGGCAAGTGGGTTGCTGCCAACCAAGAGATGGCAGCCACCATCGAGTTCAAGGTAGTGAAGAAACGTGAGGCCGGAGAGACTACCGATACTTGGTATGGCGCTCCAGGCAATGACAATTATTGGATTAATGCTGGCACTCTCAACACCGAAATCCAGCTTTACGAGGGCAACCAGAACCTTTATTTCCCAAACAGTGGTACTTACACCTTCACATTCGACCCTGCAACAAATAAACTTGTAGTTTCAGGCGAGATCATTTATAACGTGACCGTTGCCGATGGCATCCAGAATGGTACAGTTGTTGCCAACCCAACCAGTGGCAAGGCTGGTGACCCAATCACTATCACAGCCACAGCCAATCCAGGTTACAAACTCCAACATCTGTATATCAATGGTGAGCAAGTGTCTGCTACCGATAATGAGGATGGCACCTACACCTACAACCTCACCATGCCAGCAGCCGATGTGACTGTTGGTGCCGAATTCTCACGGAAGATGTTCTATATTACCAAAGCTCAAACTGAGAATGGTAGCTTCAACATCAGCATGAATTCTGGCTTTATGGGTGATGAGGTCGAAATATATCCCTCACCAGCTGATGGATATATTGTTGACCAAGTTACCGTCACTGCACAGGATGGCACACCCGTGCAAGTTGATAACTGGGTTGATAGATACCACTTTGTCATGCCGGCAAGCAATGTGACTGTTACCGTTACCTTCCGTGCTCTCACTATCTCATACGAGATTCACTGGGGAATTACTCCTGAAGGTTCTACTAGTTGGGCCGAGGATCACGTGATCCCTATGACCAAAAGAGATGATGGCGGATGGGTTGCTATCAACCAAGCTATGCCTGATTGCAGCGAGTTCAAGGTTGTGAAAAAGTCGCAGGACGGCGACAATGCTCCTGTTCTCACTTGGTATGGCGCTCAAGCCGATGGCATGTATTGGATTACTCCCGACAAGCTTGGCACCAATATTTCTCTTTATGAGAACACGCCAAATCTCTACTTCCCTAAGACAGGTGTTTACACCTTCACTTTCGACCCAAGCAACAACACCCTCGTTGTTACTGGCGACATGCTCTACAACATTACTGTAGCTGAAACCACTAATGGTACAGCAACTACCAATCCTGATGGTCCTGTGGCTGCCGGAACCGAGGTTACTATCGTTCCTGCACCTGCCGAGGGCTATGAGGTGGATTCAATCACCGTTACCTATGGTGAAAACCAGACCGTTGTGGTTACTGACAACAAGTTTGTTATGCCAGCCGCTGACGTTACAGTTAACGTCTCCTTCAAGGCCATTCAATATGTGCTCGAGGGCGTGACCTTTACTGCCAACCGCCATTGGGCTACCTACTACAACGGCACACGCAACCTTGCTCTGCCCGAGAGCATTCAAGCCTATGTTGTGAACAGTGTGGTTAACGATGCAGTTGATATTACTGAGATCGACCACATCCCAGCAGGAGTGGGCGTGCTTCTCTATTGTGAGGCTGCGGCCGAGCAAGTATTCACCACCCCGTATACTGGCTCGACTGGCACCTACACCAGCAAGCTCGTGGGTAGCGATGAGGCTCAAACTATCACCGAGGGCTATGTGCTCTACAACGACACCTTCATCCGCAGCGAGGAGGGCACTGTAGCAGCTCACCGTTGCTACCTGCCCACATCTCAGGTCGCTGGTGCTCCACGCATACTCAAGATTGGTGCGAGCGACGTGCCCACCGCTATCGAGAGCATCATTGCTCAGGGCAACGTGGCTGGTATCAACTATGTCAACCTCAGTGGCATGACCAGCAGCGAGCCATGGCGCGGAGTGAACATCGCAGTGATTACCTTCACTGATGGCACCACACGCACTGTGAAAGTGATTAAGTAAACGTTAATATTATAATAAAATAGGTGGGCTCGCCTTTCACTGAGCCCACCTTTCATAAAAACAACTAAAGACAATGCAAATAAAGAAGAATCTACTGCTTTTGCTTGTGATGCTCACCTGTGGCATCGCGGCAGCGTGGGCTCAGCAGCATGTCACGGTAGCACCCACCACCGGCGGCACGGTGACTGTTGACAATGCCGCGCCGGCCGCTGGCGAGACGGTGACCATCACCGTCACCCCCGACGCTGGCTACCAGATTGCCAAGAGCGACATCGAGGCCGAGGCAATCATCGACCCGGGCAACGCACAAGCTCCCAGCTTGAAAGTTGACGGCCCCAATGTGGGCATGAAGATTGAGCTGCAGGGCGACGACCCTGCCAACCTGAAAGAGTCGCGCACCTACACCTTCACGATGCCCGAGGCACCACTGAGCGTGCTCATCACTGCCCACTTCATGGGGGTGCTTGAGTACAACATCAGCATTTCACCCGACATCGTGAACGGCACCGTCACGAGCGACAAGACCACAGCCAGCTATCAGGAGACGGTGATACTCACAGTGACCCCTGACGAGGGCTATGAGCTTGAAACGCTGCAGGCCACCTGGATTGAAGGCGGCACTCAAAACGCTATTGACGCCACACCCCAGGGCAATGGCCTCTACACCTTCGAGATGCCTGCCCACGACGTGACCATCATGGCTACTTTCACTAAAAAGGCCTACACTATCACGGTTGACGAAGGCATTGAGAATGGCACCGTTATGGCTCCTGCCACAGCCTACTATGGCGACCAGGTCACTGTGACAGTGGCTCCCGTTCTGGGCTATGAGCTTGAAACGCTGAAGGCCACCTATTACCAGTATGGCACCTCCGAAACAGAACTTGACATCACTCCTACGGGCAATGGCTCATATACCTTCGAAATGCCTGCTTACAACGTGACCATCGAAGCCACGTTCACTAAAAAGCCCTACAACATCACGGTTGCCGATGGCATTGAGCATGGCACCGTTACGGCTCCTGCCACTGCTTGCATGGGTGACCAGGTAACTCTGACTGTGACTCCCGCCGCAGGCTATGAGGTTGCAACGCTGCAAGCCACCTCAATTGTGGGCGGCTCTATCACAGCCATCAATCCCACTCCCCAGGGCAATGGCATCTACACCTTTGAGATGCCTGCTCGCGACGTGACCATCGAGGCCACTTTCACTAAGAAGCTTTATAACATCAGTATTGCTGACGGAATTGAGCACGGTTCGATTTCGGCTCCTGCCACAGCCTACTATGACGACCCAGTTACTGTGACAGTGACCCCCGACACGGGCTATGAGCTTGACCAGCTCTACTACAGCTACGATGCCGGCGGCGGCGTTCATGAGCCTGAGATTACCATTGAGAATGGCCAGTTCAATATGCCAAACTTCGACGTTACCATCTATGCTACCTTCAAGCTGAAGAAATACAATGTAGAAGTTGAAGAAGCCATCGATGGCGACCACGGCTTTGTGCAGGCAGTTCCCAGTACCTGCTCAATGGGTGAAACCGTTACTCTCATAACCAGTGCCGATACCGGCTATGCGATTACCACCTTGCAGGCGACTTACGAAGAAGGCACCACCGAGGTAAACCTGCCTCTCACTCCAGCTGAGAATGACACCTACACCTTTGTGATGCCAGCGGCCGACGTGCATGTGCACTGGATTGTCAGCAAGGTACAGTACACCATCACAGTGAACCCATCTGAGCATGGCACCGTTACTGCTCCCGCCACTGCCGAGTATGGCCAAGAGGTGACCCTCACTGTTACCCCCGACGCTCACTACATGCTCGAGAGCCTCAGTGTGGCCTACACCAACGGCAACCCCGTTACCGTGACCGACAACAAGTTCACCATGCCGGCAGCCAATGTTGTGGTTAACGCAACATTCAAGCCCGTAACTTACAACATCACCGTTGCTCCTACCGAGCATGGCACCGTTACCGCTCCCGAGTCAGCAGCCTATGGCTCTGAGGTGACTGTGAGTGTTGCTCCTGAAGAAGCTTATGAGCTTGAGACGCTTACTTACACAGTCGATGGTGGCCAGCCGGTTCCTATTGAGAACGGCAAGTTCACTATGCCTGGTGGCAATGTAACTATTACGGCTACATTTAAGCCTGCCACTTACACTATCACCGTTGCCCCCACCGAGCATGGCACCGTTAGTGCTCCCGCTACAGCCGCCTATGGCACAGAGGTGAATGTGACCGTTACCCCCGACCCAGGCTATGAAATCGATGAGCTGTACTACACTTACGATGCCGGAGGAAGTGTCCCTGACCCGATATTTAGAATTGAGAACGGCAAGTTCGTTATGCCAGGCACCAATGTGACTATTGTGGCTACATTCAAGGCTCAAGTATTCAACATCACCACCAATGTTTATCCGAGCAACGAGGCTGGCACCATCACAGTGGCATCGAGCGCAGCATTCGGCTCCGAAGTTGAGGTGACTGCCACTCCCGCCGCAGGCTACACTTTGAAACAGCTTTATTATACTTATGATGTAGGAGGTAGCGTTCCTGACCCAATATTTGAAATTGAGGACGGCAAGTTCACAATGCCAGGCACCGACATCACTGTGGTTGCCGAGTTTGAGCTTGCGCCTGAGCCTGAGCACACCTATACTGTAGTGGGTGAGCCTGCTGCTCTCTTTGGCTCGGAGACACCGTGGGATGTGAACAACAGCAATGGCGAGATGACCGCTGGCGACGGCGGCATCTACACTTGGACCTCGCAGCCCACCCTCCTCGAGGGCGACGTGATGTTCAAGATTGTGACCGACAAGAATTGGAACAATCCTTCTTATCCAGCCGATAACTACATTATTTCAAACGTCAAGCCCGGCACCTACACCGTTACCATCACCCTTAACCCCGCCACCGGCGAGATTAACGTGAATGTGGTTGGACAGGCCGATGTTTTTGTCATTGGCCAGATAAACGGCAACACCCAGTTCGCTCCCAACGATGGCCTGCAGATGACTACCGAGGACGGCAAGATTTACACCGCCCAGGTGACCATTGACGACATCGAGGCTGGCTATGGCTTCTTTGCCTTCACCCACAAGCTTGGTGCTAATGCCGACGACTGGAGCACTGTCAACGCTTATCGCTTCATGGCCGAGAGCTATTACGACTTCCTCGTGACTGGTTCTACCATGAACTCCCAGCTCCCCATTGACTACAAGGACAACAGCGCTATGAAGATTCCTGCCGGTGAATACACTCTCACCGTCGATCTCGAAAACATGTATCTCACAATCAACGGTGGCACTCAGCTGAGTTACATCCTCGCCCAGGGTGTTGAGGGCGTTGACTACACCGTGCTGAACGACGTGTTTATTGTTGAGCGCAGTGCAGTGACCAAGCAGTTCTTTGTGAGCGATGGCGACAACAACTGGATTGCCATCAATGCAGGCGACTACTATGGTAACATGGCAAGTCTCGAGGGCGGACATTTCAGCGGTGTGTTCGGTGGCAAGAACCTGAACCCATACCTCAACATGTCGTCAACTCCATTTGAGGGCGTTGATGTCGACTCAGTCAAGCCTAATGAATATAGCCTTGCCCACAACTTCACTCCTATGGTTGACGAGGTAATCATTATCAGCAAGGCTTACTACAAGGCCAGCGACAACGCGTTGCGTGCTTATGCACCAGGTGGAGTTCAAGGTCCGAGCTGTACTGTCGACAACACTCTCTACAGCTACGACTTCGAGGATGGCAAGAAGTACACCGTGACTGGTGTCATCAACATCAAGGAGCCTTGGGCTACTACAGGCGGTAAGGGCTTGATGGACTATGACTATCCATTCCAGAACTACAAGTTGCTCGTTACCGATGTTATCGAGGAGCAAATCCCAACTGCCATCAACGGCATCTTCCTTGAGGAAGGCGTCAAGAGCGTGCGCTATTACAATGCAGCCGGTGTTGAGAGCAATGTTCCTTTCAATGGCTTGAACATCATCGTCAAGGAGATGAACGACGGCTCTAAGGTTACTACTAAGGCCATTATCAAGTAATCACTTGTAACGGCTCTATCGCCGCAATTCTAGCAGGCGGCAGTCTCAACGCAACGAGGCTGCCGCTTGTTTTTGTGCCGTGAGTCAAGAAAAACCTTGACTTAAATCAAGTTTTTTGAAAAAAGTGGCAGTTGAGTGAAACATTTCACCTAGTCTGTTACGTCCATAGCATGAAACCGCTTGATGCGGCAAAAGCATGAAACTATAAAACAACAAAATGATATGAGACGTACAGTTTTATTTTTTACAGCGATTTTAACCACTGTCGCAATGATGGCAACAAACTTCACTGGCACAGTGATTGACGAGAATAAGCAACCTTTTGCCTTTGCCAATGTAGTGTTACTAACCCCTAATGACAGCACGTTTGTGGTTGGCACTACAACCGATGATGATGGCAAGTTTTCTATCGACTGCTCTTGCAAGCAGGCATTGGTGAAGATAAGTTATATTGGATATGAGACACAATTCGTGAATTCAAACGGTGGTGATATGGGTACAATCCAACTGCAACCCGAGGCAACGATGCTTGGTGAGGTGGTTGTGAAAGGCACTCGACCAACGTTCAAAATCACTACCGAAGGCATCAAGACCGATGTCGACGGCACGTTGCTGAGCAAGGTGGGAACCGCCAACGATGTGCTTCAAAACCTGCCTGGAGTGCAGAAGAAAAGCGACGGCATCGAGGTGTTTGGCAAGGGCACTCCACTCATCTACATCAACGGCCGCGAGATGCGTAACAAGAGCGAACTCGACCAGCTCAAGAGCGACGACATCGCGAGCGTGGAGCTTATCACTAACCCAGGCGCGAAATACAAGGCCGATGTGGAGTCGGTCATCCTCATCAAGACCAAGCGTCCACAGGGCGAGGGATTCTCGTTCGACACCGAAGCTGATTACTACCAAGGCGAGAATATGGACTTAGCCTTGGGCCTGAACTGGAACTATCGCAAGGGTGGCCTAGATGTCTTTGGTGCTCATTGGTACAACGAGGACAACTGGCATCAAAATGATGGCATCCTCCTTGATGTGAAGTCCGATACCATTTGGCATCTTGACCAACTAATCGACAGTCGCAGCCGCAGCCGCTCGCTCTACAGCTCGGTGGGGGTGAACTATGTGCTGGGCGACAACCACTCGATGGGACTGCGCTACGACACCAAATGGTATTTCAGTAACAAAACATGGGGTGGCATGACTGCCGACGTGATGGCCAACGGGGAGTTCTACGACCATCTTGTGAACACTGTCGATCAAGATGAGAAGTCAAATATGCCACACACCCTAAATGCCTACTATAACGGCAAGATAGGGAAGACAAGCATTGATGTTAATCTCGACTATATGTTCTACAAGAACCGCACTAATCAGTATAATGACGAAGTTAGTCAGGAACATGACAGCCGCATAGTAACTGCGCAGAGCGTGGAAAGGAATCAATTGTTGGCAGGCAAACTCGTGCTCTCGTGGCCGGTGTGGGGTGGCAACCTGCAGGCAGGAACCGAGCTTAGCAACACCCACCGCAATGACGACTACATCAACCCAGAGCAAGTGGTGCCATCCTCGTTTACCGAGCAACGAGAGCGCAACTACGCATTCTTCGTGGAGTATGCTCGACCATTGCCTTTCGGACAAATGCGACTGGGACTGCGCAATGAGAACGTGTGCAGCCACTATTACAGCATGGGCGAGCTTGTGCCCGAGCAAAGCCGCACCTATCACCATCTGTTCCCAACGGTGGCCCTCTCGGCACGTGCCGGCAATGTGCAGCTGATGCTCAATTACGCTATGAAGATTCAGCGACCTTATTACTGGCAGCTTAACGGCAGCGTGACCTACGCCAACCGTTTCACTTGGGAGAGTGGTAACTCCGCTTTGAAACCATCAATCAACAACCAACTGAGTTTCATGGCAATGTGGAAGTGGATTAACCTGATGGTTGATTACAAGCGCACTAGCGACATCATCGTGAATGTAGCACGTGAGGTTCCTGGCAGCGAGTCGACAACGTTGATAACACGCGACAACGTCGACCATGCCGACGCATTGAGAGTGATGCTCAACCTCACACCACAGTTTGGCATTTATCAACCTCAACTCTCGATTGCCATGATGAAGGATTGGGTCAAGATTCCCACCCCCATTGGTTTCATCAGCCCAAAGCGTCCATTGTTCCTTATCCAGTTCAATAACAACATCAAGATACTACCCACACTCACTGCATCGGCAAACCTAAGCCTAACGCCCAAGGGCGATAAAGAGAACATGTCGCTGACCAAAGCTGGTGTTCAAGCCGACGTGAGCATTACGAAGACTTTCTTCAGCGACCGCCTTTCGGTAAAGGTGGCAGGGCGCAACCTTTTTGACGCACAGGAGCACATCGATTTGAATTATGGCCTGCGCCAGCTGCATCAAGACAGCCATCACGACTCGCGCGAACTGCAAGTAACTGTGCGTTATAAGTTTAATGCCGTTCAAAGCAAATATCGTGGTTCGGGTGCCGGCAGCGACGAGAAAGCCCGTCTAGGCAAGTAGAAAACATTGAGAAATACTCATTTTACCAGCTTCATAATATACTATTTTTTTCTTTTGGAGGATGCGTCATCTAATGGTGTCGCATCCTTTTTTTGCTCAAAAACGGGTCAAAAAAAGTTTTTTTGAAAAAACTTCGCCTCAATAACGTTAGTTATTGGAATTGTTTTAGTACCTTTGCAAGTTATAAACTATGTTTTATAATTAATAGATTGATATTATTGCAGATGACGACAGGACGTTGGATACGGTTTGCATGCATTTTAGGCTTGTGGCTATTTTTGGTCTACTTGGTTTGGACTCGTGCCGTACACAATTTTATGACGGTATTTGCCATCGTTGCAAGCGGCATCATCGTCTTTGTTCCCCTCTACAAGAAATACATAAAGGGTAAATAGATGTCGACAAAAGAATATATACAAGAACATTTTCCACTACTGGCACAGATTGACTCTCCGGCCGACTTGAAGAAGCTGGATGTGGATCAGTTGCCCGCTGTGTGTGCCGAGTTGCGCAAGTTCATCGTGCATGAGCTGAGCGAGAACCCGGGGCACTTCGCTTCGAGTATGGGTGCCGTGGAGATTGCTGTGGCGTTGCACTATGTGTTCAACACTCCCGACGACCGCTTGGTGTGGGACGTGGGACATCAGGCTTATCCACACAAAATTTTGACTGGACGTCGCGACCGCTTCTCGACCAACCGCAAGAAAGGTGGTTTGAGTGGATTCCCCAATCCCAGCGAGAGCGAGTACGACACCTTCCAGGCTGGTCATGCCAGCAACTCCATATCGGCAGCGCTTGGAATGTCTATCGCCAGCGAGCTGCAGGCCAACCCCGACCGACGCGTGGTTGCGGTGATTGGCGATGCCTCGATTAGTGGCGGCTTGGCATTTGAGGGCATCAATAATGCGTCGATTCACAAGAACAACTTGCTCATAGTGCTCAACGACAACGACATGTCGATTGACCGACCTGTGGGTGCACTGGGCGAATACATGACCAAACTCTCCACATCTAAGGGCTACAACGACTTCCGCTACAAGACCTATCAGTTCATGCGCAAGCATCACATCATTGGCGATAGCGGCAAGGGCGTGGTATTGCGTTTCAACAACGCCATGAAGTCGTTGCTCACTGGTCAGCAAAATATATTCGAGGGACTCAACATACGTTACTTTGGCCCCTTCGACGGTCACGATGTGAAAAAGCTTGTTAAGACCTTCAGGGATATCAAGGACATGACTGGTCCCAAGCTTATCCATTTGCACACTGTGAAGGGCAAGGGTTATGAGCCTGCCGAGAAAGACCCAACCACATGGCATGCTCCCGGAAAGTTTGACGAGGATACAGGCGAGCGCATCAAGGGCTCTAGCACTGGAAAGCCTCTCAAGTTCCAGGACGTGTTTGGTAAGACTCTTGTGGAACTCGCCAAGGACGACCAGAACATTGTGGCTATTACTGCTGCAATGCCCAGTGGCACTTCGGTGTCGATGATGCAGGCCGAGTTTCCGCAGCGCACGTTTGATGTGGGCATCAGCGAGGGCCATGCAGTTACCTTTGCTGGTGGTCTAGCACGTGAGGGACTTCGCCCCTTTGTGGCAATCTATAGTGCCTTCTTGCAGCGTGCCTACGACTCAATTATCAACGATGTGTCGATAGCGCGCCTGCCAGTGACCTTCTGCCTCGACCGCGCTGGTCTGGTGGGAGAGGATGGTGTGACTCATCACGGCCTCTTCGACCTGGCGTTCATGCGAGCCATTCCTGGCATGATTGTCACTGCTCCAATGGATGAGCACACGTTGCGCAACCTCATGTACACCGCTCAGCGCCGTGTTGAGGGCCCGTTCTCCATTCGCTATCCACGTGGCACAGGAAAGATGGTGGAATGGCACAACGAGATGCAGGAACTCCCATTGGGCAAGGGCCGCAAGCTGCACGATGGCAAGGATGTGGCAATCCTGAGCCTGGGAACAATAGGCACCAACGTGCGTGAGGCCTGCGAGTCGCTGCATGAGCAAGGCATTGAAGTAGCCCACTACGACATGATATTCCTTAAGCCAATCGATGAGGAGATACTCGAGGAAGTGGCTAAGAACTACACCAAGATTATAACCGTCGAGGAAGGAACCACAAGTGGCGGATTGGGTGGCGCAGTAGCCGAATGGCTCACCGAACGAGGCATTGCTGCACAGGTGGTGCGCATGGGTGTGCCCGACGCCTTTGTCGATCAAGGCACCGTCAAGGAACTCCAGGAACTGTGTCACATCGATGCAGCTTCGATTGAGCAACAAGTTAAACAACTCATAAACCATAGTACCAGATGAAAATCGTGATTGCAGGAGCTGGTGAGGTGGGTACACATCTTGCCAAGATGCTCTCAAATGAGGAACAGGACATCATTGTCATCGATAAGGACGAGAAGAAACTTTACAATCTCGACAACTACAACTTGATGACGATGCAGGGTAGTGCGCTCTCGCTTGATCAATTAAAGAGCATACAGGTGGGCGAAGCCGACATTTTCATCGCAGTCACGCCTCACGAGACCATCAACGTGATAGCATGCTCTATGGCTAAGAGCTTAGGGTGCAAGAAGGCTGTGGCACGCATCGACAACTATGAGTTTATGAAGCCTGCCTCCAAGAAGTTCTTTGCTTCCTATGGTATCAACACTCTCATTTATCCCGAGTATCTGGCGGCTCTCGAGGTGCAGACAGCGATGCAGCACACTTGGGCACGAAACTGGTTTGAGATGCTCGACGGCAAGTTGGTGATAGCAGGTGTGAAAGTGCGCGATAATGCACGCATCGTTGGGCACAAGCTAAAGGACCTTGTGGGCATTTCTAGCTTCATGCATGTCAACGCCATCAAGCGCAATCGTGAGATTATTATCCCTGGCGGTAACGACGAGGTAATGCACAACGATATTATCTACGTGGCTACCACGCCTCGCAACATCGACGACGTGATAGCAATTTGTGGCAAAGAGAAGCATGTGGTTGAGAGTGTGCTCATTATGGGCGGCAATGAGATTGCACGTCTGTTGGCTAAGCTCATTTGCAACAAGTACAAGGTGAAAATCATGCACAACAACATGGAGCAGTGTCAGGAGATGGCCGATGAATTGCCCGATTGCAACGTTGTCTATTACGAGACAGGCGACACCGATGTGCTGGAAGACGAGGGTGTTGAGGACTATGACGTGTTTGTGGCTTTGGGCGACAGCAGCGAGAGTAACATCCTGAGCTGTGTGATGGCCAAGGAGATAGGCATGCGCAAAACCATCGCCCAAGTCGAGAACCTGCAGTTCTTCAATGAGGCCGAGAGCCTCAACATTGGCACCATCATCAATAAGAAGCTTATTGCCTCAAGTACTATCTTCCAGATGATGATTGACGCCGACACCGAGAATTCCAAGAGCCTTGCCCTGGCCGATGCCGAGGTGGCAGAGCTTGAGGTGGGAGCAGGCGCCAAGGTTACTAAGTCCAAGGTAAAAGATCTGCGATTGAGTTCCGATATGACCATTGCTGGACTGGTGCGCAACGGTGAGGGACTACTCGTTACTGGCGACACCCAGCTTCAGGCTGGTGACCGTGTGGTTGTGTTCTGCCTTGCTGGCGCAATCCACAAAATAGAAAAAATGTTTGGCTAACACAACTCACAACTGACAACTGATAACTCACAACTACTATGCACATGATGATGCAACATAGGACGTTTTCACAAACCATCAACTTCCCAATGGTGTTGAGAGTGGTGGGATGGCTCCTTATGATTGAGGCCTTCTTTATGCTGGCTCCACTCTTAGTCGCACTCATCTATAGAGAGGAATGGATTGCAATTCATTTTGGCATTGCGGTTGTAGTAACATTCTTGGCGGGTCTTTTCATGAACTACCGCATCAAGCCCAAGAGCAAGGCCATGCGCAAGCGCGAGGGCTTGTTGCTCACAGCAACGGTGTGGGTGTTCTTCTCTCTCTTCGGCATGATTCCGTTCCTGCTATCGGGAACAGTTAGTGGCTTCACCGACGGCTTTTTTGAGACAATGTCGGGATTCACAACAACTGGAGCATCGGTTATTATTAATGTTGAAGAACTGCCACGCGGTATTCTCTTCTGGCGTTCGATGATGCAGTGGATAGGGGGCATGGGAATCATTCTCTTCACCCTAGCAGTGCTACCAATGCTCAACTACAAGGGCGGTGTGTCGCTTTTCAACAGCGAGGTGACGGGCATCACACATGAGAGAATGCGTCCTCGCGTTAGCCAAACTGCCAAAAGCTTGTGGATGATTTACCTAGTGTTCACGGTAGTACTTGCTTTATTGCTAGGGTTTGGACCTATGGGATGGTATGATGCTATATGCCACACCATGAGCACTGTATCTACTGGCGGCTTCTCTACCAAGAACAACGGTTTGCACTATTGGCACGACTACTATACCGACATTGTCATCATGATTTTCATGTTAGTGTGCGGTATCAACTTTGGAATCATCTACAAAGTGGCTGTTCAGCGTCGATTCAGCGCGATAAAGCATAGCGACACCCTAAAGTGGTATTTGTCGATTGTACTGGTGGGTTCACTCATAGTTTTTGCACGAATTGCCTACATGAGCTTTGTTGACACATGGCACTATGGCGCAATTTTGGCTACTTTCGACACAATATCGGCAATCACGTCAACAGGTTTTGCGACCTACGATTATGAGCATGAGGGACAGTTCATTTTCTTCTTCTTGATGCTGCTGATGATATTTGGTGGCATGGCGGGCTCTACTGCCGGTGGTGCTAAAATCGACCGACTTGTGGTGCTGCTCAAGAATGTGAAGAACGAAATGTACAAGGTTGTTCATAGCAGTGCAGTCAAAGCTGTGCGTCTCGATGGCAGGTCCATCCCTCACATGATGGTGGAAAAAATTCTTGCCTTCTTGTCGGTCTATATGGTTGTGATGGTTGTGGTAGCTGTGATTCTCACATTGTTTGGCATGCCAGCTTTTGATGCCCTGTTCAATTCTCTGTCTGCAATCAGCAACATTGGTTTCGGCTATGGCGAGATGACGGGAGGATTTGACAAGTTTGCCAATCTGAATCCAATTTGCAAGTGGCTGTTGGCATTTGAGATGCTAGTGGGACGTCTTGAGGTCTTCACTGTGCTGGCGATATTGACTCCAGGTTTCTGGAAAAGGGATTAAAATCAGTCCCCTAAATTGATTTGAAAAAAACACGAGTATATTGAAATAGAAAACAATGAAACGAAATGAGTAAAGACGATTTTTATGACGAGTATGGTGTCGACACGACGGCAATCAAGGAGAGGGTGAAGAAGAAAAATCTCTCTCGTGAAAAACAAGAGGACCAGCAGACGCTTTCTGCATGGAAAAGGTTCTTGAACTTTTTTAGGAATGGACGAACACGCTTCGCTTTTGGCGTGGTACTTTTGATTCTGGGTGTTTATTTCCTGGTGACGTTCTTGTCTTTTGTCCTATTTGCAGGAGGGCCTGACCAGGGAAAGGTTAACAACAACTCCATTTTGGTGAATGCCGACCCTGCTAAAGTCACCGAGAATGTTGACAACTTGGGTGGCTCAATAGGTGCGGCTACGGCTCAGTTCTTTGTCAGCGATGGCGTTGGTCTGGCAGCTTTCATTATTGTAGTGTGGTGTTTTGTGCTCGGCATGAGGCTGATTCGCAAAAAGAAAACTCAGTTCTACACCTACACCCTTATCTCGGTCTATAGCATCCTTACTTTCTCGATGCTATTGGGAGCGTTTACCTATTATGCCGACTTCTCTTTCTTCCGCTTTGGAGGAAACTTGGGATATTATGCCAATAAGTGGCTTGTGGGGCTAGTGGGGCTTTATGGTATGATAGCTATCAATGTCATCCTGCTGATATTCTGGATATTGCTGTGCTACAACACGCTCATGTTGATTTACAAGCAAGTGAAGAGTGTGCGTGATCGCAGGAAGCACCTCAACGATGACGATGAGAGCTTGATGAGAAATCGCAACCGTAACGATGCTCCAGAGTTCATGGGCGATGACCAAAGCAAGAAAAAAAAAGAGAAAAGAGTGAGCCGCTTGTTTGACCGAGGCGACAAGGACAAAGACCTTTATGGCGATGATGACAGGCTACAGGAAAAGAAACCGGCAAAAAAAAGCATTAAGCGCCCTCGCAAGAAAAATGACGATGACACCGACTTTAAAATCGACCGCGCTAAAGATATAGAGCAAGCTAAGGGAATCACCAATCCCCATGACCCAACAGGGGAATATATGCACTATCGATTCCCAACCCTTGATTTGCTTGCCGACATCAAGACTAATATCGACAATGTCGACATCAATGAGCAGGAGAATAACAAGCGTCGCATCGTTGAGACTCTTGGTCAGTATGGCATCCCAATCAAGACCATCACGGCTCATGTGGGACCCACTGTGACATTGTTTGAGATTGTACCCGAGGATGGCGTGCGCATCAGCAAGATTCGTGGACTGGAGGACGATATAGCACTTAGTTTGGCTGCTCTTGGCATTCGCATTATTGCACCAATGCCCGGACGTGGCACCATTGGTATCGAGGTTCCTAACCATGATCCGCAGATTGTGCCTATTCGTGAGGCCATTGCTTCGCGTGCTTTTCAGGAGAGCAAGATGGCGCTGCCCATGGTGCTTGGATGCACTGTTACCAACGACGTTTTTGTCGCCGACCTCACCAAGATGCCTCACCTTCTTGTAGCAGGTGCCACTGGTCAAGGTAAGTCGGTGGGTTTGAACACTATCATTGCATCTCTCCTCTACAAGAAGGGGCCTAGCGAGCTCAAGTTTGTGCTCATCGACCCAAAGAAGGTGGAGTTCAGCCTTTATGCTTCGCTCGAGAAATACTTCTTTGCCAAGGTGGAGGGTGAGGAAAAAGCCATTATTACCGATACAGCCAAAGTTGTGCAGACTCTCAACTCTCTCGTTCAGGAGATGGAGAACCGCTACCTCGTCCTCGAGGAGGTGGGAGAGCGCAAGCTTGAGGACTACAACCGCCGCTGGCGCAAGGAATTGCGACACAAGATGGATGAAAACGGCAACTTCTATAAGTTTATGCCCTACATCGTGGTGATTGTTGACGAGTTCAGCGACCTTATCATGACTGCAGGCAAGGAAGTTGAAACTCCTATCGTGCGCATCGCTCAGAAGGCGCGTGCTGTGGGTATTCACATGATTATTGCTACTCAGCGTCCATCTTCTAATGTAATTACCGGTCTCATCAAGGCAAACTTCCCTGGCCGCATCGCTTTCCGTGTGATGCAGATGGTAGACAGCCGCATTATCATCGACCGTCCTGGAGCTCAGCAACTCATTGGACGTGGCGACATGCTGTTCTCGGCCAATGGCGAGATTACTCGTCTGCAGTGCCCGCTCATCGACACTCCTGAAATTGTGAACATTTGCTACTACATTAAGGAACAAGAGGATGCCGATACCGAGATTAGTCACGAGCAGCCCTACATCCTCCCTGACTATGAGGGTGACGCTGGTGGTGGCTTCGACGCTGGCGGTTCAACAGGTGGTGTTTCTAACGACCGCGACCCACTTTTCGAGGAGATTGCTCGACTGGTGGTGCAAAAGGATATGGCGTCTACTTCGTCATTGCAGCGTAGCTACAACATTGGTTACAACCGTGCCGGTAGAATCATGGATCAGCTTGAGGCAGCCGGAATTGTGGGACCCGCCAGTGGTGGCAAGCCACGCAAGGTGCTCATGGATCCCATGACATTGGAACAAATGCTTGGTGGTTAAACCCGAATAACTTTTTGTTGTCTAAAAAAACAAAAAAACGATAACAAGGATTATGAGAAAGAAAATATTATTTATAGTTGCGCTAGTTGCCGTGGCGTTCACGGCAAGCGCACAATCTCCTTCGAGTGTTGTTGACAAAGTGTTGGCGGCTATTAAGGGTGGCAAGGCTGTGAGTGCTAGCTACTCGGTTTCGTCATCGCAGGGTTCTTCTAAAGGTACGTTGGTGATGAGCGGTAAAAAGTTCCGTGTGCTAGCCAGTGATGTGAAATGCTGGTACAATGGCACAACCATGTGGTCCTATTCCCCCGCTACCGATGAGGTGAACATCACTACGCCAACAGCTGCCGATTTGCAGATGACCAACCCCTACAGTGCAGCACAGAACTTCAAGAGCAGCTACATTATCTCTAAGGGTGGCACGGGAAATGGTACCTACACCATCCGTTTCACTCCTAAGAAGAAGAGCAATGTGAAGCATATGCTTGTCACTGTTTCAACATCAACTTGGCTCATCAACAAGGCCGAGATAGTGCAAACCAACGGCACCAAGGCCACTATCACCATCAGCAACTACAACAAGAATGCTAGCGTTAATGCCAGCACCTTCGAGTTCGACAAGAACCAAGTTCCTGCCGGCACCGAAGTCGTCGACTTGAGATAACGATACTCAACTACTTAACTTCTTTACTAATATAATGGAAAAAGTTCAATGCTTGATAATCGGCTCGGGACCTGCGGGATATACTGCAGCTATTTACACCGCCCGTGCCAACGTGAAAAACCTCCTTTTTGAAGGCTTGCAGCCTGGCGGACAGTTGACAACCACTACTACAATTGAGAATTTCCCTGGATTTCCAGCAGGAATCGATGGGTATGACTTGATGGCAAAGATGCGTGAGCAGGCTGTGAATGTGGGCGCCGATGTGCGCTCGGGATTCGTGCAGAGTGTCGACCTGAGCAAGCGTCCATTTGTAGCTACCCTTGACGGAGGCGAGACAATCGAGGCCGATACCGTGATTGTTGCTACTGGTGCTTCGGCTAAGTACCTGGGTCTTGACGACGAGAAGAAGTATGCCGGTCAGGGTGTTTCGGCTTGCGCTACCTGCGACGGATTCTTCTACCGCAAGAAAGTGGTTGCTGTAGTGGGCGGTGGCGACACTGCCTGTGAGGAGGCTCACTACCTGAGCAATCTGGCTAGCAAGGTTTATATGATTGTCCGTAAGGACTATTTGCGTGCCAGTGCCGCAATGCAGCAGCGAGTAAAAGAGAAAGAAAACATTGAGATTCTGTTCAACACCAACACCCTTGGACTCTTTGGCGAGAATGGGGTAGAGGGCGCACACCTTGTAAAGTTTAAAGGCACCGACAAGGAGGAGAAGTTTGATATTGATATCGACGGATTCTTCCTCGCCATCGGGCACCAGCCTAACACTGCGTTCTTAAATGGACAGCTTGAACTTGACGAGCAAGGCTACATCGTGACCAATAAGGTTACCACTGCCACAAGTGTTGAAGGCGTGTTTGCCGCTGGCGACGTTGCCGACCCTCGTTACCGTCAGGCGGTAGCTGCCGCAGGCACTGGATGCCGTGCAGCCCTCGATGTTGAGAAATTCCTCGCTTCGTTGTAAAGTTTTAAGACAATTAAAGACAAAAGAATTTTGCATTAGTCTCAGTTTATTAATGACAATTAAGAATGTATATGCTTGCGGCAAATAGTTCTCAGATGAAGCTGAGGCAATTGTCCTTAATAAGCAAAAATACATCCATTTTGTCCTTGATTGTCTTCAAATCATGGAGCAAGCATTAATCGACTATGGATATTGGGGCATGTTCCTGTCGGCGATTCTCGCCGGCAGTGTCGTGCCCTTTAGTAGTGAGGTGGTCATGCTAGGCCTCCTCGCTGCTGGCCTTGAGAAGTGGCCACTTATAATATGGGCAACGGTGGGCAACGTGCTCGGAGCCTTGCTCACCTACTATATGGGCCGTTTGGGTCGCATCGACTGGATAGAAAAGTATTTCCATGTGAAAAAAGAAAAACTCGACCGAATGCAGCAGTGGCTGCAGGGTCGAGGTGCATGGGTCGCCTTTTGGGGCTTCATTCCCATCTTTGGTAATGTTCTGTTAATTGCGTTGGGGCTCATGCGCTCCAACTTGCCAATAACAACCACTTGCATGACTGCGGGCAAGTTTCTCCGCTACGTCCTCCTTGCTTACGGCATCTCGCTCGCGCTGTGAGATAGAAAACTATATCACTAATATTTGATTATCTCTACTGCTGGGTCGCTGGCGATTTGGGCTGGATTGGTGCCGAGGGCGCCTTCGGGCACAGCCATGCCGTGCTTGGCATAATGCTCGCGCCAGTAATCTAGGATACGACCATTGGCATCATGAAACGACATGTTGATGAGCGGGAACAGTCGCTGCCCCTTGCTGTTCACGTAGCTCAGCTGAACGAGCTCGCTGCAATAAATCTCTTGTGTGTCAATCATGTAGAGGTCATCATAGGGCTTGCCCAGGTGTTCCATAGCGTTGCTCACGCTCTGCTCCACACCGCTGCGGTCTTTAAGCCTTCCAACCAGCATTCCACCTTTGCTCATGGTTCTCTCACAGAACTTATCATATGGTGTGAGAACTACACCCTCGTCAATCGCCTCGAGAGCATAGGGGTTGCCATCTACCCATGTGGCTATTGCCACGTGATAGATGGGTAGGGCAGTGCTGTCGTGCACTGTCGCGTCACTTATGGCCTTGCCTGATGTTGAGCTGTAGGCAAAGAGTAGGTCGCCTTCAAGAACTTGCTGTTGTGCGTCGATGCTCAGCGCGCATGCAAGCAGTAATATTAATATAAGGTGTTTCATCTGCCTTGTTTTAAACGAAAGCCCCTCCAAGACTTCTTCTCTTGCAGGGGCTTTCCACTTAAGACTCTTAATGCAAATAAGTGATTACTTGCGGATGCCAAGTTCCTTCTTGGCAATGATTGCACGGTAACGGTTGATGTCGGTGCGGATAAGATAATCCAGCAAACGACGACGCTTACCTACAAGCATCTTAAGTGCACGTTGAGTCCTATGATCCTTCTTGTTGACCTTCAAATGCTCGGTCAAGTGGGCAATACGGTATGAGAATAATGCTATCTGAGCTTCAGGTGAGCCAGTATCAGTATTGCTTTTGCCGTAGGTGCCAAAGATCTCTTTTTTCTTGTCTTGATCTAAGTACATCTTGTAAAATTTTTAAAATTGCGCAAAATTGCGGGGCAAAGGTACAACAATTATTTTTTCTGGCAAAAAAAATCTGACTTTTTCTGACATTTTTTTGCTCATTGTGTTTTTTTTGAGCTCGTTTGGTTGCATATGGCCATTCAATTTACATGAAAAAGAGGGATTTGACAATGACTTATAACTCTACTAAAAGCTAAAAACACGCCCAATAAAACTATTATTATTAAAATAAAATAAAAATATTTCTCTTTTTTGCTTGGATAACATCAAAATATACTATCTTTGCAAAAAGTTTCATTTCAGGTAATAAAAGTAACCTAATAGAATAAGTATTTTTTTATTAAGAAACAGCGACCGAGAGGTTGCTAATATAAACACTAACATTATATTATTAATTTTTATTTTTGATCAATCTCAAAGCTATGGATGAGAACATCGAGAAAAAACCGAAGAGACCCCGCATTGGCGAGGGCCGTCCTATGATGGACGAGAATGAAGTGAACACCCATCAGGGAGATAATGCCGATTACAATCGTGAAACACAAGCCGGTGATGCCAATGAGCAGCACGACGGTTATCAACAACGTGGATATCAACAGCGCAATTATCAGGGTGGCTACCAGCAACGTGGTGGCTATCAGCAGCGCAGTGGGTATCAACAGCGTGGTGGCTATCAGCAACGTGGCGGCTACCAGCAGCGCGGCAACTACCAGCAACGCAACTACAATCGCCAGCAACCACAGGGTGGATACAATCCACGCTATCAGCAAGGCGAGGGTGAGCAGCAGGAGGGCAACTACCAGCAACGCACCTACAACCGTCCTCAGCAAGGCGGTTACCAGCAGCGTGGCGGCTACCAGCAGCGTGGTGGTTATCAGCAACGCGGCGGTTACCAGCAGCGTGGTGGATATCAACAACGCGGTGGTTATGGCAACCAACGCAACCAGCGTGGAGGCCACAAGATGCAGGGCCCACGTCCACAAATGCGTTTCACTCCACGTCCACAACGCATCGAGTATGAGGAGCCAATAGTTGATCCTAACACCACCATGCGCCTCAACAAGTTCATGGCCAATGCAGGCATTTGCTCGCGTCGTGAGGCCGATGAACTAATCCAGAAGGGCGTTATCAAGGTGAATGGTCAGGTTGTTGACCAGCTCGGCATCAAGATCACCCCACAGGACATTGTTGAATATAACGACCAGGTTGTAGTGGCCGAGAAGAAGTGCTATGTGCTTCTTAACAAGCCTAAAGACTGCGTTACCACTAGCGACGACCCCAACGGCCGCAAGACCGTTATGGACTATGTCAAGGGTGCATGCGAGGAGCGCATCTATCCAGTTGGACGTCTCGACCGTAACACTACAGGCGTGCTCTTGCTCACCAACGATGGTGACCTCGCATCTAAGCTCACTCATCCACAGTATGTGAAAAAGAAAATATATCAGGTTTGGGTTGACAAACCCATCAGTGAGGACGACATGCAGCACATCGCCGACGGCGTAGAGCTTGACGATGGACCTATCCATGCCGATGCTGTTAGCTACGTGAGTCCAACCGACCGCAAGCAGGCCGGTATCGAAATTCACTCAGGCCGCAACCGTGTGGTTCGCCGCATTTTTGAGGCTCTGGGCTATCACGTGGTGAAACTCGACCGTGTTTACTTCGCTGGCTTGACCAAGAAGAACCTGGCCCGCGGCAAGTGGCGCTACCTCACACAGGAAGAGGTTAACTACTTGAAGCAAAATTCGTTTGAGTAAATCAATAAAAACCCAATAACACGACTGCCCATCTCCCACAATACCACACGCTTGGGCTTGGGCAGTCGAAACTTTTTAGCACATAACACATTATGGCATTAAAACGAACTAAAATTGTTGACGCCTTCAGCGGTGAGCTCGAGGGGCAGCAAGTGTGCGTCAAGGGATGGGTTAGAACCCGTCGTGGCAACAAGCACATCCAGTTTATCGCTCTTAACGATGGCTCAACCATCAACAACCTGCAGGTTGTGGTTAGCATGGAGCAGTTCACCGAGGAGCAACTCAAGCCCGTTACCACTGGCTCGAGTCTTTGCGTGATTGGCACATTGGTTGCCTCACAAGGCAAGGGACAGAGTTTTGAGGTTCAGGCCCAGGAAATCGAGGTTTACGGCACTGCCGACCCCGAGGAGTATCCTTTGCAGAAAAAAGGCCATACGCTAGAATTCTTGCGTGAGATTGGTCACCTGCGCATGCGCACCAACACCTTTGGCGCCGTGTTCCGCATTCGCCACCATCTGGCTTTTGCTATCCACAAGTTCTTCAACGACAAGGGATTCTTCTATCTCAACACCCCGCTCATCACATCAAGCGATGCTGAGGGTGCTGGCGAGATGTTCCAGGTTACAACTCTCGACGTGAACGAGATGCCTCGCACCGAGGATGGCAAAATCGACTACAGCAAGGATTTCTTTGGCAAGATGACAAGCCTCACCGTGAGCGGCCAGCTCGAGGGTGAGCTTGGCGCCACCTCACTTGGTGCCATTTATACATTTGGCCCAACTTTCCGTGCCGAGCACAGCAACACTCCACGTCACTTGGCCGAGTTCTGGATGATAGAGCCCGAGATGGCATTCTATGACATCAATGACAATATGGACCTCGCCGAGGAGTTCATCAAGTATTGCGTGCAATATGCTCTCGACCATTGCCAGGATGATATCGCATTCCTCAACAAGATGTACGACAACACTCTCATCGACCGTCTCAACAGCGTGCTCAAGGATGAGTTCGTTCGCCTCACCTACACCGAGGGTATAAAGATTCTGGAGGAGAGCGGCGAGAAGTTTGAATTTCCAGTTAAATGGGGCGTAGACCTGCAGAGCGAGCATGAGCGCTACCTCGTTGAGAAGCACTTCAAGCGTCCTGTTATCCTTACCGATTATCCTAAGGACATCAAGGCGTTCTACATGAAGCAGAACGACGATGGCAAGACCGTGCGTGCAATGGACGTGCTCTTCCCACAAATTGGTGAGATCATTGGTGGCTCTGAGCGTGAAGCCAACTACGACAAACTCATGAACCGCATTAACGAACTCCACATCCCAATGAAGGACATGTGGTGGTATCTCGACACTCGCAAGTTTGGTACCGTGCCTCACAGTGGTTTTGGACTGGGCTTTGAGCGACTAATCCTCTTCGTGACTGGCATGGCCAACATTCGCGACGTCATCCCATTCCCACGCACTCCCAACAACTGCGAGTTCTAAAAGCAAAATATTTGCTCTTTTAGCAAAACTATAAGCGCCCGGGCTTGAGCCCGGGCGCTTTGTTTCTTGCTGCGATGGTGGTTTAGAAGCGGTAGCCTATTGCGATTTGGGCATTGCCGTTCTTGCCGTCAAAAGTGGTAAAGGCTTTTGTCAAGCCTAATGTGTAACGTCCCTGAACAAAGACGTCCTCGGTGATGTTGTAGGTCAATCCAAGCGCAACTCCTACATCAACGGTTTTGGTGTAGTCTTTATAGTCTTCGGTCCCTTCCTGATAGTCACAATCTATGTAGCTTCTTTTACTATAAACGTTTATGCCTAATTGAGGACCTAGGTCAATGCTCAAAGAAGGGATGACGTAGTACTTAAACATCACGGGCACGTTAACGTAGTTGGTGTTGTAGGTGATATATCCGTTTTTTTCAAGATGTCCTGCTATTTCTTCTATAACATCATCATCCGTCTCGACATCGATATATAAAGTATAGAGGTCTTCTTTTGCCCCTTGAGCTGCAAACACTACCTCAGGAGCGATAGAGAACTTGTCGGTGAAGCGGTACTCGAAGAATGCTCCTGCCTGATAGTTGAAAGTGCCTTTGAAATTATCTGTTGTCTTTCCCCAGAAGTGGGTGAAGTCAACACCAATTTTAGGGCCGAAAGTGAATTTTTTTTGTGCCATTGTTGCGCCAGCCGACAATAGGATGCACATTAAGGCTAGGGTTATTTTTCTCATAATTCAAAGTTTTAATTGGTTAGACATTGTTGCTTTTCGCAAAGTTACAACAATATTTTCTAGAAACAATACATTTTGTTGAGATTCTTGTATTTTGATGGATGATGCTGTGTTTTCTCGGCGTGGCTTAAAAAATGTCTTTATAATGCGTGTGGTCTTTAAAATTAAGTTAAAAACATTGACCATTTAGTGATTAATTTCTTTATTAAAATAAAAATTGCTACCTTTGCATTTAAATTTAAGAATGCTATACACTTAACAATGGATATAAACAAAGTTTTATTTATCTCGCAAGAGATTTCACCCTATCTGCCCGATAGCGAGATGTCAACAGCTAGCCGAATGCTTGCTCAGGGAGTGCAGGAACAAGGCATTGAGGTTCGTACTTTTATGCCAAAGTATGGTTCCATCAACGAGCGTCGTAACCAGTTGCATGAGGTGATCAGGCTGTCAGGCATGAACCTTATCATCGACGACACCGACCATCCACTTGTCATCAAGGTCGCCACTTTGCAGCCAGCTAGGTTGCAAGTCTATTTCATCTATAATGAGGACTACTTTATTCCCAATATAGCCAAAGACTTGGAGATTAACACTCATCCACACGACAACGATGAGCGCTCAATCTTCTACGTGCGTGGTGTGTTGGAAACCGTGAAGAAGCTTCGTTGGATTCCAAGCGTTATCCAGTGTAGTGGTTGGGTGACTGCTCTTGCTCCATTGTATATAAAGAAATTCTACAGCGACGATCCTTCCTATCGCGACACTAAGGTTGTGATGTCACTTTTTGACGAAAAACTGGTGGCTCCTCTTAACGAGAACATGGCACAGAAGCTCAAGTTTGACGGCTTTACCGACGATGACTTGGCGCCTATCCTCGAGAAGCAGGCCGATTATCACGATTTGATGAAGCTGGCTCTGGAAAACTGTGACGCAGTGATGCAGTGCAGTCCCAATGTCGATGAGGCTGTATTGGAAATGGTGAAAGAGTCTAAGCTACCTTTCCTTCCATTCGAGGAGTGTGAGAACACCGAGATGGTAAATCGCGCTATGGAGTTCTATCGCAGTCTTTAATGTGTGATTAGCATTTGATTTGGTTGTATAGTTACAATAAATAAATTATGAGAAAATCACTTTTAGTGTTTATAGCTGCAACTATTGCTCTGGGGATTAGCCTTGGGTCGTGTACCGAAGAGACAATAGGAACATCTATCTCAGATATACATTCAGCTATTATCGAAGATTCAGGATTCTTTTTCACTGGCAATTCAGTGAGAAACACCCATCTTCGTTCTCGCAGTAGCATTCAGCTGCTTGGAAATGTGAATGCCGACGGTTATGGCACTCTGGTTAGCGATGTGGTGGCACAATTTATGCCCACTACCACCATCGATACTGTCGGAGTTCATGGAGGTGCCCAATGGATCGACTCTTGCTTTGTTACGATGAGAGTGGCAACTACCGATGTAATCGGCGACTCTCTCGCGCCCATGCGAATGAATGTGTACAAGCTTAATAAGCAGCTTCCTGTGCCCATCTTCTCCGACTTTGATCCATCGGGATATTACACCGCCGATGAGCTGATGGGTTCAATTACCTACTCGACTAACGAGCTAACCCGCAAAAGTTCCTATACAAGCACTGGTTCATCTTATTCTTACTATGAGATAAGCGTGCCTGTGCCTGTGAGCTATGCAAGAGACATATTCAACAAGTACAAGGAAGATCAGTCGGTTTTCAACACCCCTAGGTCATTTGCCTCTTATTTCCCAGGCATCTACATTACCAATAGCTATGGACAGGGACGCGTGATGAATCTCTATGATATTGAGTTTGTTACCTATTACAAGAAATACGAGAAAACGACCGAAACCACCGACACCATTTACCCGGCTTGGAAGCAAAGTTACATGGCTGTGACGCCCGAGGTTGTCTATAACAACAACATCTCGCTCAATGTTGACCCACAAGTTCAAGCTATGGTTAATAGTGGCGAAGCCATTGTTATGGGGCCTGCTGGATATGAGGTTGAGGCAACTTTCCCAATTCAGGAAATTATAGATAAGTTTAAGTCCGAAACCCAAGATGCTTTGGGTGTGATAAATGGACTCTCGTTGAAAATACCAGCCGAGAAGGTGGCCAACAAGTATGACATTGCGCCGCCCAAGTACCTGCTTATGGTGAAGAAGAGCTATCGCGATGAGTTCTTTGAGAAAGACTCCCTAACCAACAATAAGGATGCATTCTATGCCGAATATGACGAGCTTACACACTCCTACATTTTCAGTGGACTGAGAAACTATGTGCTCGACATCATTAAGAAAAAGGGTGGGGTGGCTCCAGCAAGCGATATGGAGTTTGTGATTATGCCTATTGATGTCACTACCTACTCCAACACCTCTTCGTCATCCTATTACTACTATTATGCCAATACTTCAACCACCGAGGTTGTGACTAAGATAGCGCCTGCGGTGTCAAGGCCGTCATTAGCCAAGCTTGATTTAAAGAAGGCTAAGATAACGCTAACCTATAGTAGGCAGGCGGTTTATTAGCAACAGGTTTGGCCGTCAAGAAATTAGGCAGTCGCTTTTGACGACTGCATTAGCCACAATAGCTCAGTCGGTAGAGCAACGCATTCGTAACGCGTAGGTCACGGGTTCGAGTCCCGTTCGTGGCTCCAGTTTTATCCTATAATTCCCGCAATGGTTAACCTCATTGCGGGAATTTCTTTTCTGTTAATTGGCACAACAAGTATGGTGATATGATGGCATTCTTGGCTGCATAGTGGTGCCTTGTGGATATCTTTTTGAGGCTATTAAGTTTTTTTTAGGGCAATATGTTTTGCTCGTTGTGTTTTTTGCAGTAATTTAGCAAGTTAAATATAAATATAAATATTATTAATCGTTGAAATGAAAAATATATTATATATATTGGCAGTTGTAACGTGTTTATTGTCAGGGGTTAATGCTTCGGCGCAATCCACTCTCTTTGACTTCCCCGTAGCTCCCGACACTTGCTCCAACATCGAGAGCCGTTGCAATTACAGTGTTCAGCATTTCTGGGAAAACTGTAATCTCACCAAGCCTTTCGAGGCTAAGAACGACAGCTTGCTCATGGATGCGATGCTCACTTATTTTGAGATTATGAAAGCTGGCGCCAATGTCAACGTGTCGCTTGCTTCGGTGCGCGACCTCATGTTCAAAGCGCAAGCCAACCACGACAATTACACTAAATTGCTATCTATTGCCGAATATCTGTTGTATTATCACGATTTCGACTTTATCGACGACCTTTATCTCGCTTTTGCCAAGAGTGCTGCCGATGCATCGTGGCTAAAGAAGGACGCACGCAACCATTATTCTGAGCAAGTTAAGCGCATCGAGTCAAGCAAGCTTGGCGCACCTATCTATGATTTTGAATTCAATTCAATTACTGGAGTTCGCAAGCACCTGACCGACGTGAAGTCTAGTGCCAAGCTCTATGTGCTCTTGTTCAGCGACAACAACACTGGTAGTTCTATCGAGCGCATGCGACTCAACACTGATATCGCTTTTGGAAAAGCTGTTGAGAGTGGGCAAATTGAGGTGGTGAATATCATGATTGGCGACACTCCCAAGAAATGGGATGACGACTCGCAGTCCTATTCATCTACTTGGATCGTGGGAGCCAGCAAGGATGCGTACGAGAAACTCGACCTTCGCATCATTCCTTGTGTCTATATTCTCGATGAGAACCTCAATGTGATAGCCAAGAACAAAACTGTTGATTTTGTCAAGAACCTAATGTCGAGGTAAATTCAGCTATTTTTACAACTAACGAACTAATAAAATATATCAAGATGATAAACATACCCAAATGGCTTAAGACCTTCATGATGTTTAACGCGGGGCACACCTATAGCAACCTCTCGCGTCTTTTCTTGAGGCTGTTCACAGGATTAATGTTCCTGCAGATGGGAGTGAGACAAATGACTCACCTCGAGGAGTTTGCCAATGCAGCAGTGGGCTCTATGGGCCTCCCAGGCGAGTCGGCTCTGGTGGCTATTGTAGTGCTTGAAATTGTGTGTGCAGTCTTTATCATTCTTGGCCTCTTTACTCGTGTAGCGCTCATTCCATCGATTGGAGTGATGATTTATGCCGAGACTGTGATGCTCACTGCAACCAGTGTTTCGAGTGCAGGGCAGATGTTCATCTTCGAGCCCGGCTATCCCATCATGTTCATCGGCATCTTTGCCTACATGCTCCTGGCTGGACCGGGCAAGATTTCCCTCGACTACCTTATCGCAATTCACATTGTAAACGAAAAAGACGATGAGGATAGCGAAGTGCTCGAAAAAGCATAAAACGATTAACGACCAACTTATAACGAATGAAAATAGCAGTTCTCATATCAGGAGGAGTTGACAGCGCAGTAGTCGTTCACGAGCTTGTGCAACAGGCGCAGCACGACTTGCAACTGTTCTACATTCGCATCGGAATGGACAACGATGAGGGCGACTGCAGCGCCGAGGAAGACATCGAGATGTGCAACCTCATTGCTCATCGCTATGGTTTGCCTCTCGAGGTTGTGTCGCTCCACGAGGAATATTGGGACAATGTTATGGAATATGCCCTGCGCACTGTGAAGGCTGGCCTTACTCCCAATCCCGACATGATGTGCAACCGCATGATTAAGTTCGGATATTTCGAGCAGCGTTGGGGCAAGGATTTCGATCTCACTGCAACTGGACATTATGCCACTACTTGCGAGATTGATGGCACTAAGTACCTCGCTACGGCTGTCGACCCAGTCAAGGATCAAACCGATTTCTTGGCACAGATAACCTACGACCAGTTGCGTCACCTCATTTTCCCTATTGGCAACATGCCCAAGGCTCGTGTGCGTGAGATAGCTCAGGAAGTGAAGCTCCCCAATGCAGGTCGCAAGGATAGCCAGGGCATTTGTTTCTTAGGCCAGATTGACTACAACGACTTCATTCGACGTCACTTGGGCGTGAAGCGCGGACCTATCATCGAGATTGAGACTGGTCGCAAACTGGGTGAGCACAATGGCTATTGGTTCCACACCATCGGGCAGCGCAAGGGCCTGGGTTTGAGTGGCGGACCATGGTATGTGGTGAAGAAGAACATTCAGGACAACGCCATCTATGTGAGCAATGGTTATGGCACCAGCAAGCAGTATGGTCGCGAGATTCATCTTGATGAGATGCATTTTATCAGTGGTAACCCATGGCAAGGACAGGATGGCTCACACGAGATAACTTTCAAGAATCGTCACACTCCGCATTTTGCCAAGGGCCGACTCATTCAAGTCGATGGCTCACAATGGCTCATCGAGAGTGACGAGGACATTCAGGGCATCGCTCCGGGCCAGTTTGCTGTCATCTACGATAAGGACCAACACCTGTGCTACGGTAGCGGCGTGATAACCCTTTAAGAAAACTAGAAGACAAGAGGACAAGAAAACAAGAAAACAAGAATAAACCTAAATTGATTAGTCTCACAAATGTCTTCAATAAACGATAAACGAATAACGATAAACTGACATAATGACTGAAAACAAAATAGAAATGGACGTGATGGGCATCACCTATAGCCAGATTCAGCAGGGTGCCTATGCTTTGTTGCTCAAGCAGCACGATGGCGACTTGCGTGTGCCCATTGTGGTTGGAGCGCCCGAAGCGCAGGCCATTGCAATGCGTTTGGAGCATGTGATTCCACCTCGTCCCTTGTCGCATGACTTGATGGTGAGCATGTTTCATGCCTTTGGCATTAGCCTTGACGAGGTGCTCATCTACAAGTTTAGCGAAGGTGTGTTTATGTCGAGGCTAAAACTCTCTACTAAAGAGCACGATTTGGAGCTCGAATCGCGCACCAGCGATGCTATTGCACTGGCTTTACGAACCAATGCGCCCATCTACACCACTCAAGAGGTGCTTGACAAGACCGGTTTCCTTATCAAGGATGGTGAGAAGGGTAAAGTGGCTGTTAAGCCCAAGCGCACTCTTGCCGACCTTAGTGTCGACGAATTGCGCCAAAAACTGTCACGTGCTGTCGAGCTTGAGAAATATGAGCTCGCCGCTAGCATCCAAAAGACTATCAATGAGAAGCTTGGCAATGAGCCTGCTTCTCAGGAACTGCCCGAATAAAAAAATAAATTAAATAATAATCTAAAAACCAAAAGACTATGAATCTAAAAGTTAAGTTGATTATCATGAACTTCCTGGAGTTCGCTGTTTGGGGGTCTTACCTCACCTGCATGGGTGGATATCTCGCTACTCATGGACTAGCAGGCGACATAGGATGGTTCTATGCAGTGCAGGGCATCGTGTCCTTGTTCATGCCAGCACTTCTTGGTATTGTGGCCGACCGCTGGATACAGGCACAGAAGGTGCTCAGTTTGGCACACGTGATTGCTGGTGTGTTTATGCTCATTGCAGGCGCTTATGCAATGTCGGCTGGCGACACCCCTTCGTTCTGGCCTCTGTTCTTGCCTTATACCATTAGTGTGGCATTCTTCATGCCAACTATCGGTCTTGCCAACTCGGTAGCCTTCAATGCGTTGACCAAGGCTGGTATGGACACCGTCAAGGCATTCCCTCCCATCCGTGTGTTCGGTACCATTGGTTTCATCTGCGCTATGCTAACAGTTGACTTTACAGGACTTCAGCATAACTATGGACAGTTCTTTATGTCGGGTGGTTTCAGCATCCTTCTCGCCATCTATGCGCTGTTCATGCCCAAGTGCCCAGTCAACAAGAACGCCGAGAGCAGCTCGCTTGTCGATGTGTTCGGACTTCGTGCTTTCACGCTGTTCAAGCAGAAGAAGATGGCGATTTTCTTCATCTTCTCAATGTTGCTCGGTGTTTCACTGCAAATTACTAATGGTTTTGCCAATCCTTTCCTCACTGCCTTTGAGGGCATTAAGGAATATGCCGACACATTTGCAGCTCAGCATGCCAACGCTCTGATTTCGTTATCGCAAATCAGCGAGACATTATGTATCCTGCTCATCCCATTCTGCATGAAGCGCTTTGGTATCAAGAACGTGATGCTCATTGCAATGTTTGCGTGGGTATTCCGCTTTGGATTCTTTGGTTTGGGTAACCCAGGCATGCCAGGTGTAATCTTGTTTGTGCTCTCTTGTGTGGTTTATGGTGTGGCATTCGACTTCTTCAACATTTCAGGTGCCCTCTATGTTGACCAGCAGACCGATGAGTCGATACGCAGTAGCGCACAAGGATTATTCATGGTGATGACCAACGGTATTGGTGCCACCATCGGTACACTGAGTGCTCAGGCTATCGTTGACCACTTTGTAAATGCCGAGTCGGTAGTTGCTGCTGGTCCAAGTGCTGTAATGGGTGGTTGGGCTACATCGTGGTACATCTTCGCAGCCTACGCTCTTGTAGTTGCTATTTCATTCTTCTTCATCTTCAAGGATCCTCGCAAGGAAGAAGCTGAAAAACTTAAAACCGCTTAACTGTTATGATTTAATTACAATGCATTAACCAAAGGCGCAGCCCAATTGTGCATTATGCATTGTGAATTATGAATTAATAAAATGCATCGTTTCTTTGCCCCCGACATAGCTACTACACTTGCTCTTCCCGAGGAGGAGTCGCGTCATTGTGTGCGGGTGCTCAGGCTGGTCGAGGGCGACGAAATCGAGGTGATTGATGGCGATGGCACTCTTTATCACTGCCGCGTTGCATTGGCTCACGCCAAGCATTGCGCAATTGAGATTCTATCGCAGGAGCTATGTCCTCCACATTGGGGCAGCAAAATTATGATTGCCGTAGCTCCCACCAAGAACCTCGACCGCATTGAGTGGATGGCCGAGAAGTGCACCGAGATGGGTATCGACCGCATCACACCGCTCCTGTGCCGACACAGTGAGCGCAAGGTGCTCAAAACCGAACGTCTCCACAAGATTCTTGTAGCGGCCATGAAGCAGTCGCTCAAGGCACAGCTGCCACAGCTCGACGAGCTAACACCCATCAAGAATGTCATTGATGAGCCTAGCGAAGCGCAACGTTTCATTGCCTATTGCGACGAGTCGCTTCCACGCAACGAGCGCCATTCGCTGGCCCAGGTCTATGACCCAAATCGTGACGCGATGGTGATGATAGGGCCCGAAGGTGACTTCGACCCAATGGAAGTGGAAGCTGCGTTGAAGGCGGGATTCGTGCCGGTTACGCTTGGCGATAGCCGGCTTCGCACCGAGACTGCCGCGCTGATGGCCGTTGCCACGATGCACACTTTGAAAGATAGAAATAAAAGTTAAGTTAATCTCCAGAAAAAAACATATTCGATAAACGATTTAAGATATGAAATTTAGAAAATTATTTGTTCTGGCACTGATGATGGCAATCTTTACTTGCTTTGCCACAAGTGCACAGAATTCCGACAAAATCACGCAGGCAGTCATGAAGGTCTACAATGATCACCTCATCAAGAACCCTAATGACTACAACACCTTGTTTATGAGGGCTAACCAGCTCTTTTACAACAATGACTACGACGCTGCTATGGCCGATGTTGAACGTGTTATTCAATTGGCTCCAAGCAAGGAGACCGAGTTGCTGTTTGACGCCTATCTGCTCAGGGGTAAACTCTATGAAATGAAGAAAGATTATCAAGCAGCTATGGCCGATTTTGATAAAGCGGCTGAAATCGATCCCAAAAGTCTTTCGTGGGTTGACATGAAAGGCTATTGCGCCTATAAAAGTGGTGACTATGAAGTTGCTAAAAAGCAATTTGAGACTATCCTCCAGCAACAACCTCGCAACTATGAGGCAATGTTCAACCTGGGATGCATCGCTGCCAAGCAAGGCAAGGAAGAGGAGGCAATGAAATGGGTTAACAATGCTATTTCACTCTATCCTGCCGAGGTTAAGGTTTATTTAAATCGAGGCTATGTTCAGGAATTGCTGGGAAAATATCGTGATGCTTCCGACACTTATCTCATTTCGATGGGCGTGACCGATGACAATGGCGAATCAATTAATCGACTCTTCACTCTCGCCAGGGATCATTATGACGATGTTATGGGTTCGCTGCGCACCGTTATCGATGAGAACCCACGCAATGGTCTTTTCTATCGCCTGAGCTCAGCTCTTGCTCTCAACTACAAGCACTATGGACAAGCTCTTCGCGACCTCAAGGTTATGACTAACAATAACCTGATGGAATATTCCACCATCTACAACGACGAGGCAATGTGTCTTTTCCAGCTTGGTGACTATGACCAGGCCTATAACTATATCAATAAAGCCATCGCTAGTGATGCGACTAACCCCGATGGTTATGTGCTTAAGAGCATGATTGAGTTGCGCCAAGGTAAGGGTGGCAATTACAAGACTGCATTGGCAACTCTTGACCAGGCTTTGGCTCTCAATCAGGACTATGTGCCTGCTTTGCTCACCAAGGCAAGAATGATGATTGCTCAAAAGAAGTACAAAGAGGCTCTTCCTCTTGTGACTAAAGCTGTAAATGCTGAGCCTGAGAATGCCGACGCGCTGATGCTGCGTGGATGGCTCAACAAGAACCATCTTAAGAATAATGCTGCTGCTAAGGCCGACTTTGAGAAAGTGCTCACTCTTGATGACAGTGAACTCACTTCGCTCACTGGATTCGCGCTGCATGAACTCGGACGTGACACTGAGGCAACTGCATGGGGAGAGAAAATGATTAAAATCTATGTTCCCATTGGAGGCGAGGCCTACTATTATGCTGCTGCTTTGCAGGCAGCCATGGGTAACAAGGCTCAGGGTATCAAGTATCTGGAGTCGTGCCTGGCCAATGGATACGGAGGTCTTTACGACATTAAGCTAAATGATGCTCCTTATGTGAATCTCGCTCCACTTCGCACTGAGTCGTCATTTAACGTTCTGCTCAACAACTCTCAGTTCAACTTCCAAGAACGATAAATATCCCGTAAATCCCCTATCTGTCTCAGGTGGGGGATTTATATTTAACACTTAACTTTTACCACTTAAAACTTATCTTTTGTCAACCCTCTTCATCTTCATATTAGCAATCTTGCTGATGGTGCTTGCCATCGCAAGGTGGAAGATTCATCCTTTCATTGCCATAATCGCTACTGCACTTGTGCTTGCGGTGGTGCTTGGTGTGCCCTTGAAAACCGTCCCCGACGTCATCGGTCGTGGATTCTCGAGCATCTTCACGGGCATTGGATTAGTGATAATCTTTGGCACTATAATAGGCACAATTCTTGAGAAGACGGGCGCAGCTTTGTCGATGGCTCGTGGCGTCGAGAGGGTGGTGGGGCGCAGGTCCCCTCGCCTGGCGATGATGCTCATTGGCTGGATTGTGTCGATTCCGGTATTTTGCGACAGTGGTTTCGTGCTAGTGAGCCCTATTGGAAAATCGCTCGCACGGCGCACCGCTCAACCCCAAGCAAGCCTGATGCTCGCCCTTGGTGCAGGTCTCTTTGCCTCCCACGTCTTCATCCCGCCCACTCCAGGCCCGGTAGCTGCTGCAGGCATGATGGGCCTTGACGACAACTTGCTAATGGTTATCGCTGTGGGCGTGGTCATTTCGCTCATTTCTCTCATTCCAGCCTATTTCTTTGCTGGCAAGATTGGCAAGAAGATAACAACTGTTGGCATTGAAATCGACAATGACAAAAACGCCGAAGAAACCCAAAACTATCCTTCAGCGTTCTTCTCCTTCCTCCCTATACTCGTGCCAGTGCTACTCATGGCAATGGGTAGCGTGGTGTCGCTCGTGGCAATGCCCGAGTGGCTCGCCACAATCTTGACATTCCTTGGCAAACCTGTCATAGCTCTTATGGTTGCATTCCTGTGTTGCCTGCCGTTGCTTGCCAAGCGCCATTTGTTCAAACAATCCTATGGAATCATCAACGATTCGCTCATGACCGCTGGCCCCATTATTTTCATCACCGCTGCTGGCAGTGTGCTTGGCACTGTGATAGTCGAGAGCGGTTTTGTCGAGATTTTAAAGCAATACACTGGTACGCTCTCAGCGCTCGGAGTCATCTTTCCTTTCTTAATTGCCGCCATCCTCAAGTCGGCACAAGGTTCATCCACAGTCGCAATAACCACCACGGCAAGCCTTATGGGAATGTTCAGCGACGCAGGCTCAATGATGCACGCTTTGGGCTTCACCACACCTCTTGCTGCAACACTCGTCGTCATGGCGATAGGCGCAGGCGCAATGACCGTCTCGCACGCCAACGACAGCTACTTCTGGGTAGTCACCGGCTTTGGCGGAATCCGCACCACCGACGGCTATCGCTCCTTCACCCTAATGACCCTCATTATGGGCGTCACAGCCATCACCGCAATCGCCCTCGCAGCCCTCATCCTCATTTAACCCGAATCGGTCATTAGGATTTATGTGAGAACAGAATTTATTTTGAGCAGGTTGTAAAGATATTGTCGAAGACATAGCGGGCCTTTATCACATCATAAGCACTCGTCGAGAACCGCACGTCGGCGCTGTCTGTGTATTGCGGCGCATTTTCGCCGTTCAAGAGCTCGTTCCTGTCAACTATCAAATTAAAGCATTAAACGATAATAAAAGCTGTCCTTAGTTGTCTTAAAAAGTTTGTGGAAAAATTCTTTGCCAATTATAGTGATAAATTGTAAGAAGTTTTGTATCTTTGCGAGACTTAACTAAAACACTTTAAAATATTATGGCAAAAATTAATGGAGCAGTTACGGTCAACACCGAGCGCTGCAAGGGATGCAACCTGTGCGTTGTGGCCTGCCCGCAAGACGTGCTTGACCTGAAGAAAAATGAAGTAAACAACCGAGGTTACCATTATGCCTATATGGCAAATCCCGACAAGTGCATTGGATGCTCGAGCTGCGCGCTCGTGTGCCCCGACGCTTGCATTGAGGTATATCGTGTTGTAGAGAAGTAAACAAGTAATCAATCTTTAAAAAACAAAACCGTAGAAACGATGAACGATAAAGTAACATTAATGAAGGGTAATGAGGCTCTCGCTGTCGCTGCTATTCGCTATGGTGCCGACGGTTATTTTGGTTATCCTATTACCCCGCAGTCTGAGGTTCTCGAGAAACTTGAAGAAGAAATGCCTTGGGAGACTACTGGTATGGTAGTTCTGCAAGCCGAGAGTGAAGTGGCTGCTATCAACATGGTGTATGCTGGCGCTTCGTGCGGCAAGACAGTGCTCACTTCAACCTCTAGTCCAGGCTTCAGCTTGATGCAAGAAGGTATGAGTTACATGGCAGCTAGCGAGGTTCCCGCATTGGTGATTAACGTAATGCGTGGCGGCCCTGGTCTGGGTACTATCCACCCATCACAGGCCGACTACTTCCAGGCTGTTAAGGGTGGTGGTCATGGCGACTACCGCTTGATTACTCTCGCTCCTGCTTCGGTTCAGGAGATGGTTGACTTCGTAGCTCTTGGCTGGGACTTGGCTTTCAAGTATCGCGCTGTATCTATGATTCTCGCCGATGGCGTTATCGGCCAGATGATGGAGAAAGTGGTGCTCCCCGAGCAGCGTCCACGTCACACCGAGGAATGGATTCGTGAGAATTGCCCATGGGCTGTTAACGGCCGCAAGGGTATGCGTCCCAAGAACATCATCACCTCGCTTGAGCTTGACGACGACAAGATGGAGGAGAACAACCACCGCTTCCAAGCTACTTACCGCGAGATCGAGAAGAACGAGCAACGTTGCGAGTTGATCAACACCGACGACTGCGACTACCTCATCGTTGCTTTTGGTAGTATGGCACGCATTAGCCAGAAGGCTATGGAGCTCGCTGCCGAGGAAGGCATCAAAGTCGGCATCGCTCGACCCATCACTCTCTGGCCTTTCCCAGTTGACGCTATCCGCAAAGCTGCTCAGGGCGTTAAGGGCATCCTTAGTGTGGAGCTTAGCGCTGGTCAAATGATCGAGGACATCAAGCTCGCTACCGAGTGCAACTACCCAGTTGACCTCTTCTGCCGCCTGGGTGGCAACGTTCCCGCTCCCGACGAGATTCTCAACGCACTCAAAGAGAAACTGGTTAACAAATTAGGATAATCAACTTTTTTAATCATTACAAGACCATTATGGAACTTAACGATATAATCCGCCCCGAAAATAGGGTTTATAAGAAACCGAGCCTTCTCAACGATGCACACATGCACTACTGCCCTGGCTGCAGCCACGGTGTTGTGCACAAACTCGTTGCCGAGGTTATCGAAGAAATGGGACTGCAAGAAAAGGCTATCGGCGTTTCTCCTGTAGGTTGCGCCGTATTTGCCTACAACTACATCGACATCGACTGGCTTGAGGCCGCTCACGGACGCGCTCCAGCTATGGCTACAGCTACCAAGCGACTCATGCCCGACAAACTCGTCTTCACCTATCAGGGCGATGGTGACCTCTCAGCTATTGGTACTGCCGAGACTATCCACGCTGCCAACCGCGGTGAGAACATCGTCATCATCTTCATCAACAATGCTATCTATGGTATGACTGGTGGACAAATGGCGCCTACTACTCTGCTCGGTCAAAAGACCGCTACTTGCCCTTACGGACGCCGTGCCGACCTTAACGGCTATCCTCTGGCTATCAGCAATCTGCTGGCTCAGCTCGACGGTACTTGCTACGTAACCCGTCAAACTGTTTACAGCCCCGCTGCAGTGCGCAAGACCAAAGCCGCTCTCAAGAAAGCCTTCCAAAACAGTATGGACGGCAAGGGATGCTCGGTTGTTGAAGTTGTCAGCACCTGCAACACTGGTTGGAAACTCACTCCAGTGAAAGCCAACGAGTGGCTACAAGAGAACATGTTTGCTAAGTACCCATTGGGTGATTTAAAAAATAACGAATAATCATGAAAGAAGAAATAGTAATAGCAGGATTTGGAGGACAGGGTGTCCTCTCAATGGGTAAGATTCTCGCTTACTCTGGATTGATGGAAGACAAGGAAGTAACCTGGATGCCATCTTATGGACCCGAGCAGCGTGGTGGTACTGCCAACGTTACCGTAATCGTTAGCGACGAGCGCATCAGCTCACCTATCCTTAACATGTACGACACTGCAGTGGTGCTCAACCAGCAGAGTCTTGACAAGTTTGAGAAGATGGTGAAGCCAGGCGGCGTCCTCATCTACGACAGCTACGGTATCAACACTCCTCCAACCCGTAAGGATATCAAGATCTATCGCATCGAGGCTACCGAGGCTACAATCGAGATTAACAACAGCAAGGCGTTCAACATGATCGTCCTTGGCGCTTACCTCAAGGTTAAGCCCGTTGTTACCATCGAGAACGTGCTCAAGGGCTTGAAGAAGACCCTTCCCGAGCGCCACTGGCACCTCATCCCAATGAACGAGGAAGCTCTCAAGAAGGGCGCTACCCTCATCAAGGACTAATCTGATAATTTCCCCACCAATTCCCCCTCTAAAGGGGGTAAGGGGGAGTATGATTCCCATTAGAAATAAATGCGCATCGAACTTTTGCCCGATGCGCTTATTTTATTGTTTAAGCCAAGTGTCACTTCACAATCTCCACCGTAGTTGTCGCATTGATATCGTTGATGGTGATAGGAATTCTGAGCACTGGAATAGTGGGGTCGTAGTTCATTTTCACCTTCTTTCCGTTAACCTTCACCTGCGATGGTTTTACTTCCAGTCCAGGAACCAGGAGACGATACTCCTTCTTGGCAGGTGTGCCGCCGCCTTCGCCCTTGATGGTGATTACCCACTTGTCGGTAGTTGGTGCTGCAGCAAAGTGAATTAGGCGGTGCTTACCATCAGCAAGCGTACCTGTCGACTGCAGGTCATCTTCAAAGAGAGTGAACTCCGATGCTTCATCGCTCATGTAGTACATGATATCGAGCTTGTTGGGATTGTAGTCGCCCACATTGTCCATTTTGTAGCTGGCCTGTGGTATGAAAGCTCCTGCGCGGGCAAAGAGTGGCAGCACCTCAATGGGTGCCTCATATTTTATTGTTGAGTAGGCGTTGTAACGATTGCTGGGGGTGTTGATGTCAACCCATGTGCCTTCGGGGAAGGTGATGTCGCGGCTTGTAGCGCCTTGAGTCATCACAGGAGCCACCATCACGTCATGGCCCCACAAGTACTGGTCGCTCACATTGTCAAAGCGCTTGATGTTGTTGTCTTTCTCGTAGAAACCTAGTGGACGCACCAGCGGCAGACCCTGGCTGGCGTTCTCGTAGGCAAGGTTGTAGTTATAAGGTAGCCAGCGGTAACGCTCACTGATGATGCGTCGTGGCAGGTCGCCATATTCGGTGTAGTGATAGGGCTCTGCGAGGTCTTGCGAGTGGGTGCGCAGCACAGGCGAGAACAGGCCTAGCTCCAGCCAGCGTATGTAGAGCTCGCCATCGCGTTTCTTGTTGGGGTCGAGGGCAAAGCCGCCCACGTCGTGCGACATGTAGCCCAGGCCGCTCAATCCCGAGTTGAGCATGATGGTTACCTGTGGCTGGAAACCTCCCCACGAGCGTGACACGTCGGTCGACCAGGGGAACACTGAGTAGTGTTGCAGTCCTGCTGTGCCGGCGCGCATCATGATCATGGGACGGCGGTCGGGATATTCCTCCTTGAAGAGGTCATAGATGATGCGGCTCCACTCGTTGCCGTAGAAGTTGTGATACTGCTCTGCAGTCAGGCCGTTGTAGTGGCGAATAGTCTCGGGGTGCACCTCAGGTTCGCCCAGGTCGCCCCACCAGCCTGTTACACCCTCGTCGGTGAGTGATTTATAGCGGTTGCGCAACCACTGGCGGGTGTCGGGATTCGACACGTCAAACATGCCTCCCTGTCCCACCCAAATGGTCACTGTTTGGGTCTTGTCGGTGCCGTCGGTCTTGCAGAACATACCTTTGGGGTTTAGTTCGTTATAGTTGTTGATGGCGCGGCCATTGGTGAGCACATAGGGCTGTGAGATGGTCACCACGTTGATGCCTTTATCCTTGAAACTCTTCAGCATGCCGCGGTAATCGGGCCACTGGTCCTTGTCCCACTCCAGGCGGCCCATGTCCTGCTCTTTGCCATACCAGTACAGGTCAAATACCATACCGTCAAGGGGATATCCGTTGCGCTTGAGGGTGTCAACAACGCCCTCGCTTTCGCGTTGGTTGTGGTAGCCATATTTCGAGGTGATGTAGCCCAACGTCCACAGTGGTGGCAGCTCTTGGCGGCCCACAAGTGCGGTGAAGTTCTTCACCACGTTCTCCACTTTGCCATGACCGTCAATGATGTAGTAGGTGAGTGGTTGAGGAGAGGTGCTGGTATATTCCAGGCATTCATCGCCAACTCGCAACGTCGACTTGCAAAAGTCGTCAAAGAAGATGCCGTAGCCTTTAGATGAAATCACAAACGGCATAGTGATGCCCATTTGCTTGATGCGCTTCTCGCCAGCCACGTAGCCATAGTTCTGCTTGTTGTAGTTCACCAGCGTGTCTCCCACGAGATTGAAAGAGTAGCCACGCTCGCCAGCACCGTAGAACGACTCGTTACCACGATGGAACAGGCGCACGGTCTTCCCGTTGCGCTCACACAGGTCGGCCACATACAGGTTGCTGCCATTGCTCAGTGTCAAGCTCTTGAGCGACCGGTCGAGTACAGCTCGCAGTCCACCGCCAGTGGTTATTATCTCTAAATCGTTCAACAAATCGCCTTTTTCCGACACATTTTGCAAGTCTTTCTCGCCTGTAGCTAGCGATGGTAGTCGCTTGCCGTCCCATACGTCGGGCGTGATTTCCACTTTCATGATGTCGTTGCAAAGTGTCGTTACCTTGATGGTTTGGCGATTGTCTTTGTCGGTGTATCTTATATTAGCGCTTGCTGCTGTCGCCAGGAGCGCTATAGCAACTAAAGATATAATTCTGTAAACTTTCATCTTTATTATTGTTTTTAGTTGATATCAATCATAAAATGCAAAGTTACACATTAATTTCGTTAATTACATCACTTTTACATGCCTTATTTTTGCGAATTATAATAATTTTGTTACAATTTTATGCCAATTTATTGAACTTTTTGTATATTTGCAACTGGAAACCAAAAAACTATACTATTATGCAGATAAAAGTTTTGGATGAATTAACGGGCGAGTCAAGAGAGATGACTCTAGATTTTGATGTTGAGGAACTCAAAGTCGTAGATTATTCTGAGAAGGCTATTGTCGTTACGGGCAACACCAAACTCTTCAAGTCCGAGATTAAGAAATTGGGAGGTCGTTACAACCCAAGGCTCAAGTGTGGCCAGGGTTGGGTTTTCAGCGTCAAGAAGCGTCAAGAAGTTGAGGACCTTGTGAAATGGATTAATATCCTCCAAAAGCAGCTCTCTCAGGCTTCCGAAGATTTAACGCTCGATGTGAAGTAACACTCCAACGGCTTCGCAGTCATCGTTTTTATTGTTACAGAAAAAGAAATCTGCGACATTTACAATTGTGTAGATGTCGCAGATTTTTTAAAGCTTAGGGGGCTTATTTCTTCTTGCCTTGACGCTTGCCTTGTGAGTACATTTGACGCGTGAATTTCATCTCGGCTTGCTTGAGCAGGAACATTTGCTTCTTTGACAGGATTTTTGAGAACCTCTCGAAGTAGCGACCTTCAATCTCGCCTTCTTTAACCTTCACTTGCGACATGGCTCGTGCAGCGTTAGCATAGTCTTGATCCGATGCCTTAGTTGTTGTTGAAATTTTCTTTGCTTGCTCACGCGCAGTGCGGTGAACTGCAAAAATCTCTTTCTCCATAGCCTCATAGATGGGCATGAACTTATCGCGCTGAGCCTGGGTCATACCAGTTTGTTCAGCAATGAAGTCATGCTTGTAGTTGAGCATCTCCTGGGCCCACTGGCTATTGTTGCTGTTATCCTTAGCCGTGGCAGGCAAAAAGCTCATGAGAAGCATTATTGCTAATGCTATGAAGGAAGTCCGTTTCATCATCATCTAAATCTCAAAAAATGCGTTCTAACTAATTCTTAGGGCATCATTTCAGCCTCATTCTCTTCCATGGCTACCGAGTCTTCATAAGTCATGATTGCGTCATAGTCGTTGGCACCGGTGTAGTCGATAAAGTCCTCAGCATTCTTCTCTACGCTAACGCCAGCCGAGATGTTGGCGGCACGTTGCTCGCCTGTTGCGCTCGACTTGCCTAGCGAGAAGATGTTCATCATCAGCCACACTCCGGCAAACATTGCAGCCATGTAGATGAAGGGCCTCACTTTAACCCACATTGTGGGCTTCTCTTCCTCGGTGATTTTCACCTCGGGAAGCGACTCTGCCATCTTTTTGTTGAAGTCGTCGAAGAAATTGTCTGGAACGATAAATCCCGGATCTTTCCCTAGCTTTTCTAATATTTTGGAATTTTCGGTTTTCATTACAACTTTTTGACTACAATAACACAAAAAGGTTTAATCATTGTTCTCAAAAAATGTCTCAATTTTCTTCAACGCATGGTGGTAAGAAGCTTTCAAAGCTCCAACCGACGTGCCGAGTATCTCGCTCATCTCTTCATATTTCATCTCGTCGTAGTAACGCATATTGAATACAATGCGCTGTTTCTCAGGGAGTGTAGAGATGGCCTTCTGCAATTTGATTTGTGCATCGTCACCGTCAAAATACTTGTCGGCTTCGAGGCTGTTCACAAGGAATGAATCGTCATCATCAAGCGAAATATTATTCTGCACTTTCTTCTTGTTGATGAAAGTGATCGACTCGTTGATGGCTATCTTATAGAGCCACGTCGAGAGTTTCGCATCGCCACGAAAGTTGTCAATATTTGTCCAAGCCTTGATAAACGTGTTTTGAAGCACGTCGTTAGTGTCGTCGTGGTCGATAACCATACGACGAATGTGCCAATACAACTGCTCGGAATAGTGCTCTATCACTTTCCCGAATGCTGCGCGGCAAGTGGCCTGTTTGTGCAGTTGCTCAATTATTTCGGCCTCGTCGTATTTTACTCGTGTCGCCATTATTTCTAAAAAACCGCCTCAAAGGTACAAAAAACTTTTCATTTTTCACTTATTACCCACCAGTTTTTTTTAAATACCAGCCAACCAACACCAACTACTAGTGAAATTCCCCTCCCATCATTCCTATAATTCCTATCATTCCTATCCACTCCTAGTGAAAAAAACACCTGCGCCAGTGGTGCAGGTGTTTTGTGTGTAGTTTGGGCCTTGCGTTAGTTGGCGAAGGCTTTTCCGGCGATTGTGCCGTTGTACTTCTCGTTAATCTTAACGGTGCCGGTTACAACTTGTCCGCTGCCAGTGACGATGAGTTCAAGCTCGTTGAGCACATAGCTGCCATCGGTTGAGCGCAGTCCGGTTTCACCGCTGTAGGTAATCTTGTAGCCAGTGGATGTTGCCTCGGCATGTACTCCTTGGAACACTACAGCTGTAATAAGTCCACCATCCTCGTTGAGGGCGAACTTGCCAAAAGCAACATTTGCGTTCATGTTGCTGGGATCTACGCTGATTGCCAACTCTCCGTTGAGGCTTTCTTTGGAATTGCCTGTCTCGGTGTTGGTGAAGTTATACTTCGTGTAGGGATAGTACATCTGCGCAATGCTTATCACGCGGTAAGTGCCGTTGGCAATAAACTCGATGTAGAGGCATCCAGTCTCGGGACGGTAATAACCGGTGAGGTTGGTAACGCCATTGCCAGCGTTGGCAGCCGAGAAGGTGTAGCACTGGTAGGTGTTGTTGGGATTAATGTCGGCATCCTGCAGTGACACATTTATAGTGGTGCCGTCGTTGATTTGCACTGAGTAAACGACCGACACTTTTGAATCGAGAGCTTTCCAGGTCAATTCAACTGGGCTTATGCCAACTTTCTCCGACTGTCCGTTCGAGATATTTACCGAGTTGTTCAGCATTTGCCCTTGAATCTTATAGGTCTGCTGGTCGCTGTCTTTGTCGTTGCACGCTGTGAAGCTGAGCATGAGCAGCGCTAATGTGAGAATTGAAAATACTTTCTTCATAATAGTGTTATTGGTTTGTGAATAATGTCAAATAAAGAATAATGTGCCACAAAAGTAGCACATTATTTTATAATAGGTGTGATATTTAAACTAAATTAGTAAAAATATCGTTAATTGTTGACTGTTGTCAATGGATTGGGTTACTGGCAGGCCCCTCGTTCCACAGGTAGAGGTTGCAGTTGGGGTTATTAGCGCTGTTATGCTCACCGCCGCGAGCGTTGAAGTAAATGGTGTAAAAGCCTTGATTAATACAGAGTGCGCTGTTGAAGTTTGTAACCGAGAGCGCAGGATATGGTGTAGCCTGGTCGAGATTTTCGCCCGTGTAATAGGTGGGAGTGATTTCGTTGCCTGTGAGTTTGATTATTGGATCGGTGATGATGGTGATATCGTCAACATCAGTTAGTTCAGTATAATTAAGAGTTGTGAATTCCACATCGAGATTTGGAATTGAGATTTTCTTGAGCACTGGGCTGGTAGCTCCACCCACTTGGAACTGAACATTGTAGATGAAGACTTCGGCCTTTCTGTTGGCGACATCAATCTTGTAGGTGTAGTAAAGCTCGGATGTGGCGTTGTAGTTGTTGTCGGTCACAAGTGAGCTCACGGTAGAGTTGCACACTAGCACGCGCCAGGTGCCATTGACGGTGTAGTCGAGCGAGTACACGTTGTTCTTCTTGTCGACGTAGCCTCTTACATTGGTAAGTTTGTATTTTGCGTTTTCTTCACCAGTCTCGGGGTCAAAGAACTTCACGCTCTCGGCTTTGAAACGCACGAAGTTGTCGTCAAATGAACTAGCCTTGATGTCTTCCATGCGGAATGATACCTTGAAGGGCATGTGCGAGTCAAACTGCACGCCTTGTGCTAGCACGCTCACGGTAGCCTCATTTTTAGTGCGCTCGATGTTGAAGGTGTAGTCGGCAGTCTCAACATAGTTGGTTGTGTTGTCGGCTGCTTTAATTGTCCAGTTAATCAGGTTTTTGCCCTGGATGGTCTCTTTTACTGATTGCTCTTGGTTAGGCTCGTCATCGGTGCACGAGGTGAACGCAAGCGCTGTTGCCACAAGGGCTAGTGATAATAAAATTTTCTTCATGATTTTATTGTTATTTAGTTTATATGTTTATTCTCAATGTTGCACCCAGCATGCTGCTGCGGCCGCGCTGCAGGAACTCGTGGCTGATCGACACGAAGTAGAACGTGTTGTAGCGTGTGCCGGTGAGGTTCTGGCCCCACAGTTGCAGCGAGTAGTGCTTGCCGGCAAGGGTTATGCTGCTGCCCAGCAGGGCATAGAATGGCTGGCGCTGGGTGTTGGCCTCGTTCCAGTAAATCTCACCAGTGCCTTTGAGGCTAGCGTCGAGGGTGATGCTCTGTGCCCAGTCGCTGCCACCTTTAAAGTTGTAGGTGTAGAACGCCTGGGCAAAGAGGGTGTGCTGTGGGCAGTAAGGCACGTGCTTGTCTTTGTAGTCGGCCTTGCCATCGTTGTAGCGCACAAAGCGAGCGTCGCAGTACCCGTAGCTCAGGTTCATGCCTAGATTGTCGGTGAAGTTAACGCTCATGCTCGCCTCAGCTCCCACGCTGCGGGTCTTGCCCGCGTTGGTCATGATGCGGCCTGTGGTAGTGCCATCGGGGAAGATGGTCATCTGTCGGTCGCGGCAGTCGATGTAGAACAATGCAAGGTCGCCCCTGACGCGGCAGTTGGCGCTCTCGAAGTGACCGCCAATCTCGTAGTTCCACGCCTTCTCGGGCTTATATCCCACAATATCGTTGATGTCGTAGGCAGCACCAATTCCCATGATTCCCATGAGGCGCTGCTGCAGCACATCGCTGAACATCTGGGTGTTGAATCCGCCAGCCTTGTAACCCTTGCTCACGCTGGCATAGAGGCTCGACTCGCCAGACGTGGGCAGGTGATAGGTTATGCTGAACTTGGGCAGCAGCTCGGTGAAGTGCTTGCTCAGGCTGCCGCCGTCGTCGATGTCGATGTTATTGCTGTGAAAGACCTCACCGGTGGCAGCGTCAATCACTCTATAGCCGGTGTGGGTCTCGCTGTGGTGGTTGAGCGATGCGTGCTCATAGTCGAAACGCAGTCCGGCGGTGAAAGTGAAGCGCTTCCAGTCGTAGCTCGACTGGTGGTATAGCGCTACTCCCCAAGTGGGATTGGTGAAACGGCTGCCAAGCACGAAACTGCGCTCGTTCCAAACCACGGGGTAGTAGGGGTTGACACTGTTGATATGGTCCTCAATGAGGGACTTTATGCCTGTGTCCTTAAATGTCACAGGGGCATCCATCTTGTAGCGTCGGTAGAAGCCGAAGGCACCCACGAGCCACTTATAGGCGAGGCTGTTGTCACCACGTGCCACCACGTCTTGTGTCACGGCATGCTCACGGCGAGCCTGCGTGAGGGTGAAGTAGGGCAGTGGAGTGAAGTCGTTGTCGAGCGTCATGTTGTCATCGAGATATTGATAGCTGGTAATGCTCGAGAGCGACCAGCTCTCGAATCGCTTGGTGATGGTCAATCCGTCCATAATGCTGGTGCGGCGGTAGAAGCAGGTGTCGTTGTAGGCTATCTGTCCAGTCTCGACCCACTCGTAAGGGTAACCGCCCTGACGGCTGATGGATGCACTCAGGGTGTTGCTGAGCATTAGCGATGATGAGGGCTGCCACACGAGTTTTAGGCGTCCTGTGCCTTGGCGTTCCCAGTCGCATTTCTTGCCGTTATATTGGTTGGTGTATTGACCATTGGTCGAGGTGTAGTAGATACCGCCAGCTATCCCCAGCTTGTCATTGATGCGTGCATAGTGGCTTGCGCCAACCTTCAAGGTCATGTGCGATGCCATCTCAGCAATGATGCGAGTGCCTTGCCATTGCATGGGCGACAGGGTGTACACATTCATGAGTCCGCCCATGGTGTTACGGCCATAGAGGGTGCTCTGCGGTCCGCGCAGCATCTCCACGCGCGAGATGTCGGAGATGTCAAAGTCATAGTTCTCCTTGCACATCACCGGCACATTGTCAATGTTGAGGCCCATTGATGGCTGGTCGATGCGAGCACCAAGGCCACGAACGTAGATGGTCGAGGTCATGCGGCTACCATAGTCGGGCAGGAAGAAGTTGGGTACGAGGTCGCTCACGCCACGCACCGTGACAATGCCGTTGCGCTCCACCTCGCTCTTGTTGAGCACTGTGTTCGCCGTGGTAAGGTCGGTTGCAGCGCCCTGCTTGATAGCAGTCACGCTCACATCGGCGAGGGTCACAGTGTCGAAAGCGGCCTCATTGTCGGTCGCCCACGTCGACAAGGCTGAGAATGTGACAGTTAATATAAACAGCAGTTTTTTCACAGCTGCAAAAGTACACATTTTTTACAAATCACACAATCACAACATGTAGTGATTAATTGGTTAGAGGAAATGTCGAAGTTGCTGCAAAAAACAAGGACGACCTTGTGTGGCCGTCCTTGATAATGCGGTTTTTCAGCAATTAGAGGTGCTGCGAGATGCGGCTGCGATGCACATAACCCAGATAGTTAAAGTCTTCATCATAGACTTTAACCCATTTCGAGTTGCTCTTCTCAAAGTAAACGTCGGTGCTCACTTCAAGGCGACAGGCAATGCCATAATTAGTGCCTGGTCCTCTGCGCACGTTTACATAGTTGTCGTCAGGGTCAACAATGTAACCTTTCTCATATGCACTCTCGTAAGCGTTTTCAACGTCCTCATTTTGTGCTTCAACTCTAACGATGCGGCTAGAGTGCATATATCCCAAGAAGCTATCGCTGCTGGCATCGGAGTACACTTTGCTCCATCCGTTTTTCAGTGGGGTGTAATACAGGTATTCACCCGAAGTGAAATCACCTACGATTTCAGCTTTAGTGGATGCCGAAGCGCGAATGTAGGCAAATCCATCGGGGTCAGAAACATAGCCATAATATTTTTGAGCATCAACAGTGACGAAAGATGCCAAAATGGCTAACAGCGTGATTGATAATAGTTTTTTCATGATGTTTTTGTATAAGATATGTAAATAAATTGATATTAACGACGTATGCGGTCATAGTACACATAGCCTAAATAGGTACCGTTGGAATTATACACCTTAACCCATCTTGAGCTGCCGCTGTAGTACACATAGGTACCCACATAGAGGCGGGTGCGGATGGCGTAGTTTGTGCCAGGTCCTGTGCGCACGTTAACATAATTGTCGCGAGGGTCAACAATGTAGCCACTCCTCATGCTGGAGGTTCTGGATGGAGAGCTACTATAACCGTTGTTGGGATTCACTCTCACAATGCGGCTAGTGCTCATGTAACCCATGAAGGTATTGCTGCGAGCGCCTGAATACACTTTGCTCCATCCATTGTTCATGGGGGTGTAGTAGAGATAGTAGCCCGAATTATATCTTCTTGTAATAGGGTATCTGGTTGATGGGCCTGTACGTATGTTGGTGTAGCCGTCAGGATCACTTACGCGCCCATAATACTGCTGCGCATCAATAGTGAAAAACGATGCCACCAGTGCAAGTAAAGTGATAACTAAAAGCTTCTTCATAATTATAATATTCTATTAATTGACAAATAATCACTTTTATTGCCACAAAGATAGGTAATTATAATTAATCCGCCAAATTTGATTTATTTTTTAGGTACAAGGGAATAGGAGAGGGGGAAGAGAATAAGCATTTTACAATAATCCAGTGCGTACTAATTGTGCATTATGCATTATGAATTATGCATTTATGAAATCATTCCCCAGTTGCCATAACGATTATTATTAAATTGTATTTTATAAAACAATGCAAATACATAAAATGTCATTTAATAAAGCAAGATAAATGTGACTATTTTGGCACAAAGATGGAAAAAAAGATGCAAATGCGTTTTTAATATGAAAATCTTTTGTTTTTTTAAGAAGAAGCATTATATTTGCAAATGTGTTCAGAGGAACACGTTACATTGTTACTCAATTGCTCTCGAATCACCACCTCGACTTAGTTTTGAGCAAGTACTACACATTGGAAACATGCCCTATATAGGGCGTGGATTTCCTCATAGTGTAGTACGGCTTGTGGTGAGCCCGAGAGCGTATGACGGAAGTCTGCGCCTTTTTTGTGCAGCTACAAGACCGATTTTTTCTAACTTTAAAACAGATATAAGCTATGAAACGGACAAAATTTTCTTTTTATCATTTCAATATTAAGATAATATTGATGATTATTGTTGTTGATTGTGCTCTAGTTGCTAATTCTAAAAGTTTTGTTTGTGGACAGTTTACTTACACAACAAATAGTGATAGCACAGTTGCCCTTGTATGTCGCTCGACTATGAATCCCTACAATGTTTATGGGTCTTTAACAATACCATCTGTTGTGACCGATGAAGCTAAAGACTATTTTGTTAGTGAAATTGGTGACTGGGCTTTTTTTGCGTCTCACATTACCTCTCTATCAATACCTAGTACAGTAAAAAAGATTGGCACAGGAACATTTGCACATAATCCTTTAACCACTATAGAGTTTGCTGAAGGTCTTGAAAACATTGCTACTAGTGCGTTTTTTTACTGCAAACAATTGCAATCTATACAATTTCCATGGAGTTTAAAAACTCTTGATATGGGTTCTTTTAATGGTTGTTCATCTCTTAATAGTATTAACATACCTAGTGCCACAACAATAAATTCATATGCATTTAGTGGTTGTAGTTCTCTTGAGAATGTGATAATTGGCTCAAAAGTACAACGATTTGGCGATGGTGTTTTTAATGGTTGCAGCAATCTAACTAATTTGATTATTGAGGATGGAGATACTGAACTATATTTAAATGATTCATTTGGAGGTTGTCCCATAAAGAATCTTTATTGGGGAAGAAAGACAGGAGTTAGCTCTATTCCACATCAATATCTTGAAACTTTGACAATTGGAAATTGTATTACTGCTATTCCGTCTTTTGCTTTTTGTCAAAGTAAGCTATTGACAGATGTTGTCATCCCAAATTGTGTGAAGAGTATTGGCGATCATGCTTTTGAAGGATGTGTAGGTTTGAGAAACGTTACTCTAGGTGACAGTATTCAGTCTATAGGTCCTGCTGCATTTAGTGGATGTAGTAATTTGGCTGCAATATCTTTGCCACAACAATTGGAGGTGATTGGAAATAGTTCTTTCAATGGTTGCTCTAGTTTGCAAGAATTATTGATTCCAACTTCTGTTTCTTTGATTGGATCCAGTGCTTTTGCTGGTTGTTCTCTCTTAACAGAATTGGTTATACCTAATAATGTGAAGACTGTTGGTAATTATGCATTTAAAGACTGCATAAATTTACAATCTATAATTGTTGAAGATGGTTCAGATTATTTATCGTTGAATTCTAGTACTGTGACAGGAGATTATGGAGGTCCATTTATTGGCTGCCCAATAAGCAAAGTCTATATGGGGCGTGATATATGTGAAGGGAATTCTTATTTTACTACATACGGCGAATCTCCATTCTGCGCAATGGAGACTCTCACAAAGTTAAAGTTTGGCAATCAAGTCACTGTTATTCATCCTTACACTTTTGCTGGTTGTACTGGGCTTAAGTCGGTTGTTATACCTGACAATATCCAAAGAATTCGTATTGCTGCTTTCAGTGGTTGTACTGGTTTGAAACTGATATATTTAGGAACTGGTTTGACCAAAATTGAGGATTCTGCATTTATCAATTGTAGTCTCACAACTGTATATAATGCTAGCCCTGTCCCTGCATCAATAACAATAAACTACACTAATCCATTCTCAAATTACACACTTGATAATGGCATGTTATATGTGCCAATCGGAACAAAATCAGCTTATCAGTCTGCTCTTTATTGGAAAGATTTTAAAAACATTGAAGAGTTCAGCGAGTTTAACGATGAACTGATTAACTATGTGGCAGAGTATAGTGCAATTGAAGATGTTGTTGCAGATAAATCACAACCATCTAATAATATAGGAATATACACCATTGATGGCCGATTCCTAGGTAAGAAAGATAAAACCTCTTTGTCGCCGGGCATCTATATTATAAATGGAAGCAAAGTGGTTGTGAAATAGTCAATTGAAAATTGTTTATCAATGACAAATAACCTAGCGAGTCGAGAGTTTAATATTCTTGGCTCGCTATATTTTTGGTTATTGATTAACCAAGAGACATTTAAATCATAAATTGTATGTTAGTTTGAAAAACTAACTTATCATTCCCCAGTTGGTGCTGCGGGAGAAGAGGAAACGCATGGTGCGTTGGAGCAGCTGACCATCGGGTGATTGCAGCTCGAAGTCCTCGTTGAGGATGCGTTGTGCCTCATTGCGTGCTGCTTGCAGTACCACGCCGTCGCTGGCTAGGTTGGCAATGCGCAGGTTGAACGCTACGCCGCTCTGCTGTGTACCCTCCATATCGCCTGGGCCACGCAGTTTCATGTCCTCTTCGGCGACGACGAAGCCGTCGTTAGTCTGCGTCATAACCTCCAGGCGGTGACGCGTCTCTTTTGTGACCTTGTATTTTGACATGAGGATGCAGTAGCTCTGGTCGGCGCCACGGCCCACACGGCCACGCAACTGGTGCAGCTGCGAGAGTCCGAACCGCTCGGCGTTCTCTATCACCATAACGCTGGCATTAGGCACGTTAACACCCACCTCAATCACCGTTGTCGACACAAGAATGTGTGCTTGACCACTAGCGAAAAGCCCCATCTGGTAATCCTTTTCGCTAGGCTTCATCTTGCCGTGCACATAGGCCACACGGTAGCTCGGGAAGTTTTCTCGAATTATCTCATACCCTTCTTCAAGCGCACGCAAGTCAAGCTTCTCATTCTCTTCAATGAGAGGATACACGATGTAGCACTGGCGGCCCTTCTTTAGCTCTTGACCAATAAAGTGATAAACAGCCAGGTGGTTGTTCTCGTAGCGTAAAACTGTAGTCACTGGTTTGCGGCCCGGCGGCAGTTCGTCGATGACGCTCACGTCGAGGTCACCATATACTGTCATGGCAAGGGTGCGCGGGATGGGTGTCGCCGTCATTACAAGCACATGGGGCGGTATCGTGTTCTTGCGCCACAGCTTGGCTCGCTGTGCCACGCCAAAGCGATGCTGCTCGTCGATAATCGCAAGCCCCAGATTCTTGAACTGTACGGTGTCCTCAATCAACGCATGAGTACCAATGAGGATGTTCAGCTCACCGCTCATGAGCTGCTCGTGAATCTTTTCGCGCTCTTTCTTGCGGGTGGAGCCAGTGAGCAACGCCGCTTTCAAACCCACAGCCTGAGCCATCTCGCCAATGCTCTCAAAGTGCTGAGTGGCAAGAATCTCGGTTGGTGCCATGATGCATGCTTGATATCCGTTGTCGGCAGCCAGCAGCATGGTCATGAACGCCACAATGGTCTTACCGCTGCCAACATCGCCCTGCAGCAATCGGTTCATTTGCTTGCCACTGCGCATGTCGTGGTGCATCTCTTTGATTACACGCTTTTGTGCACCCGTGAGCGGGAACTGCAAGTAGCTCTTGTAGAAGTTGTTGAAATGGTCGCCCACATGGGCAAACACGTGTCCTGGCACTTGTGCGTTGCGGCCCTTGACATATTTGAGGATGTTCATCTGCAGGAAGAACAACTCCTCAAACTTCAGCCGCCGCTGAGCTTGCTGCAATTGTGGGATGCTTTGAGGTGTGTGTATGTTGATGAGTGCCTCTTTCAGGGGCATAAGTTTGTATCGGTCAATGATGCTCTGAGGCAATGTCTCGCGAATGCTCTGGAAAATTTGATGGTCAAGCAGTGACTTGACAATCTTTTGCATCGCACGAGTTGTGAACGAGCGGTTGTGCATCTTCTCGGTGAGGTTGTACACACCCACTAGCCCGCGGTTCATCGCTTCGGGTTTGTAGGGGTCGACCTCAGGGTGCGCCATGTTGTAATGGCTCTTATAGATGGTTGGCTTACCAAAGAGGATATACTCCTTGCCCGTGTGGTAGTTCTCCATGATATATTTCACACGGTTGAACCACACCACCTCAATCGTGCCAGTGCCGTCGCTGAACAAAGCGTTCAACCTGCGCTTAGCTCCCTCACCTTGGGGTGTAAACGAGATGAATTGTCCTTTAAGTTGGATGTAGGGCATCTCGCCGTTCATCTCGCTGATTTTATGGATAGTAGAGCGGTCTATATAGCGGAACGGAAAGTTGTAGAGCAGGTCATAGAACGTGTGGATGTCGAGCTCTTTTCCAAGTAGCTCGGCACGCCTCGGTCCCACGCCTGGCAGGAATTTTATGTCGGTCTTAGCAAGCCGTTCCATTTTAAGGATGTCGTTTTATATGTTTAGCATTCTGAGAGTGCGACCACAACGTTTGCCACCGTAAAAAGCATCAAGCACTTGAGCAAAGATGTCATTAGGGCTAAGTGTATCAAACAAGGTCATGCACGAACGAACCTTTTGTGCGTCAATGCTTCCTAAGATGCTATTGGGATCTTTTTCTCTATGTTCAAGCAATGCTTTTGTTATCTCTCGCAGGCGAGAACCAAGCACAGGATGATTAAGATAGGATTGCGCTTCGGCTTTATCGCTAATGCCATAATAGTTGGAATTATAACTATGTCCCAAACCACGAATTTGTGGGAAAATGAACCAAATCCAATGTGATGTCTTTTTCCCATCAGTTATTTCTTTAAGGGCGGTTTCCCATCCCCAGTGACTTTCATTTTGTGCTTCAATAAAACGGTTGATATCGTTGTCGGGTAGCATAATCTATTTGTTTTTAATCATTTCACTTGCAATTATCATGTCGATGGGGGTGGTGATTTTTATATTTGTCACTTCGCCCTCAACAAGGGTCACTTGATGCCCTGCACTCTCCACAACGCTAGCGTCGTCGGTAAACAGCGGAGATTCCTCAACATCGTAGGCTCCCTTCAAAAGCTCGGCACGAAAAGTTTGGGGTGTCTGTACAGCTCGAAGCGACGAGCGCAGCAGCTGTCGCGACGTTCCATCGTCAATCACTTGACGTATTGAGTCGCTGGGATTAACAACAGGGATTGCGCTGCCTGTCTCTTGAGCGTTATCGTAGCAGCGATTTATCAGCTCCACGCTTGCCAACGGGCGCACTCCATCGTGCACAGCAACCAGGTCACCATCAGCAAGGTTTTCGATGGCTGCGATGCCGTTTTTTACCGACTCAAAGCGAGTCTTGCCGCCATCGGCAATAGTATGGGTGACAGCAAAGTTGTTCTCTTTGCACATCGTCATCCACATCTCCTGATGCTCAATAGGAAGCACTACTACAATGGTCGCGCCAGCCTCGTCAAACTTCTCAATCGTGCGCATGAGCACCGCCTTGCCGTCAAGAGGCAGAAACTGCTTGGGCATCTCGCTCCCGAACCGTTTCCCGCTTCCACCTGCAACTATTATCGCATATCTACTTGTTTTCATTATTTTTCATTTATTATTATTGTTTTGCTCAATAACTTCCCAATAGCCGCCTTTGTTAGGGCCTACACGACGAATGACGCCATTCTTTTGCATTTTATTTAACTGCCATTTGATGCCATCAGGACTTATGCCGCATAATTCAGCTAATTTATTCCTACTAATAGATGCATCTTGTTTTATATAGTGTAATATTTTCTGGGCAGTTTTCTGGGTAGCTTTCTGGGTAGTTTTTTGGGTAGTTTTCTCCCCACTTTTACCTTGCCCACTAACTGGGAACGTTATCCTAATAAAATTGTCAGTGAATTTGAAGCATTCCTCTCCATAAGCTTTAAGGATGCGTGGTATACCAGAACCTAAAGACTCAACTAGCTCCACATCGCGATAAATTCGCATTAATTCCTTGTTTCGTGGAATAGAAATACCACTGAAAAATTCCTCACGAGTCAAAGATTCAGGCAAGCGACCAGCAGAAGTTATCTCAAGTCTGTCAGGGAAAATCTCAAACTTGGGTGGCACCTCAAATGAATAGTCATTATGAACGATTGCATTGATTACAGCTTCACGCAGGGCGACCTTGTCCCATAACGGAGTTTCTTTGCGCTCCACGGGTGTAATTGTTGCAGCAGTTCTGTTTTCTATATCTAATTTTGCCAAAACGCTTTTGGTTGCTTTTATGAGAGAGCAATAGCCATACTCATTGTTTTCTGTTAAATCACAACGGTCGAGACTTGAGTACTTGGCAACCTTAATTGAGTTTCCATTCTCATCGGCTAGCAAATAAGCAACATAATTGTACTTATCACTGTCGGTAAGTAGTTCTAAGCTACGTGCAAAATTATCATTAAGCCGCTTGCCATGTTCGTCATAATAGATACGTAACTGTTCGAAAGTCAAGTCTTGGCGATTAGATACTATTCGACCAATAGAATTTCGTGTACGCATAGAGAAAAGTCGATCAATCATTTCTTGCGGCATTTGTTCAGCTGAGGTGCCAACACGGATATATGCGCCCTTGGACATCATGCCATATTTTGACTTAAAATAAGGTTTCTCAATGCCACTTGCTACTGTTACCTTTACTATATTTTTATCGTCTATTTTCTCTTCTGATATATCAAACAACCCCATAGCAGAAGGTGATATGTTGTTCTTGATACGGTCCTTAAGCTTCAACATACAATCATCTACATCATCAACGCCGATGGCTTTGCCGTTTTTGTCTATTCCAATATAGATATAGCCACCTTCCTTGTAATTGAGAAAAGCGATAACTTCTTTCTCAATATCAAGTTCCTTAGTAAGAATTTCTTTATATTCTATGCGTGTGGTTTCGCTCATTCTTGCGTAATTATATAATTTGCAAATTTAGCAAGAAAAATGTTTTTTGGCAAATATCTCTCTTAAATTCAAAACAAATGATTATCTTTGCGTAGATAATAATTTAAAAAACAATATTATGAAAAGATTTATTGCTCTTATAAGTGTTATGTCCATTGCTGGATTATTGGTTTGTGCTGCACCAAAAGTGAGGACTAAGCATAAAAAACAACCCAAAACAAGCAACAATATTATAACGAAAGCCAAGAGTCAATCTCAACCTAAAGAAATGCTTGTGAAATTCCGTCTGGAATATCAGCAGGCAGAAGGACGAGGTTGCAAAACCAGTGCAGTCTACTCAGCTAGCCAGACTGAGTATGGCGACTATATCTATTTTCGTGGATTTGGAAAATATGAAGGCTGGAGCTTTGACTTTGCCAAAGGCGTGTGTGCCGATCTTATGCTTGAGCTTAGCCGTATAGCCGAGAGTAAAGCTCTGTCAAGCAATGAATTCACAAAACTTGATGATGAGGACCTTACTAAACCTCGTTGGCTGGTTACAATGAATACAACAGACGGCAAAGAATATTCAATGGTGGAATATAGCGACGGGAGCGACCTTCTGAAACAAGTTGAGGCAGCCTTTAATCCCATAATGGAAAAGGTGGGAAAAGGTGAGTTAAGAGCTCCATACTCTCATTACCATTACAATGGAGATGGCACTCTTGATTATCGCACCGACCACACTGCCGAGGGTACAGTACATGGCGGCTACAATCCTAAAAAGCCGAATGCCACTTTCTAAATAGTGTTTGAATTTAGCATTTTACTCTCACAATAGCAGAAAACTTAAAAATGACACAACTGTGCTCGATGCAGTTGTGTCATTTCTGTCTTATCTGCCAAGGTTTATCTTGATTCCTAGGTTGATGTCGAACCTAAATGGGTGTGACATATAGATGTTGTCATCGGTACCATTGTGGAAATAGTAGGATGCTCCAGGTTCAAGATATATTCCAATTCTGTCAATCACATTATATTGCAGTCCTAGCTTTGATATTGCCGAGAATTGAGGACGTTTGTCTCTATATTCTTTCTTGTTATATACTTCCGTTTGGGTTTCTTGGCGTGACCTACTTTTTAGGTTAAATTCTATCATTGCTCCAGCACTTGCATATAGTGCCCACCTTCTACTGTTCCACAAGAAGCGCGATACCTCAAGAGGAATTCCCAAATAGCTGGTAGTCTCTGTTTTCCTTGACCATGTTGTCTTGTCAATCTTAGTGTAAGTCGTAGTGTTTTTACGAGTCAAGCGGGTATAAACAAGGCCGCTCCCAATACGCCATTTTTCTCCAATAGGATACCAGGCTTCAAGCCCGATTCTTACGGGAACTATTTGCTCTTTCTTGTCAACATCAACAATTTCTTGATCTTGAGGATTGTTGGGGTCGGGAGAGGTGTTGCCAGGGAACGTTCCGGTCTGTGAGTCATATAAACCTGTATTACTTGAATAACCTGCCGATGCCAAGTTTCCATTATAAGATAAAGTGAACTCAAGTGCCCTTTGCTTCTTACTGTCTGGTTCTGTCACAGTGAATAGATGCGGTAGCAGTGGCGCGGGCTCATATTGAATGATTATAGTGGTGTCAACCTGGTTAATTAATGTGTCGGTAGTGAATTGGGCTATATCTTCTATCTCCACTTTTTGAGACATAGAGGATTCTTGCTCCTTTAAGGAAATGGAGGTGACTTCTTCCTGTGCCTGAGAGGATGTGCTCGTTAGGGTAGATGAGTTGGCGCGAGGCTGATGAGTGTGATTGCCCGTTGGTTGTTCTTGAGAGTAAGGATTTATAGTCCTTTTGGATTGGACATTTGGGAACGACTGAGATGTGCTAGCACTTGCCAGTTGCTTTTGAGCAGATGATTCTATGTTTCCCTCTCTGTTGGGGCTAGGTGTGCGTTGCTCGACGGGAACGGGAGAAGTATGACTTTCAGCAACTTGCTCGTTGGTCGCCAAGTCTTGTTTGTCCCCTTCTAATGATGTGTTGTTCTCATCGTTAAGCGCAGTCCACATTACTATTGCAACAAGAGCCGCTGCAGCCACGCCTGCCACAACCTTATAGATGGCACTGCGGCTAGCCACAAGGCCTTTCTTCTTGTGTGTGCCATGACTATCCAAAGAGTTCTCAATCTCTTGCCACAACCCCGATGGTTCTGTCATCTCGTGTTGCGACAATCGGTCATGCAATATGTCGATATAGTCATGTTTCATAGCTTCTTGTTTTGATGTTCAAGTATTCGTTGCGCAAGAAGTTTACGTGCGCGATGGTATTGCGAGGCCGAAGTCCCCTCGCTTATTCCTAGCATAGATGCAATCTTGCTGTGAGGCAGTTTTTCTATTGCATAAAGGTTGAAGATAGTACGGTATCCATCAGGCAGTTGTTGAACTAATTCCATCAAGTTGCCAATGTCAATCGATGAAACATAATTAGTGACCTGCTCAGTAACAGTCAAGTCCTCTGGCTCATCTTCCACATCGTCGAGACTGACCAATTGGTTTAGCAACTTCTTGCGCCGCAGCAACTGCAGCGACTCATTCACCACTATTCGCCTGATCCAAGCCACAAGCGACCCACCGTCATGTGAAGTAAATGCGCCAATTCCAGAAAACACCTTGAGATAGCTCTCCTGAAGCACATCATTAACATCGTTTTGATCAATTACATAGCGAGAGCACACGGCAGTCATGTTGCGCACCGTGAGGTTATACAACTCTTGCATAGCCATACGATTACCCTTCATGATGTCGCGGATGAGTCGTCTCTCGTCAGCTCCCGCAATATTGCTCATATTCTATTATTATAATGAGCTAAGTTAATAATCTTGCATCAATTGGCGTTATTTTTTTGCATAAATCTGAAATGATTGAAAATGTCACCGGCTGTGACACACAAATTCATCGTGCGGTCAGAAGTAGAGCTGTAAAATGATAATGGTTCGAAAGTAACGACGAGGTCGCCATCGGGCAAACACTGAACATGAGTCCATTGTCCAGAGAGGTCAGTCCAATCATTATTATCGATGTTGGGCATGAAGATCTGACCATCTTCTTCAATAGACGAGATCCAAAAAGCTCTGTAATTCTTGCAATGAAACTTATAGCTGCCGCCGCTTGCTGGCACTTGATACACATTGTCAACTATTGTAAGGCCGCTCTCATCTTCCCATTTCATTGAATCCCAATCACCATCCCACCTTTGTTTCTCACACGAGTTAAGCGTAATGCCTGCAATTGCGAGCATCAACAGCAGTTTAAATAATATTTGTGTTATTCTTGTCATAATCGTTTTATTATTATTATGAATGAGCAAAGTTAGAAATCTTGCATCAATTGGCGTTATTATTTTGCACAAATCTGAAAGAATAGAAAACACCAGCTGTGACACACAAATTCATCGTGCGTTTAGAAGCAGAGCTGTAAAATGATAATGGTTCGAAAGTAACGACGAGGTCGCCATCGGCCAAACACTGAACATGTGTCCATTGTCCAGAGAGATCTTTCCAATCATTATTATCGATGTTGGGCATGAATAACTCACCGTCTTCTTCAATAGACGAAATCCAAAAAGCGCTGTAATTCTTGCAATGAAACTTATAGCTGCCACCGCTTGCCGGCACTTGATACGCATTGTCAACCATTGAAAGTCCGCTCACATCATTCCATTCCATTGGATACTAATCACCATCACCAGGCAACCTTTGTTTTTCACACGAGTTAAGCGAAATGCCTGCAATTACGAGCATCATCAGCAGTTGAAATAATATTTGTGTTGTTTTTGTCATAATAGTTTTTATTAATAGAATGAGCGAAATCAAAAATCTTGCATCAAGAATGGCACTTTTTTGCAAAAATAATGCAAGATTTCTAACTTTGTGCATTAATAGAATAGAAATGACTATTAAATTTTGAGATTATGACACTAAAACTGAACTTTATGTTGTTTGCAGCAATAGCTGTGATGATGACGGCATGCGACAAAAAAGATGAACCTTTAAATCGCCCCCAGTTTGAGATTGAACGCGAGGCTCCTGTACGTGCGACTCCACTTCTTGCTTATTATGCACAGCAACACGATGGGCTCACAATGTGGCTCGCTTTATCAAACAGATCTTAATAGACATAATGGTTGTACTATTCGTCCTGTGTATGTTGGACAAGAGTAGAAGTATTTGCATAAAAAATTTATAATTACTAACTTTATGGCGTTAAAAACGATTATTCATAACATAATTGATAAAGATATGAAAACTAATATTATTCTTTCTCTATTATTCACGTTGCTCATGTGCTGCTCATGCGGTGGCAATGACAAAAATGATGAACTTGATGATGACGTAATTACTCGCGTTCAAGACGGCAATGGAAAGGTTTTTCTTGAGAATGGAGAACTTGTTGATGCAACATTGGATTTCACTCAGCAGGATTTGGAGAACGCAATAAGTAGTTATGAGTGGGAAAGGGCTTATGGCTTTTATTATGACAATCATAAAATAGGGCAAAGAATTGAGTTTGACTTTATGCCTGTTTATATTCACTCTGATTTTACAATGCAATATACTAATTCTAACATTAGTACTAGGATTAGAGAATTGAGCGTTGTAGGTAGGCAGTTAACTTCAATACTGAATAATCCTATTTCAAGCACTTATATGCCAGACCAATATTTTACAGTTGTAGCTCTTGACATCGACGATGGAAAAGGTCGCATGATAATGGACTGCAAGTATAGGATGGAGGTTGAAGGCTATAGCAAGAAGTCATTAGCAATCAGGCTTGTATGGTATACCAAGGATGAGACACAGACTCCATGAAGAAGTTCTTTCTAACATTTATATCCGTCACATTCTTACTGAATTCAGGAGCAACCACAATCGACACAACTGCGGTTGCTCCTGTTGACACCATCGCTCTTACTCGTGGTGTCAACCTTGATGATGTTGTCGTTTATGGTAGCCGTAACAACTTTGGTGTTACCTCATCACAGATGAGTGCAGTGACTCTCAATAAGGACCAGATCCTATCGGTGCCAGTATTCTTAGGTGAGCCTGATGTGCTGAAATCCATACAGAAACTTCCTGGTGTACAGTCTGGTGCTGAAGGCTCGGCAGGAATCTTTGTGCGTGGTGGCGACTATGACCAGAACTATATCACTCTCGACGGCTCAGCCATCTACAATGCCGAACACATGCGAGGCTATGTTAGTGCCATCAATCCTGATATAGTGCAAAGCATTAATTTCTATCGTGGTGCTTTTCCCGCACGGTATGGTTCGCGATTATCAAGCGTGATTGATGTAGGCATAAAAGATGGCGATGTCAATAATTACCACGGATTGTTAAGCATAGGAATGCTTTCAGCAAGAGCTCAAGCCGAAGGTCCAATCTGGAAAGGACATACTTCGTTTAACGTGGCGGCTCGCCTTTCCTATTTCAATCTCATTGCCAAACCAGTTCTGAAGCATTTCTACGACCAGCCCTCAGCACTGCAGCCCTATTCCAACATGAAATACTATGATATCACTGCAAAGTTGACACACAAGTTCAACGACCACAACCGTCTCTCAGCAGTGTTCTATTATGGAAAGGACATTGACAACGAATCGCCTAGCGAAAGTCGCAAGACAATAAACACCATTGGGCGTGTAGATGTTTTGACCGAAAAGCAATACCGTGAGGACGATTTTCGCTCTAGTGGCAGTGAGAGCCATTGGAACAACCTGCTAATGAGCCTGTATTACACATCATTCATAACAACCAACCACCGTTTTAACATTAATCTCAGCTACAGCCAGTACCTGTATGATATGTCCATCAAAAATCAGATTGACGATAAAATTACAGACATCTACCGTCTGTTTTACTCGCATGAGGAAATATCCAAGATCACTTCACATTCTGGAGTCAAGGATTTGGCATTGACCTTTGATGCATCGCTTCAAGCAGGCAATGCTCATTGGTTGCGATATGGCGCAAAAATTTCAAGACAATGGCTTTCTCCAAAAACAACGGTATTTAAAGACGCTGTTGTGCAACGTTTTCGTGGTGGCATGAATTATGGCGGTGATGTTTCATCGATTAACCCTCTATATGATGAGGCACGTGAATTTATCGACTACTCAAGTGGAGAGGAATTGAGTATCAACAATCTCGCGTTATATGCCGAGGATGATTTCTCCATTTTCCGACGTTTGAAGCTTAACTATGGCTTGCGGTTGAGTTCCTATTTTGTGACAGGTAAATCTTATATCGCACTGGAGCCACGCGCCTCATTAAGGTTCTTAATAACAGATAATCTCTCGATTAAAGCATCCTATTCCAATATGACTCAAGGCATCCATCGTCTTGTGACCAACAATCTTATTATGCCAAGCGATATCTGGGTGCCAATAACAAAAGATATGCCGCTGATGAAAAGCAATCTTTATGGATTTGGTGTGAATTATGAATGGAAATGCTTCTATTTGGCTGCCGAGGCATATTATAAAACGCTTGACAATGTTATGGAATATCGTAATGGCGCTTCCTATTTTGTTGACAATCAGAACTGGCAGGACATCGTAGCACTGGGCGAGGGACGCAACTACGGATTCGAGATTCTTGTGGAGAGGAAGGTTGGTAACACTAAAGGATGGCTCAGTTACACATGGTCGAAGGCGCTGCGAACTTTTGACCGGCCAGGTAACGAAATCAACGGAGGCAAAGAGTTTTATGCATCTACCGACCATCGCCACAATCTTTCTGTCAATGTGTCGCACCACCTCTCCTTGTCTAAGAGGATGTGGCTTGAACTTAGCGCATCATGGACTTATCAGACAGGACGTAGGGGAACAGTGCCATATTCCATAACCTATGGACAAAGCATTGAAGAATATGGACGATTGCTTCCTGTTGTTGCCTACGGAGAAGTGTTGTTTTCTTTTCAGGCATTTAAGTTGAGAAATGGTGATATCATGTATGACACCGACTTGGGTTATATCGGTGTTACAGCGCAACCGTTCCACTCATTCCGCAACATTAATGACTTCAAGCTGCCCGATACTCACCATCTAGACATCAACGCAAACCTCACAATCAGGAATCGCTTTGGAGAGAGTGTGATTGGTCTGAGCATCTATAATGCTTATAATCACTACAATGTGAGCAATGTATATGTTGGCTACAAGGACAATAGGGCAATACTGAAGGGAATATGTCCGTTCCCATTTATGCCGTCAATCAGTTTCACTCAAAAGTTTTAGTATATGCGCAAAATAAGAATAACACTATTACTCTTCTCTGTCATTTTTCTTTTGTCAAGCTGTGAGAAAGAGATTGAATTTGATAAACAATACGACAGCGGCATAGCTATTTATGCGCTTGCCATTCCTGGCAAGCCGTTCGCGGTGAGAATCTCTCATTCTTTCACGGTTAACGACAATCCAGCTGTGGTGTTTTCACATTATGGTGAATACTACGATGAGATTGACTCGCTCTACCACTCCCAGATTGTCATTAAAGGCGCATCAGCTGAAATACTTGTCAATGGTGTTGATCGATACATTTTGCATTATAGAGATGAGAATCCTTATCCATATATTTGTGACTACATTCCAAATGCGGGTGATGTGATTGCGTTAACCGTTAAAGCACAAGGTTTTGACGATGTGAGTGCGACGGCAACAATAGAAAGGCCTCAACCAGTCGAGATTGTCAATACACAAGTGATATACAAGGATAATGGTGATGACGGGTCTATTATGATGGACAATCCTCTTGACCATTTTGGAGTGGATTCGGTAATGCTTATTACATTGCGCATTGATGACCCTGTAGAACAGCACAATTATTATAGGCTAAAAGTGAGAGGAATAGCCGAGAGAGAGGAGATGATTTTTCCTCCATATAAAACGAAGTTTTGGTCTATTAGTGATGTGTTTACTTCTGATGATATCATATTTGTTGACAACCAGCTCACCAAACCTTTCAGTGATTGGGAGGCTGGGTTCAGCAATGTTTTTGACGACCACTTGTTCAATGGTGAAAGTTATACCTTTACAGTTGAGACACGCAAACGATATGGTAACAATGCTCATGTAGAATTGGAATTGCAATCTTTAAGCCAAGATATGTATTATTTCCTGAAGTCATATCTGCTGTTCCGAATCTCAACAGACGACGTTTACATGTCACCTGTTGGCTTGCACAGCAACATTGCAAACGGTTGGGGAATCTTCGGTACACTCAGCTATGACAGGCATGTTATATATTATTGAGATTTGACAATGCTAATTGTGAATGTCACCTGAAATGATAGGACATATAAAGAACATGCCACAGATTGTGAAATTTTATATGTTGAGACACTAGTGTCCACTAAAAATTTGAAATTATGGTTTTTGTGTTTCTAAAAATTATAAAAGCCTCATTATCAAATGTGTTATTTTCCAAAGTTTTGATAGTCAGTGATATGTTTTTTCAAATCGTCGCACCCCAAATTTGTACACAAATTGCTGATACTCAAAATGTTTGTGCTGATAAACGGTTTTTTAATGGACGTCAAAAGGGAAATGCCACATCAAGCACAGGAACTGCTCAATCTCTATTGTGAGCAAGAATACACCACCACTGGTTTTGGGCTCAATGCACTATCCTTGTTCTTGATGACGGCAGTTGATTATAATGCGCTCAATCAAGAGCAGCTGGCACGTCTCTCAGCCGAGATTTTCAATAAGATAGACAACATTATTGATGTTGAAGGAAGTACCCCTGTTTTTTACTCAAATCTACGATTCCCTTATCTGCTGGGAGCATTTGTGGCCTATCATTACGACGCTTCGCTTAGTGATGACGATGTGAATTTACTGAAAGCCTTCATTACTGTCACAGGACTTCCTGGATTTAGTGTCAAAGGAGTAATCATCACTGCCGAGGAGGTTTCTCATGCAACCATGATAATCTCTCAAAGTCTCGAGCGCATGGAGCAAATGTCTATTTCCTAATCCTGTGGTGTGAATTGCTGTTGATTACGAGCCACACTCCTGTGAATATCAATAAGGTAGAAGCGAAGTGCTGCCAGCGCAGGGTTGCAAGGCCCATGCCAATGCTGGCAATGCTTGCTATTAGTGGTTGGAGATAATTGTAGGTGCTCACTGTGGTGGGGGCAAGCACTCGTTGAGCATTGGTCACGATGATGAAGTTGACAAAAGTGCACACCACAATAATAAATGCGATTTCAAGAAAGACTTGAGAGGTAATGGCTTGGACGTCAAGCGAGAGCATTTCGTGAATAGTGACTGGTAAGATGGCAATGGCAGCAAAAGTGAACATCCACTTGTTGAACACGAGCACATGATAACGGCGTATTACCGACGGGAAAACCGTCAGATAAACAGCAAACCCCAACTGGCTGCCGAGAATTATCAAGTCGCCACGATAGTCGGCAGCGTGACCCGCTTGTGGAGCATTACTCATTATCAACAGGCAAGCACCGGCAAAGCCTAAAAATATGCCTGCCGAAGTCTTGACCGTGATGTGCTCATGCATGATAATGGCAGCCATGAGCATGGCAAAGATGGGTTGCGATGTGACCTCGATGGCCGAGTTTATGGGCGATGTGAGCTCAACGCCCACGATAAACCCACCTTGCGCAATCACCACTCCTAGAAGTCCGGCAATGGCCATGAGTATCAGGTCCTGGCGAGGCACATGCTGGCGAGGAGCAAATGGAGCGGCGCACCACAGTAGCAATGCCGCTCCACTGATGCGAAGCGTTGCTAGTTGTAGTCCAGTGAGACTTTGATTTATGATATCTTTGCTCAGTGGCGACATCAGTCCAAATGCCACCATAGCAAATAGTAGTCCCGCATGCGCTTTTCCTCTTTCACCAATCATTGATGTTGTTGTGATAATTTTGGTGATGCAAAATTACAATTAATATTTTATTACTGCAGAAAGCTGGTGCCACAAAACTTGAAATATTGAAATAATTATCTAATATAGCTATTTGTTCGGGAAAATAATGTACTTTTGTGCCCAAATTTACATTCTTATCAATAAAACAACTTATCTAATGAAAACAATTAAAACCTTATGCTTTGTGTTGGTTGTGATTGCCAGCTGTTTCTTGGCTCAAGCTAGAGATTATCAACCCAAATTCCTGTGTGGAGTGGTGAAAGCCGACTCCTGGACTGATGGCAATAACATGGAGGGCATCTATGAGTTTGACCTCGCCAATGCAACGCTCACTAAACTCACCGAGGGCCGTGACGTTTATCAGGCCCCTCTTGGTGGCGCAGTCTATGAGGACGGCATGATGAAGGGCGTCCACTTCAAAACAGTGTGGGACGACTTTGACCAAGCCTATACCTATGTGCTTTACCATGTGCAATACGACATGACCACTTGGGAGCGCGTTAAGGCTTATGCGTTGAGCACTATGGACCGCAACTACATTTCAAGCTGCGGCTTGGCTCACGACCCCGTGACTGGTAAGAACTACGGCATTTTCTACAACTTCAACATGAGTTGGGAGGTTGTGGACCGAAAACTCGCCGAGATTGACTTCTCGACCAACACCCCAACTCGCACTATTATTGGTAAGGCGTCTATCCCTATGGCAGCCATTGCTTTTAACGATCAAGGCATTCTCTATGGTGTAGGAGAAGAAGGTTGGCTTTATGCTATCAGCACAGCCAATCCAGGTGCTATAGGTGAGATTGAGGTATTCCCTATGGGTGACCTTGGCATCGACAATATTTCTACTAACCCCAGCACTATGACCTACGACAAGCGCACAGGCAAGTTCTATTGGGCTGTGGTTCTTAATGACCAGAAGAGCTACCTCTATGAGATTAACCCAACGCTTGGTCAAGTTTCGGCTACACAGCTCATGCAGCTCCCCGACAATTCATGGCTCGTGAACATGGAAGTGATTGAACAGCAGGAGCTATCTCTTTATGGCGACGTGAATGGCGATGGCGAGGTCAACACAGTGGATGTGACCATTCTCTACAATTATCTTCTTAATGGCGAAACCGAGGGCATGGTCAATGGTGACCAGAGTGGCGACGGTGAAATCACCTCGGTAGATATTACGGCTGTCTACAACGTTATCCTCGGTGAGTAATATCAAAGAATATAATTCAAAAATAACCCCTGTGGCCAAGTGGTCACAGGGGTTATTTTTATCATGTAAAAATGTGTCTTAGCTAAGGGTTGTGGCATCTGCTGCCACCATCTTCTTCCATTTGAGGTAACCAAGCACGGCAATAACAGTGTAGAGACCGTAGAGGCAAGCTCTGAAAGGGATACCTTTATAGATGTAAAGACCACACGATACTGCATCAACAACAAGCCACAAGAGCCACTGCTCAAGGTATTTGCGCGCCAATGCCCACATTGCCACAGCACTCAAAGATGTGGTGAAGCTGTCGAGGATGGGCACAGTGCTATTGGTGTGAAATTTCAGGAACCAGTAAATGCCTCCCCATAGTATCAACCATGTGATTGTCGAGGCAACTACATGCCGTGACTTGTAATGAGTAATAGGCAATTCCTCCCCTTTGTTTGTTTTGTTCCCCCATCTCCAGCAGTAGTAGCCGTAAATTGCAATAACTACATAGTAGAACTCCATGCCAAAGTCGGCATAAAGCCCCTTGGCAAATAACAGATAGGAATTGACAATAGGCATAATGATTCCCACAGCCCATAGCCAAATGTTGGCACGGTACTCAAGCCACAGGTAAAGCAGCCCGAGCACCAAGCCAATAATGTCAATCAATCGCAGCCAGTCCATAGGCTTCTTTTTATGGTTTTATAAGCTGAAAGTGAGGTGAGCCAGCACGTTAGTGCCTGCCATGGGATAGAAGCGTGGGTCGCTTGCAAGAGTGGGTTGGTTGCTCTTGTCGCCGTCTTTGTAGACTGCTGCAGTTTGTGAGTAACCGTTGTTCTCATACTTCTTGTTGAACAAGTTGTAGATTGTCACGCCGGCAGTGATTTTCTTCACGTGAGGTAGGTTGAAGGAGTAGGAGAGTCCCAGATTGCTGATGAAATAGGGGTCAAGCGAGTCTTCCTTGCTCTCGAAGTTGTCGAGATACTGGCGGCTCACATATTGAGATTGGAACTGAGCCTCAAAGCCCTTGAAGTTGAACTGCAGCACGCTGTTGACGATGGCGCTAGGCGAGAAGGCGATAGTTGTGTTGCCTTTCTCGATGGCTGTTTGGGTCCACATTTCTTCCCAGTTGTCGTCATAGTCGCTCACGTAGCCCACATAGTTCTTGATGATGTTGCGGCTGAAGGTGGCATTCACATCCCAGCGCAGCCAGTTGGTGAATTTCACACCTGCCATCAGTTCAATGCCGCAGCGGTAGCTGTCGGGCACGTTCTCGGCCATCAGCTCGCCTATCTCGTTGAGTTTGCCGTTAAGCACGAGCTGGTCTTTGTATTTCATATAATAGAGGTTAACTCCAGCTGAGAAACGACGGCTCTTGAACTCATAGCCAGCCTCCCAGTCCATGAGTTTCTCGGCCTTGGGATGCACGGTGAGTGGACCGTCATTGTAGTTGTTGCGGGTGGGCTCCTTCTGTGCTATTGCAAACGAAGCATACACTCGGTTATTGAAGTTAATCTGCCAGTTAAGGCCCACCTTGGGGTTGAAGAAGTTGAAGTTCTCGTCTACGTCAAGCGTCTGCATGTGCTCGGGACTTGCGGTCCAGTCCCACTTATCGTTAACGCCCTTTATGGTGTAGTTGATGTGTCGATATTGCATGTCGAGATAAGCGCTCAATCCACGCCAAATCATATAATTGTTCTTCCAGTAGATGTTAAAATCGGTCTTCTTGCCTTTGTTGCGATAGTACTCATGATTGGGATCAAGAGTTCCTATATAGTTCTCCACCCAAATCACTTGACCATGGTGGTTGTTGCTGTATTTGTTGAAACCACCGCCCAGCACACTTGCAAGGCGCTCTCCAGTGTAGTGAACCGAGAACACACCGCCACCAAAACCACTGTCAAGAATCTTCTTGCGCACAAGGTTCGACTTCTTTACCTTTTCGCCATCAACCATAAATGGCTCAAGGGCATACTCAGTGAGCGTGCGCTGGTTCTTGTATTCTTGGTAGTAGCCATAACCATCGGTGTAGTGCAGCGCGGCATTGAGTTTCCAGTTGTTGTTGAACCTGTGGTCAAAGAGCAACTGGAAATGGAACTGCTTGTAGATGTCCTTTTGGTCATTATAAAAGCCAGTCACCACGCCATCATGCTTGATTTCGCCGTTAGGGTTGTACTTGCGGTTGCTCTCAAGCTTGCTGCGGCTAATGCCATCCCATGCGTGATAAGTGTCTTCCTTACCACCGAAGGTGATAAACTTCACCTGAGTCTTATCATTGAAATAGGCAGCTTGAGCATAGTAGGAAAACAGTGATGTGGTGGCGCGGTCGCGGTAACCGTCGCTTGAAATGTGCGACAAGCGGCCGTCAAACACCCAGTGGTCACCCAGGCGGCCGGTGCCAAACTTAATGGTCTCTTTATTGGTGTTGAACGAGCCATAAGAACCCGAGAGCTCCGCATAGGGGGTTAGTGACGATGCTTGAGAACGCATGTTCACACTGGCACCAAAAGCACCCGAGCCGTTGGTAGAGGTGCCCACACCGCGTTGCACTTGCACATCACGCAGCGATGAAGCGAGGTCAGGGGTGTTTACCCAGAACACGCTATGGCTCTCTGAGTCGTTGATGGGGATGTCGTTCATTGTCACATTGATGCGAGTTGCATCGGTGCCGCGCACGCGCATCGATGTGTAGCCCACACCGGCACCAGCATCGCTGGTGGTTAGCACACCAGGAGTTAGCGACAACAGGTAGGGCAAGTCAAGGCCGTGGTTCACAGCTTCTATTTGTTGTTTACTCACGTTGGTAAAAGCAACAGGGGTGTTGCTCGTCGCACGCGTTGCCAGCACCTCCACTTCCTGGAGTTGCACAGAGTCACGGACCACCTTGAGTTGTGCGGTGGCCATCAGGCTGCCACACATCACAGCGGCAGCAAGAAGCATTGTCTTCTTCATTTACGTTTCCTAAAATAAAAATTAATAAGTTCTGTTCTCTACGCCGGCATTACCCGGTTCAGATTCCATGGGTATGTTCTCAGCCACACCAGCTGCTAGTGAGTATTGCCTAGACAAGCAATTGACTCTCAAGAGCCTTAACGGTGCAGCACCCCCAAACTCATTGAATCGTGGTGCAAAATTAGTGCAAGGTGAGTGAAAATCCAAATTTATTTGAGTTTTTCCGAGCCGCCACCTAATTTATCTAAAGGAGGTGATAAGTTTTCAGTTTTCAGTTCTCAGTTCTCAGTGCACCATCGTTATTAATATTTTCTACAGCTCTTCAAGTATTCTTTGGAGAAGTGATTGAATGGGTTGTTGGGCACTCTTCAGTTCTTTTTCCACCATTGTGCGCAATCCGTCAGTTTTTTCTATTCTGTTCATAATAAGGAGATTGAGCAGCAGTCGCCAGGCAGTGTATCGCACCAACTCTATATCGCAAGCAAGCAGTTGCTCCCACAATTCCTTGACATAGGGCAGGTGTCGCAACAGACGGTGGCACAGCACGTCGGCAATCTCCACGCTCTCCACGCTTTGGCACCATGCAACGGCTGTTTCTATGTCGAAATTCTCGGTAGGGTAGAGCATTGTTGCTGCCATGCGGCACTCACGGTGATTCACATCATTCCACAGCGCTTGAGCCAATTCAGCACTTTTTTCATAGTGTTCAGCTATCGCTATTACATCGGTGAGCTGGCATCCCATTATCATCGTGTGTGGATCACCAGCTGCTCGCAGTTGCTCGGCAATGATGCCATTGCGATAAGCAAAAAACTCCTTTTTAACCTCCTGTATCATATATGATTATTTTTTAAAAGAGTGCTGCGCCATTAAAGCACAGCACTCTTTGATGATTGTAAACGTTCTCAGTTTTTCATAAATAACTATAAACTGTGAACTTTTAACTATGAACTATTTCGTCAGTGGAGAGTAGTCGCGACCGTAGCGCAAGTGCTGGTCAACGTAGTTCTCGTCATAGCTGATGCTGATGTCCTTAATCTCACCGTTAGCATCGTAAACAGGCTTGTAAACTGGGTTCACAAAGCCCTTGTAAGGAGCGATATTCAAGCTCTCGTAACGCTTGAGAATCTCGGCGTGAATCTTTGGATCAACCTTAACTCCATAGGTCTCAACGAGCTTGCGGCCTGCCTCGAAGTCACCCTCGCTCTTGATGCGCTGCACCTCAGCAAGAAGTTGACCAAAGAGGTTGCGGAGCTTCTGGTAGTCATTGACCTTAACGAAGGTCTTGCCACCTCTCTTCTTGTCCTTCACAATCTCAATAACTTTGTCCTTCTTTCCCTTCTCGTAGCACCACTCGCTGATGAACTTGCGGTTGCGCATGTGCGATTCCTCAATGTCCTTGCCTGGCTCAATGCGGGTGAGCTGGGTGAGCAGACCGTTCATGATGTACTTGTAGTACTCAGCTTTGTAGGTGTCGGCATCTTTGAAGATACCAAGCTCAACGAGCTTAGGATCGGCAAGATAGTAGAGAGCGAAGAGGTCGGCGCGGCCTTCCTCGAGGGTGGCACCATAGGCCTTGAGTGCGTCGGGGTCAACGCCTGGCAGCAATTGTCCGCTGGCGTGGCCAAGGCACTCGTGAAGGTCGGTGTGCAGCTTGTCGGCGATGGTGAGATACTTCTTCATCAGCTGTACCTCGGTATCGCTGTAGGCAAACTCTTCGTTGAAGCCTGTTCCGCTTGCTACTTCATCGTAGGCATCGGTGATGTTCTCGAGTGTTACCGATTTCGAGCCATGAGCAGCGCGAATCCAGTTGCTGTTTGGCAAGTTGATGCCAATAGGGGTCGAGGGATAGCTGTCACCAGCAAGGATGGCAGCGGTGATAACCTTGGCGCTCACGCCCTTCACATTCTGCTTCTTGAAGCGTTTGTCAACGGGTGAGTTGTCCTCAAACCATTGTGCGTTCTCGCTGATGAGTGTGGTGCGGAACGAAGCGTCTTTGTTCTTGAAGTTCACTATGCTCTCCCAGTTGGCAGTCATGCCCAGTGGGTCACCGTAGCTCTCAATGAAGCCATTGATGAAGTCTACAGTGCCTTGAGTCTCCTCGGCCCACATGATGCTGTAGTCGTCAAATGCCTTGAGGTCGCCAGTGGTGTAGTACTCGATGAGCTTGGCGATGTAAGCCTTCTGTGCGCTGTTCTCAGCAACACTGGCAGCCTTCTGCAACCAATAAACGATATTGACGATGGCTGGGCTATAGAGCTCACCAATCTTGTAGGTTTTCTCTACCACTTTGCCATCTTCCTTAACCACCTTGCGGTTTAGGCCATAGCTGATGGGGGTCTCGTCGTTAGGATCCTTGATGCCCTCATAGAAGGCCTCTACTTCCTGCTGGGTAACGCCCTCATAAAGGTTGTTGGCGCTAGTGAGAATCAGGTCCTCACCGTCGGCTTGGTTCACGCGTTTTGCCATGAAAGTGGGGTCAAAAATCACCTTGTCGAGTGTCTTGAGCAGCTCATCGGCCTTGTCGCATTTCTTCTCCTTGCTGCACTTGTCGCATGACTGGATGGGAAGCTTCTCAAGAGGCAAAGCCTTGTACTCGGCATCAAAGAACTCCTGCGAGAACTCAGGCACAAACTTATCTTGTGCATAGTGATGATGGATGCCATTGCCAAACCACACCTGCTTCAGGTATTTTTCAAAGCCTTTGAAATCGGCGCTTGAGCGGTCACCCTTGTAGTTGGTGTAAATGGCCTCGAGCACTTGACGAACCACGAGGTTGTACTTGCCATTCTGGTCGAAAAGTATGTCGCGGCCCTGAAGGGCAGCCTCGGTGAGGTAATAGACATACTTCTTTTGCTGCAAGCTCAAGTCGTTAAAACCTGGGACCTGATAGCGCAACACCTCAATGTCGGCAAAGCGGTCCACGTTGTAATTGAAATTGCTGTTCTGTGCCATAGCAATACTTGTTGATGCCAATGCCACTACAGCAGCGGCAATTAATTTTTTCTTCATAAAACGGTTTATAAAATTAGTATTTGTAGTTTTCAAGATAATCGCTTTAAACGTGCAAATTTAATACTTTTCTTCAAAACCGCAATTCAAAAACCGCGAAAAGTTGCATCGCGCTACTATTTCATTTTTTCTCACCATAACCGCTCAAACTTCACAAAATATATGTATATTTGCATGTTTTACATAGACTCAAAAATATCATGAAGAAATTTTTTATCTTATTGTGTGTTGCTGCCGTATTTAGTGTGGCAGGTTATTCACAGACCTATCGTTATGATGTAGATGGTGACGGCGTGGTCACAATATCTGATGTGACAGCGATTTATGACCATTTGCTAGGCATTTTGCCAAGCATCAATGGGCACCCCTCAGAAATAGCCCCATTTTCTCTTGCTAGAATCCTTTAAGCAGTCAATGCATGCAAGCAGTTAGGCTGTTGCAAAAATAATTGCGACAGCCTTCTCTCTTTCTCTTAATAAACTATAATTAAGGTGCAAAGTTTTTGTCGTGTGGGGGGAATTGTGTAATTTTGCACGTTTTAAATGGGCATGAAGCCTAATGGGCTAAGCCACAATAAAAAGAGTAAATTAATAATCAAATAACAAATAAAAATTCTTATGAGTTTGAATATCGTTGTGCTGGCAAAGCAAGTGCCAGACACTCGCAACGTGGGTAAAGACGCGATGAAGGCCGACGGCACCATCAACCGTGCTGCTCTTCCCGCTATCTTCAACCCCGAGGACCTGAACGCGCTTGAGCAAGCGCTTCAGCTCAAGGATGCTCATCCTGGTTCAAAAATCACGCTCGTGACAATGGGTCTGCCTCGCAGTGCCGAGATGGTGCGCGAGAGCCTCTATCGCGGTGGCGACGACGGCGTGGTGCTCACCGACCGCCCATTGGGTGGCGCCGACACCCTCGCAACTAGCTACTCGCTGGCGCAGACCATCCGTCACCTCGACAAGGTGGATATCATCGTTGGTGGTCGCCAGGCTATTGACGGCGACACCGCTCAAGTGGGTCCACAGATTGCCGAGAAACTTGGTTTGCCACAAGTTACTTATGCCGAGAGCGTTAAGGTTGAAGATGGCATTGCCACCATCAAGCGCCGCATCGAGAATGGCTTTGAAACCGTAACTTGTCCACTTCCATTGGTTGTTACCGTTAACGGCAGTGCCGATGCTTGCCGCCCACGCAACGCCAAGTTGATTCAGAAGTACAAATATGCAGTCACTCCCAGCGAGAAGGCACAGCTCAGCGAGGATCGCCAGAAACTCGTCGAGGCTCGTCCTTATCTCAACATCCGCGAGTGGGGTGTTGCCGACATCGAGGCCGACCCTAACCAGATTGGCATGAAGGGCTCGCCCACTAAGGTTAAGACTGTAGTAAACGTTGTGTTTCAGGCTAAGGAGAGCAAGACAATCGAGGGTGGCGACGAAGCCCAGCTCGAAGGTCTCGTGCAAGAACTCATTGCCGACCACATCATTGGTTAACACTTAAAACAGGAAAGAACTATGAACGACAATAATAATTTAGTAGTTTACTGCGAGTTTGACGACGGCCGTGTTGCCGACGTCAGTCTGGAGTTGTTGACCAAGGGCCGCACACTTGCTACCCGTTTGGGCGTTAAGCTCGAGGCTCTCATCCTCGGCGACAAGCTCGATGGGGTAGAGGAGCAGGTGTTCCCCTATGGTGTTGACGTGGTTTACAAGGTAGAGGACGAGCGTCTTTATCCTTACACTTCGCTGCCACACTCTTCAATCGTTATCAACCTTTTCAAGGAAATCAAGCCACAAATCTGCCTGATGGGTGCTACCGTGATTGGCCGCGACTTGGGTCCACGCGTTTCGTCGTGCCTTACAAGCGGTCTTACCGCCGACTGCACTGCATTGGAGATTGGCGATCACACCGATCCCATAAGCAAGACTGAGTACAAAGACTTGCTTTACCAGATTCGTCCTGCCTTTGGCGGCAACATCGTGGCAACTATCGTCAACCCCGAGCATCGTCCACAGATGGCTACCGTGCGCGAGGGCGTGATGAAGAAGGAGATTTTCGATCCCAACTACAAGGGTGAAGTCATTAACCTCGATGCCAACAAATATGTTGACCCAGCGAGCTTTATCGTCAAGATTATCGATCGAGAGGTGGAGAAGTCGAAAATCAACATCAAGAATTCGCCAATCATCGTGGCTGGTGGCTACGGTGTGGGCAGCAAGGAGAACTTCGACCTCATCTTCCAACTCGCCGACGTACTCGGCGGTGAAGTGGGCGCAAGCCGCGCAGCTGTCGATGCTGGCTTCTGCGAGCATGAGCGTCAAATTGGTCAGACAGGTGTCACCGTGCGACCCAAGCTCTACATTGCTTGCGGTATCTCGGGACAGATTCAGCACGTGGCAGGTATGAACGAGAGCTCTATCATTATCTCTATCAACAATGACCCTGCCGCTCCCATCAATGCTATTGCCGACTACGTTATCACTGGCAACCTCGAGGAGATTATCCCAAAACTAATCAAGTATTATAAGAAAAATTCCAAATAACACTATAGTTGTTGTAGTTTAAAGGGTGTCAAAACTGACAACTGAAAACTGACAACTGAAAACTGATAAACAATGGCTAACTTTTATAAAGACAATAAAGCTCTGCAGTATCATCTGCGTCATCCCTTGATGGAGAAAATCGTGGGTATGAAGGAGCGTGACTACACTCAGAGCCAGGAGTTTGACTATGCACCTGTCGATTTTGACGATGCTATCGACTCTTACGACAAGATTCTCGAGATCACCGGTGAGATTACTGCCGAGACTATCGCTCCTAATGCCGAGAGCGTCGACAAGGAAGGTCCACATCATGCTGATGGTCGTGTGGCTTATGCCAGCAAGACTCAGGAGAACCTCGATGTTACTCGCAAGGCAGGCCTTTATGGCGTGTCGATGCCCCGCAAATATGGCGGCTTGAACCTCCCCAATGTCACCTTCTCGATGATGAGCGAGATGATTGCTCAGGCCGATGCTGGTTTCCAGAACATCTGGAGCCTCCAGAGCTGTATCGACACCCTCTTTGAGGCTGGCGACGAGGACCAGTTCAAGCGTTACATCCCACGCGTGTGCAACGGCGAGACTATGTCGATGGACCTCACCGAGCCCGACGCTGGTAGCGACCTCCAGAGCGTGATGCTCAAGGCCACGCAGGACGAGGACGGCACTTGGCGACTCAACGGTGTGAAGCGCTTTATCACCAATGGCGACAGCGACATTCATCTGGTGCTCGCACGCAGCGAGGAGGGCAGCAAGGACGGCCGTGGCCTGTCAATGTTCATCTACGACAAGCGCAACGGTGGCGTTAACGTTCGTCGCATCGAGGACAAGATGGGTATCCATGGCAGCCCCACTTGCGAGCTGGTGTTCAAGAATGCCAAGGCCGAGCTTTGCGGCTCGCGCCGCTTGGGCCTCATCAAGTATGTGATGTCGCTCATGAACGGTGCCCGTTTGGGTATCACAGCGCAAAGCGTTGGTCTCTGCCAGGCAGCCTACAACGAGGCTATCGATTACGCCCGCAGCCGTGAGCAGTTTGGTGTTGCTATTATAAACTTCCCTGCTGTAGCCGAGATGCTAAGCAACATCAAGGCTAAGCTCGACGCAGCACGCACCATCCTCTATGAGACTGCACGTTTTGTCGATGTTTATAAGATTTGGGAACAGATTGCCCGCGAACGTCAGCTCACTCCCGAGGAGCGTGCCGAGATGAAGCGCTACAACCGTCTTGCCGATGCCTTCACTCCTCTGTCAAAGGCTTCTTCGAGCGAGTATGCCAACCAAACCGCCTACGACTGCATCCAGATTCACGGCGGTAGTGGCTTCATGCGCGACTACACCTGCGAGCGTCTCTATCGTGATGCACGCATCATGAACATTTACGAGGGAACCACTCAGCTTCAGGTCGTTGCTGCAATTCGCCATGTCACCACTGGCACCTATCTGGCGCAGATGAAGGAGTATGCCGAGGGTCAGTATAGCGACGAAGTTGCTCCTCTCAAGGCTCGTGTCGATAAGATGATGGCAGCCTATGAGGAAGCAGTGGAGAAAGTGAAGGGTTACGATAACCCCGACTACATCACTTTCCATGCACGCCGCATGGTCGAGATGGCAGCTTGGACCATCATGAGCTACCTGTTGTGCTACGACGCCAGCCGTGAGCCCGAGCTCTTCATGCAGTCGGCCAATGTCTATGTGCGTTACGCCGAGGCACGCCTCGCCGCCAACGCCAAGTTCATTGCCGACTTCAGCCCCGAAGAATCCGCCCTCTACACCCAACAGTGATTGATTTGAGAAAATTACTATAATGTGAATCGGGAGCCGCCACAATCGCGACTCCCGATTTTTACTTTAAAATCGTCGCAAAATCTGCGACGTTTTTTATGCTGTAACGTCGCAAAATCTGCGACGTTTTGATGTTTGCCACCCCATCAAAATAGTTGTACCAGTCATCTCAATGTTGTACCAATTATTCCATCTAAATCTCATCTCTAATCGGTGCAATACATCTATCTCAATTGTCCTTAATTAAAATGAAAAATAAGATATTGTCCTTAATTGTCTTCTAACAGAAAAAATCGAGGCTCGATATCGCATCGTGCCTCGACTTACGGTAATTATTTTAAAAACCTTATCTAAAATATGTGTGTTGCTTGTTTTGAGTGCAAATTAGCATAACTTGCACATCGTTTTGGTATGTCAATAAAAACCAAAACAATAGTGATCTTGAATAGGAAATGGGGCAGCACTGCAATTTATGCATTTGCCAATAAACCTGTGCCAATCCTATTTAATTAAAGGATGTGAGATTATAATGTTGATTTACATGTGTTTCTCGTGGTGGGGATAATGCAAATCAAGACAATCACATTCTCTGTTAATCACTAAGTTTCGCAAGTCATAATAATTCAACCTTGCAAAATTATGCTATAATTATAAATTATGCAACAATTTTATGCATTAAATCTATCTCAACCTTAAAAACTATCTTTTTTAACTAACCAATTTGGATTAATTATTTTAAGTTGTATATGTTTCTTGGGCTTAAACTAATGGTATTCAATGTTTTCAAGTTTTATATTTCACTTTCTCTAATTTGTCTGTTATTGCTACCTATATTGGTTAATCAATTGCGATAGTTTATGAGTTTTTTTGCGTTTTTTGTATATTTAATTATTGTATAGTCAATAAAAATAACATAATTTTGCAGTTGATTTTGTAAATATGTGTTGTTGTTAACGATACGATGGCTTCATTTCTATCTGATGTTATTTGCTTATTGTGCAAGTATGAAATAGACTGAAAATCAATTATCTAAAACAACGCTAATGACAAAACCCTTTACATGTTTTTTATCGTAAATTTTGTTGCGACTGATACCTTTTTTATACAGAATATCAACTAAATATATAAGATATTTATAAAATTATAATTTTAAACTTTTTATTATGACACGAATTTTGAGATTACTACTGATCGCCGCAATCGCCTTGCCCTACTTCGGCAACGCCGCGGCACAAGAAGTGAAACCAGAGCGTACATCTTTTCCCAAAAAGGTGAATGTTCAGGAGATGAAAGACGCTGCGTTGAAAAACCAACACAACGTTATCCCTAAAGCAAGTGTTATTGATATGCACAAAGCTTCCACAAAGGCAGATGATATGACTTCTACGTTGTTTGGAAGTAGTATTGGTACTAATAAATATATACCAGTATATGGTTGGTTTTATGATACTGACGGTTTAACCAGTCAAATGATTTATCCATCTGCATTATTGGAAGGAGTACTTAATATTGGCGAGAAAATCTCCAAGTTGACATTTTATACCGATGATAACGGTATAAAATTTAGTGCAGGTAGACTTACCTTTACGATAGGCGAGACCACCACGAATCAATTTTCGAACGCGTTGATTAGCCTTCCAAGTTCTACAGTAACAGGTACTGTAGTACCAACCTATGGTTCTACCACACTTGAAGTTGTGTTTACCACACCCCTTGAATACGCAGGCAATAACCTCTTCGTGCAGGTGAAGAATACCGGTGTTGGTACTTGCGACCCCAGTGAATCGGACAATACCCTCTGGGTTGGTGAATCTGAGTTGTTTACCAATGCTAGCTATTATGCCTCTTATTGCAATGCATCAGGTGTTGGTCGTCAACAGTTCTTGCCTAAAGTTACAATTGAAAAGTATGTTGATGTTTCTGAACTTGAGGCACGCGACATTACCGTTAAAGATAAGGCCTTCTTCAGTGGCAAGTCTTACACCTGGACCGATAGCGAAGGTACTCACACCAGTTACCTTAATGAAGTAGCCACCGTTCCTGAGCAGATGATTGCTATGGTGAAGAAGATATATACCGATCCAGAAATCCCAGGTAACCTGAAGCGTGGTTTTGCTGCAAATGGTACTGACAATGGCGAGACTAACCAAGCTGTGTATTATAGTGGTGTTGGCACCGTAGATTTGATTGGAAACGTTGTAGACGATCCCGCTAGCTATGAATGGAAAGATGGCTTTGGTTGGGGCATTGAAGGCGATATAAATGAAATTAAGGAATCTAGTTATCTGGCATGGGAAGTAAATCAAAGTACAAATACTTATATAGACTATCTCGCATTCTATGCTCCTTTTGACAAGGGACAGTATGAGCCTGATAAAGAAGGCTTGACATTATTGCTGGTTGAGTTGAAGGACACTTATGTTGATGGCTCAAATAATGCTATTACTAGTGGCACTTATGATACCGAGTACGACAGGTTGAAGGCTTACTTTGCCAATACTGTTAAGTCTATTCGCGTTATCACTGAAGCTAAGCGCACTGGTGAGGGTGTAGAGGCTGGTACATTGTTCAAGATTGACTGCGAAAAGATGAACAAGTTCTTCTTGCTTGCCAAGGGACAGTTACACCTTGACCACAATTCATACTTTTATACAGCAGATTTGGCACAGTATCTTTTCACAGGCGATTATCTCTACGATAACTGGGATTTCGCACCGGAACCTGGTGGTATATTCTTCTATAAGAATATTTATCCTAATTACAATTATTGGTACTATGGTTATAATCCTACTTTCAGTGGGCAATACTTTACCGAATGTCACGTTACTGAACCTTTCTTTTACCATATGTTCGAACAGTTCAGTCCTTCAATGCCAAGCGATACCCAAGGTGCTCTTGACCTCTATCAGAATATGACTACTAATATGGAGTCGTTCCCTGTAATTCACGATTGCCTAGGTATTACTTATATGAACCACCAGTTCATGTTGTATGGTGCCGACAGTGAGGATGACGACTGCCAGGATATTCATGACTTGATGTTCTTTGTTCCTGATTATCGTATGCTTAAGGATGATAGTCGTGATCCATCCCCTTACACGGAACAATATCTGAATTACAACCAGAACTATAAGCCAACTATGGGTCTGTTCGTAATTAAGCAGAATACCATCACCGGTGAGCAAATCAGCGGCCAAGACACTTACAAGCTGCACTTGACCTGGACTTCCAATCTTCTTGACTTCTTGCCTGGTGAGGACGGCCAGTACACACTCTATCGTGTAATCACTAATGCCGATGGCACTAAGACTTATCAAGCTGTAGGACAGTTTGATCCTAACACCTTTGAGTATTATGATGATGTGCCTATGCAGCATAATGGTCAGCAGGTGACCTACGTTGTTCAGGGTCAGGATGTGGATCAGTTCTTGAGCCTCCAGATGTCGAATGAGGAGAGCTTCATTATCCCGGGTCTCGACCGTGCCGAGCAGATTCGCATCGAGCTTAACAGCGACTACTACTTCAGCCGCTATGATGCCGCCGACCAGACTAACAACTACTCTAACTCACTTATTGCCAACAACACCGTTGGTACAAACGTGAAGCCACAGTACATTGAGAACGGCAGCCAGTTCAAGTTCTGGCGTGCTACTGTCGATGAGCAGACTGGTAATGTAATTGTTCCCGCAGCGCCATTTGTAGTTGCCGAGGTTAGCAACTGGAATGCAGCTAGTGGCGGTACACTTACCTATAAGGATTGGAATGACCAGACTAACTTCAGCTCTAAGCCTTATGGTCATGGCTATCACGCAAATGTTGCAACTTCTACTATCTCAGTTGCTAATGGCGAGGTTGTTTTCGATGGCCTGAAGCTTTATGACAACTTCAGCGTTAGCGTAGCCGACAACACTCATCCAGCACAATATGTTTACTATGTAACCCTTGAAACTGCAGTGCCATTCGACCTTGGTACCAACAACGTTCCTGATTGTGCAACATGGCAGAACGGCAAGACATTTGCTTACTTCGAGGGTTATACCAACTGGACTGATGTTCGTGCTTGGGCATGGGATAGCAACAACAATGACTACAACTATACTGGTGGCACATGGCCAGGTCAACAAATGGAATATGTAGGCATGCACGGCACCAATGCCGTTTATCGCTGGGCTATCCCTGCTGGTTCAGATGCTCCTAACAAGATTCTCTTCAACTGGTCAGATAATGGTCGTCAACAGACTGGCAATTTTGACTTTGCTAATGGTGGTTATTACACTACCAGTGGAATGGTTAACGTGCTTAGCACCAGCCAGGATGCAAGAAGTAACACTGTAAGTGTTCCTGTTTACAAGACTGGTATGACAATGAACCCAATCAGCGCTACAGATGTTGAGAATGATATAACTCACGAAACACCAGCTGCTACCAAGTTTGATGTCAATACTCGTTACAGCAGTAGGAGTGAGATTCTTGGCTACTACATCTATCGCTGGGCAAGTGATGAGACTCTCACAATCTATGAGAGCAACGGAGACGACTCATCACCACAAGGTCAGGCAGGTAACCAGGGTACTTACTACACCGTGGCTATGAACACTGACTTCACTGGCAGAACTGAGAACTTCGGTTCTAACCATGCTGATGTTACCGCTTCCTTCGTGGACAACTACATGGTAAATGAGGCTGAGGATGGTGACACTTACACTTATGCTCCTGTAGTAGAGCTCTTTGCTCCAATTCAGGCAGTAGAGCTTCCAAGTGGTGCCGACCGTACTGACTACAACACCTATGGTGGTCCACAGCAGATGACAGCTGGTGGTATTGTTAATGTTCAAGTTCTGAAGCCTGCCCATAGTGAATACACCTGGACAGCCAATGGCAAGGAATACACTTACTACAATGTTTATCTTGATGTAACAAAACTTGACTTGCCCGACGGTTATGAGGTGGCTAAGGTTCGAGCTTGGCGTAAGATTGATAGCCAGTATCTTGGCGAGCAAGAAGGCCATGGCTATGAGGGACGTTTGAATCTCGATTCCAACGGTGAGTACAAGTTCGTTGAGCATGCAACATGTGCTGAGGGCGAGGAACTTGGTAAAACAGGTTCTAACGATGTATTTGAAGGCACCTTCGGTGCTGTTAAGCTTAACCCCGGCGAGACAATTCCTATGGAGTTTACAGTCCGCATTTATTTCACTAAGTCGGTAAGTGGCTCTAAGGCTGCTGATCCTAATGGAGATTACTACATTGCTGAATATACCATTAGCGACGCGCTCACAAGCGACATCCCAACCAGCATCAATGGTGTTGAGTCTTATCGTCAAGTAGTAAGTGAGAAATACTACAACGCAGCTGGTGTTGAGAGCGACACCCCATTCAAGGGTGTGAATATCGTGGTTACTCGCTACAGTGATGGCTCTACAAGCACTGTGAAAGTTCTGAAATAAAAAGTTTTAGATAATATTTTCATCTGATTCGTTAGGGGGACGGCGAGACGCCGTTCCCCTAACTGTTTTTCAACCTTGTTCTATATAACATAATGTATTACCTTTGCCCAGCGCTCATTGACAAACTGCTACCCCTAGTCCTTCCTATTCCTGAAAAAAGTTGACTCACTGTCCCATCTGTCCCAAGCGCCCCAAACGAACCAACTGAACCAACTGAACCAACTGAACCAACCGAACCAACTGATTCCACCGATTCCATGCACAGCGACATCTTAGCGCGCCAGCGCAAAAATAAATATTAGTGCCGTAGGCACCACACTACCAATCTTAGCCCGAAGGGCAACAATCTTTAGCGCGCAGCGCGGCCCAATCGAGTCGCATTATGCATTGTGAATTGTGCATTGATTAAGGCGGCGCCAAGGAAATACTTAAATAAATTTTGTATTTCACTCTACTTGCACTAATTTTGTAGCAGAAAACTAAAAACCAACAAACTATATGAAGAAATTTATTTTGCCTGTGATAGCTGCTGTGATGTGCTGCATGGCGGCTAGTGCCTTTGAGTTAGAGGACTTTGTGCTCGGTGGAGTGCGTGTACATGGAATCCCTTCAAGTCAGCCCGCCCTCGATGGACGTTACTACTATCAGTTCAACAACGAGGGAACGATGATCAAGAAGCTAAGCTACAAGAAGGAGAAAGACGTAACCACTTTCTTCGACAACGCCAAGATTCCCGACAACCCCATCAAGGCGTGGTATGGTTACACTATGTCGAGCGATGAGAAGAGCATCTTGTTGTGGACCAATAGCAAGCCCATTTATCGTTACTCTTACACCGCCGACCACTATATTTATAATATTAAGGAGAACAAGCTTAATCGACTCTCCGACACTGGCGGCGAGGAGATTGCAACCCTCTCGCCCGACGGCAGCAAGATAGCTTATGTCAAGAACAATAACGTTTATGTAAAAGATTTGGCCTCTGGCACAACTTCTACTGTCACTACCGATGGCAAGATGAACGAAATCATCAACGCCGTCCCCGACTGGGTTTATCAAGAGGAATTTGGAGTGCTCAACACCTTTACCTGGAGCGCCGATGGCCGTTACCTGGCGTTCATCCGTTTTGATGAGTCTAAGGTTCCCATGTGCTCTATGGAACTCTATGAGGGCACATGCTATCCCGTTGAAGAATATTCAATCCACCCAGGACGCTACGACTACAAATATCCAGCTGCTGGAGAACACAACTCGGTGGTTAGCGTGCACTGCTACGACACACAGACAGGCAACCTCAATAAGATTGAGTTGCCGCTCGTTGAGGAGGACTATGTGCCCAACATCCAGTTTGGAAAGCAGCCTTATCCCACTCTCATGGTGGTGAAGCTCAACCGTGCACAAACTCGCATGAACATCTATTCAGTAGACCCCGCTACTGGCAACTCCGAGGAAGTCTATGACGAGCAGAGCGATATGTGGATCGACGAGGACGTGGCCACCGGCGTGAAATATTACGACGGTTTCTTCGTGGTGATGAGCAATCGCGACGGACGCAAGCACCTCTATAAGTACAACTACATGGGCAAGCTCCTGAAGCAAATCTCTAAGGGCGACTACGACGTGACTGCCTATTATGGTTACGATCAACCTCACAAGCTCTTCTACTTCCAGACTAACAAAGGTGCGCTCAACCGCACTATCCGCTGTGCCAACGATGCCACGGGCGAGGTAAAGGAACTCGTTGATGGCAACGGCACTTACAGCGCTAGCTTCAACAGCGATTTCACCTACTACATCCGCCGTTTCAGCGACGCTACCACGCCCGACCAGTTCGTGCTCTACAGCATCGACGGCAAGAAGGTACGCGACCTGCAGCTCAACGAAAAATATGCCGAGAAATACACCTCGCCCGAGATTCCACGCCGCGAGTTCTTCACTATGTACAACGACAACGGCGACAAGATGAACGGCTACATTATCAAGCCGGTCAACTTCGACCCTGCTAAGAAATATCCCTGCATCATGTCGCAATACAGCGGTCCTGGCTCACAGCAGGTGCTCAACAAGTGGAAGATGGAATGGGAGGAATATTTCGCCATGCAAGGCTATGTCATAGCCTGTGTTGACGGACGTGGCACTGGTGGCCAGGGCAAGGAGTTCCTCAAGGCCATTTACCTCAACCTGGGACGTCACGAGACTGAGGATCAGCTCGCTGCAGCACGCTACATGGCCGAGCAGCCCTACATTGATGCTGACCGCATCGGCATCTGGGGATGGAGCTTCGGCGGCTTTGAGTCGCTCATGGCAATGTCACAGGACGACAGCCGCTATGCTTGCGGTGTGGCTATCGCCCCTGTCACCTCGTGGAAGTTCTACGATAGCATCTACACCGAGCGCTTCATGCTCACCCCACAGGAAAATCCCGAGGGTTACAACTATGCACCCCTCGACCTCACCGACAAACTCAAGGGCAAGCTCCTGCTCATGTTCGGTAGTGCCGACGACAACGTGCGCATCGTCAACTCAATGCAGTACATCGCAAAGCTACATAGCGAGAATCAGCAGTTCGACATGATGGTTTATCCCAACATGAACCACAGCATCAACGGCTGCGGCGTGCGCCTGCCCCTCTACCAGCGAGTGCTCAACTTCTTCGACCAGCACCTCAAGAAGTAATCAGTTTTCAGTTATTTCAAGAGTATCTAGTACTTCTAGTGAATCTAGTTTCTCTAGAGAACATAACTATGAACTCTCACTCTCACTCTCAACTCTCACTCTCAACTATGATAGTAATAACCGGTCCAACAGCTTCAGGCAAGACGGGCAAGGCAGTAGCCCTTGCCCAGGCGATAGGCGGCGAAATCATCAGCGCCGACTCTCGCCAGCTCTACCGTGGCATGGACCTGGGCACTGGTAAGGATCTCGACGAGTATGGCAACGTACCTTACCACATGATTGACATCTGTGATGCAGGCTACAAGTACAACCTCTACGAGTACTTGCGCGACTATCAGGCTTGCTATGATGACATAACTAGCCGGGGCAAACCGGTCATTCTGTGTGGAGGCACAGGAATGTACGTTGAGAGTGTGGTCAAGGGCATTGCGCTGCCGCCTGTGCCCGAGAACCATGAATTGCGCCAGGAGTTGAGCACTAAGAGCCTAGACGAACTCACCGTCATCCTCAAGCGTTACAAAACGTTGCGCAACAACAGCGATATCGACACCTGCAAACGCGCTATCCGCGCCATTGAGATTGCCATATACTACCACGACAATCCGCACCTCAAAGCGCAGACCGAGCCACATCCGCTTACCGATGCAGTGGTCATTGGTGTTGACATCGACCGCGACACACGCCGCAACCGCATCACCGAGCGCTTAAAAGCGCGTCTCGAGGCCGGTATGGTCGACGAGGTGCGACGCTTAATTGAGGGTGGGGTAGCCCCCGAAGACCTAATCTATTACGGCTTAGAATACAAATTCATCACTCTGCACGTCATCGGGCAGCTCACTTACGACGAGATGTTCACACAGCTCGAGACGGCCATCCATCAGTTCGCAAAGCGCCAGATGACCTGGTTCCGAGGCATGGAGCGCCGAGGCACCCACATCCATTGGCTCCCCTACGACATGCCCAACGACGACTTCATCGCCGCCGCCTTAGAGTTGTCGCAACGTCATTGATGGGGGCGATATTGCTCAATGTGCTTGAACTTGCGCCATGAGGCATCGTTGCGCAACATCTCGGGGTCAGGCACATAGAGGGTTACGCGCTCATAATGGTAAGGCTCAAAAATTGAGTCAATCACCGTCACCCAGCCGCCGTTGCCAATGTGTGGAGGATGAATGATATTAGGCATAGTGATGCTTTTAAGGCTCTTACAACCCTTGAAGGAGTTTTTCTGTATGCCAAAACTTGGAGGGTCAAGCGTCACATTTTCAAGTTTATCCATGTTGCGAAAACAACCGAACCCAAGTTCGCCACTTATCCAAGTGTTACCGTTAAAGCGGTAGTCTGACCTGAGCCTTACATTTGCTTTATTCCCACCTGCATATTGCACCGAAGTTAGAGTTGATGTAACATTATCCCAATTGGTGTGGACAAAATCATTGCTGTCGCGAAATGTGAAGTTCCCCGAAGGATTCTCAAGTTTCTGACGCCCCGCATATCCCAGTCCAAGCAAGATGCTCGCAATCACGAGCGACACCGCAATCGCAAAGCCGGCGATGCGAGCCAGCCGGCGCCGGCGCTTGCTTCGCTCAAGATCCTCCCTTATCTCATCCACACTCTGATAGCGAGCACTAATGGGCATCAGGCACTTCTTCACCACTCCTTTATAGGCGTTCCCCATGTGCATGAGGTTCAGCACTATGCCAAGGCTGTATATGTCGTTACGAGAGTCAGCAACATTAGAACTTAGTTGTTCAGGGGCGATATATTGCTCGGTACCAGCAGGATTCTTAAACACGGCATACGAGTCGTTGTCGGCAAGGCCAAAATCTATGATTTTCACGTTTGCTCCGTTGCGTGTTATCATGATGTTCTCGGGCTTGAGGTCACGATGAACTACCCCTTGGCGATGCATGTAGCTAATAGCATCAAGCATTTCATCGGCCACTCGCCGTCGCTGATTTATGCTGGGACTGGTGGCGAGCCACTCGCCAAGTGTCACACCATCAACCCATTCCATAACGATAAATGAGTCCATGCCTATCTTGCAGTCTCTACAGTCCTGCTCCATGCCATACACCTGAAGAATGCTAGGATGTGACAGTATCATCATCATCTCTAACTCCTTGCGCAGACGTTGAGTGTGAGCGGGATCTTTGGCATACTCAGCCTTCGGCCCCTTCAGCACATGCCAGCGGCCATAGCGCATAGCCTTCACAAGGCGGCAATGGCTTAGCGACGGCAACTCACTCACCTGAGTGAACTGCGATTCAATGCCCTCATAGTCATCGGGAACAATACCCGACACCTGGCTGTCATGTATGCTACTATTTTCGCTCAAAACGTCACAAATTATACAAATCAAAAACTAAAACTGATTACTGAAAACTGAAAATTGTGCATTATGCATTATGAATTATGCATTATCTCAAACCGCACTCCTCCCTGCTTGCCGCACACATAGGCAACTGGAGCCTTGCCATACTGGCGCAAGTTGCTAAGCCACAAGGGCTCTCCGCTCACAATAAGGCTGCAGCAAAACCAGTCACCTGCCTTGATTCCGGTATTTTGAGATGCTAGCACCTCAAAATCACCATCACCGTGGTACTGGATGTCGCACACTCGCTGTGGTGCCCACGTAAGCCTGATGCGGTCACCCACCTCAAGGTCGGTAGCAACAGTTATCTTGTCATTCAGCACAATAGCGCTAGGAGCATTATCTTCTTTTTCACGATTTGCCCTGTAGTCTTCCCAGTCGCGATAGCCCACTAGACGGCAAAGGATCGATAAAATGCTCACGCTGGGGCTCGACAGATACTTCGAATATCCCCACAGGCGCTTCAGTGTCGACACGCTCACACTCTCATTAAGTTCCGAAGCTATTATGCCATGAAGGTACTCAAAATCTTTGGGCGAAAGCATGCCACGACCAAGGCGTTCTTCCACATCGCCAGTCAGCAGTTTTACATATTTATCTTTATCACTCATAAATTGAATATTATTTGCAAAGTTAAACATTTTTCCCCACCACCACAATAATAATATAAAAAACTAGCAATCCTGACACAAATTGACCCAATTTGAATTAAACCGTTCTAGTTTCTATTAAAAAATGAAAGCATAACTTCAAAGCCAAAAAAGCTCCGAAACTTAAAATTTGTGATTTTTTCCATCATTTTTCATAACAACCTGCCCCCAAATATCCTACCAAATCTGTTCAAATCAATTCAATTTACCATATTCAAAACTTGACCCAATTTGAGCCAACAATTTCTTTTACATTATTTATATATTTGGGGTGCAAAAATGAAAATTGATTTCTAATTATAACAAAAATGAAAAATCTACTTTTTACCTTATTGGCTATTTTAATAGCTGTTCCCGTAATCAATGCTCAGTCTGTTGATCAACTTAAGCCGCTGGGCACAAGCAGTGATAACTATTCTGAATTGCTTATTGCTAAAACAAAAAAGAAGAGAAGCTCGAAGCAATCAACTGGAAAAGCCACCTATGTTGGTAATTGGAAGAATGTAAATCGTGGTGAAGGTTGGAACGATAGATACATGTCAGTAGAGAAAGACTCTGATGGAGATTTCTGTGCAACACTTTATTATGTCGGCGGTAACCATGACTATGTGCAAGTTTATGGTCCAGTAGTTGGCAGTCCTTATGGTAATGGTATGCACTTTGATTTCACAGGTTATCGGGGAGGAGAGGATTTCTCGATATGTGTGTATATTCAAAATAAAAACAAAATTGTTGAAAGTGAGATAGGGCGTGATATATTTGGCAACTCTTGGGATGAGATAACAGATGTGTGGACACGTATCTCGGCAATCCCTGAAGACATAAAATCAATGCAATCTCAAAAACCTCTCTACATCGCATTCTAAGAGAACAATTTGATATATTATTTATCATAATTAATTTTGACCTATATGAACCAATTTACATAGCTACAAGTATTTATATTTGTGAAGAAAGGATAAAAGAGGAGGAAGCCGAAAATCCTGCAACAGAGTAGGCAAATAATTTCTTCTATTTAAACTTATGAAACAATTAACAAAAAACACCAGTAGCAAGCCTTTGCTTGTATCATTTGGCAAAGTGGAACAAGAAACCGCTGTCACTGAAATGAAAACAGCTCCGAGTTTTATATACGACCCTATTAGACAGATTACTATCTATATGGGTGGATCTCAAACAACAATGTGCAAACGATCAGTAAGACATTTTGATTGGGATCAACCAAGAACAGTTAATGACGATGAATGTTGATACATAATGGAATCGTTGTTAAAAGGGTGTAAGAGAATTAATTTAGATGGTTTATATTATAAGGATTAGCTTACACCCTTTTAAAACTGAGCTTATAATATTGAACTCAACAATACATATTCAATATAATTTGTTTAAGAAATATATTTAGTATGCTATATGATGAAATGCAGGTGGTTCTCATCTTAACGTCCAAGTATGATTCGCATCCAAATACAGTAATTAATCTGATGCGAGAGCGCGACATACCTTTTTTTAGGTTGAATACTGATGCTTTGATGACCGATTATGAATTTACATGGTATTCTGATAATGATAAAGAAGAAATTGAGTTTAAAAATTTGCTTAATGGTGATGTGTTGCGAAGTAATCAAATAAAGTCTATTTGGTGCCGCCGTCCCGAAAAGCCATCTCAATTGAGATTTGAAAATACGCAGTATATTGATGAGAGCAATCTGAAAGAATCGCAAGCCTTCTTTCGCTCGATGATGCGTTATTTTTCCGATTGGTATTCAATTGGGAATTTTCTGCATGATTCATATGCTTCATCTAAGTTGGTACAATTAAGGTTGGCGGCCAAGTTGGGAATGAAGATACCTGTTACATGTATGACTAATACGAAAGAAGGTGTTGAAAGAATTGCGGAACGTTTCCATGAAATCATTCTCAAACCGTTTTCTGCTGGTGGCATCCCAATTGATTCAGAAAGATACATCACATTTTATGCGACTAAAGTTAACTCTAACGAACTTGTGAAACAACCTGTTGATGCATTCACCCAAACCGTAAATTTTTGTGAAAATTATGTTCCAAAAGCCTATGAAGTCCGTGTCACAGTTATGGGACCACATATTTTTCCGTGCAAACTTGACTCTCAGAAACAAAAAGAGTATGAAGGAAAAACTGATTGGCGGCAAGGCTATGATTATGGATTAAAGCATGAAATGATCAAAATGCCTAAGGAAGTTGAGGAATTTTGTCGGCAATATCTTCATGCTTTGAATCTCAATTTCGGGTGCTTTGACTTTATAGTTAGACCAGATGGCGAGTATGTTTTTCTAGAGTGTAACTCAAATGGCCAATGGCGCTGGATAGAAGATAGACTTGGAATAACATCAATGAGCGAAGCAATGCTTGATTGTTTAGTAAATTGTCTACCAGTTTAATTCATCACTTTCTGTGTATAAAATAAATCAAATTTTTAGCGAATTATTTAGTGCAAATGAGTTCTTTGAGAGTAACCATGTTAGGATGCGTCCCTATAAAATTGGTGTAGATAAGATCTCTACGTTATTCAATCAAGATGATTGGAATATGATTTTTTCCAACAGTGATAGAAGTACCCTTGACCGGTGGTCTATGCTAGATGATCGTATAGTATTATCATGCTTTAACAAAGATACTCATCTGCTATTTGGTTTCATTATGATTTTTCAGCCAAGAAACGGAGACAATGACGTTTGGTTTCATGGTGGGGGATGGCTACATAACCGAAAAACGTCCTTATTGGTTTACGAAGGTCTGTATAAGATTTTGGAATTCCTCATTGAAAAAAGATTTAATGTGCATGTGTCTTGCCTAAAAGATAATGTAAATGCCGATCTGCTCCAAAAACGATTTGGCTTTGTTGAGTTTGCAGCAGATGATAAAGTTTCATTTAAACGTCTTGATAGAGGTAGATTTGAAAAAAGTCGTATCCCTAATCGTGTAGAGAAATGTTTTGAAAAAACATGCTATTAATATACGATATATTTTTTTCAGATAATGAATTATCTTTTTTTACTCAATAATTGGAGAGAACATATAATAATATAATTATACCATTATTTCTAGAGATTCATAAGGTATTATATTATTAATGTAAAGTAATAATCAGCATGAATTTTAAAATTTCCAAAATAATCATATTTATTAAGAACTATGTATTACGAATTTTCTGCAAGCAGGGTGACGGGTGGAAATGCCGTTTTCCCCGATAAGATAATAATTACCGATGAGTTCTTTATTTACCGAAAGTCTAAGGTTATTGGCTATGAGGAGAAAAAAATCAGGTTCTCTGCCATTGGTAGTGTGTCAATCAATAAACACATTCTCTTTGCTGATATTATCATCGAGACTAACGGTGGCCAAGTGATTGTCGCCAACGGCTTTAGCCATGGCGATGCCAAGGCAATCGCTCGCCTCTTAAGCTGAGGCCGGCACATTACACATCACAGGAACACAGCGCCCACGATAATACAGGGTGCGGTGTTCTTGTGTTTTAATCTTGTGTTGATTGTTAATAATGCATTAGATTTGCTTCGCCACTATGGTAAAGCGTTCTTTGACATTCTGCCCCATAGTAGTCCCTAATAACTCCTAGTTGTTTTTAGCAACTCCTATCCACTCCTATTCCTAGAATAGGGTGACTGATTCCACTGATTCCGGTGATTCCACCGATTCCATTTACAATGACATCTTAGCGCGCCAGCGCAAAAATAAATATTAGTGCCGTAGGCACCACACTACCAATTTTAGCCCGCAGGGCAATAATTTTTAGCGCGCAGCGCGGCCCAACTGAGTCAACTGAGTCAGCTGAGTCAAGTGAGTCCATCTTTCGCTAATTCGCCCAATTCGCTGTTCAAACCAATTCAAATCATCATTTTTTGGCTCAAAATCACATCCACCCAATTTTGAACCAATTTGACCATGCTATTTTATTTTACATTTATTATATTTGCAAAAACAAAAAAGACATAATATAAACTTAAAAACTTTACTTCGTGAACAAATTATGAACGAAAAAATAAATACTCAAAAAAAAGAGTCGGCTGAATCTGAAGTTGATAAAAACCACGATTCTGATGGAAGGGATAGTACCATTTCTTTTTCCAGTAATCAAGCAAATACTTGCAGTTGGCATAGAATTCAGCAGCATTACAATTATTGGGAGCAATTCATCTTTTATTGGCTTAACGATTTACCTATTATTAATTTAGGCTGGCATAATCCTAATGACATACCACTTTTAAACAGTTTATACAGAAATAATGGTCCTGGTCCAGATTATAGTTCATATTATCTACCAGAACCTTGGTGGGGATGGAGTAATGATAAGTCGAAACCCCTTCATTCTGTAGTAATAAACTTCAATCCTGGTGGAGGTGGTCGCTTACAGGAAAGGTGGTCCATTAAGCAAGTGTATGATGGATCCTATGCATGCGATATAGTGAATAACCCAAAAGTTTTGCCGCAAACACGGAAATGGCATAACAACAATAGAGCGGTGCCAATACTTAATGCTTTAGGGCTTCAATCTACGAAAAACAATTCGCAGATAGAGAATCATGTAAGCATTGAATTGCTTCCATGGCACACAGCAAGCGCCTCAAACAATCCTGGATATTGGTTCTACCTTGAGCAAAACATAAAAGAAGTCTATAATCATTGTATCAGCTTTGCTGCTGAATTGTCAAGAATTATAGATAAGCCAACTTTAAATAGAGTTGTAATTCTAAGAATGAATGAGGAGGTTGCTAACCGTATTATTGATTTACTTAAAACTATAGATGTGAATGTGATGAATAAAACACAAATAAACACAAATCTTTCAAATGGTGGTAGATATTTTTGTTTTAAAATAAGCACATTCCCTGATGTGTTGTTTGCAAGCATTTGGGGCACTCATTCTCGCAATGGATTTCCTCAAAGTGATTTGAAGAAGATCTTTGAGAATTTCAAGTTTCTAAAGTTCTAAAACTTTATAAACTTGAAGTTTAGAGTTTAGAGGTTAGTGTTTAGAGAACAAAGTTCAAGGATTTTTTTGAGATTTCGTGCAAACTTGTCTATAAACTATAAACCAGTGAGCAAGTTAACAACTTGCGAAACTTAAGTGAGAATATTAATGAAATAAAACGAACTTATATAATTCAATAAATTATGAAACACTCATATCAATTAAAATTTCGATTCCTATCAATGAAAGAAACATTTAAGCAACAGTTCGCTCCAATCCACAACTTTAAGAAACATATATTGTTTATTTTTATGATTGCGGTTGCCCTTACCACTAATGCAGCCCAAGAAACCGTAATTACAGTCAATAATATTTATTATAGACTTTCAGATCCGTCTTCTTTTGCAGGGAGTCGTAGAATAAAAAAAGCTACTGATTGGTTCAACAAATACTCTGAATTAGCTAAAGAAAAAAAACTTAAAGGAGAAGACAAGATGAATGTGCAGAAATTAAAGAACTATATTTTAAAAGCTGAAGAACCTTTAAGACATATCCGTTTTGGTCAAGAGTGGCAACGTAAAGAAGTTGTTGATCGGGCTGTTATAAAATTTATTCTCAATTACGAGATAGAAAGTATTGACACATTTTTTGATTCTAATGATTATTTTGCAACGTGCTCTGGTAGCCGACACGCTTATGGTGATATTGTTATTCCTGAGTATGTTACCTATAATGATCATGAATACAAAGTGGTTGCTATTAGTGACAGAGCGTTCTATGAATGCCATAAAATGACAAATGTCTCTATCCCACATTCAATAGTAACAATTGGTAATGAAGCGTTTTATAAGTGTACGTCATTAACAAACTTATATATCCCTAATTCAGTGGAAAAAATTGGCGGTAGTGCTTTTGCACACTGTACTAGTTTGTTGAACATTTATCTACCAGACTCGTTGACCACACTAAGTTACTGCATGTTCCAGGGTTGCAATAAATTGAATAGTATATCAATCCCAAACTCGGTGACAAGTATTGGTTCTAAGGTTTTTGAGAACTGTACTAACCTTAATAAAGTGACCATTCCCGACTCAGTTACTGAGATTGGTAGTGGTGCTTTCTTTGGTTGCACTGGCATGACTGAGGTGACGATTCCAAATTCCGTGACTGAAATTGGAGATGGTGTTTTCGAGAAATGCACTGGCATGACTGAGGTGGCCATTCCCAACTCAGTGACTAAAATTGGGAATGATGCATTCAAGAGTTCTGGCCTGGTAAGTATTACCATCCCCAACTCACTGACAAGTATTGGTTCTAATGCATTTGGGAATTGTACCAACCTAAAAAGTGTAAGATGGGAGATAATAGATGACAAACAACTTGACTCTCGAATGATTGATGGGATGTTTAAAGGTTGTGTCAATTTGCAAACTTTTATATTTTGCGATGGTATTAAACGCATTCCTGATAATATATGTAAAGGAATGTATAACTTAAAAAATATTAAATTTCCTAATTCTGTGATAAAAATCGGAAACGGAGCATTTTGTTTATGCACTAGTTTAGAAAGCATATCAATTCCAGACTCAACAGAAGAAATAGGTGAAGGAGCATTTATGGCTTGTATCCACTTGAATAATGTTAAAATTCCAAACTCTGTAACTTCAATTAATGACAAAGCATTCATGGGCTCTGGCTTATCAAGTATTATAATTCCTAATTCGGTAACAAGAATAGGTTCAAAAGCTTTTGCCAACTGCTTCAGAATGAACAAAGAGGTAATAATCCCCAGTTCGGTAAACTATATGGGAGATGATGTCTTTGGTGGAAGTCTTGGTTATAACAATATTACCTTACCAAGCAAAGAAGACATTTCTGGATGGGCGCTAAAGTGGTATAATAAAGCGTTAAATGGTGATCCCAGAGCACAATTTGAAATGGCTGAGTGTTATATTTGGGGAATGGGAACAAAAAAGAATTACAACCACGCAATATATTGGGCTAAAAAATTAGCGCAACAATACCATCCTTTAGGGCTGTTGTTTTTATATCTATGGTTAAGAGACGACGATTGTAGTTATATAAAAACCGCATTACGTAATGAAGCTATCAAAAGAGCAACTCCTTTGGCAGAAAAAGGATCAGCCGAGGCGATGTATGTTTTAGCCAGTTTAAATGGTATCGACGAGAAGATTTGGAGAAAAGCTTGCGATAAAGGCTTCTCATGGGCTATAATTGATAGGGCAAATCATGTAGGTCACAACGAGGCCTTTGATTTGTTAGAACCATTAGCACAGCAAGGACACCCGATGGCTCAAAATAATCTTGGCAATAAGTATAAAAAAGCTGGCCTTAAATATAATAGTCTTAAATTTCTTAAAAAAGCAGAATTTTGGCTAAAAAAAGCCATGCAAACTGGTGGTAATTTTTTTGAATTACCAAGGTACAATCTTAATACTAACAATCCTAATAATTTGTAATAAGAAAAATATCAACCTATTGGCAGAATCAAGTATGCGCTCGCTTAATTCTGCCAACGGGTTATTTGAAACTGTTTAAAATTTATTTAAAAAATGAAAAAGACTCTTTTATTTACATTGTTATTAGCAGTCCTTTTATTTGGTTTTGATACAAAGGCTTATGATGGACTGCTCTTGGGAAGTTATTCAAATGATACACAAGAACAACTTTACGCCAAAAACACTAAGAAGAATAGGAAAGCCAACAAAAGCAAGGCTACGAATAAAGGTGGCTTTGTGGGAACATGGCAACTTGTTGATAAGGACAAGAAAGGCTATGAACGCTATCTTGTTATAACAAAAGAAAATGGATCATATTATGGAAAATTATCTTGTTATGACCTTGGGTATAACTCTGAGAAGGTTATGGCGGAGTCTTTTAGAAGTGGTCTAAGTTTCACATTCGATGAGAAGTTTTATCCCAATAACTATGTGACAGTTTTTTTGCGTGGAAATAAATTGATAGAGGGAGAAACCACTTATGACATTTTTGGAAATGCCACTGAATGGGTTGAGAAAACATGGCGACGAGTATCGGGATTGCCAGCACAGGCTAATAACTTTACAGAGGATATACCAATGGGAACATGGATTGCCAATGTTGGAGGTGATGTACTAGAAATAACATTTGATGAAGACCAAAAGACATTTTATGCATTATTATGTCATCAGGAATTCAAGACAGAACAAAATATTAGAACTGAAAAAATATTTGATGGATTGAATAATGAGAAATATACATCTAAAGTTGGAGATATTAAATACATTTATGCAGTAAAGCTGGCAGGTTCTTTTTCGATATTTAATGATGGTAGATATGAATACATGAAATTTGATGTCGATGACAATACAATTGCTAAAAGTATATATTGTAACTTTTTTCCTAAGAATATTAATGATGAAATGTATACTACGATTGAAAACAATTACGGCGGTTCCTACATACCATTTGTGAAAGAGTTTTTTGCTTGGCAATTTGTCCTCAGAAAATCACGTGATAGTTTTAGTATTTTATACAAATCTGGAGAATATATAGACTTCCAAAAGACTGATAAAAAGATTTCAATTCCTAAACGATAATTATTTACATTTAAATTAATGAGTGTTTACGAATTCACTGCCAGCAGGGTGACTGGCGGCAATGCCGTCTTCCCCGACAAGATTATTATTACCGACGAGTTCTTTATTTACCGCAAGGCTAAGGTGATTGGCTATGAGGAGAAAAAGATTCGCTTCGCAGCTATTGGTAGCGTGTCAATTGACAAGCATCTGCTTTTTGCCGATATTATCATTGAGACTAACGGTGGCCAAGTGATTGTCGCCAACGGCTTTAGCCATGGCGATGCCAAGGCAATCGCTCGCTTGCTGAGCTGAGGACAGCGCATTAAACATCACAGGAACACAGCGCCCACGATAACACTGGGTGCGGTGTTCTTGTGTTTTAATCTTGTGTCTATTATTAATAATGCAATATATTTGCTTCGCCACTATGGTAAAGCGGTCTTTGACATTCTGCCCCCCTAGTAGTTCATAGTAACCCCTAGTTGTTCTTAGCAACTCCTATCCACTCCTATTCCTGGAATAGGTTGACTGATTCCAGCGATTCCAGCGAATCCACCGATTCATGTGATTCCAGCGATCCATTTACAGTGACATCTTAGCGCGCTAGCGCAAAAATAAATATTAGTGCCGTAGGCACTACACTACCAATTTTAGCCCGCAGGGCAATAATCTTTAGCGCGCAGCGCGGCCCAACTGAGTCAGGTGAGTCAGGTGAGTCAAGTGAGTCCATCTTTCGCTAATTCGCTCAATTCGTTGTTAGTGATTCCACTGAGTTCATATTTTTTTCTAGGTGCAAATTGGTGTTTCTCGAAATGTTTATTATATTTGCGGTTTATTGGCCCGTAATTGATAAAGCATATTTAGTAACTAAAAATACATATTATGAAAAACTTGAAGCATTTGTTTATGACTTTAGCGATGGTGGCTGCAGTGGCAATGTCGGCTTGGGGTAGTCCTATTGATTGGACTAAGGCCGAAGCGGTAGCCACTTGTTTTGCTCAATCGGCAGTTTCTCAGCCACAATCAGCCCAATGGCTTCGTGTTGCCCGCAAGGGCACAGTGTCGCAGGATGACAATGCGCCGCTCTATGTCTTTAACCGTGCCAATGGCCATGGTTTTATAATTGTTGCCGGAGATGATGCAGCTGAGCCCATTTTAGGATATTCAACTGAAGGCTCTTTCAGTTATGATAATATGCCCGACAATTTGCGTCAGTGGATTGAGCTCAACGAGCTGTATGTCAAGGCATGCGCCAGCCGCCAGGGGGTTGAGCGACAGGTTTCTCAGGGCACTCCCGTTGTCGCTCCTTTGCTTGGCGACATCCTGTGGGGGCAGGGCGCTCCTTACAATAATATGTGCCCAACCTACGACGGAGGCACCCACTACTATGTGGGCTGCGTGGCAACTGCCGCCACTCAGATAATGCGCTATCACAGCTATCCCGAGCATGGCGTGGGCAGCAAGACCATTACCGTCAATGGCCAAAGTGTGACAGCCGATTTTGGCAACACCACCTACGAATGGAACAACATGCTTCCAACCTACGACGATGTTAACTACACCACAGCTCAAGCCAATGCTGTCGCCACAATAGCAGCTCATTTTGGCGTAGCGGTTAACATGGAATATCAGCCCGCAGGCAGTGGCGCTCACTCGATGGAGGTGCCCAATGCACTGCGTGAGTACTTCTGCTATGATCCAGCAACAACCATGCGCAAGCGCGACTATTACAGCAGCACAGAGTGGTTGCAGCTTATCAAGAGCGAACTCAATGCAGGCCGCCCAGTTTATTATGCGGCCTCAAGCGACGTGGGCAGCAGCGGCCATGCCTTTGTGTGCGACGGATATGACAGCGAAGGTTTCGTTCACATCAATTGGGGATGGTACGGAACAAGCAATGGCTACTTCCTTGTTAGCCATCTCGACCCTGATGACTTGGGCATTGGCGGCGGCACTGGTGGCTATAATGTCGATCAAGAGATAATAACAGGCATTCAGCCTCCTGCGAGTGGTACAACCTATGAACGCCCGCTCTACAACTCGCTCAGCATGCGACTCATCACTCAAAGTGCCAATGACTTCAACGTGATGATTACCGTTGAGAATTTCGACACCAAGCCCTTCACGGGCGATTTGGGAGTGGCTTTGGTGCGAGATGGTCAGATTCTGAAGGTGCTTAAAACCGAGCAGCGCAACATTGCTGGTTTTGCCAATGGTCACACCGGCCTTCTTGCAATGGCGTCGATTTACGACATTCCCAAGCAAGTGGGCAATGACATCCCTGATGGTGAGGCCACAGTGTGGATGGCATTTCGCGAGGACAACCAGTCGCCATGGCAGCTTATGCGATATTGTCGTGGCCGCGACAGCCGCAACAATCCCTATGTAGGCTTCTTCACTACTCAGGTGGCTGGTGGCCGCATTCTCACTCTCGACGACAGCTGCTCGCATCCCGATGTAACTCTGCTATCACCACTTGAGCCGCAAGGCGAGGTCTATGCAGCTGGCTCCGCACTCTTCAACTTGCACCTGCGCAACAACAGTCCCGACGTGCGCTTGCGCAACATCGTTGTGCGTTTCACAAGCACCGACGATGAAAGCCAGTATTTCGACTATGAAAACGAGGTCAATGTTTATGATGCAGTTGAGGAGAATGTGTCACTGCTTGTGAATCTTGACGAGAATATGCCACAAGGCGAGTATCATCTCACGGCCTTTGAGAAAGGATTTGAGCAATATCCTTTTGAGCAGACTCAAGGCGACGGCATCGTCAATGTGTTGCCTGCTGCCACAACGCCAGTGATGCGTCTCACGACCGCTGTCCAGTGGCGTCGCGCCGACTCGCAAAATTTCATTAATCAAGGCGATAACATCTACTTCGCGCTCAATGCCCGCAATTATGGCGCTGCAGGCAATGTGGGTGTAATCCTCAACCTGGTTGACGTTAATGACCCTTCTAAGAGCTATATTTACCAGCAGAGCAATGGCACAGTAGAGCGCGGCGAGGCCAAGAATTTCACCTTCTACCGCAAACTGCCAGTTGATCCCGGCAACTATAAGGTAGTAATCAGCTATGTAACCGACGACGGGAAAATAACTCTCGACCCCAACAACGACGTTTATCCTCTAGTTATTACAGTGGGCGAGGCCGACAACATCTTCCTCAATGCCGTTTCCATCGATTTGCCAGACTATGTGGTCAAGGGTGAGAGACTAGAGGGCTCCGTAACTCTCAGCGCACCCACAGCCCACAGCGGATATGTCTATGTGCGCATGCGTCAGTACACGCTCACCAACGGCGGAATCCTCTACATGGGCAACCAGCAGATTCCCGCTGGCGAAGAGAAAACTATCAACATCTCCAGTCGCATCGACTTCGAGCCTGGGCGCTACTTGATAATGGTCGAAGCAAAACATGGCTCCACCGAAGGCACTGTGGGCAACTACGTCAACTGCTACAAGCTCATCGACGTGGTTACCGAGCCCCCTATGGTCGCCGTGCCTGGCGACGTTGACGGCGATGGAGTAGTCACTAGTGCCGATGTCACCTTGCTCTACAACATCCTACTCAATGATGACTACACGGGTGTTGTCAACGCTGATCAAAACGGTGATGGCAGCATCACCGCAGGCGATGTGACCGTTGTTTACAACATCTTGTTAGGAAACTAACGTTTCGTGCATTGAAAATGGAGCGGGGCAGTCATTCGCGCCCCGCTCCCTGAAACAAAAGTGCCATTTTTTTCAAAAATTCTTGAAAAAGTTTTGGTAGTTTAGAAAAAAGTAGTAACTTTGCCCCGCAATTGAAAAAATTGTCCTGTGGTGTAACGGTAGCACACCGGATTCTGGTTCCGTTTGCGTGGGTTCGAATCCTACCAGGACAACCAATAAAAGTGACCACTGCGGCCACTTTTATTTTTGAGAACTTTAGGGGGGAACCCCATGATTATTAACCGCGGTAGCTTTCAGTGTAGGGCATGCCGCACAAAACAAAACTTATTAAACATGGCAACAAAAATCAGACTGCAACGTCATGGTCGCAAAGACTATCCGTTCTATCCAATTGTCATCGCCGATAGCAGGGCACCACGAGATGGTAGATTTATTGAAAGGATTGGTTCGTATAACCCAAACACTAATCCTGCTACAATAAGTTTGAACTTCGAGAGAGCTCTTTATTGGATCAACGTTGGCGCAATTCCAACCGACACCGTTCGCAACATTCTATCACGCGAGGGCGTTATGCTCATGAAGCACCTCCAGGGTGGCGTGAAGAAGGGCGCTTTCACCGAGGAAGAGGCTCAAAAACGTTTCGACGCTTGGAAGGCCGAGAAGGACGCTAAGCTCGAGGCTGTTCGCAACAAAGTTCGTGAGGACAAGAAGGCCGCTGGCAAGCAACGTCTTGAGGACGAGGCTAAGAAGAACGAGGCTAAGGCTGAGGCCGTAGCTCAAAAGCGCGCCGAGATCGCTAAGGCAAAAGCTGAGGCTGAGGCTGAGGCAGCTGCCGAGGCTCAAGCCGCTGAGGACGCAGCTAAGGCTGCCGACGAGGCTCCCGCCGCTGAAGAAGCTCCCGCCGCTGAGGCTCCTGCTGAGGAGGCTCCCGCTGCTGAGTAACATCGGTCAACCTCGTGCCACCATGCCGTGGCACTTCTTTTGTGATTAACTTATAAGGCAAAGCCCTGACGGAACATTCCGCCAGGGCTTGCTATATTTTACACAAAACAATGAGAATCACTTGACAATCCATCTCAAATGTGCTATCTTTGTAATCTGAATCATAACCAAAAAATTACACATGTCATGAGAAAGTTATTATTGTTGATTGTCGCAGCCGTAGTTGGTGTGCTGGCTGGTTGCAATGGATTGGGCTCGAGCGATGCCAATCAGGTAAAGGACTTTGCCAACAAGTTTGTTCAGTTTGTAAAAAGTAACAACCATGACAGCATTGTGGCCATGTACAAGGGTCTTGAGGGCCTCAACGTGCGTTTCGCCGATTTGGCTGGGGACGTTGAAGTGGAAGAAGATTCCAATTCTCCCGGCACCTTCACTGTCAAGATTGGCAATGCCGACTTAATAGTGGTGCGTGCCCAAGACGGGACGATGTCGATAACCAACAGCCATGGACTTCTTGCCTTCGATCCACAAAAGTTGGATTTTGCCCGCAGAACAGGCCAATTTAAGGATGACCTTGGCGATGTAGAACAGGCTCAGCGCATGTGCGACGTGGGATTTGAAGAATACCTGATAAATAAGATTAATGACAATTTGATGTCAGGACTTCAAATTGTCTCCAGGTCAGGGATTGATTATATCGTAGGTGAAGGAGGGATGATGGAGCCCAGTGGCTACACTGTTACAGTCAAGAATAATAGCGATTACACAATCCCTGGGAGTTGCTACACGGTGGTGTTTAGATGGATTGACATGGTTGAAGACGACTATTACGGCTATAGAGATGTTAATAGTTCTCGAACAAAAAATGGAGTTGACTTGGCTCCTGGACAAAGTGAAACATTTTCAGTACATCACATTGGTTATTCGCCAAGTGCTTCGATAAGTAAGCATGGCCTTGGTGAAGATGCACTTAATAACTTTAACCCTACTGGGACCGAATTTGACGACTACCTGAGCACAAAGAGCAACGATGGGCAGCAGGCCGACTCTGGCTATGACGGCACCGCTAGCGATGTGCCAGGCAACTACGTGGGCGAAGTGGGTGGCTCGGGCTGCGAGATGCTCATCAACGGCAGCGACGGCACCTACACCATGAGCTATGGCGGTGGCACACGCACCCTCAAGCGCCAGTCACCAGGCGTATATAAGGCCTATAAACAAGGCCAATTCATAGGCACCTTCCGTGGCAAGTTCACCAACGGCCATTACCGCGGCCGCTTCTACAACCCCAGAGGCAACAGCTCCCCCTTCAGCCTGAACCTCCAATCCGCTCTCTAACCAGCTCCAAAAAAGCCCTGCCGTGTCGGAACAATACAACAAATGCCGTCGTAATCGTGTGATTACAACGGCTGTGGGTTGCTTAAGGTGCTGTCTTTCGACGGCACCATGCTGTTTACGGCTTTTTATTTGTAAACAGTGTCGCTAACAGTGAGGCTGTAACGACCCTTAGCGCGACGGCGAGCGAGGACCTTGCGTCCATCGGCTGTGCGCATGCGGTGACGGAAACCATGCTTGTTAGCTTTCTTGCGGTTTGATGGTTGGAATGTACGTTTCATTTTATCTAACTTTTTATTTAATTTTCGATTTCGGACTGCAAAATTAGTGCTTTTTTAGCAAATAACCAAGAAAGTTGCGAAATTATGTCTAAACTTTTTGCATTTTTTCTCAATTTGACCTAATTTTGCACCTGATAACGACTTATAAAGAATAAAATTCATCAATTATAGAACGAAAACCAAAATTATGATTAACGCTCAAGACATCAAAAACGGAACTTGTATCCGTATGGACGGCAGACTTTACTTCTGCATCGAATTCCTTCATGTAAAACCCGGTAAGGGCAACACCTTCATGCGCACCAAGCTCAAAGACGTGGTAGACGGCCGCGTGCTGGAGCGTCGCTTCAACATTGGTGAGAAGCTCGAGGACGTGCGTGTTGAGCGCCGCCCCTATCAGTACCTGTATATGGATGGTACCGACGCTATCTTCATGAACCAGGAGACCTATGAGCAGATTCCTATCCTCAAGGAGGTTATCGCTGGCGCCGATTTCATGAAAGAAGGAGACATTGTAGAGGTTGTCACCGACGCTTCGACCGAGACCGTACTCTTCGCCGAGATGCCAGTTAAGACCGTGCTCGAGATTACTTACACCGAGCCAGGCCTCAAGGGCGATACAGCTACTAACACTCTTAAACCCGCTACCGTTGAGACTGGCGCTACCGTTAAGGTGCCCCTGTTCATCAACACTGGCGAGAAGATCGAGGTCGACACTCGCGACGGCTCTTACGTAGGCCGCGTGCGTTAAGCCGCCCGTTTAACAATAATGAACTCCCCGAAGCATCAAGCTACGGGGAGTTTTTTTGTTCATTAGAGAATCCCTCTATTATCTTCTTTCTGATTTCTTACCTTATCACCAGCTTCTGTGGCTTGCGTGCCGAGGACGACCGCATGATATAGATGCCTTGAGGCAGGAAGATGAAGTCATCATTGTTCACAACATCGATGTGCTTAACATGCTGTCCACTAGCATTGAAGATGTCAACGTCATGGTGTGGCTCGCTGCACTTGATGAGTACGCCACCATCGGTGGGGATGAATGCGATGGGTTTGTCGGCCTCAATGCCATTGATTGCCGAGTAAGCAACGGTGATTACGTTTGATGGGGCAGAGGTGTAACCAAGTCGGAAACTCTGAACGGTGTAGGTGTGAGTCTGGCCTGGCATGAGGTCGTCGAAGAAGTAAACGTTCTCTTCGGTTGTGAACTGTTCGCTCGAGACAATGTTGTTGTGGTCGTCATAGACGATACGGTTCAGGATATAGTAATCAACGGTCTCAGGTGCTGGATCCCAGTGTGCTACATAGTTCTGGCCTTCGATGTCGGTAGCGGGCAGGGCGTTGAGGGTGCTCAGGAAAGGCACCTCTAGGCACTCGGCCGAAATGTCGGCACCGTAGCTGCCAGTTAGGCCGCCGTCATAGATGAGCAGTCGGCACTTGTGGCTGCCAAGAGAGGTAGGTCTGTAGGTAATAACAAGTGGATAGCCCTGTTCGCTGTTGGCAACACTGCGTGGAATTGTGTTAACTGGTATGCTGAACATTCTGGCGTCGTCACGGAAGAGCAGAACCGAGAGGTCTTCCTTGAGGTATTGTCCCTTTACATAAACCGTTACGCTCAAGCTCTTACCAATAGCCACTTCTCCCATTTCGATTGCTGTTTCCAGGTTGGGAGTAATAAGTGTTGGGTCGCCTTGAGGCTCTTCTCCGCTTTGGTCCACATAGAATGCTTCGCCATAGTGGCTTCCCCAGATGTACTCAGCGAGCAGTGGATTGTCGATGAATGGGTTGCGGTTGTTCTGGATTTTATAAACTGCTTCGTTGCGTGCTACCTCCTTGTCGCTCACAGGGTCTTCACGTGCCCACTTGAGCAAGAGATTGATAGACCACTGATTCAATGTCTGCCACGAGGAGTTGGTCACCATATAGGTGTATTTCCATGTGTAGTCTTGATAGCAGGTAGCCATATAGAAATAGGTGCGGGCGAAGTCGCCCTTATACTCGTCGTCGGGCTCAAACACGGTGGAGCAGCCGCCACCTTGTCCCGCCATTGGAGTGCCCACTTTGGTGCAGCCGTTATTGAAACTGGCAGTCGACACTTCTCCCAGTGGGTAGTTGTTTTTTGCCAAATTGGCTTCAGCATCGCTAGGGTAGAGGTGGTTGAGGTCGGTGTAGGCATCAACTTGTGTGCCTCCCCACCAGCTCTTAGGGAAGGAGTGTTCGCGGTTCATGCCGCTCACTGCGCTAGCCCCACGGTAATAGCGAGTGATGTTGCTGTACATGTCCCACACCTGGTTAGGGTTTTCGAAGTGGCAGTCGGTGCTTTGGAAATGATACCACAAGCTGCTGTAAGTCATCACGGTGTGATTCTTGAGTAGCTGATGCGCTGCGTTTTTCAGGTCTTGGCCACGCTTGCCGTTGATGCTGTTATAGTATCCCACTGGCACGTTGGCACTTGTGGTTAGAGCAAACACTGCGGCAATCAATAAGAGATTATTCTTTAAAGTTTTCATATCGTTTTGTGTGTATAAGTTTCATTCAGAGTTTTCCTTGTGCTTGGTAACTGTAGTAGTCGCCGCGACAGACGATGATGTGGTCGTCGAGAGGGATACCTACGGCGTCGCAGGCGCGTTTAACTCGTTGTGTGAGGGTGTCGTCCTGGATGCTTGGCCGTGGGTTGTTGCTTGGGTGGTTGTGGGCTAGTATAATGCTGCTGGCGAGCCCCACTATTGCTTGTCGCAGAATTATCTTCTCATCGCCAACAGTGGCTGCTGTTCCGCCCGAACTAACCATAACCTTAGCTTTCACGTGCTTTGCCCTGTCAAGGATAAGCATCCACATTTCCTCGTGGTTCTTATCAAGCATGAAGGTGCGCAGATATCGGTAAGCAGCATTGGCATCGGTGATTTGAAAGCCGTCGTCAAACTCCTCGCCCTGGAACCGTCGGGCAATCTCAATGGCGGCAAGAATCTGTAAGGCCTTCACTTCGCCAACTCCGCGATACATGCGTGCAAGGTCATTGTAATCGAGCCTTGCAATCTTATAGATTTTGTTGTCATGGTCATTGAGCAGACGTTGGCACAGGTCCACGACGTTCTCGCCAGGGCTGCCGCTACCAATGATGATAGCAAACAGCTCGGCCGGCGACAAGTCGGAGAAGCCATATTTCATGGCTTTCTCTCTTGGTCGGTCGTCGAGCGAGGTGTTAAGTTTCAGCGCTCGTGACTTGATGTCCTGTTGCTGCTCAATATCTTTTTCCATAAACAACTTCAAATAATTATTCTTAATTTCTAATCTGTGCAACGCACATCATTTTCCTTTGCGCATTGCTATTTCCTCGTTGATATCGCGACCGTGGCCAAGTAGTATCTTCCACACGAAAGCCTTGATGAATCCGAAGCCGTAGGCTCCCAGTTGGATGAAGCTGGAGACGACGGCTATGCTGGCAATCTTGAAGCTCTTGGTATTGAGAAGAGCGCTTACCCAAAGCATCAATACGTAGAGAATCAAAGGCAGAATTGCCCACCAGCGCCAGAAGATGGCAAGCAGAATCAACGCTAGGCATCCAAGCACAAACACCGCTGGTAAGCAGTGCACAAGCTTGAGCGAGTCGGGATAGAGTAGTTTAAGCGTGATGCGCGACATGCCAAAGACATAGGTCTGGCGTGCAAACTTTTTCAAGTCGACGCGTCGCTTGTGATAGACATAAGCATCGCGTATGAGTCGAATGGTAAATCCTGCCTGACGCACTCGTGTGCTCATGTCGATGTCCTCGCTGAACATCTCGCGGAAGCCACCCACCTTTTCCCACACTTTCCTGGAGTAGCCCATGTTGAACGAGCGAGGTACGAATTTCTCGAGCTGCACTTTGCCACCTCTAATGCCGCCTGTTGTGAGAAACGAAGTCATCGAGAAGTTTATGGCCTTCTGCACATCGGTGAAATCATCGCTTGCAGCATCGGGTCCACCGAAGCAATCTACATATTCCTTCTCGAGTTCGGCCTTCAAGGTCTCGAAGTATTGAGGTGGAATAACGCAGTCGCTGTCGAAAAAGATGAAATAGTCACCGCAGGCACGTTCAATGCCGTAGTTGCGTGCGATGCTTCGACCCTCGTTGTCCTTGTAGTGGTAGTGGAGGTCGAGACGGTCGTTATATCGCGATGCCACCTCATCGCAGCGCACGGTAGAACCATCCTCAACGAGGTAGACCTCGAAGTCTTGGCACGTTTGCTCGGCAAGGCTGCGCAACAGGTCTTCAACCTCGGCAGGTCGATTATATACTGGAATTATGACTGAAAAGTATGGCAAGTTTTTAAAGTTTTAAGTGTTAGAGAAACAAATAGTTATTGCTCGATTATGTTTTTGAAGTCTTTCCATTGGTTCAACGACTTATATTTTTCTACAGCATTGACCGGAACAATTAATTTGCTGTTGGCTTTCACTTGCCATTGGAATGCGTCTTTTGCAACTTCAATGCTCTCTGGGTTATCGTCAACACATTCAATATATTTCAATCCTGAGGGAGAAAAAGCCGCTTTGCCAATGAAAGTTACAGACTTGGGAATTGTCACCTTTTCCATTTCATAGCAGTAACTAAAAGCTGCAGCTTTAATAGTCTTGAGTGACGAAGGGAGAGTTAACTTCTTAAGATTTATACAATTTCCAAATGCTCCTGCTCCAATACTAGTTACTGAGTTTGACATATCCACGGTGCGCAAGTCTTCACAAAAATCGAAGGCGTTATCTCCAATCTCTGTCACCGAATTAGGTATGGTAATGAAAGAGAGATTATGGCAATGACTGAATGCTGAATTGCCAATGCTGGTTACTGTGTTAGGAATCTTGGTCTTGCAGCATCCGGCAATTAGTGAGTTGCTGGCCGTCTCAATGATGGCATTGCAATTATCGCGCGAGTCGTAAACGGGATTGCCTTTCTCAACCTTGATTGAGGTGAGATCCTTACACCAGGAGAATGCTGGTTCAATACTGGTGACAGAGCTTGGAATGACAATCTTCTTTAACTTGTAACATTGACAAAAAGCGTTTTCCCCAATGCTTGTGACTGTGGAAGGAATAGTTACCGACGTAATCAAGCATGACGCAAATGCTTTATAGCCAATAGCTGTGACTTTGTAGGTCTTTCCTTCATATGTCACGGTTGGAGGGATAACTACTTTTCCAGAGTATAGTTGCAATTCCTTGTAATCCCCCATAGTGTGCGCCTCGGAGTAAAATGTCACTTCCAAACTATTTTCATCAATAAAGTTATAATAGATGCCATCAACTTCAAACTGGTGGGCTGTTGCTACTTGTGGAAGCAGTATAATAATAAGAAATCTTAATAAACGTTTCATACAAGTTGTCAGTTTTAGGTTTCCATAACTTTTATTGTTCAACAATATTCTTAAAGTCTTTCCATTGTGGAGCTTCTTTATAGCTGGCCGCAGTGCCACGAGGAACGTAGAGAGTGCAAGCTTTCTTGTCAATCTCATCGAAAACATTTTCGCCCATTTTCACACTGCTTGGATTTTCAATCTTGCTGGTTATGGACTTCACTGAATCCAGTCCTTTAAACGCCCATCCACCAATTGAGGTTACACCGCTACCAATGGTGACTGTTTTGATGTGGTCGTCGTGTAGGAACACACCATATCCAATGCTCTTAACGGAATTGGCAATCACTACAGTTTCCAGGCTGTCGCATCCGCAGAAGGCGCGCTCTTCAATACTTATTACAGAGTTAGGGATATTGAGTTCTTTGATATTCTTGCAGTAGAAGAATGCCTGACTACCTATTGTTTTCACCGACGTTGGAATTTCAATACTCTTAAAGCCATTGCACCCAACGAAGGCCTCATCCTCAATCGCTGTGACTGAGTATGGTATCACCGTAGCATCGCAGCCTGCAATCAGAGTGTTGGTTGCAGTTTCGATAATGGCATTGCAATTGTCTCGCGAGTCATACTTGCTGTTGCCTTCCTGCACTTTAATTGATTTTAGTCCATGGCAATTACTAAAAGCTCCATCACCAATACTTACTACCGAGGCTGGAATAGTGATCTCTTCTAGGCCAGAGCATTCATAGAATGCTTTAGAGCCTATCTCCTTAAGCTTTGATGACAGATGGATTGTTTTCAAGCTTGGGCATATGCTGAAAGCCGCTTCGCCAATCGATTCCACATTATTGCTCATGGTTGCCTCATTCATCCATCTACAACCACTAAAAGCCGACTGTCCAATCGTCTTTATCGAACTAGGAATGGTTATCGATTTCAACGAGCTGCTTGCGAATGCATAGTTACCAATGGCCTTTACATTCTCGGGGATGTTGATGTTTTGTAATCCGCTTTCGGCAAACATGTAATCACTAATCTCGGTTATACTGGGTGGAAGTATGACTTCTTTGAGTCTAGGGCAATACATAAAGGTCTCTTTTCCAATGTTTTTTACCGATTTAGGCATGACCACACTAATCAAATCAGTGTTACAACTAAATGTTCCCCTATCAACGGCAGTAACTTTGTAGGTTTTGCCATTATGCTTTATTGTCTCGGGGATTATGATATTGCCTTTATAGCCTTTTTCGGTTGGTGCAGGAGCATCAAATGCAAACATGATTAGATTTTCATAGGTCATAGTAACAGTTTTTCCATCTTTATTTATGTTGTAGCACAAACCGCCCTCCTTGAAATCGTAGGCAAAACTGAGTGCCGGAATCAAGGTGGCAATGAGAACTACCAGCAAAGTCTTTGAGCTATTCATGATGGTAAAGTTTTTGTTAGAAATGCTTTTCTTATTGTTTTAATTTGCAAATATAAGAAAAATGGTTGTCAAAACAAATAATTGCAACAAAAAACCCGCAAGAGTGTTGCTTGCGGGTAATGTGAAAAATTAGAATGGTGGAGCGCTCTCGTCATTGTCGCGTAGGAAGTCTACGTTGCCTTGAGGAGGCATATCGTCGGGACCTGGAAGTGGAACGCTGTCGGGAATCGACGAAGAGAGGTTCTCACTATTCATGCGTGATTCAGTAATACCTTGGGTTGGAGCATTGGGCGACTCGATGCTGTCGTTCCAGTTCTCAAATCGTGCAAAACGTGACACGAATTTCAGTTTAATAGTGTCGGTAGCACCGCTACGATGCTTTGCGATGATAAACTCGGCAAGACCACGAATGTCGTTACCCTCACTATCTTCGCTTGACTTGGTGTAGTACTCTGGTCGGTGGATGAAGCAAACGATATCGGCATCCTGCTCAATGGCACCACTCTCACGAAGGTCGCTAAGCTGAGGTCGCTTACCACGCTTGTCATCACCTCGTTGTTCAACGCTACGGTTAAGCTGCGACAGCGCTACGATTGGTATATCAAGCTCCTTGGCAAGCTGCTTGAGCGAGCGCGATATGGTACTCACCTCTTGCTCTCGGCTGCCAAATTTCATTCCAGTAGCGTTCATGAGCTGCAGATAGTCGATGATAATCATCTTCACGCCATGTTCGCGCACGAGTCGTCGTGCCTTGGTCCTGAGCTCAAATATAGAAAGAGATGGTGTGTCATCGACATAAATGGGTGCCGAATAAAGTTGCTTAACGCGCGACATGAGAATATCCCACTCCTGATCCGAGAGTTGCCCGCTTTTTATTTGCTCACCCTTTATTTCGCACACGTTGCTAATGAGTCGGTTCACGAGCTGGATGTTTGACATCTCAAGTGAGAACACCGCGATAGGGGTGTTGTATTCCACTGCCATGTTTTTTGCCATCGAAAGCACAAGTGCGGTCTTTCCCATGGCGGGACGTGCGGCGATAATAATAAGGTCACTGTTCTGCCATCCCGACGTTATTCTATCGAGATCGTGGTATCCAGTGGCAAGACCGCTCAAACCGCTCTTTCGGTTGCTGGCATCTTGAATTTTCTTGATGGCGTCGTTGATTACTGGGTCGATTTGCACAACATCGCGCTTGAGGGTGTTTTTCGACAGCTCAAAGAGTTTGCCCTCAGCCTCCTGCATGAGGTCGTAGACGTCGATAGAATCGTCAAAGGCCAGTGTTGAAATGTTGGAGCTAAAGCTGATGAGCTCACGTGCCAGATACTTTTGCGCTACAATGCGTGCATGATACTCAATGTTGGCGGCACTCGACACTTGGCCGGTGAGTTCCGAAATGCGCAATGCACCTCCTGCTTCTTCGAGGTTGCCGTCGAGTCTCAGCTGCTCGGTTACGGTGAGCATGTCGATGGGGCGTTGCTTGACGCCGAGCGACATTATTGCCTCATAGATGAGCTGGTTGGCATGGTCATAGAAGCACTCAGGCTTGAGCAGGTCGCTCACGATTGAGTAAGCGTCTTTCTCAAGCATTAATGCACCCAGCACAGCTTCCTCGATGGCAATGTCTTGAGGTTGGGTCTTTCCCAATTCGCTCAAAACTTCGCTTTCATGCTGAGGTTTCTTGCGGTTATAGTTGCGGTTTCTAGATGATTTTCCAGTTTCAAATTCCATAGCGTGGTGTGTTTATGTGCCTGCAAAGTTACTTCATTCTTATTGGAGTGCAAAATATTAATGCGTCACTTTTATTAACAAGATGTTAACATGATGTAAGTTTGGTTACTTTTTTGATAATCCCAGGTGTTAAACTTTTAGCTATTAACCAAGTCTTATTATTATAAAATAATAATTAACTCCTAACGTTATTATAATAGGAGTTTGTTGCTTTTTTGTTTCAAACAGAAATAAAATCTGTGTGTAATTAATAATTTATATTGTATGCATAAATTACTTTCTAAATTCATTTTATTTTTAACGATTATGGGTCTTTTCTCATTTAACACTTATGCTGACGATGAGCCCGACTTTGACTATCCTCAGCAGGTGAGTAAAGATGCGCTAGCGCAACTGAAAAAGGCACAGAAAAGAGGCGACGGCCAAATGATGGTCGACGCTCTTGTGCGTTACTCGATTGCTAAAAGCAAAGTGTCGCAGGAAACGATGGACACGATTATCACCCAAATCGAGGATGTGAAGAAAAAGGAGCATCGTGCCGACTACAAGGCGATTCTCAATTTTCTTGAGGCAGCGATTTTTAGAAGCTATGGTAATTCCTATGGAATGAATGACCGCAAGAACGCTGTTGACGAAGAGGCCTCGGGCGACTACACCGAGTGGGACAAGGCGCAGTGTGACTCCAAGATTAAGGAGCTCATGAATGCTGCTCTTGCCGACGAGGCGGCGCTCAAGCAGTGCCCAATAGGTAACTACAGCAAGCTTTTTGTTGATGGCAACGAGATGGGAGCTGTCTATGTTCCTACTCTGTTTCAGGCTCTGTGCATTCATTTTAAAGGACTGGTGGATGATAATGAGTTAGAAAAAGAGTTGGAAAAGCGTTGGATAGACTCGTGCACTAAGGGCAGCCCTGAGTGGATATATGCCATGACCGAGACCGATGCCTATGATGATGATTTCAAGGAGTATGAGAAGTATAAGGACAATGAGCACAGTGCCATGTTCCTGCTCAAGTCGTCGGCTACCGAGCACTATGTCGACTTCAAGGAATATGTTAACCGCTTCCCCAATTCTTATTATACTCCAGCTGTTCAAAACAAAATTTACGAGGCTGAGAACCAGAGCGTGAACTTGAGTGTAAAGAAGCATTTGGCTAATACCGACTCAATCAAGATTTCGGGCTATTTCAACAATGTGAACAATGCCGAGGCTCGCATCTACCGCATTCCTGACAATTTGTTCAATGAATTGAAGAATAAGTCGTCATATGACAGGGTTGATGTGAAAAGACTGGAGCTTGTACGCACTCACAAGTTGCATTGCCCAGGCGTGGTGCCCTTTAATGACCATGTAGATGTGACTGTGCCACCGCTTCCTTTTGGCCGATATATTGTTGTTGGCTACTTCGTCAACGGAGCTGGCGAGGAAAGTGGATTGGTAAAGGTGAGTCTAAACGAGATCATTACAGTACATAACATTACCATGTTCAGTGCAGGTGGTGAGAACTTCCCCGACCGTGTGTTCACCGTCGACACTCGTACTGGTGCTCCGCAGCAAGGGGTGAACGTTGATTTTGAGAGCCGTTACAGCGGGAACAGGACGTATAACTCGAAGGCCATAACCGATAATGATGGTAGTTCTTTGTTGCCCAACGATACGAAATACAATTATCATTATGTAACTGCCACTCGTGACAACGACAAGTATGTTCCGTCGATGACGGTATATCCATTTAGCAATTCAGAACCTAATAGTCAAACAACAGCGAGAGTGTTTACCGACCTCAACATCTATCGTCCAGGCGAGACAATGAAGTTTGCCGCCATCCTTCACATCATTACAAGCGAAGAGATGAGCCCTGTCGACGGCAAGAAGGTGCGGGTAATACTCTATGACCCTAACCACAAGGCAGTTGACACGCTTGAGACGACGAGTGACGCCTACGGACGCATTCAGGGAGAATTCAAGATTCCTACCGATCGCATGAATGGACGCTTTTCGATGGACTTCAGTTCGGGCAATAAGCATCTATTTTATCATTCGTTCAACGTGAGTGAGTACAAGGCTCCCACGTTCACCGTTTCTTTCCCCGATGCTCGCCAAGTGTTCACCCGCAACCAGCCTGTGAAGATTACTGGCAAGGCCGCGACCTACAGCGGTGTGCCAGTACCCAATGCTCAGGTAAAGTTGCACCTGTATCGCAACGAGTGGAGCTGGTGGTGGCGCTGGTCGACGACTCACGGCGAAAACATTGTCGACACAGTGATGACCACCGACGAGAAGGGCGAGTTCACTCTTGAGTTGCCCGCATCGAGCTTCAAGGAGAATGAAGCTAAGCATTGGCATTACAATTATGTGCTTGAAGCCCAATGCACCAACGAGGCTGGCGAGTCGCAAGAGGCAAGCCACCGCTTCATCATTGGCAGTCGCCGTGGCGTGACACTGAGCGATAAGGAATTCAACAATGTAGAGCCCATTAAGCTGCCGCTTGTGTTTAACAGCACCGACGAGAACGAGAAAGGCGTGGAATGCTACTACAAAATTCAAGATGAGAAAGGTGATGTAGTGGCCTCAGGCAACATCAACAGCGAGAATCCAGTTCTTGACCTCACTAAGCTGCCTTCGGGCAAGTATAAGGTTACTGTTAACATGCTTGGAGACGACGAAATCACAACTGGCTACCTTACACTTTATCGCATGGGCGAAAAGACTAGCCCCGTCAAGGATAACCCGCTGTGGTTGCCAAGCGACGGGCGCAAAGTGGACGATAAAAACGTTGGACACATCACGATAGGTAGTGCGCAGGATGCTTACATCTACTACATCGCCAGCTCGCGTGACAAGGTCGAGAAGCAGGGATGGCTCAAGATGAAGCAGGGCATCAACGACTTCGCGATAGAAATGCCAAACACCCCTGGAGGATATCTTGACATACATTTCTATAGCGTTGCTGGTGGCAATGTGTATGAGAATAATGTACACCTGAAAAGCAATGTTAAGGCTAAGGCCCTCAAGGTTAAGGTAAATTCCTTCCGCGACAAGCTTGTTTCGGGTGAACACGAGAAGTGGTCGTTCACACTTGTTGACGAGAACGACAAGCCTCAGCAAGGTGCTATGTTGCTTGAGATGATGGACAAGGCCATCAACGATATCAGCGCTAATAACTGGAGCTTTGCACCAAGCCTCTTTGGTAAATATGTGATGAGATTTGACCGCAATCATTTGAGTGGTTATCTCTATGACAGACCATGGTGGAGACATGACCTTCTCGATACTAATTCGGCTTCGATTGCCGAGTTCAACACCTACGACGAGGTGTTCTTTGAGAACTTTAGAGCTTATGGATTGCTAGGAGCTGGCCGTGGCATGGTTATGTATGAGACTGCGGCTGCTATGGATGATGGAATGCCTATGGAAGCGCCTATGGCAAAGTCGGTCGACAAGCGCATCAGGGTAAGGGGAGCAAGCAGTGTTAATGGAATGGCTGAACTAGGAGGTGGTGTTGCCGAGGCTCTCGACGAAGAGGATCAGGCTCCCGAACCTAAGGTGGATGAGGCTGCACTCGAGAAGGTTGAGGTGCGTGAGAGCGATGTGAAGGTGGCCCTGTGGCAACCCATGCTTGTGAGTGACGCGCTGGGCAATGTGAGCCTCGAGTTTGACGCTCCCAACTTCAACACCACTTGGATAATGCAGGCACTTGCCTACAACCGTGACCTGAATACCGACAAACTGAACAAGCAAGTGCTCACCAACAAACCTGTGATGGTGAAGTCGAGCCTGCCACGCTTCTTGCGTCAGGGCGACAGCGCACAACTGGCTGCCAGCTTGCAGAACTCTACCGACAATGCTCTCGATTGCGATGCAATCATCGAGCTCTTTAATCCTCGCACCGACGAGGTGATAATGCGTCGTGCCTTCAATGAGAATATTGCCGCCAGTGGTACCAACACCCTCACAATCGACTGGGAGGTGCCCGACACTATTCCGTTTGTTGGTTTCCGCGTTAAGGCTGCTACAGGCAACTTTGGCGACGGTGAGCAGGTGATGATTCCTGTGCTCCAAGCTATCTCGCCCGTGATTGAGACTCAGCCGTTCTACATCGATGCCGCTACGCCATTGTTCACCACTCAGTTGCCACAGTTTGCTAAGGATGCACGCGTGACTCTTGAGTATTGCGACAATCCCGTGTGGTATTGCGTTCAGGCTCTGCCCACAATCTTCAGCGACAACTATAAGGTTGCCACAACGTTGGCTCACAGCCTCTTTGCCGAGACACTGGCGCAAGGCATCGCCAAGTCGCAGCCTAACATCAAGGAAGCTGTCGACTACTGGAAAGCCAACGAGCAAGACTCTACTCTCGTGTCGATGCTTGCACGCAATAGTGACCTCAAGATTGGCACACTGCTTGCGTCACCTTGGGTGAACGAGGCCGACCGACAGACGCTGCGCATGTCACGCTTGAATGAGCTCTTTGACGAGCAGCTCATGGCCGCCGAGCACAAGCGCATCGTCGAGAGTCTGCAACGCCTGCAGATGAGTGATGGTGGTTTCACTTGGTACTTGTATCCTGGTTGCGAGTCTTCGCTCTATACCACCGAGACTGTGCTCGAGCTCATTGGTGAGCTTCACCACTTGGGTTATCTCAAGGATGATGCCGCCATCAATGCAATGGTGAAACGTGCGATTGTCTATTTCGACAAAGAGTATCTGCGTGTTTACAAGGAGCACCTCAAGTTCAATAAGAACAATCACAGTGGTTTCAGCAGCTATGTGTATGTTCGCACACTCTATCCCGAGATTCCTGTAACAGGAGAGAACAAGAACATGCTCAAGAATTGCCTCAAGGCGATGACCAAGGACTGGAAGGGAACAAGTTTGGGCAACAAGGCATTCTATGCGCTCACGCTCAATCGCAACAACTACCAGAGTGTGGCAAAGAACATCGTTGAGTCGATTCGCCAGTTTGCTCTCACCAAGCCTGAGACCGGCATGTATTGGGACAACGTTCAAGCCGGATGGCGCTACCTTGACAAGGTGGCTGTGACATCTACTATCCTTCAGGCAATGAACGAGGTGGATCCACGCACAGCCGAGATTGATCAAGTGCGCAAGTGGATTCTGCTGATGAAGCAAACCAACGACTGGGGCTCTAGTAGCCTAGCTGCCGATGCCGTTTACAGCCTGCTCTCTACTGGCAGCAAGTGGCTCGAGCGTAATGGCACTCCAACCATTACTATCGACGGCAAGCCATTAGAGTTTAACAAGGTTGACTCTTATCTTGGCTACTGCCGCAAGGAGATTCCTGCTCTGTCGCTCGCAACGCTCAACATCGAGCGTAACGGTGCAAGTCCCGCTTGGGGAGCCATCTACAGCCAGTTCAAGGCAGAGATGAGCGACATCAAGGAGGTTAGCATCTACGACCTCTCGATTCACAAGGAGTTCTACGCTTACAACACCGACGGCAGTCTGCGCAAGGTGGAGAACTTCAAGGTTGGCGACAAGATTCAGGTGCGCACCGTTATCAAGAACGCCAAGGATCTTGACTTCGTGACTGTGAAAGACGAGCGCGGCTCTTGCTTCGAGCCAGTGGATAAACTCTCGGGGTATCGCTATGCCGACGGCTGCTACTACTACCTGGAGATCAAGGATAGTGAGACTAACATCTTCTTCACCAGCCTTGACAAGGGCACACACGTGATTAGCTATGACGTTTATGTCACTGCACCGGGCAAGTACAACGTGGGAATCGCAACGGCACAATGCCAGTATGCTCCACAAATCACTGCCCACAGTGCTGGCTCAATAGCGACAGTAGAACCATAGCGGTTCTTGATGTGTAAAACCTTTTAAGGTGAGGATTCTTGTGAGTCCTCACCTTTTTTGATATAAAATCGTTATCTTTGCACTGCTTTATGGAGCGCAAGATAATACATATCGACATGGACGCGTTCTTTGCGTCGGTGGAGCAGCGTGATAACCCTGAATTGCGAGGGAAAGCAATTGCTATTGGTGCCGACGTGAAGCGAGGCGTAGTGGCAACGGCAAGCTATGAGGCGCGTCCGTTTGGGGTGCATTCGGCCATGTCGATGCAGCTTGCCAAGCGGTTGTGCCCACATCTCATTGTTGTGCCAGGCCGATATCAGGTGTATAAGGAGGTGTCAAGGCAGATGCACGCTATCTTCCATGAGTACACCGATATTGTAGAACCCATCTCACTCGATGAGGCTTTTCTCGATGTTACTGAGAACAAGCCGGGAATTGAGCTTGCTGTTGACATCGCACGTGAGATTAAAGCCAAAATCAAAGAGTGCTTGAACCTCACTGCGTCGGCTGGGGTGAGCTACAATAAGTTCCTTGCTAAGATTGCCAGCGACCAACGCAAGCCCGATGGGCTGTGCACCATCCATCCTAGTCGTGCTCAGGAGTTTATCGACAAGTTGCGCATTGAGAAATTCTGGCTTGTGGGACCAAAAACTGCCGAGACCATGCACAAGATGGGCATCTTCACAGGTGCCGACCTGCGTGCCGTGTCCCTCAAGCACTTGATTGATGTGTTTGGCAAGATGGGACCAGTGTTCTACAACTTTGCACGAGGCATTGACGACCGTCCTGTTGTGGTTGATTGGGAGCGCAAGTCGATGGGATGCGAACACACCTTCGAGCGAGACCTCAAGAATCCTGTTGATGTGGAGGCTAGGCTCATTAATGCTGTAGATGAGCTGGTGCGTCGCTTGGAGAAATATGGCTTTGAAGGCCGCACACTAACCCTCAAGGTCAAGTTCCACGACTATAGGCAGATTACACGTTCAATTACTCAGGACAAAATTCTAAAGACACAAAGCGACATTCTGCCCCTCGCCAAGCAACTCCTCGACCAGGTCGACTACAGCCAGCACCCCATCCGCCTGCTAGGCCTCTCAGTAACACGAACCCTGTCCAAAGAAGACCAATCCATCCATGATAAATGGATAGAACTCGAAATCCCCTTTAAGGAAGAGTTGAGAGGGAAGAGTTGAGAGCTCTTTACTGATGAGTGATGAGTGGGAACTGATAACTAATAACTAATGATTTGCTCAATTAGCATAATTCGCCGTAATAATTCGCTGTAATAATTCGCCGTTACCAGGTGCCGTACTCGGAGCGTACGGCGTCGATGCGCAGCAGGATGAACAGCAGCAGGGTGAATCCCCACAGCGATGATCCGCCGTAGGAGAAGAAGGGTAGGGGTATGCCAATCACAGGCACGACTCCTATCACCATGCCTATGTTGATGGTGAGGTGGAAGATGAGAATCGACGCGACGCAGTAGGCATAGACCCGCCCGAAGGTGGTGTGCTGTCGCTCACCGATGGCTATCACTCGCAGTATCAGTGTCAAGAAGAGAAGTAGCACCGCCGAGGTTCCAAGGAATCCCTGCTCCTCGCCAATGGTGCAGAAGATGAAGTCGGTGTGCTGCTCAGGCACATAGTTGAGCTTTGTCTGCGTTCCCTCAAGGAATCCCTTTCCTGTTAGCCCGCCCGAGCCAATTGCAATCTTCGATTGGTTCACGTTGTAGCCCTTGCCCTTGATATCTTCCTCAATGCCGAGCGCAATGTTGATGCGGTTCTGCTGATAGGGCTTCAACACGTGGTTGAAAGCAAGAGTTACCGAGAACATATAGATTATCGACACGGCGGCAAATATCACTGTCATGAGCACCTTGTTAAGGTCGTCGCGGAACATTCCAATGAGCAGGTAGATGAGCGACAATGGGATTACGGTGAAGAAGAAGGCATATCCGTTGATGTGCACACCCATCGCACTCAGTCCCCACGCTATCAAGGCGCAGGCTATGTAGCCCAGTGCCACGTTGCGACCTAGGATGAGCGAGCGGCAATAAATGAGCAGCATGAGCACAATCACTATCATCACGCAGGTGAGCACGATGAAAGTGCCGAGCGGTATGCCCATGATAAGGCTCCCTGCAAATTTTAGCACAATCACAAAATAGCTTATGGCGCACAATAGCGCAAAAAGCACAAACCCGTTCATTCCCTCACGGTAGAGCACAAAGATTAGCGAGAAGTAGACCAGTGCCGAACCTGTCTCATTCTCAAGGATGATGCATAGAACAGGAAGAAAGATGATGCCCACCGGCACGATATAGGTGCGCCATCCACGCAGCTGGAATCCATAAGTGCTAAACAGCTTGGCCAGGGCCAGGGCAGTGGTTGTCTTGGCAAACTCTGCCGGCTGGAGGCTAACCGCACCAAACTTCAGCCACGAGTGTGAGCCCTTGATGTTTGGCGACAGGAATGCCGTTGCTATCAAGATGATAATCATGACGGCATAGATGGGGTAGGCGTAGGCCTCGTAGAGACGGCGGTCGATGAGTAGCAACGAGAAACCAATAATAAACGACAAGCCTATCCACACAAACTGCTTTCCCGAGTAGGTGTCGAAGTCAAACATGCTCACATCGCTGGCGTTAGCTGCAGTAGTTGAGGCGTAGATGCTCACGGCACCATAAACCACAAGCACCACATAGAGCAGCACGGTAAACCAGTCGACCGATGCTAATAGTCTATTGCTGTCGTCGTTATTATCCCTTGTAGATGCCATAGCGTGTGAAGATGTCGACTATAGGTCGTGTTAATATCGCTTGTTCCTGTTCTCTATTTTGTGGCAATCCATTAATTGGGTCGCTCGGTGAAGGATGATGTGCAGTCTTTTCAGATTCTTGCTTAGGAGTGTTGTCGGGGTTGAGTTGTGCAGGCACTTCTTTCTCATCAAAGGCCGAAGGTCTCTCCTGGAGCCACTTGTCGCTCCATTTGTTGGCGCCATTTTCTATCTCATTGCTCACAGTATCTTCGCTCACAATCTCGTCGTTCTCGTTACAACTCTTGCCAAGCAAGTATCTCTCAAAAATTCTGGAGCCAAGTGGCACCGCTACTTGTGCACCAAAACCAGCATTCTCAACATAGACGCAAATTGCAATCTTAGGATCGTCTTTAGGAGCAAAGCCCATGAACACCGAGTGGTCTTGGCCGTGTGGGTTTTGAACAGTACCAGTTTTACCACACACTTCCAATCCTGGTAGGTTCGCGTTTTTACAAGTACCTCCTGTTACAGCCATGCGCATACCGGTAACTACATTCTCGTAGTACTCGCGATTGATGCTTGGCTGGTGTTTCTCGGTGTATTCTTTGGGGATTCCCACATCACGAATCTGCTTTACCACGTGAGGCGTTATGTAGTATCCACGATTGGCGATAGTAGCACTCAAATTGGCGATTTGAAGCGGTGTTGCCATAATTTCGCCCTGACCAATGGCTATTGAGAGAATAGTGTTTGCTCCCCATTTACCTTCGCCAATGTTGTCGTTGTAGAACTTCGCATTAGGGATAAAACCACGGCTCTCTCCAGGAAGGTCGATGTTTAGCTTGTAGCCGTAACCCATCTGTACCATGTAGTTCTTCCACACGGTAAAAGCCGAGTCAAGGTTCTCATACTTGTGATTCTTGAGCATGTAGTAAAGTCCCCAGCAGAAGTAACCATTGCACGATGTCGCGAGAGCTGGCTGCAAGGCAATGGGTGAGCCATGACCGTGACAGCCAATCTTGAGTCCCTTATTGATATAACCTCGGTAGCAAGGATAAGAGGTGTTGATGTTAGTTATGCCCTCTTGCATGAAAATAAGTCCCTGTGTGGGCTTGAATGTTGAGCCAGGAGGATAAGCGGCCATGATAGCACGATCATAAAGAGGCTTGGTTCCGTCGTCAACGAGCTTGGCATAATTTTTTCCACGATCCTTTCCCACGAGCATTGCTGGGTCATAGTTCGGGCTTGTTACCAAGGCAAGCACTTCGCCTGTTTTAGGCTCGATTGCAACAATTGCACCTCGCTTGCCATGCATGATTTGGCCTCGTTGAGCCGCGCCACGCATGAGACCCTCACAATATTGTTGCAATTCAATGTCGAGGCTTAGCTGCAAGTCTTTACCAGCGATTGGATCCACATTGTCCTTGCCGTCGTTGTAGTACTTAATTTTGCCTTGTTCGTCCCTGACGATTCTGCCTCGAGCGTCCCTAACAAAAATTTCCTTGCCTTTCACTCCTCGCAAGTACTTCTCGTAGCTCTTCTCTACGCCCATGTCGCCAGTGTAGTCACCAGGCAAGTAATAATTGTCACTGTCGCGCTCGATGTCCTCGGCATTGACCTCACGAATGTTACCAAGGACATTGGCGGCCGACACGTAGTTGTATCGCCTTATGATGCGCTGAGCAATGTCGAAACCTGGGAAACGGTGAAGGGTTTCCTGCAGATGACCATAGGTTGTGGAATCAAGATTTTGAACCAGTGGTTGAGGAGTAGTAGCACTGTAGTTTTTGTTCTTCTCAGGGTCGCTCATGTTCTTCCACAACGTTTCGAAATCCTTGCGATCGAGTCGAAGGATTTTGCACATGCCTAGGGTGTCAAACTCCTGCACATCTCGTGGCACCACGACTAGGTCGTAGGCTGGCTCGTTATACACCACAAGCTTGCCGTTACGGTCATAGATTTGTCCTCGAGAAGGATGTGTTATCTTGGTCGAACGCGCATTATTGACTGCTATCTCGCTGTACTTGTCATCGAGAATCTGTAGGTCAAAGAGTTTGCACAGGTATATAGCGACAATGACGACAATAAAGCCGCCAATCACAAACTTGCGTTTCTCTAAGTTATAATCTTTTCTCACGTTCGGTGCTCACTAAACTGTCGATACCAAAAATCAATAAAATAGATAATAGGCTGCTCGAAATGATGCGCAGCAGTGTGAGGGGAAAGTTGTGCAATGTGAAAGCTTGTACCAGGAACAGCACCACGCAGTAAACTGTTACGAGCGATGCCATGTATTTGAGGTAGTTGGTAATGCCCAATGAATCCATCGATGGGATGGGGTCGTTGTCCTCATCATCTTTGAGAATGAACATGTCGTGCACTGGCCTGCGCAACATCGTCATCACGGTGCATGCCAGAGCATTCATGCCTTGAGTGTTGTTGAACATATCGACAAAAAGTCCAAACAAGAATGCTATAGTGAGGGTCCAGTTCAGTGAGTAGTTGACAGGCAAACGAAGCACCAGATAGATGTAGATGATAGGCATGGCAACACCAAATAGGATGATTTTGCTGCAAATCACCTGAGCCACAAGCAGCGCAACAAAAAGGATTAGGAAATGAACAAGTGTATTTTTCATCATTTCATCCCTCCTTCCTCTTTGAGCGTTGTGGCGTCTTCCGACTCCAGTTGTTTCAATTCTTCCTTCATGTTGTTCTTGATGACATGCACGTTGCTCAGCTTGGTGATTTTGCACGAAAGCTTGACGATGAGTGTCATGAAACTGTCGTCCTTAGTTGTAGGAGATATGCGCTCAACCACACCCACCATGAATCCCTCGGGGAAGCTCAGTGAGCTGCTGCTAGTCACAACAGTGTCGCCCACATGATACTCATCAACCTTTGGAAGGTCTTTGAGAATGGCATGGTCGGTGGTTTTGCCGTCCCACACTAGCAGTCCAAAGTTGCCGTTGCCTTTGAGGGTGCAGGTGATTTTGGTGTCGGGGTGCAGCATCGACATGATGCGTGCCGAATGAGTGTTGACAGCATCTACAATTCCCACAACTCCATTCATGTCCATCACACCCATATAAGGTTCAATACCGTCGGCGCTACCCTTGTCGATTGTGATGTAGTTGCTTGGATTTACCACGCTGTTGCTAATCACATGAGCCGAGATAAATGAGTAGTTGCCTTTGCCACTCACCTCGCTGCCGGGCTTTTCGCCGTATTGTAGCTCGAGTTTTGTGAGCTGCTCTTTTAATGCGAGAATCTCTTGCTTTTGAGCGGCGTTTTGAAGATTAAGATCTTCGTTTATCTCCTTGAGATGGAAATAATTGGAAGCGCCGTTGATTCCCTTCGAGATGGTAGCAACAGTACCATTGGCCGAGGTAAGGTACACACTCTGCTGAAATGGGTTGGACTGGAACAACAAGCCAAGGCTCAAAATCACGTAGAACGCGAAAATGAACCATGAACTGTTTTTTATGAAGAAGTTAATTAAATTGTTCATCTCTTCAAAACCTCGGTGTGGTTATACAACACAAAAAGGTGGGTTGTGTCGCAATGACCCCATCCCCACCTGTAAGGTGTTGCTTGGGTTAGCAACCAGTGGGTTTATCGTTTCAAGAACTTGAAACGCTTGATGTTCTTAAGAGCAACACCGGTACCCTTGGCAACTGCGTGCAAGGGATCTTCGGGCACCTGGAATGGAATGCCAATCTTGTCGGTCAAGCGTCGGTCAAGGCCACGAAGTAGGGCGCCACCACCAGCCAAATACACACCATTCTTCACGATGTCGCTGTAGAGCTCGGGAGGAGTTTGCTCCAGAGCGCTGAGCACAGCGGCCTCAATCTTCGAGATTGACTTCTCGATGCAGTGGCTGATTTCCTGGTAAGATACAGGCACCTCCATTGGGAGTGCTGTCATCTGGTTAGGACCACGCACGATGTAGTCCTCGGGTGGATTGTCGAGCTCGGTAAGAGCCGATCCCACGTTAATCTTGATGCGCTCGGCTGTGCGCTCACCCACCTTAACGTTGTGGGCACGGCGCATGTGCTCGCGAATGTCCTCGGTGAGGTCGTCGCCAGCAATACGTATGCTCTTGTTGCTCACGATACCGCCAAGTGAGATTACGGCAATCTCGGTGGTACCACCGCCTATGTCGACAATCATGTTGCCCTCGGGGGCGAGGACGTCGATGCCAATACCCAGAGCTGCTGCCATGGGCTCATAAATCATGTAAACATCGCGTCCGCCAGCGTGCTCGCTAGAGTCGCGCACGGCACGAATCTCAACTTCGGTTGAACCTGAAGGAATGCATACAACCATACGGAGCGATGGTGAAAACCAGTGATTCTTTTGGCTTACCTTCTTAATCATGCCACGAATCATGAGCTCAGCAGCGTTAAAGTCGGCAATCACACCGTCACGCAATGGGCGAACGGTTTTAATGCCCTCATGAACCTTACCGCGCATCTCACGTGCAGTTTCTCCCACAGCCATCAGTTTAGATGTTTTTGTGTCTAGAGCAACTACCGAAGGCTCGTCAATGACTATCCTGTCATTATGGATAATAATGGTGTTGGCTGTTCCTAAGTCAACAGCAATTTCTTGAGTTAATGAGAATAATCCCATGTCTTTAATATCTTTTTATGGCATATATGCGACAATTTGCCTGATTTTCACAAGATTATGTCGAAAAATACACCTTGTTAATTACACTACACAATATTTCGAGTGCAAAATTAGCTAAAAATAAGCAACTAAGAATACATTTTTCTCATAAAAAAACAAGAATTATTTTTTTTAACAACTTTGCTATCATTTTAGGTTGAAAACGATGATAAAATCCCTTTAATGTCATTAGGTATATTTAAAAAATATAAATAAACTGGCATCATGTCCATAAAATATACAACATGGTGCCAGTTCCACAAGTATCTGTCTAATTACTAGACTTATATACTGTCTTTATCTTCTTTGTCGAGATTGCCATCCCAAAGGTAGTGCTTAGTCTCACGGGCAATGACCCCCGAGAGCAGTAGCAGTGATAGGAGGTTAGGCAATGCCATTAGAGCATTCATAATATCGGCGACGTTCCAAACCAGTTCGAGGCTCATTACACATCCCATGAAGCACATTACAAGCCATACGATGCGGTAAGGGAGAAT
>JAEEGJ010001941.1_pt1 | contig 241413 bp, 177 predicted proteins | sample 8958761 | NCBI WGS metagenome assembly JAEEGJ01 (sample SAMN16246546, study PRJNA631951) | gut metagenome | biome: gut microbiome; feature: rumen; material: RS-attached | host: Bos | place: Iran: Karaj | collected 2018-10 | reverse complement strand
TAGAATTCAACAAATCTTTCACATCTACATCCAAAATGGTTGCAATCTCATTCAGTTGTGTAATGGATGGCTATACCTTATTGGCGCACCATCTGGAAACAATATTAATTCTTTTAAATTCGTCACCCGACAAATTGGCTGTGAACGATTGAATCTTATTATCTACTGACATAGTTGTTATTTTGCAACAGACTCCATGAACTTTTTATCATATAGTTCCTCTACACTAACATCTAATAGCTTCGAGATTCTGGCTAATGTCTCAATGTCTGGCTGTGAAGAGTTGGTGCACCATTTTGAAACGGTGGATGGATTTACCCCCAATGCCTCTGATAACCATTTGCTGGTTTTCTTCTTTTCTACGAGCACAATTTTTAGGCGATTTACGTCTTGCATATCTTTCAGATTTATTATTTGGGTGTAAAGATAGTGAAAACTTTTCATTTCTCAAAGAAGATAGCCCTTTTTTTAGAGTTTTTTATGAACATATGCCACAATAGCGGTCGCCTATTATTCCCTTTTGTTTGCCATACCACAAACGGTTCCCGTAAAAGGGTGTAGCCTAATACGCACTTTTCTGTGGAGTGCCACACAAAGATGCGTGTCTGCTTTCTGGTGAGCAAGCTCGGCAGACATTAGGCTTTTTGTTTCCCTGAATTGTTATTTCACAACAAGAAATTTTCAGAGTGATCTTATCCGGAAATCATGATGTACCTTTGTCCGCAGATTATAAAAACGAAACAAGACATGGAAGTAATAACAATTGAGCGCAGTACCTACGAGGAACTGCTGACGAGCTTCAATAGCTTCGTCACAAAGATGAAGGCGATGGCCAGTAGAGGCAATGACAAAGGTTTGGGTGATTGGCTCGACAACCAGGACGTGTGCCAAATACTGAACATCAGTCCAAGAACATTACAGACTTTACGGGATAACGGGACGCTGGCCTATTCTCAAATCAACCGCAAGGTGTACTATAAACCTGAGGATGTGGAAAGGATTCTGTGTGTTGTGGCTGATAGGGATAAGAATAGTAAATTGTATAACCTCAAAATGAGCCGCCTATGAATGAACTGATAATGCCTCATAACGTTGGCGTGAAGAATGCACTGGAAAACATGAAGGAGGTGCTTGCTCTATACAAGAAGGTGATAGGCAATTATCGTCCATTGCTTGATGGTGAACGCTATTTGACGGACTGGGAGGTGGCCAATATTCTAAAAGTCAGCAGACGAACGCTACAAGAATACCGTAATGATGGCGTGATACCTTATATATTATTGGGTGGCAAGGTCCTCTATCGTGAAAGTGATCTAGAAAGGGTTCTAGAAAGTTGCTATCATCCTGCGTATAAACGATAGGGAAGAAGAAAAAGCCGTTAGTGGTTCATGTGCTGAGGGAATATAACGCAGAAAGACGGATGACAGACTTCGCTAATCATTCGTCTTTCTGCTTTGAAGTTATTGGGCCGCTACTACCTATGCCATCTTAAGGTCTTTGAATGATGCATTGAGTTTATTGCCAAGCATCGTCAGGTCATTGTCGAGTTTCTGGCTTGTGATTTTTGCATAAATCTGGGTGGTCACAATGTTCGTGTGTCCCAATACACGGCTCACACTCTCGATGGGCATTCCCTTTGAAAGCGCCAACGTCGCAAATGAGTGCCGGCCACAATGGTAGGAGATGGCTTTCTCTATGCCGCAGGCTGTCATGACTGTTTTCAGCTTCTTACACATTGACCAGTAGTTCATTTTGCCGAAAACCAGTTTGTCTTCCTGTAAGTGCTTGTAGCGGTCTATAATCTGCAAAGGTACGTCCATCAGCTTTACCTGGAAGGGGATGTTGGTCTTGTGTCGCTTACTGATAATCCACTTGTCACCGTTGATGTCCACGATGTTGTCCGTCGTCAGGTTTTTCACGTCGATGAACGAGAGGGCGGTGAAGCACACGAATACAAAAATGTCACGCACGAAGGCCAGATTGTCATCCTCGAACTCATGGGTTACGACAGCCTTCAGTTCTTCCTCTGTCAAGAACTCCCTTTCCTTGCTGTTCGGGCTGATGTGGAACTGCGCGAACGGGTTACGGGGAATCTTGCCGTTGTAGTGCGCCCTCATCACGACACCTTTCAGCCACATGCACCTCTGCCAGATAGTGCCATTGGCCAGTCCCCGGTCTGTACTGAGGTAGGCGGCAAAGTCCTTGATAAACTCTGGTGTCAGCTCCAGTATCGACATATCCGTGCGACGATAGTGCGACTGGATGAACTCTGCCACATCCTTCCGCGAACGCTCCATAGCCCAAAGCGTGCTTGCTGCTCTGTCCTTGCCCACGCGCTTCTTCTGATTGGCAATGTCCTTGTCGAAAGCACTCAGCAGCGTCTCATACTCGTTCCCAAATCCTTGATAGGAGTTGCGCACCATCTCAGCCGTCACGAAAGCCTCACGATCCGACAAATGCTGATAATGCTTGATGATCTGGGCCTTGATGTTATCAAGTTCGCGGTTAATCTGCAATGCCTCCTTGCTGCGGCCCTTGGCACAATTGCCTTTCACGTCCCACATGTCAAGCGGAATCGTCTTCTTACAACTGAACTGCGATTGCGTTCCGTTAATCGTCACTCTGCCCATCACAGGCACCACACCATTCTTCTCCTTACTCTTGTTCACATAGAACAGAATGTTAAAAGTACTTCTCATGTTTCTTACTCTTTTTTAATTTTGACTGCAAAACTACTATCTTTTTAGGCATCCATCGCCATGCAAAATATAGCAGTTTGCGGAATAAGAAACTGGCGGTGAAAGGTGCACCATTCTGCCCCGATTTGCGTTGTCATTTTGGAAATCCAACCCGCCACAGAGTCCAATTCCTGGGTTACGATTTGGCAACCTAACTCCTTCACCAATCTTCTCCAATTTGCTTTTTGACCCAATTCGAACTTCTTCATTCTTCCCCGTCTTGCCTTTATTTTAGGCCGAATTGCATTAATCTTCCAAAATCCGTTACCAATTACAACTTTTTTTCGTAACTCTGCCGTCAAATGACGGCTAAATTACTCCGTCTCGGCAAAAAAAGAAACGAGTTTCTTTGTTTTGCACTCGACTTTTCGTAACTCTGCCGTCAAATGACGGCTAAATTACTCCGTCTCGGCAAAAAAAAGAAACGAGTTTCTTTGTTTTGCACTCGACTTTTCGTAACTTTGCAGCACAAAACCATACAAAGATGAAGACAAAGAATGTAAACGAGGCACTGCTGAGGAATGCAGCCATCCTGTCGAAGCACTCGAAACGCGAGGACGAGATGATGCCGGGCGAGGATGCGCAGCTGCCACAGGTGGAAGAGGTAAAAGAGATAGTAAGACTGGCGAAGAGCATCATATTCACTGACTATTTCTATCGCCGCCAGCCGGAAGAGCAGATACGACAGTACTACATCGGGGTTGCCTTGGAAGAGCTGTACGGGCTGTTGAAGAACCAGATAACCCGGGGCTTGCAGTTCTGTACGCCCGAACCTCAGGCCGACGGCCAGCCACGCGAGGCCGACTGCAGCGAGAAAGTGTTGAAACAGAAGGCTGCCGAACTGGCCCTGCAGCTGATTAACCGTCTGCCGGAAATCAAGCGTCTGCTATATACCGACGTAGAGGCGATGTTCCAGAACGATCCCGCTGCCACGAACTTCGGTGAGGTGATCTACTGCTATCCCGTCATCAACACCATGACGCACTACCGACTGGCGCATGAGCTGCACAAGATGGAAGTGCCCGTCATCCCACGAATCATCACGGAGCTGGCCCACTCGAAGACAGGCATAGACATTCATCCGGGCGCCACCATCGGCGAGCATTTTGCCATTGACCACGGCACTGGCGTGGTGATAGGCGAAACCTGCATCATCGGAAACCACGTCACGCTGTATCAAGGTGTGACCTTAGGTGCCAAGAGCTTCAAGTACGATGCAGAAGGAAACATGCTTAACATTCCGCGTCACCCCATCATCGAGGACTACGTCACCATCTATTCCAATGCATCCATACTGGGACGTATCACCATAGGCCACCACTCCGTCATAGGCGGCAACATCTGGGTGACACACGACGTAATGCCCTACTCCCGACTGCAGCAGTCGAAGGCCGTGGACACAGCCTTTGAGGGAGGACTGGGCATTTGAGCATTGACAATCAGTTTGCAACCGAGTTGCGAAAAATGTGCCGTACCTTTGCAGCCGAAAAGAATAAACAAGCAAAGATATGGCACATTTACACGAACACCATTGCAATTGTTGCTCACATGAGGACAAGGCTCATGAGCATCACCACGGGCACTGCCACGAGGAAGGTCATGAGCATCACCACGGACACTGCCAAGAGGAAGGGCATGAGCATCACCACGGACACTGCCAAGAGGAAGGTCATGAGCATCACCACGAGCACAGTCTGAAGAAGCAGCTGTGGCTGATCGGCATCACCGTTGTACTGTTGATCATCGCCGTGCTCATTGAGCGCAGCCCAGTTTTTCAATTCACCAAATGGCAGTTGCTGCTTGTCTATCTGGTTCCTTATTTATTAATAGGCCACGAGACGCTGAAGGAGGCCTGGGAAGGTATAACAGAAGGAGAAGTCTTCAATGAGCATTTCCTCATGGCCATCGCCACCATCGGCGCCCTCTGCATCGGTTTCCTGCCCGGTGCCGAGACGCAGTATCCCGAGGCGGTGTTCGTGATGCTGTTTTTCCAGGTGGGCGAGCTCTTCGAAGGCTATGCCGAAGGAAAGAGCCGCGACAGCATTGCTCACCTGATGGACATCCGTCCTGACACAGCGCATGTTGAAGTCTCCCCCATCCCATCCTTAGGAGGAGAGCCGCAACTCAAGACTGTCAGTCCAAAAGAGGTAGCGGTGGGATCGGTCATCGTGATCAGACCGGGCGAGAAAGTGCCGTTGGACGGCGTGGTTGTCGAGGGCAGCAGCGCCTTGAACACCGTTGCGCTGACGGGTGAGAGCCTGCCGCGCGACGTGAGTGCAGGCGACGAGGTCATCTCGGGCTGCATCAACCTGTCGGGAGTACTGCGGGTACGTACCACAAAGGCATTCGGCGAGAGCACCGTCTCGAAGATCATCAATCTTGTTGAGAACGCCGGCGAGCACAAGTCGCAGAGCGAGACCTTCATCACCCGCTTTGCTCGCATCTACACCCCCATCGTGGTGATAGCCGCCATCGTCCTGGCCATCATCCCGCCGTGTGTCTCGACGTTCATCTATCAGACATCGTTCAGCGAAGCGTTTGCCACCTGGCTCTACCGAGCACTGATGTTCCTCGTTGTCAGCTGTCCCTGTGCACTTGTCATCAGCGTGCCACTCACATTCTTCGGCGGCATCGGCGGTGCTTCGCGGAAGGGCATCCTCGTCAAGGGAGCCAACTACATGGATGTGCTGGCGAAGGTTGGCACCGTGGTCTTCGACAAGACGGGAACGCTGACGCACGGTCAGTTTGCCGTCACCGCAGTACATCCGGACAAGGTTTCGACGAAGGAGGAATGCGTATGCACGGGAAAGGAAGAAAACAAGCAGGAAACTTCCCATCTGCTGCATCTTGCAGCCCATGTGGAGCATTTTTCCACCCATCCCATCGGCGCCGCCCTGCGTGATGCATTCCCCAACGAGGCAACAGACGGCTGCGAGGTGAGCGATGTGGAGGAGATTGCCGGTCAAGGCATCCGCGCCAAGGTTGGCGGTCAGGTAGTCTGCGTTGGCAACACGAAGATGATGGACGCCATCGGTGCGAGATGGCACGACTGTCACCATGTAGGCACCATCATCCACATAGCCATCGACGGAGTGTATGCAGGTCACATCGTCATCAACGACCAAGTGAAGGAAGAGAGTGCCGAAGCCATAGCCAGCCTGCAGAAGCTAGGTGTGGAGAATACCGTTATGCTCACCGGCGACCGAAAGGAAGTGGCCGACCAAGTGGCAAAGACCCTCGGCCTCAGCGAATACCATGCCGAGCTGCTGCCTGCCGACAAGGTCAGGTTCGTAGAGCAGTTGCTTGGAATGAAGAAGGAGGATGGCGGGATGAAGAATGAGAGGACTGTCGCCTTTGTTGGCGACGGAATCAACGACGCTCCGGTACTGGCACGTGCCGATGTAGGCATCGCCATGGGCGGCTTAGGCAGTGATGCTGCCATTGAGGCTGCCGACGTGGTGCTGATGGATGACAACCCCTGGAAAATAGCCTTTGCCATCAGCATAGCCCGCCGCACCCTGTCGATAGCGCGACAGAACGTGTGGTTTGCCATTGGCGTCAAAGTGGCCGTACTGCTGCTGGCCACGTTCGGCCTCGCTACCATGTGGCTGGCGGTCTTTGCCGACGTCGGCGTCACCGTGCTCGCCGTCCTGAACGCCATGAGAGCCCTTCGGGTGTAAATAATGGCAGGGGTATTTTTCCCTGCCATTATTTTGTTCTTTAAAAAAATATTCGTACTTTTGCATCCAGATGAATGCATTAAGCGTAATCACAGACAAAGAAAAGCGTAAGGTCTGGCTGCGGGCTTTCCATATCTGGCAGCTCAGACCGCACGAAGTGGCGCCTCTGTCAGAAGCCACTCATAAGTGTGCCTCATGTGGAACGGTGTATCAAGGGAACTTCTGCCCCCGTTGCGGGCAGTCGGCCAATGTTGGCCGTTTCTCGTTCAAGAAAGCCTTTCTGCTTTTCCTCGACGTTTGGGGTGTGGGCAACCGTGGCATGTTTCGCAGTATCCGTGACCTTGTACTACGTCCTGGCTACATGATCCGCGACTATCTCCGTGGCATGCAGTCGGCCTATTTCCCTCCTTTCAAGATGTTCTTCCTCTTAGCGGCTCTTTCGTTCGTGGTGGAGCACGGATTTACCCTGACTGACGAACAGGACAAGGAGGATGCAAAGATATCTTTAGCGCAGAAGACAGAGAACGTCCAAGAAACAAACGAGTATACGAACGTATCGGAGATTGATATGGAAGGCGATAAGGGGTGGAAGATCGATATCGATGGGAAAGAAAGCCCAAAGGACCAGAAGCTAGTCGAGACTGTGAGGAGTAAAATCATGATGGCTGAGAAAGTAAAAGATTTCCTCCTTAGCCTCAGGAAGAAGAACTCATCGCTGTTCTCGCTGTTCTTTCTGCTGCTCTTCTTCTCTCCACTGTATCTGTTTCTCCGTCATGCGCCGTCGATACCCGACTTCCGTTTCTCCGAATTCGTTGTGGCTCTGGTGTATACATCGAATGCATACAGCATCTATTCCATTGCGGGAGAACTGTTGAGCTTCACCATACTGGATTTCCTGGCGGTGCTGATTGTCTTTGTCAGCTTCAAACAACTGTCGGGTTACTCAAAGTTCCGTGTGCTGGGTTCTATCACGCTGACCTTCATCATGTCGTTTGTCCTGTTGGTCATCCTGTTTGTTGCGGCAATCTTAGTCTTAGACTTTTTCAAGGGAGGCTGACATCACGCTGACATGTATGCCATTTCACCTTTCTTCCTCAAGGGAGGCAGACATCGCGCTATTGTTTAACTTACGTTTCCCACTCCTTAAAAGGATGTTACCACTGACGCCGAATGCATTGCCGCCTAGTAACCGTAGGTCAGAACAACCTGCGGATAGGAAAGAAACGCCAACATCGTCCCTGACAGAGTAGCCAAGCATGCTGATGGGGCACCTCGTCGAGGAACATCGCTAGGATCGCCGTGCCAAGGAAGGCGTGCCCCCAAGTTACTGAGAGGAGACACTTTCTGCATCTTATGACCGAGGCACAAAACGCAGATTGGTTAGAAAAGAAACTAGAATAATTAGAATAATTAATCCAGAAATTATTATTAACTCGACTGCCGCAAGTAAGAAGCGGCTGCCCCTTCAGCGCGACTTATCCACCGAGTGCTAGGGGTGCGCTCAACCCCAGCTATTGCCCCTTCTGGGCGTCTATGTCTTAGCTGTCGTTCCCAGGGTGCACGCACACCGATATCACATTCTTCCACAAAAGCAAAACAAGTTGTTTTGGTCGGAAAAGAACTATCTTAACGACACGAAGAGATAGTCTCAACGACACCAAAACAACTTGTTTTACTATTAACTCCGGCAAGGGCGAACCCTCTGCCTTCGTTTGCTCTAGAAAGAACGGTTCTCTTCAAGCAGTCTCAACTCGAGTTCCAAGCAATCTATGCAAGAGTTCCAAGCAATCTATGCAAGAATTCCAAGCAAGAGAAACGTCATTAGTAGGCGTGGTCTGTCCGGATCTCCTCCTTATCGAGTTTCTTCGCATCGATGGCACGCCAGGCATAAACGATATAAGCCAGAACGAAAGGAACAAGCAGCGAGACATAGAACATTGTGCGGAGCGTAAACTCACTCGAGCAGGAGTTCTGAAGCGTCAACGATGACTGAAGGTCGGCAGTGGAAGGATAGTAGGCTGTATTGTTCCAGGCGCTGCAGAGCAACAGAGCCAGCACAGTAAGCACAGTACCTATGCCTGCGGGCCAGATTCCACCGACATAGTCCTTAGAGACAATGGTCTTACCGATGCCAAAGAGCACCAGTACGACACCTGCCAACAGGAGGATGAGCAAATACCACATGGCTAGGAAGTTGTGCAGGTATTTGTAAGGCTCCATGAAGATGACGCCTGTCTCCGGATCGAAGGCAAAGCCCTCCTTCAGCAGCAAATGTACGAGATAGGCTACAAAGAGCACGAGGAAAGGAACAGCCGCGCCGATGAGACGCACGCTGCCACGTGAGCGGATGTCCTCGTCGTTCACATTGTTCATCACATAAAGAATGCCGAGAGTACGAGCCAGGAAGACCACGGCAAAGCCGAAGACGAGCACCCAGGGATTGAGCAGAGCATCGAGACCGTGGGAAGCATTGGCCCAACGTGAGATGATCGGAGTAATGGCCCCGGCATCGATGAGGTTGTCCTTGGCGATGATAAAGTTTGACCCCTCGAAGAAGGTGGCAACGGCACCACCCAAGAGCAAGGGTCCTACGATGCCATTCAACGTAAGGAAAAACTGGAAGGTCTTGGGGCCAAGGAAATTACCGATCTTGTTCTGGAACTCATAGCTCACCGCCTGGAGCACGAAGGTGAAGAGGATAATCATCCACAGCCAATAGGCTCCGCCGAAGCTGGTAGAATAGAACAGCGGGAAGGAGGCAAAGAAGGCTCCGCCGAAGGTGACAAGGGTGGTAAAGGTGAACTCCCACTTGCGACCGGTGGAGTTATAGACCAAACGTCGCCCTTCTTCAGTCCAACCCAGGCTGCCAGCCAACGAGTTAGCTCCCTGAACAAACAACAAGAACACCAGTATCGCTCCAAGCAGTGAGACGATGAAACACCAATAGTGCTGTAAGAATTCGTAGGTCATGACTTATGATTATTAATTTGTTTCAGGAGGATGTTGATTTCGACGGCGAGCATCGTCGTGAAGAGGATGAGGAAGAGGATGAACGTAAAGGCGACGCTGCACGACTGGAGGTCGGAGACAGCAGCCCACGTAGGCAGCATGTCCTGAATGGTCCACGGCTGACGGCCGAACTCAGCTACCAGCCATCCGCACTCAGAAGCGATGTAGGCCAACGGCACTAAGGCAACGGCGGCCCAGTAATGCCAGGCAGGCAGCCCCGTAACGCCTTTGCTGTCAGCAGCCGTCTCGGGCAGCAGGCCAACGGTAGCCAATAGCCGCCTTGTGGTTATCGACAGGAACGGCACATCGTAAACCATCAGCAAAAGGACAATGAAGTAGAGAATGAACAGACAGCCCAAACCCACCATGATACGGAAAGCCCAGAAGTTGACGGGGATATAAGGCACCAGTTCTGACTTGTCACGCACATAGCCATAGCCGAAATACTTCATGTTGGCTTTGAGAATGGACAGCTGCGTGTTGAGCGTTGCCTCGTCGGCTCCCTCAGCTTTCGCCTTGCGATAGGCGGAGAGTGCAGCAATGGCTTTCCTGCCCCTTTCTATCTTCTCATCAGCAGAAGGTTCAACGGTGCCATCGGGTTTGGTATAGCCGTTGAGGATATCGTTGATACCAGGCACATAACCATGGAAATCGTTCGTTGCCATGAACGACAGGGCATAGGGCATCTCGATCTTCAGCGGTGCCGACTCCTCATAGGTATAGTCAGGCTGGCAGAAGGGATTCACCCAGGCAATAGCCGTAAGCCCCTGGTCTGTGCCGCCATTGTAAAGCGCTTCCATGGCAGCGAGCTTCATGGGTTGCACCTCCCCTACTCTCTGAGCCGACTGATGGCCTGTGGCTCCCGCCAGCAGGGCTGCGACGAGTCCCACCCAGGCACCGATCTTCATACTTTCAACAGCAAGCCTTGTATTGCGCCGCTTCAGTAAATACCAGCTGCAGACGGCCACACAGAAGACCGCACCGACAATCCACGACGAGATGACAGTATGAAAAAACTTGTCAATAGCGAACGGCGAAAGAGCCACCTCGGCAAAGCTCACCATTTCGTTGCGCATGGTGTCGGGATTGAACTCGCAGCCCACAGGATACTGCATCCAGGCATTTGCAACGAGAATCCACCATGCAGAGATGGTTGCCCCCAGACCCGTAAGCCAAGTAGAGGCAAGATGGAATCCAGGTGACACTTTCTTCCAGCCAAAGAACATCACTGCCACGAAGGTCGACTCCATGAAGAAAGCCAGAATGCCTTCCACAGCAAGGGGAGCTCCGAAGATGTCACCGACAAACCAAGAATAGTTCGACCAGTTGGTGCCGAACTCAAACTCAAGGATGATACCCGTCGCAACACCCATGGCGAAATTGATACCAAAGAGCTTTTGCCAGAACTTCGCCGCATTCTTCCAGAAGTCAATGTCAGTCTGGTCGACGGGCTGACCTTTGGCTAAGGCCTGTCTCCTGCGGTAGTAACGGGTTTCCACGATTCCCATAATAACGGCTAGTCCCAGCGTCAGCGGAACGAAAAGCCAGTGATAGATTGCCGTGAGAGCAAATTGCGCTCGTGACCAGTCAATGGTTCCGGCATCGATGGATAAGAACAGGTTTTGTAGCATAATTATAAGGATTTTGATTTGAGTCGGAGGGATTAAGGGGGAGTAGGGGGAGTAGGGTGATTAGGGGGATTAGGGTGGTTAGGGTGGTTAGGGGGATTAGGGGTTGGGGGAGGCGCGGTCTACGAGCTCTGTTGCTACGAAACCTGCCTCATCACCATTGGCATTCTTTTTCAGGAAATCAGGAAAGAAGAAAAGCTTCAGCACAACGAAGATGACAAACAGCTTGATAAGGATAATAGCCCACAACGTCTTTCCAAGCGTCATGTTCCTAAAACCATCATAGTAAAGATCAAATACCCTATAAAGGAAACTGTTCTTGTTCATAGGCTGAAGGATTGGTAAGAAATCTTTGCAAAAGTAATATTTTTTTTCTTATCTTCCAACTTTTACACCGTTTTTTTGTACCTTTGCCGCGATTTTTATAAACAACCCCTATGGAAAAGCAAAAGGTGATCATATCGCTCCAGTTGGAGCATGCTATAGCCACTGCCATCGATGAGTGTGAACACGACCGTTTATTTGTGTTGGTCGACGATACCACCCGGCAATTATGTCTGCCCCTGATAGACAGTCTGCCCTGCATGAAGGGCGCTCAGGTAATCTGCATCGGTGCCACCGACCAAAACAAGACGTTGGAGTCGCTGACCCACGTATGGGAAGAACTGCAGCTGGGCGGAGCTACGCGCCACTCGCTCATGGTGAACCTTGGCGGCGGCATGGTGACCGACCTCGGCGGCTTTGCCGCCGCCACCTTCAAGCGCGGCATCAGTTTCATCAACGTCCCCACCACCTTGCTATCCATGGTTGACGCATCGGTAGGCGGTAAGACAGGCATCAACTTCGGTGGGTTGAAAAACGAGGTGGGCGTATTCTGCAATGCCAGCAGCGTCATACTTAACACCGTGTTCCTCAAGACGATGGATGCCGAAAACATACGTTCCGGCTATGCAGAGATGCTGAAACACGGACTGATCTCCAACGAACAGATGTGGGCAGAGCTGGTCACTTTCGACCTTGACCAGCCCGACCTGTGGCAGCTACAGCGCATGGTGGCTGACTCGGTAAAGGTTAAAGAAAGAATCGTAGAGGAAGACCCGACAGAAAAAGGTATTCGTAAGGCGCTGAATCTTGGCCATACCATCGGTCATGCCTTTGAGTCGCTGGCTCTAAGAAACCCTTCCCTTTGGAGGGGGCAGTCAGATGCTCCAATGCTTCACGGCTATGCAGTCGCCTACGGTCTCGTCTGCGAACTTTACCTCAGCTGCATGAAGACAGGTTTCCCCACAGACAAGATGCGCCAGACTGTCAGTTTCATTCGAGAACAATACGGACGGATGAGCATCAGCTGTGACGACTACCCCACCCTGTTGGAGCTCATGACCCACGACAAGAAGAACACGGCTGGACAGATCAACTTCACCCTGTTGGGCGACATCGGCGACATCCGCATCAACCAGACGGCCACGCAACAGGAAATAGAAGAAGCCCTCGACTTCTATCGTGAAGGCTAAAGGGGAAAAGAAAAGAAGCTTAATGGCCGGCGGCTAATTGCTGTGCCTCTTTGCGGGCGGGTTTCCCATTGGCAGTCAGAGGAATGCAGTCAACATGGACATAAGCACGAGGTCTGTGGAACTTGGGGAGAATTGTCTCGCAGACATCCCGGGCTTCATCGACAGAACCTTCGGTAAGCAGGACAACCATCTCACCAAACTTCTCGTCAGGACGCTTTGTTATGATAAAAGGTACGCGAAGATGGGGATGGAGCTGACGTTCGAGTTCCTCGGCGTGGATCTTCAAACCACCGGAACAGATCACATTATCCTTACGCCCGAGAATCTTAAAACGCCCATCTGCGGCAAGTTCGGCAATATCGTTGGTAACCAGACACTCGTCACAGACCTCTGGCGCATCAATCACCAGACACTGTTCGTCGTTCAAGCTCAACTTTACGGACGGGAATGGGGTATACCACTGAGATGCCTCGGGTCCATTCAACCGACGGAGAGCTATGTGCGACAAGGTTTCGGTCATGCCATAGGTGCTCCATACATAGTTGGGAAATCCTGACAAAGCGGCAGCCAAGTCATTGTCAATGGCACTGCCGCCAATAATCAAGTGGCGGACCTGCATCAGTCGCAGCCGTCCTTCCGGGTCATGAAGAAGGTTCCAGACCTGCAAGGGTACCATAGCGGCAAAGTCTATCGTTCCACTCCAAACCGGTTTGCCGCTTGGTGGCACGGTCACAAGCTGAAGGTGACGTTCCAACGAACGTACCACCATCATCTTGCCGGCAATATAGTCAAGTGACATACAGAGCAAAGCCGTATCACCAGGCTTCAAGCCCAGGAAGTCGCAGGTGACACGGGCAGAAGCAAGCATACGCCGTTTCTCGACAAGCACCGGCTTCGGCGTTCCCGTAGAACCACTGGTATGCACCAGCACAAGAGGGCTGTCATTGTGCCACTCAGTCAAGAATTCCTCCAAAGACATCATAACCTGGGGTTAAGGACAGAACAACAAAACAGCTGGTCGCCACGTATTTCCAACGGCATGGGAATGTTATCAGTGAACAGTTGGCCCGTACCGAGTCCTTGAGGGAAGGAAATGGCATCACCATAGACGGAAGAGCAGAACTGTGCAATGGCATTCAAGCCGACATTACTCTCCAACGCAGAGGTTATCCACGAACCTATGCCCTTTTCCTTGGCAGAGTCTATCCACTCTCTGCATCCCATCATCCCCCCATGAAGTGATGGCTTAAGAACGATGTATCGGGGTTTGATTATGTTAAGCATGTGCGACTTCATCTCCTGGTCGTTCACCCCAATCAATTCTTCATCCAGCGCGATGGGCAGCGGTGACTCACGGCATAGCTGAGCCATATATCCCCACTGGCCAGCTTTGATAGGTTGCTCAATACTATGGATGGCATATCGAGAAAGGAGTTCCAACTTATACAGAGCCTCATCGGGTTTGAAGGCGCCATTGGCATCGACGCGCAACTCCACCTCATGGAAAGAGAACCTGTCACGTATGCGTTTGATGAGATCGAGTTCCTGTTCGAAATCAATGGCACCAATCTTCAGCTTCACGCAGCGGAAGCCCTGTTCCAGTTTCTGCTCCATACGCTGGAGCATCTCGTCGTAACTGCCCATCCACACCAAACCGTTAATGGGAATACCGATTTCGCCGCGGCTGAAGGCGGTGTCAAATAATACGCCTTTTCCGTTTTCCTCCTTGCTTTCTACATCCAACAAGGCCGTCTCGAGACCGAAAAGCATCGAAGGATAGTCACGCAGCTCCTCGTAAGGAACCTCGCCCGTCTGTTCAAACTCGTCACAGAAGCTACGCAACACCTCAGCGTAATCGGGACGTGCGTCACAGCTCAGATCGGGTAATGGTGCACATTCGCCTGTTCCGACGACAGAACCGTTTGACACATGAACAAACCAGCTTTTCCGCTCTTTGTATACACCGCGCGACGTTCCTGCCGGCTGTTTGAAATGGAGCACTCGCTCGTCAATAGCTATCTTATACATAATAACTCTTTTTTAAGACAGAAGAACAAACATTGATTAAAGACATCATAACATACTAACATACTTTATCATTGGAAGCGCTCACGATAAACACGGAATTTACGTTTAAATTGCAATTCTTCTGAACCAAAATTGATAAGCAGCCCATTATCAATTCCTGTAGCAGTCAAATAATTCACTAGCTGTAACTCATGAGCTACATGCAAGGAATTAACAGCTTTAAGTTTAAGTATCAAATGATTCTCAACAACAATATCTGCCTTATACTCGCCTACCAGGTGTCCATCATAATAGACTTTGATAGATTTCTCAGCCTCGTATGACAATCGGTTCTTGCATAATTCCACCAACATCGCATTCTTATAAACAGACTCCAGATAGCCTGGTCCCAACTGTCTTCGTATGGCGCCTGCACAATCCATAACTTTTCTAATTATTATCTCAACATCCATAAACAAGTTTATCTGTCACAGTTTGTTCGTCTGTTATGACGTCTCAGAGAATTAGTTTGTTCGTCTGTTATTATGTCTATCACAAATTTGTCCGTTATTCTGTCTATAACATGTTCGTCTGTATTCTTTACGGAATCTGGGGATACTTGTCAAAGTCCGGTTTACGTTTCTCAAGGAAAGCCTTGCCGCCCTCCTGAGCCTCATCAAGGAAATAGTAAAGCATGGTAGCATCGCCTGCCAACTGTTGAATGCCAGCCTGCCCATCGAGTTCGGCATTCAGGCCAGCCTTGATCATTCGGAGCGCCAAAGGAGAGCGTTCCATCATCTCCTCAGCCCAGCCGACACACTCATCTTCCAATTGCGATAGTGGCACAACCTTATTAACCAGTCCCATGTCGAGGGCTTCGCTGGCAGAGTACTGCCTGCAGAGGAACCAAATCTCACGGGCTTTCTTCTGCCCAACTATACGTGCCAGATAACTACTTCCAAAGCCAGCATCGAAGGAACCGACTTTCGGTCCTGTCTGTCCGAAAATAGCATTCTCTGAAGCTATCGTCAAGTCACATACCAAATGCAGCACATGACCACCACCAATGGCATAGCCATTGACCATGGCGATAACAGGCTTGGGCAGACGGCGTATCTGCATCTGTACGTCCAGTACGCTGAGACGGGGGACACCATCCTCGTCAACATAACCACCCCGTCCCTTCACATGCATATCGCCGCCTGAGCAGAACGCATGCTTCACATCTTCAAGGCGTTTACCCTCGGGAACTTCAGACATAGCTCCTGTAAGAAGCACGACACGGATGCGCTGCAATTCACGACATTCAGCAAAGGCCTGACTCAGCTCTAACGTCGTCCGAGGGGTAAAGGCATTGCGATAACGAGGCCGATTGATGGTAATCTTGGCTATTCCATTATACTCTTCGAAGCGTATTTCTTCGAACTTCCTGATCTCTTTCCATACTCTTTTTTCCATATATTCGCTTATTTTTTGTACAAAGGTACAAAGATTCTGTGGTTTTTTTGTATCTTTGCACCAAAATATTTTTCCTATGCTACAAATCCGCTGCAAAAACAACAATGTGACCAAGAGTTTCCCTGAAGGAGCCTCGCTGTTAGATGTGTATCAGGAGTTTGCTGAAGAGATTAAACTCCCTTATCCTGTCGTGTCGGCCAAAGTGAATAATGTGTCGCAAGGACTGAAATTCAGGCTCTTCCAAAACCGGGATGTGGAGTTTATGGATGCCAGCGAGGGTTCTGGCCATCGTGTTTATGTACGTTCTCTCAGTTTTGTGCTCTACAAAGCCACACAGGATGTGTTTCCCGGATCGAAGCTGTTTATCGAACATTCGTTGAGCAGAGGTTACTACTGCAACTTCAAGAAAAAGCCCACTGCCGGATGGGTCGAAGGACGGCTGCAAGGAAAGAATCCCTCCAAAGGAGAAGGGAACCAGATCTCTGACGAAGACGTGGAGCGTATCAAGAAGAGGATGCAGGAGATTATCGACCTTGACATGCCTTTCCGCCGAACAGAATCCACCACAGAAGAAGCGATCAGAATTTTCGGTGAACGGGGCTTTGCCGACAAGGTGAAGCTTCTGGAAACCAGTGGGCAAGCCTATACCTATTATTATACTTTGGGTGACACCATCGATTATTACTACGGTCCTTTAGTGCCCAGTGCCAGTTACCTGAAAGTCTGGGGACTGGAGCGTTACGAAGAAGGACTGCTATTGAGAGTTCCCGACTGGAACGATCCCACGCGACTGGCAGAAAAGGTGGATCAGCCCAAGACCTTCGAGATGTTCGCAGAGAAGACGCACTGGGACATTATCATGCGGCTGTCGAATGCGGGTGACGTCAACAAAGCCATCATGCGCGGACATGCTTCAGAACTCATTCAGGTGAGCGAGGCTCTGCAAGAGAAAAAGATAGTACAGATAGCCGAAGAAGTAGACCGTCGGTTCCATCAGGAGAAGAACCCCGTAAGGATTGTCTTGATCACAGGTCCTTCCAGTTCGGGTAAGACCACATTCTGCAAACGTCTCTCCGTGCAGCTGTTGGCCTGCGGACTCAGACCTGTCTCATTCTCAACAGATGACTATTTCGTGAACCGTGTGGACACGCCGAAGCTTCCCAATGGAGACTATGACTTCGACAACATAGAAACAGTGGAGTATTCGCTGCTTGAAGACCATCTGCTACGACTGATGCAAGGGGAACGTGTAGAAATCCCTGAATACAACTTCGTCACCGGCAAACGCGAGTATAATGGTAAAAAGCTGAAACTGGCTGGCGACACCGTGCTGATCATAGAAGGCATCCACGCCTTAAATCCACTACTGACCAAAAAGATTCCCGACTCCCTGAAATATAAGATCTATATCTCTGCCCTCACCAGCATTTCGCTCGATGACCACAATTGGATACCAGTCCGTGACAACCGTCTGTTGCGACGTATTATACGCGACTATAACAAAGGAGCCTTCACTGCACAGCAGACCATTTCACAATGGAAGAACGTACTGGCAGCAGAAGACCAGTGGATCTTCCCCTATCAGGAAACCGCAGACGTGATGTTCAACTCGGCGTTGAACATCGAGTTTGCCGTTCTGCGTACCCATGCAGAAATAATCCTCACTTCGGTTCCGAAGAACTGTCCGGAATATTCTGAGGCTCATCGGCTGTTGAAATTCCTACGTTATTTCATACCCATCAGCGACAAGGAGATCCCACCCACCTCGATCATGCGTGAGTTCGTAGGCGGCTCGAGTTTCAAATTCTGAATGAACGGAAATACTCTCTAAACACCCGTTCATCCTCAGCCACATCAGTAAATACCTCAAGAAGGACGGGACGTTCGCTTTCCATATATAATAAGGTATCCATGCCTTGTTGCATCTCTGTCATGTCGTGTGCTTTCAGATAGACAATGTTATTCTGAAGGCAGATGCCTTCAGCCGTGGTATGATGTTCGGCAGATACAAGCTTGTCGCAGGCGGGACTTTTCTCCAGGCCATTCAGCATATTGAATATCCCTCCCTTGCCATTATTCAACAACAGGATGCGGAAATTACCATGTAGGTTCTGGTTCCACAACGCATTCTGGTCGTAAAAGAAACTCAAGTCGCCGATGACGCAATAAACTTCAAACTCATCATTCACCACAGAGCAACCTGCTGCTGTAGACAAAGAACCGTCTATACCATTCACACCACGGTTGCAACAGACATAGTGATTTGCATATATATTTGCCAAGCGAATAGCTGTAGAATTGGCATAATGTACGTAACAGTCTTCAGCAGAACCCAGCAGTTCTTCGAAGCATCTCACAGCAGCCATCTGGGAATAGTCAGGCTGATACCTCTCTATATGTCCGGAAGCTTTTTGGAGTGCCTTGTCCCAACGTGCTTTGAATTCTTGAGTAGATTGAATGGATTTGTCACCTACAGCATCCATCAGATCTTCTATTACATCTGCGGGATGACCCTCAATAACACCATACAGCTGCATGGAGGTGTCATGGATAGTTCCATCCTCCGAGACAGCCCAGATATGTGCATCCTTCAGGCTCCGCATCCAATGCTTGACGCGTTTACTGACCATCGTATCACCCAAATAGAGGACAAAGTCAGGTTGATAGTCAGGATGATCACCTATGGCATATAACACCTCATCGAAATGCTCCCCGCCTTTTCCCACACTCAACGCTTCGTTGAGCACTACGGCAAATAATGATATCGAATACAAATCTTCCGGCATCAGTCCTTCTGTTGACACCTGCCCGATAATCACCATCGGTCTTTTCGAAACAAGGAACTGTCCTGCACACTCTGCCGACAACAAAGATCGATAACACCGTGGATTGAGCAGACAGATGCTTCGTTCCTCTGGTAATGCGGGCGTATCATAATTGAACAACGGTTCAGAGATAGGCACATTGATATGCACGGGTCCGTAACCATGATGATGGGTTTCCAGCAAGGCCTCATTGACAAGGCGGTTACAGTACCATCGTGTCTCGTCATCACAAGGTTCCGGCAAGGTTACTGACTTCCTCACGAACCGTCCGAGAGCATCAGGCTGTGGCATTGTCTGACCATCGAGCTGGTCAATCCACTGCAACGGACGATCTGCCGAAATAACGACCAAGGGAACATGCTGATAGTATGCCTCTGCAACGGCTGGGGCAAGGTTTAATAGCGCTGTTCCACTGGTGACACAGACGGCCACAGGAGAATGTAGACTCTGACTCATGCCCAAGGCATAGAAACCGGCGCTGCGCTCATCTGTGACAGGATAGCATGTGATGTCTGGACACACATGCAGGTTATGCACAATGGGAGAGTTCCTGCTTCCTGGACAAACCACCGCATACATGACTCCATGTTCCTTCAGCAGTGACGTCAGGATGTTAACATTATCTTTATCACTATACATTATATATAATACTCAGATGCTTTGTCTTTAACCAACAACATGGTCAAGGATTCTCCGCATGGTTTCCATTTTTGCTTCTGTCTCTGCCCATTCCTGTTCTTCTGTGCTGTCTTTGAGCAATCCACCGCCAGCATAGAGATGACAGGTATCGCCCTCGATATTCATACAGCGGAGAGAAACGTAGAGATGGGTCTCATCCATAGCCAATGGTCCCATAAAACCACTATAATATCTACGAGGTGTGTGCTCATTGTTCACGATAAACTGGAAAGCCTCACGTTTGGGCAGGCCACAGACAGCAGGTGTGGGATGAAGAGTCTGTAACAGGTCACCAATATGATGATGGTCGTCGAGTTTGAAAGTGAAATCACTTCTAAGATGTACCAAATTGGCTGCCCTTACCGTTCTGGGGCCTTCCTCCTTGAAATCACCCGTGAACTGTTCCAGGCACTCTGTAATGTAGGTAGTAACAATGCGCTGTTCCTGGATATTCTTGGTACTCCATCTCAAGGTCTCGCCCTCGCCATTCAACTGCTCTCCCTCCAATTTCATCGTACCTGCCAAGGCAATGGTGCGCCAATCCTGTCCATCGCCATCAAGCAGAATCTCCGGTGTTGCTGTCAGCCAGCACCCACTCTTCCCCGTCTCTACCAATGCTATGAACAGTCGGGGATACATTTGACAAGCCCTATAGAACAATTCCATAGGCTTCACATAATCACCTATCTGTTCATCCGCACAGCGGGCCAGCACAATTTTGCTAAAAGTCCCTGCTTCCAGCTGTGAGTGATAATTGGCAAAATCAATGGTATATTCCAGGGGAATGGGGAATGTGGAATGAGGTGTGCTTTGTCCGGTCTCGTGTCTCTCGTCACCTATGGGACGAGAAAAATCGGATGGAGGAATAGGGATGGAGACTTTCTGCAACTCATCAGGTCTAATCACCAGTATCGGCTGTTGTAGGGTCACCTCAAAAGGAGCCACAACGAACCCGCTCTTATCATTCAGTTCTGCATAAGAGAAATATTCCGCCGGATCGCCCTCGGTCTGCTGAACCAGTGTAGCCTCTTTGGCATACGGCAAACGATAGATGGCATAAGAAAACATCACACTTTCTGTTTGATGATATAATTGGTAACCCGCACATTAGAAATCAGATCACCTGAAGAATCCTTCACGTCAACATTCCATACATGAAGCGTAGTGCCCTGATGAAGCAATCTTGCATAAGCAGTCACAGTATCTCCCTCAGCGACAGCCTTCACATGACTACCACTCACCTCGATACCTACACAAGCACAATGCGGGCACAATGCCGAAGACCCTACGCCGGCCACATTTTCTGCTAATGCCAACGAAGCACCTCCACTCAGGAAACCAAAAGGCTGGCGGTTTCTCTCGTCAACCTTCATTCGTGCCATACATGTATCGTCCTCAGGCGTGGAGAAAAACTCCATGCCGAGGGCGGTACTCAGGTTAGGCTTAGCGTTGATAATTTCGTTTATGATATCTACATTCACTTTTCACTCAACTCTCGTCACTTAATACTCATCACTTAAACAATGAATACTCCTTCTGGCTCCAAGCCAATGCACTGGCTCCCAGCACATCGCGCTCACGGTTATCAATCATCGAGAGGATGATTTTCACTTTTCCACGTATATTGCCAAACACATGCTTATCAAACGAATCGTAGGCAGGATCTATCAACCATTTACCCGCTTTCGAGATTCCTCCAGTCAGGATAATGGCCTCTGGGTCAATGACACTGGCATAGTTTGCCATACCTATACCCAGCTTATAGCCTGTACGACGGTACACCTCAATGGCCAGCTCGTCGCCTTGTTCACAGAACTCTGTAATCATCTTCGGCGAAAGCTGCTCCTGTCCCCGCATCAGCGAGGGCTTGTCACTCTCAGCCATCACCTCTTCTGCTGTACGGATGATACCTTTGGCCGCACAGTATGCTTCCAGGCAGCCTCTCTTTCCGCAAGCACAGATACGGGCGCTGTCACTGTCATCTATGCAGGTATGTCCTATTTCGCCCGCAAATCCACCAGCCCCTTGATGCTCATGGTTTGCAGAGAAGAAGCAGCTGCCCAAGCCCACACCAATATTGATGATGACGAAATCCCTCATGCCGTGGGCGCTGCCATATGCCTTCTCGCCTAATGCCGAGATATGTGCATCGTTGGCCATGGCCACCGCAAGTCCCAGACGGTCGCGTACCATGGCAGCCAGAGGAACCACGCCCTTCCAAGGCAGATTGGGTGCATTGACAATGCAACCAGTCACAATACTGGCACTTGGTGAACTGATACCTATAGAGCGGATGCTCTCATAACCACCATTCGCCACTACCAATTCCAAAATACTATCGGCCAGTTTTGCCACGAAGTCGTTCACGTTGGGATACTCAAACGTTTCGAATCCGTCTTCTGCAATAATATTTCCACGTATGTCTACGATGGCATAGGTGGTACGTTCAGTACTAATGTCAACACCAACAACTCTGTTCTTTACTTTAATGTCTCCCATGTCTCAGATATAATATACTTATTTAAACAATGAATACTCTTTCACTACCCAGGCCAATTCGCTGGCTCCCAAAACATCCCGTTCCCTGTCATCAAGGATAGAAACCTGAATAAGCACTTTTCCGCGGATATTATGGAATACATGTTCATCGAACGCCTCTTGCAAAGGATCGGTCAGCCATTTCCCCAACCGCGACTGCGGTCCCGTGAGAATGATAGCCTCCGGGTCGAGCAACGAAACATAGAAAGCCAGTCCCATTCCTAACTTCTCACCTGCAAGTCTCATCGTCTCTATGGCCAGTCTGTCACCTTGCTTACAAGCAGCTACTATGGCTTTCGGTGACAACATTCCTGCCTGCTGTCGCAAGATGGACGAACGCTTATCGTTCGCCATCAGCTCGCGAGCTGTCTGCACAATACCTTTGGCTGAGATGTACTGCTCCAGGCAGCCACGCCGCCCACAGCCACACACACGACCGCCTGGTTCCACGCAGACATGCCCCACCTCACCGGCAAAGCCGTCAATGCCCAGCTGCGGCTGTCCGTTAGAAAATATGCAGCTTCCCAAACCGCCATGACTCAACGATACCACGATAAAATCATTCATGCCATGAGCATAACCAAAGCCATGCTCACCCAAGGCGGTGACATAGGCATCGTTGGCAAGGCCTACTGACAATCCTAACCTGTCGCGCAACATCGTTGCCAGCGGAATAACACCTTTCCATGGCAGGTTCGTAGCATTCTCTATACAACCTGTCAGGTAATTGCCACTGGGTGCGCTGATGCCCACAGAACGGATGGTCCCATAGCCGCCATTCGACTCTGCCAGCATGACTATCTTCTCTGTGAGGGCACTCACGTATGTATTGACGTCTTTATACACCGAGGTTGGCAGCACATCGTGGGCAATGATATTGCCTCTGATGTCGACAATGGCCAGCGTGGTTACATCCACACCCAGGTCAACGCCTATTACACGTGTTTTTATATTGAACTCTCCCATAGTTATCACTCATCACTTAAACAAAGAATATTCCTTCACTTCCCACGCTAGCACGCTGGCACCTAGGATGTCGCGGTAGTGGTCGTTCAAGGTTGACACGAGGAACTTCACCTTACCAACAATATTATGGAACACATGTTCCTCAAACGACTCATGTGCCGGCTTGAGAAGCCAGTCACCAGCTTTGGAGATTCCACCTGTGAAGACGATTGCCTCCGGATTGAGTACTGAGGCATAGCCTGCAAGACCAAAGCCTAAGAGCTGCCCCGTCCGGCGATAGACCTCTATGGCCAGTTCATCACCCTTGTCACAGTATTGGGCGATGAGCTCTGGTGTCAGGTTCTCTGCTTCCCGCATGAGCGACGGTTTATCACTTTCTTCCATCAGCTGCTGAGCAGTAAGGACAATGCCTCCCGCTGCTGTATACTGTTCCAGACAGCCGACATTACCACAGCCACACTTCCTTCCACTGCGGTTAATGCAAGTATGTCCGATCTCACCGGCAAAACCATGGACGCCCAAATGAGGCTGACCGTTTGAGTAGATACAACTGCCCATGCCATGTCCCAGCGTAATAAGTATGAAATCATTCATACCTCGAGCACAACCGAAAGCATGCTCACCTAAAGCTATCACATGGGCATTGTTAGCTACGGCAACAGCCATCCCCAACTGGTCTCTCAACATGACTGAAAGGGGAATAATACCCTTCCACGGCATATTGGGTGAGTTCTCTATGCAACCCGTCAGATAGTTCGCGCTGGGGGCACTGATACCCACCGAACGAATGGTCTCGTATCCGCCGTTAGCCTCTACCAACAAGACTATGCTTTCTGCTAAGTGGGTAACAAAACCATTTATTTCAGGATAGTCCTCTGTAGCAAAGCGGTCTTCCACAAGTACCTGACCCCGCACGTCCACAATGGCATACGAAGTCCAGTCAAGGCTGATGTCTACTCCTACAACACGGTCTTTGATTGTTGTTTGATTCATAGTTATATCGGTAAAGATGCAGCAAAAATAGTAAATATTTTCGTAACCACCAAAGACAAACCACTTTTTTTGCAAATATTTGTTGAATAATAGCATATTTCGCAATATTTTTAGTAATTTTGCACCCACTTTCAAGAATAATCTACAATTAATTATGAACGTCTTAGAACTGAGTGAACAAGAAATAGGCAGACGTCAGAGTCTGCAGGAGCTGCGCAATATGGGTATCGACCCATATCCTGCTGCTGAATACCCGACGAATGCTTTCAGTACCGAAATCAAAGAGAATTTCAAGGACGACATGGACTGGGATGTGGTTATTGCCGGTCGTATGATGAGCCGTCGTGTGATGGGAAAGGCTTCTTTTGCCGAATTGCAGGACTCCAAGGGCCGCATCCAGGTGTATATCACTCGCGACGACCTCTGCCCTGGTGAAAACAAAGACCTATATAATAATGTATTTAAACGCCTGCTCGACATTGGTGACTTTATCGGCGTGAAGGGTAAGGTATTCCGGACCCAGACCGGCGAAATCTCCGTACATGCTTCCGAGTTGAAGCTGCTCTCCAAGAGCCTTAAGCCACTGCCCATCGTAAAATACAAGGACGGTGTGGCTTACGACAAGTTTGACGACCCAGAGCTCCGCTATCGCCAGCGCTATGTTGACTTGGTGGTTAACGAAGGGGTCAAAGACACGTTCCTGCAGCGCGCTACTGTGATCCGTACCCTTCGTAAGGTGCTCGATGAGGCTGGCTATACCGAAGTTGAGACACCTACCCTGCAGATGATAGCCGGTGGTGCGTCTGCCCGTCCGTTCATCACCCATTTCAATGCGCTCGACCAGGACATGTACATGCGTATCGCTACCGAGTTGTATCTTAAGCGCCTCATTGTGGGCGGTTTCGAGGGTGTCTACGAGATTGGAAAGAACTTCCGCAACGAAGGTATGGACCGCAACCACAACCCTGAATTCACCTGCATGGAGCTCTACGTTCAGTATAAGGACTACAACTGGATGATGTCTTTTACTGAAAAACTGCTTGAGACCATCTGTATCGCTGTCAACGGCAAGCCTGAGCGCGAGATCGACGGTAACATCGTATCGTTCAAGGCACCTTATCGTCGTTTACCTATCCTTGAGGCCATCCAGGAGAAGACCGGCTTTGACTGCAATGGCAAAACCGAGGAGGAAATCCGTGACTTCTGTAAGTCAAAGGGCATGGATGTAGACGAGACCATGGGTAAGGGTAAGCTCATCGACGAACTCTTTGGCGAGTTCTGCGAGGGAACCTTCATCCAGCCCACCTTCATCACCGACTATCCTGTCGAGATGTCGCCCCTCACCAAGATGCACCGCTCAAAGGCCGGACTCACCGAGCGTTTCGAGTTGATGGTGAATGGTAAGGAGCTGGCCAATGCTTATTCGGAGCTCAACGACCCCATTGATCAGGAAGAGCGTTTTATAGAGCAGATGAAGCTTGCCGACAAGGGCGACGACGAAGCCATGATCATCGATCAGGACTTCCTTCGTGCTCTGCAGTACGGAATGCCTCCCACATCGGGCATCGGCATCGGCATCGACCGTCTGGTCATGCTCATGACGGGAAAGACCTTTATCCAGGAAGTTCTGTTCTTCCCGCAGATGAAGCCTGAGAAGAAGATTCCTCAGAGCACACCCGCCGAGTGGGCAGAGATTGGCGTCGCAGAAGAATGGGTGCCCGTGCTCCGCAAGGCAGGTTTCAACCTCATCCAGAACATCGCTGGTGAAAAGGCCCAAGGCCTGCAGCAGAAGATTGGCGACATTGTCAAGAAGTACAAGCTCGACCTTCAGAAGCCGAGCGTCGACGAGATTGCCAAGTGGATTGAAAAGGCGCAAGCGTAATTCCCGATTCTCAACTCTCAATTCTCAATTAGAGTTATGTTCGACTGTGGTAAGATAGCAATCATTGGTGGCGGCAGCTGGGCAACGGCAATCGCAAAGATTGTCGTTGGCCATACCCACCACATCGGTTGGTATATGCGTCGTGATGACCAGATCTCCGACTTCCAGCGTATGGGCCACAACCCCAGTTATCTTACCAGTGTCCACTTCAATACCGACGAGATTCACTTCGAGAGCGACATCAACAAGATTGTCCAGCTATACGACACCCTTGTCTTCGTCGTCCCCTCTCCCTATCTCAAGAGCCACCTTAAAAAGCTGAAGACACGGTTGAAGGACAAGTTCATCATCACCGCCATCAAAGGCATCGTGCCCGATGACAATCTTGTCTGCTCAGAATACTTCCATCAGGTGTTCGACGTTCCCTACAGCTATCTGGCCTGCCTTGGCGGTCCCAGCCATGCCGAGGAGGTGGCATTGGAACGTCTGAGCTACCTTACTGTTGGCTGCGCCGACCGTGAGAAAGCCCAGGCCTTTACCGACGTGCTTTCTTCTGAATATATCAAGACCAAGACTTCCAGTGATGTCATCGGCATAGAATATTCCTCCGTCTTGAAGAATGTCTATGCCATTGCCGCAGGCATCTGTTCTGGTCTGAAGTTTGGCGACAACTTCCAAGCTGTACTCATGTCCAACGCCGTTCAGGAGATGAACCGGTTCCTCAACACCATCAACCCCAATGAGGAACGAAACATCACCGACTCTGTTTACATGGGCGACCTTCTTGTCACCGGTTACTCCAACTTCTCACGCAACCGCACCTTCGGCACCATGATCGGCAAGGGTTATAGTGTCAAGTCTGCACAGATAGAGATGGAGATGATAGCTGAAGGATACTTCGGTACCAAATGCATGAAGGAGATCAACCGCCACTGCCATGTGAACATGCCCATCCTCGATGCTGTATACAACATCCTGTATGAGCGCATTTCGCCTCAAATAGAAATCAAGCTGCTCACAGATTCCTTCCGGTAAACAGGCCTATGAGAAATGTCCTATACTTTATTGTATTATGTTCTGTATGGGTCATTACAGCTGCTGCCGGCAACAATTGTCCCCTTCTTAGAATAGAACCTGAGCGTCTGCCCGACTTGATCATGCCCCGTGCCGGGCATTCCATGTTCTATGCTGATGGCGAATTGACGGTGGTGGGTGGACATACCACAGGTTTCAAACCTACTCCTACAGCAGAATACTACAAGGACGGCAAGTGGAATCAGCTTCAGACAGTCTATACACACGACAATGGTTTTGCCGTGGTGCTGAAGTCCGATTCCGTTTTGATTGGTGGAGGGCACAACGAGCCAATAGGCATCGGGCAGACCTATCTGGTGGAGTGGTACAGCCCCAAGGAGCACACTTTTTCAGGCTTTGGCTGTCTGGACCGGAAACGAACACTGGCTCAGGCTATCGAACTGGACAGTGGCAAGGTGGTCATCACCGGCAATCACTTTGAACACGACGGAATAGAGATGTTCGACGGTCATAAGGCTTTTTCCTTTGTCAAGGACGTGACAACGGAACGCACATGCCCTTACATCTTCCGCATGTCGGGCAACGATGTCATGATTCTTGGTGCCAATGACAATCATTACCGCCCACTGGACAGTATCATCATTGACAGCATGAAGGGCGGGCCGTTCAAGGTACCGCTATTGGAGATGTGGCACCCGTTGCCTTTCGAACGTTCTTTCAATAGCAACGCCGGTTTCATTGGCAATGAGCAAAAAGGTGACTGGTCATACTTACTGCCTGTGGTCAACTCCTCAAACCAACTAGCCATCGCCCTTGTCCGCGATACTGCATTCACCATGCTGCCTACCAGCAGCGCCATACCAATGGCACCTTTGGGCGACAGCATTTTTTATGATTCTCCTGCCATTGCCGACCGTCAGGAGCAATGTGCCTACGTCGTAGGCCGCGACAAACGCGACCGTTACTACTTTCTTAGCATCGGCTATGCTCAGACTCCGGCTATACTGAAACTCTACTATACCGAGCCCATGCATGATATGGGTTGCACCATCCCGGTATTGACAGCCGACGGCAACCTGATCATCACTGGCGGTGTCAACCAAAAACATGACAACTTCGACCCTCTTGCCACCGTCTGGCTGGTTCACGTTAACGGGAAACCTGCCCAAGAGAAGAACGGTTTTCCTGTGTGGCTATGGCTACTCATCATCATGTTTATTGGGGCTGTTGTTACTTTCTGGCTTGTAAAAGTCCACTACAAAGGCTTACCAAAACCAACTAAGAAAGACGAACTCAGCCAAACATCTTCTCCTTCAGACGAGGATGTAGAGGACTCTGCCCTTCTACAACGTATCTGCCAGCTCATGGACGAGGAACAGCTTTACCTGCGCAGCAACCTGAAAGTGCAAGATGTGGCTGTGCTGCTCAACACGAACAGCAGCTACGTCAGCGAGATCATCAACAGCAGGCGGAACCAGACCTTCTCACAGTTTGTCAACACCTACCGAATCCGTCACGCCCAGACACTTTTGCGCCAGCAGTCCGACATGAAAACTTCCAACGTGGCTGCTGAATCGGGGTTCAGCACAGAGGCATCTTTCTTCCGAAATTTCAAGGCCGTTACTGGCATGACACCCCGCGAATGGTTGCACAAAAGCACCCAAAACTAATGTTTGTAACGGCGACATAGACACAAGAGAAGTGACGATGATGGTCGCTGGTCTCAACCACTCAGTAGGTGAACCTTGTTAGCTCCCGTTCTCAACTCGGTTCACTTCCCTTGTAAAGAGCGTTCACATTCGGCCTTAACGGCGTTCACTACGTAAGCGAATTTCAGTCATTGACGGTGCAAGGGCATCCTCGCAGCCAACCGCACATCAATGACCAGCCCGTCTGGCTTACAGCTGTTGCCCCCTTCGGGGCGCACTCCCGAAACTTAACTCATCCACATTTCAGCAAAAACGACTAACAATTCTCGGATTTGATAGTCGTTTCCCGCAAATTGATAGTCAGTCTTCAGGAAATTATGCCTAACTTTGCCTACAGATTACGAACAAAAAAAATTGACTATGAAGAAAAAGAACATTTCTTTCTGGCTGCTGTTGCCAGCGATGGCTCTGCTAATGGGAGCCTGTGGGGAAAGCGACAAAGACGAAGCGCCCGTGCCAGACCTGCCTAGCGATGTACCAACATCGGTCTCGAGTCCTACATCTTTAGACGCCAGGTATTCTGGCTCTTCGCAAGCCACACATGACATTCGCAAGTTTACTGAGTTTGCCGCAAAGGTAACCAACATACGCTGGCAGATATACAAGAACCTGACAGGCAACTTCGATGCTTCTAAGGGATATGTCGGCGAGTATCATGCGGAGGACTGGGATCGTTTCTTTGAAGTAGCTTACGAACTGTATGAGAATGCAGATGACTATACTGAGGCCATGCAAAACCTTGTCGACGAGGGCATCCTCACGCAGGATGCCACCCGAGGTCTCCCTTCCATTACAGCCCTCGGTACGGAATTGAAGAAAATAAACGATGCCCTTGGTACTGGCCATAAGAAGATAATGGAGGTGATGCGCCGCCCAAACATGGCCAACACTGAACAATGGGAGGCCGCCTACAATGCTCTCCCCAAGGAACTGCATTACGGAGCAACTGATTGGAAAGAGTGGCGCTCTAATGTTTATAACAATGATTTCGGTGGAGGCATTTTTAATAACCTCCACGCCAGCCGTACATATATGTACCTCTGCAACGAAAACAGCAGCTCGGAATCGAAATTTGCAGACGAGGCAAACCTCATGTGCGCAGGGGTTCCAGGCTTGACGCATGTCTATCAGGTAGGAGTTCCATTGGTCGAGTCAGGAAGAAACATCAACATGATTATTCTAAAAGCCCAGAATCCAATATTAGGCAATTTCATGGACGGAATGGACATTGGTATGGCCAGCACCTCTCTGGCCAATGCTGTGCACAAGGGCGATGCCGGCTCCGCGCGTGAAGCCATGCTTACCATAAGCAACGTCATCGTAGGGCAAATGGGCAACTTCGCTGATTCACCCTACCTGCTCAATGAGGGCATAAACTTCAGTACTGAGCTGTTCTCCCAGACCGTACTGAGAGACCTCAACGATGCCGAGAGCATATATAACAACAGCCTAGGCAGCAATGTGGGCCTGATACAGGTAAGTGATGAAGGCAATGACGGCAAGCCCGCCACTATCTATATCGTAAACTCGCCGACGGGTGGAGTGAAAGTGGCTTTTGCCGATGACAAGGGCAAAGCAATCATATCGTCGGGCGACAAGGGGAATGCCACCATCACTGGCATTGACAGCAATGGCAACATAGGAAAGTCCAGTGTGAACGTCACTCAGGGAAAGACCGTTAACGTGATCATCAACACCATCACAGAGGGAAATGATGAACTGCCAGCCAACGGTTTTCTGACCTTGTCACGCGAATCTGTTGATTTCACTGCTGGCGAGGATGCCATGTCAATAGGTTTCTCCACCAATTACCACTATATAGGATTTGCACCCAGTGCCAGCTGGTTTAAAGCCTTTACCCGTAGCAGCCTGAAGGGCAAAATGATAGTCAGTGTGGAAGAGAACAAAACCGGCAAGGATCGGCAAGGCACTCTACTCGTACTTGCGACTGACAAGGCAGGAAAAGTGCAGAAATATGCCAAGCTCACCGTGCTACAAGAGGCCAGTGAAGGCGGTATCATCGTGTCACCAGAGGAGTTGCACTTCGCCTACAACAACTATGCCAAGAGTACCTATGTCACCCTTACCGGATGGCCATATTTCGGAGCCTTCACCGAGAAGAAAGAAGACGAGAGCTGGATTAGCTTTTCGTGTGACCAAGGGCTTAAATACATCTCTGTGACCGTTCAAGAGAACAAGACCGGCAAGGAACGCCGCGCCATATGCTATGTCTACGGCTGCAACGACACGAACAAGCAGTATGGCACCAATGAGGTGCAGAAAGTGCCGTTCGTCGTGGTTCAAGACCCTGAGGGCACGCTGACGTTATCTCCTGACAAGCTGGAGTTCAACGGCGACGGAGGCTCATCCACACTCAATGTCACAGTCAATGGCTATAAAAAATTGGGTAGTGTCATCGACAATGACGGCCAGGGCTGGCTCACCGTAACACCACACGGCGACAAAAAGACAGTAGACGTAGTGTGTGCCAAGAATGAGACGGGGTCAGACCGTACGGGACATTTCTACGTCTTTGGCACAAACTACGACGACCCGCTCGTAGGCGACTGCAAGATGGTAAGAGTGGAAGTAAAGCAGAAAGCAGCAGGCAACGAAGGCACTGGTAAAGAAAGATGGTGGCTAATCAAAACAGAAGTCAACCCACATGCGAACGTAGTGGGTGACGGAAAGGGTAACGGTGGTATAGGTTCTTACATGGATTATACCGCATCGGAAACCCAAATTAGCAAAAGTGGAAAAGTGTTTGGCATTGTGGGGCCATACGATGACAAAGAACTCTTTCCTGTAGCGTTTGTAGCAACAATTGAAGCCCCGCCAACAAATATAGAAGGCGGTCAAACGCTTCTCCTGCATGCCACCGTTAAAAGAACCACTCCTGAGGCAACCTGTTATGTAAATGAGTCACCATGGCTTGCATGGGAGGATGACAATTACAGGACTGAGGCGAATTTCATCAACATTGTCGGCAGTAAGAGTGTTGGCACACGTCCAGAATCAGCCACTTCCGGCGAATGGGATTTCGAATTAAGCATTCCAAAGGGCAGTAAGAACCAGCAAAAATCCATCGTCTTCCGTGCATGTGACAGCAACGTCAAATGGATCTACAGGTGGGGAAAAAGTGCTGAGAGTGAGTGAACGATACAATAACAATTGATGGTTAAGCAAAAGAAGGAAAAGGCGGTTAGCAAGTATCGCGACGTGCACTATACGCACCCCGTACTATGTGGCGACGGGAAGTACCGCTGGGTGTACGATGTGCCCATGCTCAAGAATCCTACTATCCTGTTCGACGTGTATTGGGTGCTGGTCATCAGTTTCGGCATTGTGTGGCTGTTCATCATGTCGATGATCGCTTGTGACGGCCATATGGACCTGACCGATGCGTGGAGCTTTACGCGTGGGTTCCTGCTGCTCATCCTGTTCTTCTTCGTGATAGGCTATGTGGCTTATTTCTTCGTGGCATGGTACTACGGTTGGAAATACAGCATCCTTTTCATCATGGACGAGAAGGAGGTGGTGCATAAGCAGCTGCCAGGCACGGAGGGCAAGGCCCGTGCCATCGGCAAACTGACGGCGCTGGCAGGGGGCAAGCCTGGCATGGTGGGAATGGGAATCCTCGTTGCCAACCGGACATCGATGACCACCAGCCTCAGCAATGTACGTCGACTCATACCCCGCCGAAGCATGAACCTCATCAAGGTAAACCAGTTGCTCAGCCGCAACCGCGTCTTTGTGGCCGATGAGGACTTTGACTTCGTTTTCAACTTCCTCAGTGAACACTGCCCTCCCTCGGCAACGAAAGGAAAGGCTACAGGAAAAAGCATTTCCTCTGTGCAGAACGTTCCGAAAGGTTGAACACTATTCATGTATTTTTGCAGAATGACAAAGAAAAACGACGATTTCTTTGTCATTCTGTTATTTTATTCGTACCTTTGCCGACGCAAGAACTATTATTCTTTTTAATTTATGACAAAATGAAACAAAAGACTTGCAAATGGCGCAGCCGGCTCTGCCGCTTTGCGCCGTTAAGAACGCTGGCTGTGATGCTGGCAGTGTTCAGTAGTGTTGCCGCCATGGGGCAACAAAAAGATTCAGAGATTGATTGGAAAAAGGACTTCACCAGCCGCATCACCCTCAACGGTTATGCGCAGGGAGGCTGGTCCTACCAGGACATCAATGGAAAGAAAACCAATGCGTACAACCTCAAACGTACACTCCTTTGGGCAAAGGCCCGCATCACCGACCGATGGTCGTTCATGTTCATGCACGACTTCTCCAGTGTCGTTCAGGAGTATTATACAGACTATCGCATTTCCAATGACAAGAGCCTGAACGTCCGACTGGGACAGTTCAAGCATAGCTATACCATGGAAAACCCCATGTCTCCCACTCAGCTCGAACTGATCGATGTCTATTCGCAGGCAGTCCTTTACCTGGCCGGCGAAGGTCCCGACCCGCTTAACGGTGTGAACTACGGACGCGACATGGGTCTTGAGGTCTATGGCGACCTGGCCAAAGGCCTGCTCCACTATGAAGTGGCCCTGATGAGCGGTCAGGGAATCAACCGTAAAGACCAGAACAACCAGAAAGACGTGCTTGCTAAGCTTGAGGTGAAGCCTTTCGACGGTCTGCGTCTGGTGGCTTCCGGTTATCTCGGAACAGGCTGCGCCGTAGGCACGGCCAAGTGGAATCCCGATATCCATGTAGGCGACAACTACAAGCGTAACCGCTACAGCGTAGGTGCAGAATACAAGACTCAGGCTTATTCTCCCGGACAGTACAAGGAAGCGCGTCCCGCCAGCATCCGTGCCGAGTGGCTGGGCGGTGAGGACGGCGAGGTGGGCAGCCGTGGCGGCTATGTCACCACCTGCATTCCTGTGGTCGATGCCCTTGACATCGTGGCTTCTGGCGAGACCTACGACAGAAACACAAAGGTGGATGGATGGGACCAGACCAATCTTACTTTAGGTCTCCAGTACTGGTTCTACAAGAAGTGCCGACTCCAGTTGCAGTACACACGCTGCCTCTGTGGCGAGAACATCAGTTCAAAAGATTACAACTGGCTTCAGGCCCAAGTACAGGTAGCATTTTAACCCCTCCCACCCTTCTTCTTAGGGAAGATGGGCAGCCGGGTTAAAAGTTTATGAACAGTAAATAATGAATTAACATGGTGCCTACTTGAAGCCCGTTAGGCACCCCTCCCTTTTCGGGAGGTCGGGATAAGTTTATGATTATCAAAGTCTTATTGACCATCATTTTCTTGGTCGTGATGGTTGGCGTGGGAATATACTCACGCAAACAGGCCAGCAGTGTTGACGGTTTTGTACTTGGTGGACGCGCCGTAGGTCCCTGGCTCACAGCCTTCGCCTTTGGCACCTCCTATTTCTCGGCAGTGGTCTTCGTGGGCTATGCCGGACAGTTCGGATGGCGTTATGGAATGTCGAGCGCTTGGATAGGCATCGGCAACGCCATTATCGGTTCATTACTGGCATGGATTATCCTGGGACGGCGTACGAAGCTGATGACCCAGCACATAGAATCGCGTACAATGCCCGACTTCTTCGGCACCCGTTTCAGCGACCAGGGGCTCCGTGTGGTAGCCTCCATTATTGCCTTTGTTTTCCTGATTCCCTATACCGCAGGCGTATACAGCGGCATTTCTCGACTCTTCGAGATGGGTTTCGAGATTCCTTATGAGTATTGCGTCATCATCATGTCCATCCTCACGGCTGTCTATGTTATCATCGGCGGTTACAAGGCCACAGCCATGAACGACTTCATCCAGGGCATCATCATGCTCTTCGGCATTGTGGCCGTCATCCTTGCCGTTCTTAATGCACAGGGCGGACTCTCCGCTGCTGTTGACAAACTGGCAGCCATCCCCTCTGACGCCGACCCATCGGTGAATGGCGGCTTTGCCTCGTGGTTCGGCCCTGATCCGTGGGGTCTGCTTGGCGTGGTGGTGCTGACGTCGCTCGGAACCATGGGTTTGCCGCAGATGGTAGGTAAGTTCTATAGCATCACCGACGAGAACGCCATCAAGCGCGGCACCGTCATTTCCACCATCTTCGCATTCATCGTAGCTGGCGGCTGCTATTTCCTCGGCGGTTTCGGACGTCTCTATGAGCCGGTGATAGGTGCCAATGGCAAGATAGCCTTCGACTCTATCGTGCCTGCCATGCTCGTCACCCTGCCCGATGTGCTCATCGCCCTCGTGGTATTGCTGGTGCTGAGTGCCTCCATGTCGACACTGGCCTCGCTGGTACTGACGTCCAGTTCAACGATGACCCTCGACCTCATCTACCGTGACAAGAAGTCACTTCCAGGCGAAGTGGAAGAGGGAACCATCGACGACATTGTGGCAGAGAAGATTGAACGCCGCAAGGTAGTAGTGATGCGCGTTTTGATCATGTTCTTCATTGTCATCTCGCTGCTCATTGCTCTGAACCCGCCGACGTTCATTGCCCAGCTCATGGGAATCTCTTGGGGTGCCCTGGCTGGTGCTTTCCTGGCACCGTTCATGCTAGGTCTCTACTGGCGTGGCGTAACCACCGCCTCGGTCTGGGCATGTTTCATCTGGGGTGTAGGACTGACGGTGATTAATATGCTTGCCGGCAACCCCATCAACCCCATCAACTGTGGAGCCATCGCCATGGTTGGAGGTTTCCCCGTAGTATGGATTGTGAGCCTGTTTACAAAGAAACTTCCTAAGCAGACGGTAGACACCATCTTCGAGTGCTACAAGTAAAACAGCACACAAATATCAAGTAGGAGGTGAACACTTTCCAGAGAGGTGTTCACCTCTTTTCGTTTTCACTTGTCTTCCCACGCCACCGCGCAAGCGGGTCCGTATACAGCAAGCCCTTGTTTTGTATGATACTAATGTGTGTCTAGTGTCATACTAAAAGTACTATAGTGTCATACTAAAGGCGCTATAGTGTCATACTAAAGGTACTATAGTGTCATACTAAAGGTACTATAGTGTCATACTAAAGGCACTATAGTGTCATACTATTGGAGAGTGGCAGTTCTCATGTTTGAAAACGCAAGGCGAAAAAACAGAGGCCTCGCCTTTGTCGTAGCCACGGAAGGGTGCACGGCATTAGCACACGTTACATGACGAACATGTCGGGTGAACCAATAAAAAGCCCCTGGTTAACTGTGCTAACCAGGGGCTTTTACTATGTGAGAGCCTTACGTAAGCTCGGTTCTTCTCCCAAGACCTTGACTTCGTCGAGCTCGTTCACGTTCGGAAGAAACCGAGCAAGCTCGGTTCTCCTCTTACTTAATCACGACCTTTTTACCACCGACGAGGTAGACGCCACGCGACAGACCTTTGAGGGTAGTGGCACCCTTCTTCACCAAAACGCCAGTAGTGGTGTAGATATCAACAGACTGGCCTTTTGCGAAGACTGCCATGATTCCACTGGGAATCTTCACCTCCAATTCGCCATTGGTGTATTCTAACACGTAGTTCTCGGCCAGGCCACCGCTCACGGTGATGGCATATTTGCCTGCTTTCGCATCCTTTCCAGCCTCTGTAGTGGCAGTAGGTTTAACCAGGAGCACGCTCTCATTTTCGCCGTTCTTCCATCCCTCATAAGTGATGGCGAACTGTGGATTGTCTTCACCCTCCTCGCGCTCGTAATTGCCTACCGAGACTTTCAACGTGGCAGGAGTGATGGTGAGTTTACCATTGGTAAAGCGTGTCTTATAGTTGGTAAGCGTTCCTTTTGCAACGACAATGTCATAGGTTCCAACCGGAGAAGTTGCCGTAGCCACGCACGTGACTTCTGGTGTACCTTCGGCATCGGCACCGGAAACGTTATACTTGAATTCGGGATTGGCCTCACCATACTCACGAGTAAAGCTCTCTGCTACGACAACCAACTCGTCAGCCTCACCGACAATCAGTTTACCGTTGACATAATTGATGCTGTAGTTTGCAGACTCTGCGCCTGACACCACCACGTCGTATTCACCAGGTTCGCTGTCCTTATCGGCAGCACAAGTCACCGTTGGCTTCACGGTCAGCACATCGGCAGTCTCATTGAGTTTGAAGCCGCTGTAGGTCAGACCCTGTGTGAAGTCAGGATTCTCCTCACCCTGCTTACGGGTGAAGTTGCCAGCAGTAATGGTAAGCGGAGCTGGCAGGATAGTGAGCACACCGTCAACATAGGTATCCTTTTTGTTAGTGACTCCACCCTTACTGATCTTAATCGCATATTGTCCAGGAGCAGACGTTGCAGTAGCTTCGCAGGTAATAGCCGGCTCGCCTTTGAGCTCAGCACCCTTGGAAGTATAGGTAAACTTAGGGTTAGCATCGCCATAATAACGCTCAAAGCTGGTGGCCGTGACCGTAACCGGGTCTACCGGCTTGGCCGGGTCAATATAGAGGAACACCTCGTCGCCACGGACAATCTCATAGTTCTTTGCATCACCGCCAATCATCCTGACACGGCAACGGGTACCGACATCACTTGTGTTACCCTGAACTGTCACCTTGACCGGCTCAATAAGCACACTCTCGTCCTCACCGTTCTTGAATCCTGTATAAACGAGCTTGAATTCAGGAAGATCATCACCGGCGTTCATTCTGTAGACCGACTCGCTGAAGTTCACTCTCAACGGAGCCTTCTGGACAGTAAGCATTCCCGGCTGAGAGTAATCTATACCGGCGTCTGCAGAAGAAACTTTCGTAATATAAATAGGATATGATCCTACTTCAGAAGTCTTGTCGGCAGAACAGGAGTAAAGGGGTTCAGCCTTCAGAATGCCTTCGGGAGTATACGTAAAGGGAGGATTGTCATCACCATATTCACGTATTATGTTCGCAGGACGTACGCTGGGGGGCAGAAGCTCCAATGTTCCCTGCTCATAAACCAGTTCATAGTTCTTTGCCTCGCCACCAGAAACGACAATAGGATACTTACCAACCTTCTCCTGTAAAGAGGGGCAGCTGGCCACAGGCTTTGTGATAAGCACATCCTCTGTATCACCGTTCTTGAATCCATAGTAGTTCAGACGGAATTCAGGGTTAGGAAAGCCTACCATACGCGTTTCATCATAGGGAACCACCGTCAATGGAGCCTTAGTGACAGTCAGCATACCCTTGTTCACAGTTACCGTACTATTTGCAATGCTGGAAGACTTCAACCAGATCTCATACTCACTGGTACCTGTTCCTACAGGAGTGGTTGATGTAGCGTTACACATAAAGACAGGCGTTCCTTTTAAAGCTCCAGCAGGTGAAACAGTATAAGTGAAGTCGGGATTGGGATCTCCATACACGCGTGAGGCATTATTGATGGTAATGGTCACAGGCACATCGCTGTTCCATTCCTCCTCTGTCATAATGGTCAACTCCTCAGGATAACCCTTCGGCACCATCAGGAAAGCCTCATTGCGGTTCACATAGTTCAGATTCCTTGCAGTAACAAAGGCCTTCTTTCCGTCTTTGCCCTTTCCAAGAACGCGCATGGTTGAGGGGTCGTAGCTCTGTGTACGGGCAAGATACACTCCTCTAAGCAGATTTTTGCTGACAGTAGTATTGGTTGTCAATTTAAGATCCAGTCTGTTATCGTATGACGAGGATGTAGCACACTTGATGATAACAGGAGTTCCAGGAGGAACAGCACCTTGAATCTTGGAAACCACGGCAACACCTTCGCTATGGACAGATGTGACTGCATAAACCTCTACATTCTTAGGATTACCTTCAAAACCGAAGCTCGCCATCAGCGATGTCCAGTACTCACCATCATACTGTTGGGGTAACAGGCCAAAATAATTACTACTACTAACACTTACGGGTTTGATGGCCCACACGCCATTGCCGGTGTTCGATGTTGTCAGATAACCTTCTGGTAGATTTGGACTGCCATTATCATAAAGAGTCTTTGTTACAGAAGCTCCCGATGCGCTCATGGTACCAGAACAAATATAACCACCATTTGTAGGGGTGACAACCAAAGGTATTCCCATCAAGCTGTAAGAATCAATACCTTGGCTCTGAAGGTCATAGCCTCCACTGACTTTAGAAATATAGACGATAGAGCCGGGATCTTTCACCACATCATTCTCGAAATCCTTCTTGGAAATCATAGCCTGACTCAAATTAACATCCATTCCGTCTGCAGTCTTGAAAGCTTCCTTGGTAATGAACGTAAGGTAACGGCCCGTGCCATTGTTCTGTACACGATAAAAACCGTTACCGCCCAACTGAGCAAGTGCTGTATTAGCTACGCACCATGCAAACAGTAGAAAGACAAGTTTTCTCATAAATAATTATTCCTATTTGTTACTATTATTAAAGGCCGAATCTGCACAAAATGGTCGTAAAAGACAATGCATATTCTACATTTTGATGGCAAAGATACTAATTTTATGTGAAATGTGAATCATGTATTATGTTTTTTTTTGTATCTTTGCAAAATAATTGAGAATAAGCAATTCTGTGAAACGGAAAACGACAATGATAAAACGCATACGAATCAGCAGAGCGATAGCCTTGCTGATGACCATTCAGCTGCCATTGGCAGCAGCCTCGGCGCAGACCCTTTATGAACTGTCAGTACAGGCCTCAGCAGCAAGTGGTGACCATACACCCTTGTGGCTGAATGCCAACAAATACGGGCTCAGTTCCCTGGACAAGACGAACGGCTATGTAAGAGCTGGAATATTTCATCCCCTTGCGGGCGACTCAGAGAAAAAAGTGGAGTTTGGCTATGGTGCAGACGTGGCTGTGGCAGCAGGCTACATCAATACGGTGGTGGTGCAACAGGCGTTTGCCGAAGCCAGATGGCTGAAAGGAACTCTGACCATCGGCAGTAAGGAGCAACCCATGGAACTGAAAAGCCAAGAGCTGAGTACGGGTAGCCAGACCTTGGGTGTGAATGCACGACCCGTTCCACAGGTACGTTTAGCCCTGCCCGAATACTGGCAAGTACCCTTTACCGCAGGATGGCTGCACCTGAAAGGCCACATAGCCTATGGCATCACCACCGATGACGGCTGGCAGGAGGACTTCACCAACAAGCAAACCCGATACACGGAACATGCTTTGCTCCACACTAAGGCTGGTTATATAAAAATAGGTAAGGAAGGAAAGCCCTTAAGCTTGGAAGGAGGATTGGAGATGGCCTGCCAGTTTGGTGGCAAGTCGTACGTCTTTGAGGAAGACGGGTTGCACCACTATGACAATGGAAGTGGCCCCAAAGCCTTCCTACATGCATTTGTTCCTGGCGGTTCAGACAAAACCGACGGCTCATACCACAACGAGGAGGGTAATCACTTAGGCAGTTGGCTGTTGCGCATCAACTATGACCGCGAGGCGTGGGGCGTGAGCGTCTATGCCGACCATTTCTTCGAAGACCACTCCATGATGTTCCATCTGGGCAGCGAAGGCTACGGACAAGGAGAAGAATGGAACGTACGGAAGGAGCACCGCTTTTTTCTCTATAATCTGAAGGACATTCTCCTCGGCGTAGAACTACGGCTGAAAGACGTACAATGGCTACAAAAAGCCGTGGTGGAATATATGCACACGAAATACCAGAGCGGTCCCGTGTACCACGACCATACAAAGAACATCAGCAACCAAATCAGCGGTATAGACAATTACTATAACCACAACCTATTCACGGGTTGGCAGCACTGGGGGCAGGTGATGGGTAATCCACTCTACACCTCACCCCTCTACAACGAAGATGGACACGTCCGTGTGGAAAACAACCGTTTCGTAGCCTGGCACTTAGGTCTGCAAGGCTCTCCCCTACCCCGCCTCAGCTATCGACTGCTTGCCACTTGGCAACGTGGCTACGGCACTTACTATCAGCTCTTTGCCAACCCAGAAGAGAATACCAGCCTGCTGGCTGAGGCTTGCTTTAAGTGGCCAAAGGGTGGATGGAGTGCAAAGTTAGGCCTGGGCATGGACTCAGGGAAAATCTACGGCAACAACTACGGTCTGCAAGTGACAGTAATGCGACACTTCGTGTCTAAATGACAAATGACAAATGATAAATGATGATAATTGATAATCGGCTGCGCCGTCTAAAAACAAAAAAGGAACGCATGAAAGTATTGAATAAAATTAAAGCATGGAGTGGAAAAGGATGGATGATAGTATCATTTATCATTTATCATTTATCATTTAGCCCCGTAGGGGCGCTGTTGTCCTGCGATTTAGAAACCTCCGACAATGGGAAGTTGGACGGGCTGTGGCAACTGACCACCATCGACACACTGAACACTGGTGGCAAGGCTGATGTCAGGCAGAACAGTATCAGCTGGGCGTTTCAAGGAAAGTTGTTAGAAGTGAGAAACGTCAACGAGATGCGCGACGTTATCTATCGTTTCAACCACACGGAAGGGAGCCTGAAGCTCTCCGATCCTTACATCTCCGAACGTGAAGAAGGTGATATCAAGCTGGATAATACTGAGCGGTTGCGCATCTATGGCATCAGCCAGTTAGAACCCAACTATCGCATACTTCAATTGGAAAAGAACCGGATGTGCTTGGAAGATGGCACATTGAGACTCTCTTTCCGAAAGTACTAATGAAGAAGAAGGTAGAATATCAGAACTTCTTACCAAAGGCGATGTTGGTAAACGTCAGGAACAAAATCTTGATGTCAAGCCACCACGAGCGGTTCTCTAAATAATAGAGATCCAGCTCTAAGCGCTTCAGCATCTTCTCCAACGTGTCCGTATAGCCATTGTAGAGTGTAGCGTAAGAAGTGACACCAGGACGTACCTGATAAAGATAGACGTAACGCGGGTCACGCTCCATAATCTGGTCTATGTAGAACTTGCGCTCAGGACGCGGACCGATAAAAGCCATGTCGCCCGTCACCACATTCCACAGCTGCGGCAACTCGTCCAAATGATGGTCGCGAAGGAACTTTCCCACCTTCGTCATACGCGTATCCCTCTCATGCTGATACAAAGCAGGGCCATCTTTCTCTGCATCAAGCTTCATGCTGCGGAACTTATAAATATAGAAAGGACGGCCGAAACGCCCGATGCGCTCCTGCTTGAAAATGGCGGGCCCTCCGTCCTCGCGTTTCACAGCCCTATAGCATATATACATGACTGGCGAGAACAGAACCAGACAGATTAATGCCACGAACAAATCGAAGAGCCGCTTTACATTGCGCTCAAATTCGTTCATTCCGTCTAAAACATATCCGTCTTTAAAAGTAGTCATGTATCAATAAGCTTTATCTTTAGGTGTTTTTACATAAAATAAACGGCTAATACTTGATTTTATTGCATCATCCACAAAAAAGAATTAAAATATTTCAGTATGTGGGAATTATTTTCTACCTTTGCGGCCTGAAAAAGCAATAAGAAGGCATGAGAGTACTACAGTTAGGCAAGTTCTATCCCATTAGAGGAGGCGTTGAGAAGGTGATGTACGACCTGCTCAACGGACTCGCCCAGCACGAAGTGGACTGCGATATGCTCTGTGCCCACGGCGAAAAGGGTAGCCGTGAAGTCAACCTATCCCCACACAGCCGCGTCATCTGCACCCGCACGCTTTTCAAGAAATACGCCACGATGATTTCACCGCAGATGATACTAACCTTACGCCGCATTGCCCCTACCTACGACATCATCCACGTCCATCACCCTGATCCCATGGCCGCAATGGCTCTCTGGTGTTCTGGCTACAAAGGACACGTGGTTCTCCACTGGCACAGTGACATACTCAAACAGAAGCACCTGCTACGCCTCTACGCTCCCTTACAGCAATGGCTTATCCGCCGTGCCGACACCATTATCGGCACCACACAGTGCTACATAGACCATTCCCCCCTTCTTCAGCCTCATTTAGAGAAGTGTACCGTCCTGCCTATAGGTATTGACCCCATCGCACCTGACCCAATTGGAGCTGAGCGTTTGCGCAACCGATATGGGGGTAGGAAGATTATCTTCTCCTTAGGTCGGCTCGTACACTATAAGGGCTACCGCTACCTTATAGAAGCTGCCACCCACCTGCCTGATAACTACGTGGTACTCATTGGTGGCAGTGGCAACTTGATGCAGGAACTACAGCAGCAAATTGCTGATAGCCATTTAGAAGAGAAAGTTTACCTCATAGGGCGCATACACGATGAAGAACTTGCTGCCTACTACACCGCTTGCGACCTCTACTGCCTCAGTTCTCGGCAGAAGACCGAGGCCTTCGCCATTGTTCAGATAGAAGCCATGTCGTGTGGCAAACCCGTTGTCTCAACCAAGATTCCTGGTTCCGGCGTCTCTTGGGTAAATGCTGACGGTGTATCGGGATTAGTTGTCAACATTGAAGACGGTGCAGCATTGGCATCTGCCATACGCCGCATTATGGACAATCCAGAACTATATCATCAACTTTCTGAAGGTGCACATAACCGCTACAAGCAGCTCTTCACCAAAGAAAAGATGGTTGACCGTTGCTTAGAAATATACGATAAACTTCTGAAAAGTTAGACTCGTCATACGCACTGTCTGATGACTTGCACAAAGGCGAATGCAGACTGCTCCATAGAGAAGCGCTTGACATTTTCCATTCCATTCTTTCTTAATTGTTCCATATAGTCCTGCCCCTCATTCAGGAACTGACTGATGGTTTCATACATACCATTCACAAGACGAGGGTCGAAATAGACTGCTGCGTCACCACATACCTCCCGAAGCACAGGTATGTCAGAAGCCAAGACGGGACAGCCACAAGCCATCGCTTCAAGCGGAGGCAGTCCGAAACCCTCATAGAGGGAAGGGAAAATAAAACAGCGGGCTTGGCTATACAGACGTACCAGTTCCTCATCACTGACTCTGCCCAAATACTTGACATTGCAGGATTTGTCCAGCGAGCCAGTCTGTTCTCCGAACACCCGACTGTGACTACCTACAATATAAAGCTTCAAGCCTTCAATACCCTTATACGCCTCTATCAGCCTCCTGAAGTTCTTGCGGGGGTCGATGGATGACACTGTCAGCGCATAGCGGGATTCCGATGCCCCGGACATCGGATGGAAAAGATCTGTATCCACGGCATTGTAGACCACGCTTACACGAGACGCCTTTACAGAAGGATAGAAGCGGAGAATCTCATTCTTGGAAAACTCACTCACTGTAATGATATGGCGTGAAGTCCGGACAGCAAGTGGTGTCATAACCCGGTAGAAACGATAGTAGGAACGTGAGAACCATGAGGGATTCTCAAGGAAGGACAAATCGTGAATAGTCGTTATTTTCTGTCGTATCAGGATTGTTCCAAGTCCAGTGAGGTTGATTAACAGATAATTTCTCTTGCCAATGAAGAAAAATGGAAGTATGATTTGCTCCCAGAGATGGGAATGTCCAATGCCAAAGTGGACTATTTGGAACATACTGATGTTGTAATCACTATGTACATTACAGGAAGGGCACACTATTACAAACGGTTGTTCCAAACCAGCCATTGCTTTGCAGATATTATATGCAAAGCGGTTAACCCCCCTCATAGGTTGGGTAAGGAATCTTCCGTTAATGTAGATGGTACGCATGAAGAATCAATGAATATGCAGCTTGAACTTATTATAATAATAGGTGATAATAGAGCCATAGCCAGCGCTGCGTAGCATACGGTACTGACGGAAGTTAAGCCGCAGCATTTCGAAAAAATGGCGTAGGCGATAGCCTATAGTAAAACGCGAACCGTCGACAGCACCAATGGTGTTTCCACCGTGGTTGCGATATTCTAACAGAGCCTCGGGCATGGCAAAAACCACCCCACCAGCTGCAAAAGTACAGGTGGTGACCCATCCATCATGCATCAGTGCATGCCTCCACGGACGGGCGAGCGAAACTTGGCGAGCCAGACGATTAAAAAGCATGGCACAGCCAAGTGTGATGTTAATGACACAATGGCTAAAGTCAGTAACCTGCTCTGGATAGATGTGACCATACTGACGGTAAGACGGATGGAGCAGCCGGAGTTCTCCATCAACGACACGAACATCACTGTGGACTATAACAGGCTTATCCGGGTGTAGTTTTTCCTGCTCCTTGACAGCAAGAAGTGATTTCTCCACCTTGGTAGGGTGCCACACGTCATCCTGATCGGAAAACATGTAATAATCTGCCTCCACATACTCCAGCAGACTCATAAAGTTCTGAAGAGCACCGCCTTGTGAGGGGTAGTCAAGAAGGGTGACTTGGTCGGGGTACCGCTCAACATAGCCTGAAAGTATGCCAATGGTGTCATCAGTTGAGCCATCGTCATGTACGTAGAGATGCCACTGATGGCTGGACTGCCCCAGGAATGAGTCAATCTGCTCACGGAGGTACTTTTCTCCATTATAGGTGGCCATGAGTATGGCTATTGGTTGGGGATTGTGTATTACTGATTCCATATTCCTTTTGCCTGACCTTTAATGAGTTTTCTAAATTGAATCTTATTGACGATGAGTCCTGGAAGGTTTACAAAACACATAACGGCTATAAACCAGATGATGCTTCCTGTCCAACGCACAACGATGTAAGCCAGCGGGATAAACAGAATTGCCGCTGTAACAGAAAAGATGAGCTGTAAGCGAAGCTTGCCAATGCCATTGATGAAATAGCTATAGCGCATACTGTAAATAAGAATGAAAATATAGATAGCTACTGTTATACTCATGCAGATGTCAATGGTGATGCCCTGGCCTATCCAGACGGAATAGACGAAGTTAGAGAGAAGGATCATGACTATCATGCTGACGAAGATGCCGACTGTCATGAGACGAAGCTTCCGGGTCGCACGGTGTATCCACTGCAAGTCACCACGTTCATAGGCATCAGTGGTGGCATTCCAAAAAGGCATACAGATAACAGTAAAAGCCACAAGCATTATACTGAAATAGCGATAGGCAATCTGATAAGGCGTAACCATTGAGGGGGTGAAAAGCTTGGATATGAGAATGTTGGAGGTCATAAATAGCACAACTCCAGAAATCTGCAAGACAAAGAACTGCACACCCATGCTAATAACTTCCCTTGCCTCGCGCAGATTGACAAGACTGATGGCAGGCCGCAGACGAGGGAACCGGAAGAAGAATGTGTAAGGATAGGCCAACAGGTAGACCAACAGAGGAGAAAGGGTATTGACCATAGCAATATGGAGCAGCGAGTGACTGCCACTCTTGTAGACAATGAATGTACCAATAAACATCAGTGTCTGGCCCGTTGCTATGAGCATGTTACTGACAGCGGGTAGCTGCAAACCCATGTAAATATTGCCAATAAGTTTAAAGATAAAAGTGGTACATACGAAGAATACGGTAACCATCAATATTCGGTCTAAGTCGTTAACCATTTCCAACTCCACATTGAGCAAATGGTAGGTGTCGGTAGTGATGATGAGCACGAACAGAAGTAACATAACTGGAATGATGATGAGGACAAGCATGGCAAAGGTAGAGCTGATGAGCGACCTGGCACGCTGTTCCTCGCCACGCGCCAGATAGATGGCCAGTTTGTTTCGCAAGCCATTTCCTAAGCCTATATCAAAGTTGTCTATCCAAAGCATAACGCTACTAATGGTCAGCCATACACCATTGTTGTACTCCCCCAGACAACGCAAGGTAACAGGAACGGTAAGGAAGACAATGATAGCCGACCAGCCTTTGGCAAGGACAGAGGCTATGATGTTCTTCTGAAGAAGTGAAGAACGCTGCTGGCTGGTGGTATGTGCTGTACTCATGGTCTGTCAGGATTAAATTGGAATCTGAACTTTTGTTGCGTCATCAACACAACAAAAAACGTAAACTGGATGACGAACACCATACTAAGGAATATATTCTCTTGATAGAACTGTAGTACCAAGGCGTAGACTGCATAGGTGTAGAGACAGCTACCAATGGAGTTGCCGTTCCTAAAAAGCCGATAGAGCCAACCACTGACAACACCATATATACCAGCAAAGAAGGCCACGCCCTTATAGCCAAAATCCTGATAGAACGGTTGGAAGATAGTATAGACGTTTGTTGGAATGGGTACCCATGCGAACTCCTGTAACTTTTCCTTCACCACAATTCCTTCAAACCCAAATCGATCAAGGAACAAGTAGATGGTCTCAAAAGTATTAGTGCCGAACTGAGGGATAACTTCTCGTGTCAATTGGCAAAAGGCTACAGGCGGTGAAAGGACATACATGGTAAAGAAATCGAGGAATGTTTCTTCTTTTTGATAATCGCTGTCTTCCTCAGCACGACCCAAGTTAAAGAGGTAGAAGAATCCCACGAGAATGATGCTAAACACAAGGATGGAACTTAGTTTAATGACTCCCTTCTCATAAAGCACAAATACGGTACTGACAAATACAAAGAAGATGGAACCTTTCTCCATGATAGCCAGCGAATTGAGCAAGCAGGCAATACCAACGGTAATGACTTGCCAAGTAGGAACCCTGGGATGAGCCCATAGTGCCACGACAAAAAGTGACTGGGTAATAACCATGGAGTAGCCCAAAACCCCCTGACCTTCACCGTATAGAGCCAGCGTGCGAATATTGTTCATCAGGTCATCGGTACCAAACATCATGACTATCTGCAGAATGCGATACACATAGAGCGGCGTCATGACAATAGCAAGGACAAAGAAAAAGCGGAATAATGACAGGCTGAACGGAATGCTTGAATTCGTATTGTCGACATTTCCTGAGCTTGGAACAAGATGATATGTGGCCAATGAACAGAAAGTGAAAATTGTAATCCAAAGAATGAGACAGTAGTAAAACTGTCCAGTAATGGGGTTCAGACTTGTGTCCAACAGATAGTAGAGTCCCAAAATGAGGCCCCAAATCAGAATGGTGATAGACCAAGGAGCAAACAAGCCAGATATATGAGTGGCGATAAAGGAACGGTTAGAAGTGCACCCAAGTCTGACACCATAGGTCAGAAGCAAAGCAATGATGATAAAACTGAGCAGATAGCCTATAAGGTGGGGACTGGACGAAGAGGGGACAGTATTGTTCTCTACGACAGCAAAGGACAAATACGACCTTTGCTTCAGAGCCTCCTGACGGACGCATTGTTTAATGGCCTCATCATATCGCTGATAGGCATTGTTCGACTTTTGAGCCAGTGCTTGCTCCTCCTGTTCCAACGTCTTGGTAGAAATCTTATTATGTGCATCAATGAATTCGTCATAAGCATCCCTTGCTTTCTGATAGTCTGCTTTGGCCGAATCCCTCTCGGCCAGGGCATTTCTTAACAACATCTCAGCCATATAGTGACGGTTGTGAGTCACCACCTGCTGCAATTGGGCAGTTACGCTATCCAGCATCTGCGAGGCCACTAATGGGTCTCGGTCACTAAAGCGGATTGTAAGCGTTGCCTGCACCGTGTTGTAATGATAAACAATGTTGTCCTGGATAGTCTCTATCGTATCCTTCTTTCCCAGATACTCACCGTAGGTCATCTGTTTCCCAGGCACCTGTTTGTGGGCGATGGATCGAGCGAAATCCTCAGTATACAACACCTTACAGTAAACCTCCATGTCATTCATGCCGGTATTAGCACCTCCCATAGCCTCCTTCATTCGCGCCGTGATGCTGTTCATACCGATAGCCAGGTCTACCTCCTTGTACTCATCGCTCACCTTCGTCACGGCGGAATATTCCTTAGGCACACACAGCCACACTACTACGGCAAGGAGTGTGGCTATGACGGTTGCGATAATATAAGGATGTCTTTTCAATACAACAGGATAAAAAGGATTCTATAGATTGACAAACTTCTTGCGGTTCTTCCACGCCAGCATGCCTGCTCTGAGCATGAAGCCTAGGAACATCCAGATGATCAGGCTCACCACCTTCGGACGGCTGCTGTGCTTGATGGGCACGGTGGCTTCCTGCACAATGGTGAAGGCAGGCGTGCGTTCCTGTACCTTGGCCTTGGCCAGCTGCAACTGTTCCACCACCTGCTGATAGATCGTGTACTTCAGCTGCATATCGTTCTCCAGGTCATCGATGTTCGACTGTACCGACTGCAGCACGGTCTTGCTATAGGCATCACAGTATGCAGCATATTTCTTGCGGGCTATATCATATTTCTTACGTGCTTCCTCAAAGAGCTGCTCCATGTATTCCAGGTCTACACGCGCCTTCTTCGTGCGATAGTCGGTGATGGCGTGCTGCAGATGAACCTGCACGGAGTCGGCCATGGTGGCGGCAATCAGCGGGTCTTGGTCTTCCACCACGATGGTGATGACGTTGGTCTTCTTGTCCACCGAACAGTCTATGCTCTTGCGGATGTTCTTGGCTATTCCGTCTTCCTTCTTCGTCAGACAGAAGGGGTCGGGCTTATGGCCGGGGCCGGGCTGCGGATCGTTCGACAGCTTTTCCTTCAGCTGTGTAAGCCAAGCCATGGGATATTCGTCAATAGCCAGCCGCTGGTGCTTCTCCAGGTATTCATAGTACGAATACTGCTCACCGGTCTTCTGTTTCTTCACCTTCACTGGAAACAGCCCCACCACGAAGCCCGTGGACTTCATGAGGTCGGGATAAATCTCCGGATAGAGTGCATCGCCCGTCTGGCCTATCTTCATGTTCATGCCCACCATCGAGGCCAGCGACGAGAGGCTGCCCGAGAAACCTGCGCCCGACTCTTCGGGAGCCAGCATGACAGTAGACTTGTAGACCTTGGGTGTACCGAAGGCCAGCACTAAGCCTATCACACCGGCCACGCAGCTATAGATGCATACCTTGCGGCGGTCAGCCCATAGCATCCTGACCACCTCGGCTATATTGATATTGATTATTTTATCATTTTCCATTGATCATCTCTCATTTAGGGTGAAGCCCGTTTTCCTCACTTGATCAGATTGGCTATCGTAGCTATCATTGTGGCAATAGAGGCTGTACTGGTGCCAATGCTGAGCCATTCAGTCAGTCCGAGTCCATGACGCCTTGCCTTCGTGGGCACCACGATCTGGCAGCCTGGGGCGGGCTTGTGTTTGCGGTCGGCCTTGGCCACCATGCCGTTCATGTAGATGATAATGGTGCGGCTCTTCTTGCCCGATGAAGTGACGCCACCCGCCAGGTCCAGATAATAGTTGGCATCCTTGCCTTTCATGAAACGTACGGTATTGGGATAGAGCACCTCACCGTTGATACTTACCGTACTGACGTAGCGGGGTACGACTATACGGTCGCCCTCTCGCAGTATAGGGTCATCGTCGCTGCCGGGGTTCTCAAGTGCCTTGTCCAGCTCGATAGCCACGGGGAAGGTGGTCAGCGTAAGCAGCTTCTTCACGTCTATGGAGTCGTTGCCCGAATTGCGCTGAGCCGTCCGGAGCATGGTCTCCATCATGTCGCGCTCCTCCTGTGTCATCTGTCGCAGCAACTTGGCACCTTCCGGATAGGCCCGTTTGGTCAGACCGCCTGCCTGCTTGATAATCTCGCTCAGGCGCTCACCGTTGCGCGACAGCGTATAGTTGCCCTTGAACTGCACTTCACCCTCCAAGGTCACATTCTGCTGCTCCACGTAGTTGGGACTGCGGCGCACGTATACTTCGTCGAATGGCATCAACGTGAACCGCTCGCTGTTTTCACGGATAGCGAAATCGGGTTCCAAGCTGAAGCTATAGGTAAAGGCCAGGGTATCGCCTGCCTCAGTGGCCTGAGGGTCGGCAATACGGCGCGACACATCCACCTTCACCGTCGACGCGGCATCGGTCAGTCCACCGGCCTGCAGCACCAAGTCTTCTATGGTCTCGTTGGAAGCGTATTTATACACACCGGGATAGGCCACCTCGCCATGCACGGTGATGGTCTGGTTTTCTATCAGTTCTTCGTGGCTGGCTATATAGAGCACGTCCTCACTCTGCAGGGTCACGTCCGGAGCTGTTCCTTCCAGTATGCTCTTCACGTCTATGCTCGTCACCTCCAGCGAGCGGTCCTTCTTGCGGCGGTGCATCACGGCATGCTGGCCAATGGCGTTCTCCTCCAGTCCGCCGGCAGCCTCAACCAGTGACTTCACCGTCGACAGGCTTCCACCCACGTGGTACATGCCCGGACGGAACACGCCGCCTTTTATCTCCACGGTGTTATGATAGCGTGTCAGCGTAGAGTCCACACTCACGGAGTCCTCGTCCATCAGACGGAAGTCGTTCAGGTCAAACTCACCCACGCTGAACGCCGAGTACATGGGTCCAGCCTTGCGGTGTACGCTGATGGCCTTCGTATAGGCATCGCCCGTAAATCCGCCGGCATACTTCAGCAGCGTGGCGGCGCTCTCGCTTTTCTTCATTTCATAGTACATGGGGCGCTTCACCTTACCTGTCACACATACCAGCGACTCATAAGGTCCCACGGTCACCATATCATTGTCCTGCAGCCTCACGTCCCCTGTCAGTCTGCCGTTCAGCAGGAAGTCATACACGTCGACGCTCGACAGCAGCCGCCCGTTTCTGTAGACCTTCACACTACGCAGCGTACCGATGTCGTTGGGACCACCCGCCATATAAAGCGCATTGAACACGGTGGAGAATGCCGACATGGCGTATGTTCCCGGCTGCTTCACCTCACCCACGATGTTCACCGTGATGGTGCGTGTCTGTCCCACGCTCAGCGCTATCTTCGAGTCCTGGAAACGCGGCCCCAGGGTGCTGCGCAGCCGCTGGCGTGCCTGGCTCACGGTGAGTCCTCCCAACTGTATCACGCCTACGTCCTCCACAACGATGGTTCCGTCGGGCGATATGGTCTCACTCACACTCTCCTGCGAGGCGCCCCAGATGTCAATATTCACCACGTCGCCAGGTCCCAGCACATAGTTCTGCGGCGTGGCCAGGTTCATATTGCTCTCAAATGTCATGTCCTTGCGGTTGAAGATGTCGTGACCGAATATCTTCCTTCCCTTGTCCTTCTCCTCGTCCAGGAAGTACTTCAGCGAGTCGGGCATCATGAAGTCCATGGCTTCGTCCATCTCCACAAACTCCTCGTCTTCATCGTCATAGGTATTCCGCTTCGTCTTCTTGCGCATATCCTTTGTCCGGTACTGCGACGAGTACTTCTTCTCCATCTCCTTTTCCTTGTCCTTACGTTCGCCGTTGGCCTCACGCATACGTGTCTTCACCTCCCGCGAACCGGCGGTAATGTCCTCGGCTCCCAGGGCACCGTTCTTCATCTGCTTCTGGTACTTCTTGTAGATACGTTGTATCTGGTCAACCTTCACGCCGCGCTGCATCAGCTGCTGCACAATCTTCTGGCGGGGCACACCCTGGGCGTTCTGTTCCACGACAAAGTCTATAATCTGGTTGTCGGTCATACCCGACTGTGCCCATCCTGCCGAAACCGACAGGAAAAGGCACAAGGCTATTGCAAGTCTTTTCATATTTAGATGTGAAAAGTGATCATTTTTCATTTACCATGTAGAAACCCAAGAGTTCCGGGTTTCGCTATAATAATAACTACGTTTTCTTACATTTATTGTGCAGGGCTCTCAAAAACATGTTTTCCGCCGTTGACATTCACCCGCCGCCCATCGGGCAGACAGACCTCGGCGTCAGACTCCCGGGGTACGTCCACGGCGACTGTCCACAGGCCTTTCGACGGGTCTCGCGTCCAGTGGCACGACACTTTTCCCCGAGGCGTCTGGAGCGATGTCCTTGCCCACGTCACGTCACCGGCCATCTGCGGGGCAAACACCACATGGCGCCAGGCATGGTCTGAAGGACAGATGCCGCCCAGTCCGCCGTAGAGCCACTCCATCAGGTGTCCCAGCATCAAGTGGTTGTTCGACACCGTATTGTAGGCCTGCCAGCTCTCGGTCAAAGCCGTCGCGCCTTGTTTCAGCTGATAGGCATATCCAGGCACGGAGTCGTTATGGTTCATCAGGTAGACGATGTCGCTGCGTCCGTTCTGCTGCAGCGCCTGTACCACATAGCGGAAACCCACGTCGCCCGCTGTCAGGGCATAGCCGCACTGCTCAATGTCGCGTACCAGGGCATCGAGTGCCGGCTGGCGCGTGCTGTCGGTGACAAGATCCATGTAGAGTGCCATTGCCAATGCTGTCTGACTACCGTTCTCGTAGACGTGGTCGTCGCCTGTGGCAAAGCGCCTGTTGAAAGCCTGTTTCACATCGCCGACAGTCTTCCCAAACCGGGCGGCATCAGCATCATGACCCAAGTGGCGGGCTATCTGCTGCATGGTGGTCAGCTCATAGTAGTACATCGCCGTGGCCGAGAGTGCCACGCTGGTGAGCTGGGCAAAGCCCGGCGCCTTGGGCCCCAGGTCGTACCAGTCGCCCAGTCCGTAGTCGAGGATTCCGTCCTGGGCACGCGACTCCAGATAGCCGATGTAGCGTTTCATCGCATCATAGTGCTTGCGCAGGGCAGAGTCATCGCCATACCATTGGCAGGTGTACCAGGGGCAGAGGATGAACGAGGCGCCCCACTCCGGTGTGTCCTCAAAGCCGCTGCCTTTGTCAAACAGCGTGTATTCCGGGGCTATGGTGGGAATGGCGCCGTCTTCATGCTGCGAGGCTGCCAGGTCATCGGCTATCTTGTTCATCAGCGCACACATGTCGTAGCGGTACATCATCGACAGAGCCATCAGGTGGTTCTGCTCCTGCCAACCCAGCTTCTCGCGTGTGGGGCAGTCGGTGGTGATGCTCACCAGGTTGCTGCGTATGGCCCAGTCAATGAGGGTGTGTATCCTGTTGAAGAGGGTGTCCGAACACTCGAACGACCCTACCTCTTTTGCATCGGTGGTGGTATGAAGCCCTGTCAGCTCCAGCAGTTCCACGCCCTCGTCGGCCTTCACTTCCACATAGCGGAAACCCGTATACGAGAACTGCGGCTGCCATGTCTCACCGTTCCGGTCGCCGCTCAGGGTGTATTTCCACTCATAGTTGGGCAAGCTCTTCTGGTAGACCTTCCCGTCCTTCAGCACCTCTGCCGGGCGCAGGCTGATGCTCTTGCCACGCTGACCGCGCACCTTCAGCCGCACAATGCCCGAGCAGTTCTGCCGTGTGTCATAGAGGCTGTCGTTCAGCTGTACCGCCGGGAGCTCGCGGCTCACCCTGACGAAAGTGCCGGGCTGCTGTTTCACCAGCGGCACGTCCCATTGCGGCCTGGTCACCACACATTTCCTCACCATCTTGCCGTCTTCGAGACTTCGTTCATAGGCTGCATCGTGCCATTCACCTGCATAGATGCTGGCGTAGCGCACCGGACTGGGTGCAGCCTCCCACGACTCGTCGCTCACTATGGTATGCGTCTCACCATCGTCATACGCGATGTGCAGACAGAACAGCAGTTTCGGTGCTCCGCACGAGCCGCCCATCTTGTGGTAACCCTTCAGGGGAATGTCATACATGCCGCCGCCCAGCATCACCCGAATGGAAAGCACGGGCTGGGGACAGGTATGCAGAGATGCGAGGTGGCTGGTCACATCCAGCTCGTTGTAGAGCAGTTCCTTGTTGTACATCGTCCAGCCGGGACTGAGGAAATAGTCACCCACCTTCCTGTCGTCAAGAAACAACTCATACTGTCCCAAGCCGCATATATCCACCCAGGCACGCTTCACCCCGGCCTTCCTCAGCTTCACCGTCTTCGTCAGCACGGGCAACTCGTAGGTCTTCAGCGAGCGACCTTTTTCCGAACTGGCTTTCAACAGGTGCACGTGTGGGAAGAGGATGGTCGAGTCTGCCTCCATCGCAATCCACTTCGCACCGGCAAAGTCCTGAGCCTGCAAGGCTGTCGCAACACACAGCAACAGGACTGTCAACAAACGTGTCTTCATACGGGGAAAGTCTTTATTTGGTATTGACAACAATGCTTCCGGTCTTCAGCCCGGCACTCTCGCAGCTGAGGGTGATGGCCGACGCCACTTCCGTACTCTGGACCAACACCTGAGCCAGTCCGTTGAAAGCGGGAATGGAGAACTCCTTGCAGTCCAAAACGTTCGGATGGTCCAAGCCTGCATACATCGGGTCGCCGTTGCCTACACCCAGTATGCGGCCGTCGCCCTCGATCCTGAACGTCAGCTGTGGACAGGCATTGGGCACTACACGCCCTTTCTGGTCCTGCACCTCAACCTTTATCACCGCCAGGTCACGCCCGTCGGCACAGATGCTTGAGCGGTCGGCCTTCAACACCGTCTTCGCGGCGGGCTTCGTGGTCTCTATGGTCTCTGTCATCATTCGCTTGCCGTTCTTGTAACACGTTGCCACCACCTTGCCGGGCTGGTACACGGCCTTCCACTTCAAGTGTCCGTTCCGCGGCATGGGCTGGCGGCCAAGCTTCTTGCCGTTCACCGTCAGCTCCACCTCGTCGCAGTTGCTGTACGCCCATAGCTCTATCTCTTCACCCTCATGGCCCTGCAGGTTCCAATGGGGGAACACATGCAGCACGGGCTCGTCCGTCCACCAGGCCTTCAGATACCAGGCCTCGTCTTTCCAGAATCCGCAGTAGTCCAGTATGCCGAACTCCGACTCGTGGGCAGGAAACTCCAGGGGATTGGGCTCGCCGCGATAGTCGAAGCCCGTCCAGTAGAACAGTCCTGCAGCCCATGGCCGCTCGGCATAGAACTTCCAGCCACGCTCAATGATGTTTTCATAGTTCTGCTCGTTCGTACGGTTCAGGCTGACCATGCGTCCCGGGAACTCCGGCTGTTTGAAATACCAGCCGCGTGTGCCGCAGCCCGTTGTCTCTTCCGTTCCGACGATGCGCCATGAGGGGTTCGCCTTCTTGCGGTTGTCCACATCGTTCTGTACAATATAGTTGAAGCCCACCACATCGAGACCTTTTATCAGTTCCGTACCGCCGGCATTGGCCACCGTGCTGGGACGCGTGGGGTCATAGAGACGCGTATATTCGCGCATGGCCTCGGCCAGACGGGTGCCCTGGATATTGTTCTCTATACCCCACTCCTCGTTGCCATCGCTCCACAGGATGATGCTGGGGTGGTTTCTGTCGCGTTTGATCATACGTTCCAACAGCCGCAGGTGCTCGTCGTTGATACCCATCAGGCGGTTCTCGTCAATCACCAATATTCCCTCGCGGTCACACACGTCGAGCAAGGCCGGTGTCATGGGGTTGTGCGAGGCACGGTAGGCGTTACACCCGAACTGCTTCAGCTGACGGATGCGCCAGGCCTGCAGGGCATCGGGAATGGCCGAACCCACGCCAGCATGATCCTGGTGCAGGTTCACGCCCTTCAGCTTCAGTTGCTGGCCATTCAGCAGGAATCCCCGCTCGGCATCGAACATGATTTCGCGGATGCCCGTAGTGGTTTCATAGACATCCACTACCTTGCCATCCACCTTCACCGTGGTCTCCACCTTATACAGATAGGGGTCGGTAGTGCTCCACAGATGCGGGTTCGTGAGCTTCATGACATGCTGCGTCATACGCGTCTCCTTGGCTTTCAGCGGATTCTGGTGCCCATTGGCACGGACCACCTCCTGTCCCTCGGCGTCTATGAGCCGTTGTTCCACCTCATACTGCTGTGTCTTCAGGCTGCTGTTCGTCACCTCTGTCTTAACACGCAACAACGCCACGTCGTACGGTTCCTTCAGCTCTGCATAGACAAACGTCCCGAAGGGAGCCACGCTCACCTCGGCCGACTTCTCCAGCCACACGTCGCGATAGATACCGGCACCCTCGTAGAACCAACCCTCCTCCAACGAGGCATCGGCACGTACGCAGACCAGGTTGTCCTCACCGTATTTCACATAAGGAGTGATGTCGTACACCTGAGTGGCATAGCCGCTGGGTTCCGTGCCCATGTAGAACCCGTTGAACCACACCTGTGCCGAACGGAAGACGCCATCGAAACGCAGCACCAGCCGCTTCCCCAGGTCGTTGCCATCTATCTTGAAGACCTTGCGATACCACCCCACGCTGGTCTCAGGATATTTCCACCCTACGGTCTTGTAGCCGTGCGAGTGGCTGGCCTCACGGGCATAGGGCAATGTGGTCACCCAGTCGTGAGGCACGTTCACCTCCTGCCATTTGGAGTCATCGAACTTCTGTACGTAGGGGCCTTCGTTATGTATGGAATTGGCCTTCGTCAGGTAGTTAAAGTACTCCGTGCCACACCCGAAGTCCTTCTGAGGATCGGCGGCGTGGCCAAACGCAAACTTCCAGCCCTTGTCCAGACGGACGGTCTCACGAACACTCTGAGCATTCATTCCCAAAACAGTCATGAACAATGCTAGCAGCAATAGTCTCCTTATTCTCATAGCTTAATAAAATAATGTATTAGTAGTTCTCAGCCTGCAAAGGTACGAATAAGCGAGCAAAAAGCCAAATATAATTTGAGCTTTTTCGAGCGGGAGTACCTAAGAGCAAAGCTCAAAGGTACGAATAAGCGAGCAAAAAGCCAAATATAATTTGAGCTTTTTCGAGCGGGAGTACTTTCGACCAATAAGAATCAGGAGAATCAAGGGGACAGGTTGTTTGAAGTGAATTCGGGGAATTCATTCAAAAACCTGTCCCCCTGATTCTTCCTGTCCCCATGATTCTTTCCGAATCTTGTCAACGTAGTAGTCGAGTCCGAAGATGCTTCCTGCCAGCAGGAACGCCTGGCCGACGTAGAACAACAAGCCGTTGGCCACATCGTTGATTTCAATGACTTGATAGGCAACCATCACGATGCTTGTGAGGATAAGCGCCACTGCGCAGGAGTATTGAACTTTCTTTGTGGCCAACATATTATTAGTTCATAGTTTATAGTTCATAATTCATAGTTCTTGCTAGACCCGTCATAAGACGCCAAGCGTCTGGGGGGATACATAGCTTATAACATGAGCTCAGCGCCTGCACCACCGAGAATCAGGGTGATGATGTAGCTGATAGCTTTTAAGACGATTTTTACCCATTTGTTCATGACTGTAAACCTTTAATTGTTTTAGTGAGAGCGTCCGCCCCAAATGATGCGGGCCTGCCAAATGATGCGGGCTTCGCCCTAAATGATAAATGATAAATGATAAATGAAAAAGCCAACCCGCAACTTATCACTTGTCATTTTGATTAAAGCGAGCTTTGCTCCGCCTATCATTTATCATTTATCATTTATCATTTAGGGCTTTGCCCGCCATCAGGGCTTCGCCCGTTATTTATCATTTATCATTTATCATTTAGAAGCGCCCGCCCGAAGGCGGGCACTTCGCCTAGTCTCCGTCCGTGCCGGCGTTGGCAGGACCATCGTCGGGAGGCGTGCTGCCGCCGCCGCCGCTGGTGTTGCCTTCGACGCCCTCCCAGTTGTCGCTGAGGAAGGTGCTGATGGGCACGAGGGTGCGCAGGCGCTCGACGAGCTTGCCAGTCTCGGCATCCTTGACGGTGTCGACGATGACCACGTTGCGGAGCTCCAGCGAGCAGCGGTCGGCGAAGGCCTTGCCGCTGAGGTCGTCGAGCTTGGTGGTGTCGGGCTGGAAGCGGATGTGGATGGCCTTGACCACCTCGCGTGGCGATACGCTTGCCATCTCGGCCTTGGTGACGCCCTTCTTGGCCTCGGCCGTGGGTTCGAAGATGCCCAGTCCGTCGAGTTTCACGGCCATGCCCATGGCCAGCAGCTCGGGCAGGCACTTCGACATCTGGGTGAGGATGGCCTGGATGTCCTCCAGTCCGTACTTGCTGCCATGGTTGATCATGTGCTGTGCGAAGCCACGGGTGCTGAGGGTCTTCAGGCGGTCGACCACAGGATAGAACTTACCGAACCCGGCAGAGGTCTGGTTGGTGTTCTTTCGGAAGTTGATTCCCATAACGGGATTGTTAACTAAACTCATACACTTCTTTTTTTTAAGAGGTTAAACATTATGTTAATTCTGCCACCTTGCCTTTTCGCTCCCGTTCACGATGCTGTTCTCATGCCGTGTCACTGCAGTTGACATGCCGAGTGAGCCGCGTTCACTTAACGAGCTGCCAGGCTTGATTGGCGATGCAAGGACAGTGCAAGGCGAATGCAGAGAGCTTGTTCTATGCTGAGCCGAAGCCTGTTCTCGCGATTTCAAGTGCAAAGGTACAACATTTCAAAGAACGCTTATGGCTTTTTCACGGAAATAGACGGAACTTGACGGAAATCGACGGAAAACGACGGAAAACGGGGTGTTTTTTCTAGTCTTCAAGTTCAAAAGGCTTACCTAAGTATTTGATAATCAGCTTCACTTGCGCTGGTGTTAAGACGTGAATCTTCTTTGTGACAAGGTGACGAAGCTTTGGGTTGACTTTCAGCCAATCCCTAAACCTGTCGGCAGCAGCGCTTGGAGAATGCTTTGGAAAATACATCATGGCGAGCTCGCCTTTCCCATACGCTTTTATTTCAAATTGTTCTTCTTTCATACTGGAAAACTATTAATTACGATATTATTTTAAGAATCACGGGGACAGAAGAATCATGGGGACAGGAAGAATCATGGGGACAGGTTTTTGGATCTCTGGGGACAGGTTGTTTTTCGAAAAACAACCTGTCCCCAGAGATCCAAAAACCTGTCCCCGTGATTCCGTGAGATTCGTGTTCGTAAAAGCCTGTCTGCACAAGCCAATTCTTGAGATCCGTGTTCGTAAAAGATTCATATACGCTTTGCATTATTTGTTTTTATTAGATTTTTTATTTTCTTCCTCTCGTTGCAGCTTGGCCAAAAAGCCGTTAGGGTTGATTTTGACGTAATCGCGGGAGTCCATGCGTCTGGCCTTGGCTTCCTCGTCCTTGCGGCGTTCAGCCTCTTCCTGCTGCTGGCGCACCTGTGCTGCCAACTGCTGCTGCTCGGACACTTTCGCCTGCTCAGACTCCTTGCCTTTCGTGCGTTTCAAACGGATGGCGGCGGCGGTGGTATCTGTGGCGTATTGATTATTTACCCAAAGAACCATTCGATTTTCAGTTTCCCACGTCGTTTCAAGTTCCTTGCGCATCCGATTCTTCTTCTTTGTTTTCTCACTCCAGTAGTAATAAAAGTTCGTTACTAACTGAACATCATACTTTCCGACAAGCTTCAAACACTCTTGTCTGAATGCTTCCCTACGGGCTTCAAAATCACCAGTCCCGTCAGAAAAAGCGTCGCCGACATACACACACATTTTCTCGTCTTTTTCTTTAATTTCTTTTTCTAATAAGAGGGGTGCAGGGGAGGAAGTTTCTTTTTCTTTTTTTCTTTTTCCCTCTTTTAAGACAAAATTTGAATCAAAAACATTGCGTAGTTTTTTATTAAACTTGCGAACGTTCTTACGCTCCTGCTCGTCCATTTCGTCGAACATGGCACGAGCAGTCAAAAGGTGGTGCAGGAGCAGCCGTACGGGCAGCCCTACACCTTCTTTGTCAGCACCGATTACCCTCAGCAGGGCATCAGTGTTTTGTTCGATTTTTTCGTAACTCATACTGCCAATCATTATTAGTTTTTCAGTTCGTTGTCCAGTACTTGCAACACGTTCATCAGGCTTGTTGGCAAGGGTGGTTACCCATCGCGCCAGCAGCTGTGCGTCGGAGGGAATCTGTCTCTCTTTTTCCATGATCATTACTTTCTTTGTTTGTTACTAACTCTTGTTCTGATGGATCGTGCCGGCCAGCATTCCAATTACGCAGGACAGTGCAAGGCGAATGCAATCGAGCTTGCTCGTTTTGCTGAGCCGCAGCCTGTTCTCGCGATTCTGAACGCAAAGTTAGGCACAAAAAAAGAGCGACGGAAGAAATCTTCCATCGCTGTAGAGTTTTTGAGAGTTTTATGTAGAGTTTTTGCCTTTTTGGGCTCTTTTATGAGAGTTTTTGAAAAAATCCGTAGAATTTCTGAGAGTTTCTGAGAGTTTTTCTGAGAGTTTTGCAGTTTTTAACTCTTCTACGGGAGTTTTTTGAAAAAATCCGTAGAATTTCTGAGAGTTTTTGAGAGTTTTCTGAGAGTTTTGCAGTTTTTAACTCTTCTACGGGAGTTTTTTGAATAAATCCGTAGAGTTTTTGAGAGTTTTCTGAGAGTTTTTTCTATTCGCCCTCCAAGAGTTCCAACATCCCCTGGCCTAAATGCAGATAGTCCGTAAACCTCTTGCCATTGACAGGAGCATCAAGAGGATCCCATAACTTCAAAGGCCGAAAATATAACCTCGGGAAGAGTGGCCGGAGGGGTAGCTCAAGGTCTTGGCCTCTTCCTCATCGGTCCAAGGCTTCAGCGACGGTTCATTGAAAGTGGCAAACGGACGTACGCGCTGGTATTTGTTCTTCACCACCGTATTGGCAGTAGTGACGTCTGTGGCAGCACGCTCGCACAGCAGGATGATCTCAGGAGTGGTCTCACGGGTCAGCTCGATTCCGAGTACGTTGCTCTGGCTAAACACTTCAAAGATCTCTGCAGACTCGTCGAAGAGGGCCTGCGCGCTTAACGCCTCATCGTCACGCTGTTCACGTCCCCACTGGTAGTAGTAGAAATCATAGGCGAAAGAGCCGTTGGTCAGGGCCGGTGGCTCATGGATGAAATCATACTGGTCGGGACGTGTCTCGGCTGTGAGATAACCATCGGGGCGACTCTGTCCCCATACACTTGATGTAGCCATGACGGCGGCTACAACCGTTAGTAAAGCCTTTTTCATTGTCGTTGAAATGATGATGTTTGTTTCAAAGCTGAATGCAAATTTACACCTTTTTTTTATAATCACTCATGTTTTGCGCATTTTTTTGGCATTTTTGTGTAAATCATCAACCAAATCACTTCAAATTATTGGAAAAACGAATTTTTATACTTATCTTTCCTCTAAAGAAATAATAAATTTTTTAATTGGACTGGCTTAAAATTCAAGTTTTTTATGTACATTTGCAAGCAAAAACATCAGTCGGGAAACTTGTGTAATCCTAATATAATGACTATGAAGAAGTTCATGCAATGGATGCTCGCCGCCATCCTCATCTGCGGCTCGTCGGTACTCACATCGTGTACGCTTGACATTGACGACAACCCCGTAAGGCTGATACCAGCAGAGTACAAGGGCGTGCCCCTCGTGATACTCGACACAGACATCGGCTCATCGACCGATGACCTCTTCGCCATGGAGATGCTCTATCGCTACGAAGACCAAGGGCGCAGCAAACTGCTCGGCATCGTGGTAGACCGCCCTGGTGATGAGTATGCCGCCCTGGCCGACTTGATGAGCACATACTTCGGCTATGGCAACGTGCCCATTGGACTGGAGCGCAATGGCATCAAGGATCCTAAGGTGTTTATCGACTACAAGAATCTCCCTAATCATACGACCGACAAGGGGGAACTGATGTTTAAGAGAACCGTCAGCGACTATTCCAAACTTCCCAACGGATGGCAGCTCTACCGGAAGCTGTTGGCCGCACAGCCCGACCGTTCGGTGAGCATCTGCTCCATAGGCTTCGTAAGCAGTCTGGTTCAGCTGCTGGCATCGGGGCCCGACGAGTACTCGCCGCTCTCGGGTGCAGAACTGGTGCGCAAGAAGGTGAAATGCCTCTACCTCATGGCCGGTGTGTTCACATCGTCGGAAGAGCCCGACTATAATTTCCTTCAGGATCCAGCCTCAACGAAGAAGCTCTTTGAGCTGTGGCCTCGCGATGTACATGTCGTATACTCACCCATGGAGGTGGGCAACGATATAGAATACAAGCCCGAATTAGTGATCAGCGACGTCAGCTGGACGGACGTCCACCCCATCAAACAGGTCTATATGAAGTACGATTGCAACACGGGGCAGAAGATGTGGGATCCGCTGGCCGTGATCCAGGCCGTAGAGGGCGATGCCGTGTTCTCGCTCTCTGAGCCAGGCACCGTCACACTCACGGAAAAGTTCGGCACCCACTTCACACCATTGCCCAATGGCAATGACCGCTATCAGAAACAGGGCTCTAAAGCGTGGTGCGATGAGATGCTGCTGAAGATCAGGAAATATAATATGATCAAGTAGTCACTAGAGAAGGACAGGAGCCGAAGGAAATCTTTTTTACGCGGATTATTTGGTGATATCAGAAAAAAAACGTACCTTTGCAGCCGAAATACGGACATATCACTTGGGGTTGACTGGATTTGACGGCAAGATGAGATGGTACGTAAGCACGCGGAGGCTGGCAGGTTCCCTCCTAAATCTGAGTTTGCGAAAAATTAATTGGCGAAACAAGATACGCTCTCGCTGCTTAATCGAAGTACAGTAGATTACGAGCTTAATTCCACTACCAGGTAGAGGAACGAGACGTCGCTCCAAGGATGTTGTTCCGAATCTGAGGGTTCAGCGGCGCAGGTAAATCGGAAATAGTCAGGGCAGGCCCCGATGTTCTGATGAAGCTTTAGGGGATAAGGTCGCGGCTTAGTGGTCCAGGTCTTACCGCGGCACGAAAACCCAGGCTGGAATAAGCGTGTAGAAAGCGTATGGTTTCCTTGTGCGGACGAGGGTTCGACTCCCTCCAGCTCCACTAACATTACGCCCTCATGAGGTCTCACCCTCGTGAAAAGAATCAGGGGGACAGGTTTTTGAAGTGAATTCGCTGAATTCATTCAAAAACTTGTCCCCCTGATTCTTTCGACAAGTCTCACTCTATGATTCTTTTCTCTCCGTTGACAATATACGTTCCTTTCTCCAGGCCGTCAAGGCTGCGGGCATTGGTAAGCAGTTTCTTGCCGTCGAGAGAATAGACGTTGTAGAGGTTGGATGATTCGGGCTCTGTGCTCTTGACGTCTGTTTGTAGGTCGAGATCAACAAGCGTGTACTGCTGCGAGCCGAGTCCGAGCTGTTCGGCATACTCCACTGTATGCGTGCCGTGCAGGCTCTCAATGCGACGGATCAGCGGTGAGGCATCGTCGCCGGCTACCGACTGGTGGTTGAACACGAGGTCGAGGCAGGCCTTGTCGAGGGCCACGGGGTCGCGTGAGGCCAGTATGCCGACGTCCTTCATCTTGGGCGAGGCGGGATTGCCGTCGCAGTCGCAGTCAACAGACAGGTTGTTCATCACGTTGATATAGACGATGTCGCGCCCTTCCTGATGGAAGTAGTTGTGGACGGCCTGGGCTGCAGCCGCCATCGACTCCAGGAATCCGTCCTGGTCGTCGCTCATCCATCGGCTGGTGCTCCGTCCGGCTGAGTGGATGTACAGCTTGCCGCTGCTGGAAGCCACGCCGATGGACTGGTTCTTCAGCACACCGCCGAAGCCGCCCATGGCATGTCCCTTGAAGTGGGCAAGGTTGATCATCAGGTCGTAGTTCTTCAGGTGCGAGCCCACGATGTCGTACTTGATGTGTCTGGTGTCGGTGACGGGCAGTTGCATCTCGCCTTCCTCGTCCATAATGTCAACAGTAGCAATATCGTTGAATCCACGCTCGGCGATGGCCCGGCGATGGGCTGATGTCGTGCTGCGGCTGCCGCCGTAGGCCGTATTACACTCCACGATGTTGCCATTCACCTTCTGCACCAGACTCTTGATGAACGCCGGGCGCAGATAGTTCGTGCGGCTCGACTCGCCCGTGGAGATTTTCACGGCCACGCGTCTGCCATCGCTATTCACGCCCAATGCCTCATAGATGCTCACCAGCGACTCGGGCGTGATGTCCTTGGTGAAATACACCACGGGGCTCTGCCCGAAGCCTTGTATGGCCATCATGCAGACCCATGTCAATAGATACAGTCTCTTCATATACAAAAAAAATGATTATTTGTTTCTGCTTGCTGCCACCCAGACGGGTTCCTCGCTCATCACGGGCTTGTTGACGGCCATCACGCCTGAGAGGTTGTGGGGCACGTATGGCTCTTCCAGGTAGCGGATGTCATCGGCTGTCAGACGGACATCGAGCGACTTCACGGCTCCCTCGATGTGGTGGAGCTTGGTGGCTCCGACAATGGGCGATTCCACCTTCGTCAACAGCCAGGCCAGCGAGATCTGCGTCATCTCCACACCATAGCGGTCGGCCAGTTCCACAACACGCTCCACCACGAGGTTGTCCTGCCCGGCGGTGGCATCGTACTTGAAGTGCATGAACGTGTCTTCCTTCTGGCGCTTCGAGGTCTCACCCGGACGCTTGGCCAGTTTGCCGGAGGCCAGGGCGCTGTAGGGTGTCTGTGCGATGTTGTCCTCACGGCACAGGGGCTGCATCTCGCGCTCCTCCTCGCGCATAATCAGGTTATAGTGGTTCTGAACGCTAATGAATTTTGCCCAGCCGTGTTTCTCTGCCAGCGCATTCATCTTTGCCAGCTGGTAGGCATAGACATTGGCGATGCCGATGTAGCGGGCCTTGCCTTGACGGACGGCTTCATTCATGCCTTCAAGAATCTCCTCGGCAGGTGTCTTGTAGTCCCAGATGTGATAGATATAGAGATCGACATAGTCCATACCAAGATGCTGCAGGCTCAGGTCGATGTTGTTCAGCACGTGCTGACGGCCACCGATGCCCTGCTGGATTTCATCATCGGTCCGAGGCAGGAACTTCGTGGCCACCACCACATCGTCACGCTTGGCCATATCGCGCAAGGCACGTCCCACATACTGTTCCGATGTTCCCAGTTGATAGGCGATGGCCGTATCGAAGAAATTCACGCCGAGGTCGAGCGAACGGCGGATGATCTCGCGTGTCGGCTCCTCGCCAATTGTCCATGAGTGTTGTCCGATGGTTGGGTCGCCGAAGCCCATGCATCCCAGGCAGATGCGCGACACACGAAGGTCTGAGTTTCCAAGTTTTACGTATTCCATATTATCTCTGCTTTTTAAATATCAGTTTCATTGTCTCGGGGTCGAGTGGTTTCATCGTGGGCAACTTTAAATCTTTCACCATGTGGAGCGTGCCCTGCTTGTACTTCTGGAAGTGGTCGGTCTTCAGGTGCTGCTGATAGGCTTCCTCGGAGGCATAGATTTCGAGGATGCGAATCTTCGTGGAGTCCTCGGCACTCTGCATCGGGTAGAGGCAGACGACACCCGGCTCTCGTTCCACACTCAAACGATCCACCTCGTTGGCATACTCGAGATATTCCTTGAGGTGCTGCGGATAGACCTCGATTTCAGCCAGGCGGACTATCATCGTCTCGTATTTTATCGGGGCTGAAAATTCCTCGTCTGTCACTTTCCGTAATTGTACCGCATGCTCCTCACCTGGTACGAGGTCGCTGACGGTCATACATTCACAGTCGCTCCAAGGTGTGGCGCCATTCCAATGGCGCACATTCGGAGCCGTGGTCACCACGTCGCCCTTGCGGAGCAACTGTTTGGGTTTCCCCTCTTCCTGATAGAAGGCTTCACCATTGAGCACCATCAGCACCTGAGTGGCTTTGGGATGATAGTGCCACGAATTGTGACTGCCGCGTTCAAAGAGGAAGTTGGTAGTCATCTGACGCTCACTACGGCTCAATACAGAGATATGTACTTTGCCTGTGTTATACTCAGCAGGAGCCGTAAACTTTGCCGGGAATATCGTCTCTTGTGCTGCTGCCGTGAAGGAGAACACAAGTATTGCAGCTGTGATTAGTAAATGTCTCATCATCTTTATTGTCTATGCGTTTATTATTTCCTCCGCAAGGAGAGTTCAAGCCGCGCTCGACCTTTGGTCGCTTTGTTTGCAAAGAATGCAATCGAGCTCGCTCGAATTGCTGAGGCGCCGCCTGTTCTCGCGGTCGAATATTATTATCGACTGCAAAGTTACTGCTTTTCCCGCAAAAGGCGCATAAACATATTACGGAAATATTTACCAATTTCACGGAATCTGCCGCCTGGCCGCGACGGGCAAGATAGTCAATGAGGATGTTGGTGTCGAGAAATACTTTCTTCATCATCCATGCTTTTTTAGTAGATAGTCCAGACGAGCCACGCTCGACCTTTGGTCGCTTTGCTTGCAAAGAATGCAATCGAGCCAGCCGTTAAATGAATCATAGGGACAGGCTCTTGGTTCTCTTTGATAAATAAATCTTCTGGAGGCCGCCGCTGAATCGCCAGCGTAGACCTCCCGAATCTCTTTTCCGTCCACTCGTTCTCTTTTTGATTAAAAAAGCGGATAGTCCCGCCAGCCGGTCGGTCTATCCGCTTGTGTCGTATTTCGTTGTTTCGTTTACAATCTCCCAGCATACAAATGCTCGACGGGAAAAATCAGATCCCAGTTCTTGCCCCACACGATGTTGCCGTTTTCAATGGTGAAGCGGCTGAACTTGCGTGGGTCGAGATACTTGTTGTACTGCGGATGGGGGTGGCGGCGGATGAAGTCGCCGATGTCCACCGTCCGCACAGTGTTGTCGCTGAATGTCAGGCTGACGGTCAGGTTGCCCCTGTTCTCTGCCTTAGTAATGAAAAGTCTCTCCATGTCTGTTCCTCCTTATAGTTTCTTTTTGATGTTCGTACTGCGGACGCTCTGTTTCAGGACGAAGAACTTCACCCACTTGTCGATGATGTTCTTGTGGTACTTGCGGATGAAAGCCTCTGCCGTGCGCTTGTCCTTCTCTGGCAGCGGCTCGGCTCCGTGCTTCTCGCGCACACGTATCTCAACCAGCTCGCCGTTCATCATGATGAGGTCGAAGATGCTCTCCTTCCCTCCATGCAACACGTGGACGTGTATAGGCTCGTGTTCGTTTGAATAGAAATAGAAAATGAAACCGAAATATTCGAATATCTTGGGCATGATCTTCCTGTTTTTAATCGTTTTGACGGTGCAAATATAAGCATTTTTTTTCAATTATTGTCCGCTTTCCTCGTTAAAGATGCAAAAAGCTGGCGAAGATACGCCAATTTGCCATCTTCGCCCATGGTATTCCTCCTACTAAATCGATTCAATTATTCTAAGATTCGCTTCTCTCCGTCGACGATATAGATGCCCTTACGTGGTTCTGTCACCTTCTGGCCATTGAGCGAATAGAGCCCTTTGTTACTGACTTTTTCGGATTTCACAGTACGGACGGCTGCCGTTTGCTGATATGCCGTGATGCCATCGAGCCATGAGCGGATAGCCGTGCGGTCGTAGGAGGAATAGGTGACATCGAGACCTTTCAGGATGACACTCCCGGGGGCCAGCTTGGCAATGGCGCTGATGGTCTGTCCAAAGCGTCCGCCGCCCATCGAACAGAAGGGCACGATGGTCTTGCCGCTGAAATCGTCGTGCATGAGGAAGGAACGGACAGGGGCGGGAATAGATGCCCACCAATTGCAATAACCCAGCAGGATGACATCGTAGTCGGCCAGGTTCGGCACATAGGCTTTCAGCTCCGGCACGGCCTGGTTGCGATACTCGGTAAGTGCTTCGGCATAGAGTCCCTGCGAGTTGTAGGTAGCGGAATAAGGTGTCGATCTTTCAATGCGGACGATGTCGTAGCCCGACATTTCGTGGATGATCTTTGCGAGGCCGTCGGTGTTGCCCGTCTGCGAGAAATAGGCTATGAGCGCCTTGCCGCCAGGATTTTTGGCCTTTGCTGCGCTGACGCTCTTCACTTCGCCTGAAGCAGTTGTGGCACTACGAACCACACGGAAGCCTGTGGCATAGAGCGGCACGTCGGCAGGGAAGGCACTACGATAGGCAGAACGGATGTGCTTGGGGAAGTCGTTCCATCCGCCGCCGCGGACCACCTTGTAGCGTCCTTCCTCGGGATGAGTGCCGTAGGCTGCGTACCAGTCCCAGGTCCATTCTGCCACGTTGCCGTGCATGTTGCGCAGGCCGTAGGCATTGGCAGGATATTGAGTCACTTCCACCGTATGCTGCAAGTAGCCGTTCACCCAATGTCCGCTGGCATCGTTGTTATAGCCGTAGGCATTGTAGCAGTTGGCCTCAGAGTCGTGTACGTAGTCGCCGAAGTGAAAGGGCGTCTGTTTCCCGCCGCGTGCTGCATATTCCCATTCTGCCTCAGTTGGCAGACGGTAGCCGTTGGCATTGAGGTGCCAGGTGACGGTGGTGCCGCTGACGGTGTAGCATGGCGTCAACCCCTCCCGCTGGCTCAGCGCATTGCAGTAGGCGACAGCATCATACCATGTCACATTCTCAACGGGCAGAGCGTTGCCTTTACGCTCACTCGGGTTCTTGCCCATCACACGCTCATATTCCTGCTGCGTCACCTCTGTACGCGACATCATGAAGTCGGCCACAGTCACTTCATGGAGTGTCTCGTCAGCATCACGCTCCGGCTCCGTAGCCGGGCTACCCATCTGGAACGTACCGCCTTTTATTTGTACCATTCCTTCATCCTGTGCCCCCGCTGTGCAAGCCGACAAAGCCATCATTGCAACCGTCATTACTAACTGTCTCATCATTTTATAAGCTTCTTGCCGTTTTTGACATAAATACCCTTTGAGGACTCCCCTACCACCAGCCTACCGCCCAAGTCGTAGATGCGGGTGGGTGCTGTTGCTGCTGTGGTCTTGGATTCGCTGATACCGGTAACCGTATGATAGTTGATGGCGGTGAGCCAGTTACGGATCAATGTTGCCCGGTTTGAGTGATTGGAATGGTTGATCCATAGATTCTCGCTGAAGTAATTACCGTCGGGTACAAGCCTCTTGCAGTCGTTGACCACGCCGCTGATGCCGCTGCTGGCACTCGACACTATCAACCCGACATTCATGCCGGCCATCCGTGAACCATTGTTGAACAGGTAGGTCTGCATGTTGGCCGCCATTTGGCTCCACCACAGCGGTGTAACGATGATGATGGTCTGATAGTCACCCACCGATGTCGTTACGGGGTCGATGACAGGATAGCTGCCGGCATTGTTGGGATTTGCTTTGATGGCATTGAGTAACTGAGTACCAAGAGCATAGCCATTTGCCTCGTACTTCAGACCTTTCTCGGCTGGCTGAATCTCCAGCACGTCGGCCTGAATCTGGCTGGTCAGCGTGGTCACAATCTCACGGCAATAATTCGTGTAGCTGTAGTACACCACAAGCGTTTTTGCCGTTGCACTTGTGCACAGCAATGTAAGCATGGCACAAACGAGAAATAGCAGTTTCTTCATAGCTATTGTCAATTCTCAATTATTCCATACTGTGTTCCCAACCGCCACGGGTATCAACGCCAGTGGCGTCGGCAAGTGCTTCGAGTCTGGAGACCTCCTCGGCAGTCAGTTGGATCTTGGCGGCTTCGGCAGCCTCGACGACGTGATGCACCTTCGTGGCTCCGATGATGGGCAGCGTTCCCTTGGCAATGGCCCACGCGATGCCGATCTGAGAGCACGAGGCACCATATCTCTGCCCGATGGCGGTCATTTCGTTGGTCAGCGCCTCCAGCTGCGACAGCACAGGATTGTACTTCTTACCGCGGTCGCTCTCGGCAGGCAGCGGGTTCTCCTTATTATATTTGCCAGAGAGAGCACCCTGCTCCAGCACCATGTACGCCCAGAACTCAATGCCGTTCTCCTTGCAATAATCCAACACGCCGCCCTTCTCCGACGAACGGTAGAGCAGCGAGAAGTGGTTCTGCACAGCACTTACCTTGAAGCCTGCCTCACCGAGGATTTCGTTGGCACGCTGAATCTCCTTGATATTGTGGTTAGACACACCCACACGCTTCACCTTTCCCGACTGCAACAGGGGAATCAGTCCTGGTGTCCAGCGCTCCACGTCCATAGGGTTGTGAATCCAGTAGATATCGATATAGTCGCAGCCCATTCGCTCGATAGATGCATCGCACATCTTCTCGACGCTGTTCTCATATACTTCGGCAAGCTGTGGGGTAAACTTGGTCGACACCTCCACACTTTCACGCTGCCCGCCTGCTACAAATGTTCCAAGAATCTTCTCCGACTCGCCCATGCCATAGACGGTAGCCGTGTCCCAGAGGTTCAACCCGGCTTTCATAGCTGCGTCAAACACCGGCTTCAGGTTCTCCACGTCTGTCTTACTTCCAAATACGGCGTCTCCACCGAATGCTCCTGCGCCCCAGGCCCAGGTACCTAATGCAATCTTACTCATACCTTCTTACTGTTTTTTTTTGATTTGATGGTGCAAAGCTCGTGCTAGCCGTAGGCAATGGAACTTGTTCCAATTGCTGAGGCGCCGCCAAGTTTCGCGGTTGAATGTTAATTCGACTGCAAAGGTACGGAGAATCCGTCATACATAGCCTAACCGTTTTACTGATAAATCAACCCATTTTACAGATTCAGCAGTTTTCCCGCTTTTATGCACTGAATGCAGATGGGGCACCTCGTCGGGATGCATGGCGGCGGTCGATGTGCCGGGTGTACACGCCCCCCGGTTCTTGGCAAGCCAAGCGAACTAGTTCGAGTCCTGAGAGGAGACACCATCAGCATCTTATGCCCAAGAGCTGAGAGGAGATGCCATCAGCCTGTCCCTTCGTTTAGGCAAAGTCAATTCTCCTAAAAGATGTTGCAAAATGAGTCCATTCTGATCAATTACGGAGAATTTTTCGTAACTTTGTGCCATGTTTTAACAAAAGCTGTATCTCGTCACGACCCGACCAGTCATGCAAACATATTCTTGGACGAGTCAGGCGGCTGTCCGACCTTTGGTCGATTGCAAGGCAAGAAAGCCGGGCGGGCGTTACTACGAGAATTGAGGAGTATTTGGATTTATGGGAAACATCAGGATTGAGAGTAAGCGGGAGCTGTCGAAAGCCAGTTCTCAGACTGCCGGGCATGAACATGCTCCGGGCAACGTCAAGATAATAAGAGGTGTGTTCGACACCAAGCTGGAGCTGGAACATGCCAGCGTAGCAGCAGGATTCCCCAGTCCCGCTGACGACTATCGGCATGAGACGCTGGACTTCAACCGTGACTACATCCGTCATCCGGAAGCATCGTTCTATGGCGACGTGGAGGGTGACTCGATGAGAGACGCAGGACTGCTGGACGGCGACCGCGTGATTATCGACAGGGCGGTGGAACCACACCACGGCTCAATCGTCGTAGCCTGGTGGGATGGTGGCTTCACGATGAAGTTCCTCGACCTGACGCACCGGAAGAACGGATACATCGAGCTGCGTCCTGCCAACCCCGACTACCCCGTCTTCAAGGTCAACGACCCTGAGAACTTCCAGATATGGGGAACGGTGATTCACCTGATAAGGACTTTTGAGAAAGTATAAACGATGTATGGTATAGCCGATTTGGACAACTGCTACTGCTCATGTGAAAAGGTTTTCCGTCCTGACCTGGAGGGAATGCCGATTGTCGTGCTGTCGAACAACGACGGCTGCGTAGTGGCGCGAAGCAACGAGGCCAAGAAGATGGGCATCAAAGACGGTACGCCGTACTTCCAGCTGGTTCAGCAGCTGGGCATTCGCCCTGACGCGAATCGGCAAGGCTCTAACGAGTTTGACTTCACGCTCGCCGTCCCATCGGTCCCGTATCGGAAAATCGCCGTATTCTCCTCGAACTACGAGCTCTACGGAGAGCTGACAGGACGTGTGGTGAGCATCATCCGCCAGGAGACGCCTGCCTACTTCCGCTACTCGATTGACGAGTGCTTCATGTATCTCGACGGCATAGCACTTGACAAGTTACAGCAATGGGGCGAGAACCTGCACAGGCGGGTGAAGCGCGAGGTAGGCCTGCCCATCAGCATCGGACTGGCACCCAACAAGACATTGGCCAAGATTGCTTCGAAGCTGGCAAAGAAATATGCGGCCTATAGACATTGCTGCATAATCGATACTGACTACAAGCGGGAGAAAGCCCTCGAATGGTGTCCTATCGAAGATGTCTGGGGCATCGGCAGACGCTATGCTGCTAGGCTGCAGGCACTCGGCTGCAAGACGGCTCTCGACTTTGCCAGGCACAATAAGGACTGGGTACGACTGACGTTCAACAACATCAACATCGTACGCACCTGGCAGGAACTGAACGGCGAGGATGCCGTGCCTAATGAGATGATGGTGAGCACCAATCATCAGCTTGCTAAGAAGAAATCAATCTGCACCAGCCGTTCGTTCAACGGAATGGTAAGCGACAAGGAGACCCTGCGCACCCACGTTGCCAACTATGCCGCACGTTGCGCCGAGAAACTGAGGGCGCAGCAGACCGTGGCCTCCATCGTTGGCGTGTTCGTCAACACCAATGCCTTCCGTGAAGACCTGGCACAATACTGGAACTTCCAGGAGACCCGGTTGCTCACTCCAACCAGTTCTACCATTCCCATTGTCCAAGCTGCCCACGATGTACTTGACCGCATCTTCATTCAAGGCTACCAGTACAAGAAAGCAGGAGTCATTGTGATGGGGATTGCTCCGGACTCACCCATCCAGCAGAACTTGTTCGACCTCAATGCCGAACAGATCCAGAAGATGCGCCGCCTCGACGAGGCGATAGACCGCATCAACCGCATCCACGGTTCAGAGACCATCGTCATCGGTGCCCAGCAGTATACCCGGAAGAGCAATCAAACAGCGACTAAGCAAGAGCAGAGCCAGGATTGCCTGGGCTCTGACGAGCGCAAGCAGGCTCGTCACAAGGTCTGGGCAGAAGTCTTTGCCAATGCCATCAAGCACGATTTCCGCAGTCCCAATCCAACCACCCGCTGGGCAGACGTGATAAAACTAAAATGACTCATTTTAAGCATGTGGCCATTTTTTTCAGGACGGTTTATTGGCCGTTCAAGCGGAAATGAGTACCTTTGCAGCCGATAAGCTAACAATGATATGAAACCCTACAAGTTTGAACCTTATCTGAAAACCACCCTCTGGGGAGGCTATCAGATTGCACCCTTCAAGGGCATTTTCACCGCCCAGCCCAATATCGGCGAGAGCTGGGAGATAAGCGGCGTGCCGGGACACGAGAGCCGTGCCATAGAGCGTGGACTCATTGACGATGTCGACGTGGGGCTCACTCTGACAGAGCTCATCGACAAATACAAGGGCCTGCTCGTCGGCCAGAAGGTCTACAAGAAGTACGGCAACCAGTTCCCCCTGCTGGTCAAGTTCATCGACTCGCGCCAAGACCTCAGCGTACAGGTACACCCCGACGACAAACTGGCCATGGAGCGTCACGGCTGCCAGGGGAAGACGGAGATGTGGTATGTCATCAAGAGCGACATAGGATCGAAGATCTATGCCGGTCTGAAGGAGAACATCAGCCCCGAAGACTACGAGCGCCTGGCTACTGCCGAACCCGAGAACGGCCACTCGCCCATGCAAGACGTAATTGCCACACACGAGGCCCACGACGGCGACCTCTTCTTCCTGCCTGCAGGACGGCTGCACGCCATCGGCGCCGGCAATTTCCTGGCAGAAATCCAGGAGACGAGCGACATCACCTACCGCGTATATGACTTTGGGCGCAAGGATGCCCACGGCAAGCCCCGTGAACTGCATATCGAGCAGGCCAAGGATGCCATTGACTATCGCGTGTGGCCCGAATACCGCAGCTCGTACGACTCGACCAAGCCTATTTCCCAACTCATCAACTGCCCGCACTTTGTCGTACACCGCGTGGTGGTACAGGTGGCTCAGCAGGTTGACTTCCGCTGTGACTCTTTCGTCGTGGTGATGTGCCTGTGGGGCGAGGCCAACATCAACGGCATCAGCATACGCCAAGGAGAGACCATACTCGTGCCGGCGTGCGAGAATGTGCTCTACATCTTCGGCAACGCCTCCTTCCTCACGGCAACCATCGGATGAAAAAACTGGCTGACTCGGTATGCCGACACATCGGCAATGGAAATCCTATAGCCAGAGGCCTTCGTAAGCAGATTCCTGTAGGCCGCATACACCTATTTAGAAAAAATAACCGCCGAGACATCCGCAAGAGATGCCTCGGCGTTTCAATATCCAAGTAATTCTTTCATACTACAACGACGAGCCGACTCGGAATCCCAAGGCGGCTCGTCGTTATTAGTGATAATCCCTTATTTATAGGGGAGATAGCAATTCTGAGTGGTGATGCCGGGAGCATTGTTCTGCAACATGCGGCTGAGCCATGTATCACCGAAGTTTCCGCCATAGGTGCCGGCACGGTTCTTATGGAGTGCCAGGCGACGCAGGTCGGAGAAGCGGGTACCTTCGAAAGCAAACTCCATAGCGTACTCGTCGCAGAGCAGGTCTTCCATTGCATTGATATAGTCGGCCTTGGTATAGTTCGTGAGATTGAGGTTGAACTTCTGGCTGATGTCGGCAATCTTGGCATTGAGGACGGTACTGTAGCGATAGGACGAATAGAGGTCCTCGACGGCGCCTGCCCCATGGAAGTGAATACCGCAAAAAGCCCTGACAGCACCGTTACGGAAGATGTCGGAATTCTCTTGAGCCAGGAACGGAATCCGTGTGGTGAGCAGCTCGTAGGATTCTGGCGTGAGGTAATACTTGTCGTCAATGTGCGACTGGGTCATGTCGAGCACCTTGTTGCCGCTGGCATCGAGAGAGTCGTTACCGAACTGGTCCTTGTAGTAGACCTCCAAATAGCGGTAGTTGGGCAACTCTGAGTGCAGACCGTTCTTCAGCACGGCAAAGGCAGCATCAGGATAGCCCATACGATTGATCGCCTCGGCCAGATGGAGCCAGACAGTCGTATTACGATAGAGATAGATGTAGGCTGTAGAGGGCTTGAGGGTATAGACGTAAGCAGAGTCGGCACCGACACCCTGTGTAATGATCGAGGCACGTGCATCGCCGAGGGGTTGGTTCTTGACAATCCAGTTGAAGGGAGACACCTTGACCTGCTCAGTATAGTAATAGTACTGGGCACGACGTGCAGAGTCAACGTAGGTCTGTGACGGTACAATCTGAATATCCTCGGTCTTGGGACAGCTGAACACCTCGCCAGTCTCAACTTCAACGGCACTATTTGACTGGGTGCCATAGTAGTTATAGCCGAACGAAGCAGGGATGTCGGTGGTCTTTCCCATGGTGTAGTTGACTGCCATAGGGATATAAGAGATGACATCGCCGGAGGAAGCCCCGTGGGTGAACGCATTCTCCCAAACGGGCATGCCGCTATAGAGCGTGTTGTTCTTTGCGCTGTTATAGTCGGCAGGCCACTCGATGAAGTTCTTGAACACTGGACTGAACTCGCTATAGAAGGTACTCATGAAGTCATTGTAGTTGACGGAGATGTTGCTGATGCTATTGAATCCCTCATAGCGCAGGTACTGATAGTAACACATGGCCGCTTTCTCATACTCTCCGAGCTCCAGATAGATATCACCCAGCACCACATTGAGCGGTATGAAGCACTTGCTGGGACGGATAAACTTCTCGATGTTCTGGCCCCGATCGTTCTTCCAGTTGAGCATACCGATGGAGCGCGATGTCTGGTTGAAGGTGGGCACGGAGAGCTGGTCCTCGCTGTAGCGTGCCTTAAGGCTTTCCAACATTTGGGCCTCGCCCTGCAGGATGGTCTCATAGCCAGTCATTGAGGTGTTGGCATTAATCTGGCTGATGGTGGTAACAGGCTCTGTGATGTAGGGCACAGCACCATACTGTCGTGCCAGCTGCAGATAGGTCCATGCACGGAAGGAGGCAACGGCAGCATACTCATTGCACACTACATTGCGTGCACCGGTGGCCAGGGTGGTGTCGCGGTGTACCAGGTAGTAGTTGCAGTTGTTGATGACTTTATAATAAAGGTACACGCTGTCGTACTTGTTGGTGGCATCAGCGGTGAACGATGCCAGGTTGCGCAGGTGGGTAGTGGCCTTGTCGGTGGGACGCACCAGGTCGCCGCGCATCTCGTTCTGATAGTAATACTGGTCGGCCAGCTGCTGCAAAGCCTGCATGATGCCATAGGCATAGAAGACGGAGTCGGTCTTCTGGTCGAGTGCCGGGTCGAACACCTGACGGTTACTGTCGGTCTCGAGCATGTCAGAGCAACTGATGGCTGCGGCAGCACCGCAGAATACTAAGCAAGCGACAAGATAATTCTTGATATTCTTGGTAATCATATCTTTCTTTTTTTACTTATTCACTTTTTCACCTTTTCATTACAGGTTAATCTTCACGCCCATAGAGAATACGCGTCCCTGAACGATGTTTCCACAGTCAATGCCCTGATAGAACTGGTTGTTGCTGATGGAGAACTCTGGATCGCTACCCGTATACTTGGTAAGGGTCAGGAGGTTGCGTCCCTCAGCCCACACGGAGACGCCCTGTAGCCATGACTGCCAGGAGTCGGGTATGGGAATCTGATAGGAGAGCATAGCGCTCTTCATGCGCAGGTAGGAGCCGTCTTCTATCCATCGGTCGGAGAAGCGGTTGTTGCCCATTGGATCACCATAGCTGACACGCGGCAGGTCGGTCTGCTGTCCTTCGTATCGCCAGTGTCCGATCTCGGCCACCTGCTGGTTGTAAAGGGTTGCGCCGCTGTTGAGGATAGACCGCTGGTAGTTGTAGACATCGTTACCCAACGAGTAGTTGAAGTTCACGCCTAAGGCGAAACGCTTCCAATTGACGTTCAGGAAGATGTTGCCGTAGAAGTCGGGGTTGGGGTCGCCGATGACGACCTTGTCGGCCTCGCTGATCTGCTTGTCGTTGTTGATGTCCTCGAACATGACGTCGCCTGCAGCGAAATACTTCTTGGCACCCGTCTCGTCGACGATATACTGTCCTGCGGACTTGGCCTGCTCGGTGGTGGAATAGACACCATTGGTCTTGTAGCCGTAGAACACGCCGACGGGGTTACCCACAGAGGTGAGGATATTGTCAACACCATAAATGGATGAGGTAAAGTTTCCATTGGCCAGGGCCTTGACCTCGTTCTTATAGTGGCCTGCGGTTGCTCCTACCTCCACTTGCCAGTCGCGCGAGACGATGGGCTTGCCGTTGAGCCCTACCTCAAAACCGGTGTTTTTCACCTCGCCGTCATTGGTCCAGTAGTTGTTGATACCGCCGATGGGATTGTCGAAGGTCTTAAGCGCAAGCAGGTCCTTGGTGTTGTGGATGAAGTAGTTGAAGGAAGCGCCCAACCGGTTGTTAAGGAAATTACCCTGAAGACCGATGTTAATCTTGGACGTGGTCTCCCACTTGATTTCCTCGTTACCCACATTGGTGAGCTGCATACCAATCTCAGTATAGTTATAGCGAACGGTGTTGAACGAGGTGCGTGCAGCATAGTTGCTGATGCCATCGTTACCACTCATGTCGAAGCCCACGTTCAGCCGCAGGTAGTTGACCATGCCAGACTTGGGGAACCAGTTCTCATTGGTGAGTACCCACCCCAACTGCACGCTGGGGAAGATGGCCCACTTCACGCCAGCAAACTTCACGCCGCCATTGGCGTTGCTGCCGAAGCGGCTATTGGACTCGGCGAGCAACGACACCGTAGCGAAGTACTTATTCATATAGTTATAGTCGCCCGATACATACCATTGCAGGTTTTTCCAAACATCATCGGCACCCTTGACGGTAGAATAGACGTCGTTACCGGTGGCGAGCTTGGGGTTCTTATCGTCCTCGAGCTTGGTGGAATACTGCGTGGAGAGGTCGCTATTGTCGTAAGAGAAGTAATTGTAGCGGAAGCCACCCATTGCAGCGATGTCGTGAGGACCTATCTTCTTGGCCCAGTCCAGATGGGTATTGCTGAGCACATTAGTCTCCTTGGAGAAGATGGATGCCGTCTTGGAATAGACGGTACCGAGGTTCTCAATGGCGAATGAAGGCAGTCCGAGGTTGGGACGATAGTAAGCCTGGGAGTTGCGGTTCAGATAGTAGCTGAAATGTGATGTCAGCTTCAATTCTGGAGTGAACTCGTAGGTAGGCGTGAGCGACACGTTGAAGAAAGTGTTCTCGTTGCGGTTCTTACGCTCACCCGATCCATTGTCCATCAGCGCCAGGGGATTGGCCAGCGAATAGTTGCCGTCGTTCAAGGTGCTGTAGAGGTCATCGGCATCAGAGAGCAGCGAGGTGAACGCATTGATATTCTTGTTGTACTGATAGGGATTGAGCACAGGGCTCTTGATCAGCGCAAGGAATGCCGGCGAGGTGATGGTGCCTGCGTTGAGGTCGGCAGGTACGCCCTCGTCGAAGAGGTTAGTATTCGTACGCGAGAACGACATATCGAACTTCGTGTAGAAGTTCCAAAGCAGCTTGATATCTGTATTGAAACGCACGTTGATACGGTCGAAGCTGGTAGAACGGACGTTCTTCATAGTCTGGATGTAGGCCACGGAGAGGTTATACATACCGATGTCGTCACCACCTTGCACGTTAATGCTGTAGTTGTGGGTCAATGCCGTGCGATACACGTAGTCGCTCCAGTTGGTGTCGTTATGATAGGTATTGTAATAGTAGCCGTCCTTTGCATCGTTCAGGAAATTGAACTGCAGGGCGTTGAACGAAGAACCTAACCGCTGCTGCACCTCGGGAATGGTTCCCAGCTGCTCAACGGCGTAGTTACGGTACTGGGCAGCATTCATCATCGTGGGATAGTTGGGCGTAAACGTCCAGCCCACCCCGAGCTTGGCATCGATGCGTGTCGCCATAGAGTGACCGCGTTTGGTCTCGATGAGAATGACGCCATTGGCACCACGTGCACCGTAGAGTGCAGTGGCATTCTTGAGCACCGTCACTTTATAGATATCCTCAGGTGTGATGGAAGACAGCATATTGAAAATGTCACCCTGATGCAGCGACAAGCGGCTCTGCTGCATGTCGAGTTCCACGCCATCGAGGATGATGAGGGGCTGGGCATTGGCATTGATAGAGCTGATACCGCGGATAAACATAGCGGCTCCCTGCTCGAGGTTGCCAGAATGCATGTTCATGCGGATGTCACCACCGAGTTTCTCAGTCATCTCCTCATCGATAGACAATCCACCGCCGGTTGAAACAAAACTGTTGGTAGCCGTTATCGGTGTAGCATCCTCATACATCGTGGCGAAGGCATCGCAGAGCATGCGGATCTGAACGTTCTGGCGCTCATCGCCGGCGATGATGGCCACCTGCTGTGACAGATAGTTGGGAGACTGCACATAGAGAGAGGTGGCAAAGGCGGGCACTCTCATGGTGAACTTGCCATCTTCGCCAGTCATGGAAGCATAGCGTTTGTCGTTGAGTACCTGGAGGCGCACACCGGCCAGTGGCTGCTTGCTGGCTTCGTCGATGACAACACCTTGTATGGTGATGAGCGGATTGGTATCGGCGACCTGTTCGCGCTTAGGTGCCTTGATGGCAGAGCTTTCTTCTTCGTCGTCGATGTCATCCTGGGCGAAAGCCACTGTGCTTACTGTCATGACAATGGCACAGAGCGAGAGTCTGAGACTCTGACGCTGTAGGAAGTGATATATCATACTTTTCATAGTCATCATTATTCTTTATTAGCCCAATAGTCGTTATATTCCTTTGGGATGAGGTAGACACCTGCCACTCGCATCTGCTGGTCGTATTTCTTACGGTTGGCGGACGAAGTATAGGTCTTGGTGTGCATCATCATCAGGCTGGGATAGGCATCCAATCCGTAGTAACAGGCAGGGAAGGTGAACTCGCCGAGGTCGAGGACATTGACTCTGCCAGGATCACCGACATAGGTCACGGTAGCGGTACTTTCACCATTATCGGTCGTGATTTCCTGCGAGGACTTGGCGCCATTGGGCAGCACGGTGTACTGCTGTTTGTTGGCAGCATCGGTCCAGCTGAGGTAGAAACGTAGGTAATAGGGTTTCACGTCGGCATCGTGTTTCTCAACTTGTGCGGGAACCGTTACCACATAGATATGATAGGTAGTGGAACGCACATTCTCAAGCGGGAAGCAGAACTCGGGTTTACCCGTCGTACCATCGATATCGGTACTGTCTACAGCCACATAAGAGAAGAAACGCGACTTTGAGGGTAACACGTACTGACGTAACATCCTCGGTATCTTGCTGAAGAGACTGTCACGCCCCACAAGATTTTCATAAGGAATATTGTGGGTTGTCAGTTTGTTAACTTTCAGCGTGGTCTGTGTCTCTCTTCCATCCACGTACTTAACGGGTCTGGTCACAACAATAGTCGGGTTATACGTCTGCCAAGGGCGGAAGGTGAGCGAGTCGATGATACGGGTGATACCATTACTCATTTCGTTGGTGGCAACGGTATGAATGAGGACATTTTGTATATCGGTCAGGAAACGCCCGCTGGTGCTATAGGCCGAGTCTGGTACAACGGCACTATAATCGCCGAAAAGCGGCAGATTGCCCTGATGCCAATTAGAGAAGACGAGGTTCTGTACGATGTTTCGGCAGGCCAGGGAGTCCTGCAGTTCATCAGATGCCTCGGCAGCCTTGTCAGCCTTCGCCGTTGTGGCATTGGTAGAAGAGGCAACCGTGGTCTTCTTCAGCAGATCCATATAATCCATCTTCGGGATGTAATTGTAGCAGGGGCTGATCCTGGCGTAGGCATCGTTCCAAGCCTTGTCGTTGGGCACCAGCATTGCATAGGTGCTGTCCTCGTCCTCGAGGTCGGCTCGCATGATACTGCGTATGACGTTGTTGCGCTTCTTCAGCACGGAGTCGAGATAGGTCTGCTTGCCGTCAACGAGGGGACCGATAACCGATGCGTTAACGTCGAGGTAGAACTCATCGTAACGCTGGATATAATTCTTGAGTGAGTCACACCCCTTGAGGTTGTCGATATTCTCGTAAAGGTTGTAATAGAACTCCGACAGACCATTGATTTTGTGCATCACACCGTTGGTGGCAGGCAGGTTGACAGTATCATAAGTGAAACCGTCGAAAGAAGCCTGATTGAAAGGATGGTGCTTGGCATTGAGGGTGATGATGGTTGCATCGTCGAGTGCAGAAGACACGGGGTAGTTATACTCCGTGACATGCTGCTGCATGAACTGCTTGACGATGGTGGCGCTATCGCTTGCCTTGAGGCGGTTGTATTCGCTATCATCAAAGGCAGCGTCAACCGGAGCCCATACCGTATAGAAACGCGGACTGTTGAGGGCTTCGGAGAACTTACTCTGACTGGCAAGGGCAGCAAACTTCGTGAGCTGCGGGTCGTTGGATATATTCTCCCACAACGTCTTGTTGGCAGCGGGCAGAGCATCTTCCGGGACCGAGTTGTAGTCATCGTAATCAGTACACGATGCGGCAGCAAGCAACGTGGCTGCCAGCATCGTGATTCCTATATATCTATTCTTCTTCATTATCAATTGTCAATTATGAATTATGAACTTTGAACTATGAACTATGAACTATTTAGTACCAGTCTTCAGTCAGAGTCTGGCTGTTGACAATGTCAAGGGGTACCAGTTCCACAAAGTCGAACGACCATCCGAGGTTGGCATCGTTCACCAGGTTCTTGATACGCAGCCAGTAGTCCTTGCCTTGCTCAAACCGTTGGGTGGTGATGATGCGGCGCAGCATCATCGTACCATAACCCGTTTCCGTACGACAGTTGTTGGAGCCGATAATCTGGCTTGCCGCCGAATAGATATCTCCCTCGGAATAGGTCAGCGGGTCGGTAATAGTATTATAGGTACCACGCGAGAAGGATGCCGGGGCACGCATGTAGCCGCGCACATGCATGCGCTGGTCTACCTCCACGCCACAGTCGGAAGTCTCGTCATCGGCGCGGTTGACTACGTCTTCGTAACCGATGGTTGCATCCTGATAGGGATTGGCACAAGCATCAAAGGGAATGCCGATGGCCACCATATCTGACTGCTTAGAAGAATTGCCGAGATAGAACTGCATCAGACCGCCTCTTCCCATAGGAGGATAGATGATACGCAACTCATACTCGCCAGTAGGAACATGAGGAAGCTTGACAGCAAAATCGTAGACATCCCAGCCCTGGAACTGGTCGGAGTTATGGGCTCGCCAAGCTCCCATGACATTGAAGCGGAGGAGTGTGCCGGGATTGTAGCATACGATGTTGTCGAAGTAGTTGTTCTGGAAAGCCACACGGTTGCCGTCACCGCCACCGTTGAGGGTACTTACCTCAGCGGGTGTAGCACCACGCAGGCCATTATTGATCAGCTCATAGAGGAAAGTGGATGAGTCAAAACGCAGACGCTCATGGAGTGCGTCCTTAGCGTTCTGGTCGTACTTCAGGATTCCCTTGATGCGGTGGATATAGCCGTTCAGGGTTTCCACGCTACTGTTACGGTCGACGGACACGCCTCTGAACACAAGGGTATGGTCACCATCGTTGGGCATTCCGAAGAGTCCGAGTTTCTTAGTCAGCGTATTGTTGGTGAGATAACGGTTCAGCCACAGGTCCTTGGTGGTCTTAGGATTGGTCTCCCACACCTTCAGAAGGGTATTAGGCAGCATAGTCTCGAAGTATTCCTGCGGCTCGTAACCGAAGCAGAAGTTCCAGGAGGCATCGGTCTGTTTGTTCTTCTCATAGACGATACGGTCGATGGGCATACCAGCACGGAGGATGTGATAAGCCACAAACATATTCACCACATTGAACGGATTGGTATAGTCATCGCCGGTGCTGATGGTAATACCCCTTTCATTAATGTAGTCATACCACGCGCCGCAATTGCCGTACCACTCCACACACTTCTGCTTCAGGTCGTTAAAATTGTTGATGCCAGCAGCACGGAACACATCATCGGTCTCGGCAAAGACTGTCCACTTGACCATACACTCCTTTGGATAATAGAGTGAGTTTCCGTCACGGTCATTGTGGTTAGTCCCCAAGTCATAGGTCATTGCGGTTCCGTCAGGATTGCGCTTAGCCTCGATGGTAAGTGTGTCGGTATATCCCGTAGCCTCCAAAGCGGCATAGAAGATGCTGAGGTCTTTCTCGCCCTCCACACGTAACTGGTCATCGGTAGTGCGGTCGGAACGCGGGATGACGTTAGAGCACACATGGAGGATTCCGTTGATGGCCTCGATATCACCGTCTATGATGGCAGAGAGGTCATTGAGACTGGTCAGTCCTACGAATTCCTCCTTATAGGCATTCACTCCGAATGTGCCGACGCGGATGCTGCGTCCCGTCTTCATGGTGGTCCAAGTGGTGGCTGTACCATCGAGGTCCACCTGCATGTGCTCCTCACCGGAGAGGTGGAAACGTGCGATATCGTCACAGAGTGAGTCGGACATCAGGTTCACCTTTGCCAACACGTCGAGATTGTTCCAATTGGCGTCCTCGGTGATGCCGTTGTGCTTCAGTTTTGCCTTGGAGATGAGGTAGGACTCATCGTTGTAAAGACTGTCGAGATAGGAGTTCACACCTTCGTTCAGCGGTGCGAAACAAGTATATTCGCCATAGGTTCCCATATATTTATCGAACCCGCCCTTCTCCAGTATCCGATAGAAGGCGGTCAAATCGCTCCTGTCGCGCAGCAGCTCAGCAATGGTTTTCTGGTCGGAGGAGAAAAGATTTGAGCCATCTGGTTCCTCGTTGCAGCTGGAAAAGAGGAAGGATGAAAGTGGAAGGAGGAAGGAGAATAGTCCTATCATCGCTGTCTTCACCCAATTCTTATTGTTTATCTTGGTAATCATAATTCTCAATTTTCAATTATCAATTATCAACTATTAATACTTCGAGGAGGATTTGTATACAGGATTCTGCACAAGACTGGTGTTAAGTTCCACCTCGTCCTGGTTGATAGGCATATAGAGATAACGCTCATCACGTATCTTTGCCTTCATGGCAGAAGGAACAGCATACTTACGCAGAGCCAGATCCAAGAACTCGTCACTGTTGGCCACATAGCCTTCGGTGAGTTTCTTTGTCAAATCGGCTTTCTCTGTAGTGTGCCGGTAGTTATAGCGCATGAGGTCGAACCAGCGCTTGCCTTCGAAGCACAACTCACGTGAACGCTCGGCAAGCACAAGTTCCTCCATCTTGTCCCTGTAAGTAGAGTACTTCATGGCATAAGAGTTCTTGTTGGCATCAGAGAGGGAACGGTCGTTAATGAACTTACAGATCTCGAACGCCTCCTCGTTGCGGGTGTCGCCTTCGGCCTTGCCTCCAAGGTTATAAAGCTGCACAAGAGCCTCGGCCTTCATCAGCATTACATCGGTAAGACGATAGAAAATCCAGTTCTGATAGACGGCAGAACGTGTGTCGCGATGGCTGTCAGCCGTGTTATTGACACCTGCTGATGTCGTTGCCACAAACTTGCGTACGCCAAACTGCTCAACGCTGGCACTGGTGGCATCATAGACAAACTCATAGAGTCGCTGGTCTACGCTGTTATGCCATACACCGTTACCGGTGGCATCAACGGAACCGAACTTCGACGAAGCCTTCAGATAACCATAGCCGTTAGCGCTGGCATTGTTGTAACGATAATACATCTGGTCAAGACCTCTATTGGTAACGTTGGAATTGCGGAACTGCAACTCAAAGATACTCTCATCGGCATTCTGTCCCGTCTGTCCGAAGATGTCGTCGTACATATCACCATATTCTGAGAGGTAATAGTCCAACTTTTCGGCATCGGCAGCCATTCTGCGACGTGGTCTCAGCTCATAGGCCTCCTTCTTGGCGCTGATGATTTTATCGCAGTATTCCACACAAGTCTCATAGTCGCTTGCATCACGGTTGACAGAAGCCCGCCACAGATAGATATCAGCAAGGATGGCGTTGATGCCGTCCTTATTCAGGTAGCCCTTGTCGCGCCAGTCGCCATAGGTAGAGCCTGATACAGCATACTTCGAAGCCTCGGACAGGTCGTTGATACACATCGTCAGTACCTCTTCAGGTGAAAGCTGCGGAGCATTCAGTTCGTCACTACTATTGAGGTAGGCAGCGGGTGTAACAGGAATATCGTGGAACACACGCATCAGGTAATAATAGCAGAAAGCCCGCAGAGCAAGCATCTGAGCCTTGTTGGCCTCATAGTCTCCGCGCATATAGTCGGGATCGACAGCAATCACACCCTCAGCCTTCTGCAGCACAAGGTTACAGTAGTTGATGGCAGAATAGAAGGGATACCATGTTGTAAAAGTATTCTCGGTCTCAATGTTGAGAGAATAAATCTGCGCCAGTGCAGTCTTGTAAGCTGCCGATGCAGGAAGCGTAGAGGTCATCACAAGTTCATCGGAACGGAAGTCGCCCCAGATAATCATATTGCGTATGGCAACCTCGTCGCGCAGCTGTGCATAGGCAGCAGCCACGACTGCATCCACCTCGCTCTTCTTCTGCCAGAAATCCTCATCCACGGTCTTGTTGTCAGGAAGAATGACCGTATCAACGCATGAGGACATCGCGACGCATGCAAATATTATAGAAAGAATCTTTTTCATAATCATCAATTGTCAATTATCAATTCTTTTAGAAACCAAAGTTCAGACTGGCGGTAACGGACTTCGACCTCGGTGTGGTAGCACCGTCGGAAGCCGGTGTATAGGTTCCGGCAGAGACTTCTGGATCAATACCCGTATACTTCGTCCAACAGAAGAGGTTGTTCAGCGTCACATAAGCCGAAAGCGTTGTCAGACCCAGTCGTTTGATGGTCTTCTTCGGCACACTATAAGAGATTTGCAGGTTATTGAAACGCAGGAACGAGCCGTCTTCCACGAAACGTGAGCTTACCTGATAGTTATAACCTGTGCTGTAGAGAGCGCGTGGAATCTGCGTCTCGTCGCCGTCCTTACGCCAACGATAGGTAACAGAGGAACACTGGTTCTGAGTACCATACATACTCTCCAGACCCATGCGGGCAGTATTGATGATCTTGTTGCCCCAACGGTAGTTGAAGCGGGCGATGAGCTTCCAGCTGTCATACTGCAGCGTCACATTGAAACCACCTTGCATCTTGGGCAGCGAATTGCCTAAGTACTTGATGTCAAGTTCATTGATGGTACCGTCGTGATTTACGTCCTGATAGATAGCATCACCACCCTTGAACTCATAATCAGTATCACCATAATAATAAGTAAGGTGTTTGGGCACGCCGGTGTTGGTCATGATGACCTTGCCTTTCTCGTCAGTAGCCACGGGGAAGGTCTTTCCCTCGGCCAGCTGCTGGTTAATCCATGCCTCGTAGTCCCAGTCATACTGCTCACCGCGCTGCTTGGCCTGCGACTGCAGCTGCAGCTGCTTGGTATTGTAGTTGGTGAGGTAATCGTAGGAATACTGGAACACACCTTTATAGTCATATCCATAGATGGAACAGAGAGGATCGCCCACCACCACGCGGCTAAGTACCGAACTGGCACCGCGGCGGCTATAGCTGGGTTGCGTGTTCATATTGTCGAGAACGCGTTGGTCCATCTCCAGCAGTTTGTTCACATTCTGTGCCATATTCAGGCTGGCGGACATTGAGAACTTTCCGACCTTCACGAACTTGTTGGCCGAAAGGGTCATTTCCCAACCCTTGTTCTCCATCTCGCCTACATTTCCGAATGAGAGCGTAGTAGAGGTATTCCAAGTAGCTGATGTAGGAATGGGTATTCCCTTCATAATCAAGTCCTTGGTAGTTTCCTTATAGAGGTTCAAGTCAATCTCGTACTTATCTTCGAAGAATCCGAGGTTGAAACCGAGGTTCAAACCAATCTTCTTCTGCGGACGCAGGTCATCGAGCTTCATACCGCTCATGGTGGTGTAATAGCCTGTTCCATAACGCCCTGCACGCGAAGTATACTGGTTGAAATAGTTGTCCACAGAAACGCTAGAGCTACCTGTGATACCCCATGAGCCACGAATGCCAAACATAGACACTACACTCTGCAGAGGCTTGAAGAAGGGCTCGTCACTCAGATTGTAACGCAACGAGACATTGGGCGAATAGAACCACGGATTCTTCGGTCCGAACTTGGAATTACCGTCTGCACGCAGTCCGAAGCCCACGCTATATCGCGACTTGTAGGAGAAATGCGCCTGATACACCCAGTCCTGCCAAGCAGACTTCATGGTACCTGGCTGGTTGTCCATACTCAGCAGATGCGCATCGATGGTCGCCGACTCAATGCCGTTGGGTATTGAGCTCTGGCCTAAATACTGATAGGTATTCTTCTGGGTGCCTGCCTCGTAGTAGGCCATCATTGTAAGATATATATCCTCGTTCTTGAATGCCGGCGTGAAAGTGAGCTTCATACGAGAACCCATCTTGAACTGGTTCTGCTCCGTATTGGTGATGAAGTTATAGTCTCCATCGGTATAGCTGCCGTTCGACAAGCTTCCCGGCATGTACGTCGGCTTGGAGTATGCGTAGATATCAAAGTACACACGGCCATCGAATGTCAGTCGGTGCTTACCGTTCTCTGTGCCCAGCAGTTCGTACTTGATATTGAAGTCGGGCACGATGCTGTAGGTCTGTTCTTTCTGCCACGACATATTGGCGTAAGCCACTGGGTTACCGATAGACACCACATCAGCGAGCTCTGTTGAGGTATAGTTACCATCGTCGGGTGTCTTGCCGTTCATGGTGGGGTTCATCAGGAAGTACTCACCAGTGTTATGTCCAAAGCGGTCATAGCGGTAGATGCTGGCGTTTGGCGCCATTGCCAAAGCCATAGCAAGCAGGTTGTTGTTTGAATTGCCGTTCTTGCTGCTACCGTAGGTATAGTTTTTCAGGTTGTCGGTATAGGTCAATGCGAAATTGGTCGAGAAGCGGATGCGGTCGGAGACGTTGTAATCGAGCACCAGTCGCGTGGTAAGTCGGTCCAGACGCTGTTTGATGACCATACCTGTCTGGTGGTTATAGCTTCCTGAGATACGGAAAGTTGCCTTCTGTCCGCCACCCGAGATGTTCACGCTGGCCTCGTGGTCCTCACCGAACTGTGAGATAGCATCGACCCAGTCGGTGTTCTTGTTCCAGTTGTTGGCCTCAGCCCATGACTCAGCGGGAATGTAGTTGATCTCGTTGATGGTAGAGGTGGCTGTTGAGCTCTGTGTGGGATTATAGAACTCTTCCTTGAGCATCATAGTGTAGTTGTCACCATTCAGCAGGTCATAGCCTGCAGGCATCCACTTGCCAGTGAACTTATAGCCAAAGGTCACACGGGGTTTTCCTCGTGCACCTCGCTTGGTGGTGATCTGAATGACACCGTTTGCACCTTGCGCGCCCCAGATGGCGGTGGCAGCAGCGTCCTTCAGCACGGTGATGCTGGCAATATCGTCCACGCTGACGGCGAGCAGCGACGAGAATGCCTCCTCGTCAATGTTCTCAGGGTCGAAGTCGGCCTTGTCATATTCAAAAATCTTGTCATCGACTACAATCAGCGGCTCTGCATTACCATTCAGAGTAGAGACACCACGTAGGCGCATCGACGTACCTGCACCGAGGTTACCTGAGTTGGTCACAATGTCCAAACCGGCAATCTCACCTTGTAAAGCCTCGTCGGCCGAGGTAAAGGCCATACCTTCGATTTCCTGAAGGTTGAAAGTCTGCTGTGACACAGATATCTCACGCTTGTCAATGTTCAGACCTCCTGAACTGGCACGGCGTCCCACGACCTTCACCTCACCAAGCGTGGTCTTGTCGTCCTCCAGCTTGATGGTGAATGTCTTCTGGTCGCCGATAGGTATTATCTTTGTCTTACTGCCTACATAAGAGACAACAAGCTTATTCTTCGGGCTCTTAATCTCCATGGAGAAGTTACCCATCATATCTGTCTGCGTATGACTGACAATACGGTTGTTACCGTCTCGCTCCACTACGTTGGCCAATGAAATAGGCCCCATAGCATCTTCCACAGTACCCGATATGACTCTCCCCTGTGCCAACACCACTTGTGCAGTAATGGTGAACAGGAGTGTCAATAGGATTTTAATTCTTGACATAATTATCAATTATCAGTTATCAATTATCAACTATCATTATCAATACTCCCTCTTGCTGTTGTAACACAGTGGTGTGTCGATACCGTGAATGGTCACGAACGATGAACTCTCAATCGACTTGAAGGTTCCATAGGAAGAGCTAACGTCAGCCGTTGTGATGTCACGGGCCAGAAGGTTGGCTGTGTCAGAAGAAGCATTTACGGTCACACTCGTGTTCGAGGCATCCCTCACCGTAAGCCGGTTGTCACCGCCGGTGACAATCAGCGTCTGGGCAATACCGAGGGCGTTCGAGCAGAAGGTGGAGTAAGCTGGCTCAGGTGTTGTCAGACCCGTTACGGGGTCGAAGTTCTTGAAGAATCGGTCGGCAAAAAGCGAACTATTCTGCGTATGGTAACGCACGAACTTCGACATCTTGTCCAACTGTTCCTTCACATAGTTAGCTGCATCGCTCTGAGTGGTGAAGCCATATTGATCGGCTACACTTTCCCAGTTCTCAACGATGGCCATCACCTGCTTCCAGGTGGGCAGCCCCATCGTCTGCTGCGCAGTCTGCATAGCAGCGAAGGTGGGTGCATAGATGGTGTAATTATAAGCACTGAGCATTCCCCAATTGTCCTGGTCGTTGATAATGCGGTATGACTTCAGCTTGGTATTCTTCTGAGCCTCTGTCTCGCTGCCTGTAAGGATGCCTGAGAAAGTATAGATATCCTCATTGTTGAACTGGAGGCAGAAGTTGAGGAAGTGGTCATATTCTGGAGCATTCACGTCGTAGTCGGCATTTTCGTCATAGAACTCTGGGCGCGACAGCGTCTGCATGACGGTCCTGATGGTGGGCTGCAACGGATAGTCCAGACGATAGACAGTACCGTTCTCAATCTTGGCATCGGCACTGTTCGCATCGAAGGTCTCGGTGATGGTTGACCACTGGGCTGGATCAGACTCCTGCAGTCCGCCAGCCACCTTATTACCGTCGACCACGATGGTTCCGCCTTGTTTGGTTTTGTAGTAGCGGTTACCATAAAGTCCGTACTGTACACTGCCCTTACCCGTCTCGGTAGAGTCAGCCAGGACGATGGTGCAATAGTCCAGCAGGTCTTTGATCTGGCTATTAAAAAGACCGGTCTCGATATTGATATCCTGGGCATTGGCAGTTTCCACATAGGAGCTGAGCTGATTGTAGGGTCCCGACTGGTAGAGATATCTTTTCACCAAGATGTGGAAAGAACCGTCAGCCTGTGGGTCGAAGCGGAAACGCAAGCCTTTCAGACCGTCCTCATCCTTCACCGATGCTGGGTCAATCACGATGAACTGCGTCTCGTTGTCCGTCGGAACGAAAAGTCCGTAGCGAGCCTTCATCGAAAGCAGGTAGTAGTACATGTCAGCACCCAGTTTCGAAGGCACACCGGCTGTTGCCTGATGGTCGTTGAGCATCTCGCCCATCGTGCGCATGTCCTTATATACTGATGCTGGACCGAGCACCGAGTTATAAAGCTTCGGGCCGAACAGTTTGTTCATCTTGTAGATCACGCCGTTGTTGGCAATCGTCACATCATAGTTGCCGTCGCTCTTCTTCTGTATGTCGTTCTTTGTCACATCCAGGAACTCGAAGGCATCGTTCTGAACCGTAGAGAACGTACTGGGAACGGTCTTGGTCAGATAGGGTTTCATCACGTTGTTCAGAATGCTTGCAAAGATTGATGGGTCGTTATTAAAGATGGCATCGAGGTGAGCATTCAGATTGGCTGCAGACAATTCGAGTCCGGGGACACCGAGGTTCTTCAGAATATAAGCAGCTTCTTTCAGGAAGTAATCCTCCACGGCCTTGTCTTCAGGAGCCAAGAAGGCAGCAATCTCAGCATCGTCGTTGGCAGAACCACCCTTCAGTGTCGGATTATAATAGTTCCAACCTGGGTCGAAGTCCAGCAACTGGTTGTCGGCCACCGTCACGCCACGTGTGGGCTGGGCAAGCTTGGCACGCTGGGAGTTTTTGCTCAGGTAACGGATGGCAAATACTGTGTCCTGCACGCCCGATCCGCCCGAGGTTTCCTGATACTGCTCCGTCAGCGTCATATCGGCATCGGGGAACGCATAGTAGTCGAGCATACGCGAGATGTAACGAGTGTCGCTGTTCTGGCGTAGTATCTCGGCCATGTTGCCGGGATTCACCAGGACCTCGTCCAGTTGGTGGATGTAACCATTCTGGCAGACCACATCGCCCTTCAGCACCGTACGGTCGAAGATGTAAGCGGCTCCGTCCACATAGTCGTGGCCGGTGAGAACCTTGAAGTCGCTGTCATCGCCCGTCACCGTCATGTTGTTGTTCAGCATGTACTCACCGGTGAAGTGTACCATCGGGGCAACCGTGTTGTCGAACACGGCCAACATCTGGCTGCGCCCGCCGTCCTTGAAACGTGCGAAGTACTTGTTGTTGGCAGGCAGATCCTGTGCTGAATACTGGGTCACAGCGTAGGACAGGCGCATGTTCGTGGCGTGTTTCACCAGCTGACCCTGCAACATGTTGCCAGAAGCATTCTGCATGTTCGACAGTGTACCCACGAGAATGGCGTTGTCGAGCATCGTCGAGAACAGCAGTTCAGCCTTCTGCGAGTGTGTCAGCGCCTCGTAGCTGCTGGCACCAAACTTGTTGTTGCCGCCTGCGAAGAACCGCGCAAAGGCATCGTCATTGGCTGGGAAGATAGTCTTACTACCCGTCTGATTCAGCACATCCGCATAACCCAGGTCCTCAATCAGCCTGCAGTACGTATTGAACGTACCCTCAAGCTGGGCGGGGTGCTGAAGCTCCTTGTAGATACTCTCGCCAAGCCAAGATGGCAATTCTCCTTCTGGCACCACGTAGTCCTTCGTACAGGACCCCAATGCAAGGCACAGAAGAGATGCATACAAAAAGAGTTTTTTCATAAGTGTTATTAGTTATATATTTTTTGTTTTGTTTAGCCGCAAATGGCAGTAGATATGTTTCAGCCTGCAAAATAACTAAAAAAAAATGAAATAGGCAACTATTTAACAGGCTTTTTTCTAAAATCAGCAAAATTTATACTACAATGATTAAAAACTGTATGTTCTCATATCTTTAGGTGTACGATCGAACAAAAAAGCTTCGGGAACTGGAATTAACTGACTCAAGTATGAAAATTCTTTGCAAGATCTCCGCGAAGCGCCAATAAAGAGTGTATGAAGCATTTTGAATATTTCGATGTCCTTTAGGTTACCTTTTTTGTGTCCCTTAACATGAAGGGACTTAAGTACTTTGGAGTACGTGGAATCAACGAGGGGAAAACGCCCTCTTTGAATCCAAAGTGTGTAATTTTGGTCATTCATTTAATGAATGTCACAACAACTGCCATGTATTGCAGAAATAACCACCAATTAATGGAAAATGCCCTACCTTCCCTACCGCGACAGAAGAAGAACTCCTTCCTCGAAACAATCTACATTATGAGTAGAAATAAATTAATGGTGGAGAATAATTGCCAAGTGTCAAAAATTCCCCCTATCGCGGCAATAATTACCTATAGGATATACCATATTACCATTATCTTTGCAGCAGAAAATACGATTTTAATTCATAATTAACTAAAACAAAACACATGAAAAGGTTTCATTTACAACCATTGAAGTCTATTTTGCTGACGGCTGCTCTGTTCTTCACGACCGTTGCGAATGCCGCCAATGTGATTGGAGAACCAGTCACAGAGTTTACTAACCCTGATCTGATGAAACTGGACTGGCCCTACTCTGTACAGGGTTCCACTCGCAGGCTGTTACGCACGAACCTGCTGACGTTCAAGATCAGCGCTCCTAAGGCTGGCAAGTATGCGGTGGAGTATCTGGTGAACGCCACTGGCAACAACGTGCAACTGGCCGCCACCGCATCGAAATCGCTGTCAGAGGATATCTGGGAGCCCGATTTCAATGCCTTTGCACATATCACGACTGTTACCGACGAGGAACTGCCTGTACCCGCTGATGACAACACAGAAGGCGTAGAGCCCTTTATCCCTGCAAATCCCGTGTATATGTATTCTTCTGTTGACCTGGAAGCTGGCACCAACTATGTGTATATATGGATGCATGTTTACTGGCGCAATGACGCGCTGGCTCCACAGAAAGTGCAGTTCCGCAGCATCCGCGTGCTGCCGGAGGGTTCTGGAGAAGTGGGCGAAGTGGCTGCCCGTGCCAGCCAGAAAGCATTTCGTGTAAAATACTACCACAGTCTACAGGATGCCACTACATCAACGATGGTGAACGACTATGAAGCGCTGTTGGAGGCCATCCGTAATGACTACACGAAAGTAGATACCATGCGGATTGTCGGGGACATAGCAGCCGCTGAGGCTAAGGAGCAGTCCGTACGGCACGACAAGGGGGTGATAGTAGGGACCGACTCCACCCGTATAGACATGCTGCTTTACCACAACGAATACAATAACCCTGAGACAATGCAGCCGCTGGGTGGCTATGACGAGAGTGGAGCCTACGAAATGGAACTTGGACTGGAGGACTACCCGGCACAACTAGAGTTCACCCGAAACAACTACTTCACTTATAAATTCACAGCCGCTGACGACCTGACTACCGATGGCACATGGTACATACAGTATTATGCCAGTTCACAGAACTCGGCAACCATCGAAATGACCATACTGGCCGAAGACAGTGCTACGGTGGTGATGCCTACCTATAAGCTGAGCACCAATAATGGAGCATGGCAAAACTACGAGTTGATGGATAAACGCGACCTGGCCAAGTTCCGCATGGAGCCCGGCAAGACCTACTATCTTCACATGTTCTATAACCAGTACACCAACGTCAGGGACATTCTGGTAAGGTACCTGCCCAAGGAATACCACACCGCCTCACAGTTGGAGGAACTTCTGCAACAGGCACAAGCCGTGCTGTGGGACTACCGTGAAGGTACTGATGCCTACAACCTAGTAGAGGACCGCACACTTCTTGAACAACTCCAGGCAGCAACTGATCATGCAGACGACGTTGTCTTCAGCGAAGAGATAGAAGAGGTAGACAAGGCATACGAAGATCTTCAAGATGTACTGAATTCTTTCCTAACCACATTGAAACTGTTTAATCTCATACCGAACTCTACTGACTTTGACGTGACGGCCTACGAACGTAGCAGCAACTGCGGCTACAAGGAAGACGGAGGCATCATGCAGCTTGACAACTTCCGTTCTGGAGGCTACATGATTTATAAGGTATATAACAAGCTGGACGCCGAATACGAGGTAGACTTTGAGTTTGCCCACGCTTTTGACGGAGCACAGATGCAGTTCCAGTTCTTTGTTGAGGAGAACGGTGACGAGATTCCCGTCTCAGAAGTATGGTCTGACCAGTATGAAAGTACCGGTGGCTGGCAGGTCTTCGAGCCCAAGCACCTCAAGATAGGGGCTGCCCCGCAAGGATACATCTATCTGAAGATTTCGGGTGAAGGAAACGGTCAGGCCTATGTCGGCAATCCACGCCAGTTCGTATTCAACGCCATCCCAGGAACTGAGGGTGCAGGTGCTAAGGCGCTGGAGACTGCACGCCAGAAGTTCTATGCCGCATTCACCAACGAGGGAATCGAGGCTAAGATAGCTGAGGCCGAAGCTGCATTGACACCTTATGCCGAAGGTACAATCTATGACAAAATCATCATTGATCGTACACCTATAGAAACCGTACTAACAGCCATTCTGCAGGCTCGCGAATCGATTGCAGCCGACGATGGAGCCCTGCGTCGTCAGGCTTCCGATGCGCTCGACAATGCCATACAGGGGCTGAAGCGTCTCAACTTCTATAACGTCATCCCAACCTCCGAAGAGTTTCCCTTCAACATCAATAATGGTGCCATGTGGGACAAATGGCGTTCCGAGGGATCCAATATAGGTTTCGGCTATGAGGGAGGCAGCGTGGTCTATACAGTTTATGTAGCAGAGGATGCCAAGTATAACCTAACGGTAAATATGTCTAATCCTGCTCCTGCCGTCATAGAAGAGAAGGACGAGGAGGGCAATGTCATCAGTAGCACACCTAATGAAGAGAATGCACAAGTACGTCTCTCAGCCCTTTTGGACGAGGCCGCTTACTACGAGACGCTATTCAACGTACCCAACACAGGCGGATGGGGCAACCGTGAGGATGTGGTGATAGAGGGCATACCCATGCCTGCCGGCATCATCCAGTTCAAGCTCTTCGGAGAAAAGGCCGTCGGCGGCTGGGTAGGCAACATCTATCAGATTGGTTTTGAGAAAGTGGCTGGCAGCGAAGGACAGGGGTCACAGGCCGTAGCTAACGGCATTGAGGTCATAGACAACCATCAGGAAAAGTATGGTTCACATGTCATCTACGACCTGCAGGGGCGCAAGTTGACTGTGATGAAGAAAGGTATCTACATCGTCAACGGCAAAAAGATGCTAGTGAAGTAAGAAAAGTTGTATAAAAGAGACTTTCAGGCCTTGCGCTCACGGTATTCCGAGGGTGTGAGGCCTGTCTGTTTTTTAAAGCACTTACTGAAATAGTGAGCATCGCTGAACCCTACTGCATAGGCAATCTGCGAAAAAGGTTCCTGTGACTGTGCCACCATGTCCTCTGCGTGCCTAATACGTATGTGACGTAACAGTTCTACGGGGCTGATGCCTACGAGTGACTTCACTTTGTTATAGAATGCCGTACGCCCCAGGCAGACGGCCTGAGCCAGTTGCTCCACCTTTAAGTCGGGATCAGACAGATTATCTTCAATGTAAGCCAACAATTGCTCCATCATCACCTTGTCGCTATCGATAATATCAGTTGGGCGCAACCTTAGCACATTAGTTTTCGCTTCGTTTTCATCAGGCATAGGCTCCTGCGGGCATTCTCCCTGCATATCTCCGTCTTCCTTGCTGTCGGCAGTTGTGCCGTGAGACATCTCTTCGAGCAGCAACGAGAGCATACGGCTCTTCTGGCGTTCTTGTCTGGCTCTGGTGTGCAACAAATAAATCCATCCAGCAACTGCCACCAAGCCTGCCAGAAGCAAGATGTAAAGAAGCTTAGCCCACCATGTTTCCCAAAAAGTAGGATGCACATACAGCCATATTGCCTGCTCATTATCGGCCCATGACCCATATTGGTTTGTACTACGTACCAAAAGCCGGTGCCGACCGGGAGGTAGATTGCTGAAGGATATGCTATGGTCTGTGCCCAGGTTGTTCCATTGGTTGTCTATGCCTTCCAGTTTGTATGCGTAGTGTATCATGTAGTTGTCCTGATAGTCTATGGCAGCAAAGTGAATGGTCAAACTACGCTGCTTTGGCGACACATGGAGCGTATCGCCTGCAGCCAGTTGCAGCATCTCCTGTGAGCCGTGGAAAAAGATACTCCTGAACACCAATGGCGGCACATAGTTTTCCTGTCCTATCTGCTCAGGAGAGAAACTGATATAGCCATTGGTTGTGGCAAAGGCTATCTGTCCGGTCTGGGAGTTGAATGCGGGCTTGGCCTCTGTCAATTCCGTATGCTCGCCCAAGTATCGTGGGCCAAAGAGCCAAAACTGGCCCGTTTCGGTCTCACGCATGGCAAGACTACTCTCGCAGCCAATCCAGAGATTGCCCCTGCTGTCTTCAAGCATATTGAGAATGGTGCCATAGTCACCATCCGAACGTCCTGCCGCCTTCAGCAGTAGTTTTTCACTCAACAGTTGACGGTCAGCCACCTGCTGCAAACCACCTCCCACAGTAGCCACAAAAATACGTCCCTCACGGTCGACGCAGGCCTGCATCACATCGCTGGTCATCAGCGAAGTAGTATCGCCAGGTATATGTTTGTGAGCATAGAACTTGATGTCGGATGGACTCTTGAACTGTTCTGAGAAAGCCACCAGCCCGTTCGAGGCAGAAACGAGAACAATGCCGTCGCGAGTGCCAGTCATTCGGCGTACCTTGAAAAAGTCCCTTACAGGGTATTGCCTTAGCTCGTTGCCAGCATGAATAAATCGGTCACCGGACATCAGCCCAATCCCCTGCTCAAAAGTGCCCACCCATAAGCGATGCTGATGGTCCTCGTAAACATCATAAACCTGATTGCTGGGCAGCGACCATATATTGCTGTCATCGTGCAGATAGTGGCTTACATTACCATCTCCGGCTACGCAGTAAAGTCCATCGCCCTTGGTTCCTATCCAGATACGCCCCTGACTGTCCTGATACAGACAGTACACATGATCTGCAAATCGTGTGGGTTGCCGTTGCAAACGTCCGTCACTTCCCAAATAGTTCACATCGCTGCCATTGACAATGGCGACACGCCCCTCGATGTCACCTGCCCACAGTCGTCCACGATGGTCATAACAGATGCTTCGCACCTGCTGCATCTGCTCAAGAACAGTTGAACTGAACACACGTTGGCCGAAATTGACCACTGCCACATCGTGCTCGCCCGCAAACCACAGGTCACCGCGACTATCAATATACCAACGGTCAATAGAGGGCTGCTCAGGGGACGTTCTGACAGACTGAGGCACCAGGTGTCCCGTCTGTTCGTCATAATAGCCGAAGAATCCCTGTTCGGTACCCACCCACACGGTACCGTAGCCGTCCTCATGAACAAGCCGTCGTTTGCTTTGATGCAAAGTTGATATAGAACCCGCAAAAGCTATTGACCGGAACTTCCCGTCGACCGTACCAAGCAGCACACCTCCTTCTGCGGTCAACACCCAGATTCGCTGCCGGCTGTCAATACTAATCTCTTCTACCCTTCCGTCGCCGACATCTGAAAGTATGTACTGGCGGCTTTTGGAGTCGTACACAAGTATGCCAGCATTTGTTGTGGCCACCAGATAGCGATCAACAATGGTATCTAAAGCCCTCACCTCTTTGATCTGACCAGGCAGACTCCTAAGGACGGGCACGAGGTTTTTCCCGTCGTAACAGGCAAAGCGACCATCACGCGTGGCAAGAAACACCTGTTGTGCTATCTGTCTGACGAATACGTATGGCAGCTGTGTCTTCAGGTCAGTGCCGACAACAGACGTTCCTCCGTCAGTACACAGCCATTCGCGCCCCCAGCTATCCAGTTCAACGCCGTAGACCGTCTTTCCTGGCAGTCTTCCATTCTCAAAGCTGAACATTTCTATGGATTCCGGAGACAGTCCACGGTGTTCATCAATGCGGATGCAAGGACCATCCTCGTTACGACTGAACAACCAGGTGTAACCATTCTGCAGAGATTCAATACGTTGGCAGATAAATGGTTTCCCTAAATGCTTGTCAATGAGGGCAGAGACATTGAGGAAACGGCAAGTACTACGGTTGAAAAGGAATACCTGACGGTCATAGGTCAGGCACCAGATACCGTTAACCTCAGAAGGTGTAATCTTCAGAAGACGGTTAGTAGTCAGTGTGCGGTTATGTCCTGTGTGGTCATTAAATGTTGAGAACGTATAGCCATCATAACAGTTCAGTCCATTCCACGATGAGAACCACATCAGCTGATCGTGTGTCTGTTCCATGCTTGATATCGCGTTCGATGCCAGACCGTCTCTCAGGCTGAACCTCCTGACACTGCAATAGGGTTGAGCTTCAGTACCCATCAGTATCATGACCAGTAGAATAGTCAATATTGTCCTTCTCATATCCGTAATTTGTTCTGTTGCGTGCAAAGATACAACAATTTTGGCAAAATGGATACTTTTGGATGGTGATTTTTTGTTTGAACTGGTGGAATAATTATCGTGGGTACGAATTGTCACAAAGAATGCCTTTTACTGTTTAGTTTTGTTACTACCTTTGCATCAAACTTTAAAACCCCAAAACATGAAAAGAAGCGTAATCCGACAACTGGCCTTGACCTTCGCATTGCTGACAACCATCGGCACCCAGCTGAAGGCTACAGTGGTAGACATTCCGACCAAAACAGGAACTTACATCTCGTGGAGCAACGCCACGGGCAGTAACTATGAAGTAGAGAATAACGGTGACAATGTGGGAAGCACGGGCAAAAACACCCAGCTGCAGTTCACCATCAACAATACCGTGCAGCAAGACTATACGCTGACCTTTGCGCTCGGCTCTAAGTATGAAGCTAAGATGCGGGTGACACTGAAAAGTGCTACTGGCACCATCCTGGACAAAGTGGTGACAATTCCCAACACAGGCAGCTGGACACCTACAGAGGTTCATTATTTCTTTTTAGATCAGCTACCAGCCGACAAATACACCCTCAGTTTCCGTGTGACCGAAGCTTCAAGCTATGCGGGCAATTGGGGAAAACTGGCTTTCTATGCCGGCGACGGCGTGCCACATGCTCCGGGTACTGTTCCAATAGGCAGCGGCAGCTACGACGGCGGTGCCCGTACTGAGAACAATAACGACAACGTGGGGTGGATTGTTGCCGGAAGTACGGCCAAATACAATTTTATCTGTGACGAGCCAGGTGTCTACGAGATAACTACGATGCTGCAGCGCTACAATCAGGGCGGCACCATCAACATAAAAGTGGAGGACATAACAACGGGCAATACCGAGGTGGACGGTGACTACGTTGTCTCACCCAAAGCATCCACCAGCTACGTCAATACCCGTATTCCCCTGGCTGGTGAAATGACTAGAGGGTTGAAGAAGATGACCTTTACCTTCAGAGGCGGAGAGTCGTTTATCTGTAACTATAAGGCATTGACCTTCAAACGAGTGGCCGACCACTGGTCTACGGCAAAGGGCATCGGTATTGAGGGGCTGGAGGTCCTGGCTGGCACCACTACCGACTGGGAGTGCATTCTGCCGAAAAACTATGCCAACAATCAAGTAGTCTTCAACCTACAGGCCATCAACGGATCGCTGGCAGTTACAGCCGCCCAAGGCGGGAATCCTGTGACAGTAACCAGTCTGGGCAACAACACCTACAGCATAGAGACTCCTGAGGTGAAAAAGGAGACCGTCATCACATTCACACTGACGCCCGATGAAGGATTTTATGCAGAAAAGAAGACTTTCACACTCCGTATTTACCAACTCGGCGACATACCCAGCGCCCGTGCCACACTCAGTGGCAGCCAAAACAGCCGGGTCGTAACATTGACTTTCGACCGTGAAATAGAGAAAGCAACAGCTACCTTCGGTAATCAGACGCTGACAGGCGGAGATGGTACAAACACCGTCCGTTTCACCATCTGGGATTTGGATTATAATAAAGACTATACTTTCACCCTGACAGAGGCAACTGACCATTACGGGAACACGTTGGAACAGCCTCAGAGTGTAAAATTCACTGTAGGCAGCAAACCCGCCATAGAGCAGAAGGTCTACGACTATGTGGTAGACAATACTGACAAGTTATTAAAAGCCATCAGTGCTGTCAACAGCAAAGGAGGAACTGCCCGGAAAACCATCTTCCTGAAAAACGGCATCTATGCTATGCCTGAGACATCGACGCTCATCAAAGCTACCAACGTCTCGCTCATCGGCCAGTCAAGAGAAGGGGTGGTCATCCTAGGAACCAGCAAGGAGGATGGACAGGGGTCAGCCATCTTCAAGACTGAGGGCAACGGACTCTACCTGCAAGACCTCACCCTTCGCACTTCCCACTGGCGCACCGGCGAGTTCTATGGCCGTGTGTTAGCCCTCAATGCTACCAACGAGAAGATGGTGATGAAACGTGTTGACCTGGAAGGACAGCAGGACACTTACCTCTGCGGTCATCGCGCCTATCATGAGGACTGCGGTGTTTACGGAACTGTAGACTTTATCTATGCCGGTGGTGACAATTTCTTCCAACACTGTGACATTGTCATTGAAAACCGTAAAGGCAACGTCATCACAGCACCATCAACAAGCCAAGCCCAGCGTTGGGGAATGGTTTTCAACGAATGTACCATCAAGGCCGCTCCCAATGCCCCGTTAGTCACCAACGGCAGTTTCAGCCTGGGACGTCCCTGGCACAACGAGCCACGCACCTACTACCTGAATACAACGATGGAGGTAAAGCCCAGCGACACCGGATGGGCAGGAATGAGTACAGTTCCCACCCACTTCTATGAATATAACTCTATGGATAAGAACGGAAAGCCCATCGATCTGAGTCGAAGGGGCAACTCCCCATCGAGCACAAACAGTTACAAACCCGTACTCACCGATGAAGAGGCTACACTCTATACTGCCAGAAACGTATTAGGAGGAAACGACGCATGGGATGCAGCTGTTCTTACACGGCAGCTACCTGCCCCTCAGGGTCTGCGTATAGTAGGTACAGAACTGAAATGGGATGCTGTGGAGGAAGCACGATGCTATTTGGTCTGCAAGAATGGTGACTATCTAGCCTGTACCACAAGCACATCACTCGCATTGGGAACAGTAGAAGAAGGTGCTATATACACCGTACAGTGTGCCAACCTGATGGGTGGTCTTGGTGATAGCTCACAATGTGAAGGCACCGCCCCGTCTGCTCTCAAGGAGAAGACGCCTGCTTTTCCAGGTGCTGAGGGATATGGACGTTATGTTACCGGAGGTCGTGGCGGGCAGGTATATCATGTCACCAACTTGAAAGACTCAGGCACCGGTTCGCTGCGGTGGGCATGCGAACAGAGTGGCACACGAACCATTGTGTTCGATGTCAGCGGCACCATACACTTGAAATCTCAACTGAAACTGCGTAACGGCAATGTCACCATAGCCGGACAGACAGCACCCGGAGACGGAATCTGCGTGGCAGACTGGGATTTTACGATTGCGGCCCCGAACGTCATCATCCGCTACATGCGGTTCCGTCCAGGTGAGACCTCGCAGGGCGAACCTGACGGTCTGGGCGGCTTCGATGGACGCGACATCATCGTAGACCACTGCTCTGTGAGCTGGTCAGTCGACGAGTGCCTATCCGTCTATGGCAATGAACACATGACCGTACAATGGTGTATCGTCAGCCAAAGCCTGCGTAACTCAACCCACGCAAAGAGCGCCCACGGATACGGCGGCAACTGGGGAGGAAAGGGTGCCACCTACCATCACAACCTCGTGGCTCATCATGACTCGCGTACGCCGCGATTCGGCAACCGTCCCACTTTTGTACAGCAGGACACCACCGACTACCGTTGCAACGTCATCTACAATTGGGCGGGTAACGGCTGTTATGGAGGTGAAGGAATGAAGATAAACATGGTGAACAATTACTACAAGCCCGGACCAGCCACCGACGGGAGGGCTACAGGAAGCCGGTCTCCCCTAGCCTACCGCATCTGCGGTCTGGGTGTAACCTCCAAAGAGGGTGACGGCAGCTATCACATCTGGGGCAAATATTATGTCGACGGCAATGAGAACCCTGACCACCCCTCTTTGAAAACAAAAAACTGGGAGATGGGCATCTACCCTCAGATTTCCACAGACAACTGGGGATACACCGCAACGACTAAAGATACCATGCGGCTGAACGAGCCATTGCCATTCATCTATGTCACTACCCATACCCCACAGCAAGCCTATGAACAAGTGCTGAAATACGCAGGGGCTTCGCTTCACCGCGATGCGCTCGATGAAGTCATCATCAGTGACACACGGCAGCGCAAAGCAACCTATACCGGCGACACCAGCAAGGGCGACTGGCCTGGCATCATCGACTCTCCGTTCGACCTGAAGCCCAATGGAGCAGCCGCAGAGTGGACACCCTGGCCCGAGCTTTCCACTACCAACGCGCCGCTGGACACTGACGGCGACGGAATGCCCGACGATTGGGAAACGGCAAACGGATTGAACCCCAACAACAAGGCCGACGGCACGTTTCGCAATGACGAGGGCTACACCAACCTGGAACTATATATGAACGCCATTGTGGACCACATCACCCAAGCTCAGAACGAGGGCGGAACCCCTGAAGGTTCCATTGAGTATGCTACAGAGGAGGATCTGACAGGAGTCATCAATATTCCCACCAACGAGTTGAACCCCGACAAGGCGGAAATCAGCATCGACAAAAGTGGCAAACAGGCAGCAAAGGTTCTCAACAGAAGCTTTGACAGCTTCTCAAACGGCGATCAGGCCACGTTCTTGTTGAATTGCAAGCAGTCTGGCATCTATACCATCAGTCTTGATGCCGCCACAACCCGCAGCGACTTCAAACTGGTCATTGAAATCACCGATGTCGCCAGTGGCATCACAGAGGTCGACAAGACCATTGCCGTCATCAACACGGGCGACTGGCAGAAATACAAGACCTACACTTTCGAGACTGGCGGAATGACAGAAGGCACAAAGAGGCTTACTATGACCTGGCTTAGCACCAAGGGGCAGTATACTGGTAATGTAAAGAATATTTCTCTGCTACTTTCCAATGCTGACGGTATCCAATCAGTACCCACAACCCTTTCCCCTTCATCGTCCATCATCTACGACCTCAAAGGACATACAGTCCCCACACTGAACAAAAAAGGTATTTATATTAGAAACGGAAAGAAAATCGTCATCAGATAAACCTATGAAAAGAAGAACCCTTATTGTCATTGCTGCCCTGTTGCTCTCTACTAACCTGGCAGCACAGCAGCTACCTTATCAGAACCCAAAACTCACCGCCGCTGAACGTGCAGATGACCTGCTGGGCAGACTTACCCTTGAAGAGAAAACCCGACTGATGCGCAACGGCTCACCAGGCATCCCCAGGCTAGGTGTACCCCCCTTCGACTGGTGGAGTGAAGCCCTTCACGGTGTGGGACGCAACGGCATCAGCACCATTTTCCCCTCATGTATCGGTATGGCCTGCTCATTTGACAATGATCTTATTGAGCGCATCTTCTCTGCCGTCAGCGACGAAGCACGTGCCAAAAACACAATAGCCCGCCGTGAGGGAAAAGTGGGGAAATACAGCTGTCTCTCGTTCTGGACACCAACCATCAACATCTTCCGCGACCCACGCTGGGGACGCGGGCAGGAAAGCTATGGCGAAGACCCTTTCATGAACGCACAAATGGGGCTTCGTGTGGTTCGCGGACTACAGGGAAGCCCATACACCATTCCTAACAGTATGGGGAGTCAGTACTATAAACTCTATGCCTGCGCCAAGCACTTCGCCGTACACAGCGGACCTGAGAAGAGCCGCCATTCCATGAACATTGAGGACCTCTCGCCACGTGACCTCTGGGAGACATACCTACCCGCATTCAAGACACTGGTTCAGCAAGGAGACGTAAAAGAGGTGATGTGTGCCTATCAACGCTTCGACGGCGACCCTTGCTGCGGTTCAAACCGTCTGCTACAGCAGATCCTACGCGATGAGTGGGGCTTCCAAGGACTGGTGGTCAGTGACTGCGGAGCCATCGGAGACTTCTGGCAACCAGGTCGCCACGAGGTATCGGCAGACCAGCCGGCAGCGGCAGCCAAAGCTGTAGCGAGTGGTACTGACGTAGAGTGCGGCGCCCACTACGGAAGCCTGACGAAGGCTGTGGAACGGGGCGATATCAGTGAGGAGCAAATCGATGTTAGCGTCCGCAGATTGCTGAAAGGCCGTTTCGAACTAGGCAACTTCGACCCTGACTCCATCGTTCCCTGGGCACAGATTCCCCCATCGGTCATTGCCTGCAAAGAACACATTCAGCTGGCCCGGCAAATGGCACGTGAACAGATGGTGTTGCTGAAGAATGACGGCATTTTGCCGTTGAAGCCTTCAGCAGACGGACTCATGGTAATGGGGCCCAATGCTGCTGACTCAACCATGCTGTGGGGCATCTATTTCGGGAAGGCATCCCACACGGTAACTCCCCTTGAGGGCATCAGAACCAAAGTAGGAGATGTGCCTTACCTGACAGCCTGCGGTATCACAAAAATGACGGTCAAGGAGAGAGCTGTGGGTAAAGCCACAGAAGCTGCTGACGGCAGCACGACATTACAAATGATAGAGAAAGGTGAGAAAACCTACACTGCGGCTGAGATACTTGAGGCTGCCAGTAAGGCAAAGACCATCATCTTCGTAGGTGGTATCACGCCCAACTTGGAGCGTGAACAGACAAGTGCCAAAGATATTGGCTTCGATGGCGGCGACCGCACAACCATTGAACTGCCTCAGGTGCAGCGCGACATTCTCAGGTTACTCCACGAGGCTGGCAAACAACTGATACTGGTCAACTGCAGCGGGTCTGCTGTGGCGCTGGAGCCAGAACTGGAGTCGTGCAACGCCATTATCCAGGCTTGGTATGCCGGCGAACAGGGTGGACACGCCTTGGCTGACGTTCTGTTCGGTGACTACAACCCATCAGGGCGCCTGGCCGTCACCTTTTATCGCAACGATGCACAACTGCCGCCCTTCGAGGACTATTCGATGAAAGGACGTACCTACCGCTATTTTCGCGGCAAACCGCTCTTCCCATTCGGCTACGGACTGAGTTATACCACTTTCAGTTATGGAGCGGCTTCCTTTGGAAACCATGAGGTGACAGTGAACGTTGCCAATACGGGCAGCGTGGATGGAACAGAGACTGTACAGGTCTATCTACGCCGTCCAACAGACTTAGAGGGTCCCACAAAGACGCTTCGAGGCTATAGTCGCGTACACCTAAAAGCCGGTGAGCAGAAAACCGTGAAAATAGACTTCCCCCGCGAACGCTTCGAGTGCTGGGACAATGATACTCAAACCATGCGTGTCATTCCCGGTCGCTATGAACTGCTGGTTGGTGCCAGCAGTGATGATAGTCAGCTGCAAAGGTTGGAAGTGATGATACCTTAGATGATAAAGAGGAGAAACGACAGAACATTAGAATATTTCCGTCACTACCACAAGAATCCAACAGAAAAAAGGGGGGATGATATACCTGTTGGCAATCAATCCCACTTCTAAAAATAATTATCGTGCTATGAGATTGAACGGTAGCATGACCGCAGCACGGTCACCGCTGAGAGGAGACGCTTCCAGCGTCATTTCAACCTCAGGTCGTAACATTCTCTGGTGTAAAGCCAGTTGTACTGTATGCTCTGATTACAAATTGTGCCATTTCCTATTTTTATTCCAAGAACTTCGTGACATTTATGCCACAGAGTTACGAAAAAACGAGTAAAACAGCAAAAGGAAAGCCAAGATTTTCTTTTGCTGAAGAGATTTGGGTAAGCGAACATTTACAGTATGAAATATAGCAGATGCACTGTCCTGACATCTTCTGATGCGGCCGTTGCGGCCATGCGGCCGTTGATTTCATAGATTTATAAAAAAAAGGAATGTAGCATGTTTATATACATACCCATTTTTTAATAAATCTACAGAATGGTCGGCCGCATGGCCGCAACGGCCGCATTTTTGTGGCACGAGTATGATACTAAAAGGCCGATAGTATCATACTAAAGGGCCGATAGTATCATACTAAAGGGCCGATAGTATCATACTAAAGGGCTGATAGTATCAGATGCTTGGCGCTTAGCGGAGACCTTTTGCAATGAACTCCAGAAACTTAAATGAATCAGTAATAATCCAAAATGAGCGAATCAGAAAGACTCGCCCATTTTGGATAATTATTCATAGGACACAGTTTTAACAGGCATCTAGCTTCCTTGTTCTCACTTATTCGTACCTTTGACCTTCGGTCTTAGGTACTCCCGTTCGACAATAAAAACAAAAAAACGCATTTTTGTTTTGTATTGTTCTCACTTATTCGTACCTTTGACCTTCGGTCGAAGGTACTCTCGCTCGAAAAAGCTCAAATAAAATTTGGCTTTTTGCTCGCTTATTCGTACCTTTGCATCATCATCTTTAACCATGCACAAATAATTAAATAAAACAATAGAATTTATGAATACAAAACAGGTTCTTATTTCTCTGCTGATGACTATCATCACAGGTTCATCAATACATGCTTATGCCAGCCAGGCTGTCAGTCCGCTTTGGCTCAGAGATGTTCAGGTCAGTCCTGACGGCTCACAGATTCTCTTTTGCTACAAAGGGGATTTGTACAAAGTCTCTGCCCAAGGCGGTACAGCTGTCCAGCTGACCACACAGGACAGCTATGAATGCTCTCCCGTGTGGAGCGCCGATGGCAGGATGATAGCATTCGCCAGCGACCGGCACGGCAACCTGGACATCTTCGTGATGCCCGCTGAGGGTGGCTCTGCCACCAGACTCACTTATCAAAGCGTGGCAGAAGTGCCTCAGGCATTTACTCCCGATGGTCAGTGGGTGCTGTTTGGCGCTACCATTCAGGACCCTGCGCAGAGTGCGATGTTCCCGTCAAGCAGATTGTCGGAACTATATAAGGTTCCTGTACGGGGCGGCCGTACCCTGCAGGTGGTGGGGACGCCTGTTGAAATGCTCAGTCTTGCACCTGACGGGAAGAGCTTTTTCTATCAGGACCGCAAGGGTGGCGAAGATGAGTGGCGCAAGCATCACACCTCCTCGATTACACGCGACATATGGTTCTATGATGCCCAGAGCGGCAAGCATACCAATGTGACAGAATTTGCCGGAGAAGACCGCAACCCTGTGATCAGTGCCGACGGGAAAACACTCTACTTCCTGAGCGAACGCAATGGTGGCAGCATGAACGTATACTGTTGCGACGCCAAGGCCGTGGGCAAAGAGCCTAAGGCTGTCACTGACTTCAAGACGCATCCCGTAAGGTTCCTGAGCATCGCTAAGAACGGAATGCTCTGCTACACCTATAACGGAGAGATTTACACACAGAAAAGCGGCGCCAAGTCCCAAAAACTGAATATCCTGCTCACCCGCGATGACGAACCTGTCGTCTCCGACCTGACCTTTACCAGCGGTGCACGCCAGCCGGTGGTGAGTAAGGACGGCAAGCAAGTAGCCTTTGTGGTGCGCGGCGAGGTTTTCGTGACCAGCACGGAATATGCTACTACACGCCAGATTTCGCAGACGGCTGGTGCAGAAGCCGACGTGGACTTCGCTCCCGACGGAAGGACGCTGGTATACGCCTCGGAACGCAACGGCAACTGGCAGCTGTTCACGGCCAGCATTGTCAGAGATGAAGACCCGAACTTCGCCAATGCCACGCTGATCAAAGAAGAGACGGTATTCCCAGAGCTACCTGAGCTGAAACTAGAAGGTAAGATTGACTTCTCACAGGTGGAACGACAGAACCCGAAATTCAGTCCAGACGGCAAGAAACTGGCATTTATTGAGGACCGCATCAAACTGAAGGTGGTGGACCTGAAGACCAAGAAGGTGACTCAAGTTACTGACGGAAGCAAGTGGTATCGGCAGGACGGAGGATTCGACTACGAGTGGAGCCCTGACGGCAAGTGGTTCGTTCTGAGTTACATTGCCAACCGCCGCGACCCATATACCGACCAGGGCATTGTCAGTGCTGAAGGCGGTGAGATTCATCCCATTACGCAAAGTGCCTACACGAGTGGAAACCCCCGTTGGGTGATGGATGGTAAGGCTATCCTGTTCGTGAGCGAACGCTATGGTATGCGCAGTCATGCCTCGTGGGGCAGCCAAAACGATGTGTTCCTCGCCTTCCTTACACAGGACGCATACGACCGCTACAGGCTGTCGCCAGAAGACTATGCGCTGCTGAAGGAGCTGGAGAAGAAAAATGAAAAGGAAAACGATAAGGAGGAGAACAGAAAAGGCAAGAAGGAAAACAAAAAAGAGGACAAGAATGCTGATGCCGACTCGGTCAAAACGCTGATCATAGAATTTGAGGGCTTGCAGGACCGCATTGTCAGACTGACACCGAACAGCAGCCGCCTGGGCGACGCCATTGTGAGCAAGGACGGAGAAAGCCTCTACTACTTCTCGGCCTTTGAAGGAAAGCCCGACCTCTGGAAGATGGACCTGCGCAAGCATGAAACCAAGCTGCTGAGCAAGGGTGGAAGCGGATTGCTGCAGATGGACAAGGACGGAAACCTGTACTCGCTGGGAAGCAGCATGATGAAGATTGAGAAAGGTGACAAGACCACCGCCATTACCTACAATGCCCAAATGAAGCTTGACCGTGCTGCCGAACGTGAATACATGCTGCGCCACATAGCCAAGCAAGTCAACAAGAAGATTTTCCGTACCGACTATAATGGTTGTAACTGGGAGATGATGTTGCAGAACTATTCACGCTTCATGCCGCATATTGATAACAACTACGACTTTGCCGAACTGCTGAGCGAGCTGCTGGGCGAGCTGAACGTGAGCCATTCGGGGGGAAGGTTCAGCCCATCATTGAAAGGTGATGCCACGGCACAGCTGGGTCTGCTCTACGACCTGACAGAACCGGCAGAGGGAATGAGGATTACCGCTGTGCTGGAAGACGGTCCCTTCTGCAGGGCAAACAGCAAGGTGAAGGTGGGCGATGTCGTTACTGCCATCAACGGACAGCCCTTAGGAAAAGATACCGACCTGGCACAGCTGCTGAACCAATGCACCGGCAAAAAAACACTGGTAAGCCTGAAGGGAAGTGCTGGCACATGGGACGAGGTGGTGCTGCCCATCAGCAGGTCTGAACAATCCGACCTGCTCTACAAACGGTGGATCAAAGTCAGGGCTGCTGAGGTGGAACGGCTGTCGAACGGACGGCTGGGCTATGTGCATATAGAAAGCATGAACGATGCCAGCTTCCGCGATGTTTATTCTGACATCTTGGGCAAATACAACCTGAAGGAGGGTATTGTCATTGACACACGCTACAATGGAGGCGGCAGACTGCATGAGGATATAGAAATCCTGTTCTCAGGCAAGAAATACTTCACACAGGTGATTCGCGGCAGGGAGATTTGTGACATGCCCAGCCGTCGTTACAACCATCCCAGCATCATGCTGCAAGCCGAGGGCAACTACAGCAACGCTCACGGTACACCTTGGGTTTACAGTCATCAGAAGATCGGCAAGCTGGTGGGTGCGCCCGTTCCTGGCACCATGAGCTCTGTGAACTGGGAAACGCTGCAGGATCCCACGCTGGTGTTCGGTGTGCCTGTCATAGGATATCAGTTGCCTGACGGCTCCTATTTGGAGAACACCCAGCTGGAGCCAGATATCTTCATCCTGAACCGCCCCGAAACGGTGGTCACTGGCACCGATCTCCAGCTGGAAGCTGCTGTACGTGAACTGCTGAAGGAGGTAGACCAGAAATAGAACAAGCTGGCACCAATTTGGTAAAAAACCGCCATCCCCATCAGGGACAGCGGCTTTTTTATGATGTTTCGCTGAGTAGTCTCAGCTTAGGATTTACTTAATAACCTTCTTACCGTTCTGGATGAACACACCCTTCTGAGCTTTCATCACCTTCTGGCCAGCGAGGTTGTAGATGACATTGTCCTGAGAAGCAGCCTTGATGCTGTTGATGGCATCAACGAACGGCTCGGTAGCACCGGCAGAAATGCGCTCAATCTTCAGGTTGTCGAACCAGGCACGACGGTCGTTGTTGTTGTAGTTGCACTGGAGGATGAACTTGGTGGGAACAGCATCGAGACCTACCTCGTTGGAAGCGGCAGAACCGTTAACACTGTTGATGGTGCAGTACATAGACTTGCGACCATAGTCCATAATCACCTCGACATGGCTCTTCTGCAGGGGGTTGGCGGTCAGAGTCTCCTCATCGGCGTCAGAGGGAGAAGCGTTGCTATAGCTACCGCCGGACTTTGCCCAGATCTTGCTGATGTCAACACCCGTGGTATTGGTCTCGGTTGTACCGTTATAGAAGTTGTGGAACAGGCCGAAGATGGTAGCGTCCTCAGGACCATTCTCACCATCGACAACATTCTTCAGGAAGAAGCCGAGCGAACGACCGCTAAGACCCTGAACATACAGATCGCAGGCAACCTTCAGGATGTTGGTGCCCATAGAACCGTTCTCTGTGGGATCGAAGACAACAGTACCGGTACCGTTACCAATACGGATGTAACCCTTCCACAGCTGCTCACCGTTGCTCCAGTAGCCCTTCTCGAACGGCTGGTTACCCGTACCGTCGACCGACCATGTTGAGAACTCCATAGCGCCCTTAGCACCAGCTACACTATACAGCTCGTTTTCGGCATTCTGAGTAGCATCGTTCTCGAAGTCGATGTCAACGATGGTGGCAATAGCGCTGGCAGGAATGGTGGTCTTGAAGACGGCCACAGCCTCAGCAAGCTCAGCGTTGGCCTCACGAATAGCAAGAGCATTGGCCTCGCTGTAGTCAGCAGCCTTCATAGTAGCCTGAACTCCCTTGGCCTTATCGATGATAGCCTGGAGGGCATCCTTACCAGTGGCGACTTCATAGAGACGCATAGCCTTGGTTGCCTCAGCCTCGTCGATGGCGGTCTGAATAGAAGCCAGTGTATCGTTCTCAGCCAGGAACTCCTTGTTGGCTGCGATGATGAACTTCGTGGCTTCCTGATAAACCTGATACTGCAGCAGTCCGGTTTCCTCGCTGGTGGTGTTCACATAAGTGTCTCTGTCGTAGGTAGCGATGATGGCATCCTGATCCATAGCCTCGAAAACGGCAATCTTGGGCTCTATCTCATCGATCACAGCCTTCAGGGCAGCCTTACCCCAGAGGTAGGACTCGTCAGCCAGATAACCGGCAGCGGTGGTGAGGTTGTCACGACCAGCAGAAATCTGAGTGCGTACATTCTCCTCATAGACATACTGTCTCTTGGAGTACTTGTTGTTGGTCTTTGCCCAAAGAGTAGCATTGGCAACGTAGGTCACAGAACCATTCTTCGGCTCTGTATAGGCAGCTTTACAATAAGCCTTGAAACCAATCTCATAAGTACCAGCCTCAGCAACCTGGGCGGTAATGACAAACGGAGTATATACACGAGAATCCAGATCCTTGACCAATGTAGCAAGTGTATCGGTGGCAGCACCGTCCACAATCTTCACAATATAAGCCACAGCATAGGCGGGGTTCCAACCTTCATTCAATGTCCAAGAAGAAGAGGTGGGATCCTCGCGGAGAGCAGCCTTACCCTCGATGGTGAAAACATAGGCACCGGGATCGAGTTTCTGCTGCATATAAACACCCATAGGATCGGCAGTATTACCGAAGTTCCAGGCAGTATTACCAGCATAGTGACCCAGGTCGGGATAGTCGCCGCTGCTCCAGAAAGCACGTCCCACGGTGGTAGCCGTCCAATCGCCCAGCTTGTTCACCTTCTGCGTGTTACCGCTGGTCTGCTTAATACCGAGATAGTTGTCAGAATTTGAAGCCAGATAGTCGTCCATGTTGGCATCGGTGAATGCATCGATAATCTCCTGAGCCGTAGCAAGCTGCTCTTCGAGTTCAGCCTGACCGTTCTCGTCACCGATAGCCTGAAGGTTAGCGATAGCCTCATCATAACCCACGTCGGCAAGTACTTCTTCTGACCAAGCATAGCAGTTCTTGTAGGCATTCAGCTTCTCGAGCATAGCATCGCGCTGGCGGAGGTCAGCAAACTGCATGGCAGGAGCAATCTGAAGGTCGGCAATCTCGATGGTGGTAGCCATACCTGTAAAGGAGATGAAATAGGTGCGGGCAGCGCCGTCGCCCTGAATGGCGTAGTTGAAGGTCTGCCAGTTCTCATTCAGTTCCTCAGCGGTATTGACGATCACCTCCTCCTCGGTAGAAGGATAAGTATAGGTGTTGGCAGTATTACCAGCCACCTTCACCAGGTTGGTCTGTGTCTTGTTACCGTCACCAGGAATTCTGTTCTTCACACAGTCAAGCACAGCACCCTTCATCTTGAAGCTAACCACGTAGGTGCCACTTGCGTCTGAAGGCTCAAACTTAAAATACATGCCCTCACCGGCAGTAGCTGCGGTGCTGACCACTGAGTTGAAACCTTCTTTCAGACCATTGGCATTAGTGATAAAGAGGTCGGCCAGAGTCTTTCCCTCGCCAATGGCGGTCCAACCCGTCATGTCCTGGAAAGCACAATTGGCATTCAGGTTTTGGCCTGTAATCTGGAAACGGCCCTGCGGGGTGTATACAAATTCACCCTGCTCCAGAGCAAAGCCAGAAACAGACGCACACAGTGCCATAAAGGCAAAAAGTAAACGTTTCTTCATAACAATCTGTTTTAAAATTAAGTTAAGTTATATAGATTAAATTCTTTTTTTGTTTGCTTTAGGGTGCAAAGTTACGCATTTTTCCAATAACTGCAAACAATTTAAGTTTTTTTTGCAACATATTTAAAAAGCAATGCGCCACAGCCTATTTCAGGCTGTAGCGCACACCCAGTTGGAAGTCGAGTTGCAGGGGTTTCTCCTTGAAGACGGTCTGCAGGCGGCTGCCATTATCAAAATAATAGCGCAAGCCTGGTTCAAGATAGACGCTGAAATGGGGAAGGAAACGGTATTCGGCTCCTGCACGTCCACCGACTGACAACAGCAGCCGGTCTTTGTCCAAGTGGCGTTCGAGACCATCGGTCTCCAGATGGGCATCCACATTCAAGTCAGCCTGCAAACCGGCAACAGCATAAAATGCAAACGAACGGGAACGCCAGAAGGTATAGCCTGCTCCAAACGGCACGCCCACATACTGCAGGCGCTGATGATAGACTGAAGTGTTACGGCCCATACGAGTGGTGAAGGTGGACTTTGTACGGGTGTAGGTCAGTCCGGTCTCCATCCAAAGCCGGTCAGTGAGAGGAATGCCTACCGTCAGCCCCACCGTGAAAGGATGCTGGTGATCGGTATCGTCGGCATAGTCTATCAGCCGTATAGGATCCTCTTCGAATGCCTTGGAATTGTTCTCATACATTGCTGTGTTCATACGGCTTCGTGCTAAAAAGATAGGTTTGGAGGTGCTGACCGCATTGGAACCGTTGGACGCCAGGAGATTGACTCCTCGCAGACTCACCATCAGCGGATTACGTCCGCTCTGTGGACGTACGTTTTCTAAGTTGCTGTCAAGCACTGAACGTTCTGAGGAGACAGCATTGACAGACGCTCCCTCCCCTTGCTGAGCAACCACAGAAACGTCCTGCCTGGAATCGGCAGGTTTTTCGTCCTGTTTGTTGGCAGCAAGTTCCACTTGGGGGTAAGTATCGACAGGTTCATCAGCCAGCTGGGACTTTGGGGCTGTCGGTTCCTGGTTCGTTTCCTCGCGGGCTACCGCCGCTTTCTTTTCCTTTGCAACAAGTTGTGTCGGCTGTTTCGCCGTATTCCCCACAGGTGTTTGCCCCTCCACGCTCCCATGAGTCGCGCCTTCAGTTCCCGCTACCGTCCTAACATTCTCCTCATACTCCACCGCATACGACGACTCTGCCGTCGTCCCCACTTTCATTTTCCCCGCCTTATCCTCAGTCCTTTGGAACAGCAGCGCCACCCCAGCCGTCAGCAGCACCAGTGCCGAGGCGGCCACAGCAAGCCAGCGGCGCAGCGGCACACGGCGCGCCACTGGCGCAGTTTTTTCCTTTTCATCTTTTTCATCTCGGGAAGCAAGAGGAGTCTGCTGCTCCAGACTCTGCTCTATGGCCTCCCACAGTCCTTCCGGGGCAGGTTCTTCATAACCTGCCATCCGCTGACGTAATTGTTCGGTCCAGTCTTGCTTCATATCCTTGGATTGTTTATATATTCACGAATCATTCTTGCTAACTGCCTCTTTGCCCGAAGGAACTGCGAGGCGGAAGTGCTTTCGCTGATACCCAACCGCTGGGCTATCTCACGGTGGCTCTGCTGCTCAAAGACAAAGAGGTTCAGCACAGCCCTGTAGCCGGGCGACAGCTGCTGTATCATCTGCTGCAGTACACCCGGCGGCAACAAGCCTACGTCAGGTTCCTCGTCAGGCACATCATCTGACATCGTCTCCGGCATCCTGTCGATGAACATCCTGTGGCTCTGTTGGCGCAGATAGTCAACCGACACATTGGACACAATCCGCAGCACCCAAGACTTCAGCGTTCCCTCACCACGATACTCAAAGTTGCCAATGCGGGTAAACACCTTCACGAAGCTGTCCTGAAGGACATCACGAGCCAGGTCGCTATCGGCAACATAGCGCATGGCCACTGCCATACCGATGGCTGCGTAACGGCTGTATAGCTCGTGTCTGGCACGGGGTTCGCCGTTTATCACCTGCATCAACAGCTCTCGTTCTGTCTGCACGTCCTCGATTCCTACGATTATCTCAACTTCTCGGCGTGGAGCACAAGTGTGAAGTATTGACCCTTGATTTCCAGCTCCTGTTGGTCTACTGAATTATCCAACACAATGGACTCAATGGGAAGATAGAGATCCATTGTATCATACAATAAATTGTAGAGACATTGGGAAGTTTTCGTAAACGTACAGTCGACTTGAATTTCCTGATCAAAGCTAAATGAAGAGGAAAGTTTATTACATACAAACGCAAAACGTTCGCCGAGCGAGAGGTCATATACATATTTTCCAGAAGAAACACCGTTCAGTTCTCCTTTGAAGTAACAACTGAAATCATTCGTCAGGGTATGCTCAGGTGATGCACTTTCCACAATTAATGGGCCCAAAACAGTATTCACCACTTGGAGCCACTGATTGATCATCCAGACAGGCATCTTGCGGACAGTAATCTTCCTGTTCATGGGATTATCCGAAGAAGGTTCCACCGTCACGAAAACCTTTTCCGTCAGGAAATCTTCAGTATTCTCAGGCTGGACTAATCCTGATAAAGTCCTCCTGTAGTCATCCTGCCAAGCGGGTACTGTCTTACCCTCCGCATCGACCATAGACCACTCACCAATATAGTAGCCCATAAAGGTATCATACTCCGATTTATCCCCAGGAAGATATTGCTTCGAAAGATCCTCGTCATAGCTATCTCCATCAGAACAGCCACTGACCAGCCCTACAGCCAGCAGCGTCAGCATTATTACATATATCCTATTCATATTATTATGGATTATTATACGTTTTCTGTCTATATAACGCAGAAAAAAGAAAATCTTGCACGGAAATGCAAGATTTTTCTCTCTACTGCGAAAAAAAGTACTTTCCGCAGCCATACCAACACATTATTTCTTTAGTTTGAAGGCATTCTCGATGCTGGTCAGTTCCTCGACAAAGGCTTTGTCCACCTGCAACCGCTTTTCTACGGTCATGCAGCTATGGATGACGGTGGAATGGTCACGGTTTCCTATGAGTTGTCCTATGCGTGAAGCAGGCATCTTGGTGTACTTCTGTGCCAGATACATCGACACCTGGCGCACCAATACATAGTCGCGCTTGCGGCTCTTGCTGAACACATGCTGCTGGCTGACGTTAAAGTGGCCGCAGACGGTTTCCAGTATATCATCGATGGTAAGCGGGTGGTTGTCTACCTTCACGGCACGCTTGATGTAACGCTCGGCCAGCCTCATGTCAATATTGGAATTGTAGACGATACTATGAGCCATCAGGCCGTTCACCACACCTTCCAGATCGCGGACAGAGCCGTTGGCAGTCTCGGCAATGAACTGTATCACGTCGGCAGGAATCTTCAAGCCGTCACGTTGACACTTGGCATTGAGAATGTCGATACACAGTTGCAGGTTGGGACGTTCCAGCTCAGCAATCAGTCCGCAGGCAAAACGGGTGAGCAGACGATCCTTCACACCGTCCAAGTCGACGGGAGGTCTGTCGCTGGCTAAGACAATCTGCTTGCCCAGACGGAACAGGTGGTCGAAGATATGGAAGAACGTATCAAGGGTTTTGGGGGAGGTGGACCACTCCTGCACGTCGTCAACGATGAGGACATCGATAGACTGGTAGAAGTTGATGAAGTCATTCACCGTGTTCTGGCGAACGGCATCAGTATACTGCACCTGGAACAGCCGCGCCGACACATAGAGCACACGCTTTCTGGGATACATCTCTTTACAGCGCACACCGATGGCATTGATGAGATGGGTCTTGCCACACCCCGACGGTCCGAAAATGAAGAACGGATTGAATGTAGACTTGCCGGGATGCTCGGCAATGGTGATGCCTACGGTACGGGGCAGCTTGTTACTGTCGCCCTCCACGAAGTTGTGGAAGGTCTTTTTTGTATCAAGACGAGGATCCAGGTCCTGAGTTACCACAGCATCAAGTATATTAGGCGCCTTGTTGGCACGCTTTGTAGGCTGGGGAGTATCGATGCATCCCCCTTCGCTCACCACCTGCTGGGCCAATCCGTGGGCTTTGTCGGTAACCACCTTATAACTGACACGCACAACCTTCTGGAAGCTATGGTTCAGTGCCCATCCCATGAGCTTGACATAATACTGCTCCAGATAGTCATAGAAATAATAGCTGGGAAGCTGCAACAGCAGGGCGGCCTCGTCCTCGTTGTAGGAAACGAAGACGATGGGCTCAAACCATGTTTTGAATTGCTGCTCGGTGACGTTCTGCCGAATCAGTTGGAGGCAGTTGTCCCAAAGCGCCCTATGACTGTTGTTGCTCATTTGGCGTGAATAGTTATTGATTACTTGTTTCTTAATAATCAGGCAGCAGTTTTTCTTTACTACCCTTTTGTTTGCGAGTGCAAAGTTCGCACTTTTTTTCGAATTGGGCAAATCTCAGTTTTTTGTACGCCTACGGTGCAACACACGTAACTTGTTAAGGAGTGGAAGGTTATGGTGTTTCACGTATTTTGCTTCATATTACGTTGTTTGCCAATTTATACCATTCTGTTTTTCAACTACTTGCAAGCATTATTGACAATTCTTTTTGCTCATGAATTCAGTTCCGCTACCTGTTATTAAAACAGTCTCTCACAAAGGAGATTAGATGTTTTATTCAAGGAGAACAAAGACGCGTAATTATTTAGATGAAATCAAAATTACTTATCCTTTCTGCCGAAAACCGAGAAGTGGACATAGCGTTTCGGATGCTGTTTCAGGTCAATCATCAGGGAGTCGGCATGACTCATCGTGGCGTTCAGATTCCGATACAGTCCGGGGTCACGCATGAGCAGTCCCAGGGTACCGTCTTTTGAATTGAGGCTGGCCGTCATCTGCTCCACATTGCTTAAAGTGGCGTTGACACGATTCATGGTACCGGCAAGGTCCAGCTCACTCAGATTCTTTGTCAGCGCGTTGGTGTTCTCCAGCGTACCATCGGCCTTGGCCATGATGCCAGGCACCTGACGGTTCAAGCTGGCAGAAAGAGAATGCAGCTCATTTGTGGTGGTAGTGAGGTTGGCCGTAATACCCTCGATATTGTGCAGCGAACGGCTCAGAGTAGGATCAGCGAGCAATGCATTGACACTGGCCAGGATGGAGTCGAGCTTGGGAAGCATCTGCTGGATCTGCGGTAACATATCGGCAGCCTTACTCAAGGTGCCTTTCTCCATACCGCCATAGAGTGTGTCACCGACACTCAGCATCACAGGCTCCTTACCCAGCTTCAGCTGCACCTGCACGTTGCCAAGCAGGTCGCTGGCTATTTCGGCACGTGTTCCCCGAGGAAGACGCATTTCCTTGTTCAGTCCTATCACGGCCGTTATATCTCCAGGGCGGTCATAGTTGTAAGTGACGTTCTCCACCACACCCACCTTGAAGCCATTGGCATAGACTGGGCTGGAAGCCGACATACCGCTTACATCGTCGAAACTCACAATGTAGCTGTTGGAATTGGAAAACAAAGACAGTCCCTTCAGGAACTGCATACCAAAGAACAGTACGACAATGGCCACCACTGCCGTCAGTCCTATCTGCACTTCTTTCGTGAAAAATTTCATAGCGCTTTTACTTTAGGCTTTATTTTACTTTTTTAACTTCTTACTTTCCCGATATTCCCTGATAGCCTCCACCACATCCATTTTATGGTCGTTGCGGAAAGCAATGATAAATGCGCCCGGGAACTTCGGTGTCAATGTCTTAAGCAGCCGGTAGATCTCGTTGTAATTCGTCGAGGCACCAACAGTATACTTAAACATCTTATTCTCCTCGTAATAGTCCACGTTCTTCTGTCCTTTCAACTGGTGGCTGCCATTCTTCAGACGGACATCACTGACCAGAATCTGGACTTTAAAGACAGGTGCCTGTGAAGGAGCCGACTTTGCTGAGTCGTTTTTCTCCTGCTGTGAAGGATTCTCCTGTTCAGCGGTTTTCTCCTGTTCAGCAGGCTTCTGCTGCTCAGCCGACTTCTGTTGCTCCAGTGACTGTTCAGGTATCTGCGTTTCCTGCTTCTTCTCCGCTTTACCGGTTTTCTCCTTAGCCGCCGTGGTGACAGGCTCAGGAACGATGTTTGGCAAGTCTGCTAACTCCGACCTTGAATTGTTTTTATAAGGAACGCGCGCGTCCGTTCCTTTTTTTTTATAAGCTACGAAAGCCTGGTAGATACCCCTGCCCAAAGCGTCCTGCTTGGCAGGATCGTTCAGTGCACGCTCCTCATCGGGCGTAGTGATGAATCCCAACTCTATCAGACAACTGGGCATTGAGGTCTCCCTGAGCACCAGGAACCCGGCCTGCTTCACGCCCTTGTTCTGGCGGCCCGCCGTTGCACAGGTCTTCTGCTGCACCAGTTTGGCCATCTCAACGCTCTGCTGCATATTATTGTCCTGCATCAATTCAAACATGATGTAGCTCTCGCTGGAACGCGGGTCAAAGCCTGCATAGCGCTGCTTATAGTCTTTCTCATACAGGATCACCTCGTTCTCGCGCTTGGCCACATCAAGGTTGTCCTGCGCACGATGCATACCCAAGGTATAAGTCTCCATACCCCGTGAAATCTTCCTGCCGGGCAGAGCATTACAGTGGATGCTCACAAAAAGGTCGGCCTTGTTACGGTTGGCAATGTTGGCACGCTCCTGCAAGGGAATGAACACATCGGTCTTGCGAGTATAGATGACCTTCACGTCAGGGCAGTTGCGTTCCACATACTGCCCAAAAGCGAGTGCCACTTTCAGTGCCACCGTCTTCTCTTTCGAATAGGAACCCAGCGCACCTGCATCCTTGCCGCCGTGACCAGCATCAATGACCAGCGTAAAACGCTTTGTGGCAGCTGAAGCTGAAAGTAGCGATGAATGACAGGCAATCAGTACTGACAGTACCAGTACCACCCATCTTGACTTTGCTCCAAATATCTTGTTTCCTAAATCCACTCTCAATTCTCTATTATCGATGATAGCTCGGCGCTTGCGACGCCTTGCATGAAAAAACCATTATCGGTTGTCAATTATCAACTGAACACCTGCCCCTTGACAATCCGCCCCCATCGGAGGATTATCTTTGGTAATTGACAAGTCAACGCCCTCTACCTGTGGGAAAGCTTGACAAATAGCCTTCACTATGCGTCCCGCCACATGCTCCAGCAGTTTGGAGGGTTGTGCCATCTCACGTTTCAGCAACTCATAGAGGTCGGCATAGCTTACAGTATCGTTTACATCATCGCTTTCGGCAGCAGGGCTCAAATCGCAGGCCACACGTAGGTTCACTGTATACCATCCCCCTACCCTGTTCTCCTGCGGCATTACCCCGTGGTAGGCATAGAACCGTACATCGTGCAGGTATATGTAGCTGTTACTTATCACTTTCTTCAATTGCATCCTCGTTTCCGTCGCTCAGGTATTTCTTCAAGGCACGTTCCACACCTACCTTCCAGGTGTTGATACTCTCGTCATTCAGCGACAGCGAGCTGACCAGTTTCACAACATGATCAAGAGGCATGCGGTAGCGCAGCACACCAGAGATAAGCTTGGCGTAGTTCCAGTACTCCTTGTTGAATTTCTCCGACAATCCCTCTACTGTGGTCTTGTAGCCGCGACGGTTCTCAAACTGGAAGTCATAGCGTTTCGAGCCATCTGGGTTTACCTGCTTCAGGATCTTGCCGTGGGTCACGGTCTTCGGCAGCACAATCCCTTCGTCATCATCCTGCAAGCCCGTGAATATCTCGTATGGATAGCCGTCGAGCAGACCCACGAAAGCCACCCACTTCTCCTTGTTATTCTGGAAACGCACCACGTCGCACTCCAGCATCTGGGGACGAACCTCAGTCACATCGGGCCGTCCACCAAAGGCGATGGCCTGCATCGTCAGCGCCAGCAAGAGGTCTGTCTCTTCAGGCTGAAGTGCCTTGAAGCACTTCTCCAGCAGACCCAAAATGTGATCCTCAGCCACCTCCTTGCCGGCTCTTGTACCAACAGTCGACAGTTCATGAGCCACGCGCTTCAGCAGTTCTTCTTTCGTCTCTTCTAGCATATCTTTCAACTTTTTGGGGCAAAGATAGCAAAAAACAACGAAAAAAACAAGTGAAATCCAAAAGAAAGTGAGATTTATCGAAAATTATTAGTAACTTTGCAGAAAAACATAAGAACATGAAGAACTTGAATACCCGCAGAAGCATTCGCAAGTACTCCTTCCGAGACGTCAGCGAAGAGTTGTTGAACCGTCTGATGGCTGAAGCTGCCCGCACACAGACCATGGGCAACCTCCAGCTTTACAGTGTCGTCGTCACCCGTTCCCCTGAAATGAAGAAGAAGCTGGCTCCTCTGCACTTCAACCAGCCGATGGTCACCGAGGCTCCAGTGGTGCTTACTATCTGTGCCGACTTCAACCGCACCAGCACATGGGCACGATGCCGTAATGCCGAACCTGGCTACGACAACTTCCTGTCGTTCGTCAATGCCGCCACGGACGCGCTGCTCTACACACAGACACTGTGCAACCTCATGGACGAGGAAGGACTGGGGTATTGCTACCTGGGCACTACAATCTATCAGCCCCAGCAAATCATCGACCTGCTGCATCTGCCCAAGCTCACCATGCCCGTTGCTACACTCACCGTAGGCTGGCCTGACGAGAATCCTCCCCTCTCCGACCGTCTGCCTTTAGAAAGCTTTGTCCACGAAGAGCGCTACAATGACTATCTTGCCAAAGACATCGACAACTTTTACAAGAACAAGGAAGAGCTTGAAGAAAACCGCAACTTCGTACGCATCAACCACAAGGAAACCCTCGCTCAGGTTTTCACTGACATCCGCTACACCCGCAAGGACAACGAAGCCATATCCGACACTCTTCTTGACACCCTCCGCCGACAAGGTTTCCTACCCTTCCGGCAACACGGTATTATCATATAGGAAAATACAGTAAAAGCGGGGATTTATACCTGAAGAATACTTCACAGTATAAAAATCGGTTACGGGCGGGCGCACTTATATACACGGTCACCCGCTCGCATTGATAAGGGCGGCCGCCCGCATTGACGAGGGCGGCCGCCGAATTCTTTTTACCTCGCACCTTCATCCCTCTTTGCTACAGGCTGACTCCCGCTTTGCCACGGGCTGGCTCCCACTTTACTACGGGCTGGCTTTCTAAGAGCTACGCACTCTATGCCCGTCGGATACGTCCTCGAACGACGACTACTGCGAGTGCTATGTCCGTCGGATACGTCCTCGAACGATGACTACTACGGGAGGCCTCACCGTACAAATGTGTGAACAAGAAAAGGCGTTTCCTGTACGGGAAACGCCTTTTCTTCTATGATTTACAGTCTATAGTCTACAATCTTCTTTCAACAGTCTATAGTCTGCTGTCTGTAGTCTGGAGAATTAGTCGTTCTCAACAAGTCCGCTGTAGCGGATGCCACTCACCTTGTACTTGGCAAATCCATAGGCCTGGGGAGTGGGTACCCCCTCATCGGTAAGATCATCGCTGAACGTCACGTAGAACACGATGCTGTCTGCGGGCGATCCATTGTTCTGACGACCTGCCTGCGGAATAATCTTGCCACCTGTGATGCTGACATTGATGTCCTCGTAGTCCTCAACCAGGTTGTTGTTCTCGCTGGTGTTGGTCTGGAAGGTCTTACCCTGCTGGTCGCAGCTCACCTTCACCTTGAAATCCCAGAAGTTGCCCAGGTCGGTTACTATCATCTCGTTGGGGGTGTTAGCAGCCGTATTGGTGGTGAGCATCAGTACACGCCCTAATCCATAGAGGTCTTTAAATTTCTCGACGACATTGCCATTCTCATCGGCACCGTCGACGGTGACGTACCACTGTCCGGCAGTAGCCTCAGTCTCTGTTCCACCTATCTCGTCCTTCTCGCATGAGGTTAGAGCCACACCAACGAGGAGCGAGCAAATGAAATATGCTATTTTCTTCATTTTGAAATCTGTTTTAATAGTTTTATTGCAATACAACAAAGAAATCCATGCCAGCGTAGACGCAGTCGAAGGAAATGGTGCCAGTCTCAGCATCATACTTTCCATCAACGAAATCATCGTAAGAGTCATTCCAGCCGGGTACTTTGCCGCTAAGAGCCTTTATCGTACCGTCAGCCAGGAGCTGTACGTAACCAGCAAGGGCATAGTTTTTACCATATCCTGCACGCTGGTCGTAGTAACCAGCGAGCATGTCGGAGCAGTAGAAGATGCCAGGAGCTGCCTTACGGAAAGAGCAGGTAAAGCCGACGTATGGAACCTCTGCTCCCTGTCTCAGACGATAGGTGCCTGCCTGTGTGGTGTAGGAACCTGTAATATCAGTCGTAATTGTGGGGTCGCAGACAGCCACTGTACGCCTGGTAGACATGGTATAGCCGTCGGGGCTGGTAGCTGTATAGGTGACGGTGTAGAGTCCTGCAGTGTTGATGTCAATAGCGTCAAGACCAGTCACGCGCACGTTGGAGGTGAAGTCCTCGCTATTCAAGGTAGCCTTGCAGCCTTCATCGTTATAAGGCTGGCCAATGGGCGAGATATAGAACTCGTCGCCAGTGATGGTCAGGTGCGGATAGTAGATGACATCGGTCAGTCCTTCCGACTCGTCATCACCGCAGCTCGTCAGCGTCACTGCTGACAAGGCCATCATTACAAAATAGAATATCTTTTTCATTGTCTCTTCTGTTTTAAATGTTGAACCATTTAGTTTGCAGCCCAGAATATGGGTGTGAGGAAGCCCTTGAATTTAGGAGTATTAGAGTTGCGAGCTGAAGAACTCTCTGCATAGGGCCAGCGCTCCAACAGCTTGCCGGGACCTACGCCGCCATCCACCATATAGGGAGTATAAAGCGTACCAGGCTTATAGTTATCCGGGGCGTAAGAAGAATCCTTCTCGCCATCGTAGAAAGCCTTGTCGTTGGTTTCGCTGAAGGCGGGATAGTCCAGACGGCGCATCTCGCACCAAGCCTCGTAGCCGTTGATGCCTGCCAGGGCAATCCACTTGGAGATACCAATGCACTCCTTCCAGTTGCTCTGGTTGTAAGGACGCTGGGCAAGGTAGCCCTCAGCACCGCTTACGCCGGCTGTAGCAAAGCTGGCCTCGATGGCAGCATTGTAGTGAGCCTGGGCCTGGGCAGCGTTGTTCTGCTTGGCATAGTACTCGGCAATGAAGAACTCCACTTCGGCACGGCTCAGCAGCTGGACGGGGGTGTTGTACGTATCAGCGGGACGACACCAGTAAGCAGCCTTATAGGCTGTCGAAGTAGAGAAATTCGTGCCAGAGATACCGCCGGTGTATTCACCCTTGTCATTGGGCTTGAACCATGCTGCCAGGCGGGGGTCAGTGTAGGCAGAGGTCTGCATCGTTCCGACGATGGCCAGGTTGGCGATGACGTTATCCTGGCTCTTCCAGGGCGACAGCTCCTCAGAGTAGAAGGGGTTGGCCTGATACTGCTCGTTGGCCCAGCAGCCTGCGAAAGCCACATCGCCAGCAGGGAAATCGTTCTCGCTGACAAGAGCAGCAATCTGGCTGTTAGCCTCGCTCACCACACCACTCTCACGAGTCAGGATTTTCAGCTTCAGAGCCTTGGCGAACTGAATCCATGCCGTGGCATTTTCGCCCGGGAACAGGAAGTTCTGAGCGACAGCATCGGTGGGGCTGACCTTAGCCAGAGCGTCGTCCAGTTCCTTCAGGATGCCGGCATAGATGACATTACCCTCATCGTACTTGGGCTGCGGGATGCTGGCATCCATGGCCTCAGTATAAGGCAGTTCGCCGAAAGCATCGACCAGTGCCTGATAGATAAAGGCGCGCAGTGTCGTAGCTGCCAGGTAAGAGCCCCAGTCCTCGGCAGTCTCGCTCTTCTGGCGAATGCTCTCCAGACTCTTCAGCGCACGACTGTTCAACTGTTGGTAGCAGCTGCTTGGACGTGTGGCCTTCATCTGGAACTGGGAGTAGTCAATGTAGTTGCTCGTACCAAAGTACTGTGCATAGTGCTCGGAAAGGTAGCCGCCGACAATGCGCAAGTAGTTGCCATAGCTGTCGGCCAGGTTCATTTCAGCTGCCGGCAGCAGCATAGACGAGGTAACGTCCTTCTCGGCCGGCGAGTTAGGATCCTGGTTGATGTCCAGATAGCTGTCGCATGACGTTGTACCCAGTCCCAGGATGATTGCAGATATAATTGCTAATTTCTTCATACGTTTGTCCTCCTTCTCAATTAGAATTTAACACCTACGTTGAAACCGAACGTGCGGCAGGCGGGATTTGAGTAAAGCTCGCCAAACAGACCAGTCAGGTCGTTGCCGTAAGAGTTGGTCTCAGGATCAATGTAATAGTTGTCGCTGGCTGTCCAAGTGAACACGTTGTTGCAGAACAGCGAGAGAGTCAGGTCGCTCAGGTAGAGCTTGCTTGCAATGGCCTTCGGGAATGCGTAGCTGAGCGTAATGTTACGAAGCTTTACGAACGAACGGTCCAACAGGTAGAACTCGCCACCCTGGCTGAATCCGTAATCGTTGCACCAGTCCTGATAGCTGCTGTTGTTCAGATAGATAGGAGTGGTGTTCTCCACATACTCAGGAGCCTCGGCAGTGCCGACGTTCACAACTGAGTTGGGGATGATAAACGGACGACGGTCGTTGTAGGTGGTCACGTTGCCGTTACCAGTGAACTGCATGAGGTTCTTCGTACGCGAGAACATATAACCGCCCTTACGGATATCGAGGGCAGCGCTCAGTGAAACACCCTTATAAGAGACGGCTGTGGTAACACCGCCAGTCCAATCGTTGTTGAAGTTCTTGCCGGTGTCTTCCACCTGCGTGCTCAGCACGGGCTGGCCATTACCGTCAACGATAATCTTACCGTCGCTGGTATACTGGGGAAGATAGGTGTAGAATTCACCCATGGGTTTACCCTCTTCGGCGTAGGCGTAGATAGCATCGCTACCAGCCGAGAAGCGTTGGATAGTGGTCTTACCACCATCAAGTCCCTCGGGCATGGAGAGCACCTTGTTGTCGTTCTTTGAGAAGTTGAAGCCCAAATCCCAGCGGAAGTCCTTGGTACGGACGGGAGTCGTGTTGACAAGCAACTCAATACCACGGTTGCGAACCTCACCAAAGTTGGTCACCATGCGCTGATAACCTGTGGCGGGGTCAACAGGCAGTTCAAAGATCTGGTCCTTGGTCACGCGGTTGTAGAACGAGAAGTCAACGTTGATGCGATTGTCGAAGAACGAGAGGTTTGTACCCACCTCAAACTCAGTGGTCATCTCTGGCTTCAGGCTGGAACTGCCGATGGTGTTCGTAGCCTGGAAAGCGTTGACACCCGAGAGCGGGAAGTTGATACCCGAGCCGCTGTAATAGCCAGACGAGAAAGCCTGCTCATACTTAGCGCTGGTCAGGTAGACGTTGGCATCGTTACCGGTCTTACCATAAGCCAGACGCACCTTACCAAAGTTCAGAATGTTGTTCTTGGGGATGAGTTTCGTGAAGATCCAGCTCAGCGTGGCACCAGCATAAAAATAGTTGTTCTTCTCTAAGGGAAGGGTTGACGACCAGTCATTACGTGCCGTTAGGTCGAGATAGAGCATTTCGTCCCAACCGAAGGTGACGTCGCCAAAGAGGCCTACGAGACGGCGCTTCCACTGGCTCTCAGCCAGCGTGGTCTTCGTGGCACCATTCGAGAGGTCCCAGAAGCCGGTCTCAAAGGTCAGCTTGTCGGTCTCGCTGGTCTGATAGGTCTGATAGCGCTCACACATATTCACACCAGCATTGAGGTTCACATCAAGCTTCTGGTCAATGAACTTGTCTTGCCAGTTGACCAGGAAGTCGTGGTTGAGCTCGTAGCGGCGCAGGTAGCGCGACCAAACGTAACCGTCCTGGTTCATGCTCGAGGGGGGATAACCCATGTCGTCGATAATCTTGGCATCGTCAAGGTTGATGCGTGGCTCACCCATCTTGACATCGTAGTCGGTATAGTCGAAACCGAAGCGATAGGTCAGAGTCACATTCTTTATAGGATTGATGTCAGCCTGAATCTTACCGTTCACTTGCTTGGTATCATTATGATTGTAGTTGTTCTCGATAGCCCAGTAGGGGTTGGTAATGCCGTAAGGCGTCAGCCAAGCCTCGGGGGTGTTGAAAGCATTGCTCAAATCCTTGTGGTCAACAAGCGACATGTCGCGCGGGAACTCGAGAATACCGTCAATGAACGAAGCACCCTGGAACGAGCCGACGGTGTTTGTGCTGGCCGTTGCAAAGTTCACATTCGATGAGAGTTTGAACCAGTCAGTAGCCTGGTAGCTGCCACGATAGGCAATGGTATTACGATTGTAAGTGTCATTATCGCCAGGCAGGATACCGTTGTCATAGGTATAACCGTAGCTCAGGTAATAAGTCATCTTGGTATCGTCGCTCATGCCACTCAGTGAGACGCTGTGGTTGGTGTTTATACCAGTCTTGAAGAAGTCCTTCACGTTGTCTTCAACGGGTGAGTACTTGTGAGCCAACTGCTGATAGTCCCAGATAGGGCCAAAAGTCTGGTAGGAACCGTCCATTTCAGGACCCCACGAACCGTTCTCAATGAAGGTCTGCGTTCCGTTCCATCCTTGTCCGTACTTGTTCTGGAACTCAGGCAGTATGCTGACGACACGAGCCTGAACGCCACCGTCGTAGGAAATGGTGAAGTTGCGTGCATCGCCCTTCTTACCGTTTTTTGTAGTGATTACGATGACACCGTTGGCGGCGCGGCTACCGTAAATGGCAGTAGCAGCTGCACCCTTCAGCACCGTCATCGACTCAATGTCGTTGGGGTTCAGATTGGAAATACCACCCATTGACATGGTGTGCTGCATCAGCGTGGTCACGGAGTTCACGAGGGGCACACCGTCCACTACGTAGAGCGGCTGGTTGTTACCGTTAATAGAACTGATACCGCGGATAAAGACCGAGTTGGCAGAACCAGGGTCGGATGAGTTAGAACTGATCTGCACACCAGCTACCTTACCGGCGAGAGCCGAGGTGACATCATTGAGCTTACCCAAGGTCAAATCCTCGTTGTCAAGGGTCTGAGCCGAATAACCCAGCGTCTTCTGCTGACGCGAGATACCCATAGCAGTGACCACAATCTCATCCAGATTGGTATCGCCGTTGCGGAGGACGATACGCATCTGCGGGCGAGCACTCACTTCCAGCGTCTCCATACCCACGTAAGTGAAGCGGAGCTGAGACTTACCCTGAGGAACGGTCAGCGAGAAGCGACCGTCAGCACCTGTCACGGTTCCTACGTTCGTACCTACGACAAGAACAGACACACCAACCACTGGTTGATTGTCTTCCTGAGATACTACGATACCCGTAACTTTCGTTTGAGCCGTCGCTGAAAGCACTGTTAGCAGCAGCGCGGCCAAAAACATTGTTAGTCTTTTCATAAAATCTCTCTCGTTTTGTTGTTATTATTATATAAATATGTGAATTATTGCCATAACTCTAACGTATTCTCTTACAAATTGGCGCAAATGTACGACTAATTTTTCAATTAGACAAGTAAAATTATAAAAAAATAACAACTGGGCGCAATTTTCTTGCGCCCAGTCAATTTGATTATACGGAAAGAATGGTTTACCTCAACACATATTGCAGGTTTTTCGGGTTCTGCAGATTCTTCACGCCTTTGGCACGAAGGGGCTTGTGACTCTTGGAGGGCTTGACAGCGGTCTTGCCGCGCACGCCATCGGGTTCTGCCGCATATTTCTCCATCTGGGGAAAATAATATCTCACAAGGAATCCTGCAACGTTATCCTCGGTCAGGCCCTCACTCGTCGCAGCCATGATGGCCCAGGCATCGATATCATTTTCCTCGTCCATCTGGCCTCCCCAGTAGATAGAAGAATAGACATTGCCTTCTTCGTCTTCTTCTACGACGAACTCACCAACAGAGTAGAGTTTATCCACGCCCGACCATGAGCCGGATGCAGTCATCCATACCCAATAGAGGAAATAGGGGCCATAAGTACTGACAAACGTTGTGGAAGGTCCAGCCAGAAGTACATTGTTCTCCTGATCAAGAGCAACAGGTATGGAGTACATGGTATTCTCATCCGGGTACAGCGACATGACCTGTTCCTCCAGATTGAGAACAGCCAACATGCCATCCCAATCATTGGCTTTGGCATCAAAATACCAGAACGTGTAATAATCGGAAGCCACTTCCTGCAGGAAGTTGTACTGGGCGATGAAAATGGGCTCTGTCTCGTTTCCGCTCTTCACGAAGAGATGTCCCGAGCGGAGCAGACCTTCCTTATTGGCAGCGATGGAGACGGTAAGCACAGAATCGTTCTTCCACTTCGCACCAATCCAGTCAACATCTCTCGACAGGCTCACTTTCTTGCTGTGAAGGATTTTCACATCGAAGTTCTGTGCCTTGTTGTCTTTGCCGTCAAGCTGACTTTCGGTCACCTCGAAGACCATAGGACGCTGTAAGACAGTGATGGTGTCGGAATATTCAGAACTCTTCACAACCACCTTACCAAAACGCGCCTTCTTGTCGAAATTCTCAGCCACCTTCAAGGTCAAGCTGGTTCCCTCAAGCGTAGCAGCAATCCACTCATCAAGCGAAGTCACCGTACCAGGCAGAGAATTGGAGAAATTCATTTCAAGCACATTCTCCATATCATCCACTTCGTAGTTCAAGCCTTCGGTCACACCATAGGCAAGACCTTTCTGGGTAGCCGTCACCTTGGCGGTCTTGCCACCAGCAGTAAGCGTAATCTGTGCAGAACGGCCGCTGAGCGAGGGGTTCTCCTGGGCAGTCACCGTAACGGTGTTGCCACTGACAGAAACTGCCAGCCACTGGGCTGCTGTAGAAGCCGTAAGTGCCTCAGAGCCTTTGACTGTAATCGTACCTGTACCTCCAGCAGTCTCGAAGAGCACATTGTTGGAAACAATCTCCAGCGGTTCTACCGGTGTGTATGTGGCGTCATCTTCGCCGCAGGACGTGACCATCGTCACGCCTGCAAGCAAAAGGATAAAGCTGAATATCTTTTTCATAATCATATACCTTTTCTGTTATTTGTTTGTCTTCTTCTGCATGGTCACATTTTGCATCTTCTCCAGATAACCGACAGCGGTCTCGCCAGAGAAATCCATCGAACTATAAGCATAGAGATAGATTGAAATGGGTACAGTAGGATCATCTTCGAAGATACCGTGCCACAGACCATGAGTACCATTCTCGTCATGAGAAATGGTGAGTTCCGCGAAATAGCCAGAAGCGTAACCTGTATTTCTCCTCATTTCTTCATCGAGGAAGATAGGAGCAATGTAGTAGCGCCCCTTATAGTCACCAATAAACACACCGCTCTCCCAAAGGAAGGTCATCGTCTTTTCATCGTACTGCAGAGGTGCCGTGAACTGCCACCAGCCGAGGTCAACCCTCATGTACATGCCAGTCTCATCCTGGTAGAGGGTAGCGTCGCCAGTAGCTTTCACTGTTTGACCTTCCTCTTCATATTCGTAGGTCAGGACGTAGTCGCCCAGGATGTCCTTCTCGAACTCTGCCTGCGACACGGTGATAGTACTCTTCAGCGCACCCACCTCAATGAGGATGTTACCTGAACGCATCTCGCCAGTAGCATTCTCGTCAACGCTGATGGTGAGGGTGTTGCCACTGGTGCTTACCTTAATCCAGTCCACCTGAGGCGTGAGGGTAAACTGCTCCAGCTTGTTGATGGTGTAAGACTTCGAGCCGGGGTTATCGTCGAAGGCGATGGTGTTGCCCGTAGCCTTGATGATGGAAGCGGGCGACAGAATACCAGCCAGGCTCACGTCAGTAGAACCTTCGTCGGTACAGGTCAGGGTGACGGCGTCGTTGTCGTACTCCATCTGGTAGATGCTCTTGCCACCAATCTCAACGGGCTGGTAGAAGCGGATACCTTTGTCGTAGAACACATAGGGAGCTGAGAAAGCCGTGTCGGGCGTTTCTATGTCCATGTGGTGGTCTTCATCCTTCAGGGTAAGACTCATATTGACATCAGCTGTACCAATCTTACCTTTAGCACCCACGATAGGCAGGTCAGCCTGCAGGCTCACCACGTCGTTCATATATTCCTCGGCAGAACGCTGCAGGGGATACATATACATCGTGTTGCCAGAGCGCTTACCTTTCAAGGTCACCTTCTGAGGGGTAGCCTCCATGATGATGAGCTCGAAGTCACCATCGTAGGCCTCGTAGCCGCCCGAGCTGCCCCAAGGTGTGGCAAAATAGTGAAGCACTTCATTATAGGTATCGAAAGTGAGGACGGGACCATCGTCGCCCACAAGCTTATAGAGGCTGGTATGGGACTTCTCATCACCGTTCAGTTCTGAGCGCACTTCCACGTTCTGTCCGTCAAACTTCAAGGTATAGACGTAGCCGCCATAGCTCTGCTCGCGGTCGGGATAGTAGTCCAGCACCCAGCCGTTGGCAGCACCTGTCAGCACGTCATTCGCATTCTTCAGATAATTGGCCATACGTGCCGATGCGGTCTCGTCGAACACGTCCTCCTGATCCTTCAGACACGACTGGAGCATCAGTGAAGGAAGCGCCAATAGCAGAAATACAAATATCTTCTTCATATACTTCTTCATTATCATTTTTCAATTATCAATTAAAGCGAAATGTCATCAAGATCCACCTTTCCGCTCACCAGGTTAGCCTGACGGGTCAGGATGCAGTCACGCAGTTCATCAATGTCGATGTTCCACGTCTCACTCATGTAGGCACGGACAATGTCGAGCTTCTGCTCAATAAGCACACGGCCCGAGGTTGTCTGATCGGGATCCTGACTCCACGTTCCCTCAGCGTTCTGCAGCATTTCTTCCCACTCATCAGGAGTGTGAGTGATGTACTCAGAAAGCATTTCGGCAAAGTCTTCCCTCGGTTCGGTCTGAGCATAGGCTGAAATAAAACCACGCTTCGGGTAAGCTGTATTGTAAGGCTCAGAGAACTGGCTGTCGTTGACATATGAGGAACCCGTCACCTCCTGGAACGAGGTGGGGTAATCACGCGTCTGGTTCAGAATGTGAGTGAACTCATGATGGATGGTTTTGACGTAATAGTGGTTGATGTTGGCGGCTAATGAGCCTCTATCACCCCATGTGCCATCAAGCACAGCATCCAGGTAGTTGATACCAGCCAGCAGAATCTTCTTGCCTCCCTCGGCGGTACCGAGGATGTAAGAACCGTTGTTACGATATTCCCACTCACCAATCAGGTAGAACATCTTGGGGAAGTTGGCGCGGGTAAACTCAATGCCAGCCACCTCATCGTAGGTCTCCATGCAAAGGTACTTCAGGATATGTGCCATCTTGATGGCATTATCCATGTTGGCAGGAACCGTATAGTAGTTGTAGTCGCTCTCAATCTCCTCATAACGATACTTGAAATCGATATTGTAGGGATTCACATAATTCACCTCCAGCCACTTGTCGAAGTCATTCTGCACGTAGCTGTCAGCCACGATCACGCTTTCCGGCTTGATCTCGTCCTTCTCGCAGGAAGTGAGTACAAAGCCCATCAGCATTATCGGAAGTACATATAATATATTCTTTTTCATATACTCAATCCTTTAACATGTATTGTTCGTCAATAAGCTGACCTCCGCCATTGTCAGAGGTTGCGCGAGGGTTAGGCTCGTAGCCTGCATCCTTTACTTTCATAGGTATCTGGATGGCGCGGCGCAGGTCGTCCACCTCCAGCCAGTCAGTAATCTCCTTGGGCTTGCCGCTGCTGTCCATCACACGACGGGGGATACGGATGCCCCAGCGCTTGATGTCGAACCAGCGCTTGCCTTCGTGCATGGTCTCCACACGACGCATGGCCAGCAGGGCCTGAATCATGCTCTCCTGGATAGAACCTTCTGCATCAATGGCAAACTTCGGGTGCAAGTGCTTCTTCAGCGTGGAAAGTGTACCCTCATCAGTACCCACAGTAATCACCGAGTCTTTCTTGGACTTGGTTTGGATGATGGCACCTTGTGCATTCCTCACATAGTTCTGAGTGTAGGAATACTGAATCTTATCCATCTTCTCCGTAATAGACTCGGGAGTCAGGGTCAGTCCTTCCCTATCGGCAGTACGGCTGATGTTCTGCATCCAGACAGTCATGTCTGCGGCAGCACGGTCATAGTCACCCAGCATGATGTAAGCCTCGGCACGGTTCAGCAACACCTCGTCGCCAGTGAATGCATTGTATACAGTATGACGGAAACCGATGCCAGCTACAGGATCGGTATACTCAAACAGATAAGGCAGACGCCAGGTCACCCATGTATTGAGGTTGGTACCCGAATAACGCACCACTTGGAAATAGTAGGACTGATAACCTGTCTGATCTGAGGGAATGGTTTCCTTCCACAGGGCATTGGCAATAGCATCGATGTCTTCGTTGCCACCTATGTAGGCATTGTGCGAATAACGCTTACCTGTGTAATAAGGACCGAAGTTGATGGGCTGGTTGGAGTACGAAGTCATCAGCAGGAGGTTGCACTTCAGGGTAGCCTCGATATTGTGCTGGGCTACAGGCTCGAAGTCACGGGTCATAGCGCCTATGGCCTGGTAGTCGCGCAACATAGCACGCGGATTGCTTCCCAACACAACATTGGCACACTCAACAGCCTTGTCATACTTTTCATAATACAGATAGAAGCGAGTGGCAAAGGCGTATGCTGCCAGCTTATTGAAGTGATACTTAGGCGCTGAGAAATAGCTGTCACCCACATTAGGCAGGGCTGCTTCAAGGTCAGCCTGGATATGAGCATAGTTCTGATGCACCGTCTCACGCTGATACTGAGGATTCAGCTCTTTTTCCGACTCTGTGACATAAGACACGCCCAGGGCCGATGTATTGTTGACATCATAGTGAGGAGCAAAGAGGTTCACCAGCATGAAGTGAGCGTATGCACGGCACAGCAGTGCCTCAGCCTCCATCTCCTTCAGTGTCTTGGTGGTGGCACCACCCATCGACTCCAGGCCTTCCAGGGCAAGGTTCGCAGTCTCAACACACTGGTAGAGATCCATCCAGTATGACTCAGGATCCTGGTTATCGGTCTCGGTCACGTCCGTCCAGCTATACAGCTGGTCGATGAAGCGGTCGGAATAGGGGTTGTTGGCACCCATATCGTCCACATTGTCCGAAGCATACTCAGTGAATGCCATGTGGTCGTGGGTGGGATAGGCGGCAACAAGCAGTCGCTGAACCTTTTCCTCGGTGTTGGCCTCCGTTCGGTTGTCAGGCAGCTTGTCGAGGAAATCGTTGCAGGATGTCAGGCCTAAGCCCATAGCCACCGCAATGATTGAAATTCCTATATATTTCTTCATAATAATCTCGTATATTTACTGTTTTACTTATTTACCTTTTTCCTTTCTTAGATTCCCACACGGAGGGTCAGTGTGAACTGCTTAGGCAGAGGCACTGCCACACCACCGGTATTGAAGAACTCAGGATCCTGACCGTTCAGTTTCTTGTCGGCATAGATAAGGAACAGGTTCGTAGCCTGCAGCTTCAGCGAGAGGTTGTTCACCCTCAGCGGGTCGGTAATGGTCTTCGGGAACTCGTAGCCCAGCGAAACCTCCTTCATGCGGATGAAGTCACCCTTGGCCACACGCTCAGTAGAATAGTTGTAGGCGTTGTAGGCATAGCTCAGGTCAGAGTCGTTCCTGTTCTGACGCTTCGAAGCAATCACGGGGATGGTGGTCTTCTCCTCGTCGCCAGGCACCACCCAACGGTTGGCAAACTCCTTAGGCATGGAGTTCAGGTCGTTGTATTGGTTCTTGAACACCGGGTCAAGGCGCACTACATTGCCGAATGAATAAGTAATGAACACGTTCAGGCTCAAGCCCTTGTACTTGAACAGGTTGCCAAACGAACCCACATCGGTAGGATCGACAGAGCCGCTGTACTCCAGGAAGCCCATCTTTTCCTTCTCACGGGTCTGGAAATAGATACCCGTAGAGGTAATCTCACCGTCCTGGTCGAGGAACTGAGGCAGACCCTCATCGGTCAGCCCACGGAAAGGAATGCTGAACAGCGAACGGACGGGATAGCCCTCCATAGCGAAGCCCTGGCCTGTAATGAGGTCAATGACACGCTGGTTGTTCTCCAGCTCAGTCACCTCGTTGTGAGTGTGAGAATAAATAAAGTTTGTGGTCCAGCTGAAGTCCTTCGTCTTCACATTGGTCGTGGTGAGGCTCAGCTCCACACCATTCGACTTCATCGAAGCCACGTTACCGTACTTCTCACCACCCATCTGGGTGTTCACGATACCAATCAGGTCATAGTTGTTACGCTTGTACCAGTCGAACTCAAAGTTGATGCGGTTGTCGAAGAAACCAAACTGTACGCCAAGGTTCAACTCATGTTTCTTCTCGAAAGTCAGTTCACCGTTGGCACGGTCGCTCTCTTCGAGTCCGCTCTCACGTACACCAGTGAAGGGACGCCAGGGGATATAACTCTTGATGACTGGCAGCGAATTGGTAACCCAGCTGGGACCGCTCTCAGCAGTCAGCGAATAAGATGCCTTCAGCGTAGCATGGCTCAGTGTGTTGTGGAACACATTCTCGAACCAAGGCTCCTCGTGGGCATTCCAAGCACCCGACACGTTCCATGTGGGCAGCCAACGCGAAGAGCGGCTCTTACCCAGCTTGTTGGAACCCTCGTAACGGATGGTACCGTTCAAGGTATAGCGTCCCTTATAAGAATAGGTGGCGGTGCCGAAGAAGGCAGCACGACGCTCGTGGGTGTTCTCCAGCTTGAAGTACTGAGTGTTTTCCTCTGCACCCTTCTTGAACACCTCATAGGCATAGTTAGCTATCTCACCCAGCGAGTACTGCATGCCCCAACCACGGAACCAGTCGTAGGTGCGGTCAATGTTGTTCACCTCCATACCACCATACAGGTTCACAATGTGATCGTTGGCAAATACATCGTTATACGAAGCTGTTGCACGGAAGTCCCATGCACTCATCTTGTTCGTTGTCTTGTTGTAGATACCACCATTGGGAAGCACCGTGATAGGCAGTGCGTATGGGTTATCAGGATCCGTATAGAGGAAGGGGTTATTGCTACGGATGGTCGAGGTAGGCATAGCCCGATAGGCCAAAGCCTGGTTCGAGTCATCCAGGATGGAGTGGTTCTGAGTAGCCTGGTTGTACTTCACGGCACCCAGGGCAGCCAGTTCCACCTTCTGGATGGGCTTCCAGCGAAGCTCACCCTGAACGCGGATGTCGAACACTTCCACGTCAATATAGTTGTTCTCCAGCTCATGCATGATGTTGAACGGAGCATAGTTACGTGTGTAGTACGTGTCACGGTCCAGCGCACGAGAGGTATTCAAGGCGTAGCTATAGGGGTTGATATCGAACGAACGGTGCACCTCGCCACTCACCACGTCAGTCTCGGCAGCCAGTGTACCCGGAGCACGCTGCTTACGGATGCTGCTGTTGGCAATCATATTGAAGGTCAGCTGCTTCGACAGGTTGAATGTATTGTTCAGGTTGGCGGTATAACGCTCCACCTTCGACTGCTTTGTCCAACCTGGGTCGAACATGGCCGAAACAGAAGCGTAGGTCTGCGACTTGTCAGTACCTGTGGCAATGCTCACCGAATGGTTATGCTGGATGGAGTTCGAGAAGAGCTCGTCAAACCAGTTGGTGTTACGGAACTCCGCCTGACGCAGGTAGTCGGCACGGGCCTCGGCAGTGTTAGGCAGACCGAACTGTCCCTTGGATGCGTCATACTCAGTGATCAGCTGGTACATCTTACCATACACACCGCTGGAGGCTGCATTCGAAGTCTCAGCATAGTTCAGGTAACCCTTCTGCTGCATCTCCTGATAAATACCCATCTGGTCCTGTGAGTTCATGATGTTGAACGTAGAGTAGCTGGGCTTCAGACGCATGGTGTACTCACCAGTGTAGTTGATACGGGCCTGACCCTGCTTACCTTTCTTGGTCGTGATGACAATCACACCAGCCATCGCGCGCGCACCATATATAGAGGTAGCACTACCGTCCTTCAGAATGTCGAAGGTCTCGATATCGTCAGAGTTCAGTCCGGCAATAGCACTTGAGATCAGCGTGTTGGCGTCACCGCTCGACAGGTCGTCGGCCGATACGTCGGTCACGTCCTCCATGATCACACCATCCACCACCCAAAGGGGCTTCGAGTTACCATAGATAGAGGTAGCACCACGCACACGGATCTTCGGAGCCGTACCGAACGTACCGCTCACGTTCTGCACGCTGACACCGGCAGCACGTCCTTCCAGCGAACGCGAGATGTCGGCCATACCATCAATTTTGGCTTCTGAGGCAGCAATCTTCGTGGTAGAACCTGTAAACAGGCGCTTATCCACCTTCTGCATACCCGTTACAACCACCTCGTCCAGCGCGCTGGCGTCAGGACGGAGCAGGACACGCATGGAAGCCTTCGGCGTCAGCGTCTGGCTCTCCATGCCAATGTAGCTCACCGTGATTTTCTTGCCGGCGGGGACCGTCAGCGTGAAATGTCCGTTAGCATCGGTCACGACACCCGTCCTCGATCCCTGGACAACCACCGAGGCACCTATAATGGGCTCGTTGTCGTCCTGAGAAATGACGGTACCGCTAACCTTTGTCTGTGCCAAAGCCATTCCTACTGAAAGGAACAGCGCGGCAAGGAGCATCGTTAGTCTTTTTTCCATAAAAATCTCTCTTTTGTTAATATTAATTTGTGGTTTTTGTACGTTTTCTACACACGCCATTGCGGTGCTGCCTTCTCCTCTCTTCCATTGTCCCACCTCCTCGGCGGTAGTGCTTCCTCTCTTTCATTCATACACCAGCGCGGTGTTATTTCCTCTCTTACGTTTGCCGTCGTGGCTGGCTATTTTCATCGGTACGGTTGATACCCAAAACAAGGCATTGTCCTTTGGTACAACGCCTATGAGTTTGCAAAGGTATGAATAAAATTCACAAAAAACGAATAAATTTATAAAAAAGTTGCATTCTGACACGTTTTTTCATGAATCCACGCCATAATGACCGCTTTATTTGCACAAATAAGACACCACTCTTCATCGAGAAAAGCAGACAAAAACAAGAGGAGCCGAGGCCATTCATTTGATTTGCAGCATAGAAGAACCCACCCCAGGCTCAGCCGCCTGAGCACTTACGAAGCGCTGGCCAAAGTTTGAACAATGATGAAGAGAAATCAGATGAAAAGGCATGAGGCTATCAGAAGGACACTTTCACAACATAGTAAAAAAAGAAACTGCAGATTTACATTTAGCAAACCTGCAGTTTAGTGGCGGTAAACCGGGAGTTTAGTGCCGGTAAACTGGGAGTTTAGTGCCGGTAAAGTCCAAGCCTTCTATCATTTGATATGATAGGCCGCAAAGTACTCGCCATGACGCAAGTAGAGGATGCCGTTGTCGATGGACATGTGTGCCCAGTAGGGACCGCTGCCTTTTGCAACACGGAACTTGCTGACCACGTCGAACTTCTCAGACGTGGGATTAACAAGCCCGACAAAACCACGGCGCTCGTCGTAAATGAAGAGTTTATTGTCGGCAGCGATGATGGAGCCTTTACCAGCACCTCCCGTCCACTTCTCTTCGTAATTGGTCTCACCTGTGTTCCAGTCAATGCAGCACCAGTTGCCGTCGTTATTGTTGATCCAGTTCGAGCCAAAGATCTTGCCATTCACCAGCACGTAGCCACCGTGATGGGTATCGAGTGTCTCTGTGCGCCATGTGAGTGTAGCTTGCTTGAGATCATCGGATAGCTGTAATTGGAAACCATTGATGTCATAACCATGACAGAAGAAGATCTTGCCATCATTGTATAAGGCTGAGTTGGGTGCAATGTTGTCACGGCCACGACCGCCTTGGCCGGTATGCCGGGGTCCCCAGTCGTCGAAGGTCCACATGATCTCTCCTGTATCAGGGTCAACGCCAAAGGCTGTCTGACAGGTGGAGCCTACAATCTGACGTTTACCTTTGTACTCGATCATGATGGGCGACACATAGCCCGACTTCTCATTGAGTGGACGTGTCTTCCATATTTCCTCGCCGGTATTACGGTTGAGCGCCACCATCGTGGTCTGATTGCCGCATGGGGTGTAAATCACCTTGTCATCATACACCAGCGGACATTCTGATGTGCCCCACATACCGGTCTGACGTTCGTATTTCGTGCCACCGTCAACAGTCCATAGGATCTTACCGTCATCAACGTTGATACACACGATTTCACCCATGCCGCTGATTACGTAGGCTTTGCCATCCATGACGGCGGGCGTGGTACGAGTCTCGGGATAAGACCGCATCCAGGGGTGGCCATACGAAACCGTATAGAGTTTCTCGCCTTTGAGGTTATAGCAGTTCAGCACCTCTGCGTTCTCGTCACCATTCATACCAGTAAGGAGAATCTTGTCGCCAACCACGAGTGGCGACGAAAAGCCTTTGCCAGCATCTTCTGTCTCGAAAACCATCTGAGGACCAGCCTCTGCCCATTGATTCAACAAACCTTTGTCAGGATAATAACCATTGTGTTCCGGGCCACGCCATCCATAGGGCGTCACCTGGGCCAAGGCTCCTGTACACACGACGGTACCGAGGAGCACGAAGAATAGTTTCTTTTTCATACGCTTTTGCTTGTTAATTGATTAATACTATGATGATTCTTATTATTGTTTGATGTTATAGGCAATCAAAGCAGAGCCATGTCTGACATAAAGTATTCCATCAAAGATGGTGGGGTGAGCGAAACAGGCTCCTGAGCCATCGGTAACCTGCCATACCTTCTTGCCACTAAGGTCGAAGCAGGTCAGCTGCTCTTCCTGTTCGTCCTCGGTGAGGCCAGCGGTATAGATGAATCCGTCACAGGCCAATGCGCTGGAGTTTCCCTTTCCCGCATCATCAGCGACCCATAGTTTCTCTGGTCCTCCAGCAGGCCATGTTTTCAGTAGGTTTTTCTCGTTGGGATAGATACCGCAATGGTTGACACCACGGAAAGTGACCTGCTGGGCATGAAGACCAACAGCAGCGAACACAAGCAGGTAAATCATCAGTCTTGATTTCATATCATTTGTTGATTGTTAAGAGTTTGGGTAATCATGTTCTTGACTGTTAAGAGTCTGGGTAACCATGTATCTTATACCATAATACAACACGAAGCACAATGCCACGAGTACTGTGAATGCCAGCAGGAGGGTGTAGAAACCTGCTCCCGTGACATTCGTACTGATACTGATGACCGAACCGGTAGCACCGATGCAGACAGCATAAAGAGGAACATACAGGTTCTCGCGAAGCATCAACTGACTGATGAGCCGTTCCGTAAAGCCCATCGCCCGATACTGTCGGATGGTGGAAATCCCTGCTGTTAGGTTCTTCCGTATAATGATCATCAGGCTGAAGATGCCAAGCAGCAAGCCCAGCCCGCCCAAGGTCATGAAGATGACAAGATAGGTTTCGGTTACCTCGAAAAACATTCTTAGGCGTTCCTCTACGGTCTGGATCTGCAGTCCATATTCACTCATCGCCGTGGACAGTATCTCGACGGCCTCAGCAGGACGGGAGGACTTCATCAGCAACACCTCCACCCCACTCTCTCCGGGCCACAATTCACGGAAATGCTCCGACGACATGATGGCGTTTCCATGGAGGACACCTGTAGGATACGTACCTGCAATGACCACCGGCACTTGACCGCCCCTCTCGTCCTGATAGTAGAGCGTATCGCCCACCGACTTCATCAGGCTCCACGTAAGGGCCTCCTGGTCGACATAGACAGTTGGCAGCCGACAGTCATCCATTGACCATTGGCAATCGAGGCCAAACGGTTCCATGTCTTTCAGGTCAATGCCGAGAACGGTGGGAGTACTGACCTGATGGAGGTTGAGACAGCTGGCTTCGTCCTGTACGTGACGCAGGAATCCGAGGAATCGCGTACTGTCGGGCAACGACTGAAGTGAAAGCTTTCGACGGACAGCAGGATTGTTCAAATCGTACTGGATGGGCACACGGCTATCCACATAGGCATGATAGCCTCCAGCGGCTTGATCTGCCTGTCGGAAGTCAGGGCGGTTCAGCCCTACTGCAAAGACCATGAACACACCTAACGAGAGGGTCCAATAGCCTAGCAGATGCTGCTTCACGGAAGCATGGATGGACAGCCACGTCAGCCACATGCGACTCAGCACAGAACGGATGGACAATTCATATTGGCGGTGCACCCACACACGGAGCAATAATCCCCAAGCAAGAATCCACATGAACCCACAGACTATGAACAGTACCATATTGTGGAACCAGATGAAGTTCAGCGTGGTCAGCACAATACACAGTGCACAACACACTATGCACCATGAATAATGTGCGCCCCACCATCCGGCAGAAGTACGCCTGCCTGACAGGTATGTATCACGAGACGAGGGATGAGCGGAGTCTTGCAACGTTTTCAGCTGGTGACGCAGCACGAGAAACAAGGTTGCCGCACAGATCATCATGCCTGCCACCCAACCGGCAATCACCGTCACAGGACTGATGTGCAAAGCAAAACCATCGGTATGAGTGACACCGCTCCACACATTGCCCAGCAGCCACAGCGTCAGACCCGAATAGGCAAGCCCCGCCACAACCCCTAACGGCGAAGCAAGGAGCATCACACCAAAAGCCTCGCGGAACAGATGCCTGCGGATGTCACCATCCTTGAAGCCCACTTGCCTGTAGAGCCTCATCTCGTCACTACGCAGAATGAACATCTCCACCAGCGGATTCTTCATCAGCAGGATAGCTGCTACTATCAGGAAACTGCCTAATGCGAGGAACAGTCCCGCGAAATCCACTCCCCCCTTCGCGCTGTCCAGTCCCTGTGCACGGGGATGATACAACCGTACACCAGCATCGCCGGGTGTCAGAGAATTGAGAACTGACAATTGATCATTGGTATTTGGAAAGCGCAGGGCTGTGGCATTGCCGAAAGCATTGCCCCATTCGGGAGCCATCGCCTCGTACGACACGAGGGCCTTCGGCCTCTGGCGGTAGTCGTACCAATAGTCCTCGTCCACCTTTTTCACCCGCTTCATGTCAATGGGCACATCGCTGTCCCATTCCGTACACGACTCCACGTGAGTCAGTCCCGGGAAATCGGCCATGAGCAGGCTGTCGTTACCGAAGGACGCCAGCGGTACAATCCGTTTCACCCTCAGCGTCTTGTCACGTGTATCAAGGTTCTTCAGGTGCTTTGCCACGAAATAGCCCATGCTTACGGAGTCGCCTTCCTGCACGTGCAACCGCTGTGCAGCATAATCCGAGAGAATCATGTCATCGCCCGCCAACGGTTCCCCCTGCCACTGGTTCACGGCGGTTACAAAGGAGTAAGGTATGGTGAAGGCATCATGTCTCAGTTCGTTGACGAAATAGGCAAGGTAGAGGCAGGATATGCTACTTGTGGGCGGGTTCTGTGCGGGAACGGCGTTAGTGTGGAGTTTCTGCACGATGGCAGTCGGAATGAACACGGCATTGCAGGTGAGCGACGAGTCAGTGAGCCAGATGCCCGACAACGCCGGTGTCCAGCATGCCGCCAACTGTCGGTCACGGATCATATCCTCAGCAAGCACCACATTGATTCTGCCCTCCAGCCCCATCCTCTCAGCCAGTTCACGACGATTGACGAACACGTTCAGCGGCAGCGTCTGTTCATTCTTCAGCAACAGGTTGCCTCCTTCCTCCACACCTTTCACGCCTTCCACCTGCACGCGCATCTGGGTAGCATAGCTTTTGCTGACAAACAGGTTGCCTGCGGGAACCATGCTGCGGGCAGGCAGATGTAGCACCAGGTCCTGCACGCCGCCTATCCGCTGGCTGAGGGGGGCGTTGACCATCACCCCTCCTGGTGGCAGACTGTCAGCGTCGGTGCCCCATACACAGACAGGCAGCAACTGACTGTCAACCGACACAAAGCCGTCCATCATCAGCATCCCCACGGCACGCCCCATCAGCGGGTGCTGCAGCAGCTGTTCATCCATGAACCCCGTTCCGCTGGTAATGACGGTCTGGGTCTTGCCCAGACGCTCGTCGACCCTCTTCACCAGAGAGCCGCGCACCGATTCGCCCAGCAGCAGGCTACCCGTCAGCACAGCCATCATCAGGATGACTGCGCCACACACCAGTCGATAGAACCGTCGGTAGTGATGCCTACTCTGTGAGTACTCCATTCGCCAGTTTATATGTCTTATGTGCCACCCCAGCCATGGTTGCCGAATGAGTGGCCATGATGATGGTGGTGTGCAGCTGGCTGTTCACCTGCTGAAAAAGCCTTGCCACGGCCTGGGCATTCGCGGCATCCAGCTGACCCGTGGGTTCGTCGGCCAGCAGAATGGCGGGTTGGTTGATCAGTGCCCGACAGATGGCTACACGTGCCTGTTCACCTCCGGAAAGCTGCGTTACGCGACTGTCTCTCAGTGGCATGATGCCCATGAGCTGCAACAGTGTCAAAGCCCGATGCTGCTCCTCTTCGGTCGAGGCTTTCTTATCGGCAAGCGTAGGCAGCAGCACATTCTGCATCACCGTGAACTGTGGCAGCAGCCGATGGTCCTGACAGACGAAACCTATTTCCTTGTTGCGCAGACGGCAGATGCTGTCCGACAGCCCCTTGCCGCCACCCGCCACCACCTCCTCTCCACGTATCAGGTAGCGACCCTCGTCGGCAGGCAGCAGCGTGCCGAGAATATCGAGCAGCGTGGTTTTCCCTGCTCCCGACTCTCCCGTGACGGCAATGAAGTCGCCTTCGTTCACCTTCAGGCAGAGACCGTCCAGCACAGTCAGTTGCCGCTGCCCGTCGGCATATCGTTTCGTTATGTTTTCGAGTAATATCATTTCCCAGTTATCAAATTGTCAACTTATCAATCAGAAAAGCCCAGCAGCGTTCCCCGGCTGGTCAGTATGTAGAACCTGTCGCCGATCACAGCTGGCGAGGCGACGATGGGTTCACCCGTCTCATAGTGCCAAAGTTCCTTACCGTTGTCACAGTCGAGTATCGACACATGGCCGTCCTTCGTACAGACGAGCACCCTGTCTTGCGCCACAATCGGAGAGCACTCGCCAGTCACCCCACGCAGCATTTTCCTCCAGCGCACCTTTCCCGAAGCCCTGTCGATACAGGTGATGTGCCGTTCGCCCGACAGTATGTAGACCGCCTCACGGGTCATCGTGGGCATCGACACCACCCCGCTCTCAGCTCCGCTGCCCCCGTCGGTGGGGCTCACCTCTGTCTGACAGTCACCGGTTGCCGACGCCAGCCTGCGGTGCTTCACTATCCTGCCGTTGTCGAGTGTCATTTCATACACACTGCCATTGTAGTCGCAGGCACATGCCACCCCATCGAGAATGGCAGGCGAGGCGGGCACATAGGTGTCGAGCTCGAGCGAGTCGGTGGTCTCGCCGGTAACAAGATCCACCACCCTCACCCACGCATCACACCCCCCGAACATCATATAGCGTTTCCACACAGCGGCAGTGCCATTGATGTAATAGCCCGTGACCACCTGTCCGGTCTTTCTGCCCGTAGCCTGCTGCAGTGTGTACATGCTGCCGTCGTAGCTGCCCACGAGCACGTGGTCGCCCACCAGATTGGGCGATCCCGATATCTGCCCCATCGTCTCGAAATCCCATATCACCTTCTTCCCAGTGATGGAGTAGGCACATACATGGCCGTCTATCCTGCCCACATACAGTGTGGAGTCGTCCACCACGAACGAAGCCTCCACGGCGGTTTTGAAGTCATGTACCGTGAGCGAGTCGCCATCGGGCGAGAATCGTCTCAGCCGTCCCTTCCTGTCGAGCGTATAGACCCATCCTCCGTACACTATCGGGGCAGCCACCGTGCGTGTGTGCACCGCCCTGCTCCATAACAGCCGTGGAGCGTCGGGCAGTGCGCAGCCGGTATAGCCACACAGCGACGGTGAGCCACGGAAAACCACCCAGTCGCGTGACGGCTCGCCCGTGGCATACTCGTTCACCACCGCACAGCTACACCACAAACAGAGCACCGGTAGGGCACAGGTCAACCAACGTTTCATCCACATTGCCTTTGTTTTCTTCGGCTATCACCACCTCCATGTCGTAACCACGTCCCTGGAACGTGAAACCGTTCTTGGAGTTATACACACACAGGCCGCAACGTATACACCGGGCAGGCTCGAACCACATCCTCCCGTTCACCAACGTACGTCCCCCCGTCTTCACGGGAGCCAGCGGTCCATAGCGTGTCCACTTCGCCGCCATCAGCAGCGACAGCTCCCTCAGCCTGCAAACCGTCCTCCCCTCACACTCACCGCAGCGGGCGTGATGGTCGCTCAACAGTAGCTCAATGGCAGTACGGCGCAGCGTCTTCACATGGTCCGAATCGGTGTCTATGACCATTCCCTCGGCAGGATAGGTGCCGCAACTGGGAATCATCCTGTCGACCGCCACATCGCGCACCATGCAGACCATGCACGATGGCTGGTGCTCCACGCCGGGCACGAAGCACAGCGAGGGGATGTCACAGCCAGCCTCGCGCAGTTCGTCGATGAGCAGCCTCTTGCCGCTCACCTCCAGTTCCTTTCCGTTAACCTTTATCTTCATTCTATCATCCATTATCAACAGTTCACCCGACCTCGTGTCGCTTGGCCTGCGCACCACAGGTGGCCAGGCGCCTCGCCGAGGTCTTACAAAGAATCATCGGTTGTCAGTCTGACAGTCTCAATGGCCCCGTAGCTGCACTCACCCACACACAGTCCGCATTGCGTGCATCGGTCGGTGTCAATGACATGCCGCTCGTAAGGCGTATAGGCAATGGCATCGACTGGACAGCAGCGAGCACACTTGGTGCACCCCACGCAACGGTCGCTGATTACCATCTTCACCATGTGCTTACACGAGCCCGTGGGGCAGACGCCCTGTACATGTTCCTCATACTCGTTGCGGAAATAGCGCAGTGTCGACAGCACCGGATTGGGAGCCGTCCTGCCCAGTCCGCACAGTGCAGCCTGCCTGACGGCCAGTGCCAACTCCTCCAGCCGGTCTATGTCGCCTGCCTCGGCACGTCCCGTGGTGATGCGGTCCAGTATGTCGAGCATGCGGCGCAGCCCCACTCGGCAGAACGTACACTTGCCACACGACTCACCACTGGTGAACTGGGTGAAGTAACGTGCCACGTCGACCATGCAGCTGCTCTCGCCCAGCACCACCAGACCGCCCGAACCCATGATGGCCCCCATCTGATTCAAGGCATCGAAATCCACCTCCGCATCACACAGTTCGGCGGGAATGCAGCCGCCCGAGGGACCGCCCGTCTGCACGGCCTTCAGCGCCTCGCCGTCTTCCATACCTCCGCCTATCTCCTCGACTATCTGCCGCAGAGTAGTGCCCATGGGCACCTCAACCAGTCCACCACGGTTCACCCTGCCAGCCAGTGCAAACACTTTGGTGCCACGGCTGCCTGGTGTACCCACCTTGGCATAGTCCCTGGCACCGTGGTGTATGATATAAGGTACCTGGCTCAGCGTCTCGACATTGTTAATCAGCGTGGGACGGCCGTTCAGCCCCTGCCGGGCAGGATATGGCGGACGCAGACGGGGAAAGCCGCGTCTGCCCTCGAGCGAGGCAATGAGTGCCGTTTCCTCGCCACAGACAAAAGCACCTGCACCCTCGAACACTCTGATATGGAAGGAGAAGTCTGTGCCAAGAATCCGTTCGCCCAAAAGCCCCTTCTGCCTACACATGTCGAGTGCCTTGCGGACACGTATGACGGCTTGCGGATACTCCGCACGTATATAGAAGATGCCCACACTGGCACCCACCGCGTAGCCCGCCACCAACAAGCCCTCAATCACACGCAGGGGATAGGACTCCAGCAGTATGCGATCCATGAAAGCACCAGGGTCGCCCTCATCGCCGTTGCACACCACAACAGGAGCCGCCGCGCTGTCCCTCACCATCTGCCACTTTCTGCCAGTGGGGAAGCCGCCGCCGCCACGGCCACGCAAGCCGCTGAGCAGCACCTCGTCGACCACAGCCTGAGGCGACATCTCCGATAGGGCTTTCTTCAGGGCTGAGAAACCACCCTGCGCCAGGTATTCGTCAAGGTCAAGCGGATTCAGACGGCCATAGCCCTCGGTCGAGATGCGCAGTTGCCCTTCCAGGAAACTGTTGACACCCTGAGTACGTACCCTCTCGGGGGTGAAAAGAACGTTGTTCCAAGTCTGGTCGGTATGGAAGGTGTCAATCTGATGGAAAATGGCATTCCTGATACGCCGCAATCGACTCGACGGACGGAAATGGTGGAGCAGTATCTCTTCCACCTCGTCGGGCTTGACATGGGGATAACGTACGATGCTGCCATCGGGCAGTGCAACATCAATCAGGGGAACCTGATTACAGGTGCCCACGCAAGAGACAGGTTTAATGCGCACGCAAATACCCAGACTGTTGCAGGCTTCCACAACAGCAGCATACACTTCGGCAGTACCGCTAGCCTGACAACAGTTCTCCATGCCCAAACGCACCTCGCCCTGAACATCCTCCCGTTGCTCACTGCCAGCGTCCTGCTCTTGGTCGGCCAACATCTGCCGGAATTCCTCCAGCACCTCATTCACCTTTCCCGGTTGCACTGGACCGAATATTCGCTGGTCTATCTGCACCACGGGTGCCAACGCACAGCATCCCAGACATGCCACCTTCTCGATGGAATACAGCCCGTCGGCAGTGGTAGTACTGTCACCCTCCAGCTGCAGTTCACGTCTGAAAGCATCGTACACACGGTCAGCTCCCTTCACATGACACGCCGTACCCACACACACCTTGATGACATGCTTGCCATAGGGTGCCATGCGGAACTGTGAATAGAATGTGGCTACGCTGATGAGCTGGGCACGGTCTATGTCTGTACGTTCATACAGACGGTTGAGGGCTGCTGACGGAAGGAAACCGAACTCCTGCTGAATGGCTTGCAGCAGGGGAATAATCAGTTCGCGCCCCCTACCAATCCTGTCGACAATGGCATCTGTCTTGCGTCTTATCACCTCTGCAGCTTCATCAGGCGAAACGAGTCCACAGTCTCCACAACCTTTGACGGCTTCCATACGATCGTTGTCCATGTTTAATTCTTTCTTACGCAATATAATGACTTATCCGTCCTTACCACCATCATGCCATCTGTGAAGGCAGGTGTGGCAAACGTCTTCTCACCAGTCTCGAACGACTTGATGAGTTCAAATGTGCTTGAAGAGAAGATGTAGACCTTGCCGCTGTTGCTGAACAGGAACACCTTTCCGTCAACTACTACCGGCGACGAGTAGAAGGGAGTAGTGAGGTCGTGTTCCTTCTTCACCTCACCCGTCTTGGCATCATAAGCACACACCATTCCATAGCTGGTAGCACAGAATACAAGGTCTTTTGTGGCAGCCAGACTCGAACACTCTGGCAGATAGTCGCTGGCTTCCCAAAGCGTTTCGCCTGTGGCACCATCGATGGCAATGCACTTGGCATACTCGCTGGCACCGAATACTACTCCACCAGCACTGGCAGGGCTCGATCCTACCTCACCACTCATGCACTCTACACGCCACAGTTCTGAACCATTGCCAGGATTATAGGCTGCAATAGCTGGATTGCCCATCACCACCAGGGCCGGTTTGCCACCCAGCGTTGCAATGATAGGCGAACTCCAAGCAATCTTGTCCTTCGCAGACTTGCTCCATACCTGGTTTCCATTCTTCGCATTGAGTGCCAAGATCTTAGCATTTGAATTATTCTGATATTGTATGATAAGCGTATTGCCATACATCAGCAGCGAAGATGCATAGCCATAGTGATTGTCGGGCAGTCCGATATTCTTCGCCCATAAACGTTTGCCCTCCATATCGGCACAAATCACATCGCCTGTGGCAAAGATAGCAGCCACCTGCTCACCATTGGTGGCTACGGTACTGGCAGCCAGACCTGTATCGGCATTCACTTTGGGCATTGTGCCTGGCGAACCAGCAATGCCATCGGCCTTCACAGTCCACTTCAATTCGCCTGTCCACACATCGTAGCAATAGAGTTCACGAGCCTGGGCATCAGCTCCTGTAATAAAGACATTCCTTCCTGTAATGACTGGCGAATTGTAACCATGCTTGGGTATGGTTGACTGCCAAAGGATGTTCTTCTTTCCACTTAGGTTCCATGATGTGGCAATGCCCCTGGCAGAAGATGAGCCGCTGGAGTTGTTCCCCCGGAAAGCTTTAGAAGAGATTTTCAGTTCTGGCATTTCATCTTCTACCACAGCCGTATCAGCCTCTTCTTGCTGAGCAACATTCAAAGTATCGGCCACAACATTGGTAGAATCTTTCAAGGAGTCAGTTTCCACATCTGTTCCATCCTTCTGATAATCAGCCGTCAACTCACCCTTATCAGCAGGAGGTGTTTTCAATGCCTTGAAGTCTATAGAACGGAAAACGACAAAGCCAATGCCTACCACCGCCGCTACAGCGGCAGCCCATCCGATATACTTGCGGGCATGGCTCTTTGTCATCCATTCATCGATGGGGTCAAGTTGCTTATCAGGCAGGTTCTTCGTATCTTTATAATAAAGGTTCAGACAAAATGCCAAAACCGCAGCCATGCCTATCAGCAAGTAGATGCCAGTCTTCAACTGGCTTTCCTGTACAAAATAGGCTTTGCGCGAAAGGAGATCCAGTTCACGGATCTGTTGTTGAAGCCGCTCATTGTCATCATTCGTTTCATTCAACTCCTTCAGTGTCTCCATTACACCAGTCTCAAGAGGAGATACCTGCTGCATCTGATAATAGCTCACACCCAACATGATGCACATAGCAAACATGAAGATTGCTGTGACTATGGCAATATTACGATATATCTTTCTCATCATCTCTTTTTCTTTTAACTATGATTGATGAACTTTTGGAAGGTTTTGAGGGCAATAGTTGAAGCACTTGCCACACATCGTGCAGCGCGCCAATGATATCTCATAAGTATGGCGACTGCGCTTGAGAGAAAGTTTCAGGAGTTTGAAACCTATCACAAGTCCTATCAATGCTCCTGCCAATGAGGCATAAAGCTGATAGTCTTCTCGAATGTTGTCCACTTTAGCTTTCAGTTCTTCGATATTGCCCCCCAAAGCATGAAAGGTTTCCACCTCCAAAGATTCCTCCATGTCTGGATGGGCTTGCTGTTGAAGAAGCTGTTCATAGAGCCACACATCCTTATGAGCGAGGCTCAAGGCTTCACTTTGACTGCCAACCAGAACAGCTCCAGCCAACGTCAGAGCTGGCAAGAGGAAGGAAAACAAGATGATACGATGGACACCTTTGTGACGTGTTTCTTTGGTCTTGCTCTGCTGTGGAGCGCGAATAGCATCTACTGGACACGACTTGCTGCAGAGTGCACAATTGATACATCCACGGTCGGTTATCTCCAGTTTCTTCCATGACAGCGAACTGAACACACTAAGCAAAGCGCCATAGGGACACAGGAACTGACAGAAAGGACGTCCCATAAAGACAGACAACACTAACAATACTATGCCAAAACTGATCATGCCGACATCACCTCCTAAACGGAAAATACCCACGAAGGGATCCAGACGACAGATGAGGAACTGGCTGCGTGTAGCTGCATAGAGAATGGTAAAAGCAAGGTATACCCACGGGATAATGGATAAAGTAACAGAGACGGAACGTGCCAAACGGAAATTCTTGATATTGACCAGTTCCTGCAGAGCCCCCAACGGACAGACACCTGCACAGAACGCTCTGCCAAAGAGTATGGCAAATATGATTGGAAGAAGAAACAGTAGAAGTACATTCCAAGGCAAATGATAGTCGGGATTAACCATAGCCGTCACCACATTCTGAATAGACCCCACACTACACACACAACCGCTACGAAAGAAACCGAAATAAAGCACTGATACGACCGACATAGTGTAGATAACAGCACGGCTACGTTTCTTATAAGCAGCCCACACCACCAATGTCATCATCGCCACCAACAGCACGATGTCGAGCACATTCCAAAACAACTCAAAAGGAATGCCATGACTGATATCAGGATATTCGTAACCCGATGTAAAATCTGGCTTGGGGAACCGTGCCACCGCCATTATTGCCAAGCAGCTACTTAGTCCCATCAATATAGTCAATGTCCTTTTTACCATTTTTAATATGATTGAATTATTTTATAACGTAGTGCATCACGCATGATCCTTCAGTAGATAGGCATGGTCGTTACTAACACGGTGAATGGCGTCAGAGGGACATACGCGGGCAATGGCACATTCGTTACACTGCTCACAGACATCTTGCTGAATCTGAAGGAACAAAGAACCATTGCCAAACGATGTACAACCTTTCACACACTTGCCGCATCCTGTACAGAGATCCTCATCAATGGTGTATTCGAAATAAGGTTCCTCAACAAACTTGCGGCTGATGGCGCCTGTGGGACACAACTGATTCTCGGCTGCTGTATTGAGTTCCTTCACATTGGGACGATAGTAGCCACCACACAAGTCGCAATAGCCACATACCCTGTTGGCATGGAAACATTTGACTGCCGACACTGGCAAAACACAATCCGTCTCACAACGTCCACACTGCGTACAGCGGTAGGGGTCAATCTGCCAGAACACATCGCCCTGCCTGCCACTCGCCCTGGCTACGAGCAATCCTCCCGATACCAATGCTGCACCTCCTGCCAGAAGAGAACCGCATGTCCGGAGAAAATTCCTGCGGTCTATGGGACTTTTCAGTTTCTCTTTATCCATCAGTCTAAATTTTCAATTATCAATTGTCAATTATCAATTACATTCTCAACGGACAGTCCTTGTCACACTGTCCACACTGTGTCTGTTGGCTCACACGCTTGTCATATTGAAACACCGACACTTTGTCGCCACCAGCCACAACCAGCTTATCCTTCATCACCCGGACATCATAGGCCTCGTGCCCACCTCCCAAAGCCTTACCGTCTAACAAGACACCACGAAACCGGCCATCCTGACCATAGCAGCTGATGCGGGGGATTCCTTTCTCAGACGTCAGCAACTCCCCATTACCGGCAGGCGCCAAGACAGCAGGGTTGCAACATCCACTGAAAGCACCTGCAACAGTTCCGACCTTTCCAAAATCACCCAGGAACTCTCCTTCTTCTGAATAGCATTCCACAAGATGTCGACCCGGATTGGAGCAAAAGATTTTGCCATCCATGCTGGTAATGGCAAAACAATAGCTGGGCACAATGAAACCTTTCGGGCTTTGGATGAATCGCACCATTGTTCCGTCGAGCGTGTATTTACATATATTCTTATTGGCAGCATCGGTTACAAAGACACCATTCCTACAGACTGTCAGCGAGCAATAGTCAGAATGATCGCTGCACGCCTCCCACTGCCTTAACAAGTCACCCTGACGGTTGTATACCTCGATGCGAGTAGGATACAGTGCATAGATGAGTCCGTCGCATATGGTGATGTCGCGCAGATCGCTGGGCGTAGTGAAGTTGGTCTGCAGCTCGCCGCTCAGACCATATACTGAAATATTGTTGGGCGTAGCGATGTATATGCTGCCTCCGTCTGTTTCCATCGCACAGATGTCATCGGAAGCCACAAAACCATACACCCGTCGGTAGGGTGAAACAAAGCTGTCGTCTTCTTTCAACAACGTGAAACCCTGTGGCCGCTTCGAATCATAAAACAGTTTGTCGGGATGCTTGAACACATTCCACAGATTACGTCCTACAACCGAGAGGAACAAACCTCCCACGGCTAACGAACCGGATATTTTCAGAAACTTACGTCTTTCCATTTTTTCAGTTCTCAAAATTTTCAATTCTCAATGATCTTCAAGCACTTGATGGTCTTTGAATCTCTGACCAGGAGCATTCCGTCAGCATAGGCCATGGGTCCCCAGGCATCAATCCCCTCGTCCATAATTCTTTGTTTCCTCAGAAGTGTCATAGCGTTGGATTTCAATTGATATACATACAGCTCACCGTCTTCCTTAAAGGCAAGAAGGCGGTTGCCGACAACCATGTAGGGCCCCAGTCCGAAACGCTCGTCGGCGCCCGATGTCCAGATGGGGTGATGCAAGTCGGCAGGACGATACATGGCCAGGCGCTCACGCATGCCACCGCCGTCCTTAGGCAGAATGGTGATGAGTGTTCCCTGCCAGTTCAGAGGTGTCTGCTGCTCGCTCGACATGCCTTCACTGGCCTTGTAGCTCTCTCTGATAGTAGCACTCCACGTTGCGCCCTTGTCCACCTGGAGCAAGGCACCGCCAGCTCCATAGCCTGCCACAAGGAACACTTGATTTGGAGCTATCTGCAAGGGCGAAGGTGCCACGACCGAGGGTTGCCACTTGTTCGTGCTCCATAACAGTTGCCCGCAGCTCCCCCCTTCGGCAGACACTCCACATACGCCACCAACACCCATATAGACGAAAGTAGCAGTGCCAGCCAGGGTCATAGGCACGACCGACGAGTGCGACATCTTGAAGTGAACGGTGTTGGGTGTGCCCCACAAAGTACTACCAGTATTGACGTCGATGCCTACCATGAGCGTGTCGGTACCTGCCGGGGCAAGCACCAGCGTATTGTCCACCACCAGTGGGCACTGACCAGTGTACCAGAACGGAATCTCAGTACCGAAACGTTTCTTCATGTCAATGGTCCACCGCAGCTGGCCGGTGATCTTGTCGCAGCACATGACATGACCTTCCGGTCCGATGGTAATGACTGACGAACGGGTGACGGCTGGAATGGTACGTGAGAACCCGTGGTTTCGTTTCATGGGCACCCGGTACCAGCGCCGCCACAGCTGACGGCCGGTGAGAATATCCAGACAGCGCAGGGCGTCGGAGCTGAGCGCCTCGTCGTAGTCGAGCACGTAGACCCTCCCCTCAGAGACGACAGGTGCTGCATGGCCCTCGCCGGTGGTCACCGACCACAACTCCTCGAAACCGCCCTCCACCCACTTCTGTCCGGGTGGAAGTGGAGCCTGGTTGTCGTGACGGGCTCCACGGAAACACGGCCATTCCCCTTTTAGCAGAGCCACTTTTTCTGAGTTCTCCTGCATGAAGAACTCACCTATCAATACATCGTTGGCTTTCCGCACATGGCCTGCGGGTCGATGGTCGGCACCGGGCAACGCCTCAGTGAGACTGCTGCCCGGGTCGTAACAATGCCACCCAATGAGCAGGCAAAGGTAGAAGGCCACGAAGCCTATGGTTGTCCAGGTAACTTTATTCATCGTTCACAATTCTTCAGTGCATTCAGCAGAAATAGGACATGATACAGCTCTTCAGAATACCAAAGCCGTGAGAAATACAACCCAATGGGTTCGCGCTCGTAGAGGGTCCCCGCCTGGAATCGCTCATAGAGATACGCCCAGCCCCGCTCTCGTGCTTTTTCGTGTTCAAGGGGGAAATGAGCCAAGGCTGCCAGCGCCCTGCAGGTATAGGTCACTTTCGACTTGACGCCGAGGTCACCACCCCATCCTCCGTCCTCATTCTGGCAACGGATGATGAAACCCATCTGCGTCTGTGCCAGTTTCGTCGCCACAGGGTGACGAGAGGACATGAGGTAGTCAATGGCAGTGGCCGTACCATAAACGGGAGCCTTTTCGTCGGGCGCGTCCTGGTCGCCAAACCACAGTGGAACCCAGCCGTTTCCTTCGTCAGCTGTCGACTGTTGCCGGAGCCATGTCAGCATTCGGTCAAGACTCCGCTCCACATCACGCCGCTGTCTGCCTTCCAATGCCGGGAGCCAGAGCCCCATGGCCAGAATGGCGTGAGCCGTGATGTCTGGTGTACTGCGATCGAACGGTAGCCTGCCCCACCCCCGACAGAAGGTGGGCATGCCACCGTCGCTGTTTTGCAGCCCTATGAGCCATTTCAGGCCATTGTCCACCTGCGGGCTGCGAAGGCCGTGGGTCAGGTGATGCAAGGCGACGAGTGCTCCGCTGGTGTCATCGCCATCGGGCACTGACCCGCTGAGGTCGTTCCACCCCCAACCGCCGGGTGCAGCCCCGGTGAAGGGGTGAACGGACGTGGTGGCAAGGCCTGCTATGAGGGCTGCAAGCTCCGGGCTCTGCTCGCCACGGGGCAGCACCTTGGCTGCAAGGCTGGTGAGCCACCCCGACAGGTTGGTGTCGATGGGCCACGACCCGTCGGGACGTACCGTCGCGACAAGGAAACGAGCACAGCGCCGGGTCACCTCGTGACTACGGAAACCAGCCTCGGCCAGACACATCGCCACAAAGGCTGTCAAGGGTGCCGCCTCGAGGAAACCGCCATCGGTGGGCTGCATGCGCAGCAGCACGCGCATGGCTTTGGGAACGAACAGACATCGAAGTGGCTTGAACAGACCGCGTTTGTGATGCATCTGACAGATGCCTATGGCAATCAGTGCGGGAATGGCATAGCTCACCACAGGAAGGTTCAGACGGTGGAAGAGACGCTGAGGCAGCGTGGCCAGCTCGAACGGGAAGGACGGGATGAGGTTCCAGCGGCTCACCAGTCCTGCCAATGCACACATCGTGAGGATAGGAACGGAGAACGTCAGGTCGCGCCCATAGTAACGCAGAACCCCCTGGGCAAGAGCCTCCTCGCTGTCGCCTCCCAACTGCCGGGCAAGATACCGGCGCGACTCAGGCAAGGACTGTCCCACGGCGTGGAGCGAGACGTAGGTAAGCAGCGTGGCGGTCATGTTCGACGGGCTTTCCACACTGTCGCCCCATGTTCCATCGCACTCCATCGTAGCACGGAGCCAGCGGATGCCTGCATCGATCTGCGGCCGATAGGCCACGGCGTCGATACGCTGAAGGGCAAACACACTGACCGACGTGGAGATGGCACTGCTGGAAAGCATCCCCCTCCACAGCCCGTCGTCCGAACGGCTGCGCTTCAGACGCTGCATGGCGTCCGCATACATCTCCTGCTGTTGTCTGGTCATAAGGCTCCTAATGCTAATAGTCCGTAAAACACATACTCCACATCGCTATAGTCATCGTACAAGGTGGGAGCAAAACCTCCACTGTCGAGCCAATGGGCCCGGATGAAGTCTGAGGCATCGACAGCGTCTGCCCCTATCAGACGAAGGGTGAACAGTGACACTGCAGTACTCAGCAGGTCGGGAATGGGCGATGCATCGCTGGCATAGAAGCCCCCTGTAGCGTCCTGGCGCTGACTGAGCCAACGGACAAGTGCACTGTCGGGCTGTCGCCCCGTCTGATGCTGCATGGCCAGAAGGCAGCACACCGCATTGGTGGTCATCACCCGTTCGTCATCCATCTCACCACCCAACTCTGAACTGTCAAGGAACTCTGAACTATGAACCATGAACTTTGAACTATGAACTATGAACTCTGAACTGTCAAGGAGCCTGAAGAAGCGCCCATACACCGTGTCCCGATGGCGGCTCTCTTGCACTGTGAGACGAACGGGCACACGGTAGAGCCTGCGAGGCGAGAAAACGGCTTCGAGCACCCTGCCGAACTGCGTATAGTAGGCATCCTCACGCCCCCCGGCGTTGACATAGCCACCGGCAGTCTTCTGCGAGGCGACAAACGCCTGCAAGGCCTGTTGCGACTCTGGAGTCATCCGCTGCCAGCCGCAGCGCAGGTCTCTGTACACTATATATAATAACGGCTGCCTCATTTCAAAATCCTTTCCGTCACCTGATAAAGCAGGCGTTTCAGTTCCAGTTGTTCCAACCCGTTCAAGGCATCGATGGCCTGCTGATGGTAGAAGTCGGTCATACGCTGCAGTTCGGCCTGCACTTCACGCTGGTTCCAGGTCGGGTGTTCGGTCTGCAGCGCCAGCACGGCTGTAGGATGCGTGGTTTTCCGACGGTCTTGGGCATGGTCCTCCATATCGTCCTTCAGCTGATAGGCAATGCCCAAAGCGTCGGAATAGGCAGAGAGCATAGGGCGCAGATGGGCATAGCCCCCAGTACAACTCAGCCCGAGCATCAACGACACCTCGAAAGCGGGTACCGTCTTGTTACGGAAGATGGTCATCACACGGTCCATGGTCACAGGACGCCCGTCCCACATCAGTTCCTCGCCCTGACCTCTGCACAACCTGACGTGAGCATCGGCAATGAGACGAAGCAGCTCGGCATTGTTGCCCTGGGACAGTATTCGGTAGCCCAGCCCCAAGAGTGCATCACCGGCATTGATGGCGAAAGCGTCACCGTAAAGTGCATTGATGGTGGGCTGGCCATAACGCTCTGCATCCTGGTCCTCCACGTCATCGTGGATGAGTGATGCCTTATGGAAACACTCTACAGCCACAGCAGCCCGATGCACATCGGGGGTCATCTCGGTCTTGCCTGTCAGCGCCTGCCAAACGGCCGAGAGCAGGAACGGACGCCAACGTTTGCCCTCACCGCTCATCCAGTCCAGGCAGACCCTCAGAGTAGGCGCGTCAGCCCAGCCCCCACCCGTGGAGGGGGAACCAGCATCCATGAGTTGTTCCAACTCCGGACGGGTGAACCAATGGCTCACCTGCTCGTGGATAGCCTCATGGTCGAGCTGTCGGGGTGTGACATCATCGCTGAGCAGCGTAAGCAGCTCCTCGACGTAGTCCTCGTCAACATGGGTATTGCGACAGCCCGAATCGTTCAAGGCAATGGCAAGTCCAGGCACGGCATGCCGGACCAACAGCGGGAAAGCTTTTTCCAGCGAGTCAAGACAGCTCACGCCAATCACGGCATCCACAGCACGGCGTTCTATCAGCTCAATCACCTGCGTGAAGCCTTCGGCCACGATGCTCAGACCGCCCAGCTGATCGGCCATGTCCTGCAAACGAGGAATATGGCAACGGCCGCAACGATGGCAGAGCAGACCGTATTCATCAAACTCAGCCTGGCACTCACCATAGCGGCTCAGACATTTGGGCAGCATCAGCAAACGACGCTCATAAGGAATGCCTGCCACGACGGGCAGCCATATCTGATTGTGAATCTCGACCATCAGCCATGGACGCATGTCGCTGCATTCAGCATGACAACCGGTAAAGAGGTCTGCCAGCTGCTCCAACTGCCTGAGCGAGACAGGGGGACACAGACGCTGCGTCTGCACAAAGGCTTTGAGTTGCCTGCGCAGATGTGTCCGCTGCTCCAGCGTCGGTGGTATGATGTGCGTTCTATCCATAAGCGCCGAATCCGAAGAAATAATGCCGTTTCAGCCATCGGTAGGGACGGCTCTGCTCGGCGATGGGGTCCATATCCATATTGTGACTGGGTAGTCCTGTCATGCAGGCGTATTCCTTCATGGCTGTACCACGCGTGGTCGTTTCCTGCACGTCATGGCCTTGCAGGAACTGGGTCATCAGTTGCGGGTTCTCCATAAGAATGCAGCCTCGAGTAGCGCGGGCTATCCGGCTACGCATGTCAGCCAGGAACTGCGACTGGGCATAGCAGCTGGTGAGGTTGCTGCCATCGGCATTCAGGAAGTCGGTGGCCATCTGAATGACTGGACAGAACTCTATGGCTCCAGAAGGTGATATATGATGGCTCATACCCGTGGCCCCCGGGCAGATGGCCTTACCCTGATCATCCCAATAAACATCTATCAGGACAACTGGAGCATTGAGCCGTTCGCGGACAAGGAACTGACGCAGTCCTCGTATCTGCTGACCGGTCAGCGCCTCTTCCGGATGGGCATCGGCACCCACAGGCCGATAGATGTAGTACCACAGATAGGCAGCTCCCTCGCGGGCCACGCGCTCTATATGCTCACGGGTTACCAACTCGTCGTAATTGCTGCGGCAGATGCTGGCTGCCACGCCAAAGATAAGCCCGGCCTTACGACAGGCACGAACACCACGCAAAGTGCGCTGATAGACCTCGCTGCCCTGACGGCGGCGGTCGCTCTCGGCGTCCAGGCCCTCAATGCTGATGAGGGGGGTGACATTGCCTGCATGGCGCAACTGTCGGGCGATATCGTCGGTGAGAAGTGTTCCATTGGTGAAAAGCTGGAAGTAACAGTCATGATGTTTCTGGAAAAGACCCAGAAGTCCCTTGTACATCAAGGGCTCACCACCCAAGATGCCGAAGAACGTGGAACCATGACGCTTGCTCTCATGGATAATCCCATCCAGCTGATCCATGGTCAGGCTCTTTCTCCCTCCACGGCTCACCCAACATCCGCTGCAACTGAGATTGCAGGTCTCGGTGACCGAAATCATGTTGAAAGCCGGAAAGAACGGCTCGCCACGCTGCTGACGACGCTCGAACCTGCGCATGTTCCACAGATTGGGCCAGCAGAAGTAACGGCAGAACTTCCACAACAGGCGGACAGGGGTCTGGCGGAACACCCTCCATCCGGCTTTCAGCAATGAGGTATAGTCGGTCATCATTCTTTCTTGACTCTAAACACCGTTCCTTTTCTCGTTGCCAGTCGCTCGCGCAAGGTCGTGGCATACAGTTCACGGCTATCCAGCTTAATGGCATTCTCCTGCCTGTCCTCACCGCCATTGATGGGGCTGCGCTCGTACTTGGGGAAGATGATGGAACTTGCAGGACAGGTGCGAGCACATGCTGGACAGTTGTTCTTGCAATGGTGGGGATGAACCACACGAATGCGTTCATTGACCATTTCATAGACACCAAAGGGACAGAACTCCAGGCACTTACCACATTCGGCACAAACGTCCTTGTCGAGTGTAGGATACCAGGCATCCTCACCCAGTTTTCGTGGCATGGCATCTGTCTCACGCTTCCAAGGGGCTGCATCGGCTTCGTTGAAATCAACAGCCTTGACACCCAGGGATTGAAGCACCTCAACGGCCGACTGGCTCCGAAGGTTATAGAGCTCTACGTCGTCCTCGCCGGCAAAGGCCATCAGACTCCTCACGGCACGGGGATGACAGGCAACAATGGCGGTGTCTGCTATCTGGTGAACCTCTTCTGACTTGTTCTCACAGAGTTCGCAGAGGTCGCTGACAAGACGGACCTCGTGGCCCGCCTTATGGGCACACACGGCCAACTTGATCACCTCTGAACGATCCATAAACGACCGTGAGGAACAAACACATATTGTTATCTTCATATGGATTGCTATGCGTAATTCTTTACTCCATTATCAATTGTCCTTTTTCAATTGTCTCAGTTTGACGTGATCCAATTCTTGAATTCTGCAGCCTTGTTCTTGCTGACGAAGAGCGGTTCGGGTAAGTCGATGGGCATGCTGACCAACAGACGGCTGTCGAACCACACCACCATCTCCTTCACACAGTCACGTGCCACGATGAACTGTTTGTTGGCACGAAAGAACCGCGACGGGTCCAGGCCACCGATGATGGAATCGAGCGAACGGTTGTAGAGCATCATCCTGCCCGATTTCAGGTAGATCTGGGTCTTGCGGTCTGTACTGTAAATGCAGGCCACATCGTCCATGCTAATGGGCACAAGCTTGTCTTTCACCGGTACAAGCAGGGAGGTGGTATAGGCGGAAGGATGGTGGGCTGGGCGCATCTTCATCATACGCTGCAAATAGTCCATCACATCGCTGTGCGACCATTTCCTGAACTTGTCGAGCGCCCGTTCCAGTTCCTGCGTCTTGATGGGCTTCAGCAGGTAGTCAATGCTGTTGACCTTGAAGGCATCGAGCGCATATTGGTCGTAGGCCGTGGTGAACACGATGGGCACTGTGACCTCTGTCTCCTGGAACAGCGTAAAGGCTGAGCCGTCGCTCAGATGGATGTCCATGAAGATGAGGTCGGGTGCCGGATTGCCTGACAACCACCTCACTGACTGCTGGACACTCTCCAACACCGCCAACACATTGATGGTGGGGTCTATCTCCTTCAGCATCACGATGAGATTCTCGCTCGCTGCTGTTTCATCCTCTATAATCAGTATGTTCATCGTTCATCCTAATGGTAATATTACTTTGAATTCCTTTTCTGTTGGCTCAACCCTTATCTGACGGTTCATCAGCAGCAGAAAGCGCTTCTCCAGGTTACTAAGTCCCGTGCCGTGGGTTTCGGGTTTATACTGTTTGGGATACAGGGGATTAATGACCTGCAGCTCCTTTGCAGCGTTCATCGTGATTTCCATCCGCATCCTGTGCTCGCTGTCTATCATGTTGTGAACCGTTACGTTCTCTATCAGCGGCAAGAGCGCCAGCACTGGAATCTGAAGATTCATGTATTCATCGGCCACATCGATCTCCACCTCCAGTTTACCGGCATATCTCACCTCCATCACCTCGCAGAACGAACGGGCGAACTCCAGTTCCTCGGCCAGAGACACCAGCTGCTTGCGCTCGCTCTGCAGGATATAGCGGAAAATGTCACTCAAGTGGTCAATGTAGCAGATGGTCTGCTTGTCGTTCTTCTTTCTCACCAGACTGCTGATTCCCCCTAAGGAGTTGAAGAAGAAGTGAGGATTGATTTGGTTGGTCAGCGCCGTGCAGCGGCTCTGCAGACTCTCGATCTTCAGCTGCTGCAGCTCTTCTTCCTTCTCCTGATGCATCATGCTGAGGTAATTGGTGAAACCCAAGAGCAGCCCCATCATGCCCAGCACGAAGAACTGAAAGGTAAGAATAATGGGCCGCCCGTCAAACCCCGTGCATATCAGCACAGTGATGCCCTTGTAGAGAGCGAAGGCCACAATGGTCAGCACCACGTTGGGCAAGATACGGCGAACCAGTGAATGGGTCTTCAGCCACCGCTGGTTGAAAAACAGAAGGCCTGCCGAGAACACCCAGAAGAGCAGGAAGCGTATCAGCAGGTTGTCAATGTAACAAGCCCGCCCCTCTACCGGTACACAACTCCAGTCCCAACTCAGGAAAAGCAGGTTGGGATAACTGACGAATGCAGTACAGACCAGGCTGGCCAGAAGAATCTTATTGAAGGACTTGTCGTATTTCATCTCACAAAGTGCTTTGTAGGGCTTTTAGACGCTACAAAGATAACAAAAAAAAGCATGTTGCTTGTCGCAACATGCATAAAAAAGCAAAAACAGCCCGTAATGCCGATTTTTATCTACACAATGCGGTGTGTGGGATTGGGACGTCCCGGCTGCAAATAACGCCATGCCAGCACCTCGTCGGAATACTGACCGTCTATCGCCTCGACCAGCACCCCGCGGATCAGCTCATCAAGATGTTCTGGTGTCGTCTCCACACGGGCATTGATTATCAGCTTCACTTGGTTGCTGATGCCAGCCGTTCCACGCAACTGGAGGGTAGACACGTCGCCAGTGATGTTGCCAACGGCATACTGTTTCCCGTTCTCGGCTATTACCTTGACATGGCCAACACGCAGCTTTTCCTGCTTGATGACGCGGCAGATTCCTGTCATAATGTCCTTCAGAACGGTGTCCCAATACACATTCTCACCGCTCAGTGCAACAGTACCATTCAGCCAACCCAGTACGGCCTCGCCGTGAGCATACTTGTCGTAGTCTATATCGAGTATCTTCGTACCACTGCCCTGCCTGTTGGCCACTTCCTTGAACCACTCACGGATGCCTGTCCCATTCATGGTGCTGGCAGCCATCACCTTCGTATGGTGGAAACATGCCTGCGTGTCCTTCACCAGTTTCGCTGTCTCCTCATCTGTCAGCAGATCGGTTTTGGTGATCAGTATCACCTCGCTCTCTTCCAGTTGCTTACGATAGATGTAGGCGGCATCCTCGTGCAACCCGCCATCACCTCCATAGAGGATGGATTTCAGACGGACAGGGTCACTCAGCACCGTCAGCGGCGAGACGATCACCTCCGTGTTGTGAAACTTCTTGAGAGGTCGCACAATGGTGGCAGTAAGGTCAGCACAGCTGCCCACAGGCTCGGCCAGGATGACATCGGCTTCTACATCGTGACGCAACGAGCGAACAGCATCTACGAAACCATTGAAATTGCAGCAGAAGCAACTGCCTGCCACCTCGGCTACCTGTAGACCCGACTGCTTCAGCAGACGGCTGTCAACAAGCTCGGGAGCCTGGTCGTTGGTGACAAGTCCCACACGCTTGCCTTGAGCCATCAGCCGTTGGGCTACGTCCCAAATCAGGGTGGTCTTGCCTGCTCCGAGGAAACCACCGCAAAGAATCAATCTTGTCTGGTTCATTTTTGTTGTATTTTTGATAAAAACGTCAAGTTTAGCAGCAACCGCAAGAACGGTTCTTCTTCACATTGATGGGTTCTAACACATACTTGAAGAACAGGGCTGCAAGGCTCGAGCCGATGATGGGTGCCAGCACATACACCCAAAACCAGCCACCCACCGCATCGGGCAAGGCAGCATCGCCCCAGCCTCCCAGATAAGCGACGACACGTGGTCCCAGGTCACGCGCCGGGTTAAGGCCCGCCTGCGTCAGCGGAGCAATGAAGAAGATGATGCTGCTCACCGTCAGTCCGATGAACACGGGCTGCAGGTCGGAAGAAGGACGCCCCACGTTGCAACCTTCGGTCAGTGCAAAGATGAACAGCGCCAATAGGAACGTACCGAAACCCTCAGCACACATGGCCAAAGGCAACGAGACCACAGAGACAGCGCCATCACCGGGATTAGGATAGAACTCGCCAAACATTCGGGCTGTATCAACCGATGCAGCCGTTCCCCTCACGATACCATGCACTGACTCATAATGCTCGATAGATGCTGAAAACAATCCGAACAACACCCAACCAGCCAACATGGCACCAGCCAATTGCGCCACCAGATAGACAGGCAGCCGCCGGACGCCCATACGACCTGCCAGCACCATGGCCACAGAGACTGCTGGGTTCAGATGGGCACAGCAAATATTTCGCGTTAAGAAAATGGCGAGCGTTACACCCAATCCCCATACCAATCCTATCTGGAAGATACTGTTATACTCACCAAAAAGCACTGCGACCGCTACGCTGCAGCAGCCAAAAAGCGTTAGAACAAAAGTTCCAAGCATTTCACCGATAAAGTCCTTCATCCTTCTTTTTACGATTATGAACAGTGAACTATGCAAAGGTAAACAATATCTCCTATCTTATTGTAAAAATGTTCACCATAACGAAAAAAAAGGAGCTCATTACGAAAAGAGTCCTAACTTGAAAGCCCCACCACAAGAGGTACTTGTCAGGACCCAGCCGTTTGCTCAGTAGGAGGCTGTGCAGGGAATGCCGAGGGCAAGGACACGGTCACGGATGGAGTCCAGCTGTTCGTGTGTAGCCTTGAGCAGTCCGTGGGCAGGGGTCTCGCGGTCAATGGTATAGACCATAACCTGTTGCGGGGCAATCGCGCGGACAGCGTCGAGCCAAGGGGCAACGTACTCCTCGCCAGTATTGTCGACAGACTCGCCCATGCACTCACCCCGCATGAACATAGTCTGGATGATGACATGGCCGTGGAATGCTTTCATGCGGTCTATCACCACCTGCACATCGTAAGTACCGGCAGGATGGTCTACCTTATTTATATATATAGGGTCTACTGTATCGAGCTTCAGGATGTTGTTATCCACCAGCATCAGGGCATCGTGAACCTGAGGACGGTGAATCATCGTGCTGTTGCTCAGCACCGACACCTTGGCCTGAGGACAGTAGCGGTTACGAAGAAGGATGGTGTCGCCGATGATCTCGGCAAAGTGGGGATGGCATGTAGGCTCGCCGTTTCCGGCAAAGGTGAGCACATCGGGAACCTGACCTTCAGCCTCCATCTGCTGCAGTTTCTTCTCCAAGGCCAAAGCCACTTCTTCACGCGTTGGCATGGGCAGTGAAGGGCGATGGTCCTCATTGAAACCACACTCACAATATATACAATCGAACGAACAGACCTTGCCATCGGCTGGCAGAAGGTTGATACCCAACGAAAGCCCCAGTCGACGGCTGTGGACTGGACCGAAAATGGGCGAAGGATAAATAATCGTACTCATAATGGCCACAAAGGTACGAATAAGCGAGCGAAATACAAAAGAAAAAAAGATTTTTCTTTTCATTTCCGAACCGAAAAAGCAGCGAGGGCCATCAAGCCAGCTTGAATGGCCGAGTCGCGTTTGAGGTAGACGGTAGCCACCGAAAGTACCTTCGAGCGAAGCTCAGAGGTACGAATAAGTGAGCGAGATATCGAAATTTTTCAGTATTCGCTCTTCACTTTTCATTTTTTTTATTACCTTTGCAGCCAGAATTCAATTTTACGTACGTAAAACATGAAGAAACGACGCAAAACAACCGGCCGCCGACAGGGTATGCAGGGGTTGACGCTATGCATCAGTACGACAATGGTACTGGTGCTGTTGGGTTTGATGGTGCTGTCAATGCTGACGGCTCGAGGGCTGTCGCACTGGGTGAAGGAGAACCTGACTGTGACAGCTATGCTCACTGACACTATCCATGTGGACGAAGCCCAGCGGCTAGGTAGCATATTGAGCAATCGTCCCTACGCCAAGAGTGTGGAGTACATCAGTAAGGAACAGGCCCTGAAGGAGCAGACGGAGATGATGGGGACCGACCCGACAGAATTCCTTGAGGAGAACCCGTTTGTGCCTACGCTGGAGCTGCACCTGAATGCAGACTACGCCAACCGTGACTCGCTCCACTGGATAGGCAAGGAACTGAAACGGAACGTCTGGGTGACTGATGTGGCCTATCAGGAGAACCTGATGGATGATGTGAACCGGAACCTGAACAAGTTTAATCTGATGCTGCTGGTGCTTGCCATACTGATGACATTCATATCGTTCTCGCTCATCAACAATACGGTAAGACTCAGCGTCTACTCCCGACGCTTCTCCATACACACCATGAAACTGGTGGGCGCATCGTGGGGCTTTATCAGACGACCCTTTATCTGGCGCTTCATCGGCATCGGACTGATTGCCGCCTTCCTGGCCTGTATCATCCTGGCAGGTATGGTGTATGCAGCCAATAACTATGAGCCCGGGCTGCTCACGCTGATCACATGGAGGGAAATGGCTGTGACAGTTGTAGCCGTCTTCCTGTTCGGCATACTGATAACAGCCTTGTGTTCCTATATCTCCGTAAACCGTTTCTTGAAGATGACTGCTGGAGAACTTTATAAGATATAAGATAAGTAAAGAAGTAATAGTAATAAGGAATCAATGAATAAAAGAGACTTTGCATTCGGACGAATGAACTTTATCCTGCTGGCCATCGGCATGGCGGTGGTAATCATAGGGTTTATACTGATGGGCGGTGACGGCTCTACAGCAGAAGCCTACAACCCCGACATTTTCAGCCCCATGCGCATAAAGGTAGCTCCTGTAGTTTGCCTCATTGGGTTCGTGTCGATGATTTACGCTGTGGTACACAAAAGTAAGGACGAAGAACAGAAGGAGGAAGCAGAATGACTTGGATAGAGACCGTTGTCATTGCCATCGTTGAAGGGCTGACGGAGTTTCTGCCTGTGTCCTCGACAGGCCACATGATCATTACGCAGAACCTGTTGGGCATCGAACAGGGAGACCCGTTCGTACATGCCTTCACGTTCATCATACAGTTCGGCGCCATCCTGTCGGTGGTATGCCTCTATTGGAAACGGTTCTTCCACTTCGACAACACTCCTGCCCCCGAGGGTAGTTCTGCATGGCAGAAGCTGAAGCACAAGTACTACTTCTACTGGCTGCTCATCGTTGGTGTGCTGCCAGCAGTAATCATAGGACTGCTGGCCAAGAAGTCGGGACTGTTGGACTGGCTGCTGGACAGCGTGCTCGTAGTAGCCATCATGCTGGTGGTGGGCGGTGTGTTCATGCTGTTCTGCGACAAGCTGTTCAGCAAAGGCAGCGATGATGTTAAGGTCAACGAGAAACGCGCCTTCAACATTGGTCTCTACCAGTGTATCTCCGTCATTCCCGGCGTGTCGCGCTCCATGGCCACCATCGTTGGCGGAATGACACAGGGACTGACACGCAAGCGTGCAGCAGAGTTCTCGTTTTTCCTGGCTGTGCCCACCATGGCCGGAGCCACACTGCTCGACCTGCTCGACCTGCTGAAGGAAGACACCGTATGGGCCACCAGCCACAACATCACGATGCTGCTGCTGGGATGCGCCGTTGCCTTCATCGTGGCGCTGCTGGCCATGAAATGGTTCGTGGCCTTCCTCACAAAATACGGTTTCAAGGCCTTCGGTGTCTATCGTATCATCGTGGGCACTGTCATCCTGGTGCTGCTACTGACAGGACACTCACTTGCAATGGTCGACTAGATGGATTTCAACGAAGGAGCGTTCATATACATCAACAAGCCCTACGGGATGACGTCGTTCGGTGCTTTGGCTCACATCAGGTTCCTGGTGTCGAAGAAGATGCACGTGAAACGGGTGAAGATGGGGCATGCAGGAACGCTCGACCCACTGGCCACTGGAGTACTGATACTCTGCACCGGCAAGGCAACGAAACAGATAGAGCAGCTGCAGCTGCACGACAAGGAATATACGGCGACCCTGCAGTTGGGAGCCACCACACCAAGCTACGACCGCGAGCATGAGGTGGACTGTACCTATCCCACCGCTCACATCACCCGCGAGCTGATAGAAAAGACGTTACGCCTGTTTGAGGGCGACATCATGCAGGCACCACCACTCTACTCCGCTGTCATGGTAGATGGTAAGCGTGCCTACGAACTGGCCCGCAAGGGCAGTGACATGGAACTGAAGGCCAAGCCGATACACATCGACAAGATAGAGCTGACCAGCTTTGATCCTGTACAGATGCAGATGAGCATCCGCGTGGTCTGTGGGAAAGGCACCTATATCCGCTCGTTGGCACGCGACATCGGAGAAGCACTCGGAAGCGGAGCCTACCTGACAACCCTGTGCCGCACACGGCTGGGAGACGTCCGCATAGAGGACTGCCAGACATTCGATTCCTTCCCGGAATGGCTGGAAAAAGTGATGAAAGAAGGAGACAATTAAGAGTTAAGAAACATACACAGATGAAACTATCACAATTCAAATTCAGACTGCCCGACGAGGCCATTGCCCTGGAACCGCCACACCGTGCGTTTGAGAACGAAGACGGGACGGTGGACAAGATCTACTATCGCGACCAATGCCGCCTGATGGTAGTCCACCGCAAGCGCCAGACCATCGACATGTACAAGAAGGATGCCGATGGCAACGATACCGATGAGTTTATCACCTTCCGCAGCATCGTGGACTATTTCAACGAGGGTGACGTGTTCGTATTCAACGACACGAAGGTGTTTCCTGCCCGTCTGTACGGGACCAAGGAGAAGACTGATGCCAAGATTGAAGTGTTCCTTCTGCGCGAACTGAACCCTGAGCTGCGCCTGTGGGACGTGCTGGTAGAGCCTGCACGCAAAATCAGGATTGGCAACAAGTTGTTCTTCAACGATGAAGGACCCATGGTAGCAGAGGTGATAGACAACACCACCAGCCGAGGACGCACGCTTCGGTTCCTCTACGACTGTCCACACGACGAGTTCAAGGCTGAGCTCTACGGACTGGGCGAAGCTCCCCTGCCCCGCTACATCGTAGACCGCAGAGAGGCTACTGCTGACGACATGGAGCAATTCCAGACCATCTACGCCCGTAACGAAGGAGCTGTCACTGCTCCGTCCACGGGCCTGCACTTCAGCCGCGAACTGTTGAAGATCATGGAGATACGCGGCATTGAAAAGGCATTCGTCACCATTCACTGCAGCCTGGGCGCCTTCGACACCATCGAGGTGGAAGACCTGACCAAGCACAAGATGAACTCGGAGCAGGTAATCGTAACACCTGAAGCCTGCGAGACAGTGAACAAGGCCAAGCTCGAGGGACATGCCATCTGCATCGTCGGTGCCAGCACCATGCGCGCCGCAGAATCGGCAGTGGGTACAGACGGTATGCTGAAAGAATACGACGGATGGACCAACAAGTTCATCTTCCCGCCTTACGAATTCGGACTGGCCAATGCCATGGTGTGCAACTTCTACCATCCAGAGTCGACCATGCTGATGGCTACTGCTGCCTTCGGTGGCTATGACCTCATCATGCAGGCCTATAACCTCGCCCTTAACAACGGCTACAAGTTCGGCTGCTACGGTGACGCTCTGCTGGTGTTGGACGATTGAGCATGCTTCATCAGGTGTACCTGGGACTGGGGAGTAACCTCGGCGACCGCGAAAACCATATCCGAAAGGCTGTCGAGCTGATCGGGAAACGTGTGGGAACTGTACTCCGCCAGTCTTCTCTCATAGAAACCGAACCCTGGGGCTTTCAGTCGGAAAACAGATTCCTCAACTGTGTCATTCTCTGTACCACCAAGCTCACCCCCCAACAGGTGTTGGAAAAGACACAGGCAATAGAGCAGGAATTAGGGAAAAGGAGGAAACACGCCACACGCCGCTTTCCACATGCTTGCGCTCCTGTGGCAACAAGCAGCCGCGAGTCGAGCGCCACACCCTGCTTCCCACACTACAGCGACCGCCCCATAGACATCGACATACTGCTCTACGACGACCTCCAGGTAGACGAGCCCAATCTGAAGATTCCTCATCCGCTGATGCAAGAACGCGACTTCGTGATGATTCCACTCAGAGAAATCAAAGACAATTAAGAAATAAAGTTTCCCACCCAATAATGAACTTAAGTAATTATTTATCAAGAATTTGAGAATTTGAGAACTATTATTGTAAAAAAAGAATTGTTTGGAATTACCCGCCGCAAGCGACTGGAACTCTGCGGACTGAAACGGAAATGGCTTGCCATTTCTTCTCAAATTCCCTATAATTCTACTAAACTGCTAAAGGAGAAATTCTCTAATTCTCTAATTCTTGATTATTCTAAAGGTGGGAAACTTGAGTTAAGAAATAGCAAAAACAACTACGAATCAAAACTACTGAACAAATGAAGAAAATCATCCTGACCCTTGTGGCCACCATGGCCCTACTGGGCACCAACGCCCAGAACCCTTACAAGAAGTATACCGAGAACCTGCCTTTCCCAATGCCAGAGGTGAAGGCACCCGTTTTTCCTGAGACCAAACTCAACGTCCAGGATTTCGGAGCCGACCCCACCGGCACCCGGTTGTGTACCGAAGCCTTTGCCAAAGCCATTGAGACCCTCTATGGAATGGGCGGCGGACACCTCATCGTGCCTCGCGGCGTATGGTATACCGGCCCCATCCAGCTGAAGTCAAATATTGACCTGCACCTGGAGCACGGTGCCATCATCCGATTTGCAGCCGACGAGCGTCTCTACCCCATCATCAGCACATCGTTCGAGGGACTCGACACACGGCGTTGCCAGTCACCCTTGAGTGCCAATAACGCAACAAACGTGGCCATCACAGGCTATGGAGCCATCGATGGCAACGGCCAGTACTGGAGACCGTTGAAGCGTCCGAAGGTGACCGACAGCCAGTGGAACACCATCACCGCGCAGAAGGGAGGCGTAGAGACCAAGAAAGGCTACTGGGTACCCTCCGAAGGTTACGCCAAGGCTGAGAAAAATGCCAGCATGAACGTGCCCAAGGCCACCACTGATGAGGAATGGGAGGAGATCAAGCGATTCCTGCGCCCCGTCATGGTGAGCATTGTCAACTGTAAGAATGTGCTGCTACAGGGGGTCATCTTCCAGAACTCTCCTGCCTGGAACATTCACCCGCTGATGTGTCAGAACGTCATTATCGATAACATCCTGGCCCGCAATCCGTCCTATGCGCAGAACGGTGATGCACTGGATCTGGAATCGTGCAGCAACTGTCTCATTGTCAACTCGAAGTTCGATGCAGGCGATGACGGTATCTGCATCAAAAGCGGCAAAGATGCCGACGGACGCAAACGCGGCATGCCTTGCCAGAACGTAGTCGTCGACGGCTGTACCGTCTTTGCCGGACACGGCGGTTTTGTCGTGGGATCGGAGATGAGCGGTGGCGTGCGCAACTTCAAGGTGCAGAATTGCCAGTTCCTCGGTACCGAAGTGGGACTTCGCTTCAAGTCTACACGCGGACGCGGTGGCATTGTCGAAAACATCTACATTGACGGTATATCCATGATGGAAATCAGCACCGTTGCCATCATCTTCAACATGTACTATGGAGGCAAGTCCGTAGCCGAACTCTTAGAGGCAGGCGAGACGCCCAACAATTTAGACAAGCAGCCTGTCAATGAAGGTACACCTGTCTTCCGCAACATCAACATTCAGAACGTTGCCTGCAACGGTGCTGGCAAGGCAATGGAGTTCAACGGGTTGCCCGAAATGCCCATCGACCGCATCAATCTGAAAAACATCAGCATACGTGCCCGGAAAGATGCGACGTTCGACAACTGCAAGAACATCAAGAAAGAGAACGTGAATATCACGATAGAAGAGTAAAAACAAAAGAGCCTCCGGTCGGAGGCTCTTTTGTTTTACTGATACTGCTTCTGCAGATCACCGTCCTTTACTTTTTCTTCAGGATGTCACGGATATCGGCCAGCAGCTCCTCGGTGGTAGGACCGGCGGGTGCAGCAGGCTGTTCGGGTTCTTCCTTCTTGCGATTCAGCTGATTCATACCCTTGATCATCAAGAAGATACAGAAGGCAACAATCAGGAAATCGATAATATTCTGGATAAACTGTCCGTAGGCAATCACAGCAGCGCCAGCCTCCTTGGCAGCGGCCAGGGTAGCATACTCACCGTCGCCCATGTTCACAAACAGGTTGGTGAAATCCACACCACCCGTCAGCTTGCCGATGATTGGCATCAGCACATCGTCAACCAGTGAGCTGACAATCTTACCAAAAGCACCGCCGATGATCACACCGACTGCCATGTCCATTACGTTGCCCTTCATGGCAAACTCCTTAAATTCTTTTACAAATCCCATAGTACTTTAAAGTTTAATGATTAATGATAAACGTTATATTTGTAATCTGTATCTTACAATCTTAGCGCCTCGCCTTGATTTATCTCATTTTTTAATAATTTATATTTCGTCTTTAACCACAATTAAGACAGAAATCACGTGCAAATTTAGGAATTTTTTTGTAACTTTGTGCCCGAAAACAGAAAAAAATGCATTTTTACATGGATTTTCTTGCTTTCGAAGAAAGATTTTAAGCAGATAATTGTCAAATTACGTAATATATTAACCCTTTTAAATAACAAAAAAAAGAAATGACTAAAGTAGCAATTAACGGTTTCGGCCGTATCGGTCGCCTCGCTTTCCGTCAGATGTTCGAGGCTGAAGGTTATGAAGTAGTAGCAATCAACGACTTGACCAGCCCGAAGATGCTGGCTCACCTGCTGAAGTACGATACCGCTCAGGGTGGTTTCGCTGGCAAGTTCGGTGAGAACAAGCACACTGTAGACTGCACCGACAACTCTATCATCGTCGACGGTAAGGAGATCACCATCTATGCTGTTCCCAACGCTGCTGAGCTGCCTTGGGGTGAGCTGAACGTAGACGTTGTTCTGGAGTGCACAGGTTTCTATACTTCTAAGGAGAAGGCTTCTGCCCACATCAAGGCTGGTGCCAAGAAGGTTGTCATCTCTGCTCCTGCCGGTAACGACCTGCCCACCATCGTTTACAACGTGAACCACAAGACTCTGACTCCTGCTGACACCGTTATCAGCGCTGCTTCTTGCACCACCAACTGCCTCGCTCCCATGACGAAGGCCCTCAACGATTTCGCTGCCATCCAGAGCGGTATCATGACCACTGTACACGCTTACACTGGCGACCAGATGATTCTCGACGGTCCTCAGCGCAAGGGTGATGTTCAGCGTGCACGTGCCGGTGCCCAGAACATCGTTCCTAACTCTACAGGTGCTGCCAAGGCCATCGGTCTGGTTATCCCCGAGCTGAACGGTAAGCTGATCGGTGCTGCCCAGCGCGTTCCCACTCCCACTGGTTCTACCACTATCCTGCACGCTGTTGTGAAGGGTGAGGTGACTGTTGAGGATATCAATGCTGCCATGAAGGCTGCTGCCAACGAGAGCTTCGGTTACACCGAGGAGAAGCTCGTCTCCAGCGACATCATCGGCATGAAGTTCGGTTCTCTGTTCGATGCTAACCAGACCATGGTCAGCAAGATCGGCGACGGCAACTCCCTCGTACAGGTGGTTGCTTGGTACGACAATGAGAACTCTTACACCTCTCAGATGGTTCGCACCATCAAATATCTTGCTGAGTTAAAATAATAGCTGCGAATGAACACGGAACCACACGGATTACTTGAATAAGCCCGTGAAACTCCGATGTAAGACATCAATAATAGCCGTCCGATTTTCGTCGGACGGCTTTCTTTTTGCGCAGAGAAGAATCATGGGGACAGGTTTTTGGATGATTCAGGGGGACAGGTTTTTGAAGTGAATTCACGGAATTCATTCAAGAACCTGTCCCCCTGAATCATCCAAAAACCTGTCCCCATGATTCCCTGTCCCCCTGAATCATCCAAAAACCTGTCCCCGTGATTCTTCCCTGCGTTAAAATAGATTAAAGAGTGGGAATATATCCTATATTTATCAATAAAAAGCGTAAATTTGCAATCCCAAATCCTGAGGCCATGTCCTCGACGGACGTGTCCTTCACACCGTACCCACCCGGAAAGGAATTCACATCGCACCCGATGGCAGGAAGATCAACTGCCATTCAAGAGAAGGAAAAGAATAAGAACAGAAACAAAACAACAACAACAACAATGAAAAAGATTCTTTCCATTGCACTGATGGCAGCGATGACTGCCGTTGTAATGGCTGTTCCCGCCCGACGGGGAGTGACAAAGACCCTCAGACTGGCCGACGGCACCACCGTGAGCGCACAGCTGTGTGGCGACGAGTATTGCCACTACTGGCAGGGCAGCGATGGGCTGGCCTACCGCAGTACACGTGACAACGTCTATACCCCCATTGACTTGGCTGACGCAGACAACCAAAAGCAACAACTGATGGACGCAGCCAATAAAAAACGCGCCAACCGCCTGCCACGCTACAGTCAGCAACGCGTAGCCTACACTGGCACGAAGCGAGGGCTGGTCATTCTCGTCAACTTCAGCGACTTGGCCTTCCAGCCGAGCAATGACCTGCCTATGTTGCAGCGCATCGTCAACGAGCCCAACTTCGCCGAAGGAAAGTACAAGGGCTCTGTCCACGACTACTTCTTCGACCAGAGCGACGGTCAGTTCGACCTTACCTTCGACGTTGTAGGTCCCTACACGCTGTCACAGCCATACGCCTACTATGGCCACAACAACGATGCCGGTCACGACTTGCACCCTGGCGAGATGGTTATTGAGGCAGTCAAGATGGCTGACGAGCACGTCAACTACACAGATTACGACTGGGACGGCGACGGTGCCGTGGACCAGGTGTTCATACTCTACGCTGGTTACGGGGAGTCGGAAGGCACTAACAAAGACACCGTATGGCCGCACGAGAACAAGCTCTCTGTTCAGAAGATGGCTTACGACGGCAACGGCCCGCAGACCTTAGACGGGGTAACCATCGACACCTATGCCTGCGGCCATGAGCTGAACTACCATAGCGAGTTGGTGGGCATAGGCATCTTCTGCCATGAGTTCAGCCACTGTCTCGGTTTCCCCGACTTCTACGACACTCAAGGTGAAGGCAAAGGCATGGGCGATTACGACGTCCTGGCTACAGGCTGCTATAACGGCGATGGCTACTGCCCGTGCGGCTACACTGGCTATGAGCGTTGGATGGCTGGTTGGCGCACGCCCGTGGAGATCTACGGCACTCAGCACATCGACGCCATGAAGTCGTTGGAGGGCGGTGGCGAGAGCTACATCGTCTACAACGAGAGCAACCGTAATGAATACTACATGTTGGACAACCGCCAGCGCGTGAAGTGGGATGAAAGGATTCCCTCTGTAGGCATGGTCATCGTCCATGTGGATTACGATAAGGAGTCCTGGAAGGACAACCGCGTCAACGTAGACCCCAACCACCAGCGTATGTCCTGCTCGCTACCCCTTGGACGCGCCAGCTTCCTCGCCTGTAGTTTGCAGAACATCCGTCAGAGCAACAATGCAGACAGGACCCTCTCGTTTGACTTTATCAATATAGCCGCCCCTGTCATCAACGGCGTCACGCCCTTCGATGGCCAGGTTACCGTCACCATCACCCAGACGGCTGGTGACAACGCCGCAGTCTACTACACCCTCGACGGCAGCAAGCCCAGTCAGCAGAGTACCCTCTACACCGAGCCTTTCATACTGACAAAGACCACCACGGTCAAAGCCATTGTCGTGGTCAACGGATATAGTAGTGCCGTGAGCGAAAAGTTCTTCAGGGCCAATCCCAATTTCACCGCCATCTGGAACGGCCAGGGCACTGCCGACGATCCATTCCTCATCAGCTCTGCCGACAACTTGAATCAGATTGCAGATATTGTCAACAACAACGAGACCGACTTGGAGGGCAAGTACTTCCTGCTCACTACCGACATCAGCTACGATGATGTCAACCCAAACAACTACACCCCCATAGGTTATTACTACTGGGACGAGAACTACAGTTCAACGAGCAAAAACTTCAACGGCCACTTCGATGGTGGAGGCCACACCATAAGCGGCATCAATGCAATTAGCGAAGCCATCAACATCACCAGTTACGGGCAATCCCTTTTCTGCGCCATTGGACCCAAGGGCTCCGTCAGAAACCTCACCCTCGACAATGCCAGCATCAGCGGCGCAACCAGCTGCAGTGGCATTGTCGGCAGCAACTACGGACTTGTCGAGAACTGCCGCGTCACCAGTAGCGTCACTATCAACGTGCTGCATAACTTCACCAGCATGCGCGGTGGCGTGGTGGGACTCAATCAGGAGGGAGGCATCGTTAGGGGATGCAGCAGCGCAGCTTCCATCAAGGCTAGCGACCGTATATACGCCGAAGCCAACGGCGGTGTGGTTGGCGGAAACTATGGCATCGTCACCGACTGCCTCTACCTTGGCAATACCGTTGAGGGCGACGGTAGCCGCGGTGCCATCGTAGGCTACAACAACGAAGCGGGTACGCTTCACAACAACCTCTACACCACCACAGTCCTCAAGGGTGTCGACGGTGAAGACATGGCCTTTGGCAATGGTGCCGTCCGAGCTACTGTCGCCACAGATAAACCTGCCACCATCGGCAACGTGACTACAGAGTACGGTGCTGCCGGCATCCCTGGTATCACTGCCTACGACAACGGGCTGTACTATCAGGGCGTCTACTACCTCGCCATAGTCGATCCCACCAGCATTGCGCCGACAGCCACTGTCCACGACTCTGCACCCGTCTATCATACCCTCGACGGACGTACCCTTAACACCGTTCCCACTCAGAAAGGAATCTACATCGCCCCTGACGGCAAGAAGTTTATCCGCCACTAATTGTCTACACTCCTATACTTCTAAACTCTTTAGCAAGCAGAGCTTACGAAAATTAAATAAAAAATAATAATGAAAAAGATTCTATCCATTGCACTGATGGCGATAGCCGCTCTCACTGCCACAGCACAGGATGTGCAGCTACACTATGATTTCGGACGCAACCTCTATCCCGATGAAGAGGCAGGCCGACAGAAAGTCACCATGACCCTCGAGCAGTTCAAGGCCGACCAGTGGGGCTCCTGGTACTACTTCGTCGACATTGATTTCAGCCGCAAATTCACAGAGGGAGCCTACACAGAGATCTCACGCGAGTTCAAACTCGGCAAGCAGTCGCCCTTTGCTGCCCACGTAGAATACGACGGAGGTCTGAACCGCTTCGGCAGTTTCCAGCAGGCAGCGCTCCTTGGAGCAGCCTACAACGGCCACAACGTCGATTTCTCCACCACCTACAGCCTACAGCTGATGTACAAGCGCTTCTTCAAGAGCTACGACTACACCTCAGCCTATCACAGCGCCCAGCTGACAGGCGTCTGGAGCACCACGTTTGCCGGGAAGAAGTGCACGTTCTCGGGGTTCATTGATTTCTGGCGCGGAGAACAGGCCAACGGCCACGGACAGCTGGTCATCCTCTCCGAGCCGCAGTTCTGGTACAATGCCACCGACCATCTCTCCATAGGCACCGAGGTGGAAGTCAGCAACAACTTCATCTACAACACCTATAACGACAAGTCGTTCTTCGTCAACCCCACCCTCGGCGTGAAGTGGAACTTTTGAGAAATTGAGAAATTGAGAGAATGAGAAAATGAGAAATTGAGAGAATGAGTGAGGACGAGAGATACATGCGCATGGCGCTTGACGAAGCCATGCAGGCCTTCAAGGCGGGCGAGATACCCATTGGCGCCGTGGTGGTATGTCAGAACCGGGTCATTGCACGAGCCCACAACCTGACAGAGACCCTTTGCGATGTCACCGCCCATGCCGAGATGCAGGCCATCACAGCAGCAGCCAACACACTGGGAGGCAAGTACCTCACCACCTGCACCCTTTACGTCACCGTTGAACCCTGCACCATGTGTGCCGGGGCCATCGGCTGGGCACAGCTGCCCCGCATCGTCTACGGCTGTGCCGACGAGAAACGCGGCTACACCCGTTTTGCCCCCCACGCCCTCCATCCCAAAGCCCAATGCATTGGCGGCATCCTGGAATCCGAATGCCGCCAACTCATGCAGGACTTCTTCAAGCAGAAACGGTAAAAGAATCAGGGGGACAGGTTTTTGAAGTGAATTCACCGAATTCATTCAAAAACCTGTCCCCCTGATTCTTTAATTGAATTATGCAAACAAAATTATTCTTTTAGCATAATTTTATCTGCATATTGCCAATAACAAGAGCGTGCCAGGCATCGCTCGGCTATGCCGCTTTGCCCAACAAAGGACAAAATCTATTGGTTATTATCTATCAATTTCTGAGCTTCTTTGGAAAGGTATGGAGCTATTTCATTGAGGGGGTATGTCACATCCTCGAAAATGCCTGGCGCATAAACATATTGGTGGGTGATAGAGTAGTTCAAGAGTCCTACTGAACATACTATATCAACCAAACTGTCGGCCTCAGAGCCATGATGAAGAACATCCTCCCAAACATCTTCGCTCCTAAGGTCAGGATGTTCGCGGTAAAAACGCAGCATCTCAGGATTACTGATGACTTCGGTCAAGCGATGACCGTCGCTTTTCACGAAAGTAACCCATTCTTTCGCAGTTTCAACACCTTCTCCTATAAAAGTCTCGACAATTTCATAAGTCACGTATGCTTCTGTCTGAGCCACCAAGTTCATCTCCAAGCAGTCTGTGGCAAACACATGTTCACCAGTACTGTCAGCAAGGAGGAAAGGCGCATAGGCATCACAATAATGCTCAACCAGATGTCTAACATCCATTGAATATACACTCTCGTAAGTGAGGTGGCGTTCCTCTTCGTTGTCAAAGAACGCATACAGTTTTCCATTTAGGAAAACAGCAATACTGTCCATCAGTGATGGTGAGCCTTCTGTGGGGATGTCAATTGCAACAGTCTGCGGATAGACTTCACCCGTCATGTGTGTGAAGTGTTTCAATATGCGCTCTTGTCTTTCTGTAACGAGAGGCATACCTTCCTGAGAGTGCATCCTTTTAGCGCTCTGGCAACTATAGGAAGTCAAAAACATGCTCACAACTGCATATACTATCCATATCCTTTTCATCATACTGTAATAAGCTATTAGTATGTTGGGCTGGGTATTATCTGAACATTTCCTTACTCACCTTCACTTCATCAGGCTTCTTGCGAAGGTCATCGAGAGTCTTGGCACCTTTCCATGCAGTACGGCGATAAGTGCTGTCGGACATCAAGTCAATTTGCTCAATGCCGTCTGAGGTTCGTCGGTTGATAATAGTACGCTTGTAGTTTCGTAAATCAGTATTCAGCCACCATGCGCCATCTGTCCCAGCAGGCACAAACTCCTTACCATTAAACTGGAGCACTTTATATCGGCCTGTGTAACAATTCTCGTTCTGTTTCTCAGTCACACTCTCCTGCCCTTCCATGACAGGAACATATAGACGTCTCGTGAATTGGTCGTAATGGATGCCGAAGCGGTTCTCATCGACTTCCTCAAACGGGAACTCGTCCTTAGATTTCGTCACATAGTCATACCACTTACAGCTTAAGAGACTATCACTCTTCCCCTCCTGAACAAAGAGTTTGGCAGGCTGTAGATAATAATCTTCGTCATAGGTACACACCAATGCCTCATTGGAATAAAGGAGAGGCCCACGCGAATAGATAAACAAGAATACTGTAGAGGCTTCAGATCCGCTAATAGTATATACCCACTTGGGATAGAGTTTCTGTTCTGGCTCATAATGCGTCAGCGTAGACACATGCGGGCCACCGGCAGCAGCTAAATATCCGAGCAGTGCATGATTTACCGTATCCACCTCCATCCATACCTCGCTATAATCTGTAGGCTTAGGGATATAGGTCGGGAGCATTGGCTCCCCCTCGCCAATCTGCTCCACTAAGGACTGGGTTTCTGGAGAGAGATAGGAGAAAATCTGGCCATAGGGGAAGTCAAAGATTAGGTAGTGATTGTCATAACCATGAATGACAAGCGAGAAATGATCGTCTAACAACGCACAGTTCGACGTGGGAAATTCGTACTCAGGAGAGAATTTCCATCCTGATGCGCCCGCCCAGGGATCAGCCCCAACAGTATTGTATTCTGGATAGTCCTCAAAAAAGCGCACGAGGTTGTCGTGGCTGAGGATTTCCTTAATCTGATGGCCATCGCTCTTATCAAACGTATAGTAGTATTTCTGCGAGCTGCAACCAAGTCCGCAGAAAAAGAGTTCCAAGCCATAGGTGACGTATTTGTCCGTCTGAGCTTCCATTTTCATCGTCTGTCCGAAAGATCTCCACAAGCTATCCTGGATCAGTGGCTTATATTTCTCCATGTAATGCCCAAACAGACGTTTGCCGTCATCAGTAAACATCTCTTCCTTGCTGAACGTCACATTCTTCTCATCGAAATGGGCATTGCTCTCGCAGGCCTCGTAAAGATGATCGTTAATGAACGCCATAATAGAATCAACTAATGCCTTAGGCCCGTTCACCGGCACATCGACAGTGAATTCAGCCCAATCGTTTTGATTGTTCTCATTGTTCCCACGCACAGTATCGGTATACTCAACGACCACCAGATCCTTGGAGCTTACCTGATTACCACTTTGGCAGCCACCCCATGCCGCAACCATGCTTACAACCGCTAATAATATCCAAATTCTTTTCATATCCTTTATCTTTATTCCTTTTCTCATGCGCCTTAATGACTATCCGCAGTGCATGTCATATCATTCGTTATAGTATCAATCGTTCCATCCTTTCTGATTGTCATCATCTTTATATACCCATATACGTGTCGGGCGCAACTTCTAATCTACAATGCTATAATACCATATCATCATAATCACTAACAAATGCAGCAATTGGTCAAAACCATAGAGCATCCAATAAGGTTTCTTCTGCATATCACCAAGAATGCAGTAATGTGCAGTAAGGTGTCCTTTTGTCGTATCAATAAGGAAATGAGATACAAATTCCACAAGTGCAAGTATCAAAAGTAACTTCCAAGAAACACCCCAAACCAATAAACAGAATCCCATCAACCCTGAATGAATACCTGCATGAAGCAGAATCGGCCACGGGTTACGCCCATCAGCCTTCGCTCTTATCATCGAAGGTGACGTAAAACAGAAATCCGCCAAATAGTGGCAAGCCAGCAGGACTATCAGTAACAAAAAAGCATTCATCATTTAATTATCCATGTGTAATCAGATATTGCCAAGCACAAAGATATTTCCGTAACCGCGCCACGTCTTCATCTTTTATTCCTTTCAATCGTCGAATATCCATATTGTCCTCCAATTAAAAGAAATTCTTTGACATTCATTGTAAATTGCAATAAAAATGACTAATTTGTGATTCTTTAACTAACTAATCATGCAAATACGAGATAATCTTTATTCATGCAATAGGTAGCGCACCACGCTCTGCCAATTCGGAAAAATCTCTGAGCCAAACTGGATCCACTCTCCTTTGAACTCGCTGGTGCCGTTCTTGCCACGGTCGTCAATCAAATAATCGCCTTCAACAAGGTCTTTTCGATGGGTGATGATCATTCGCTTATGGAATACGTCATCAAGATACTTGGTTACCCAGGTCACTTTATCAGACCACGCTGAGGGATTCTTCCAAGGAGCTGTAGAGAGAATAAACACATCATACACCTCTGCCAGTTTGTGAACAGCCTCAATAGCTCCAGGCATCGGTTCCATCAGTCCGAACAATCCAGGAATCTCATCTAGTCGGTCTTTATCACCAGGTTTCTTAGCCCTGTACTGGCTCTTGGTTTCTTCATCAATCTTGTCAAGTCCTGATTGGAAATCAACCAGCACATTGTCCATGTCAAAAAACAGTCGTTTCTTCATGATTCAATCATATTAAGTAAACATTTTTTGTTGCCGCCGGCTATTCGCAGTGCCCTATCATACAATTCGTTCCAATTCATGCCTCAATATCTTTTTGCGTTTGATGCGCAGTGAACGTTGCATGGCTTTTGCCAATGCTTCTGGTTCCCACACACTATACGGCCCTTTATATTCTTTAGATAATATTTGATAACAACCGTGTCCATCCAAACATTCCACAGACAATGTCGTCTTCAGAAACTCATAATAAGCAGGCTTGCTTCTGGCAATCTTGGCTTCATGATTCCAGTAATCAAGGTCACATCCAAAGATGTCGCAATCAATAACATCAAAACCCTTACGATCTGTGATACCACCTGCATCACCTGGCCATGTCTCATAGATGAAATCGTTACGGAAGTGACAGCCTATGATTTTTTTCTCTGTGATAACACCCCCGCAAAATGTGGCCAACAATACTTCACATTCTTCGTCATTCATCAAATCCTCTTCACGGTACTGCGAGTCTCTTATAGTTTGCTCTCCCCACTGCCACAGGAGATGTTCATAATATCCAATGGCATCCAACGCCTCTCTACATCGATTAACCACTTTTCTCACCATTTGCGGAGCATGATGTTCCATTAGAGTAGAATAGCCCCTCACTGGATTCGCATGCAGCTCTTTGCTCTTTCTTAGCATTCGCAAGACAAAATCGTACTCATCAGCACTCACTTCCATATCGCAGTTACACTCCGCGACTGTCTTATTCCAGTCTTTGTCTTTTCCCAATATGTGTAATGTCAGTTTCATATATTTCCCAAACCCGTGTCGGGCGCAACTTTTTGTTTGTTTTTCTACTTACCTTTCTCAACTATCATTGCTGCCAACGTGTCAGCCGTCTGCAACAATGGAACAAGTGGTGACTGGCTACCTGCCTCTACGAAATTCTTTTGAGCCTCGTAGCTGTGGAGTGACAAGTCCCATGCTCCCATATGCCAGCGGATGGCCATTATCTCATCATCATGCAGTTCCAGCCCCATGCGAAGTAACATGATAACAGATTTCTCACCGTGCCCCACAGGCATAACCGAATAATCTGATTCATACTCTTTCTTCTCTGCATTCCAACGATAGCGAGTAGCTTTACAGACATCATGAAGTAATGCAACAATCTTCAGACTGTCTTCATTAATCGCCACATCTGGCCGTAGAGTACGCATATCCTCTGCTAATCGTAATGCCACATGATACACAGTCAGCGAATGTTCTACTAATCCACCTTTATGGGCCAAATGTTTCTTTGCAGCGGCTGGAGCTTCAAAGAATCCGATATTATCAAATTCTTTCAGCACGCGCTCAATACCATCGCGTCCTGTAGAACGTAGCAAATCTATAATCTTTTGCTTATTATTGTCCATTGTATTATTTTCAATTTAGGGGATAGGATTATGCGGATGATATTCTTGATTTGGGTAACGCTTATTCCAAATGCCCACAATCTCTTCGATCTTCTCTTCCCTGACGTAACACTTCTTCGCATCTTCCAATGCAAACGCCATAGCCATAGCTATAGCCAATCCGTCTGGCGATTTTATCCCCATATTCAGATTTTCAAGAAAATCTTCAAGGTCACATTCCAGATCATTGTATTCCACGCCTTCTATCTCACATTGCTTTTTTAGCTCGTCCTTATACGAGTCAAAGGGTTTGTCTTCAATAATGACGTCCTCAACCATCGCTTCAACGAAGCCCCTAAAGCCTTCTAATTTGGGTAGTTCTTTCGGGGCTACATTCGTATTGCCGTTATGACTCCCATTAATCTGAATATCTAGTAGATTTTCAAACCTATTAATTCTATTAACGCTCATGTCTTCTTTATTTACAAATAATGCAGTCTATTTAATTCTTCCTCCCACTCACGGAAAGCCTCTCCACCACGAAACAAATACCTGCCTGAGAAAGGTCTATCTAACAACTTGTCAAACTTCGGCAGATTCTGGCAATCATCAACGGCAGTAATATGAAACAATGTTGGCAAACTTTGCTGTTCCTCATGGAAGATAATCTTCGTAATGCCGGTCTTGGCAAAGGCATATTCATACGCAACAAGTACATCGGGGGAAAGATTAACCGTTTCCAGTTGCCGACAACCATAGAAGCCAAATGGAGCGACACCCCTTATCGCCCAAATCCCATAATTTCCTGGAATGAAGAGTTCCCCTCGTATCTTATCCTTGTCACATGTTAGTACGCCCATCAAGCTGTTGGCTATGAAGACGGGGACATCGACACAATCGGGTGTTCCAATATTTATAGGGAGCTCTTTTAGTTTATATTCATCCTCGAAGAACTCCATAATGGTAGTCGTCCATTGGGCGACATTCTCCCAGACGTACTTGTCGAGGTGAACGGACAGGACAATGTGCAATCGTTTATTCCCCTCTACCTCATGCTGATACTTGTCTCCTGTCCTCAACTCAGGACGCTGCTGGCAACATCCATGCTCTTCTATCTCTTCTGTATATGTAACGATGTGTGGCATTTTACGGCACGTATTTCTTGTTTTATATGACTTTTGGTGCGGCAGTCGGTAAAAAGATACATTTATATCATTGGTTATACTGATTTAATCTCTTTTTTCCATCCACTTTATTAATCCCATTCTAACTTTTGACCGTCCCATTTCACTCTCATAAAATAAGGAGTTCCACACTCAATACTAATGTCAGATGAGACTGCCGGAGTTCTGACCTCCTTTCCGTCTATTTCTAAAACCAGACAAGCATTTTTCATCTTCTTTCCTGTCGGTACATAGCGACATTCAAAATAATTCTTTTCATTTGCATTAATGGACTTTTCTTGTGAAATCACATCACCAATAGTGGATAAGACGCTCACCTCTAAATCCAATGATGGATTAATACTCACCCTTCCTTTTGTGGAATACCATTTTTCCGATGCGTCAAATCCTTTATGCTTTACCTTGATAGGCTTATTTGTATTGTTTACAACATATAGCAACTCATACACGGCTAAAAATGTCGATTGCGAGGTGGTAGAACTACCCCCTTTGGCAATTTGCCAACTAGGGCAATATGTATTTGTGTCTCTTTTCAATTCTTCCTCAAATACGATTTTATTATTAGCCAAAGCCGTTCTTGTGTCTGTCGTAATAACCTGATAGGGCTTACTTATATCTATGTTGGTAGGAATAGGCACCTCCACATGAACGGGTTTTTGCTGACTAGCACTGGCTATATAAGTTTCTTTAGACTCCAATTCACCAATGTCTGTGAAAACATTCCCCTGTAACACATAAACATGGAAACTTGCCCCATTACTACTCCAACTGTTTTCTACACTGGGACGACTTTGAGGATTATTAACAAGATACAATCCATAAACAAAAGTAGGAGAGATAGCATAAGTATCTACTCTTACTACATTTTTATTGGAGTCGTCTTTTTCGTCATCTTTACTACAGCCAACCCATATGAGACCCATCGTTGCAATAAACAACAAACACCAAAAAGAATTGTTCTTCTCAAAATAATACATAATTCTCTTTTATTCAATTAACTATTTAGTTTTTATCTTCTATCATGACTGGACGTACAGGAATACCCGTGAAACGTTCAATGTTATTTCCATACCCAAGCCCCATACCCTGATATGTTAGATAATTGGCGAAAGCCATTCCTTTATTACTCTGTGTGGACAGCCAACAATAAACGTTATCTGCATATGTTATCTCAGAATCGCATTTAACACCTGTAGAAGGGAGAAAGATGCTGTTACCATTTGTCTTACTTGTCAGTTTGACACCATTGACACCATTCATTGCTACTGTTTCTCGAGTACAAGCAGATATCACCTCTTGCCACTGCACTAACGAAGGCATACGCCAGTTTCCTCCCCACTTCACATGAGCCACATCATTATCAGAACCACCAATATCATTACCAATGTTATGACAATTTCCTTCACTACCATCACAATGGGTATAGTTACTCCATGAATATGAATCTTTTGCCTTCGTCTCGCCCCATGCATAGTATCCTCCAATCTCTTCTGGTTTAGAAGCTCCCACATTATAAGAAGCCCACTTTGTTCCAGAGGGTAGACCAAGGTCAATGGCCTCCGCAGGAACATCTTTGTCCTCTGGCTTATTCTCTGTAGTGATTCCCCTCCATTTCAAGTCTTTTCCATTCCATGATACATCCATTACATAGTATTTACTATATTCAATGTCAAGTTGTGAAGATGTGGGAGGTGTCTTTACTTCTTTTCCATCTATTTCCAGTATGAGACTTGCATCTATCATTTTTTTACCAGTAGGTATATAATAACTCCATACAGAAATACGTTCTCCTGACGCCACCTGATAAGCATCAGATATGGCTTCTTCGCCAACAGAAGTTCCTTGTATAGAAGCCTTCATATCAGGAGTCAGACTCACTGTTGCTTTGGAGTAATACCATTTATCCTTGACTTCAAAACCCTTGTGTCTAACCGTAATGGTCTCATCAGTATAATTATATACATGCAATATTTCAATAGTTGTCAATGAATAACTTTTGCCAATTTCATCACCAACTTGAACACCGCTATGATCCCATATCTTAAGATTGCCACCTCTATTCAAGTCGGCATTGCACACAATTTTCCCATCAGACAATGTGGCATCAACGCCATACGTCAAGGCTATCATTTCGTAAGAAGCATCCTTGTTAATGTTTGTAGGAATCTCAACATCGAAAGTGAGGGCTTTTGATTCGCGTTCCTCCGCTGTAAGAGATTTCTCATTGGAATCCACCCATCCTACGTAGTATATTTTCCCATTTTGCACCAGATATGCCATGAAAGAGGAACCTTTCTCGCCCCAAATTTGCCAACAAGACGGAGCCCCATCAGGATAACCAACCAAATAGCTACCGTATAGTTTGAAATGGTTGAAAGTGTAGGTCTTAAAAAGCTTCTCCCTTTCTGGCTTGCCATTGTCAATAGGAGTAGGCTCTGGTTCGTCTTTGTCTTCATCGCCACCACAACTGACGAGAGGCATAAGCACGATTGCTACCAATAGCCATGTCAAATAGAATTTGAATTTGTTTGTTTTCATGATTACTTCATATCAATTTAGTTGTTTTTGTCTCCATTCGTCATGATTCCAAAATCTATATTTAATAGCTCTACCTTGATGGGGTCAACGCAGGAGGAGTACCTTTAATGACGGGACGGACAGAGAATCCATCATAACGTGGCCAGCCAGTGATTGTGGCTTCAGATTCTGTGAGTCGAAGCGTTCTTGCATGGTCATCGGCATAAGCAGTACTTGACCAATAGGCATGACCCATTCCATTGGGTAGATTGTCCGCTATCGGGAGGAAAACGCTATTCCCGTTTGGACCTGTAAACCTATAGCCATCTTTACCATTGATGGTTGTTTGTTCCATGGTGCAGTTGTCTATTAGTTCTTTACATTGGTCTCTTGTAGGCATTCGCCACTCTTTGCCCCATTTCACATGGGCTACGTCATATTCTGTTCCGCTAATGTCAGAGCCAATGTCGTGGCTTGTATTCTTTGAGCCATCACTATGGACATAGTTATTCCAATTGAATGAGGATTTCGTTTCTGTTTCGCCCCAAGCATAGTAAGCACCAAGTTCTTCTGGTTTCGTAGCCCCCACATTACATGAAGCCCACTTTGTACCGCTGGGCAGACCAAGGTCAACTGCTTTTGCCGAGGTATTTAAGCCGGGTTTTACCGTAACAGTGATATAAACATATCTTCCACTTGTTTCATCTTTTATCCGAAGTGATGCTTTTCCCTCCCCAACTGCTTCAAGTTGGAGATTACCTGTACTTGAATAGACATGACCACCATATCCTGGACGGCCTCCCTTTGTAGTATTTGTACCTCCTCCCTTACTCACACTGACTATGTTCCAATACTCATTTGTCGGCATAGAATAATTATCAGTCATGATTGGAAGGGTAATCTTGTCACCAACATTCATGACAACCTCAGTTTTATCGATCAATCGATCCCATCCATAAGCTTTTAATATGACTTTCTGCTTTTGGCTATTCTCATTCGAGTTAATAATTAGAGTTGTGCTTGCTTCATAACCAGTAGGCATACCATGAGAAATGACAACATATTCCTTTGTAGTATTGGGAGCAAGTGTAAATTCTTTTTCATTATCCGATATTTCAAAATAACGCGACATCGTTCCATCACATGACACCTTGAAAGTTATGTTTTCATTCGTCGTGTTAAACACCTTGAAGGTCTTTGTCTTATCAGTACCTAATTCCACCAAGTCAAAATCTATTTCAGAAGTAGATGCAACGAAGGAACCAGTAGGAACGGAAATCGGGTGCATCACAGGTCGCACTGAAACACCATCAACGCTAAAGATGTCTATAAACTCAGGTTCTTCAAGGGCGAAATACTCTGGAATACTCAACCCGCCACTACTATATATAGAGGCACTGGACGTTGCCGTACGGTAGAAACCATTTTCTTGATTATCATAAACTTCAGAATCTAATTTCCTGCCTGATGCCGGTAAAAAGATGCTATTCCCATTCGATGCAGTGAACTTCATGCCTTTCACTCCATTCACAGTACTCCAGGAATGCGTACAATTATTCCACAGTTCACTAAATTCTTCTTTTGTAGGCATACACCAGTCATCTCCCCACTTTACATGAGCCACATCATAGTTCGTTCCGCTGATATTTCTGCCTATATCAATGACTTTATCTTTTGAATACTGATAAGAGCCACTATTATACACTGTTTTCTCTTCTGTTTCACCCCATGCATAGTAACCACCAGCTTCTTCTGCTTTGTTAGCTCCCACATTAAATGAAGCCCACTTTGTACCGCTGGGCAGACCAAGGTCGATGGCTTCAGCGGTAACATTGGTAGAGCTACTGCTTACGGTAACAGTCAAGATGTCTTCTTTTCCCGTGGCCTTATCAGTTATTTTAACTGTTGCAACACCTGCGGCTAAGGCTTCAACCACAAGATGTCCAGTACCGAAGAAGTATGAACTATTAAAATCATAATCACCGAGTTCTCCGCCACCACCACCAGATGTGCTTCCACCACGTGTGGCTTTCACGATTTCCGGATTACAATTAACAAAATCGAAGTCTTCTGTCCTTACTGCGAGTGTCTTTCCCTCTCCAACAGACAAGTTCAATGAACCAGTTTCAACAAGAGGTTCTGAATCCGTACCTACGACAGATAGCCTTACATACTTTGTGTTATCTTCCGCATTGGAAATGATAACGATATTCGATCTTGCGCGGCATCCTGTCTCTATACCATGGCACGTTAAAGTTAAGTTCTTGGTTGCTCCAGGTGCAAGGGTGAACTCCACACCGCTGTCAGACATTTCGAAATACTTTGAAAAACTCGGGTCACAGTAAGCAGTAAACGTTAAAGTACCACTACCAGTGTTTGTAACAGTAATGGTCTTGTTTTCGTTAGTACCCAATCCCACCACACCGAAATCAATCTCGGCAGGAGTGACTGAGATAGAGGTTGAATTCTGCAAACGACTCACGTCCAAACTGACAAAAGGATATTCATCTGCATTGGAGGCGTCCGATCTAATCCATAAATATGCAGACGAAAAAGAGTACTCTGCATCCTTTGGAAGATGACAAGTCACTGTAAACTCTTTTAACTCACCACTCGAAAGCCTGAATTCTTTGCCCGCATCTGATACCTCAAACACATCGTTATCACTGAGATCCAAATGGAAAGAAAGAATGCCTTCACCTGTGTTGGTGATAGTGAAGTGCTCTGTCTTTGACACACCTCTATCAAGGGTACCAAAGTCTATCTTTGTTGGTTCCACTTTGATCGTGCTTTCTGGCAATGCAACTATGTTGCCGAAGTCCTGCCAATATTGTGCATTGCGATAGTTGTCAACAGACTTGGCGGGAACGTGCAGCGTGGCATCATAGACATGGAACGTCATGTCGCCCCAATCAAAGCCGCCTGCGTAAGGCACATCCTTTGCATAGCATGTGACATCACTCAAATCTTCACATTCCCAGAATACGCCAGAGCTCAACTCCTTCAGAGTAGATGGAAGCGTGAGACTCTCTAACGTGCTTCCTCTAAATGCCTCGGTACTTATGGTTGTCACGCCTTCGGGTAGAATAAGGGAAGATGCATTATATCCTGCAAGCGCATTGTCACCTATCGACGTGATGTCATCAGGAATTTGCGAATACTTATTGGCGTGAACGAGGGTGTTCGTTGCCGTCTCAACAATGGCATTACTGTTGTTTCGAGAGTCATATTTGGGATTCTGCGGAGACACGATAACCTCTGACAAATCCGTACAACTGCCAAATGCTCCAGAACCGATGTGTGACACGCTTGACGGAATATAGACTTGCTCCAAATCAGAACAGTAAAAGAAAGCATAATGTCCGATAGACTTAACATTATCAGGAATAGTAATATTCTTCAAATAATACTGCCATTTGAACGCACCCTCTGCAATAGAGGTTACGCTGGTGGGAATAGTTGTATTCTGACATCCCTGCATCAACTCGTTTGTATGGCTATTGATGATGGCATTACATCCTTCCCGGGAATCATACACACTATTTCCCGATGCTACCGTGATGCTCTTCAGTTTGTAACAGCCTCCAAATGCGCCTCCCCCAATATTTACTACACTTGCAGGAATTGTCACTTCTTTCAAATCGCAGAAACCAAAAGCACCAGATCCAATTTCCACAACACTTGATGGAATTGACAACTCAACTAATCTGTCTTGTCCCCAGAAGGCATCAATCCCGATAGCGGAAACCGTTGATGGAATGACGGTTGTGTAGAAACCATTGTTCACTTTGTTTGTTTCACTTTCAATAATGGCATTACAATTCCCTCGTGAGTCATAGGTTGCGTTGGCAGTTGATACCGTGACGCTTCCAAGGTTATTACACCATTGGAATGCGAGGGGATCTATCAATGAAGCACTATGAGGTATATGAATGCTTTTCAGTTCTCCACAATCATAGAATGTGTTCCATCCTATTTCTTTTAGGTTTCGCGGAAGAATGATGTCACGTAATTGATTGCATCCGTAGAAATCAAAATCAAGTGCAGTTACTCCTGTGAAATAGCGGAACTCTGTAAAGCTTTTGATGTCGTCATTATACATAAATGTGCCATTCAGGTTTGACACTGCGGCTGCTTCTGTCTTGCTGAGCCTGCCGTCGTGATTGGTATCCCAGTGGGAAAGGCATATCCGCTCCACCTCAGCATCGGCGAAGGTGATATAGGGTGAGTCATCGTCCTTTACAGTCACCGTCAGGTTGACGGTCTTGTTAGTCTTCTTGTCAGTCAGTTTCACCACAGACTGTCCTACCTCCATGGCTATTAGTTTCACACGCCCATAGGTGTTATCGCTACCGTCCGTGTCGATAACGACACTGACCACATCAGTATTGCCATTGGAAATACCATAGCTTTCGCTTCCATATAATATGTTGACATGGGCTATGCTTCCCACCTTGACATCTATGGCATTCTTTTCCAGCGTAAAGGTAGTCGGTGCAGCTCCCTTTGCCGTCAGTCTCACACTTTGGTTGCCGTTATCGGCAGTGGTAACGACCTTGATCTCACCTGTGGCGTCGCTGCCCTGCATCATGCCCTGGCAGGTAATGGTAAACAGCTTGAAATCACCAGGATTGAGGGTGTACTCTTTCCCGCTGTCACTAATAGAGAAAGCTTCACTGCCCTGATAGCTCACATGGAACGTCAGGCTCTTGTTGCCAGTGTTGGAAACTTTCAGCTCTCTCGTCTTAGCAGACAGGTATTCCACACCGCCGAAGTCTATCTCCGTCGGTTCCACCTTGATAGCGCTGGTTGTTGCTACGCCGCATTTTGCCGTCAGTGTGATGCCGAAGTCAGCACTGGCGTTGCTGGCATCGGAGCTGATGGGTATGAACTGTGTCTTCGTGCCGTCGCCAGACTTGAGACCAGAGCAGGTAACGGAGAACTCTTTTGAGCCACCGGCAGTAAGTGCGAACTCCTTACCAGCCTCTGGGATGCTGAAAGGTGCGGTAGCTCGACCCACCGTGAACTTCAATTCATAGTTGCCGGTATTGGATACGGTGAAGCGCTTCGAACTGACCTCTCCTTCCTCCATATCTCCAAAGTTAAGAGTCTTGGTGTTGACAGCAATGGTGCTTTGAGGGACTGCTTCGTCAGTGACTTTAACAATTATCATCTTAGTTACGTTAGAACGCAAGTCTCTTACAGTAATTGTGGTTGACCCGTTAGAGAGTCCAACGACTTGAACAAAGCTGTTATTTCCGCTTTGCTTGATTTCTGCACCACAAACAGACTTATCGAGAACAAAAGCAGAATAATCGCCCCAGCCGCCATCAATGCCTACCCATTGTGCCTTGTTTTTCTGCAATGTGACAATGTTGTTAGCCAATGACATAGGCTGCGGAACAGAAAACTCTTTATACGGTCCTCCTTTGAAATAGTGAGATCCCCAAAAAGCAAAGACTGGATAGCATCTGTATGTTTTATCTGGTTCCAAATCGGAGATGTCTATTTCCATCGGGAGATATCTCCATATGACTTCATATTGATATTCTTCAGGTATTAGCAACTCTTTCACGACTGTTCCAGCAGAATCAAAAATACGCAGTCCGTTTTTGCACGTAAAAAGAATATCTTTTGATATTGTAGAATAGAGGCTCAAAGGATGATAATTATTCCACGAACCGTTTTGAAAGACTGGTAATTCAGGTTTTGTAAAGTGAGGAACTATATAGTATTTCCCAAGTACTTCATCAAAATAATCAACTTCTCCCTTTAATGCCCAAAAATCAAGAGGGGAAGCCCCTATCTCACCTTTCAATTTCGCATAATTCTTCAATTCAATCTTGGTATCTTTTATTCTGTCATAGAAATTCATATCTGGATTATCAGAATCAAGAATATTGAATTGTAACGTTCCAGATAGCTTTCTTCCCGACTCAACACCAACTGAGGCATGAATTACTTCTTCACAAACCAAGTTAGCTTCCAATTGTATAAGAAATCCAAATTTGGCGCTGCATGTTGCCTTCGCCGATAACGAGGTTGATTTGACAGGATCTTGTACATAGTTGTAATCCCAATGTGTAATAGAACCTAACGGGTTAAAAGGTATTAAAGACGGGAATGGACTATACATTTTTGCAATCGCTGCTGCAGTATATCCCTTTGCTTTGAAGCCAAGATGCTGCCTAGCTGATGTCTTCGTGACAATGTTAAGTTCCACATCACCATCTATTCTAATTTGAGGAGCCAATTTCAATGAAATATTGATTAGTCCTTTCTTTAATGGTATCTTTACACCTTTCTTGAGGTATTCTTCAAGAGTAGACTTACTATATTCTCTTTTTATCTCACCCAAAAGATGTTCCTTGAGTTGCGAAGAAATACCAGACACAGCTTCTGCCATTTGGCTATATTTAAAATCCACCTCAAAAGATAAATCCTCATGGCGGATATAAACATCTGCAGAAATAGAATAAATCAACTCATCAACATAGATATAATAACCACACGTCATTTTAGGAGCTTTGGATTTGATCGTGAATATTCCATCTAGAACACTCATTTCAAGATCGGGGACTTTAATATCCTCAATAATATTAGTTTCCTCAATTGTTGCTTTTCTTCGCGCATTTGCACTACTATCCACATTGTTGCTCGTTTTTCCTACAACAACAAGCTTTTTGAATATGTCGCAGATCTCTGCTCTTTCGCAAACCACAATTATCTTTCCTTGTTCCGTTTTTACCGATAAGACCTTTCCGGCAAAACCATCCTCATAAGGAGAAACACGTGTTTCGCTTACAATTGTCTGTCCTATAGCAGGCAGACTATCGTTTCGTATAGAAATATCAAAATAAAGTGTTAGGCTATCAATGGCTAAAGTGTGAACAGCGTGATAATCACGCAAATAAAACAAACCTTCACGCATCACCGGTGCTGGTGCCCAGAACCCGATACTGTCGATGGCCTCTATCGGGATGCGGTAGAGGCTGTCGGGTGTCCATACTTCCTGTACTACCACGTCATCGTGCTCTATACCGAGGGTGTCGATGCAGCTGTAGGTAATACTGTCAATGTCAATGTTGAGCCACGCATTGAAATCGCCGTCGTTACGGTAGTTGTAGAGGGCATACTGGTGGCTCTGCTGTTGCTGCTGTGCTTGGACAGGTAGAATGTCTATTGCTGACAAAGTGATGAGCAACAGGCTATATATAAATAGGGTATGACGTTTCATCGTTTCAGGATTTTATAGGTTGAATCATTGACTTTCACAAGATATACTCCGTCGATGAGTGAATTGAGGGGGAGCTGGGCGTTACCACTGCAACGGCGACTCAGCACCTGCTTACCATCGGCGGTGAACACCTGGATAAGCGTGTTGTCCGACAAGTGGTCGAAATAGATGGTTTCGTCTTCCCATTTGAATGGCTGATTGTCAACCGTCATGCCATCGATGCCCGACGGCACGAGCTTCTTGCCATAGCGGACCTGGGCCATCTTCTCCAGTTCATAGTTCAACACTACGCCCTCAGTCTCAATGATCAAATCTGGCTTCATGATCTTCACCTTTGTGTCGGTGTTAATTAGATACTCCATCGTCGTTCCATCAATGGTGGAAATGATAATAGTCTTTCTCCACATTCCGTTTGTGTTCTGAGCTTTGGCAGGGATGGTCATCATAATCCCTGCATATAACAGCATCGCTGCCAGCGTGAGTATTTTTGTCTTTTTCATCTTATTTGTTGTTTAATCGTACTATAATTATCAAATCTCTTAATGTATTTATCTATTTTAAATATCTTTTAAGTTATTGATTTGTTCGTGAATTTTCGTAGTGAAAGCCAGCGGGTGGCTGATATACATGTAGCTATTGGTTGCCTCACCTGTGGTGACATTGACCGTACCATAGTCAAGCAGACGACCAAGTATGGACTGATCTACCTGGATGCCCTCGCACTTACGAAGTAGGAGCTCAAACGAATTACGATTGATGATGCCTCGTTTGAATATCAGTCGGTGAGTCGTAACAACATACTGACGACCTCCATAAATAGACATTGCCCATCCAAATGCAATTGTAAAAAATAACATACAAATACACAGAATAGCCAGAGGATCCATTGGTATAAACACAACGAAAAAGGCAAGTAACGCCACAAAAAATGGACCAACATATACTATGCCATGCTGTTTTGCTTCGTAAACGACCTTTTCACCAGCCATCAAATTCTTCTGAATATAGCCCATGAATATACTTGTTTGTAGAAAGGCGTACGCCTATTTTGGGTTAGTAAATACTGTTTTAGTCTCCATCAGTGTCACGACAACGGCACACATCTTAACGTTGCTCATCGTCAAGCAAACGTAGAGATGCTGCAAAAATACAAATAAAAAAAGAAATAGCAAAAAGAATAAATAAAAAAATACCGATTTGAGCGAAAAAACTTGTCTGTTCTTCGGCTCAAATCGGTTTATTCTAGATTAAGTTCTGATTTCCTGTGACGATATACGGGATATTATTAATAATCAAAAGATCTTTTTCTTCCTCACCAGGCAACTCATCGTAAGGAGCAATATCCAAATGAACGAATTTCTCATTCTTCAATTCCATGAAATGAGATCTGTCTTTCCGTTCTTCATAAGTAGCAGCATAGTATCCCATAAGAAGCTGCGTCATCATCCAACGGCGATGTTCAACCTCGGAAAGACAATTCTTTTCTTCGTCAGAAAGGCTACGAATATATTCTATAGTTGGTTCTATCTTGAAACAACGCATCTTCATAGTTATAGAATTTGCACTGGCGATACTGGATTGTTTGTGAGCATAAGGTAACCGTTTCCATGCTTCTTCAGCATCCTTGGCAGAAGGATTCCCATATTTCATATCATAAACTCGATTCACCCTCTTACCCATAGCAGTACGCTGTAAGAACAACGGATCGTCTCCTGCATCAGAATTACCAAACATATAGATATTCCCATACATGCCTGTTGAGATTGCTTCATCCATCAATTCTGTGTAACCATTATGGCATACAGCGATGTTCACACGGCTATCATATACCTGGCGAGGAAGATGCAACGCCATATATGCATTTGTCTCATCATCACTGAAACACACAGCAATCTCCATTGTCTCAGACAGGTCTTTTGTCCAGGATTCCATCAGGTTCCTTACAAAAGGCGACAAAAGATCGCCATCAACAAATTCCCATTCAATATCCAGAAAATCGCCATAGTCTTCTTTTGGAGTGAATTCTTCTACTTTCTCAGAAGACACATATCGATAATGACATAAGTCAAATAAGCCACATTGATTGGCAATAAAGCCATCTCTTTCTTCTTTTCCATATCCAATTAATGATATCTTTGTTCTATTGCCCCTTCCGGTAAAATTGGGAAAGTGACATAATTGTGCTGAAACTATTGCAAATGAACGAGAGATTTCTGAATTACCTGCAATAACAAGATGTAACCTTTTACTCGTTTCATTCGTCGAAAAAGCAGGCAAATAATCTGTCCTAGTCAATAAACGTTCAACCGCATAATCAGACTCATTTACTACTTCAACATCCAATCTGGAAGAGTTAGTGTCTTTCATATGGTTGAACACATTTAGCGTTGTATGCATCTCCATCACCATATAACAAGGTATAACAGAGCAATCACCAACACACAATTCCTTCAGAAGATTCAGACATCGAATGTTGAGAGAGTCATGCCCGATCTCGTCATCCTCTCCTAATATATAAATAGCACAAGCCTTATCAGCATAGGCATCTTTGAGATATTTTAGCATATGACGCTCTCTATGGAAATAGTTTACCTTCTTGCAAAAGGCTGCATCAGCCAACTGTATCTCCATCTGTTTACGAAGCTGTTCCACGTCAACAGCTGTCATCACAAGAATGTCTTTTCCCTCATACCCTTCATGATTACGGATAGCAGAGAGCATATCTTTCAAATGTTTTCCTGCACCTATAACCAAAACATGATCAGAAAATGGGTAACTATTTTCGCCGTTCCTATAGGAGTTGGAAACGTTATCGAAAATTTTAACGAAGATTGAAATCAGCAAAGCAGAAAACAGAAAACGACCCAACAATCCCGTTATTAACTTAAATAGTTGATGATTACCATATCCACCAACCCCCAAAAAACCAGGTATAATGTCCTGCCATCTCATTCCAACAAATAGCCAGTTGACTATAAGCAGGATAAGTAGGACTACAATAATCAGTAAAATAAGCCACAACAACTGCTTTCCACGTCCTTCAGAAAGCATTCTTTCGAACTTCTGTTTCATCATATTCTTCTTTTTTATAATAACCTAACGGTGCCTATGGTCCAAGCTGCCATTTTCTGGATGAGCAATCGTTTATATCGTGTCAGTCATCGACTTAGTCCAATCAGTCCCAATTTCTTCAATTTTTCATATAAAGGGGTGCTGCCCTTGTGCTTGTCTAAGAAGCTTGGGTCAAGTTCCATTACTTTTTTCCACATCTTTACGGCTTCCTGTTCATCACCAGGTTTGTCTCTCATCAAGAGAAGTTCTCCCTTTGAATCGTAATAATTGGCTTCCTGTGGCTCTAAATCTATAGCAGTATTAATGGCTGCGAATGCCGTTCCCCAATTTTCAATTTCAGCCTGCTCATAGGCGTAATTGTTCAATTCGAAAGCACTTTTTTTGCCATTTAGGTGATAAGCGCCATTGTATTTACGCTCGATTTCTGCCTGCTTCTTTTGATATTTTTTATCATTTTGAAGGCGCTTGCGCTTCTCTCTATATATAATATCATATAACTTATATATCTGCTCATCATTCATTAATGAATACAAATCGAACCAGCTCTGTTTTTCCTTATGGTCGGCTATGGATTTGGAGTTTAAAATAAGGTAAATTAAACAAGGATGATTGTTTATCATATCATCAGGAACAAAATAACCAGTCATATTATTACTGATTTTCTCCTTACATAGATCGTGATACTTGCCTTTCCATTCTTCAATCTGAGATTCCGTGAGTCCATCACTATCATAATCTTCAAATAAGAAATCGTCTTTATCGTCAGAAGAAGCGACAGAACCTGTACCATTTTCTATTCTCGACAACATTTCGTTGAATCGTTTTTGTTGCTTAATCGAATCTTTTACTAACCTATTATTCCTCATCACTTGTGACTGAAGTTCATTCTCTTTTTTAAACAAAGAGTTTTTTAGCAATATAAGATTATACTCTTTCTTTTGTAAAGAACCATCTAGAACACTTAGAGAGTCTTTAAGTAAAGAAAGTGATTCTTCTTCCTTATTTAATTTATCAGAATAATTCAGAAGGTCTTTGTCCTTCTTTTCGATTTGCAATTTGTGACTTGCGAGCTGGGCTTTTTGGACATTTAATTGTTTGTCCTGCTCACTAATTCTATTATCCTGTCTCATCAAGTAAACTCCAGCAATAACATACACGAATGCGATGGCAATTACTGTTGACCAAAACTTTAACTTCTTCACCTTTTCCCTCTTTTTTTTCAACATAGCCAGATGGGCGCAAAAAGAGTCATGGATCAATTCTATACGACAGTTGCCATCACTTGATGAAGTAGAAGTACGTTGAAGGATTCGTTTATCTCCCTCAAACAAAACAGACCCATTTTTGACATGCAGGGAAAAATCACTTTCAGGAATAGAGTTACGTCTTCCTTCACTATCAACAAGGTTGTCTTCAATATACGATTTCTCGCGACGGGAGAGGCCTGCTGTTGCTTCACGATAGAACTTCTCAAATGGATTACCTTTTACAAACTTCTCAACCAGAGACATCGTAATGTTCGGTTTCCCCAAATGCTGGTATTCTATGAAAAGGCGACAGCAGACTAATGATAAGATATTTGTGCTAACTCCATCATCTTCCTGATTAGGAGCTATCTGATGAATTATAGTTTCAGCTATCAGCTCCCGTTCATCTTCCAGAAACAAACTACCTCCAGGTTCGAGTATGACTTCTCTCGCTCCATCTTTTGACATATTACGAAGACGGAACCGGCATCGTTTCATGTTCAGCAGATAATTATTATCAATACAGTCTTCCAAACGATATAAGTCATCCTCACGAATAGATACGACAAAACGGAAATTGAAATCATAACTATAGGGGATCCCGTCAACTATCCTGTCACTTAGTGCATGGGTCTCATCCATCATAAAATAAATCTGACGCAACAAGATACCGACCTCTTTCCGTTTGCTGCGCAAGACCTCCTCAAACTGATCAAGTACGATTACTGGAAAAAGTACATTTCCCTCATTATCGACAAAACGGCGACAAGCAAAATATGACCACAGATAGTCCGTAGCATCCTCATTATCAGGCATTGGCACAGCCTCAACAGTTTGCCATTTACCTTTTTTACTTATGGCACTTTCTATCTTTGTGATAATACATTGCTGAAAGCTTATATCAATAGCCTCCATCCCAAGTCGGATACTAATGGGGAAATAGGCCGACCTACGTAAACGAGGGAATACGCCAGCATTTAGCAAGGAGGTCTTTCCCGTCCCACTTTTTCCATATAATGTCACAAAGATATTGTTATCTATCAGGTTGGCGACATCATAACTCTCATTATCGCGTCCACAAAACTTCAATTGGACATCACTCGTTTCTGGGTCTTGATAAGAAGAAGTGCCTGCCCAAGGATTATTCGTAATTATATTCAACTGATCATTCATAGTAGCCTTCTCCATTTGACAATTCTTTATCCAATGATAACAGCAGTCTGGCCATGCCGTCTTTCTGCATCAAGTCTATGCCTGACAACGCATCACTAACAATGCTTTCATATACAGAAACATGGTAATGGGCGCGAAGATCATAACCATCAATAGCAAGAGGAATAATTCTCTTGTCTCCTATCTGGGAAGCCTTTCTCCACTCTCTTATATAATACTTGTCTTCGATATTACCATTCTCCATGTCATGAGCTACATTCGGTGTCAACAAGGAAACAACAACCTTCGATTCTCTAATGGCTTTTTCTATCTCAATATTATAATTATCGCCACCACTTAGGTTACTATTATCAAACCAAACATTATATCCCTGTTTTCGAAGCATAAAAAAGAGTTGACTGGCCAGCATAACATCTTTACTGCAATATGACAGAAACACACCCCCTAACCTTCTTTTCTTGATAATAATATCATTTACAGGGTTATCCTCACCAACAGAATTAAACAATTTGGTAATGTCGGACATAAATGAGCGTGCGTCATTATGCCGGTATATCCTTGAGTGTTTCAAGAACTTATTCAGTTGATTATCTATTTGATTGTTGACATCAAGCATAAAAGCCACCTGACCTTCTCCGAACCTACTTATCTCTCTCTTTAGAATATACCAAAAAAAACGGAAATACCAATTGTCGAATTTACAACCCAAAGCCAATATTTTCTTGCTCCTGACTAAACTCAAAGTTGGATCCTCCTTTGGCAACTGCATCCACTTTTCGATAATCTGTATGGCATCATCATCCGTATGGACATATTTTTTGTATTCCTCTCTAACGGCTTTACCGAAAATATAAAATAATGTGGGTTCATTATAAGATCTACCACTACGATAACCAGAAATAGCATTTCGGAAGTCTCTCAGACTATTCATATCATCAATATTAACCACTCTAAGATGATTACCCCAGATATGGCGCATAAGGGTTTCTATATAGCTATCAAATGTCGTAGTAAGAACTATTGGGAAGAGTCTTGTCGAGAGTAAGGCAGTAAGTTCTGGTGACATATCCTTTATGTCAAACGAAAAAGCTTTGTTATTAAGCAAATTTCGTATGGGATCAAATCCCTGTCCAGAATGGAGGGCCAATTCATTAAAGTCCTTGTAATGTTGCCCCATACTATCATTAATAACTCTAAGGATGTATTTATTCACATCTCCTGTTGGTTCTTCATCTTTATTCATCACGACTTCATTACCAACCACCAGGATATATTCTTCATTGAACACAGACTCAACGAATTGCTCTTTATTAAAAGTCGGATCTGGCATCTGAGAAATGTCATATAACCGAACTCCGTCATTTGGTTTAAATCCCATATTCCTTTATGATTTTAATGATATCTTAAATCCCAATTTCACAATAAGCCTGAGAGTCCCCAAAGCCGTATTCAGATCATATTCCTTTTCCTCTTCAGACAAGTCTTCATAGGCTATAAGGCATGGATGCGTTTTTTCCGCATCATTGCGCTCCGCCCCATAAGACCAACCTTCCTTCAGGCGTCCGTACGACCACACTTCATGAACATTCTTTGCAATCTTATCAGCAAGTTCTAATAACTCATCAGACAAATCTATATCAGAAGTGTCAATGGGCTGTGGGATATACTTTTCCTTATTCATTATCTCTAACCTTTTCAAGTATTATGGGTATCGCAAGCATTAAAAAACTATCATACTTCAAGTCTTCAGGATTGATGCATCGTAAATCTGCATAAGAGCAGATGTCTATGTGAACGGGATTGAGAGAATTGTATTTTAATTGCTTGCGATACTGTTCCCTTTTCTTTTTGTAACAAGATAAACTTTCATCCTTGAAACGCTGCTGGCTGTCAAGTGGACTATATCCCATGATAAGTCTTTCTACAACCCATCGAGCATGTTCACTTTTTGACATTGTTTTGTTAAATTCTCTCCAATTCTGCTTATTCACATTGCCATTGCAGCACCTCTGGATTCCTAACAGCCTTGTCTCAAAGCAGTCAGAACAGAAAATGTTGGAAAGGTTTTCTCTAACTCTGTTCAAGTTCCCCATATCTCCTTCGCTCATCAAGGGCTTAAGAGGTGCTTTTAGAGTTTCATACTGGAAGACATCCAATGCTAAGGCATATCGATTGGAATTATAGATGTCTTCTGCCGGCAAATTGTCTATCATAGACCCAATGCCATATATCCTTTTCGCGAAAATAGCCTTACGTGTATCAATGCTAAAGATATCAATTCCTGCCTCCATCTTGGATTTGTAAAAGGCTTCAACATCCTCTTTTGTAAATACAAGCTCGTTATTTCCTTTTTTCTCAACCAAATAATCATCAACGATGTGGATTTCAATGTCAATAAAGGAGTCTTTATTCTCTGGTTCTGAATTTCTGTCTACGAACTTGCAAAATTTTGGCAAATTGCACAAGAACTCTTCTTTTTCAAGTTCATTTCTAATATCATTCTTTTTGCTGATTAGGGTAATTACTGTTCGATTGCGTTGGGATTCATCTTCATTATCCTCTTTGAAATTAAAATAATGAGCGGATAAAGCAACCTGCCTAGCAATGCACAACATCAAAGGTGTATCACCTAATAATACGACATGTAAATGGTCGTTCGAGTCAGGATCGTAGCTGACGTCCTTTAATCTGTCCAATACATACGAACGGGCGATGTACCAGTTCTTTACTGTGACACTATCATATTTTTCCCCATTTTCCTTCCTTCTTAGAAACTCGAAGACCTTCTCTTGTTGTTTACTCATTTTTTTACTCATTCCTATAGGTTGCTGCTTTCTTTGTTAAGAAGATATTGGCATTACTAACATCATAGCTGGACGGACTCTGGTATAAGCGAAGACCAAACCAACCAAGAGATTCAATGATATGCTCGATAATTTGGGATTGCTGCCATTCAAACGAGGGCAATACCGTGTCTGTTATAAACGCATATACCTGTAATGGCATTCCACATTCCTTCTGTTCATTCCAACGCACTACAAGGCGTGGCATTTGTGAGATATGCGGATGGTTCATTAACCAATGGAAGAGATACAGCCTATATAATTGGGCATTTGTCATCCCCTCATGAATCTCCTCTTTGGGTAAATAACGTATTACTTCGTCTAACTGTTTTAACTTGTTTGCCTCTTCAGCAGATAATTTGTGAAACCATCCTGTATCAAGAATGAAGGTTTTGTACATTCGTCGCCCGTATGTCTTTCCCTCCCTCATTTTCTGGAGGTTGATGAAGCTGTCTGAGTGAAGCGCACTAGTTGGAATTGAGGATGTCGTGGTATCCCAATTATATAAGGTTACAGTGGTAAGGGACACACGAGTCACTATCCCATCCACATTATACTTGGGTACTTGAATCCAATCATCAATACATAGCAAACGGTTCAACCGTAGGTGTATAAAAGCCATAACACCTTTTATGGTATCCTGAAAAATCCAGACAACTACTGTTCCTAAAACTCCCAAGGCTGTGGCAAAACGTGGATGACTTTTCACGTCGGAAATAACCAAGAAACAAATAATCCACATACCAATTATTATCAAGATTGATATTTGGCACCAAGTAATGGCCGTTTCCCTCTTGAGTAAACTGAAGATGGTTGTCAATGTATGGCACGCTGTAATCAAAATAATCACGAGTAAAGTCAACAGGACTAATTGATACCAATAGTTTCCAACGATAGCACTTGACAGGTGAGGAGCTATCATGGCTGATAATACGGGAACCAATAATAATAGTATAAGTACTACGATTAGGGGCCATTGCTTTAAAAGAGCCCCCAATATCTGTTTCGTAATACTGTCTGAAATCAGGAATTTATTGCAAATCATTTTATTACCGAGGCAAAAATAGCATTATAAACACTCTTCACACATAATTCGTTTGCAAATTTAGACATTTTTTTTGAATAACATACCTATCGAGGTAAAAAAATCCATGATACATCAAAGTTTTTTGCGCAAGATAACCAATTTTCATTGCCATTATTAATCCTCAGCACTTTTTTGCACCCCATACAGATTGACCAATAGGTCAATGGTGCTTGAGAGGATGGGGCCACACATACTTCCGGCACTGGCCGGCAGCCCTTCTTTCTCCAGAACCACCATGATAGTGTACTGAGGAGCCTCTGAGGGGAAATAGCCACAGAGTTCCATCCTCCTATGGTTCCCCTTGGTAATAAAGATGCGACCACAGGCCGAAACATTTACCTTGTCATTGCTCGCCTTACGGTACAAACCCTCTGAGACGGCATGCTCCAGCCCGACCTGGAGTGCCTTGATATGCTCCGACTCCGCTATCTGCTCCTGAAGGACGATGCCGTCCTCTCCCTCCGAGACGATCTTTACCATACACCCGTTGTTGGCTATGGCATTGTAAAAGGTCAGGATACCCATCGCCTTGTTAGGATTGTCCGCAAGGTAAGCTCTGACCTGAGCCTCGTAGGCGGTCTCATTTCCTCTGTATACATAGTCTTTCCCCATGGCGAATGTCACTTGCGACCAGACGCACAAGGCGCGTTCAAGACTGATCTCTCCGAATCCGCCACGTCGCCAGTTGTGATCCCTGACATCGCCATAGACACCACCCTTGGTGTCAAACATGGATCTTGGTGTCACCTTACCACTTGACAAAAGGGCAAGATAGGTGGGGCCGCACATCATCGTACTCTGCTCCAGGTCGTAGGTGTCCGTGAACGGTACCCACTTCCCTCCCCTCCATTTTAAAGAGACGTCCGCCTTCAGCTACCCTGTCTTGGTCTCTACGACGTAGACGATAGCTTTTGACCAGTCCATAAAGTCGTACAACACCTCACCAAGCAGATGGGTGATGCCTGCCTCTAACCTTGTGTCATTGTGCCTTAACGGTTCATTCTGGCTATCCGACTCGTTTGCAGGAGCCTGTATGGCATATCCTTCCATTACTTCGCCCATGTCGGGCTGATCCAGCTGATCCGTACAACTGGCAAGGATTAGCATAATGACAAACAAAATAAAGCTCTTTTTCCTGACTTCGTCGATGCGTCACCCTAATCGTCCAACAGGCTTCTTAAGTCGAAGAGTGGCTTGATTGCCATCTGCTCCTCGGTGAGGAACAGAGTCCTCTTAGAGACACCTTCGACTCCATCTGTCTTGATGTCGATGGTGGCTATTGTTTTTGCAATGTCCAAGACCTTGTCTACACTGAGGTCGATCTTCGAAATCCTGATGATACGTTCCAGTTCCTTATAGACTTTATAGGCTATGAAGCAGATACAGACATGTGCCTCAATCCTTCGTTCCGTAAAGTGGAACACAGGCCACATCTCAAGGTTTCCCTTGCTGACTCTGAATGCCTTTTCCACCACCCAAAGCCCGTGATATTGGCTTATGACCTCTTCTGCATCAAGACTGGTGTTAGTGATGTAGCCCTTCAGCCCATCCCATCTCACGTCTTCCGCGATCTTCTCTTGACTGATAGTGACCAGCACGTCCTTGCTGATTTCAAGGAACTTGTTGTAACCACGTTTGTTAATTTTGTCCTTAGTAAGCCTACCAGAACAGTATGCCTTCTCCAGTCTTGCCACTCCCTTGTCCCTGTTCTTGGCATCATTGGCGGCCCTTGCCGCAGAGTAGCTTACCACAAGCCTGTCACCATCGTCTTTCTGATGTTCATAGACAGCACCATTCTTCTTCTCCAGAGACAGTATCCAGTCCCTTACCTCCGTCCTTCCCGTCTTTATTCTTGCCCCTACGATGTACTTGTATCCGGCAGAGCGCAGCAGCTTCATGTTCTTAGCACTCATCAGCCCAGAGTCAGCCACGATGACAAAGTCCTTCAGCGAGAAACGTTGCACGAAGTCATCCACTATCGGTATCATCGTGTAACCCTCGTACTGGCTCCCGTTGAAGATGGAATAGGACAACGGATAGCCGTCCTGACTGGCCAAAAGCCCCAGTACTATCTGAGCCTCACTTGTCTTTCCGTCCTTGGAGAATCCTGCCTGACGCATGTCATCCTTGGGAGCCGTCTCAAAATAAAGTGTGGTGACATCATAGAACAGCAGCCCGATATTGCCACCGAGTATCCTGCGTGTATGGGCGATGCTAATCTCCTGCACCAGTTCCATCTGGCAGTTATAGAGCTTGTCCATGTAACGGTAGATGCGGCTTAGCCCAACATCTTCCTTATAATAAGAGCGCAAGTAGGCCACAGTTGCCAGTTTGCTCGAAGGCTGGCTAATACGGGCAATAACCAGGTGTCGGAGCACCTCATCCTTGATACGACCAAAGCCAATGCGGTCATAGACCTGGGAGAGCAGCAGATAAGTGCCGTTTATTGACAATCCGCCTATCCGTCCAACAAAATTGTCCACATCAGAGGCCGTACCGACAGATTCGCCCTCAAAATCTATCTGCTGCTGACCGCCATAGTGCCGTATCCACCGCCGAGCATGGCTGACGAGAGCATCGGCCTCCGCCTCAGTATGGGCAACACCAAACTGGCGAATCTCCCTGAAACGGCCATGGCTCTTGTCAACCACCACTACGCTGACGGACCCAGAACGGTTTTTCTTCTTTCGCACGAACATGTTGCAAAGGTACAAAAAATCCGTGCGTCACCCAAATCACCCAAAAGTTATTTTCTAACCTACTGATAATCAGATACCAAAATTTAAATCGACAAAAATCGACGAAGTCAGGTGAAATCCATTCATGGTTTCATTCAAAAACCTGTCCCCCTGATTCTTCAGACGAGGTGCCTGCAACTTGAAACCTATTTATGGTTATATTTCGGGATTTTGGGTTCAGAGTGCGTTCCGCATTGTTCTTGCTTCCGCAGGTCTTTCGGACACTGCGGTTCTTGACAAGCCAAGCGAACAAGTTCGAGTCCTGAGAGGAGACGCTTTCAGCGTCATTTCAACCTCACAGGTCGAGACTTTACTTATGAAAATGAATGATATGGGAATGAACATACTCTAACAATCATTTTTGTTTGTTATATATTAACATCACTTCCTATATAACAGCTTGTTATATAGGATGTTATTATCGGTGTATACAAAATACTTATATTCACTATTTGTGATGTTATTAATGGTTTCCATGCAAAAGTACTGCCAATTATGGTGTTACTGAGGGTGCTTTTATTGGTAGAATACGTTTGAAAGAATGTTTACAAAATATTACTCTAAAAGTAAAACAAGTTGTTTTACTTCTGTAAACCCTATACTTTTACATCGTTAACCCGATGGCTACCAAGGTAAAACAACTTGTTTTACTGTAAGAACCGACTCGTCTACGCAAGGATTTGCTGTTTCGGCGAGGGCAAATGTGCGTAAAAGTGATGTTGAAAGAATTACCATCACTCCCATAAAACATTTGTAACCAGCTGTTTGCAAAGAAAGTGATGGTAATGCACATTTTCCAACTTTTTCCGTACTGTGAGGTTGAACGGTAGCATGACCGCTGCGCGGTCAACGTTCAGGATTCGAACTTGTTCGCTTGGCTTGGCTTTTAATTCCTGTCATAAATGAGATCACCTGGAGTCTGACTGAGAAGACGAGTCATAACGACGACAACAGTCACAACAGTAGACGCAAGAATGATGCCAGCAGCCACATAGGTAGTTGGACACCACAATGAGAGATAGTTGAACCCATCTTTCTCCACGCCCACCAGAGGCAGCATTAGCTGTATAGCCCAGGTAATGAGCAATGCCAATATGACAGCAGCACACACAATAGCCACAAGGATGATGATATAGACCTCTATGAGCCCTTTTGCATTCATACCAAAAGCTTTAAAAGTACCTATGTTGCGTTTCACTTTCTGGAAGTAAGCCTGTAGCATATTCACCATAAACATAATAATACACACAATAGCGAACACCACCATAGCTGCCGAAAGTACGGCGGCAATGCGAGTCACTGCATCGAAATTCTGTTTGGAGTGTACCTGCTCCATCTCGAGTTGCACACTGTCACGTTTGGCAAAGTCCTCAAATTCTGAGATATGACGCAACGAGCGGAAAGCCACAGAGAGATAAGAGCCCCGTCGTGATGAGCGTTCCTTTACTGCCAAGCGGAACACACGTTGCACATCATCTGGACTGAAGGTTTGGGTCACAGCGTCAGCCACTTGCTGGTAAGACTCGCGTGGCAGCAACTGTCCACCCAAGTCCACTTGCACCATGCTGCCAATCTTCCATGGCTGCATAGCTGAAAGGTCGTCAAGTATGAAAAACTGAGTGTTAGCCCGCAAAGAGTCTGCCACATTCTTTTTAACTGCCTGTTCAAAAGCCTCGCGCTGTCCATCGACTACAAAGAATAAAAGGCTATGCAAGTAGTCGGCCTCGTTAGTGCAAAAATCAAAGGGATGAGTAGCGTCATTGTAGAACTGTTCAAAAAGGAAGTTAGAACCTATAATGTCTACATTACCGGGCAGACGGCGCACCACTGCCAACACTGGTAACGATACCGGTAACAGGTCACCCTGAACAAGTTTAAGCCCCAAGGAATCAGCGCCTTCGTTATAACTGAGGTAGCTGATGTAGGATGGAAGGTGGTTTTCATCGTAGCCTAAACGTCTGGCGGCCTCCATGGAAAGTATGAGTCCCATCGTCTGGTCGACGATGAGTGTTGTGTCTATGTGACAGTTTGCCATCAGGTTTTCTTCGCTCAGTATGGCATCCATGAGTGAGGTTTTCATACGCTCGAAGAAACGGATGGAGAGGTACTGCATTCGCCCACCACTGCCCATCATGGTACGATAGGTGAACTGATCCATGAGCACCTGACTATAGTCATATCGCTGCTGGTTCTCAGGCAACAGAAGGCTATCACGGAACTTGTCTACCATGGCAGCATTCTCTTGGTTGGAGACAATGTTCACCCAGTTGGTAAATGGATCCTCCATTTTTTCCTTCAGATAGATCATACTACCTTCGCTAAATGCTATACTTGCGAAAGTCGCTATGAGCACCAGTGTGAGCAGCCACAAGTTCTGTCCACGGCGGCCCACCACCTCTTTCGACTCGCGAGCCATGAGCAGTTTCATATTTTGTTTCATAGTAGCTATTTTTGACGGAGGAAGGTTTCAAAATCAGAGTCAATAAAACTTTCTGAGCCATTAGTCCACAGGCGATCGTCCCGACGGGTGAATACACAGCTATCATCGATGAGACCATAGGCCACCTCTTCCTGTGTCTCGTCCTGACGTGGACGCAGACAACGGCGTATTTTGATAATCGTATCGGCAAAGGTCACTGCCAAGTGCATGTCATGGCTCACTATGATGGCAGTAGCTCCTTGGTGGTCGTTCAGCTTGTCGTGCAGTATCTGCATAGCGCGCACAGCATTCTCAGCATCGAGGTTACCCGTAGGCTCATCTCCAAATAGCACGGTAAAGTCCGGCAATATGGCACGAGCGAAAGCCAATCGTTGCTGCTGGCCACCACTCAATTCATGAGCCATGCGTTTCTCGTCCACATGTTCCAGTCCCAAGTCTGCCAATAGTTGTCGCGTGCGCTGTCGGCAGGAAAAGCGAGAGTAGCCCTGCAGCATACGTGTGTAGGCCACATTTTCATAAGCTGTAAAGTTCTTCATCAGATTGGTGCTCTGGAATATGAAGCTGTAATGTTTCAGACGGAAGGCAGACAGGCGGCAGTCTCCCTGATGCCATAGCTCCTTCAAGTCCCAAGCAGGGTCTTCGGCATCGTAGAAACTGAATCGCACGTCTTCATCGGGCACGATGGTGTTGTTCATCATACCTAATGTCTCCAAGATGGTGCTCTTGCCTATGCCAGACTCACCCACTATGAATACCTTGTGCCCACGGGGAATGACCAAATGTCGCACCTCAAGCACCACACGTGACTCGTTTTCGCGGTACTTCTTGTCGTAAGAGCACCGCAGGTTTTCTATCTCAAACAGCTTTTCGCTCATATCACTGAATCATTTCTCGTTTTTATGGCAGATCCTCCACAGGAATCCAATACCAGCGTTGCCCATCAAAGCGTTCTATTGAGAATGGGTATTCCTTTGACAAGATGTTATTCAAAATAGCATATTTATCCTCAAAATAGGCCAGAATACCATCAAACTCTTCTGGTTTCACCTTCTTCTCGTTCTGAATGTCAAGCAGAGTGTATTTACTCAGTGAACTAGTTTTCACGTTAAGGCCATTGACCAAAGCCATAATCTCACCTATATCCTTTTTACCCATCTCTTCGGGCGTAATGTCAGGAATCATAGATCGCGTGAGTTCCATCATGGCGTCTACATATGGCTTACGATTGTCAGTACCCGACGCCTTGACACCACTATTTACCAGGGCAAACTTACCCATAAGCTCCTTAAACTCGTCAGAAGAGATATAGATTACCGGCTGCCAATAGTCCAAACCGTTGCTCGGGTCCTGCTTATTCACATAGCCTTCAAAGGCAGTCATGCCAGCATTAGAGAGGATGGCCTGAATGACTTCGGGCTTGAGACGGCTTTTTAGGAAATTCGCTTCTACGGTAGAGTAAGATGTAGAGAGAATATCCGCTGCATTGACCATATTGTCTATTTGCAATTGCAAAGCAGCATTGAAACTCACCGAAGCATTCTTTACCAAGTCATATAGCCGTGTAATGTCAATCTCCTCTCCGTTGGGGGCATTGCGAGAACATCCCAGGAAATAGGTATCAACAGGTTTTTCTTTGCTTTTCGGCTCCACCACAAAATCATAGCCGCGTATGCGTCCATCACTTGTTTCCTTGAATCTGGCCGTGAAAGAACCATCGTTAATCTGAGCATATTGTTGGTCCATATTCTTACGAATGATGGTGGCCATCTGTAAACGGAACAGGTTGTAGGACTGCTCGTTGAGGTTTCTTACTTGGAAGGCAGACAGTTGTATACGGTTTTTTACACATTTCTCAATAATAGACTCCTGCGTAGGCCCACTTTTATCATCAGGAGCATTACCACAGTCACCAATAACAAATATCAAATTACTGTTATCTCTGCTGTATCCCATGGTCTTAGTGTCAAGCGCCACCTCTAAGCCCTTATATAAAGCTTCCGTTGAGGTATGGTCGTTAGGAGAATTTTTGACACCATAGTTACCACCTGTGGTGAGAAACTGGTTGATAGCAGGATCAGTGGCACTGCGCAAAGAAAGATGTTCTGTTACATATTGTCCATCTTGATAGTCGCGGTAAATCACCACACCTGCCTTCACCGTACGGTTATCGCGTCCAAAATAATCGTAAGCACGCTTGATAATTTGCTTGGCAGGTTCATAGAACTTACCCATAGACTCTGTACCATCGATGACAAGGATAAGGTTGATGTTTGACAAGTCTTCGACCGACTTAACCAAATCCGAAGTATTGCCTGAGGGCATCTTGCCTTTTCCTGCAAAGGCTGTGACCAAATAGCGGTTAGCCTCATTACCTAAGAGCGGATAGCGTAGTACATCGGGGTCAAAGCGGTATTTCTGCATGGGATTGCTCACCTTCTCGTTGGTCCGTCCCAACTCAATAGAGGTTGCCAGCACGCCATCATTCTTCATCACGCTAACCTTCTTTCCCTTAAGATTATCCATGACATCGGGTTTCCAGTTAGGTTCCAAGCAAGTACGCTGGCTCCATGGAGAGAACTGGCTGGGATTGACCCAACCATAAAGGAAGGCAGAACTTTTACCACTGAGTTGAGCCTCTTTAGCTAAAAGAACTAATCCATTGTCAGCTTTCTTCATGATAAAATAGAAACGCATGTCATAACGCAGTGGACTCGCCCCATCACGCGTGGCAGGGTTTGTATAGCATTTACCAATGTCAGCTTTATCTTTTGTCTTGTCGATATTATTAACAAGAAGCGCCTTTTGGTAAATGCCAGCATCATTGGTAGGACAAGACTCCCACAACAACAAGTTCTTCATGCTCACCCAACCTCGGCTTATGGCACTGTTTGAGATAATCGGAAACCTGGAACCTTTCTGATTTTCCTGATAGACCAATGCAAATCCGTTCTGGATCTTAGCTATTCGTACTTCCTCATTAAACTTCAATTCTCCACACTTGGCACTGGTTGCAGAGGGCGATGAGTAGGTGGTATTATGGCTACGATCGCTCCATACCACCCAATAACCACCATATTTATTAAAAGCTCCCCAATTACCGCTATTCAAGCCTTTACTCATGAATGCATTGACTTCAGACTCTTTCACTGTGAGATTATTAAACTTAGGCCTACTCGCCTCACATGTGCCTGGCAATTTGGGCTGTGCAAGAGAGATGAGAGGTGAGAAGTAAGAAGTGATTAACAATGCAGCCACTTTCACTATCCAACCACGATTTATACTATTATACAATTTGTTGTTTCTTCTCATATTATTATCCATTGTTTTTTATAACCTTTATTAATAATTTCTATTTAATCATCATTTCATTAATACTCCATAACCCTCGGTATAAAACGGTTGGCAACCTCTGTACTGAAGGGAATTGAGGATGGCAGATTCTCGCCAACAGGCATGAATACTTGAATCTGGAGCACACCCTGCTCGGCAAGTCGCCTGATCTCCGGGTAGTCCAATAGGTTCTCAATGATACGTTTGTTGCGCAACCTCCAAAATTGGGCGCCCACATAGAAGCGTAGCGTCACTTTGCTGTAGCGCGACTGAAAGTTCGGCCCGAACACATATTCATCAAACAGTTTAATAATCTTATCTCTGTCGAACTCGGCATCCACCCTGTGCCAACTAAAACTCTCCAGTTCGTAGATGATATTGTCAAAGGCGTCTTTGTCATCGACATTCTTTCCTGTTTTGTCTTTTATGCCAGTGAGTGAAACCAAGGAATTCTGGCCATTGGCCAGATAGACTATCATAGATGTTTCAAATTGCAAGGCATTATAACGCTCTTGGGAAAAGATTTCGCCCAACTGCACACCACTCGTAGATGGTTCATGATCCACATACTCAAACAGCAGCGTAGTCTGCTGTTGACTTTCTTGGGCGCCAACAGTCGCAGGGAAGAGAAGGGCCAGCAGGCAACATCCTACACCTATGAAATAATATAAGTATCTACTCATATTGAATACCGCTCAATAAACAGGGCTGATGCTGACTGCTGTGACACGCCCTTCAGCATCATAAGACAGGCTGTTCACCCGTACTCGTTTCCATGTGAAATTAATTTTCTCTCTGACATCAGTAATGGTAACAGGCTTAGACTCGTCACCACGCATTTTTGTTACACTGATCTTCAGGTTACTTGACACCTTACTGTCAAGGGTCAGGTCATTTGTGTTATTCAGCAATGATTCGAACGAAGACTTCGTTATTTTGTCCACTACAGGATTTGGTGCCGGCGTAGGGTCAACAGGCTTTGGTGCCGGCGTAGGGTCAACGGGCTTTGGTGCCGGCGTAGGGTCAACGGGTTTAGGTGCCGGTGTTGGGTCAACTGGCTTAGGCGCCGGCTTGGGGTCTACGGGTTTAGGCGTCGGCTTGGGGTCTACAGGCTGAGGCACTGGTGTAGGGTTAACAGGCTGTGGTGCCGGCGTAGGGTCAATGGGCTGAGGCACCGGTGTAGGTTCCGGCTTAACAGGTACAGGAGGGGTCGGGTCAATTTTTGCGACCTGTTTATTGTTTTTCAACATATTAGTCACGAAAAAACCTGCTCCGCCACATACAAGGAACAAAGCTGCTACTATAACATATTGTTTGTAGTTCATATCATTATTATCTATTGAATTATTTCAAATTTTACGGTGGCTATGCGGTTCATTTCGTCATAGCCTACAGAAGTTACCTTTACTGCCTGCCACTCACCCACGACTATCTTCTCGTAGACGCCATAGAGCGTGGATGGATGATCATCACTGGTCAAGAGTCCGCTATAGGAAATTTTAACATCAGGAGCCAGATAGTCACTTTCTCCAACTCCCATAATCACCTCGGAGCCACTTTCAATTTGCTGCTGTAGCCATTCGGCACTCATGCGCGTCGACACCCGTTTTTGCGGTATAAACCCTATGACGGGTACTGGCTCACAGAGCATAGAGTCACCCTTGACGTTTAATAGCACCAAACGGTACTTTCCACCCTCAGCATCACTGGGGGGGACTTCGCGGAATTGCCCATCATTACTGCGGCTCACTACCTTCTTGTTATCTTTGAGATCGAGAAGCGCCCATATAAACGCTGTTCCTTCTTCAACGCCCTCTGCCCGGGCAGAGAAACTGTAAGAGTCGTTCTCAAACACTGGCTTGCCAGGTATCAGCTTGGGAGGAATCTTCATGCCTGTTTCGTTTATCAACGTATCATGAGTCAGCGTGTCATCTTCCACAATGATGATATCCTGCGGCCTTTCCTCTGGCATCGAAACATGGCCACCACCGTTGTAGTTTTGGACAATCCACCAGCCAAAGCCAGCCAAAGCCAGTGCAATGGCAACACCACATACACACTTAGCCACTATTGAGGGAATGTGGCTACGCGCATATTCCACATTGTCACTGCCGCACTGGGGACACTCCACCCACTGGGAGTCATCGGCTTCAAAGCGGTGCTGACAATTCCAGCATTCAAACTTTCTTGTCATGTTGCCTTCTTGTTATCAGAACTTCAACACCAGGCCAACTTTCACCTGCAAGCCACCGCGCTTCACACCCGTCACGCCATCAAACAGGTTGATATGCTCAGTACTTCTTTTGCCACTTTCATCGAGTGTAGCAGTGACAACGCCTTTGCTGCCACCTTCCTCACTCTTGAATTCAGCCTTGCCTCCCATCACGTAGTTCACGCCTAAGTCCACAGCCACCGGGCTGTTTGGAATGTTTAGGCGCAGGCCAGCTCCTGCCAGGATGTCAAAGGCTGACGAGCTCTTCAGTTCAGGCTTTGTATCGTTGTCCGCAAACTGTATGCTGCCTGTGGCAAAACCATTAAATGGCCAGTTAGGAAAGTCTGTGTTACCATTATGCAATTCCAAACCAGTGTAGTTACTATTGTAATTACCATAGATTTCAGAACAAGTACCACTAGCCTTGGCACTGCCCACACTGAGCATGCTCATGCGGATACCGAGGTTGGCGTAGATAGAAAACATATCGGTAAGCACCATTTCGGCATCGAAGTATATGGGTATGTTCAACTCACTGAGGCTAACCTCCTGGGAGAGCTGCAGGCCTCTGTAGATTCGGGTGTATGAGTCACCGTCTACATCAGCCGTACTGTTAAATGAAGCATCGCTGTTATTGGAGCCATAGGCAAGTTTCACCGTGGAACTGCTCATGCCTACACCTGCCAAAATGCTGGCACGGAATTTATCAGAGTTGTAGAGCGTATACCCCACATCAGCACCAAACGACAAGCCGCCCGAACTGCCGTCATCGCTCACGCCCTTACCGCTCTCGGTATCTACGCTGATGCCACCACCAAAGTCCACATGTGCCTTTGCCAGGAAACGGTTATCGGAAGTATTTCTGCCATGACCGCCTCCTGCTTTATATGATATCTGTGCAATATTACAGTCGCCAATGAGGGAAGCCATTGGCTTCAGGTTGCCCTGATAGCCGAAGAGTGCAGGACGCATGACACCTTTCATCACTGCCTGATCATAACTGTTGAACGTTATGGACTGGTCACCGTATGTAAGTCGTTCATTGCGGGCATCGTCCTTGGTGATCACGAAGTAACTACGGTTTTCCTGTGTACCCTTGATACTCTCTATGAGGCAACGGTTTTTCTGACTGTCGTATACCATCTGCAAGGTGAGGTGGTAGTCATGGCCATAGAAAGTGTTGCTATTAAAATAGATACCGCAGGCATTGACATAGTTCAACGACTTATCTAAGGAGTAACTGATGTGCCACTCTTGGTCATCGCCAAGTTGCGGGTCACTCTCCTTATTTACATTCTTTATACTGACTCGTTTGTTCTTCAGCGTGGCCATACGTTCCACATAGCGTGCAACGCTCATAGACCCAGCATCCGAAACACCGAGCAGGTCGTTGTACACCTGCACTTCCTCATTCTTGAAAAGCTCCAGGAAGTTATGTTTTATCGCTTCATCTCTTACTGTGGCGAAGGCTTCGTAGCTCTCCACCGTACTCAGGGCCGCATCAATAATCTTGCGCTGCTCAGCAGTGCTGATTCGTTGCTGCGCGTGTGTAGTCACTGTAGCTGCCGAACAGAGACAGGCCGTGAGTGTTATCTTACAGATAATCTTCTTGATATTCATAGTCTTTGCTCCTCCTTCCTTTTACTTTTTGACTACTTTTCTTACAGTACCGTCCTTCATCCTCACAACATTCAGACCGCGCTTCATACTGTTCTGGCGCTGACCGTTCATGCCATAGACAGCCTCGATACTGGTTTCATCGTCCTTCACCTCATTATATGCTTTTACAGCATTGACTTCTGTGGTACTACCTGTGAGCGTTGTATCTGGGAAGACAGAGTAGTTCTTGGTCGAGACATATTCCTCAATACCCTTTGTAGTCATAGAAAGGGAGAGCGGGTCACTGGCAATCTTTGCACCGTCATCAAAGTGTCGCCAAATGAACACATCGGCATGGAGTCCAAACTCGCGAGTCCATTCAGTACCACCATCAGGGCTTATAAACTTGACGTCTTCTTTAGAGCCATTTTTAAATACCAACTCATATTCATTCTTTGATCCATCATTGTTCAGGCCACTGGGATAGGTGGCAATAAGTGTACCAGACGTACCGTTACCTTTCTGTTTCAAGCTGCTTGGCTTCACGGGTTTTTTGTAGACACGGATTTCCTTTACATTATCAAACGTTATTTCACCTGCTAAATCGTTGTTGGCCTTGCAAGAAATCTTATAGTCTGTGAATTTTCCTGTATTCTCTTGCGGTATCCACTCATCAGACGATATTTTTTCGCCATCGCAATACCACTGGTATGTCCACTTGCCTTTACTTCCTGTGACTTCATTGCTCAGTTCCAACTTCACTTTATCACCTTCTCGCACGCCTTTGTCTACGTATTCGTCTTTCGAAGTGTCTTTAGCCTTAATGGCGATGCCATCATATTTAGGAGCGGGCCATACCTTAACAATCTTTGTTACAGTGGTTTCACCATCTTTTACGCCATTATAGAAACGCTTCACAGCAACTGTAACCTCTTGGTCTTCACCATCGGGATTTCCTGTACTCTTCACATCTTCCCACACTGCTTCCTCTTGACTGTTAAATTCCCAAGTGTAAGCATTCAACTCGGAAGGATCCTCTGTCTTTTGTATTCGTATCACTTTGACTTTTTCCTTTCTTTCAGAGAGCCAAACAGAGTCACATTCAATGCTAATAGTAGGCATCTCTTCTGGTTTGAAATTAACAGTGTACTTCAGCGATTCGTTTATCCATTCTCCAGTGGGGTAATAACCCGTTGGAGCAGTGTAGCGATACTTAAATATAACATTATAGCTCTCTGCACCGAGATAAGGCAGTGTAAATTTATTATTGCCCCATGTATAGCCCTGTTTGTTTTCCCCAGCTTGTTGAACTTCTTTTCCTTCAGCCTCTACTGTTGGGGTGATTTCCCAAGCCTCAACATCATCGCCTTGTACCAGAGTTTCCGGCTGTAGAGTTAACTCAAATGCCTTGCGGTGGATAATTGAATCTCGGCTTACGTCATCAGATTTCTTGCTTGGAGTTAGTCCGGGCACACTGACGATGTAAAACGACAAGGAGTTCTTTACGCTATCAACTAATTCATATTTTTTGAAAGTGCCATCTGAATTGTAGACTCTCAAATAGCGCTTCAAAATGACATCTTTAGACTCCACAGCTATACTCTCTGCTATACTGTTTATCGATTCTTGCTCTTCCCACTGGTATCTCCAATCATAGAACTCCTTTATACTATCGGATATTCCTGGCATCTGACACTCATACTTCACTTGAGTTCCATCAAGGATATAAATCTTACCAGTTTCTTCGTAAGTCTGCATTTCGACATCTTTTCCATCTTCCTTTACTTTGGCCACGAGTTTCACCTTTGGGAACTGATCGGGTCCATAGGTAACAGTGTAGTCACAAGAGCCTTTCCACTCTTCGGCAGCAGGTATGCACTGACCTTCAGGTACGCCGTTATTGGTAACCACCACACGATATATCTCTGTTTTATCCAGCGTTTCAAGGCTGAAGCTCACTGGCAATGTTCCTTCGGCTTTATTAAGATTGGTGGGGTTTCCATCATTACTATTCACTACATACCAATTGTATGTCCAGTCTGCATTGTTACCACTGTATCCACCAGTCGCTGTCACAGACAGTTTTCCATCGGTCTTACTATATGTGAAGGTGGGATTATCGTCCTCAGGCGTGACAGTAATCGGCGGACATACAACAAACGTCACAGGATTATTAGCATACAACGGTTCTAAAGTTTTACCGTCTTTGTCTTTGATATTCACCACAAGATATACTGTATGCGTGTTAGATTCATCTTTTATATAATCAAAGCCTCTATCAGCCCCTTTCAAGTATACACGATCATTGTCATTGTTTTCCTTAGGCACAGCATTTGGGCCGTTAGGATCTTCATCCACATACCAACAGTACTCATAATACTCATCATTTTCCCTTTCGTTGAGTTCTATGCAAGACATATTGAACTTCGCCTTATCCAACACATAGACATTTTTATCTACATTATTATTAATGCTTTCAGTATTAATGCCTTCAATCTGTATAACTGGCATTATCTGCTCGCGCTTAAACTTCACATAGAAGTCAAACTTTTGAGGTTTACTATCATCTTGGCTATCAGGATACCACAAACCTTCTGGCTGCGAACCTTCTGGGGCAGTGTTACTTACATAAACTACGTAATGAATTTCTGCTCCTTCGGTATAATCATTTTTAAGAGTAAGTTTATCTTTATCTTCAGAGAGTCCCTTCTTTTCTTCATCAGACAAATCTATTTCTTTTTCCTTTTCAACTTCTTTTTCCTTTTCAACTTTTTTCCACTTATAGGTCCAGCCAAGAGAGTCATCGTTGTTTTGTTTTTGGTAGCCACCCGAGGCATTTATATAGAGCGTCACTGGCTTATCAAAGTCGACCAAGATAGCATCTTTATATTTATTGGGGGCATATTCTAATGGTTTATCATCATTGCTCCAATACTGTTGCTTCACATCTGGTGTAGCCCACACAGTAAACTTTTTCTCCGAATGAAAGTCTACACTTTTACCTTTTATTGTACCTGTTACATGGGCAATGACAGTCCATTCAGCCTTTTCCTCGTTATCGTCCACATATACTTCCATTTTACCAGGATTCAAATTCTCATCTATTCCAGTCTTATTTATTAAACTGTCGTTTTTTTCCCAATCTAGTGATACTTTAAGACTTTTTATTTCTTTCATATCATTGCCTGTTATGCTTTTGATGCTAACAGTAACCTCTTTGCCAGAAAGAACATTTTGGGGTACATCAGCAAGTTCTACCTGAACATCACCCTGCTGAAATTCCACTGTGAAGTCAAAGCATTTGTTATCATCATTTTGTGGATACCAATTCCCTTTAGGTAGAGAAGAATCTTTTGGAGGCGTATTGGTTACATAAACACGGTATTTTCCATCTTCTTTTGCTTCGTATGAAGCGTTCGTTCCTACAAGTTCAGTCTCTTTAGTTTCTTCACCTTCAACTTCAACTTTCACCCATTTATAGGTCCAGCCAATTTGGTAGCCACCATTCACCTCAACGCTTAACGTTGGGTTTCCGTCACTATATTTGGGGGTAAATTTCGTATCATGTTGGTTTACCTTTGGCGTATCATACACATTAAAGGTATATTCCTCTGAGGTTTTTTCATCATTATTTGCAGGAATCGTGATTGACGAATTATTATATTCATACAATCTTTCTACTTTCAGTGTCACCTTGTTGTCGTCACTGTTGGACGAGTCAAATGAATAACTATTACCCTCAGTATTGCCATTCCATATATATTTCCATTTATATCCGCTTTTGTAGGATATTTCATTTCCATTTTCATCTTTCAATATAGGATTAACCGCCACCGATTGCCCCTTCAGCACATGCTCAATTCCATTAGCATTAATCTCGATTTGGGGGAACGGACTGGGCTGGAACACATAATAGGTAAAAACCTGGTCTTTCCATCCTTCCAAGTTGTCACTTTTCACTGTTACTATGTCCACACGCATCTGGTCCATTTGGCCTTCATCGTAAAGAATTTCAGTGATTTCTTTTTCTTCATTATTCGCATCTACGACTTTAAAGCCCAATTTTTCATATTCTTTTTTAATCTTAATTTCTACCTTTTCTTCCTTATTAAAAAGGAAAGCGATTTCTTTTAAACTATTTCCAAGCTCAAGATTAATCGAATCTGTTTTCCATACAGTAAATTCAATTTCATAATCTTGGGTCTGTCCATCTTTTTCAAGTGTTAGTTTTACTTTATTATTTTCTGAAGTTATTTTGGCTTTGTAAGAATCTCCTGTCTGATCAGCATTTCCATCCCATGTCCATGTAAATCCATCAGTCGTGAGGGCTTGGGCATTATCCATAGTAATGGTGACTTCAGAACCATCCATTACATTTTCTTTATAGGCCAACCCCAATTTTTCTTTTTCCGGGAATTTTATAGCTTCTGCACGCTTGTAATTGTACGTATAAGTTTTTTCAGACAGAATGTCGCCTTTACCGTCTTCTCCAGCTCGATTTGTTACAGTGAGCGTGATTGTATGCTCGTTGTCATCTTTGATATCAGAATATTTAATCGTGGGAGCCACTGTGGATGTCTGTTCTGAATTATCAATGCTCCATTTCCATTCGTAAGTCCATGCTCCTTCTGCGCTATTGCCACCTTCAAACGAGACAGAGGTAGGAGTCCAGCTGTCATTATACGGCACAATATACGGATTTTGAGGTAATGGGCTCTCATCAGGTTCTATTTTTCGCCAAATGGTCAACGTTATTTCTTTTGATAACACCTCACTGCCATCCTCTTTTATTTTTATCGTCAACGATATCCTTATTTGGTTCTGGTCGGGATTATCGGGATTATCGGCATTATACTTAGGAATCGTTATAGTTGTATCATTACTTGTATTATTGGCACTATCGTTATTTCCGGTATCTCCGGCTTCACTGGCATTTTCGACATCTGTCTCTTTTTTAACAATCCATGCCAATGTATATTTTTCTGGGACGTTATACTCTGTCACGTCCTCTAAATTCCCATCTTTGTCTTTCTTTTTCAGTGTCACCTTCACTTTGGAACTTTCTAAGACGTTAGTAACAGGACCATAATCTTCATGATCGACTACATTGGCAATCAGTACAAGATTATCGGCATTCTGATCATCTTGTCCATTTCCACCATCGGCTTGTGCCCTCAAGCCAGAGCAGATGGCGAGAAGGGCGAACGTCAGTAATAAGAATTGTTTCATATCTTAGTCTTTTTTTGCTTATTCCTTAATATTGATTAATAATTAAATGCTGCGATTACGCAAAGAATGCTGCCAATATGCCTACGGCCAAACCCGCAAAACTGGCGGCAAAGTATACCCATACGGGCATCCCCTTTACTGCTGGAGTCGGTGGGTAGGGATTGAAAGTAGGATACGGATCATCGAGGTCAGGCTCCATCTGCGTTTCATGATTATCAGGATTAGCATTCCCACCGGGATCAAAGACCGTAGCAGTAAGCTCATTGTTTACCTCTGGTTTATCCTCCGTCTGTGGTTCCTTAACCTCATTAAGTTCAGGCTGCTGTTCTTCCTCAGTTGTTGTTGACGAAGTTACATCTGCCTCTTTGAATGCAGGCTGTTCTGGCGTTTTTTCCGAGGTGTTTTTTTCCGAGGTGTCCTCCTCTAACATCACCGTATCATCTCTTTCTGGAGTGCCTAGCGATTTATTATCCTCTTCCTCCACAGGAATCTGCTGAGAGGGTTCCTCATCAGTTTCCTTTTCTTCTTCCTTGGATGCCTGTTCGTTTTCAGCCTCTGGCAGTTCCTCCACTTCATCCAAAGGGAGGCCATTTCCAATGCGGCGAAGCGCATCGCTAGCGATGATCTCCAACATCTCGGCACGTGGACGCTTGGCTGTATCCTGACATAACATATCATAAATAACCGAACTCAGGGTCTTAGAGAATTTGCCGCCAATGGGTTCTATCTCATCGCCACGCTGCTGGTTAGAACCTCCGAGTTCAAAAGGAGGATATCCTGTCAGCATCTCATAGATGGTGGCACCGAGGGCCCACACATCGTTTGCAAGGATGGGCTTCTGATTCTTCTGAAACCTTTCTGGTGCCATATATGTCAATGTTCCCGCAGAAAGTTTTGCTCTTTCTACCACGGAGCTGTCACTAAAGTCCTGATGTGGCTTCACCTTGACACTTACACCAAAGTCGGTGAGCAGGTACTCACCATTGTCGCCTAGAAGTATGTTTTCCGGCTTGATGTCCTGATGCAGGATGGGCGGTTTCTGTCTGTGGAGGTAGGCTAAAGCACTGGACATGTCGTGTAACAGGTGCCAAGCATCAGTCTCCGTGAACTTGCCCATCAGCTGCTTGATGTTTCCACGTTCGCAATACGACAGTACAAGGTAGGGCCTGCCGTCATATTTTCCACCATGCGAATAGTCAAAATAGTCGGGACGCAGCAGATTAGGATGGTTCGTATTGGCCATGATGCCATACTCGCCCATCATGATCTCCCTGCCCATGCTTTCCGTTTGCTCTGTGGGCTTATATATCTTTATGGCTTTCACCACTCCTGGTACTTGTATGTCCCTGGCTTTCCAGACATCAGAGAATGAGCCTCCACCAAGCCATGTTTCCAGAGCGTATTTACCGTTGATTACATCATTCATACCTCAGGTCTTTTTAAATGATTAAAAATATTGTGACACTCTTTTATAATAAAATCCCGAATTGACTTACTCTCTTGATCCTGACCAAGCCAGATGTAAATAACAGCCATAATGGCTACAAACAGTAGAAACCAAAGTATATATCTCAACCAATATGATTTACGAGCAGGTGTCTGCTTCTCCACTTTTGCACCTGCCTGATCTTTTTCTTCTTTCTTATTATCGACAGATTCTTCGTCTGAGGTCTTCCCTTCAGTCATATCTTCTGTCTTATCCTTATCGTCTTTCGCTTCCTGTGCAGGTATTTCAGGTAAGACATCATTTTCTGTGGTTGTTTCTTCAACTTTAGAAGTTGGATCGGCTAAAGTTTCTTTTACCACAGCATCTTCTGTATCCTCAGCAAATGGCACCTCTTCTGCTGGTGGCATTTCTTTTTCTGACGGTTCTTCTTGAGAACCAGACATTTCCTCCTTCCCAATTTCATTCTCATTATTCACTGCGTTTGGAACAATGTCCTGGCTATCCGAAGAGTTGGATTGTTTTTGTTCATCAACTATCTCATTAATATTTTTGTTGCCATTGCCATCTGTTATTAGCTCGTATGGTTTAAGTGTTGCGTTAATACCGTCACGACTTTGTATTACAGGTATTTCCACTTCACCAGATGCTTCCACCTCTTCACTATCTAAATTTACAGTACAAAGTGCAACTGTGACGTTATCTGCCCCACCCCCATGAAGAGCCGCATCAATCAATGCATTCCGGCACTCCAAAGGATTCTGACCAAGAGCAGCAACAATCTGTGCGATGAACTCGTCAGGACAAAAGCCCGACAAGCCATCGCTACACAGCATGATGGTGTCGCCACTGTACAACTCATAGACGCGGGTATCGGGATTAGCCCGTTTCTCTACATCGCCCAAGCAGCGAGTGATGACGTTTGACAGTGGATGCTCGCTGGCCAGCTCAGGCCTCAGGACACCGCCGTCAACAAGTTCCTGGACGAAAGAATGATCCTTTGAAATCTGCTTCAGTCCTCGCTTGCGGTTGTACACATAACAACGACTGTCGCCACACCAACAGATGTAAGCCCTACGTCCTAAAATCCAAGCCATGACCACGGTTGTGCCCATGCCCTTGGTAGACTTGCTCTTGCGTCCCTGCTTCTTGATATTCAAGTCGGCAGTCTTCACCACGTCAGACATGAACTGCTGCACCGCCTTTTCATCGGTCACAATAGACACCAGCCTATCGGGGGTGAACATACGCTGAATAGTGTCCACACAGATGGCAGAGGCCACCTCTCCCGCATTGGCACCTCCCATACCATCGGCCACTACGAGCAAGGCACCCAAGTCCCCCAGGTCGGCATAATTGCCATCCTGGGGGATAAGCCATGTTGAAGTGCCGAGATCAGGGCACACCACGAAGTTATCCTCATTGTTTGTGCGAACGAGGCCAACATTGGTGCCCGCTGCCATCTTGAATTTCACTTCAGACATACAGAATGATTGTTTTAAAGACTAAAAGCCATCTATTTAATCAGCACGATATCCGCCTTCGCCAGCACAGACACTACATTTGCCCGTGCCAGAACAAGTAACACATCTCTGCCCTTGGACCTTTCCTGTTCCCTTGCAACGAGTGCACGTTCCCTTTCCATCGCACGTGCGACAATTAACCCAGGGCTTCAACGGGGTTTCTTGATCATCAAGGATAACCACATCCTTCTTCTCAATAGTACGGTGTGAACGGCAGCTACTCAACGCTATCATGCACATACTCATAATGGCAACAACTGCCAGGTTCCTAAAAAAAATGTTATATTTCATAGCCTGTTTATTACTTTTATATAATGATGAAGAGGTGATGCTCCATAGCGTCTCATAACGCTTTTTAGGCCAAGCCGCTAAAAAGCATCACCTTCTGATAAATTTACTGAAGACGATGTACTGGTACTACACGTGCATTACCGACATAGACACCAACAACCATCAGCGAGCCATCAGGTTCACGCATAAAGACAGGAGCGCCAAATGCAGTTGAGCCAGGACCAGACTGTAAACGGATAGTGCCACCACGATTGTCGGTCTTCTGTGTATTAGCTGTATAATAATTAGCTGCGCCAGCCAAATTCTGCACATTGCTCGTCTCATAATATACGATATCAAGGGGGGTACCACCAGCAATGCTGTTAGATGAACCTGCATCCGTAGGTACACCTACGCGTCCCGTGCCAGGCAGAACTGCAAAGGCACGTGCTGAAGCCGTTGCGTGCTGAATATCAAGACCTTCTTTCAGGAGTTGCTTGCGGTTGACAGTCAGGCCCAAACTTTCGAAGTAAACTACATCCTCCTCGGTGATGGTGATATGCGCTGTCACGATGTCACCACCTGTTGGCATGGAGAAGTCACGACTGCTGAACTGCAGGCGCTGTGCAGGGCCATCGGTGCTGTAAGCTGAGTAGCTGATGATAATGTCATTACCTAATGCGAAGAGGGCTGCTAAGCGGCGACGCCAGTTGTTAGCAGGTGTATTACCATCTACATAGATCCAAGGCTGGATGTTCTGACGGGCAGTGACAAAACCTCCATTGGGGAGGATGAAGCCAGAGCCACAGTCTACTTTGCTGGTGCTGATATTAGACGGGTGAGATATTCCGTCTCGGTCTTCAATCGTTATGTTCTCAACAATGATGCGATAGATGCTACCATAATAATCTCGAGCATCAGGTTTTGGTCCTGGTGCTGGGGGGATTGGAGTTGGAGTGGGGTCAACTGGTGCTGGTGTCGGATTTATAATAGGCACTATATAGTCAGGTTCCTTTTCTTTGATTCTCTGAACTATAGTGCGTGTGTTATAGACAACTTTTGCACGCTGCTGCTTAAGCTGAGCTATCTGCTTTTGCATTTCAGGAGTCTTATTGGCCATAGCCTCCAAAGAGTCTATCTGCTCTGTGAGCATAAATTGCTCCATCTGAAGTTCCTCTGCAATCTGCTTCTGTTCCTTCAGATCATTACTCAGCATATACGTCCATATTCCAAATCCAACAATAGTGAGCAGCAACAATGTTGCCAGTGTCCAAATAGCGCGACGATAGGGAGCCAATGCCTGCTGACGGAAGAGGTTCATACGCTCAGTGAGCTTGATGCTGGAAGTGAGAGCCTGCTTGCCCTGAGGAACGATGAATCCCATACGAGGGCCATTGGTAGAAAGCTGGATTTCATCACCCGACTGCAGGAAATAACTTCCCTGTACAGCACGACCATTCACCAATGTAGGATTGCTACCAGAAAGATGTACAAGTTGCCAGTTCTGGCCATCGCGCACGATAGCTGCATGTTTACGACTCACAGTGGGGCAGCTATCATCATCAAAGCGGACCTGACAGGACGGGTCACGTCCCAGCTCTACCTGATCAATAATGATTTTCTGCTGTTCACCAGCACTATGGTACTTTGAACTTGTCTTGTGCTCCAAGATATAATAGGTACGTCCCGAAGCATTGAAGATTGCACCCATACCTGCTCCCACAGAGCCGGCCAGCGTGCGTTTGTAACCATTTTGAGTTTCCATAAATCAAATGTTTTAGTTATAATAATTGGGTTAATAGTTCTCAAATCTCATGGTAATGCCTCCCATGGCCAATATATCGCCAGGACATAGATAATAGCCATTGGGAGTAACCGGACGTGAGTTCACGAAAGTGCCGTTCCGGGAAAGTAGCCACTGCCTGGTTTTAGGATCCCATTGCCCGTCCCTGACAACCCACTGGCCTTGCCGTGACACTTCTATAGAACAATGACGCCGTGAGATGAAGTCGTTCAATTCGGCCTTCACGATGATATTATTGTCTAACGACCTACCAACAGTTATAATACGATGGTTCTGGGTAAAGAGAGTGCTCAAGTCGTACGTGCGACCATGTTCTTCTCCCTGCATAACCCTTAGCAGATAGCCCTTTGTCCGCTCTACGGGTACGGGTCTGTAACTGTTTACAAACTGTACCTGCTTGGGAGCATAACGACTCTGTGGAACTAGTCTCATCACATCGTTCACGGTCTGAAGACGCCTCTCGTAATCTGGCACTAAGCAGCCCTCAATCAGCCGCATCCATTTCTGGCTGTCTGCTACCAAACGCAAAGGGTCATGGTTCCAATTGCCGTTCTTTCCGCGTATTTGGTATTCTGCCAATTCATTATGGTTCTCCAAGGAGCCAAAAGGCAGCAGACCCGTTAACATCTGGTAGACAAGCACGCCGAATGAGAAAATGTCTGTCGTGGGCTTGACCGTGGCACCGCCACGAGCCCTGTTCACCTGTTCAGGGGGCATATAGGCATAGGTGCCAAACATCTGGTTTGGCCTACCTAACAATCCCAACTGGGTCATACGGTGATTACGGTCTCCTGCTATACCGAAATCAGTCAATGCAGCAGTACCATCCTCTTTGAACAGCACGTTCTCAGGCTTGAGGTCACGATGCACCTTACCATGGCTGTGCAGTGCATTTAGACCAACAAGGATTTCTTGGCAGATGCGAGCTGTCTGACCATCAGGATGTCCTAAAAGCGGTTCCAAGTCACCACCAGGACAAAATTCCATGACGATATAAGGATTACCTCCTACCTTTCCATAGTCAACTGACTGCACTAAGTTTTGGCAGTTGATCTGACCTGTGCGGAACTCACGTTCAAAGCGTTCCTGAAGTGGCTGCCGGATCTCTTGTGGCACTTCCCATAGACGCAGAAGTTTCAATGCGTATGGCTGCCGCCTAAAGTCCTCCACTAAGTACACAACGCCAAAGGAACCCTCGCCAAGAGTTTTCCGAACAACATACTTACCGTTCACATATTGTCCCGGTTTGTAATCGCACCTGTCAACTACCAGGTTTGCACTCATTATCTACATTTTTTTTCTATTGAACGTCAGTCTGCTCGATCTCCGTTTCATTAGAGAAAACAAAATTACGGTCTCCCATAACGATAACGTCACCCTGCTGTAACTCAATGGGACGAGAGGCAACAATAAAAGTCGGATTGGAGCTGCTTCTGTTCTCAATATACCATTTCCCGTCGTTATACGTCAAAACGGCCTGTTCCTTCTGAGTAATCGTACGGTTTGCGGGTTCGGTATTCTTACGGTTCAGCATGATTTCCGTTCCTTCATAATGCCTGGGTTCTTGCTCTTTCTCACCCTCATCCTCAGGAACAACAGTAAGACTGCATTTGGGTGTAGGAGGCTGAACAACAGGTTCTGGCTCCTCTTTTATCAGTTCCTCCCTACGGTTTCTTCCAATAATAATTGTTCCAGCCATCTTCTCACCACATTCTGGGCAAAATTTGCTTGTAGCTGGTATTTCCGCATTACATTTTGTACACGACATCATTGGAATCTCTGGCCTGGATGCTGGAGTTGACTCCTTCAACGATTTCTCCTCGGGAGGGATACTTCCATCCAGCGGTTTACCACAATTGGGGCAATCGTCGAAACCAGGCAAGGCATTATAGCCACAGTGCGGACATTTCTTCGAACCCTCACCCGCAAATGATGATTGTTCGCTATTTCCATTCTGCACGACTCCACCATATCCCACCACAGTTTTAGCAGGAGTGAATGACGCATTAGCCACGGCATCCATTACTGTGGCACGCACCTCATGCTGATGAGACTGAGGCATATCAAGCACAGTGGGATGAACCTGATGCGCTGGTGCACCATAGCCTGAATAATTATTGTTGGATGAAGGATATCCGCCCCCGAATCCACCTACATTAACCAATGGACTTCCACAATTAGAGCATGTAGTTGCACCATCACTATTGATTAATCCGCATTTGTTACATCTCATAGTAATAACCTATAGACATCGCAACACCCGAAAATGTCTTTTTCTTCGCTATATTTATAGTTTCAACCTTACTATACAAAAAGGCGTAGGTGCTGTTCTTTTGCCCATCCTGGAGCTACAGGCCTTCGCATTGCCCAACCAACACAGGATAGACAACGCAGTTAGCCCACGCCAGCACGTACTATAATATAAAATGGTATATAGAAACGTACCACGTGACGATTCGGTTGTCATCTGCCTGCTGTTGGTTTGGAAGTTGCGAAGTTCGTAGCCCACAACGACAGACGTTCGAAAACGTCCTTCTCATATATAAGACCGCCCGCCGCCCACTTTCATGGACTAACTAAGCGATGCTGCAAAATTACACAATTTTTTGGAAACAAGAAAGAAAAAACAAAAAAAAAGCCGATTTGAACAAAAAAAAGCGGAAAACTTGGTCAAATCGGCATGAGTCCTATGGTTCCAGTAGCCAATCCCCGAACGGGAACTAGAATCTCGGGGACAGGTTTTTGAAGTGAATTCGGTGAATTCACTTCAAAAACCTGTCCCCGAGATTCTTCAAAAACCTCCCCTTGATTCTTCTATTTCGTCTGGATGATCAGCACATTGCTGACATTCCAGAAGCGGTCTTTGTTGGTGATGACAATACGACACTTATTACGGTCGATCTCCTCAATCTTGTAGGAGTCCTGCGGCTGACCGCTTAACACGCGTGCATCACCGCTGGGAATAGCTATCTCCGAAAGCTGGCGTTTGTCTGCCTGAGTAAAGTTCGACTTGTCGACAGCAGAGAAATCCACCTTCTTTTTCTTCATGAAGCCTCCCTTCAGCAGTCCACGGTCCTTCAGCTGCTTAGAGGATCCAATGGTGAAGTAAACGGCATTGTTGGAATTCTCCTGCTGCGAGATGAGCTCTCGCTGGCGCACATTCTCCTCCTCCATCTCGCTGATGGTCAACTTGCTGGACTCTACGACCTCTGTCAGGTCACGGATGGTGGTTTTCTGGTCCTGGATGACTTCCTCCAGTTTGGCTATGGTGGCCTCACGTTCGTCGAGCTCGTTGTTCAGGTGCTTGATGAGTGCACTCAGCTTTCCTATCTGATCGTTGCGGGTGGACAGTTTTTTCTCCATCTCAGCCAGTTTGGCACGATTGTCGGCGAGCATCTGCTTGAAGGAGTTCAGGTTGGCAATAACCTGCTGACGGGTAAGGGTCTTGCCTTCACCGGTCTTTTTCAGCAGTCCTTCTCCCACCGCTATGGAGTCGAGGCTGGTGGACACTTCAACAAGGGTCTCGGTCAGGTCATAGAGTATTTCCTTCTGCTGTGCATTGACATTCTCTATGGAATCGTTGGCGTTTTTCAGTTTCTCTGTCTCGTTGCCGCATGACATCATAGCAACCATGGCCACACAGCTCATGAAAATCAAAATCTTTTTCATTGTTCCAATTGTTTTAACTTCCTATTTTGTTTTCTGTTTTTTACTTCCTTTGTCATGATTTGCCTCACTGCTCGATCATCTGTCTGAACTCATCGAGGGAACGGGGATTGACGGTGACGCGTTCCCAGCGTGCCTGTACGTCAGAAGGCTGGTCAAAGAACCAGATCATGAGCTTACGCTGCTGCTCGGAGAACTCTCCTGAATGGATGACGTAGATGCTCATGAGTCCTTTCACCGTATGCTGGGAACTGTGAAGCCCCTCGAGATAGAGATGCCGCAGGGCGTTGATGCGCTCCTTGAGTTTCTTCTCGTCGTCAGCATTGCCGTCGTGCTTGAGGTCTCTCTCTACTTCCTGGATACGGGCCAGCGTCAGGTCGGTCGAAGACAGGAGCTCCAAAGCCTGGGCCGTGGACGTCTGAGGGTCCTTTGCCACCATCACGTCTTCGGCGGTCTTGACCAGGGCTTGATAGACGATGGCTCCTATCACACAGCATAGCACCATAACCACTGCTATGATCAACCACTGCATAAGGTTCTTCTTCTGGCCACCGGACGGCCTGTTGGCATAAGATGAAGAGGTCTTGGTCTTCGGGGCTTTGGGACGTCTGGCGGTATCGGGCTGTCTGGATACATCCACCACGGTGGCGACCACGGTCTCGTCGCCCTCGGAGTCGCCAATCACCGTTTCATCTCCTGCCACCGCCACTTGCGGAACAGGTGGGCTTGGAGGTACTGCTGCAGCGGGGAACGGAGCCTTGCCATCAAGAATACGGACCCACAGCGCAACGCTCTCGGGACGATCCTTCTTACGGGGTTGCATGGCCAGTTCCAATGCTTTCCAGATGCGCGGGTTGGTGATGTAATAGGGACACTTGGGGAAGCCCTCTTCCATCAGTTCACTTGCCTCTGGGGGGGTGCTGCCCGTCAGCATGTAATAGAACGTGGCACCGAGGCTGTAAAGGTCGGTCTGCGGCGAGAACTGCTTCAGCGACTGATACTGCTCAAGGGGGGCATAGTTGTTGCTGTAGCTGACTGAGGAGGTGGTGCTCTCGGAGCTTCCCGTGTCGTCGAAGGTCTTGGAGATGCCGAAGTCTATGAGAATGGCCTTGCCTTCCTCTGAGAGCAGGATGTTGGCTGGCTTCACGTCGAGATGGCACATGTGTTTCTCGCTGTGCAGATAGTCCAGTGCATCGGCAATCTGATGGATATACTTCAGCGCCACGTCCTCGGACAGACGTCCGACATCGGTCTTTTTCACGAAGTCGGACATGGAGCCGCCTGCCAGATACTGCATGACGTAGTAGACAGTGCTGTTCTCCTCGAACACATCGCTGACATTGATGATGTTGGGATGCTGGATTTCAGACAGTTTCCTGGCCTCGCTGATGAACTTGTTCTTATATTTGTCAACCTGCAGATGGCTTCCCTCGGAAGGCACGGTGACATCCATTCCGTCGGTACCACGGATACAGCGGTCGCGCATGAAGAATTCCTTGATGGCAATCTTCACTTTGACGTCCATGTTACCCAGCTCGCCCGAGATGGTGGTCACCGTCTCGCCTTGATAGGTGATACCGAATCCGCCCCGTCCCAACACTTTGTCAATACGGTAACGGCCATTGCGCAGGGTGTTTCCTGGCTTGAGTTCTTGCATATTCTTATCTGATAGTAGTATTTGTTATTTGTTGTTGCCTCTGTCGGCTATTGGCCTGAGTGGAGTCTGACGCCTTTTTCCGAGACACGTATCTTACCCGCCGCCTCTGGCGCTGCTTGTTTTGCCGACGATGGCGGTAGTGCCTCCTCCACTTTCTCGTTCTTGGTCTTTTCCGCCTTTTCCTGCTCGGAGCGGTACTTTTCCTGCTCGCGGCGGTTTGCGTCCTCGAGGATGTTGTCGACGTCCTCTGTCTGCTTGTCGCGGACGTTGACGGGCTGCTGCTTGTCGGGAGCGGCAGGAAAGTAGCCTTCTGCCGTTCCCTCGGACGGGGAGGGGGCTTCCTTCTTGTACTCTATGCGGTTGGGGTCGTCGATGACAGGAGTCTTGGGTTTCACGGCCGCTTCTTTCTTGCGCCCCAACATGTTGAAGAGGGTGAAGCCTGTCAGGATGGCCACCAGCAGGATGACCAGCAGCACGATCAGCAGCCTGCCCTTGCCCGACTTCTTGGGGGTACGGGGACGAGGGGGCTTGGGGGTGATAGCGGGACCGGTCTTTTCGACTGCAGGCTCTTTCGGGACGTCCACCGTGACCTCGGCTTGGTTCAGCGCTTTGTTGGCAGCCCGTGCCTGGGCTTCGTCACTGGGCAGGAGGCCGTCGCTCTCCTCGTGCTCCACGCTCTCTACATGTATAAGGTACGCGGAATGGTTGTCGCCATTGGAGCTGGTCATTTCCTGCAGTTGCCGGCATTTCTGACTGTCGTCCGTCTGCTTGTCGGCAAGAATCCCCAGCAAGGTATCGTCCTCCATCCGTTCCAGCATCCCGTCGGTGCACACATAGAAATAGTCTCCGGGGCGGATATCGGTGATATGGACCAGGTCGGCCTTCGACCGTGACTCCTGATGAGGACTCATGGCGCGGATCACCACATTGCGCTTGGGCGAGGTCTTCATCTCCTCGTAGGTGATCTCACCCATCTCGAACAAATGCTGTACCAGCGAATGATCGCGCGAGCGGTAGAGTATCTGGCCTGTGGAAGGACGCAGGTGATAGATACGGCTGTCGCCGATATGGGCAGCCAGGCAGCCGCCTCGGTGGAAGCAGAGCATGGTGAAGGTGGTGCCCATCCGTGTCTCCGACTCGCCTCCAGCGGCGTCGAGTGCATCGTAGGCTGCGCTCAACGCTGCTGAGAACATGCCATCAGGGAAGACGGAGTCAAGATCGCAATGGCTCTTCACATAGCCGCTGAAGGCATTCACTACGGTGTTGCTGGCCACCTCGCCCTTCTCGTAGCCTCCCACGCCATCGCACACCAAGAACAGGCGGCTGTCTGGGGTTGCCGTGCCCAGGAAGGGATAGATACTGTCTTCCTGGTTCTGGCGCTTGCCGACTTCATGAATGGCCTGAGGTTGATAGAGTCTGAACTTCATAAGTTGTCGGTTTGTGTTATTAGGTGTTGCTCTCGGCAACGAAAGTCATATTGGTGTTGCCCATCTTCAGCCGACTGCCATTGTTCAAGACCAGCGTCTCTTCATTGCGCAGCTCCACACCATTGACCCAGGTAGGATTGCGGTTCTGCCAGTTGCTGATTTTCACACGTACTATGCCTGTGGGATAGCGCAGCACCTCTATCTTGGCGTGGTGGCGGCTCATCTTGTGGTCAACCGTCGCTATCTGGATGGTAGCATCCGACGAGCTGGCCTGCCGGCCGATGGTGTTCAAGCCATCGGAGAGCTGATAGGACTGTCCTGCCACTTTCAGGAAGAAGGTGGCCTTGGGAGCCATGCTGTTGCCGATGACAGTCTCTCCCTCGTCGCCGGGCTGACGACGAGGGGGAGCGGGTGCAGCGTCCTGTTGCTGGCGATTGAACTTCACGCGGAGGGCAGCCTTGCACTTGGGACAGGTGACAGTAACCTCCGGCTCGTCACCGACGCTCTTCACGCTGAGCAGTGCGCCGCAAGTAGGACACTTGATTTTTACTTCTTGCATCTGGTTCCTTACTGTTAGATCTCAGCCTCGACATTCTGGGTGCTGAGATGGAGGTCGGAGATGTCGTATTTCTGGTCGTCGATGAACGTGTGGTTGTCATTGGCATCAACGGTGGCAGCATCGAATACGCCATTGCTGTCCAGGTCATGGAACATGGCATCGTGGCCATCGACGAAGCCCTTACCTACGACGGTGTCTACATCGTTGAAGGTCTCGACCTCTTCTGCCTCTGTCACACGTACGTGAGCCAGGTCAAGCCTCAGGTCATCGGCCTTGCCGGTGATGGCCTCCTCGGCCTGTTCGGGCTCAGCGGGCTTTGCAGGTACTTCGGCCTGTGCGGGTTCGACAATGACATTCACGTCTCCAGCGGGATGGTCAACCACATCCTGCACATGGTGGACAGTGGTGTGGTGGACAACGTGCTGCGGATGGTCGAACTGTACGTGGGGAGCCACCAGACGGCCATACTCAGCACGCTCAGCAGCCGACATTCCGTCCCACTCGTCAGCGGTATAAGTACTATAGGAATTGCCATGCCAGGTAAACATTCCGCCTGGGCCCAACTCGGAACGGGCTGCAGCAAAGGCTTCGCCAAACGACATGCCATCGCTCACGCCACTTGCCACATTCACGGTGTCGACGGGTTCTACTTCGGCGTTCTCATCGGGGGTGTCGGACGAGTTACTCAGTGTCTGGGCAACAGCAGCTGCGCTGGCACCCAGCAGGATTCCGATACCGCCACCAATGGCTACCTTGCGGAAGGTGTCGGATGAATTCTTGTTCTCTTCAGCGGCCTCACTTGCATCGTAGGAAACGATGGTCTTCTCTTCTTCATTCATAATTTCAAAGATTTTAGTTAATAAAAAAATAAGTATTGGTCACAAATATAGTTATCTGTCTCTATTTAGCTTTGTATTGTGCCCGGCAGTAAGGACAGCCCTTACCCTGTGCCAGCACATCGTAGGGCTGTGTTCCCAGGAAGTGTCTGCACTTAGGATTGGGACAGACATAGCGTTGCCGGAACTTACGGTCAAGGGCTTCTGTCTTTTCCGGGATCTTCGATGCATTGATATAGGTGATGACGAAAGCAACAATATTGAAGACGATGGCTGCTACATAAAGCACCATGCGAATGTTGAAGCCTCCGCTATTGCCTTCCTTGTTGTTCTCGAAGAACATAGCCACCATGGCTCCCATTGTCAAGACACCCGTCAGGCTCTTAATGGCATTGAAACGTCCCTGCTGCACCTGGATCTTCCTCCTTTCACTGTTATAATTCTCCCAGACCTTCCGCAGCGGACGGATATCGACCAGAACGGGCGACACCTCGGCAATGTAGCCCCAGTCGAAGACGTAACGCGATGCGCCCAGCTCTATCTTGTCCTGCTGGGTCACTATCTTCGACTCAACGCTCACACCGTTGACAAAGGTCTCATTGGCAGGGTTCAGGTTTGTCAGCATAAAGCCCCCACCCTCCTGAGAAGTGAGGCAGAAGTGAGTGCGGCTCACGGAATTAGGAACACTGTTCTCTGTGCCACAGACTTTGGCCTGCTTGCCAATCACAATCTTCAGTTGGTTTGTTTCGGGTTTTCTTCCAATGATTATCTCCATAGATTCTCTTTCTTTTACCAATCGAGGGAACTTTTCCCCACATGGTTTTAGGTTTTGCAAGCCCACCACTTTCCATGAACAGGCTTTGTCATGCTACTTACAGGACCGGCCTCTGCAAGGTGTCAGAAACCGCCTCTGCTTCCGGTCGGCCGAATAGTTTGCTGCAAAAATACAAATATTATCTGAAATAGTGAAGAAAAAAACAGAAAAATGCCAATTTGAACGAAAAAAAACTGTTTTTTTGCATATTGTACGCCTATCAATCACGGCCTTGAGCAATCTTCCACTCCTCCATCCTGCGGGTCGTGCTGGAGAAGTTAACACCGATTTTATAGAATCAGGGGGACAGGTTTTTGGATGAATTCGGCTGAATTCATCCAAAAACCTGTCCCCCTGAATCATCCAAAAACCTGTCCCCCTGATTCTGACCCCCTGATTCTTTTTGGCGAGACTATATCCTCAGTTCCCAATCACTTGCTGTACGCCGCTTATCCCGTTCTATCTGAGCCAGCATCTTGTTCCTGGTATATTTATGCATCTTGACACAGAAATAGATGAGGGCAAAGAAGCCGAGGCCGCCTATATAAGGATTGACAGAACTGCTGAGGGCGAAAGCATCGTAAATGCCATGGGCAAGAACAGGAACAAACAGGATGCAGGCAGCCGTCTTGGGTGAACGGTGTACGAAATGATAGACGGAATAGTAATAACCCATCAGCACGGCAAAAGCATAATGGCCTGGGACAGCCAACAATGCACGGGCTATGGCGACGCCCATCCAGTCACCTTCCTCGTCGAGTACATAGAATATATTCTCTATGGCAGCAAAGCCAAGGCCCACAGAGACAGCGTAGACAATACCATCGAAATGCTCGTCGAAATAGGGGTTCTTTCGCAAAACCAGCCATAGGGCCAGCAGTTTGAAGGATTCTTCGGGCAGAGCTGCCACGAAGAAAGCATCGATTGTGGTATCGATGAGGTCGACGGGTTGTCCCCCGTCTCCAAACAGCACGCTTGAGATGGCTTGTTCCACAAAGGACACCGGGATGCATATCGCCACACCCCAGAAGACAGCTTTCACCAGCCTGTTCATGGGTTCCGGACGAGTATCCTGCCTGTAGATATACAACCAAAGCAGAACAGCGGGCAGCAAGGCTGCAGCAAAAGCGAACAATTCCATCACGAAGGTTTTATGATATTCTCGATAACGGTCCCAGACTTGCGATAGACGATGGTGGCCGCGCCATCGCCATGGATTCCTTTCCGGATGCTGCCGAAAACGAAGATTCCGTTCGGCTGGAGTTCCACGACGAACTCCGATGTAGTACGTTTCTGTTTCATGTCCTTTTTTTCTTCCATTCTGTTCGTGTCAAGTAAGCAGAGTGATTAACAAACCTCTATGCTAATCTGACAAAAACGGCGGCAAAGTTACAAATAATCCCATGAATCTACAAATATTCCTGCACTTTTATTTCGTTGGGGAATCAGGGGGACAGGTTTTTGGATGAATTCAGCCGAATTCATCCAAAAACCTGTCCCCCTGAATCATCCAAAAACCTGTCCCCCTGATTCCCCCCTGATTTCTGATTCTACAGTATTTCCGTCAGTTCCAGAAGCTTTGTCACTTCGAAGGTGACAGGCTCCGGGGCTGGATAATCAGGGAAGCGGTTGAAGTAGGCAGTGTCGATTCCTACCCGCTTGGCGCCGAGGATATCTGTTTGGAAGTTGTCGCCTATCATCAGCGTTGTGTCCTTTTTGGCCTCTGACTGTCTGAGAGCGTAGTCGAAGAACAAGGGCGAAGGTTTGTTGGCACCCGCATCCTCACTGAGGATAATGGTATCGAAACAGCCGTACAGACCACAAGCCCGCAGTTTCTTGTATTGTACTTCATGGAAGCCGTTGCTGCAGATGTGCATCCGATAGCCTTTCCGCATGAGGTCATCCACCAGTTCACAGGCACCGTCCACCAGTCCGGGCTTCGAAGAACAGAAGTCCAGGAACTTGTCGCTGGCTTCCAAGCAGAACGCCTCCGTGGGGTTCAGTCCCTCACCTACGCTCAGCGGTCGACGGAAGCGTTCCACAATGAGGTAATCACGTGTTATCTCGCCCCGAGAGTAACGCGTCCACAGGTCGATGTTTGTACGCCAGTACTCATCATAGAATGTCTCAGGATTGGCAAAGTACCGGTCTAAACGCAATGCATCAAACAGCTCATGCAATGCTATCACGGCATTGCCGTGTGTATCGTACAATGTATCATCGAAATCAACAAACAGGTCTGTATATCTTTTCATCTTCTGGACCATCGTTTAAAGAGGTTATATACGATCACTTTTGTGCTCCTCTTGTCCTGATTCGCTTTCCTGCCTTATCCCAAGTATAAATCCATACGCCAAGTCGACTGGTGAATGTGGTACTTGAAACAGAGATGACCTCGCCTACAGACTGTGCGCCAAGAGTCTTCAGCGTCTTACCTTGAGCATCACATATCAGATAATATGCGCCGCGCTTGGTGACGAAGAAGTCCTTTCCCCATCCTTTGATGTCGCCATATCCGCTACGATATAGTGTCTTTATCTTTTTACCATCCCCATCAAAGATGTAATACCAGTTCTTCGTGGTCTCAATATGGGAGATCTCCTTCTCTTGGGCCATGACGGAAACAACGCCAACGCCCCATAGCATGATGATTAACAGTAGTTTCTTCATATTATAAATGATCCTTCCTTTTTCATGATCTCAGTGATGTCAGTAGTCATAGCATTACCGTGGCGTTAAGGGAGGAGTGAAGGCCAAAAGAGTCTTGATGTAGGTTTCAATGTCGGTAGGAGTTACATCATAAACGGGATGCAACAGCTGGAACTGGTTGTCCTTACGGAAGAGGTCGCCGTTGGTAAGTATGGCCATCAGACCTTTCGTCTTCAGTTTGTAGCCGGAGTGCTCCAATGCCATGGGAATTAGTTTGTGGATGTCGGTGCCATGCTTAAGGATGGAGTAAATGTCATAGTAGTCGCGGAACTTGCTGCGCCGCATCATGGCCTCCATCTTCATCACACCGATGCTCTCAATATCGGCCAGGCGGATGTTGTTCAGATAGGGGATTTCCCGCATCGTGGGAATCCGCTTGCGCGGGGCGGCGTAGAATGACACTTTCACACCATCGACTACGAAGAGGGCCTGGTCGAAGCCGGCCACCTGCACATCCTGTACCTTGCCAACGGTAGCAAGTTGCCGCTGCAGGTTTGGCCAGCCGATGTCAAGTGTATCTGCCTTTCCTTCCCTCCATCGCATAAAATCGAGATCCTCGCTTTGGCGAGTGCTGATTTGTATGGACAGTGCCGTGCCGCCCACCAAGACGAAAGGCTTGATACATTCCAGGAGAGAGAGGGCTTCGATGATTCGGCCGGTCTGTGGGGCAAGCGAGAGTGTATTCATGCTAAGAGTCGTCGGTTTAATTGGCGCGTTGCCATGGCTTTGACGTAAGCACGGGGACGCTTGACGTGGAAGTAGTACCAGGCAAAGAAGTAATTCAGTGTGTAGTAGCGCTCGCCCTGCGTCACGACGTTCTCTATCCACGAACGCTTGACCTTTTTGTAAGGGAAGAGCTGGAAGAGCATGTTGATTTCATCAATGTCGAGATAGAGCATCACGAATTCTATCAGCATATCGTCTGGCAAGTCGTCAATGGCATCGTGGTCGTAGCTCCACAAGCAGTGTTGCTGCTTGAGTTGTTCCACCAGATAGGGTCTTGCGTCTTTAGCTTCCATGTTCTTCTATGTTATAGTGATTCGTAGGTGCAAAGGTACAAATAAGTAATTAAATCGCAAAAGAAAAGCGGGTTTTTCTTTTGTGTCTTCGAGAAATTACGTTTTTGGCGGATGCGCAAGTGTCCGAAAATAGACGCCGTAAGTGTCCGGAAATGGGCACTTCATTCTTTTCCCATACTGATTATCAATGAGTTTCGGGTTTGGCATGGTTTTGGCATATAATAAGGAACTTAAGTTTCCCACCTTTAGAATAATCAAGAATTTGAGAATTAGAGAATTTCTCCTTTGGCAGTTTAGTAGAATTATAGGGAATTTGAGAAGAAATGGCAAGCCATTTCCGTTTCAGTCCGCAGAGTTCCAGTCGCTTGCGACGGGGAATTCCAAACAATTCTTTTTTTACAATAATAATTCTCAAATTACCTCCCTTACGGTCAGTGGGTCTTCGACAAATCTCTCAAATTCTTGATAAATAGAATCACCCATGCGATAAGAGACGAGTGAATCCGTATGGGGGCAGACTGTCTATCGAATCAAGAACATCCATTTGTCGAGCCATCCCGCCAACGGAGCCGGGCTACTGAGCAGGCCCTCATTGTATTGAAGGTTCAACATAGAGAAACGCATACGATGACGAGGGGCGTACTTCTTGAAATAGACAGACAGGCTGCTGCCACTAATATTCTCTTCGGCCTTCACCTCAATGGGGATAATCTCGTCGCCCCACTGAATGACGAACTCCACCTCTGCCGTTCCTGGCGATGTCCAGTAATAGGGAGTCTGGCCGTCCATCAAAGGCTTTATGGATTGCAGGACAGCATTCTCGGCCAGTGCCCCTTTGAATTCAGTGTAGTTGGCGATAGGGTCGGTGACCACTGTGGCAGGCAGATGAGCCAGACGGCGGAGCAACCCGCAGTCACAGGCATATACCTTAAAGGCATCGGTCTCTTCGTAGGCCGACAGAGGCATACCCGGTTTGCTGAGACTGAACACCCGGTAGATCATGCCAGCATCTTCCAGCCACATCAGCGCGTCTTCGTAGTCCTTGGAACGGGCACCGCTCTTGATGACCTTATAAACAAACTTACGGTTCTCCTTCGACAACTGCGCTGGCAACGAGTGCCAAATGGCATGGATGCGAGGAATCTCGCGTGGCTCAGCATATTTGGCGAAGTCAAGTTCATAGAGGTCAAGAATATCTTGCAAAGCCGACTCCACAGCGCCTATACCTTGGTTGTCAAGCAGAGCTACCACTGCTTCGGGCATACCCCCAGAAACCTGATAGCGCCGATACTCCGTGCGCAGCTTGCTCATGATGATTTCCGGCAGATGGCGGATTTCGTGGAGCGACTCAATGTATTCGTATGTCCGCACATCGCTGGCAAGCAGAAACTCCTTGAAGGTGACGGGAAACATATCGATGATTCTGACCTTTCCTACAGGTACGGTCATCCTGCGCTTCTTGACGGCCACACCTAACAGCGAACCGGCGGCAATGATGTGATATTCCGGGGCTTCGTCGCAGAAATACTTCAGGCTGTTCAGCGCCTCCTCACACTCTTGAATCTCGTCGAAGATTATCAGTGTCTCGCCAGCCACGACAGGCTGTTCACAGTATAGCGATAGCTCCTTGATGAGCCGTTGAGGGTCCTTGGTAGCCAGAAATACAGATTTCAGCTCTTGTTGGCGATCAAAGTCGAACTTCACACAATACTTGAAACACTCCCTGCCAAATGTTTCCATGACCCACGTCTTGCCAATCTGTCGGGCACCGCGCAGCAAAAGGGGTTTCCTGCTTGGAGCATCCTTCCAGACCTTTAACCTGCCTATGATTTCTCTTTCTATTCTCATATAAAACGCCAGAAAGTTCGATTTAATGTATTCCAAATACACTTTTCCCAACTTTCGGGAGCAAAATTAACTATTTTCCATGAGACCGCCAAATAATCTTTGGAGAAAATGAGCATAATTCAGCGGAAATCAATATCTTTCCTCCGTCAAAGTGTGTCACTTAAATTGGAAATGTGGTACAAAACTTATCAATCTCCGCCATACACCTCTGGTTCGATGATTTCGGCATCCCACTTCCTCACGGTCTCCGCCATCGTGTACCTTATTATATTGTGCGCCGTCCTCATCGGCACCGCCATCCCCGCCGTGAAGATTATCGGGGCGAGAATCACCCATGCGCTGAGGGATGAATGAAAAGTTGCTATGAAAACTTGCATAATTCAGCGGAAATCATTATCTTTGCAACGTCAAACCAATACGACTGCATGAATGGAGATTACTCTGAACGATTATCACAAGAAAGTGAATGCCCAAATGAGGCAGACAGTGGCATACTGGAGAACGCATCCACAACCGCGCGAAGAGTGCTTGAGGAGATTGAGGCTTTTGCGGGAACAACGGCTTGCAAGTCAGTCCAACTGGTAAGACTCCGCAAGTGGGCGCAGGAACAAGGCTGCTGGTTCAGCGACCGCAGCCAGTTTGGCGATTTCTTCGACCGTGGCTCTGAAAACGAAACTTATCTCTCGCCCGATGGTAAGAATATCATCAAACTCAACGATTTCCGCTATTCCGACGACAACCTTACCTCTTTCTTCGAGCGCATCAAGGCGCACAACAAGTATTTTCCCGATTGTACTTACCGCATGATAGGCTTTGCTGAGAACAGCGACGGTAAGGTCTGCGCGGTTTTGGTGCAGCAGTTTGTACGTGATGCCCGCCTCGCTACTAAGCAGGAGATTCACGACGAGTTCATTCGTCTCGGCTTCCACCCAGAGGACAATGGCGAATTTTTCTCCAACGGTCAGCACGACATTTTCGATGCCGTTGATGGCAATGTGCTGGTAGATGAGGACGACAATCTCTATTTCATCGACACCATCATTTACCCCTCCGACACTGGCGGCTACGAAACCTACCAAAGCCTCTCCCCTCGATTCTCTCACTAAG